>JAESFN010000035.1_pt1 | contig 242421 bp, 216 predicted proteins | sample 9269411 | NCBI WGS metagenome assembly JAESFN01 (sample SAMN14505399, study PRJNA617100) | algae metagenome | isolation source: Iphinoe sp. HA4291-MV1 and co-occurring heterotrophs from trail next to... | place: USA: Maunawili Falls, Hawaii | collected 2009-07-25
CGACGGCGCTCAACGCCCGTGATGATCTCCAACCGCCGACCCCGTCCGTAACGCCACACTTAAGAGCGTCAGTAAGATCAGCGGACATCCGTCACCCAGGAAGGCGGCCTTCACCGGACGGGTACACCTTGTCGCTTGACGGAGGGCCAGCAGGCGACGCTGAAAGCGATCGTGCTGCAAGGGCCGGATCCGGACGAGGACGGCCTGTCGACCTGGCGGCTGATCGACCTCTGCCGGATGGTGCGGGAGCGCTTTGGCGTGAGCTATGGCGAGACCGGCATGGGCAGGCTGATGCGCAGCCTCGACCTATCCTGGCAGACACCGCGGCCGCAGCATGCCGAGACCGACCGCGCCGCCCAGGAGCGGTTCAAAAAGGGGGCTTCGCGCGGATGCTCGTGCAGATCGCCGCTGCGGTCTCGCTTCCGACGCATCGGGAGCTCTGGCGTACGTTCGACGGCAAGCGGCAGCGCATAGTTCGCAGTTTCATTCGGCCCAGCGAGCCACTCCGCCGCGCTTCAACCGAACCCGTTGCGCTCCAGATCGACGATGCGCACCACCATGCTCCGTCCCGGATCGAAGGGCAGGTCCTCGAACCCAAACGATTGGTGGAAGGCGCGAACGCCGTCGTCGAGCGGCTGGGTCAGCAGGCAGAAGCAGCCGATGTCCTTTGAAACGCGGACAATGGTCGTCAGCGCGAAAAACATCAGCGAGCGCGCATAGCCCCGGCCCTGGTAGGGCCGATGGACCGCCAATGGACCAAGCAGGGCTGCTGGAATCGGGTCGGGCCGATTGCGTTGCTCGGTCTTTGCGAGCCAGGCCCGCTCGATCTGCGCCGTCGACAGGCTGACATAGCCGATGATGCCGCCCTTCGTCGGATCGCAGACGATGCTGGTTCGCGACACGCCTGCCTGCTGGTTTCGCCAGGCGTGCCGATGGAACCATGCGTTCAGCGACTCACGCCCACAGTCGAAGGACGCCCGATCGTCAGTGGCGACGAGCGGTCGCGGCGGCGTCAGTCCCGCCATGCCGGGGGCGAGGCGGCAAGCTTGCGCAATCCCGGAACATCCTTGGCCGGGCTGTCGACCCAGGCTTCGAACCTGTCCCAGTCCTCGGCCGCGATCGTCACGACGCGGCGCTCGAGAAACTCCATTTCGGCCGCCTCGACGGCCTTGCGCCGCACGAAATCACTGAGGCTGGCACGTGCACTCTTCGCCGCCGCCTCCAACAGCGCGCGCTCGTCCGGGCTGACCCGAACGCTCAGGATCGCGGGAGATGCGGTCGCCATAGCCATCCTTCCTCGATGCCTGTATGACAATAGCATACGGCGCCCTCACTCGGAACGCCAGGCGAGCCTGAAAGATCAGCCCGCGCTGAGCACGCGCAACGAATAAGCGGTGCTGCGCCCTCCGGCCGTATCCCGCACCAGGATGCTGCGTGCCACAAGGCCTCCGCTTCTGTCCGGGCGATCGGACCGGGATCGGACCGATCGCCACGCCCTACACCCGAAAGCATTGGGGCGGCAAGCGATCACCATATCGTGGATCGTGCACGATCCACGATTGCCGGCACCGAGCCTGCGTGCCAGGCTCGGAACCGGGAGCGGACATGCCAAGGCGATTTCGGATCACCCGGGTGGTGCTGGCCGACCAGGTCACCGCCCTGCTGCAGGAGCGCATCCTCGACCGCGGCTACGCGCCGGGCGAGAAGCTCAACATCGACGCCCTGTCGCGCGAGTTCGAGGTCAGCTCCTCCCCGATCCGGGAAGCGCTGACCCGGCTCTCGGCGCTCGGCCTCGTCACCGCCTCCTCCTTCGCCGGCTTCTCGGTGACGCCGGTGCCGGACCGCGCCTGGTTCGAGCAGCTCCGCGACTATCGCATCGTCGCCGAAGGCTGGGCGGCGCGGCAGCTCGCGCGGCGGCGGACCCCGGTCGCGATCACCAGGATGGAAGACAGCCTCTTCATCATGCAAGGCGGCACGCTCGGCACCAAGGCGCGCAACTACATGCCGGTCAGCCGCGCCGACGAGGCCTTCCACGGCGCCATGCTGGACGCCGCCGGCAACGCGATCCTGGCGCATTCGGTGCGCACGCTGCGCCCGCATCTGCACCACGCGCGCCTGTTCGCCCAGGCGCCGCAGGACATCGAACCGCTGATCATTGAGCACCGCGCCATCCTGGGCGCCATCATCGCCGGCGACGAGGACGCTGCCGCCGCGGCGCTGGAAACACATCTCCGCGCTTCCTGGCAGCGCTACGACGGCTGGCGCAGCGAAGCAGCCCCTCGCATCAAGGAGAATGCCTGACCATGGCCAGGATCGTCGCCATCGAGGTGCTGCAGGCAGACCTCAAGCCCAAGGTCCGGCGCACCGACGCGGTGCAGAGCTTCGAGCTGCAGGAGACGCCGATGGTGCGCGTCACCGATGCGGATGGCGCGACCGGCACCGGCTACAGCTACACGATCGGCACCGGCGGCAGCTCGGTCTGCCGGCTGATCGACGACCACCTCGCCCCTGCCCTGCTGGGCCGCGAGGCGGAGGCGATCGAGGCCAACTGGCGGGCGCTGTTCTACCGCGTGCACGCGACGACGGTCGGCGCCCTGACCTCGATCGCGCTCGCCGCGATCGACACCGCGCTCTGGGACCTCCGGGCGCGGAAGGCGGGCCTGCCGATGCACCGCCTGGCGGGCGGCGCCAAGGACGCGATCGAGCTCTACTACACCGAAGGCGGCTGGCTCCACATGGCGGATGCGGAGCTGGTCGAGGAAGCGGCGAAGGCCAAGGCGGCCGGCTTCGGCGGCTGCAAGATCAAGGTCGGCCGCCCGCATGTCGCCGACGACGTCCGCCGCCTGACGGCGGTGCGCGACGCAGTCGGCCCGGGCTTCGAGGTGATGACCGATGCCAACCAGGGCCTGACGCTCGACGAGGCGATCCGCCGTGCCCGGCATTTCGAGGCGCTGGACGTCGCCTGGTTCGAGGAGCCGATCCATGCCGACGACGTCGGCGCGCATCGCCGGCTGGCGCAATCGACCAGCATCCCGATCGCGGTCGGCGAATCGATGTACAGCCTGTCACAGTTCAAGGATTACCTGGAAGCCGGCGCCTGCGGGATCGTGCAGGTCGATGTCGGCCGCATCGGCGGCATCACGCCCTGGCTCAAGGTCGCGCACCTGGCGGAGGCCTTCAACCTGCCGGTCTGCCCGCATTTCCTGATGGAGATCCATCTCGGCCTCTGCTGCGCGGTGCCGAACAGCCGCTGGCTGGAATACATCCCGCAGCTCGACCTCGTCACCACGGCGCCGATCCGCATGGAAGGCGGCAAGGCGATCCCGTCCGATACGCCGGGCCTCGGCATCGACTGGGACTGGGCCGCGCTCGAGCGCACGATCGTGCATCGCAGCGCGCACGGCGTCGCCCCTGCCCTTGCCGCCGGCTGACGCCGCTCCTGCACCACCACAAGAAAGAACGTCCATGGCCAGTTCCATCGCAGCCGACCGCGCGCCGGCCGAACAGGCGAACATCCGGCGCGCCGTGACGGCCGCGACGATCGGCACGGTGATCGAGTGGTTCGACTACGCGCTGTATGGCGCTGCCGCCGGGCTCTTCATCAACCGGCTGTTCTTCCCGCAGTTCTCGGAGGCGGCGGGGGTGCTGGCGGCCTTCGCGACCTTCGCGGTCGGCTTCTTCAGCCGCCCGCTCGGCGGCATCCTGATCTCCCATTTCGGTGACCGCTTCGGCCGCAAGCCGGCGCTGATCTTCACCATCGCGCTGATGGGCGCATCCACCGTCGCCATGGGCCTGCTGCCGACCTATGCGACGATCGGCATCGCGGCGCCGATCCTGCTGATCCTGCTGCGGCTGCTGCAGGGCTTCGGGGCCGGCGCCGAATACGCAGGCGCGGTGACCCTGGTCGCCGAATACGTGCCGCCGGAGCGCAAGGCCTACTACACCGCCTATCTCCAGGCGGCGACGGTCGCCGGCATCATGCTGGCGACGCTGCTGTTCCTGCTCGTCTCCTATTTGCCGGAGGAGACGCTGCTCGGCTGGGCCTGGCGTCTGCCCTTCCTCGCTTCCGCGCTGCTGTTCGTCGTCGCCCTCTATATCCGGAAGAACCTCGACGAGACGCCGGAATACGTGGAGGCGATGGAGCGCGCCGAGGCGCAGCGTCTGGAAGCGCATGTCCCGATCGGCAAGCTGCTGCGCGAGAGCCCGCGCGAGGTGCTGTTCGGCTTTCTCTCGGTCACCGGCCACAACGCCAATGCCTATATCCTGAGCGCCTTCAGCCTCAGCTACATGACGAACACGCTGCACATGGCGCGGACCGACGCGCTGATCGCGGTGATGGTCGCCACACTCGCCGGCATCGTGATGACGCCGCCGCTGGGCGCACTCGCCGACCGTGTCGGCCATGCGCGCGTCTACCTGTTCGGCGCCATCTTCGTGCTGCTCTGGGCCTGGCCGATGTTCGCGCTGCTGGATACGCGCAACGTGGCACTCTGCGCGCTGGCACTCGGCATCGGCTTCGGCGGCTTCGCGAGCGCCCAGGGCGCCTTCCTCGCGAACCTCTTCCCGACCCGCACCCGCTTCTCCGGCATCGCCCTGTCGCGGGAGCTGAGCGGGCTGCTGATCGCGGGACCCACGCCCTTCATCGCCGCCGCCCTCGTCGGCGCCGGCGGCGGCAGCCCCTTCTGGGTCGTCGTCTATCTGATGCTATGCTGCGTCATCAGCGCGGCGGCGATCATCGCCATACGATCCCGATCCTACGAGCGGGGCGCCAGCTAGCACAGGAAGGAGGCCGCGCGATCGCTTTCCGCCTGCCTCCTCTCCGCGGCCTTCGCGCCTTCGAGGCCGCAGGCCGCCTGCTGAGCTTCACGGCCGCCGCCGCCGAGCTCGGCGTCACGCCCGGCGCCGTCTCCCATCAGGTGCGGCAATTGGAGGAAGCGCTCGGCGCCCGGCTTTTCGATCGGCGGCGGCGGGAGGTGACGTTGACGCCGCAAGGACGCGCCTATCTGCGCTCGATCGGCGACGCCTTCCGCCGCATCGAGGAGGATACCCGCCTGCTGTTCGCCGGCGGCGACCCGACGACGCTCCGCGTCTATGCCTCGACCAACTTCGCCATGCGCTGGCTGGTGCCGCGCCTGCCGCGCTTCGCCGCATCCCATCCCCGGGTCGCGGTCGACCTTGCGAGCCCGGCCGGGCCGCCGCCGCCGCTGCATCCCAGGCGCTTCGACCTGGCCATCACCCACGGCCCGGCGCCGATCGCGAAGGTGGCGCCGGCCCGCCTCTTCGACGGCCGCCTGGTGCCGGTCTGCAGCCCGGCCTTCCTGGCCGGCCGGCCGCCGCTGACGCACCCGGGCGAACTCGATCCCGACCGGCTGATCCATTCCCGGCAGCGCAAGGGCGACTGGCGGCGCTGGCTGCAACTTGCCGAGGCGCCCGAGGTCGACGGCAGCCGCGGCATCACCTTCGACGACCTCAACCTCGGCTACATCGCGGCCCTCGGCGGCATGGGCGTGATCCTGTTCTTCGCCAACCTGATCGGGGAGGACCTGCGCGCCGGGCGCCTGGTCATGCCGTTCGACGTCGCGCTGACCGAGGAACCGGACTGGCTGGTCTACGCGACGCCCGCCGCGGAACGCCAGCGCGCCGCCCTGCTGTTCCGGGACTGGCTGCTCGCGGAGGCGGGCGCCGCAGGCTGATCAGCGGCGCGACACGTTCCAGAAGACCGGGATCGGAAACGGGACGAGGCCGACGAGGTCGGAGCGCCAGGCGGCGGGCGCCGAGAATTGCCCGCCGAGCAGGTAATTGGCGTTGTCGTGGAACGCCGCCTGAAGCTGATCGGCCAGCACCCGCCGCTGCTCCGGCGTCCGCGCCAGCGCCAGGTCGTGCAGCAGCGCCGTCTGCCGCGGGTCGCAGTACCACCCCGGATAATGTGGCGCGCAATTGTAGGCGACGCCCGGATTGGCGAGCGGGTTCACGAGGTCGATGCCGTTCCAGACGATCGGCACCGCGCTCCAGCCGCCGCGCTCCACCGGCTCGCGGCTCAGGCGGCGCTGGGCGACCGTGGCGTAGTCGGAGGTGCGGAAATCGACGTTGAAGCCCGCGCGCCGCAGCTGGTCGGCGATGACGAGCCCGGTCATGTTCAGCAGCGGCGAGCTTTCGGAGTGCAGGAAGACCACCGGCGCGCCGTCATAGCCTGCCTGCCGCAGCAGCGCCCGTGCCCGGTGCGGCCCGGCATCCCGGAAGATCGCGGTGCCGGCGTCGCTCTGCCCCGGCGTGTCGCACATATAGAGGGCTTCGCACCGCTCCATCGACAGCCCGCGCGGCAGGCCGAGGGAGGCCATGACCTCCGCCTGGTCGATCGCCATCTGCGCCGCGCGGCGGACCAGCGGGTTGTCGAAGGGCGGCTGCGCGTGGTTGAGGTTGACGATCGACATGATCTGGCCGGCGCCGCGCGGCTCGCCGATCACGATGCTGCGGTTGCGCCGCAGCGGCGCGATGAAGTCGGTGGCGATGATCTCGAGGAAGTCGACCTCCCCGGTCTGCAGCGCCGCGGCGCGGGTCGACTGGTCCGGCAGGCTGACCACCTCGATCCGGTCGAAGCGCGCCACCTTGCCGCCGGCGAGGCCGGAGGCCGGCCCGGTGCGCGGACGATAGCGCGGGTTGCGGCGGAAGACGGCGCGTTCGCCCGGCCGCCAGCCGGCGCGGTCGAACAGGAAGGGGCCGGAGCCCACCACCTCCGGCACCGGCGCGGTGACGGGCAGGGCGGCGAGCCGGGCCGGCATCATCGCCGGGATCACGTTGCCGGGCTTGCCGAGCGCCTCGATCACATAGGCATAGGGCTCGCGCAGCCTCAGTTCGAAGCGGCGTGCGTCGATGACCTGGAGCGATTCGGCCTGGCGCATGATCTGCACGCCGAGCGCTTCGCGCTGTGCCCAGCGCAGGATGGAGGCGACGCAATCCTCCGCCGTCACCGGCCGCCCGTCGCTCCATTCCAGCCCTTCGCGAAGGTGGAAGGTGTAGGTCAGCCGGTCCTCGCTGACCTCGTGGCGCTCCACCATCTGCGGCTGGTAGTTGCCGTCGGCATCGATCGCGAACAGCATGTCGTAGACGAGATAGGCGAAGACGCGCGTCGCGTTGATGGTGGTCACGACCGGGTCGAGCACCTGGATCTCGGTGTTCAGCGACACGCGGAGGACGCGGTCCTGACCCCATGCGCCGGCCGGGAGCGAGGCGGCGAGGAGCGCCAGCGCGGCAGCCAGTCGGCGGGCGATCATGCGGGCGGCCCCTATTGCGCCGCCGCGGGCAGGTCCTTGCGGAGATGCGCGTAGTTCCTGCCGCGGAACCAGGCCATGTACTCCGCCATGGTCATCGCCGGGAAGCGCGGCGCCTCGCCGGCGACCTCGCATCCCGGCAGGCAGTCGATCAGCGTCTCCGCATTCGGGTGGAAGAAGTAGGGAATGGCGTAGCGCGACCGCGCGGCGGTGTTGAAGGCCCGGTGCGGCGTCGACAGGAAGCGCCCGTTGGTCCAGCGGTGCAGCGCGTCGCCGGTGTTGACGATGAAGGTGTCCTCGATCACCGGCGCATCCATCCAGCTGCCGTCCCGGCGGCGGATCTGCAGCCCCGGGACTTCGTTCTGCGCCAGCAGGGTGATGAAGGTCGAATCCGTGTGCGGCGCGATGCCGAACTCGCGGTCGGCATAGGCGGCGACCGGCGGGTAGTGGCTGAGGCGAAGCGAGCTCAGCGGCTCGTCGCAGAGCGCATCGAAGTGGTTCGCCGGCAGGTCGAGCGCCCGGGCATAGAGCGGCAGCATGCGCCGGGCCAGGTATTCGAGGGCGGCGTAGTAGCGGAGCGTGGTCTCGCGGAAGCCGGGCAGCGCCTCCGGCCAGCGATTGGCGATGCCGGGCATGCCTTCCCGCTTGGCGAAGAACGCCTCGTTCTCGTTCGGCTTGTTGTCCGCGGCAGGGTCGAAGGTGCGCGTGGTCGAGCCGCGCAGCGGCAGATAGCCCTGCATCTGCGCATCCACCTTCACCGCCAGCTTCGCCTCCAGCGGCTGCGCATGGAAGCGCGCGGCCTCCGCGAAGGTCGCGTCCACGAGGGCGCGCGGCACGCCATGGTTCGCGATGTAGAGAAAGCCGATCGTCTCGCAGATCCGGCGGAGCTCCGCCGCGGTCCGCTCCAGCGCGCCCTCCTCCCAGGCGAGGAAGGGGCCGAGATCGAGGACGGGAATCTCGCTCGGGTTGACGAGGGTCGCGGCCATGGGCACCTCCGCCGATCCGGCGAAGGACCCATCGCCCGCGCCCGGTGCGGAAAGCCTCCGCCCGGCGCGGCTACGCGGTCAAACCAGAAGAACTCAGCCTGGATTGAGAAAAATTCACAGATGCCTGCGGCACCTGCCGGCCGTCAGCCGCCGAGCTCCTGCCGCACCACGCCGAGCCACCAGGCGACGCCATGCGGCAGCGCCGCGTCGTTGAAATCGTATTTCGGTGTGTGCAGCCCGTGCGCCTCCGGCCCCGTCCCGTTGCCGAGGAAGATCATCGAGCCGGACTTCTTCTCCATCATGAAGGAGAAGTCCTCGCCGCCGGCGGTCGGCACGATGTCCGCATGCACCGCGGCGTCTCCGACCGCGGCCGCCGCCGCGGCGATCGCGACGTCGGTCTCCCGCCCGGCATTGACCAGCGGCAGCGTGCCCCAGCGCGTCACGATCTCGGCCGTCGTCCCCTGGGCGGCGGCGCAGAGATGCGCGAGCTCGGTCATGCGCCGGTCGAGCAGCGCCTGGGTTTCCATGTTGAAGGCGCGCATGGTGCCGCCGAGCGTGAGCTCCGACGGCATCACGTTGAGCGATTCCGGCGCGCCGGCGGCGATGTGGCCGATGCTGATCACCGCCGATTCCAGCGCCGCCACGTTGCGGCTGACGATGCCCTGCAGCGCCTGGACGTACATCGCCTGCGCGAGCGTCACGTCGGTCGAGAGATGCGCGGACGCGCCGCCATGCCCGCCGGTGCCGCGGAAGGTCACCGTGAAGCGGCCCGACGCCGCCATCATCGGCCCCTTGCGGATGCCGAACTGCCCGACCGGGATGCCCGGCATGTTGTGCATGCCGTAGACCGCATCGCAGGGGAAACGGGCAAACAGGTCGTCCTCCAGCATCGCGACGGCGCCGCCGCGGCCTTCCTCGGCCGGCTGGAAGATCAGGTGCACGGTGCCGGCGAAATCCGGCTTTTCGGACAGCAGTCGCGCCGCGCCGAGCAGCATCGCGGTATGGCCGTCATGGCCGCAGGCATGCATGCGCCCGGCATGGGCCGAGGCATAGGGCAGCCCGGTCGTCTCGGTCAGCGCCAGCGCATCCATGTCGCAGCGGAGCCCGATCGCCCCCTGCCCCGGCCGCGCGCCCTTGAGCGTGGCGACGATGCCGGTGCGGCCCACGCCCGCGGTGAAGGGAATGCCCCAGGCGCGGAGCCGGTCGGCGACCAGCGCCGCGGTCCGCGTCTCCTCGAAGCCGAGCTCGGGATGGGTGTGGATGTCGTGCCGCACCGAAACGAGCTCCGGCAGGATCGCCGCGATCCGTGCCTTGCTGTCCTCGTCGCTCATCATCCTGCCTCCGATCCCCGCCACGAAGTCGCCGTCATGGACCCGCGCGGGCCGCGGGTCCAGCGGTAGTCCGTTGTTTCAGCGAGCAGATTCACGCCTCCGGACGATTCCGCCCTCCGGCGATCTGCTCTACTGCATCCGCGCCGCCGCCCCCGGCGCCACCCAGGCGAGTTCCCCCGCGACGAAGGTCGCGACCGGGGCGCGTGCCTCGGGATCGACCAGCAGGATGTCGCCGCGGAGCCCCGCCGCGATGCGGCCGCGATCGGCAAGCCCGAGCGCCCAGGCCGGGTTCTCCGACACCAGCGCCCAGGCCGCGCCGATCGGCAGCCGACCGCGATCGGCCAGCCTGAAGGCGGCCTCCAGCATGGCCGGCCAGTAGTAGTCGGAGGCGAGGATGGTCACGATGCCGCGCTCGGCAAGCGGCGCCGCCGAAGCCCAGCCGATATGGCTGCCGCCGCGCACGACGTTGGGCGCGCCCATCACCACCGGCTCCCGCGCGTCGCGCGCCGCCTCGGCGACCGCTTCCGTGGTCGGGAATTCGCAGATGCGGGCGCCGAGCGCGCGGAAGGCCGCGCGTTCCTCGACGGTGGTGTCGTCATGGCTCAGCATCGCGACGCCGGCGGCGCGGGCAGCGGCCGCCATCCGGGCGCGGGCTGCCGGCATCTCCTCCCGCTGCGCCGCGACCCGTGCCGCGAGGGCGCGGAAGGCCTCCACCGGCATGCCGGCGCGGGACGCGTATTTCGAGGCCTGGGCGTCGTCGCCGAGCCTCTTCAGGATCCCCGGCGTGTGGTCGTTGAAGCCGAGGAGGTGCACGCGCCCGCCCGCGATGTCGGCGACCGCTTCGTCGAAGGCGTCGAGGTTGTCGGCCTCGAAGCGGAGATGCACGCGGAGGTCGGGGCCGGGCACGCCCGCCGCCAGCGCGGCACGGAGCCCGCGCCAGGCCTCGATCGAGCGCAGCCCCGGCTCCCAGGAGAGGGTGACGCCGAGGCAGGCCGTGGTGATGCCGGCCGCCAGGATCTGCGCCGCGCTGTCGCGGAGCGCGAGGGGGGCGGCGAAGCCGATGCCCGGCCGCGGCTGCAACTGGCGCTCATGCGCGTCGCCATGGATGTCGACCAGGCCCGGCATCACCATCAGGCCGCGCGCGTCGAAGCGCCGCGCGCCCGCGGCCGGTGTCGCGGCAATGCAGCCTTCCGCGAGCGCCACCTCCCCGTCCTCCAGCACCGTGCCGCGCAGCACCGCGCCGCCTTCGATCCGCCACGCCATCACTCGCCCTCCACCAGCATCTGCACGCGGCCCGAGGCATAGCGCGCCCAGGTGAAGTCGACCGGCCGCCCGTCGGGATCGCAGTTCACCGCCTCCGACACGATCACCGGCCGGATGCGCGCCTGCTGCAGCAGCGCCGCTTCCTCCGCCGTCGGCATCCGCGCCGTGATGCGGGTGCTGCGGCGGCGGTAGTCCGGTACGCCGCAGGCGGCGAGTGCGACGGTGATCGAGGCCTGCTCGGCCAGCATCGCCGGCATCGCCTGGAAGCGCGGCAGCGGGAAGTGGTGGGAGCCGAGCGTGATCGGCACGCCGTCGGCCATGCCGAGCCGGTCGACCCGCAGCACCGGCCGCCCGCGCCGCACCCCGAGCGCGGTCGCGACCGGGCCCTCCGCCTCGATGGTCGCGATCCGCACGATGCGGCCCTGCGGTTCCTTGTTCTGCCGGCGGATGTTCTCGGAGAAGCGGGTGCGGGTGCCGAGCGGGTAATCCAGCACGTCCTCGGCGACGAAGCTGCCGCGGCCCTGCTCGATCCGGATCAGGCCGCGGCCTTCGAGGCTTTCCATCGCACGGCGGACGGTGTGGCGGTTGACCCGGAAGCGCGCGGTGAACTCCGCCTCGGTCGGCAGCCGCGACCCCGGCCCGCGTTCGCCGCCGGTGATCTCCTGCTCGATGGCGCCGGCGATCTGTCGCCACAGCGCGACGCCCTGGCCGCGGTCGAGGTTCGGCGGCGGGGCGTCGTCATGCCGTGTCATGGAAACTTCAATCATGCATCCACCGCTTCGTGGCAACCGAGGACTTGACGATATCCGGCCGCGCCTCTAGTTGTCTAGATGTTTAGTCAGGACCGACAGGGCATGCCCAACCCGGCACAACCCCCGAAGACCAGCGAGACGGAGGCGCGGCGGCGCTGGATGGGCGTGCTGGCGCGCGCCGATGCCGGCGCCATCGCAAGCTGTCTCGACGGCCAGGCGCTGCCCGCCTACAGCCGGCTGCGTGGGCCGGAGACCGGCCTCGTCATGCTGCGCGGCCGCGCCGGCGGCGACGGCGCGGCCTTCAACCTCGGCGAGATGACGGTCACCCGCTGCACCTTGCGCACCGATCACGGCCGCATCGGCCACGCCTATGTCGCCGGCCGCGACGCCCGCCAGGCGGAGCTCGCGGCGCTGGTCGACGCCATGTTGCAGGACCCGTCGCGGCAGGATGCGCTGCTCGATGCCGTGATCGCGCCGCTGGCCGCGGCCGAGGCGGCGCGCGCCGCGACCCATGCCCGCCGCGCCGCCGCGACGCGGGTCGATTTCCTGGCCATGGCGACGATGCGATGACCGACCTGCTGCCCGGCCTCGCCGACCCCGTCCTCGACGCGCAATCCGCCTTCCGCGCGGTGCTGGAGGCGATGAGCCGACCGGGGCGCATCGTGGCGATCCCCCGCCCGCCGGAGCCGCCGGCGCCGCTCCTCCCCGCCGCCGGCGCGCTGCTGCTGGCGCTGGCCGATGCCGATACGCCGGTCTGGAGCGATGCCGGCGCGGACGTCGCCGCCTGGCTCGGCTTCCATGCCGGCTGCCCGCTGGTGCCGAACGCCGGCGCTGCGCGCTTCGTCCTCGCGACCGGTACGGCACCGGCGCTCGAGGCGCTCGATGCCGGCACCGAGGAGGAGCCGCAGCTCTCCGCCACCCTGATCCTCCAGGTCGCGGCACTCGAAGTGGCCGGCGGCTGGCGCCTGACCGGCCCCGGGATCGAGCACGAGCATCGCCTCCGCATCGACGGCGTGCCGGAAAACTTCGTCGGGCAGTGGCGGGCGCAGCGGAAGCGCTTCCCGCGCGGCGTCGACGTGATCCTCTGTGCCGGCACGCGCATCGCCGCACTGCCGCGCGGCATCGACATCCAGGAGGGCTGAGGCATGTATGTCGCGGTCAAGGGCGGCGAGGCGGCGATCGATGCCGCGCATGGCTGGCTCGCCGCCGAGCGGCGCGGCGATCCCGCACTCGCGGAGATCACCACGGCACAGATCGCCGCCCAGATGACGCTCGCGGTCGACCGGGTGATGGCGGAAGGCAGCTGCTACGACCGCGGCCTCGCCGCACTCGCGCTGAAGCAGGCGCGGGGCGATGCGATCGAGGCCGCCTTCCTGCTCCGCGCCTATCGCACCACGCTGGCGCGCTTCGGCCATGCCGAGCCGCTCGACACCGGTGCGATGCGCATCGCGCGCCGCATCAGCGCCACCTACAAGGACCTGCCGGGCGGCCAGGTGCTGGGCCCAACCTTCGACTACACCCATCGCCTGCTCGACTTCGCGCTGGCCGCCGAAGGCGCCGCGCCGGCCGCGGTGCCGGAGCGCCCGGCGGATGCGGCCGTCGCCCCCCGCGTCTCCGAACTGCTGGCCCGCGAAGGGCTGATGCAGCGCGAGCCTGTCGTCGAGGCCGAACCCACCGACCTGACCCGCGACCCGATCGCCTTCCCCGCGGACCGCAGCGCGCGCCTGCAGAACCTGGCGCGCGGCGACGAGGGCTTCCTGCTCGGCCTCGGCTATTCGACGCAGCGCGGCTACGGCAATGCGCATCCCTTCGTGGGCGAGATCCGCCAGGGCCGGGTCAGCGTCGAATTCACGCCCCCCGAGCTCGGCTTCGCGATCGAGATCGGCGAGGTCGACGTCACCGAATGCCAGATGGTGAACCAGTTCCACGGCAGCCGCAGCGAGCCGCCGCAATTCACCCGCGGCTACGGCCTGGTCTTCGGCCATGGCGAGCGGAAGGCGATGGCGATGGCCCTCGTCGACCGCGCGCTCCGCGCCGAGGAATTGGGCGAGGACGTGACGGCGCCGGCGCAGGACCAGGAATTCGTGCTGTACCATTCCGACAACGTGGAGGCGACCGGCTTCGTCGAGCACCTGAAGCTGCCGCACTACGTCGATTTCCAGAGCGAGCTCGAGAACATCCGTGCCATGCGCGCCGATGCCGCGGGCGCGCTGCGCGAGGCGGCCGAGTGATGGAACAGGGATACAACTTCGCCTATCTCGACGAGGCGACGAAGCGGATGATCCGCCGTGCCATCCTGAAGGCGGTCGCGATCCCCGGCCACCAGATCCCGTTCGGCGCACGGGAGATGCCGCTGCCCTATGGCTGGGGCACCGGGGGGATCCAGGTGACGGCGAGCGTGATCGGGCCGGGCGACACGCTGAAGGTCATCGACCAGGGCGCCGACGACACCACCAACGCGATCTCGATCCGCCGCTTCTTCGCCCGCACGGCCGGCGTCGCGACCACCGAGGAGACCGCGGCGGCCAGCATCATCCAGACCCGCCACCGCATCCCGGAACGCGCCCTGCGGGAAGACCAGATCCTGGTCTACCAGGTGCCGATGCCGGAGCCGCTGTTCCGGCTGGAGCCGCGGGTCGCGGAGACGAAGCGCATGCACGCGCTCGCCGAATACGGGCTGATGCAGGTCAGGCTCTATGAGGATATCGCGCGGCTCGGCCGCATCGGCACCGCCTACAACTACCCGGTGATGGTGAATGCGCGGTACCTGATGTCGCCCTCGCCCATTCCGGCCTTCGACAACCCGAAGATGGACCGCATGCCGGCGCTGCAGCTCTTCGGCGCCGGGCGGGAGAAGCGCATCTACGCGGTGCCGCCCTATACGCCGGTGCGCAGCCTCGATTTCGACGACCATCCGTTCCGCGCGATCCGCGCGCCGCATGCCTGCACGCTCTGCGCCAGCACCACCTCCTACCTCGACGAGGTGGTGACCGACGACCGCGGCGGCCGCGTCTTCGTCTGCTCCGACACCGACTACTGCCGCAGCCGGCGGGAGCAGGCAGCATGACCCCGTTGCTCGACGCCGCCGGCCTCTCGCTCCGCTTCGGCGCCATCCGGGCACTCGACGAGGTCGCGATCGAGGTCTGGCCGGGAGAGGTGCTGGCGATCGTCGGCGAAAGCGGCTCCGGCAAGTCGACCCTGCTCCGGGTGCTCTCGGGCCAGCAGGTCCCGGATGCCGGCATCGTGCGATACGAGGGCGAGGACATCCGGGCGCTGAGCGAGGCGGCGCTCCGGCGCCTGACCCGCAGCGATTGGGGTTTCGTCCACCAGAACCCGCGCGACGGGCTGCGCATGGCGATCTCCGCCGGCGGCAACATCGGCGAGCGGCTGATGGCGAACGGCGCCCGCCACTACGGCGACATCCGTGCCGAGGCGCTGGCCTGGCTCGCCCGGGTCGAGATCGACGAGGGGCGCATCGACGCGCTGCCCCGCACCTTCTCGGGCGGCATGCAGCAGCGGCTGCAGATCGCCCGCACGCTCGTCACCCGCCCGCGCCTGGTCTTCATGGACGAGCCGACCGGCGGCCTCGACGTCTCGGTGCAGGCGAAGCTGCTCGACATGCTGCGCAGCCTGGTGCGCGACCTCGGCCTGTCGGTCGTCATCGTGACCCACGACATCGCGGCGGCGCGGCTGCTGGCGCATCGCATCGTCGTCATGCGCCACGGGCGCGTGGTGGAGGAAGGCTTGACCGACCGCGTGCTGGACGACCCGCAGCATCCCTACACCCAGCTCCTCGTCGCCTCGGTGCTCGCGGCATGAGCTGGGCGCTGAAGGCCGAAGGTCTGGCCAAGACCTTCACCCTGCATCTGCAGGACGCGGCCCGCATCCCGGTGCTGGCGGGCGTCGACCTGGTCGTCGCACCCGGCGAATGCGTGGCGCTGTCCGGACCGTCGGGCGCCGGCAAGTCGACGCTGATGCGCTGCCTCTACGGCAATTACGGCGCCGGCGCCGGCCGCATCCTGATCCGCCACCGCGACGCGGCGATCGACCTCGCCGCGGCGCCGCCGCGCCTCGTCATCGAGGCGCGGCGGGAGAGCATCGGCTACGTCTCCCAGTTCCTCCGCGTCATCCCGCGCGTCTCCTCGCGCGCGATCGTGGCCGAGCCGCTGATCGCCCGCGGCGTGGCGCCGGACGTGGCCGAGGCCCGGGCGCGGGCGCTGCTGCTCCGCCTCAACATGCCCGAACGCCTGCACGCGCTGCCGCCGGCCACCTTCTCGGGCGGCGAGCAGCAGCGCGTGAACCTCGCCCGCGGCTTCGCGGCGGAGTATCCGCTGCTGCTGCTGGACGAGCCGACCGCCAGCCTCGACGCCGGCAACCGCGCCGTCGTCATCGCCCTGATCGACGAGGCCAAGGCGCGCGGTTCGGCCATCATCGGCATCTTCCACGATGCCGAGGTGCGCGACCGCGTCGCCGACCGCCTCTTCACCGTGCAGCCCATCCCAGACGCCGCCTGATGCCCGACATCCTCCTGACCAACGCGCGCATCGTCACCCGCGATGCGGTCATCCACGGCACGCTGCGCCTCGCAGACGGCCGCATCGCGGAGATCGCCGAAGGGACGAGCAGCATCGCCGGCGCGATCGACTGCGAGGGCGACCTGGTCATCCCGGGCCTGGTCGACCTGCACACCGACAACCTGGAACGCCAGGTACTGCCGCGCGCGAATGCCCGCTGGCCGGGCGTCTCCGCCTACTTGGCGCATGATGCGCAATGCATCGCGGCCGGCGTGACCACGGTGCTGGACGCGCTCTGCCTCGGCGACCTCGGCTTCGACACCGAGCGCGACCAGACCTTCCGCGACGGCATCCGCGACCTCGATCGCCTGGCCGGCGCCGGCGTTCTCAAGGCCGATCACCACCTGCATCTCCGCTGCGAGATCCCGGCCCTCGACATGCCGGAAGCGCTGGAGAGCGTCGCCGACCATCCGCGCGTCGTGATGGCCAGCCTGATGGACCATTCGCCGGGCATCGGCCAGTACCGCGACCTCGAACGCTACCGCGCGATGCGCGTCCGCCAGACCCGCATGACCGATGCCGAGGTCGAGCGCCGGATCGGCGAGCTGCTGGAACGGCGGGACCGGCTGCGCCGCCCGCAGCGCGACTGGATGCTGGCGCGCCTGGCACATCGCGACCTGCCGCTCGCGAGCCATGACGACGACACCGAGGCGACGGTCGCGGAGAACCTCGCCGACGGCATCCGGATCAGCGAATTCCCGGTCACCCACATCGCCGCCAAGGCGGCCAAGGCGAGCGGCATGGAGGTGATCGCGGGGGCCCCCAACATCGTCCGCGGCGGCAGCCACAGCGGCAACGTCAACGCCGCCGAGCTGGTCGAGGCCGGCCGCGTCGATGCGCTCGCCAGCGACTACGTGCCGGGCTCGATGATCGAAGCGGCCTGGGGCCTCGCCGCCCGCGGCGCGCTTTCGGTCGCCGACGCCGTCGCGCTGGTCACCGACCGCCCGGCGCGGATGGCACGGATGGAAGATCGCGGCCGCATCGCGCCCGGCCTCCGCGCCGACCTGGTGCGGCTCCGTCCCTATGAGGCGCTGCCGGTGGTCCGTGGCGTCTGGGTCGCGGGCGAGCGCGTCGGGTGAGGGTCGCCGTCTACTGGGCGCCGACGGTCGCCGATCCGCTGCATGCACGCGCGTCCGCCTGGCTCGGCCGCGACGCCGAGACCGGGGCCGAGGTCGCGCAGCCTGCCATTGACGGGATCGCGGCGGCGACCGCGGAGCCCCGCCTCTACGGATTCCACGCGACGCTGAAGGCGCCGTTCCGGATCGGGACCTCCTGGGAGGCAACGGTCGAAGCCGCGGCGGCGCTCACCGCCGCGACCGCGCCCTTCACGCTGCCGCCGCTGGTCGTCCGCGACCTGCGCGGCTTCCTGGCGCTGGTCGAGAGCGAGCCCTGCCCGGCCCTCGATGCTTTCGCCGGCGCCTGCGTGCGGGCACTCGACCCGCATCGCGCGGCGCTGACCGAGGCCGAGATCGCCCGCCGCCGGCCGGAACGGCTGAGCCCGCGCCAGCGCGCCCATCTCGACGCCTGGGGCTACCACCTCGTCTTCGAGGATTTCCAGTTCCACGGCACCCTGACCGGCCGACTGACGGAAGCCGAACGCGCGGTGTTCGAGCCGGCGGTGACCGAGTTCCTCGGCGACCTGCCGGCACGGCCGCGCCTGGTAGAGGAGCTCTGCCTCTTCACCCAGGCGTCGGCCGGGGCGCCCTTCCTGATTGCGCAGCGTCTGCCGTTGCGCGGCTGAGCGCCGCCATGACCCGTTCGGCGCCTTCTTCCGGCGTCGCGTCGTTCATCACCGTCGCGACGTCGAGCCCTTCCGGCAGCGGCGCCTCCCGCGCCAGGCGCGCCGCGACATCCGCCGCATCCTCCCGCCCGCGCGCCGCGAGCCGCGCCGCCCGCACCCCGAGCGGCGCGGTGATCACCAGCACCCGCAGCGGGTAGCGCGCGGCCGCCTCGGCCAGCACGCCGCGGGAGAGATTGGCGATGACGGTGCGCCCGGCGGCGAGGTCGTCCTCGATCGTGCGCGGGATGCCGTAGCAGAGGCCATGCGCGCGCCAGTCGAGCGCGAAGCCACCGGCGGCGCGGCGGGCGGCGAAGCCCGCTTCCGTCTCGGGCTCGTGCGCCTCGCCGCCCGCTTCCGCCGGCCGGGTGATCACCCGCCGGACGAAGACGAAGCGCGGATCGGCCTCGAGCCGGGCGCGGGCCGCATCCATCAGCGTGTCCTTGCCGGCCCCGGAGGGCCCGACCACCGCGACCAGCATGGAAACTCCCAAGGCTTGACGCCTGCGCCGTAGCGCGCGAGCGATGGTGCCGCAAGCGCGTGAGGGAGACGCCATGTTCACGACCCGCCCGGAGATCGCCGGCAGCTTCGGCGCCGTCGCCTCCACCCACTGGATCGCCTCCCAGGTCGGCATGGCGGTGCTGGAGCGCGGCGGCAACGCCTTCGACGCCGCGGTCGCCGCCGGCTTCACGCTGCAGATCGTGGAGCCGCACCTGAACGGGCCGGGCGGCGATTGCCCGATCATCCTGCACGACGCGCGCGCCGACGCGCAGCGCGTGATCTGCGGCCAGGGACCCTCGCCGGCGGCCGCGACCGTCGCCCGGATCAAGGGCGAATTGGGCCTCGACCTGATCCCCGGCACCGGCTTCCTGCCCGCCGTCGTCCCCGGCGCCTTCGAGGCCTGGACGGTGATGCTGCGCGACTGGGGCACCTGGCCGCTCCGCGACGTGCTGGAATTCGCGATCGGCTACGCCCGCCATGGCGCCCACATGGTCCCGCGCGTCGCGGCGACCGTCGCGACCGTCAAGCCGCTGTTCGAGGGGGAGTGGCCGAGCAGCGCCGCGGTCTGGCTGCGGGACGGCGGCCCGCGCGCCGGCGCGCTCTATGCCAACCCGACGCTCGCCGACACCTATGAGCGCGTGCTGCGCGAGGCGGAGGCCGCCGGCGGCAGCCGGGAGCGGCAGATCGACGCGGCGCGCGACGCCTGGTACCGCGGCTTCGTGGCCGAGGCGGCAGAGCGCTTCCTGCGCTCCTTCGAGGCGCTGGATGCCTCCGGCCGCCGCCACACCGGGCTGCTGACCGCGGACGACATGGCGCGCTGGCAGGCGCCGATCGAGGCGCCGCTCCGCTACGACTACAAGAGCCATACCGCGCTGAAATGCGGGCCCTGGAGCCAGGGGCCGGTCTTCCTCCAGCAGCTTGCACTCCTCGCCGGCTTCGACCTGGCGGCGATGGATCCGGTCGGCGAGGCGCTGGTCCACACCGTCGTCGAATGCGCCAAGCTCGCCTTCGCCGACCGCGAGGCCTTCTACGGCGATCCCGACTTCACCGACGTGCCGATCGAGGCCTTGTTGTCGGAGGGCTACAATGCCGAACGCCGCAAGCTGATCGGCGCCATGGCGTCGCTGGCGCTGCGGCCGGGCAGCATCGGCGGCGTCTCGCCCTGGGTCGACCACGAGGCGGCCTCGCGGGCCGAGCGCCTGACCCGGGCGCCCGGCGTCGGCGAACCCACCGTCTCGCGCCTCGGCGTCTCCGGCGCCGATACCTGTCATGTCGACGTGATCGACCGCGCCGGCAACATGGTGAGCGCCACGCCGTCCGCCGGCTGGCTGCAATCCTCGCCGGCCATCCCGGGGCTCGGCTTCTGCCTCGGCACCCGCGGCCAGATGTTCTGGCTGGACGAAGCGTTGCCGAACGGCCTGCGGCCCGGCAAGCGGCCGCGCACCACGCTCTCGCCCTCGATGGCGCTGAAGGACGGCAAGCCCTGGATGGCCTTCGGCACCCCGGGCGGCGAGCAGCAGGACCAGTGGTCGCCGCTGATGCTGGCGCGCATGGTCAATCACCGGCTCGGCATCCAGCAGGCGATCGACCTGCCCGCCTTCCATTGCGAGCACTGGCCGTCGAGCTTCTGGCCGCGCCACGCCCGGCCGGGCCGGGTGGTGCTGGAAGGGCGTTACGCGCCGTCCGTGGCGGAGGCGCTCGCCGCCCGCGGCCACCAGGTCGAGATGGGCGGCGACTGGTCGGAAGGGCGGCTTACCGGCGTCAGGCGGGAAGCCGACGGGCAGATCTTCGCCGGCGCCAACCCGCGCGGCATGCAGGGCTACGCCGTCGGGCGCTGACCCGACGGCAGGTCAACTTCCCTGCGGCGGCGGCCGCCGCGCCGCGCGGGTGACGGCGGCGGCGAAGGCGCGCGCATCGGCGGGCGGCGGCTCGCGTGCCGCCATCGTCACCTGGCTCTGCACGAAGCGGCCGCCGCCGCCGCCGACGCAGACCTGGCGCAGCACCGCGGCCTGCCCGCTGCCGCCTTCGAGCAGCACGCAGCGCAGGCCCCGCCCATCCGCGACCGGCAGCTCGAACCGCTCCCGCTCGACCAGGCGGCGGCCGCCGCGCTGGGCGCCTCGGTTCACTTCCTCGACCACGCGGGCGAATTCCGCTGCCACCTGCGGCGAGCCGGGATCCGACGGCACCGCGCCGGCGCCGCGGTCATAGAGGTAGACGGTCGCGACCGCGGCGCGGCTCGGCGCCTGGTAGTCGATGCCGGCGCCATAGCCCGGCTGACGCTGCTCGTGCAGCACGACGCCGCCGCGGCGGAGGCCGGCGACCTCCCCCGGCAGCCGCGCGACGGCGTCCGTGAGGCTGGCGCGGCCGGCGGTGCTGCCGGGCGCCAGGCGATCGCCATCGTCGCCGGCCGCGCAGGCCGCGAGCGGCAGCAGCAGGATCAATCCCCAGCCGCGCATCAGAGCCTGTCTCGGAAGGGTGGCGGGTTGGTCTGGCAAGGCATTTTTCGTCCCTGTCGTGTCGGCTGACGCAGCCGATGCTGATGGCATCGGCAAGGAAGACGGCGCGGCAGGGGCGGAAAAGGACCGCCAGAACGACCCGCCACCCTTCCGAGGCCGGCTCTCAATGGCCGGCGGGGTGCGGCGCCGGCAACGGCAGGCCGAGCGTCAGATGGGCATTGGCTTGCAACAGGCCCTCCCAGAAGAGTTCGAGGCCGATGTAGAGAATCAGCGCCACGCCGATATAGGCGATGACCTTGTAGCGGGTCAGCAGCCCGGCGAGGAAGTTGCCGAGCAGCCCCATCATCAGGATGGAGATGCCGAGGCCGACCACCAGCAGGGTGAAGCTCTGCCGCGCCACGGCCGCGACTGCGAGCACGTTGTCGAGGCTCATGGAGACGTCGGCGATGACGATCTGCCAGAGCGCCTGTCCCATGCTCTTCTCGGGCAGGTCGGCGGCCTCGTTCGCCTCGCCCTCCTCATGGCCGCCTCGGCGAAGCTCACGGAAGAAGGTCCAGGCGATGTAGAGCAGCGCCGCGCCGCCCAGGATGTCCACCCACCAGAGCGCCAGCAGGTAGGTCGCGAAGATCGAGAAGATGATGCGGAGCACCGCCGCGGCGACCACGCCGAACATCACGGCCTTCGCCCGCTGATGCGCCGGCAGCCCGGCGGCCGCCAGGCCGATCACCACGGCATTGTCGCCCGACAGGACGATGTTCAGCCACATGATGGCGAGCAGGTCGCCCGCCGAGGCCCAAAGCGATTCCATCGGATACTCCGTGCATCGGACCAAGCGTCGCGCAGCACGGACGATGGACCCTTCCCCAGGATGGGTCGGAAGCTAGGCGAGCCGCCGTGGCCGGTGAAGCGGCTAAGCCCAGGCTTTCTGCCTCTGGACTACACGGAGGTCATCTTCCGTCCATCAATGGTCCGGGGCCGGCCGGCCGCGCTGGGCGTCGCGGACCAGGCCGGCGACGACGGTCGCCAGCGCCGTGTAGACGACGAGCTGCGCGACGGTGGCGCCGACCCAGAGCCAGGCCGGGAATATGCCGGGCAGCGCCAGGAAGCCCAATGGCAGCGCCAGGAAGAAGTAGTTGGCGGGCACCTGCCGGGTCACGTCGCCGGAGCCGTCGATGATCATGTCGATCGAGACATACAGGATGATGGCGAGGCCGACCCAGGCGATCCAGCGATGCTTCGACAGCAGGGTGGCGATCAGCGTCGCGGCGACGCCCATCAGCACGACCGAGATCGCCAGGCCGATGATCAGGATATAGGGGTGGTCCTTGGCGGCGCCGGCAACCGCGAGCACGTTGTCGAGGCTCATGGAGACGTCGGCGAGCAGGATCTGGATGATCGCCTGGCGCAAGGTCTTGCGCGGCGCGGTGCGCTGCGCCTCCTCGATCTCGGCCTCCGCATCGCCATGGGCGGCGTGCCGCAGCTCGCGATACATCTTCCAGCAGACCCAGAGCAGCAGCAGCCCGCCGACCAGCAGCAGGCCGACGATCGCCAGCAGCTGGGAGGTGATCAGCGCGAAGCCGATGCGCATGACGGTCGCCGCGCCGATGCCCCAGAGAATGGCCTGGCGCCGCTGTTCCGTCGGCAGGCCCGCCGCCGCCATGCCGACCACGATGGCGTTGTCCCCCGCCAGCACGATGTCGATCATGAGCACTTGCAGAAGGGGCACGACCCAATCGGGCATGGCAGCGGATCCTCGGACGCGATGTCGGGACGGGGCATAAACACGAAGCAATGTCTTCGCAACCCCGTGACGGCCGGACGGCCCGCCGCAGAGACTATCCCTGCCCGGGCGGCGCGGCACCTCTTGCCTTCGCAGGCCTTTGCGGCGACATCGCCCTGCCCCACCGGAGCCCCGTGCCATGGTCCCGCGCTATTCCCGCCCGCAGATGGAAGCGATCTGGTCGCCCGCCGAACGGTTCCGCATCTGGTTCGAGATCGAGGCGCTCGCCGCCGAGGCGATGGCCGAGCTCGGCACCATCCCCGCCGAGGCGGCGCGGGTGATCCGGGAGAAAGGCGCGCCGCGGGCGGCCGCGATCGGCGCGGCCGAGGTCGAGGCGATCGATGCGATCGAGCGCGTCACCCGCCACGACGTCATCGCCTTCCTGACCTACATGGGCGAAGGGATCGGGCCGGAGGCGCGCTTCCTCCATCAGGGCATGACCAGCTCCGACGTGCTGGACACCGCCTTCGCGGTGCAGCTCACCCGCGCCGCCGACCTGCTGATCGGCGGTGTCGACGCGCTTCTGATCCAGCTCGAGCGCCGCGCCTTCGAGCACAAGCGGACCGCCACCATCGGGCGCAGCCATGGCATCCATGCCGAGCCCACCACCTTCGGCCTCAAGCTCGCCGGGCATTACGCGGAATTCGCGCGCAACCGCGCCCGCCTGGTTGCGGCCCGGGCCGAGATCGCGACCTGCGCGATCTCAGGCCCCGTGGGCACCCAGGCATCGGTCGACCCGAAGGTGGAGGCCTTCGTCGCCGGCCGCCTCGGCCTCGCGGTCGAGCCGGTCTCGACCCAGGTGATCCCGCGCGACCGCCACGCCGCCTTCTTCGCGACCTTGGGCGTCGTCGCCTCCGGCATCGAGCGGCTGGCGACCGAAATCCGGCATCTGCAGCGGAGCGAGGTGCGGGAAGCGGAGGAGTTCTTCCATCCCGGGCAGAAGGGCAGCAGCGCCATGCCCCACAAGCGCAACCCGGTGCTGAGCGAGAACCTGACCGGCCTCGCGCGGCTGGTGCGCGGCTACGTGACCCCGGCGCTCGAGAACGTCGCCCTCTGGCACGAGCGCGACATCAGCCATTCGAGCGTGGAGCGGGTGATCGGCCCGGACGCGACGATCGCGCTCGACTTCGCCCTGGCCCGCCTGACCGGCATGATGGAGAAGCTGGTCGTCTACCCCGATCGCATGAATGCCAACCTCGAATCGCTCGGCGGCGTGGTGCACAGCCAGAAGGTGCTGCTGGCGCTGACCCAGGCGGGCATGAGCCGCGAAGGCGCCTATGCCGCGGTGCAGCGCGCCGCGATGGCGACCTGGACGGCGCTCGGCCGGCCGGAGGCGCAGGATTTCCGCACCAACCTGCTGGCCGATCCGGAGGTGACGGCGCTGCTCGATGCCGCGGCGCTCGACGCCGCGATGGACCCGGCGCGGGACTTTGTCAGTGTCGATGCGATCTTCGCCCGTGTCTTCGGACGGAGCTGAACATCCCGCACGGTTTCGTGACACGCCGCCCCGGCTGCGCCACGGCCTTGCCCAGGTTTCGCCAAAGGATCGGGATTACCATGTCGTCATCCCCGAAGGAGGGTCACGCCATGTCCCGCTTCCCCTCGCTCCCGCGCCTCGGCGGCCTGCTCGGCCTCGGCGCCCTCGCTCTGGTCGGCACCGCGGTGGTGCCGAGCAATGCCGAGGCGCATGACGGCTGGCGCCGCCACCACCACCACCGTCACTACGATGGCCCGCGCTACTATGGCCCGCGCGCCTACTACGCGCCGCCGCCGCGCTACTATGCGCCGCCGCCGCGGGTCTATTACGCCCCGCCGCCGCGCTACTACTACGCGCCGCGCCCCTACTACCGGTACTAGGCTCGGCTTCGTCGGACTGTCATGGCGGTGCAGGATGGGCCTGCTCGATCAAAGGGCTGGCCCATCCGATGTGTACCGTCATCACGCTGCGCCGCCCGGGGCACGCCTGGCCGCTGATCCTGGCGGCCAATCGCGACGAGCGGCTCGACCGCGCCTGGGATGCGCCGACGGCCCATTGGCCGGATCGGCCGGGGGTGATCGGCGGACGCGATGCGACCGCCGGCGGCACCTGGATGGCACTGTCGCGGCAGGGCGTCGTTGCCGCGGTGCTGAACCGCCCCGGCAGCCTCGGCCCCGCGGCCGGCAAGCGGTCCCGCGGGGATCTGCCGCTGATCGCGCTCGAGGCGGGGTCGGCGGCCGAGGCCGCGGCACGGATCGCAGCGCTCGACGCCGGCGACTTTCGCCCCTTCAACCTCGTGGTCGCGGATGCCCGTTCGGGCTGGTTCCTTCGCGGCCTGGGGGAACGCCAGCCGGAGGCCGAAGCCTTGCCGGAGGGCGTTGTCATGGTCACCGCGCTCGACCCGAACGACCTCGCGAGCCCGCGCACCCGCCGGCATCTGCCGCGGTTCCGGGCCGCGCCGCCGCCCGATCCGGGCACCGGCGATTGGGCAAGCTGGACGGCGCTGCTGCGGGACGAGGGTTACGATCCGGCGATCGGCCGCGCCGGGACGCTGACGGTGCCTCCGACCGACGGCTTCGGGACGATCTGCTCCTCGCTGCTGGCGCTCGGCGCCGGGGGCGGGCGGCAATGGCTGTTCGCGGCAGCGCCGGGCGCGGCGTTCAGGCCGGTGCCGGGCGTCGCCAGCCCTACTGTTCCTGCGCTTCCGGATGCTTGAGCAGCCAGAGCCGCTCATGCGCCGCGACCAGGCTTTCGATGTTGCGGCGACGGTTGGAATCCGGGGACAGCACCCGCCGGGTCAGCATGGTCTCCAGGATGCGCAGCAGGTCCTCGGCGACCTCGTAATCGGCCTGGTCGCAGGCATGGTGAAAGGCGATCAGGATCTTGTCCGACAGGCGCCGCGTATGGCGCGGCGTGAAGCCCGCCCCGCGCCCCTCGGCAACGGCACTGTCGCCGGTGATCTCGTCCTCAGCCATCCGTCACCTTTTCGGGACATTCCCGTTCGCGATAACCGCTACCGACCGGCCCATACGCGCTTCCGCCTCGCCGGCCGATTCCCGGCACCGCATCATCGACGCTTCCGCCTTACAAAACCATACATTGCGTCCGATCAACCGGCGACCTGGCGGCGGAGCTGGCCGCGGATCGCGGCCGCGATGTCCTCCGGCGAGGTCTGCGGCCGGAACAGGCTGCGCACCCGGCCATCCGGGCCGGCTAGGTAGATGAAGCTCGAATGATCCATGAGGTAGTCGGTCGCGTTCGGCGGCGTGACCCGGGCGTAGTAGACGCGGAAGGCGCGCGCCGCCTGGGCCACCTGCTCCGGCGTGCCGGTCAGGCCGACCAGCCGCGGATGGAAGCGCGCGACGTAGTCGGCGAGCTGCGCCGGGGTGTCGCGTTCCGGGTCGATGGTGATCAGGATCGGCGTCACCCGCGGCGCATCGGCGCCGAGCAGGTCGATGGCGGCTGCCATGGTGCCGAGCTCGGTCGGGCAGACATCGGGGCAGAAGGTGAAGCCGAAATAGATCAGGCTCAGCCCGCCGGCATAGTCGCGCTCGGTCACCGCGCGCCCGGCCTGGTCGGTCAGGGAGAAGCTGCCGCCAAGCGCCATGCCCTGCGGCATCTGCACGCCGCCCGCCGACGGCGCCGGCATGTCGGCCCCCGCGATCCCGGCCAGCCGGCGCACGAAAGCCTCCGCCACGCCTTCGCCGGGCGCCCGCCCGAACCAGGCAAGGCCCCAGAGCCCCCCCAGCAACACGAGGAGCGCGAGCGCGACGTAGCGGACGATGCGGAGCATGGCCGCGACATAGGCCGCCCCGCCGCGGCCGGCAAGCCAGCCGAAGCGCCTCGGTCAGTGGCGCCCCAGGATCTCCCCTTCCGGCTGCGGCGTTCCAAAAGTCTGGTCGGCGAAAGCCTCTTCCCAGGTGCCGGCAGTGCTGGCCTTCGAGTATTCGGTCGCGCGGTTCTCGAAGAAGTTGGTGTGCTCGACCGCGTTCAGCATCTCGTCGAGCCAGGGCAGCGGGTTCTTCTCGATGTGATAGAGCGGCTGCAGGCCGAGCTGCTGCAGGCGGCGATCGGCGATGAAGCGGATGTATTCCTTGGTCTGCCCCGCATCGAGGCCCTGCACGCCGCCGAGCTCGAAGGCGAGGTCGATGAAGGCGTCCTCGTGATCGACGATGGTCGCGCAGATCAGATAGAGGTCGCGCTTCAGCTCCTCCGTCCAGATCTCCGGGTTCTCCTGCACGAAGGTGCGGAACAGGCGGATCACCGACAGGCAATGCAGCGTCTCGTCGCGCACCGACCAGGAGACGATCTGCCCCATGCCCTTCATCTTGTTGAAGCGCGGGAAGTTCATCAGGATCGCGAAGGAAGCGAAGAGCTGCAGGCCCTCCGTGAAGGCGCCGAAGGCGGCCAGCGTCTTGGCGATCTCGGTCTTGTTCTCGACCGAGAAGCCCTGCATGTAATCGTACTTGTCCTTCATCTCCTTGTATTTGAGGAAGGCGGTATACTCTGTCTCCGGCATGCCGATCGTATCGAGGAGATGCGAATAGGCAGCGATGTGGATCGTTTCGATGTTCGAGAAGGCGGACAGCATCATCAGCACTTCGGTCGGCTTGAAGACCTGGCTGTAATGCTTCATGTAGCAATTGTTCACCTCGACATCCGCCTGGGTGAAGAAGCGGAAGATCTGGGTGAGGAGGTTGCGCTCGCTGTCCGTGAGGCTCTTCTGCCAGTCCTTCACGTCGTCGGCCATCGGCACCTCTTCCGGCAGCCAATGGACGCGCTGCTGGGTCAGCCAGGCGTCGTAAGCCCAAGGGTAACGAAAGGGCTTGTACACTGGGTTGGCGGTCATCAGGTCGAAGCGGATGGGCAGTTCGTCCTGCGGGGGGGTCATGCCGTCGGCCATGGGGTGCCTTTCCTGGGCGGGCGCTGGCGTAAGGCGCGCGCCCGAATCTCGCCCCGATTATGTGGCGGGTAGCGCCCTGCCGCAAGGCCGCAGGCGACCGTCACCACCACATCTGGTGTGCATATGATGTCGGAGACCACCATTCCTTGAAGCCGGACCGTTTCCCTGCCGCATTGCCCGACGCCGCGCCGGCGCTTCCGGTGGCGTCTTTTCGCGCTGCGGCGAAGCCATTGACAATGGAAGGTGGGGCTGCGGACAATCCTGACGCCCGGACAACGCCGCGGCACCGCAGCGGGCAGGCAAAAGCCTTGGACGTCCAGCCACCATCCCTCCTGATCGTGGACGACCAGGATATCAACAGGCGCGTCTACGCGAAGCTCGCGGCCACGGTCTCGGAAGGCGTCAGGGTCACGGCCTTCGGCGACCCGGGCGCCGCCTTCGCCTGGCTGGAGGAGCACCAGCCCGACGTCATCATCACCGATTACCGCATGCCGGGGATGGACGGGGCCGAGTTCACCCGCCGGGTGCGCGCCATGCCGCACGGCGCCGACGTGCCGATCGTGGTCATCACCGTCTACAACGACCGCCGCTTCCGCCTGGACGCGCTCGATGCCGGCGCGACCGACTTCCTGCTGAGCCCGGTCGACCATTCCGAGTTCGGCGCCCGCATCCGCAACCTGATCGCGCTGAACGCCCATCGCCAGATGCTGCGGCGCCAGGCGAGCGCGCTGCAACGGGAGCTCGACGACAGCGAGCGCTCGCGCGAGCGCCTGCTGCACGACAGCCGGGAGGCGCTGGCCCAGGTCATCGACACGCTGCCGGCGCTGATCAGCGCGACCGGGCCGGACGGGCGCTGCGTCTTCGTCAATGCGAACCTTGCCGCCGCCCTCGGCCACGCCCCCGCCGACATCATCGGCCAGGACATGGCGGAGCTGCTCGGCGAGCGCGGCGCGCGCGCCCGCGACGCCGACCTGATGGTGCTGGAACGCGGCGCCGCCCTGCCGAACTACGAGGAGGAGTTCCCCGACCGCGACGGGCGCATGCGGGTCTTCCTGACCACCAAGGCGCCGCTCCGCGACGGGGCGGGCGACATCGTCGCGGTGCTCACCTCGGCGGTCGACATCACCGAGCGCAAGCTGGCGGAGACCCGCCTGCACCATCTGGCGCATCACGACAGCCTGACCGACCTGCCGAACCGCTTCTTCCTGACCGAGCGGCTGCCGCGCGGCCGCCAGCACAGCCGGCGCGGCGACCAGCACATGGCGCTGCACTTCCTCGACCTCGACCGCTTCAAGACGGTGAACGACGTGTTCGGCCACCATGTCGGCGACGGCGTGCTGCGCGCGATCGCGCGCCGCCTGCTCGCCCTGGTCCGCAGCGGCGACGTCATCGCGCGCCTGGGCGGCGACGAGTTCGCGGTGCTGCAGCATGGCGTCGCGTCCCCGGACGAGGCGGCGACGCTCGCCGAGCGGATCGCCGAGGCGGTGTCCCGCCCCTTCCTGATCGAAGGGCGGGAAGTGGTGGTCGGCAGCTCGATCGGCATCGCGCTCTATCCCCGCGACGGGCTTTCGGCCGATGAGCTGCTGCGCCGCGGCGACCTCGCGATGTACCAGGCCAAGGCCGATGGCGGCGGCGGCTACCGCTTCTTCGAAGGCGGCATGGATGCCAGCGCCCGGCGGCTGATGATCCTGGAGACCGATCTCCGCTCCGGCCTCGCGCGGGGCGAGTTCATCCTGCTCTACCAGCCGCAGCTCTCGCTCCGCACCCGGCGGATCGTCGGCGCCGAGGCGCTGATCCGCTGGCAGCAGCCGGATGGCGTGCTGCTGGAACCGAAGGATTTCCTGCCGCTCGCCGAGGAGACCGGGCTGATCCGCCCGCTCGGCGCCTGGGTGCTGCAGGAGGCTTGCCGCCAGGCGGCGCAATGGAATGCCGAAGACGGCGCGCCGTTCCGGATCGCGGTCAACATCTCGCCGCTCCAGCTGCGCGGCGCCGACCTGGTGCGCACGGTGCAGACGGTGCTGGCCGAAACCGGACTCGATCCGACCAACCTCGACCTCGAGCTGACCGAAAGTGCCGTCATCCGCGACGCGGACGGCGTCGTGGAGACGCTGGCGCAGCTCCGCTCGCTCGGCTGCCGGGTCTCGATCGACGATTTCGGCACCGGTTACTCGGCGCTCTCCTACGTCCGGCGGCTGCCGGTCGACCGGCTGAAGATCGACCGTTCCTTCGTCGAGAACCTGCGCCCGGGCAGCGCCGACGCTGCGATCATCAGCGCGATCGTCGCCCTCGGCCACAACCTCCAGCTCGAGGTGGCGGCGGAGGGCGTCGAGAGCGAGGAGCAGGTGCGCGAGCTCGCGATCTGCGGCTGCGACGAGGTGCAGGGCTACCATATCGGCCGGCCGATGACCGCGGACGCGCTGTCGCACCTGGTGCTCGCCCTCGCCGCACCCGGCGCATGAGCGCCGCACGGGAGCGGCCGCCGGTGCGCCGCCGCCTGCGGCGGGCCCTCTATGGCGAACGGCCGGACGTCGAGACGGAGATGGGCGTCAACCGCCTCGTCTTCTCCGCCGTGATCGCGGCCTATGTCGTCCTGGCCGGCGTGGCGCCCTCGGTGATCGGCGCGCTCGCGGCGCTCTACGCCGCACTCGGCATCGGCCTCTACGCCCATATGCGCCTGCTGCCGGGGGACTACACGCTTCGCCGCGGCATCGCGCTGGTTACCGATATCGGCATCCTCTCGTTGGCGCTGCAGGATGGCGGCGAGGCGATGTCGCTGCTGTTCCCGCTCTATCTCTGGATCACCCTCGGCTACGGCTTCCGCTTCGGCCTCGGCTGGCTCTACGTCGCGATGGCGGCCTCGGCCGGCTGCTTCGGCGCGATCGTGCTCACCACCACGTTCTGGCGCAGCCAGGAGCATCTCTCGATCGGCCTGCTGCTCGGCCTCGTCGTGGTGCCGCTCTATGCCGGGACGCTGATCCGCAAGATCTCAGCCGCGACCCGCTTGGCGGAGGCGGCGAACCGCGCCAAAAGCGTCTTCCTGGCCGGCGTCAGCCACGAGCTGCGCACGCCGCTCAACGCCATCATCGGCATGGGCACCATGCTGCGCGGCACCAAGCTCGATGCCGAGCAGCGGGAGATGGCGCGCACCGTCGACGGCGCGGCGCGATCGCTGCTGTCGCTGATCGAAGGGGTGCTCGACTTCTCGCGCGTCGAATCCGGCGCCACCGCGACCCGGATCGAGCGGGTGGAGCTGCCGGCCCTGCTCGCCGAGGCGGAGGGGCTGCTCGCCGGACAGGCGCGGGAGAAAGGGCTCGAGCTCTCGTTTCACGTGACGCCACGGGTGCCGCTCGCGATCCGATCTGATCCGCGGCACCTGATGGCGATCCTGCTGAACCTCGCCGGCAACGGGCTGAAATTCACCGAAGCCGGCGGCGTCGTCATCGCCTTCGACGCCGAGCCGCAGGATGACGGCCGCCTGCTGCTCCGCTGCGAGATCTCCGACACCGGCATCGGCATCGCGCTCGAGGCCCAGTCTCGCATCTTCGACAGCTTCACCCAGGCCGACCCCACCATCCTGCACCGCTATGGCGGCACCGGCCTCGGCCTTGCCATCTGCCGGCGGCTGGTCAGCGCCATGGATGGCCAGATCGGCGTGCGGAGCCGCGCCGGCGACGGCAGCACCTTCTGGTTCACCCACCTGGTCGAAGCGCCGGAGCCGCAGCCGGCAGGACCCGCGAAAGCAGCGCTGCTGCTGCTGGCGACGCCGGGCGAGGCGGCCGGCGCGGCGCTCCAGTCGCGGCTGCAGGCGGCCGGGTACCGCATTCGCCCCTGCGCCACGCCTGAGGAGGCGGAGGCGCTGGCGCGGCGCCTGACGCCGCAGGAGAGCCGGGCGCTGGTCGTCACCGGCCAGCGGCTGCCGCCCGGCCTCCGCCCGATGGCGGAGCTGCCGATCATCGTCGCAACCGCGGATGCCGAGGCTGGACTGCCGCCGCTGGCGATCCGGCGGCTCTGCCGCACCCGCCTTTCGCCCGATGCCGGGGACGAGGCCTGGGTCCGCGCGATCGGGATCGCCGCCGGCGCGGCGCGCGAGGAGGAAGAGGCGGCGCAGCCGCTGCCGGTCAGCGCGACGCCGCGCACCATCCTGGTCGCCGACGACAACCGGATGAACCGCCGCGTGCTGAGTGCCATCCTGGAACGCGCCGGTCACCATGTGCTGCTGGCCAATGACGGCGAGCAGGCGCTGGAGGCGCTGGAGGCGGAGGGCATCGACATGGCGCTCCTCGACCTCAACATGCCGGTCATGGACGGGCTCGAGGTCGTCAAGCTGCACCGCTTCTCGACCCTCGGCCGCCGGCGCCTCCCGATCGCCGCGCTGACCGCCGATGCGACGCCGGAGGCCGAGGCCAGTTGCCGGGAAGGCGGATTTGATGCCTTCCTGCTGAAGCCGGTGGATCCGCGCCGACTCCTGGAGACGATCGACAGCATGACGACCGACGCAGGGGCCGAGGCCAAGGCTGCGGAGCCGCGGCACGCCGTCGCCGACATCAGCGCCCATCCGCGCTGGCGGCCGGGCGGCGCCGGCGGCCTGCCGGTCCTCGACCATGGCGCGATCGCAAGCCTGGCAGCGCTCGGCGGCGCCGATTTCGTGCACGAGCTGGCGCAGGATTTCCTGACCGATGCGGCGGCGCATCTCGGCGCCATGGCGCGTGCGACGGAAGCGGCGGACATCGTCGCCTTCCGCTCCGCCGCCCATGCGATGCGGAGCATCGCCGCGAACCTCGGGGCGCGGTCGGTCGAGGAGTGGTGCCAGCGGGCGGAACGGCTGCCGCCGCGGGAATTCGGATCCGGCGCGCCGGCGGCGGTGGCGCGGATCGGGGCCGAGATCGAGCGCGTCCGGCAAGCGGCCGCGGATGCCGGCACGCTGCCGGCGCAAACCAAAGGCTGACCTCCGCCGGGCGGAGGGTGGCCGCCGCCATCCTGGCGACGAAGCCCCTCCGGCGGCAGCCGGCGTCAGGACGCCGCGAAGGAGGACCGCACCGGACCCGCCGCTTCCATGCGGCGATCCTGCGCCATCGCGAGGCGGGTCATCTTGCGGAGATCGACATCCGGCAAGGCCAGCGCCGCGTCGACCCAGATGTCGAGGATGTCCGACAGCTCCTCGAAGGTGACCGGATTCGCGCGGCGCCGGGCCTTGTAGATCGCAAGATGCGCATTGTGACGCCGGGTCTGCTGCGCGATGTAGGTGCGCAGCGTCACCTCGCCCTCCCCGTCCTCCGCCAGCACGTCGACGACGCCCATCGCGTGCAGTTCCTCGGCGCCGTAGAGGCGCCCGCTCATGATCATCTTCTCGGCAGCGACGGTGCCGATGCGGCGGGCCAGGAAGGAATAGGCGCCCATGCCGGGGAACAGGTTGAAGATGATCTCCGGCAGGCCGAACTTGGCGCTCCGCTCGGCGACGATGACGTCGAAGGCCAGCGCGCATTCGAAGCCGCCGCCGAGCGCATCGCCCTGCACCAGCGCCGCGGTGATCAGCGGCAGGTCGTAGGCGATGGCATTGTCGTGCACCGTCCGGATGCAGGCCTCGCCATAGCGGCGAAGCGAGGCGCGGTCGCCGGCGCGGATGCGGTCGGCGAAGTGGCCGAGGTCGCCGCCGAGGTTGAATACCCCGGGCGTCGCGGAGGTGAGCACGTGGTACAGCGCCGGACGGTCGCCAGGGGCGGCGAAGAGGCCGCGTAGGCGCTGCTGCATGGCCGCCAGGTCGCGGAGGATGTCGAGGCTGAAGCAGGGCCGGCCCGCCGGCTGCATCCGGCACCAATGGGTGCGGGTCTCGGCTTCGAGCGTCACCTCGAGTGTCTCGTAGCGGGCGAAGGCCGGATAGGCGGCGTGGTCGAGCAGGCCGCGGCCCTGGTCGTGGCGCAGCGCGGCAGAGTTGCCGATATAGGTCATACGGAGTGTCCCTTCCTCGGGTGTCACAGAAATCGTGCCCATCCCGACGGACGCCGGTCAGGGCGCTGGGCCTCGCCGGCCCTCGCCCTGCAACGATAGCGCAGTTAAATGTTTGTTTGAATTTGTATGTCAAAATAAAGGGTTGTTTCAGGACAGGCCTGAGGATCGCAATCCAGGTAACTGAAAACCCTGAATTATCGGCGTCTGTTTACTGAGGATCGCCGCCGCCGAGCCGAGTTTCGCGCACCGTCGCATCGGGCCGCAGCGCCACCTGTGGCAGCAAGGCGGTGCCGAGGCCTACACCGTCCATCGGCATCACGTAGCCTTGCTCAACCCGTGGCAGCACCGTGACGAGGTCCCGGTACCAGGTGGCCAGCGTCGCCCGTACCACCTCCTGGAACACCGCGGTCGGCGCGTGGAGCGCGAGATGGAGCGAGGCGACGAGGGTGACCGGCCCGGTGCAGTCATGCGGTGCGACCGGCCGCGCCCAGGCCTCGGCCAGGGCCGCGATCTTCCGCGCCTCGGTCAGGCCGCCGCACCAGGTGAGGTCGAGCATGACGATATCGGTCGCACCCGCCACCAGCAGGTCGCGGAAGGCGACCTTGCCGCCGAGCGTCTCGCTCGCGCAGATCGGCACCCGGGCGCCGCGCCGGAGCTCCACCAGGCTCGCGACGTCGTCCATCTTGCAGAGCGGATCCTCCGCCCAGTAGATGCCGAGCGGTTCCAGCGCCCGGCAGATCCGCATCGCCGCCGGCAGCGACCAGAGCGAATGCAGCTCCGCCATGATCTCGATCCGGTCGCCGACCGCGGCGCGCACCGCCTCGAAGGGCGCCAGGCCCCGCTTGAGGTCCTCGAGGCCGATCGACTGGCCCTGGGTCGCGGCCGCGAAGGGGTCGAAGGGCCAGATCTTCATCGCCGCATAGCCTTCCGCCAGCAGCGACTGCGCGAGCCCGCCGGCATCGCGGGTGAAGGCGATCTGGTCGTCATAGGGGCCGCGCGGCGCATCGCCGGCACCGATGTCGCGCCGCCCGGCGATGCTGCCGGCCTGGCGGGAGTTGTAGTCGTAGCCGGCGCAGGTGTTGTAGGCGCGGATCCGCTCGCGGGAGAGGCCGCCCAGCGCCTCGTGCACCGGGATGCCGTAGCGCTGGCCGGCGAGATCCCAGAGTGCCAGGTCGATCGCCGACGCCGCGCGCACCTCCGCGCTCGAGGAACCGAAGCCGACATAGGGCGTCAGCAACTGGCGGGAGATGCCTTCGATATGGCGCGGGTCGCGGCCGCGGAGTGCCGGCGCCACCTGTTCGTGGATCACCGCCTCCACCGCCTCGGCGCCGCGGAAGGCCTCGCCGAGTCCGGTCAGGCCCTCGTCGGTCACCACCTCGACCCAGAGCAGGTTGGGCCGCTCGGCGATCCGGATGGTGCGGAGCGTCTCGATCCTCGGCATCGGTCTGGGTCTCACTCGGCGCGGATGTTGTTGCGGCGCACCACCTCGGCCCAGCGCGCGACCTCGCGCTGCATGTGGGCGGCCATCGCCTCCGGGGTGCCGCCGACCGGCGTCACCGCGAGCTCGGCCAACCGCCGGCGCACCGTCTCGTCGGCGAGTGCGCGGGCGAAAGCGGCGTTGAGCGCCGCGACCGCGGCGGGCGGCGTCCGCGCGGGGGCCAGGAAGCCGAACCAGCTGTCGATCGCCATGCCCTCGACCCCGGCTTCGGCGAAGGTCGGCACCTCCGGCAGTTCCGGGATGCGCGTGGCACTGGCACTCGCGAGCGCCCGGACCGCGCCGCCGCGGATATGCGGCAGGATCGAGGGCAGGTTGTCGAAGAAGACGTCGATGCGGCCCGCGATCAGGTCGGTGATCGCCGGCGCCGAGCCGCGATAAGGCACGTGGTTCATCTCGAGCCCCAGCAGGCTGCGCAGCAGTTCCGGCCCCAGATGGTTCGACGCGCCGACGCCGGAGGAGCCGAAGGTGATGCTGCCCGGCCGGGCGCGGGCAAGGGCGAGGAAGGCCTGCAGGTCGGCGGCCGGCAGATCCCGGCGCACCGCCATCACGTTGCGCACCGCGCCCGAGAGGATGACGGGCGCGAAGTCGCGCAGCAGGTCGAAGCCCGGATTGGCGTAGAGGGCCGGGTTGGCGCCGCAGGGGCCGAAGGCGCATTGCACCAGCACGCTGCCGTCGGCAGCGCCGCGGGCTGCTTCCGCCATGCCGATGTTGCCGCCGGCGCCACCCTTGTTCTCGACCACCGCGCCGCGCGGCAGGAAGGGTGTCGCCGCTTCCGCCAGCACGCGGGCGACGATGTCGCTGGTGCCGCCCGGCGTGAAGGGCACGATGATACGGACCGGCCGGTCGGGCAGGTCGGCAGCCTGGAGCGGCAGCGCCAGCAGCAGGAACGCGGCGAGGATCAGGCGCATGCGGTTCACCCGAGCTGGATGTCGAGCCGGCGGAGCAGCGGCGCCCAGCGCGCCGCCTCGTTCCGCATGAAGGCGGCAAAATCCTCCGGGCTGCCGCCGGCGGACAGGATGCCCTCGGCCAGCAGCCGCTCCTGCAACGCGGGCTCCCGCAGTGCTGCCGCGGCGGCGGCGTTGAGCCGGGCGATCGCCGGGCCCGGGCTTCGGGCCGGCGCCAGCAGGCCGAACCAGGTCTGCGCGACCGTCCCTGGCCAGGCCTCGTCGAAGCAGGGCTCGTCCGGGCGGTTCGGCAGCCGGCGGTCGCCGGTCCAGGCGACGATCCGCGCCCGCCCGGTCCGCTCGCCGGCGATCGCGGAGGCGCCGCCCACCAGCATGGCATCGAGCGTGCCGGCGATCACGTCGTTGAGCTGCGGCGCGTCGCCGCGATAGGGCACGTCCTGCCAGCGGAGGCCGAGCTTCTCCTCGATCAGCGCGCCGGCGATGTGGTTGAAGGACCCGCGGCCATTGTGGCCCCAGTTGATGCGCCCGGGATTGGCGCGCACATGCGCCACGAAGTCCTGCATGCCGGCGGGCAGCCCGTTCCGCACCGCGACCGCGAAAGGCAGCGTCGCCACCAGCGCGACCGGCGCGAAATCCTCCACCCGGTAGGGCAGGTTGCGCCCGATCAGCGGGTTGATGGTGAGCGTGGTGCCGGAGGACATCAGCAAGGTCAGCCCGTCCGCCGGCTGGCGCGCCACGTATTCGGCGCCGATGATCGTCTGCGCGCCGGGCTTGTTGTCGATCTGCAAGGCTTGTCCGAGCAGCGGCGCCATGCGCTCCGCGATCAGGCGCGCGGTGACGTCGGTCGATCCGCCCGGCGGGAACGGCACCACGATGGTGACCGGCCGCTGCGTCTGCGCCAGCGCCGGCATCGCGAGGGCGGCGAGCCCGAGCGCGCCGATGCCGCGCCGCGTCAGGCCCGAAGCCATGCCGTCCTCCCTTGCATCCTTGCGCGCGAGCCTGCACCTTGCGCGCGAGCCTGCACCGGCGGCCGCGGCAAAGGAAGAGGGCCTGGACAGGCGGCGCCGCCCGTTCCTCAATCATCGGAACAACCGAGGAGGAGGCGTCCATGGCCTATCACCCGCGCGAGTTCCGGGCCCGGACCTGGCATGACGCGACGCCCGGCTTCGCCGAAGGCCACCGCACGCCGCGCGCCTTCCTGGAGGATTGCCTGGCCGCGATCGCGGCGCGCGAGCCCGCGGTGCAGGCCTGGGTGGTGCTGAACGAGGCGGCCGCGCGGGATGCCGCGGATGCCGCCGGCGCGCGCTGGAAGGCGGGCCGCCCGCTCTCGCCGATCGACGGCATGCCGATCGGCATCAAGGACCTGCTGGAGACGCGGGACATGCCGACGCAGCAGGGCTGCGAGGCCTATCGCGGCGCCTTCCCGAAGCGCGACAACGCCGCCGTCGCGGCGCTGCGCGCGGCGGGCGCGGTGATCCTCGGCAAGACAGTGACGAGCGAGCTCGGCTCCTCCCATCCCGGCCCCACGACCAATCCCTTCGATGCGTCGCGGACGCCCGGCGGCTCCTCCTCCGGCTCGGCGGCGGCGGTCGCGGCCGGGATGGTGCCGGCGGCGATCGGCAGCCAGGTCGGCGGCTCGATCATCCGTCCCGCGAGCTATTGCGGCAATGTCGCGCTGAAGCCGAGCCAGGGGGCGATCAACCGCGGCGAGCGGCAGGCGACGAGCATGAGCACCCATGGGGTGCATGCCGGATCGATCGAGGACATGTGGATGGTCGCGATCGAGATCGCGAAGCGCGCCGGCGGCGATCCCGGCCGGATGTCGCTGAAGGGCCCGGATGCGGCGCCGCCGGCGCGCAAGCCCCGCACGCTGGCGGTGCTGGAGACCGAGGGCTGGACGGCGCTCTATGCCGACAGCAAGGCGGGTTTCGCGGCGCTGCTGGAGCAGCTCTCGGCGCAAGGCGTGCGCATCCTCCGCCGCGGCGACCATCCCTTCCTGGAGACGCTGGAGCGGCGGCTCGGCGATGCGCGGGCGATGGCGAATGCGATCACCAACTGGGAAGGCCGCTGGGCGCTCCGGGCGCTGGTCGACCAGCATCCGGACGGCGTCAGCGAGCGCGCCAAGCAGCGGCTCCGTGTCGTCGAGACGCAGAGCGTCGTCGACTACGAAGCGCGGCTGGCGGAACGCGCCGCCGCGCAGCAGGCGCATGCGGCGATCGCGCCGTTGGCCGATGCGGTGCTGATGCTGTCCTCGCCCGGCCCGGCGCCGGTCTGGGCCGGCGACCGCCCGGGCGAGCCCCTGGTCGCGCGGCCGACCGGCGACATCGTCTTCAACGCCCCCTCCTCCGCCCTGTTCGCGCCGGCGGTGACGGTGCCGCTGCTGGCGGTCGCCGGCCTGCCGCTCGGCGTGCAGGCGATGGGCCAGCCAGGCCAGGACGCCGAGATGACCGCGATCGCCCGCTGGCTGCAGGAGGCGCTGGAGCCGGTCGCGGTGTGATCCGTTAGCGTTTCATTCGCCTTCCCGTGGCATAGGCTGGGTCGTCAGGTTAGGGACCGCGCGCCCTCGTCGTGCCGAACAGCATCGATCAACGGGCCTTGCGCCGATGAATGCCCGCTCGGCATCGGCTGACGACGACGCCACGGGGTGGCTCAGGCGTGCGGCATCGCGCCTTCGCGCGGGGGATGCGGCGGAAGCGGTCAGAGCCTATGAGCAAGCGGCGCTTCTCGGCGTTCCCTTGCAGCTCCGTGCCCATGACCACGCGCTCGCCCTCAGCAATGCGGGCGACCACGCCGGAGCCGAACGTCTGCTGATGGAGGCTTCCGGGGCGGCGGCGCCCGACTATGCGAAGCTTCTGCTGATGGGGGTGGTGGTCAAGCGCGCCGGCCGCGCAATGGATGCGGTGCCGCTGTTCCAAGCGGCGCGCGATCTCGAGCCCGGCAATGCCGCCGCCTGGCACAATCTCGGCAATACCTACCAGCAACTCGGCCGATCGAGGGAGGCCGGAGCTGCCTACGCGGAATCCGCGCGGCTGCGACCCGGAGACGGCGGCGCGGAACGCCTGCTCGGACAGGCGCTGCGCGACGCCGGAGACCGGGATGGCGCCGCTGCCGCGTACTCCAGGGCCGTCGCCCTGCGCCCCACCGATTTCGATCTGGCCCAGGAGGTACTGAGCTTCCTGATCGGATCCGATCGGTCGTCGGCCGCCGAAGCGCTGGTTGCTCAGTTCTCCTCGGCCGCCGGCCAGGGCGCGCCGGCGACGTTGCTGCAATCGCGCCTGCTGTTGCGGACAGGTCGACGGGCTGCCGCGATCGCCTTGCTGGAGGAGGCCGTCGCGGCGCCGGATGCCGATCGTCGCCTCTTCGCCATGCTGGCCGGCGCCCATGGCGATGCCGATCGGGAGACCGCCAACCGCGCGCTGCGTGCCGGTCTGACCGCACATCCGAATGCCGACGATCTTGCCATCAGCCTCTGCGAGAGCCTGAACCGCACCCGCGGCACAGGTGAAGCGGACAACATCCAGGCAGCCTACGAGATCGCGCGCGATCTGGCCGACAAGGATGCGCCGGGATTGCTGAGCCACGCCTTCACCTTGCGCAACCTGTTCCAGCGATGCGTCGACTTCGATCGCAAGGCCAAGATCGGCCCTATCGAGCGCGTGGCGCCGGGCTGGATCGCCAGCAACCGCGTCGCGGGACTGCACAATGAACTCGGCAACGTGGCGACGCCGGAGGATCGGCTGCGCCTTGTCGAGTGGCACCGGGATTGGGGACGGCGCGTGCAAGGGCGCATCGCGGTCCTGCCCGGGCCTCGTGCCGCCCCATGGGTCAAGGGCAGCCGCAGGATCCGGATCGGCTTCCTGTCATCCGACCTGCGGCAGCACCCGGTCACCTATTTCGCGCTTCACCTCCTGGATCTGTTCGACCGCGAGCGCTTCGAGGTCTTCTGCTATTCCTTCTACGAGAAGCAGAGGGACCGCGTTCAGGCGCATATCGAGAGCAAGGTGACCGGCTTCCGCTGGTGGCCGCACAAGCCGGACGCCGAGGTCGCTGCCGACATCCGGCGCGACGACCTCGACATTCTTTTCGAACTCGGCGGCAGCACCGCAATGAACAAGCTGGAAGTCATGGCTTACAAGCCGGCGCGCATCGGCGCCTCCTGGCTCGGCTATCCGCATTCGGCCGGGATCGAACGCATCGACTACATCCTGACCGATCCCTTCATCGAGCCGGAGGACTCGCGGTTGCTCATCGAGAAGCCCTTCCGGATGCCGGAGAGCTGGGTAGCACTCGGCCGCATCGGCTTTACCGACACCCCGATCGCCGACGACCTTCCCGAGCAGCGCCACAAACGCCTGACCTTCGGCACCATGAACAATCCGATGAAGTACAGCGCCGCTTGCTTCGACGCGTGGGGCGCCGTGATGCGCTCGGTGCCGGCATCGCGCTTCCTCTTCGTGCGGCCCGAGGGCGGCACGCCCGCCTTCCGCAGCAATGTCGAGGCCGCCTTCGCGGCCCGCAACGTGGATCCGGGCCGCATCGCCTACGTGCCGGTCCGCGGTGACCATCTGAAGCACTACAATGAGATCGACGTCGCGCTCGACTCCTTCCCGCATGTCGGCGGCACGACCACTTGCGAGACGCTGTGGATGGGCGTGCCCGTCGTCACCAAGGTAGGACCCGCCTTCCAGGAGCGGCTCAGCTACTCGAACCTCAACAATGCCGGCCTGCCGGAGCTCTGCGCCCGGACGACGGAAGAATACGTCGCCAAGGCGATCGAGCTGGCACGCGATCGGCCGCTGCGCCGCGCCATGCGCGCCGGGCTTCGCGGGATGATCCGGATCAGGCCCCTGGGACAGGCGGAGCGCTTCACGCGTCATTTCTACGGCCAGGTCGCCAAGGTGGTGTCGGAATGAAGGCGGTGATCCTCGCCGGCGGCCGCGGCACGCGCCTCGGCACCGAGACCGCGTTGCGACCGAAGCCGATGGTCGAGATCGGCGGCCGGCCGATCCTGTGGCACATCATGAAGTGCTACGCCGCGCACGGCATCGAGGATTTCGTGATCTGCCTCGGCTACAAGGGCGACCAGATCAAGGAGTACTTCCTCAACTACCAGGCCCACTCGGCCGGCCTGACGGTCGACCTTGGCAGCGGCGCCGTCACCTGGCTGACCCCGCCTGCGGAACGCTGGCGCGTCACCCTGATCGATACCGGAGAGGAGACGCAAACCGGCGGCCGGCTAAAGCGTGTCGCGCAGCATCTGGCAGAAGACGACGCCTTCTGCCTGACCTATGGCGACGGCGTCTCGGACCTGGACATCACGGCGTCGATCGCCTCCCACCGCGCGCATGGTCGGGACGCGACGGTCACGGCGGTTGTGCCGCCGGGGCGCTTCGGCGCGCTGGACCGCGTGGGGGATCGCGTGCAGGCCTTCACCGAGAAGCCGCCCGGCGATGGTGCCACCATCAGCGGCGGCTTCTTCGTGTTGTCGCCACGCATCCTGTCGCGCATCGAGGGCGACGGCACCGTCTTCGAGGAAGCGCCCTTGCGCGGGCTCGCGCAGGACGGCCAGCTTCGCGCCTTCGACCATCACGGCTTCTGGCACCCGATGGACACGCCACGCGACCGCGACCTTCTGGAACGCCTGTGGCGGAGCGGCGAGGCGCCATGGAAGCAATGGTGACGCGCCGGCCCGATCCCGGGTTCTGGCGCGGGCGGCGGGTGCTGCTGACCGGTCATACGGGCTTCAAGGGCGCTTGGCTGGCGCTGCTTTTGGAACGGCTCGGTGCCAGGGTCACCGGCTTCGGCCTCCCGCCGGAGCCGGGGCCGGCGGCGATCACCATCCTGGCGCCGCGCCTCGAGGCGCGCATGGGCGACCTCCGCCACCCGGCGGCGCTGCGCGACGCCGTCGCGGCGGCACGGCCGCAGATCGTGCTGCACCTTGCGGCGCAGGCCTTCGTCGGGCGGGGCTACCGCGAGCCCGAGGCAACCTTCGCGACCAACGTCGGCGGCACCATCCACGTGCTCGAGGCGCTGCGCGGACGGCAGGCCGAGGCCGTCCTGGTTGTCACCAGCGATAAGGTTTATCGCAACGATGATGGCGGCCGCGCTTTCGCGGAGGATGATCCGCTGGGTGGGCATGACCCCTACAGCGCCTCGAAGGCGGCTTGCGAACTTGCGGTGGCGAGTTGGCGCGCCAGTTTCGGCGAAGCGATCGGGCCGATCGCCACCGCCCGCGCGGGCAACGTCGTCGGCGGCGGCGATTTCGGCGAACAGCGGCTGATCCCCGACCTCGTCCGCGCGCAGATGGCCGGCGAGACGCTGTGGGTGCGCCGTCTCGAGGCGACGCGGCCCTTCCAGCACGTGCTCGACGTATTGTGCGGATACCTGCTGCACGCCGAGGCGATGGTGCGGGGCGACGCTCCGACAGCCTTGAATTTCGGGCCCGCCGAAACCGCGCTCTCCGTGCGGCAGGTGCTGACGCTTTACGGCGATGCGATCGATCGCCCCATCGTCTGGGAGGCGGCCACCGATCCCGGCATGCACGAGGCGGATCGCCTGGTGCTGGACAGCGGCCTGGCGGCCGCGCGCCTCGGCTGGCGGCCGCGCCACGATGCTGCGGCCGCCATCGCCGCCACGGCCCGGTGGTACGAGGCCTGGCGGCAGGGCAGCGACGGCCGCGCACTGGCGCTGGCGGAGATCGAGGCAAGCCTCTCGCCATGACGGACCAGCCCTTCTGCCGTCCGGTCACTGCGTGCCGCGCCTGCGGCGGCACCCTTTCCGTTCGGTTCTGCGATCTCGGCGCCATGCCGCTCGCCAACGACTACCCGCTGCCCGGGACGCCGCCGCTGCCGTGCTATCCCCTGGCGGCCATCGTCTGCGCGGATTGCCGGCTCGTGCAACTCGATCACGTTGTCGAGGCGGAGGCTATCTTCGGCGACTACGCCTATTTCTCCTCCTTTTCCCGAAGCTGGCTGGACCATGCCGCGCGCTACGCCACGGCGATGCGGGAAAGGCTGGCATTGGGAGGCGACAGCTTCGTCGTCGAGGTCGCCAGCAATGACGGCTATCTGTTGAAGAATTTCTTGGCCGCCGGCATTCCCTGCCTCGGCGTCGAGCCTGCGGCGAATGTCGCGGCCGCGGCAATTGCCGCCGGCGTGCCGACCGAGGTGCGCTTCCTCGGCCGGGCGGTCGCCCGAGAGATCGTCGCGCAGCGCGGCCACGCCGATCTCGTCATCGCCAACAACGTGCTCGCGCATGTGCCGGAGGTGCGCGATTTCGCAGCCGGCCTCGCGCATCTCGCGGGTCCCAGCGGCGTCGTCAGTATCGAGGTGCCGCATCTGCTGGCGACGGTGGATGGCGTCCAATTCGACACGATCTATCACGAGCACTACGCGTACTGGTCCCTGTTCTCGATGGAGCGATTGCTCAGGTCGCAGGGGCTGCATGTCTTCGACGTCCAGCGCCTTCCGACCCATGGCGGCAGCCTTCGCGTCCTTGCCTCGGCGGCGATCGCACGGGAGCCGGCCGAAAGCCTGGATGCCATACGGGCTGATGAGGCCAGTCGCGGGGTCGATACCGAGGCCTTCTACGAGGGCTTCGACGCGCGCGTGCGGAAAATCACCGCCGGCTTCCAGGAATGGCTTGCGCAGGCCAGGCGGGAAGGGCGGCGCGTCGCGGCCTATGGCGCGGCCGCGAAGGGGAACACCTTCCTCAACACCTGCGGCATCACGGCTGAGGATCTGATCGCGGTCGCCGACGGCAATCCCGCCAAGCAGGGCCGCATCCTGCCGGGCAGCGCCATCCCGATCATCGCACCGGAGGCGCTGGATGCCATCGCACCGGACGACATCCTGATCTTGCCGTGGAACATCGCGCCGGAGATCCGGGATCAGTTGCGCGCCGCCGGCCATGCCGGCCGGATCGTGACCGCGGTGCCGGAGATGCGCGTGCTGTGACCCCGCACGCGACCGCGGTCCCCGACCTTGTCCTCTGGAAGACGGCCGTCCATGCCGATGCGCGCGGCAGCTTCACCCGGACCTTCTGTGCCGAGGCGTTTGCCGGGTTCGGCTTCAAGCCGCTGCAGACCAGTCTGTCCCACAACCATCGCCGCCACACGCTGCGCGGCCTGCATTTCCAGGCGCCCCCGCATGAGGAAGCGAAGCTGGTCCGCTGCGTCGCCGGCACCATCCTCGATGTCGCGGTCGACTTGCGCCCGGGATCGCCGACACGGCTTCGCCATGTCGCGCTGGAGCTCTCGGCCTCCCGCGCGGATGCGCTGCTGATTCCCCGGGGCTTCGCGCACGGCTTCATGACCCTGACCGACGAGGCGCTGGTCGAGTACATGATCGACGCGCCCTACACGCCCGCCGCTGGCTCCGGCTTTCGCTTCGACGATCCGGCGCTCGGCATCGCCTGGCCGGCGGTGCCGGCCGTGATCGCGGAGCGCGACCTGGCTTGGCCGCTGCTCGGCGATGGTTGAACGCGTCCTGGTCACCGGCGCGTCCGGCTTCGTGGGCCGCGCGGTGGTGGCGCCGTTGATTGCCGCAGGCCTCGAGGTGCATGCCACATCGCGCCGGCCCGCAACCGCCCTGGGCGTGACCTGGCACCCGGCCGACCTGCTGCGTGGCGAAGGCGAACGGCTCGTCGCTGCACTTCGCCCGGCGGTCCTGATCCATTGCGCCTGGTACGTGGAGCACGGCCTGTTCTGGACCGCGCCCGAGAACGCGATGTGGGTCGACGCCTCGCTCGCGCTCGCTCACGCCTTCGCGGCGGCCGGCGGACGGCGCTTCGTGGGCATCGGGAGTTGCGCCGAGTACGCGCTGGAACCCACCGATCCGGTGCCTTGGCCGGAAAGCCGGACGATCGATCCGGTGACGCCCTACGGCAAGGCCAAGGCCGCCTGCGCGGCGGGGCTCGCCGCGATCCCGGGGCTATCGACAGCCTGGGCGCGGCTGTTCCATCTCTTCGGCCCCGGCGAGCATCCGGACCGGCTCGTCCCCTCGGTCATACGGGCCTTGCTCGCAGGGCGCCAGGCGGAGTGCGCATCCGGTCGCCCCATCCGCGACGTCGTCTCGACGGAGTATGCGGGGCAGGCGATTGCGGCGCTCGCATCGTCGGCCGTCATCGGCCCCGTCAACATCGGCGCCGGGGAAGGCTTGGCGATCGCTGACCTCGTGCGGCGGATCGGAACGCTTTGCGGCAGGCCGGATCTCGTGGCGCTCGGTCGCCTTCCGGACCGCGCGGGCGAGCCGCCCTTCATGGTTGCCGATACGCGACGCTTGCGGAGAGACGTCGGATACGATGCCGCCTTCGACCTCACCCACGCTCTCGGATCCGCAGTCGGGCACAGACAATGGCAAGCATAACGCTCCCCCATGTTCAACCGACAGGCTTTGTATACTGATTACCGGGCAAGCCTTCAGCCCTCATCTTGGCTTTTCGTTAACCGGTACTCCCTTGCAACGGACTGATTGGGCCGCGATGATGAGATTAATCTGCTTCATTCATGGAGATGCCGGGTAATGAGTAACAGCGTCGGCAAGCCGCGAACGGTTTCGGTCGAGTTGGATTTCCCGATCGAGAATGCGGGACAGGCCGTCTCGCGCCTGGAGTTGCGGCGTCCCCAGGTCGCCGATTCCATAGACATCCAGCGCAAGGGCGGCACGCCAGGCGAGATGGAGCTGCTGCTGGTCTCGCGCCTGACGGGCTTGCCGGTCGAGGCGCTGCACACGCTCGACATCGAGGATTACGCGAAGGTCCAGGCAGCGATGCGGAGGCTGGCACCCGGTTTCGGCTGATCAGCCGACAACCGCATAAAAGCCGGTCGCGATGACCTCGGCATCGGACGGCTCCCGGCAGGCGGAGGCCGGTATCGGATCGGGCTTCGCCGCACTCGGCGTCGTCGCGGCCTTCCATGAGAAGCCGGTCGATCCCGCGTCGCTCGCGCATCGCTTCGGCATGGGCGCCGCCCAGGACGAGCCGAGCACCGTCCTGCGCGCCGCGCGCCATATCGGGCTGAAGGCCCGCCTCGTCCGGCCGCGCCCGTCCCGGCTGCCGCGGCTACCGCTGCCGGCCCTGCTGGCCAAGCAGGGCGGCGGCTGGTTCGTGCTGGCGAAGATCAACGGCGACCAGGCGCTGATCCTCGACCCTGCCATCGGCCGGCCGCAGACCATGGCCCTCGATGGGCTGAGCGCGGTCTGGAGCGGCGACGCCATCCTCTGCGCCAGCCGCGCGAGCCTCGCCGGCGCCGGCCGCGCCTTCGACCTGACCTGGTTCATCCCGAGCCTGGTGAAGTACCGGCACGCCTTCGGCGAGGTGCTGCTGATCTCCTTCTTCATCCGCATCTTCGAGCTGATCTCGCCGATCTTCTTCCAGGTGATCGTCGACAAGGTCCTGGTCCACCAGTCGCTGACGACGCTCGATGTGCTGGTGCTGGCGCTGGTCGTCACCACGATCTTCGAGATCCTGCTCGGCGGCATCCGAAGCTACCTGTTCTCGCACACGTCCTTGCGCGTCGACGTGGAGCTGGGGGCGCGACTGTTCCAGCACACGCTGGCCTTGCCCCTCGCCTATTTCCAGGCGCGGCGGGTCGGCGACACGGTGGCGCGCGCGCGGGAGCTGGAGACCATCCGCTCCTTCCTCACCGGCAATGCGCTGACCGTCGTGCTCGACGTCGTCTTCGGGCTGCTGTTCTTCGCGGTCATGTATGTCTACAGCCCGATGCTGACCGCGATCGTCGCGCTGACGGTCCCGCTCTATGCCGCGATCTCCTTCCTGATCACCCCGGTGCTGCGGCGGAACCTCGACGAGAAGTTCAACCGCGGTGCCGAAAGCCAGGCCTTCCTGGTCGAGAGCGTCAGCGCCGTGGAGACGCTCAAGGCGATGGCGGTCGAGCCGCGCATGCAGGAGCGGTGGGAGCAGTTGCTGGCCGGCTACGTCGGCGCCTCCTTCCGGGCCGGCAACCTGGCGAATTGGGGCGGCCAGGCGGTGCAGTTGGTCAACCGGCTGAGCATGGCGGCGGTGCTGTGGTTCGGCGCGCGCATGGTGATGGAAGGCGGGCTGACGGTCGGCGAGCTGATCGCCTTCAACATGCTGGCCGGCCGCGTCGCCGCGCCGATCATGCGGCTCGCGCAGCTCTGGCAGGATTTCCAGCAGTTCCGGATTTCCGTGACCCGGCTCGGCGACATCCTGAATGCCGTACCGGAACCGGCCGGCCGGCCTGGCCAGGCCTCGCCGCCCCCGATCCGCGGCGCGGTTCGGCTGGAGCATGTCGGCTTCCGCTACCGCCCGGACATCGCGCGCGCGATCGACGAGCTGTCGCTCGATATCCCCGCCGGCCAGGTGGTCGGCATCGTCGGCCCTTCGGGATCGGGCAAGAGTACCCTGACCAAGCTGGTGCAGCGGCTGTATGTGCCGGAGGTCGGCCGCGTGCTGGTGGACGGCGTCGACCTGGCGCTGGTCGACCCGGCCTGGCTGCGCCGCCAGGTCGGCGTGGTGTTGCAGGAGAACGTGCTGCTCAACCGGTCGATCCGCGACAACATCGCGCTCGCGGTGCCGGCGGCGTCGATGGAGGCGGTGATCCGCGCCGCCAAGCTGGCGGGTGCCCATGAGTTCGTCCTGGCGCTGCCGCATGGCTACGACACCGAGATCGGCGAGCGGGGTGCGACGCTCTCCGGCGGGCAGCGGCAGCGCATCGCGATCGCCCGCGCGCTGCTGCCGGAGCCGCCGATCCTGATCTTCGACGAGGCGACCAGCGCCCTCGACTACGAGAGCGAGAAGGCGATCCGCGACAACATGCGGGCGATCGCCGCCGGGCGCACGGTGCTGATCATCGCGCACCGTCTGGCCGCGGTGCGCGACGCGCACCGCATCATCACCATCGAAGGCGGCCGCCTGACCGAGGACGGCACCCATGACGAGCTGCTGCGCCGCGGCGGTCGCTACGCCACGCTCTGGCGGCACCAGCTCGGCGAGCAGCCGGAGAATGCCGCGTGAGACGCGCCCTGGCGATCGCCCGCGCGTCGCTGCGGCAGGAGCGGGCGGCGGCGCCGAAGCCGCACCGGACGCGGGACGAGCTGGCCTTCCTGCCGGCGGTGCTGGAGGTGACGGAGACGCCGGCCTCCCCGACCGCGCGCTGGCTCGCGGCCGCGCTCTGCGTCTTCATGATCATCGCGCTGGCCTGGGCCTGGTTCGGCCATGTGGACATGGTGGCGACGGCGGAAGGCCGCATCCTTCCCTCCGGCCGCAGCAAGCTGGTGCAGCCGCCGGAAGCCGGCGTGGTGCGGGCGATCCATGTCCGGGACGGGCAGATCGTGCGGCAGGGTCAGCCTCTGATCGAGCTGGACCCCACGACCTCGGAAGCCGAGGCGGCTCGGCTGCGGCATGAGCGGGATGTCGCCCAATTGGCGGCGCTGCGGCTGCAGGCGCTGCTGGCTCTGGCCGATGGTGAGCCCGAGGCCCGCTTCGAGGCACGGGGCTCGCAAAACCCTGGCCTGGTCGCCGCGCAGCAGGCGCTGCTGCGCAGCGAATGGGCGGAGCTTCTCGCCCGGCGCGGCAGCATTGCGGAGGAGCTCACGCGGCGCGCCGCCGAGCAGGCGACGGTCGAGGCCTCGGTGCGCCGGCTGGACGAGGTCATTCCCTTGGTCCGGGCGCGGACCGAGGCGCGGGGCGAGCTGGCCCGCGCCGGCGTCGGGTCCCGCCTGATCTATCTGGAGGCGCAGCAGCAACTCGCAGAGGCCCGGCATGAGCGAGTGATCCAGCAACGGCGCATGGCGGAGCTCGATGCCGCCATCGGCGCCCTGCGGGCGCAGCGTATCGCGCTCGATGCCGAATTCACCCGGACGCGGCGGGCCGAGCTGGCGGAGGCGGAGCGGCAGCTCGCTTCCCTTACCCAGGAGGTGTTGAAGGCGGAGCAGCGTCAGGCCTGGCAATCCCTGACGGCGCCGATCGACGGACAGGTGCAGCAGCTCGCCGTGCATACGGTGGGCGGCGTGGTCCAGGCGGGCCAGCAATTGCTGGTCGTGGTGCCGCAGGATGACGGGCTGGAGGTGGAGGCGGCGGTGCTCAACCGCGACATCGGCTTCGTCCGGCCGGGTCAAGCGGTGCAGATCAAGCTCGAGACCTTCATGTTCACGCGGTATGGACTGGTGCCGGGGGAGGTGATCTCGGTGTCCGGTGACGCGATCCAGGAGGAGCGGCGCGGGCTGGTGTTTGCGGCGCGCATTCGCCTGCTGCGGTCGGCCATCCAGGTGGATGGGCGCGAGACACCGCTGACGCCGGGGATGAATGTGACGGTGGAGATCCGGATAGGGGATCGGCGGGTTCTGGACTATCTGCTCTCGCCGATTGTGCGATATCGTCAGGAAGCGCTGAGGGAGCGGTGAGTCAGAAGCGAGTTCGCGATGTTGATGACCGGCGCGACGGCGGGTTCGATCGCTTCAGTGGCGCCAGCCTTCCATTAAAGATCCGATTAGGTAGGGCCGGAAGCCAGAGCCCTGCAAGATGATCTTGGCTCGCTGCGTCCGGACTTGATTCACGCGCTCAGCTTCCTCGGCTTCCGCAAGTTCGAGCAGCTCCTGAATCCAGCATGGGATGTAGAAGGCTCCGTCGCCAGTGCGGACGATCCAATTGCGTTGCGCCTCGGTGTCGAAAGGGGTGGAACCCGCTGGCCAATCGCAAGCGTCGCTAAGACTACTACTCGGGCCTTCAATGCGGCCGTCGGGATGGACGATGAAACCACGGTCGGCAAGGGCTTGGTACAAGGAGAGCACCTCCGGCTTACCATTGGCCGCAATCCGCGGCAGGCAGGGGATGCCGGCGCGGACTTCGGCAACAACCTCCTGGGCCTCGTCCGAGGCCCGGTAGAAGACGCGCAGGACGGCATCCTGTGGCGAACCGATAATGGCCCCAGTGCGGGCGCGAAGCGCACGGCTGTTCTGATCAATCAGCGCTCTGTCTTGGGCCAAGATGGCGCCGATCGTCATGAAACGACCGCCATCCGTCAGACACAGATGGCCCGCGGTCATGCGGAGGCCACGGAGATCAGCGATCGTGCGGCTGAAATTTCGGGAAATGCGGGCAACTCTTGCCCTGGTCAGCTTGCCAAGCCCCCCCTCCATCCGCGCGTCAAATCCCAAGACAAAATCGCCAACACAAATATTTTCAATATTCTTCTTACATCCATCACTCATTGTGATTTTTGTGCCTGAAAGAAAACAAGCGTCGTCGGACTTAAATATTATATTCCCGTTTCCATCGGAAATGTGGGAATTTAGCTCATATATAATTCCATCTGACATTTTTATGTTTTGAACAGACCCGCTTCCGTCGCGCATGTAAGATATAATCTCTACGTTTTGATTTCCATTTCCTTCAATGGCTATTTTTATAACATCGGCGCCGCTGTCCAGTTTGTCGATAATTGCGGATCGAGAAGATACCGACCCTCCAACCATAGTTCGCGGTTCCCGTTCGCCCGTTCTATACAATCCGAATAGAGATCCACGACTACCTGGATGCCTACCCTCTATTAAATCAGCAAACGCGGTCAGATAATTCCAGGCGGTTGGGGCAGCTCCCGTCTCAGAATCTGGAGCAATTGACACGGAGTGCTCTACTCCATTGATATTCATTGAAAACGAGGTCTCATTACCAGTCATAGTTTGCTGCATTGTGGCTGCATAGCTTCGGAGATAATAGTGTGTATAAGTCCATTCTCTAGCTGCAAGATTGCTTCCAGCAGGGACTCCAACTGATGGACTCGATCCTGCGTTTTGCCGTCCCAGATCAGCCATCATTTGCGGAAAATTACTATTGAAATTTAAAGGATCCGGGTTACTCCCCATATATTGTGTATACACAGAGGCACCTTCGTTATAACCCAACCTTGCTGCATTAAAATATGGGAGGAAATCTAACCGCTCTTCTGCTGTCATGGAGGCTACCATTTGGTGGCCAACGATTCCCTCCGCCAATGATCCACCCGCTTCAACCATATTGAAGCTTATTCTTAGATATTCTTGGAATCCAGACATTCCCTGCGTAAGCGCAAGTCTTGCAGCTTGGCGGCCCAGTTCTTGTAGAATAGCGTGGTGGCCCTCTTGAGCCAGTACCAGTGCGAGACGCTGCGGGTTTTCAGCAAAGCCAGACCCAAACGAAATCCTATTTGTAACAGGATTGTATTGTGCAGATCCTGCTCCATTTGGATTATCAAAATCTATTTGAACTCCAAGCGCAGATACGGCATTTAGTATTACTCTATTGAGAGGAGATCTATTAATCCAATCTATGACTCGGCCATCTACTAGCTCGCGGACGACGCCCCGGGAGTTCCGGTAGTCGAAGATACTGTTTCTGAGGTCCAACGGATTTGTTGACATGTCGATTGCCTTCCTATAAGCGAACCTGCGTGCTTCGGTCAGCGTCCAGAGTGGGCATTCGTTTCGGAGTAACGAATAGAATGAGCGCAGGCAGCATCAAAGAATGAGAAGCGGAGAATAGCTCCAGGCCTGCCAAAATTTTCGAATTCGTATCTTTCCTCAATTCCAGTAAGTCCAGGGGTAAAATAATGATCCGCACCCCGCTCAGCGCCCATCCCGACGCGGATATCTTCTGGACGGATACAGATATACCGCCGATCAAAAAACAAAGCTAAATTAACAACCATTCTTTGTTGTCCAGAAATTTCACCTCTGGTTCGCAATAGTGATGATGTTAATGAATCTTGAAGCCCCTGACCTGTTACCGCAAAATTTCCTGATCTATCAAACTGAACTCTAAATCCCAGTGACTGCAAGATCTGCGCCGCAACATTAGAACCATTACTTCGAAGTAAATTCAATGCATTTACTATGTCCGATGGTGTTGGTGCTGTAGTATCTGGCATGACTACTCGGGCTCCTGCCGATGTTTGCTCAGAGATCGTACACGCCGCTGACATTGCCAAGGCAATCGCTATCCAACCCCATTTCCATGCATCTGTCATTCTTTCGCCGATCAATCCAATCCGACTTAGTTTGCGTTCAGGCGAATCGCGACGTTCAGGATGCACCCCCGACGCTTCAGACGTAGTTCCTGTGGCGCTGACGCGCCGATTGGAGAATTGTTCTTCGATCACGGGGAACTCGCCAGCAGCGGTGCCAATGCATTCTGGGTATCCGTCCCGGCCAGGGACAGCTCCGCCCCGCTATCCAACCCAAAGCCTGCCATGGCCTGGATCAACTGCGCCACCTGCATACTCTGCTGCGTCCCCGCTAGCCTGATCTCCTCCAGGCCAGATCCCCCACCCCAGAACTGCCCCACCAGCCGCGCCGATGCGACCTGGGTGCTTGACGAGGCACTCTCCCGGATCGCCAGGATCAGGTCGTCGCCCGCCCGTTGCAGGCTCAGCATGTCCAAAGCCACCTCGGACCCAAGGTTCAGCACGTCGGGCAGCGATGCCGCATCGGACCCTTCTTCGATCCGATCATCGCCGCTGGCGGCGTCAAGCTCGTACCAATCGGCACCCTCACCGCCGATGAGCGTATCGGCCCCGCCATCACCCGAGATTCTGTCATCGCCATCGCCGCCCTCGACCCGATCGTCGTCGAGGCCGCCGCTCAGGGTATCGTTGCCGAGGCCGCCCTCCAGGGTATCGACACCGGCGCCTCCTACAAGGTTGTCGTCGTCTTCCTCGCCGACCAGGCGATCGTCGCCGGCATCGCCGGTCAGGGTGTCGTTGCCGGTTCCACCATAAAGCGCGTCGGCACCCTCGCCGCCTGTCAGCCGGTCGTCGTCCTCCTCGCCGAACAGCAGATCCTCGCCGTCGTCACCGGCAAGCGAATCTGCTCCGGTGCCCGCGAACACCACGTCGTTCCCAGCGCCACCAATCAGCGTGTCGGCGCCGGCATTGCCGCGGATCTCGTCGTCGCCAGCCCCGCCATCGGCCAGGTCATCGCCGTCTTCACCGGCGAGGTAGTCATTGCCGTCCTCACCCGCCAGGTCGTCATTGTCGGCGCCGCCATAGAGCCCGTCGTCACCGGCGCCGCCGACCAGCGTATCGTCGCCTTCCCAGTCGAACAGCGCATCGTCGCCATCGCCACCGGACACCGAATCCGAGCCGGCGCCGCCCCACATGGCATCGTTCTCAGACCCGCCGAGAACCGTGTCGTTGCCATCGCCGGCCCAGATCTCGTCCATGCCGGCGCCGCCGGATACCAGATCGTCGTCCGCACCGGCGTGCAAGGTGTCGTTGCCTTCTCCGCCGAGGAGGCTGTCGTTGCCGTCTCCATCCACGACGACGTCGTTGCCATCGCCGCCAACGAAGCTGTCGCTGCCGGCACCGCCGCCGGCGAAGTCATCGCCGTCCTCGCCGAGGAACGTGTCGTTGCCGTCGCCGGCAAAGAACTTATCGTTGCCGGTCCCGCCCACCGCCAGATCGTCGCCCTCGTTGCCTTCCAGCGTGTCGTCGCCGGCCTCGCCGTAGAGCAGGTCATTCCCTTCGCCGCCGAGGACCACGTCGTTGCCGGCACCGCCGCGAACGCTGTCATCCCCGGCGCCGCCACCGATGAAATCGTCACCGGCGCCTTCGAGGATCGTGTCGTTCCCGTCGCCGCCAAAGACGTGGTCATCGCCGTCGCCACCCGCCAGCCAGTCGTCGTCGAGGCTGCCATCGAGGGTATCGTTGCCGGAGCCGCCCTCCAGCGTGTCGGCGCCTTCCCACGCCAGCAGGCTGTCGTTTCCGTCCCCCGCCGACAGGCTGTCGTCGCCGCCGTCGCCGGTCAGGTGGTCGTCGCCCGCGCCGCTGACCAGGGTGTCATCGCCCGCGCCGCCAGACAGCCCGTCGTCACCCTCGGCGCCGATCAAACGGTCGTCGCCATCCTGGCCCTGCAGATCGTCGCCGCCATCCTCACCCCACAGCACGTCATTCCCGGCGCCGCCGAAGATGGTGTCGTTGCCGCCGCCGCCATGGAGCTCATCCGAACCATCGCCGCCGAACACCAGCTCGTCATCCGGGCTGCCGCCCGTGGTCTCGCCGCCACCACCGCTGCCGCTGCCATCCTCGATCACCGCGGCAACGGTGCCGTCGACCACCCGCCAGTACCGCTCGGCGCCGTCATCATGACGGAACAGCACGTCGCTGGTGCCGTCGCCGTCGTAATCCCCAGTGGCGACGATGCTCCAACCGGCGCCGGCATTGCCAAGCGAGCTCGTCTCGCCGATCGCGCCGCCCGTCATCCGCCAGAACGATACGATCCCGTCGGCGCTCCGCCACAGGATGTCGTCGGTGCCGTCGGCGTTGAAATCCCCGATCCCCGCGATGCTCCAATCCGCCGGAACGGCCCCGATATCCTGCATGCCGCTCACCTGACCATCGACCATGCGCCAGGTTGCGGCCGTGCCGGCGACGCCGTCACGGAGCAGGATGTCCGCCGTGCCGTCACCGTCGAAGTCGCCGATGCCGAGGATCTGCTGCCCGGCCGTGATGCTGCCGATACTCCGCGACTGGCCGAGGATGCCGTCGGCCATCTCCCAGCTCGTCACCGCGCCTGTGGTGTCGTTCGTCCAGAGGATATCCTCGGCACCATCGCGATTGAGGTCGCCGATGCCGGCGATGCTCCATTCGGCACCGAGGGTCCCGACCTCCCGCGACTGGCCGAGCGCCCCGCCGCTCATCTCCCAGTTCACGACGAGGCCAGAGGTGCCATCGCGCCACAGGATGTCCGCGGTCCCATCCGCGTTGACGTCGCCGGTGCCGGCGATGCTCCAATCCGCCCCCATGCTCCCGACGGCCACCAGGGCGCCGAACACACCGCCGGTCATCTGCCGGTAGGACACCGCCCCGGTCGTCGCATCCCGCAGCAGAATGCTGCTGGTGCCCTGGCCGGTGAAGTCGTCGCGGACCGCGGCCCCGACCGTCGTGTCTTCGCCCAGGGTGACGCTGCGATCGCTGAACCGCAGCATCTCGACATCGCGGAGCGTGTCGGTGCCTTCGCCGGACGACACCGTCCAGGTGCCATCGGCGTTCTGCGACCAGCTCGCGGCCGTCGAGAGGGCGTTCAGCACGGCGACGTCCAGGCCATCGCCACCGTTCAGGCTGTCATTGCCGCCGCCGCCAGAGAGCCAGTCATCGCCAAGACCGCCAATGAGGTCATCAGAGCCGGAGCCGCCTTCCAACGTGTCAGCACCGTCACCTGCCAGCAGGACATCGTCGCCATCCCCCGCCGACAGGCTGTCATTGCCCGCGTCGCCGGACAGGCTATCGCGCCCAGTGCCACCCTCCAGCGTGTCGTCGCCCGCGCCGCCAGAAAGAGCGTCGTCACCATCGGCACCGATCAACCGGTCGTCGCCATCCTGCCCCTGCAACTCGTCGGCGCCAGCCTCACCCCACAACACGTCGTTCCCGGCACCGCCGAGGATGGTGTCGTTACCGCCGCTGCCATGGATCTCATCCGGACCGTCGCCGCCGGTCCCGACCGTCGTCTCTTCGCCCAGGGTGACGCTGCGATCGCTGAACCGCAGCACTTCGACGTCGCGGAGCATGTCGATGCCTTCGCCGGACGAGACCCTCCAGGTGCCATCGGCGTTCTGTGACCAGCTCGCGACCGTCGAGAGGGAGCTCAGCACGGCGACGTCCAGGCCGTCGCCGCCGTCGAGGCTGTCATTGCCGCCGCCGCCCGAGAGTTCATCCGCGCCGGCATCGCCCACCAGCGTGTCGGCGCCGATGCCCCCGAACAGGCTGTCGTCGCCCTCGAGCCCGGCGAGACGCGCCGCCGCGGATCCGGCCTTCAGGCTATCCGAGAACTGCGATCCCTGGACGCTTTCGACATTGCTGACCACGTCGCCATCGGCATCCCCACCGGATGCCCGCCCGATCCCGAGGTCGAGCGTCACGGCGGCGTTGCTCGCGGCGTAGCTCAGCAGGTCGGCGCCATCGCCGCCATCGATGAAGTCGGCGCCGGCGCCGCCGAGCAGGGTGTCGTTGCCCGCGCCGCCATAGAGCGCATCCGTCCCGGCGCCGCCATCGAGCCGATCGTCGCCCTCCTCGCCCAGCAGCACGTCGTCGCCGTCGCCGCCGGAGAGCTGATCCATGCCGTTGCCGCCGAGCACCATGTCGTCCCCGGCGTCGCCGAGAAGCGTGTCGCCGCCATCGCCGCCATAGAGCTCATCGGCGCCGATACCGGCGGAAACCAGGTCGTCGCCATCGCCGCCATGGGCGGTGTCGTTGCCGGCATCGGCGGAGATCAGGTCGTTCCCATCATCGCCCGAGATCAGGTCGTTCCCGTCGCCGCCGGTGATGCTGTCATTCCCGCCGCCGCCGACGGCCGTGTCGTCGCCGGCGGCTTCCAGCAGGGTGTCGTTGCCGCCATCGCCATAGGAGCGGTCGTCGCCTTCGCCGCCTTCCAGCCGGTCATCGTCGAGACCGCCGCTGAGGGTGTCGCTGCCGAGGCCGCCCGTCAGGCTGTCGGCGCCGCCTTCGCCCAGCAGGCTATCATTGCCCTCGTCGCCCGCGATCTGGTCGTTGCCGATGCCGCCCCAGGCCAGGTCGTCGCCGGCGCCGGCGCGGATCGCGTCGTCGCCGGCGGCGCCGTCGAGCACGTCGTTGCCGTCGAGCCCGTCAAGCGAGTCATTGCCGGCCTCGCCGGCCAGCATGTCATTGCCTAGCCCACCTTCCAGCGTGTCGTCACCAACCCAGCCGCTCAGGGCGTCGTCGCCGTCGCCGCCGGCCAGTCGGTCATGGCCTTCGCCGCCGTTCAGCGCGTCCTTGCCCTCGCCGCCCGACAGGCTGTCATCGCCATCGCCGCCCGAGATCTGGTCTTCGCCGGCATCGCCACCAAGCGTATCGCGGTCATCGCCACCGACCAGGCTGTCGTTGCCGGCGCCGCCCTCGATCAGGTCGGCGCCTGCGCCGCCGTCCAGCGCATCGGCACCGTCCTCGCCGCGGAGCGTGTCGGCCCCTGCATCGCCAGTGATGCGGTCGGCACCGCTGCCGCCGCGGATATCGTCCTGGCCGTCGGCGCCATAGAGCAGGTCGTCGCCGCCAGCACCCTGCACCAAGTCGTTGCCTGCGCCGCCCTGCATCGTGTCGTTTCCGGCGCCACCGGTGACGGTATCGTTCCCGGCATCAGCATTGGCTCGGACCGCCATGGCCGCCGCAGTCAGCACGTCCGCCCCGGCGCCGCCGATCATGCCCGGCGACCGGCCCTGCGCGGCGCCAAAATTGATGTAGTGATAGGCGGCCCAGTCGGTCAGCGCCTGGCCGGTGAGGTTCGCCGCCGCGGCTGCCGCCTTCAGATCCGCATAGGTCGCGAGATACGCGGCCGCATCAAAGGTCGTGCGAAGTCCCGCGCCATGGCCCCAAACGATGTAATCATAGGCGCCCCATTCGCGGAGTGCATCGCCCGAACGGCCGGCGGCTGCCGCACGGAGATGCGCATGGCTCGCCACGTAAGCTGCGCCGTCAAAGCTGATCTTGAGATTATGTGCTGGTCCGTAATAGGCGTAATGGGTAGCAGCGATGGCAAGCCCGTTGCCGGAGATGACCAAGTTCCGATAGTTGACCGTCATGTCTTCATAGGAAGCGATGTATTCAAGACCCTTGAACATATCGACGCTCGACAGCGCGACAGAGCGGTCATTAAAGCGCAACACCTCGACCGATAAAATCTGATCGTATTCTCCAGATCCGGTCTTGCTCACGACGAATGCGTCTGTGGCGCTGTACTTCACGATCGCGACGTCAGCGCGGTTCGCGTAGATGACGGCCGTGTCGTAACCACCCTCGCCGAATATTAGGTCGTTGCCCTGCTCGCCGAGGAGCAAATCGTTGCCGATCCCTCCATATATCGTGTCATTTTCAATCCCACCGTATATCGTGTCCCGCCCGCCAGCGCCGGCGAGGATGTCTGCACCCTCAAGACCGGCAACGAGGTCATTGCCATCCTCGGCGTTCAGAGTGTCATTGCCTGCGGTTGCCCAAAGCGTGTCATTGCCACCAAGAAATCTAACACTTATCAAGCTGCTGAGATCGATCCAGCGCAGAGGAAGCGATTGGTATCCGTCATATGAGTAATTAATGATATAACTGCCCCCCGGATGGGGATCCGATATCACGGTTGGACCAAGCCCATCCGGCATGTCCGACCGGCCCTTGAACTGTGCCTCCAGAAATCCCGGAGCCGGAGAGTTACCCGAGAGCCCTCCCCAGGTGTTACCAAGAACATAATACGTTCTTTCGATAGGCTGTAGGGTAGAGATGTAATTCCCTGAACCACCATAATATCCCATTTCGGTGACAGTTACAGGAGTTACATCACCAAAAAGTCGTACCACGAATGACGCTGTATAGTCATTGTCCCACCTAAGCGTACTTCTACCGAAACCAGGAGATGTATTATTTATAAATAGAGAAGTGGCATAACCAGGCATATATGCGATTCTTTGATCCGGCGCTGATCCGGTTTCAAAGCTCCTAATAGAGTCGGGTAGTATGCCGAAAATCCAGTCAGTTCCGAAAGCCATCGTTGAAAAGGCACCGTTTTGATACGGACCAAGTTGTGCGTAGCGGTCGGGGCGTGGATTAACGGACGGTGTCACACCAATAAAATTCTGCCAATTCTGGAAGTATGGGATCAAATACCCCGTGTTGCTGACACCGCTATACGCCGTGTGAACGACGAACTCCAACCGCGCTCGCCCGTCCGAGTCCTGAACGAGATCGACACCACCGCCCTGACGCTGGACGAAAACGTCTTCGCCAGGCCCGCCATTCAGCGTGTCGTTACCCGGCCCCCCCTCGATCGTGTCGTCACCCGGGCCGCCGACGATCAGGTCGTCGCCTTCGCTGCCGATAATGGAGTCGGCGCCGTCCTCGCCGAGCAGCGTGTCGTTGCCCGGACCACCGACCAACGTGTCGGCACCCGCGCCGCCCAGCAGTCCATCGTCGCCGGCGCCGCCCTCCAGTGAATCCGGTCCCTCGCCGCCTTCCAGCCAATCTTCGCCGCCGCCGCCGATCAGCGTGTCGCTGCCGCCGCCGCCAATCAGCGTGTCGTCACCTTCGCCACCATGCAGCCAGTCGTCGCCGCCAAGGCCTTCCAGGAGGTTCGCCCATTGATCGCCGATCAGTAGGTCGCGGTCCTCGCTGCCGATCAGGTTCGGCGTGGAAGCCGAGGCGGTCTGCACCCAGTAGCTCTCGCCCGTCGCGAGTTCGATGCGCTCAATGCGGCCGGCACCCGTGGCGCCACCCACGATCTCAATACGGTCCGCCAGCTCGCTGGCGCGGGTGTAAGGCGTCTGCTCGGACCGTAGGCCGATGAACAGATTGCCGTCGACGACCTCCATGACGAGATCGTCCCGCTCCAGCGCCGCGCCCAGCCGCAGCACATCGATGCCGGCGGTGTCCAGCACCCGCATGACGCCCGCACCGCGATCCAGCAAGTAGGTGTCCGCGCCGTCGCCGCCTTCCAGCGTGTCGCCGCCACCACCGCCGACCAGGGTGTCGGCACCCGCGCCGCCGCGCAGCAGGTTGGTAGCGGCATCGCCGGTCAGCATGTCGTCATGCGCCGAGCCGACCACGTCTTCGATGCCGACCAGGGTATCGCCGCCGGCACCTCGTCCGGCGCCGAGATTCACGGTCACGCCGGTTGCGGAGCCCACATAGCTGACCTGGTCGCGGCCGAAGCCGCCATTCAGGATTTCGGCGCCCTGGCCCGAAACGAAGGTGTCGTTGCCGCTGGAGCCTACGACCGCTTCGAAGCCCGAGACGACATCGCCTTCCGCATCGCCGCCGGTCCCGGCGCCGTTGATCAGGTCGAGCGATACCGCTGCCGCCGAGCGCGCATAGCTCAAGGTATCGAAGCCGCCGCCGCCGATAAGCGTATCGGCCCCTGCTCCGCCTTCGATGACGTTGGCGCCGTCCGAGCCGGTCAACTGGTCCGCGAAGCCGCTGCCGGCCAAATCTTCGAAGCCGATGATGGTGTCGCCGGCGGCATCGCCACCGCTCGCGGCTCCCGTCGCGAGATCGACGGTGACGGCGGCACCCGAGCCGCGATAGCTCAGGACATCCTGGCCGCCTCTGCCATCCAGCAGATCGGCGCCCAGCCCGCCCTCAAAGAAATTCCGGTTGTCGTCGCCCTGCAGCGTGTCGGCGAAGGCCGAGCCGATCGCGCCCTCGAAGCCCGAGAGCGAATCATTGCCGGCCGAGCCGCTCCAGACCGCGGCAGCGATGTCGACGGTGACCGCCGCCGTCGCACTGGCGAAGGAGAGCGCATCCAGCCCTTCGCCGCCGCTCAGCGTATCGTCGCCGGCGCCGCCGCCGATGACGTCGTCGCCGCTGCCGCCAACGATCATGACCCCGCCGGTCGTGGAACCGGCCAGCAAGGTGTCGTCGCCGAAGCCGCCCATCGCGGCCTCGATCCCAATTTCGGACAGCACGGCCCGGACGCCTGCTTCGCCTTCGATCAGCAATTGGTCGACGCCGGTGCCTCCGGACACCCGCAGCGTCCCGCCACTGAAATCGGCGGCATCCGCAATCAGGGTGTCGTCGCCAACGCCGCCCGAGAGGGAATCCGCGCCAAGCCCGCCATCGAGCAGGTCGTTACCGGCGCCGCCGATCAGCGTGTCGGCGCCGCCCAGCGTGTCGTCATTGCCGTCGCCCTCGAGCCAGTCGTCGCCCGCAGTGCCGACGAGGGAATCGCTGCCGCCGCCGCCGCCGAAGCTGGCGGCGATGCTGTCGGACCGGATGAAGGTGTCGTTGCCCTCGCCGCCGATCGCGCCTTCGATGTCGCGCCCGGTGAAGTCGATCGAGAGCGCCGTCGTCGCCTGGAAGACGACGATGTCCTGCCCCGCGCCGCCCTGCAGGTCGGCGATGGCGTCGCTGCCGTCGGCGACCAGGATGTCGTCGCCATCGCCGCCCACCAGGCGGTCGGCGCCGCTGCCGCCGGTCAGGACGTCGTTGCCGAAGGAGCCGATCAGCGTATCGTTGCCGCGATTGCCGTCGATGGAGACGCCGGCCAGGCCTGGCGCGACGCCGGCAGGACCGGTCGCAGCAATCAGGTCGTCACCTTCGCGGCCGATCAGCGTCCGGGCGGTGGTCGCGCGGCCGTTGACGCCGAGGCTGCCTTCGCCCACGCCGATGGCGCTCAGCGAACCACCCTCGTGCTCCAGGAAGATCCAGCCCGGCGCCGCCGGATCCACCGCCATCCGCATGCCCATGGTCGCATGGGACAGCGAGATCACGCCGAAGCTGCCGGCCGGCTTGTCGGAATCGAGGAGGGCATAGCCGCCGGTGCCGAGCAGGCGGCTATCGCCGCCGAGCTGCCGTGCGCTGACCGTGCCGCTGAGGTCGATGCGGTCGATGCCGTAGCGGGTAAGCGACCAGAGCTCGCCGAAATCGACCGAGCCATTGAGGTTGCGGTCGGTCCAGAGGCGAAGGTCGAAGAAGCCAGCGTCGTCGGCACCGACGAAGCCGTCGCTGTTGGTGTCAAGGTCGCCGAGCGCAATGCCGAGGCCGCTGCTGCCCGCTGCCCGTGCCACCACCATGTCGGAGATGGAATCGATCTGCCCGTCGGGCTGATAGCGGACCAGGAAGGCATCCCAAGGATTGAGCCAGGCGGTCTGCTCGCGGAAGCCGTCCTGGTCGATGTCGAAGAACACACCGGACGTGCCGGACGAGAAGATCGAGATGCCGTCACCGTTCAGGTCGAAGGCAATGATCGGCGCGGAGAAGGCCATCTCCTCGGGCGTGCCATCGATGGCATCGTCCGGCCGCCCTTGCGGCAGCGCGAGGGCGGTGAGGGCAGCATCGCCGAATTCCTGCAGCACCGGCGCCGCGAAGGAGTCGCGATACTCCCCGGCGCTGAACATACCGTCGAGGTTGACGCCCTGATCGGCTTCGAGACGGGCGCGGATGGACGCCCAGCTCTCCGTTCCGCCGAAGGCGGCCATGATCGCCGCCTGATTCGTCTCGAAATACTGTTGGTTGTCCCGGTAGGTCGCGTAGAGATCCGCTTCCTGGAACTGCTTGTACAGAGCCTCGAAGCTCAGGGCCGCGGTCGCGTGGAGCACGCGCCGGAGCAGGAAGTCGCCGCCGTCCAACTGCGCAGTCGCAAGCTGCTGGATGACGCCTCGCTCGACAACCTCCGTCGGCGACGCGGACGGTAGGGCCGGGGCACCGTTGACCTCGACGAAATTGTGCTTCTTGTACACGCCGTAGCGCGCCCACTCGGCGGAGAGGATGCCCTTGGCGCCCACCAGCTCGATGATGCCCTTGGCGGATTCCACCGCCATGTCGGCCATTATCCGGGCGCGGCGGTCGCCGCCATCCTTGCCCCAGGACGCGATGACGGCGAGTTCGCCGTCGACGTCGTCTACCACGGCGCGCCCGTCAGGCTTCGGAATGGTCAGGAGGCCAGCAAAAGTACCTCCGACGAACGCACCCACGAAAGCGGCGACACCCAAAATCCAGCCAGCAGGATTCCAGATATTGGCGGCAATGATGACCGCAATCGTGCTACCCACGGCAGAGCCGACTGCCATTGCTTGCGGATCGCCCTGAACGACCATACGCGCGAGCGTGCCGCCAGCCCAGGCACCAACTGCCGTGATAACGTTACCTGCGAGCGCTTGATCGAAATTGGTGAAGCCACCTGCGACTTGGCCGTTTCCGAGATCCCGCGCCCCGAACAGACCCCAGTCGGCCAGGAGCTGCGCAGCCTGCGCCTTCGATATATTTTCTGTGACCGTCAAAACATAAGTGGCCGCTTCGAAGGCAGCCGCTTGCGCGAATGTACCGCCGACGACGCTTCCGACTGCATTCGCGAGCGGGTCGTCGCCTAAGCCGATGGCGCGAACAAATGCGGCACCCAGGGCGGCGCCGCCTAGATTGACTGCCCCGGTGAGAAACGCGCCGCCGATCTTCTCCAAGCTGAAGTCAGAAAACGGGTTCCGGATCTTTTCGTCTGTGCCGGCGACGACGTATGCGAGCGACTGACCGACGAACTGTCCAATCTTGGTTCCAGCAGTGCTGACCAGCAGCTTCAGAGCGAAGTTGTCCTCACCGGTTGCTTCGAGCCACTGACCGGCCAGAAAGCTACCCAAAGACCCGCCAAGATCGACCGCCCACTGCGAGTCGTTATGAACGCGAATCCCACCCGCGACATAGGTATGCAGCTCCTCGACCTCGAAGTTGTAGGTCACCCACCCGCCTTCCGTTGCCGGCTTGAGGGCAGCGTTCCCGTCGGTCGAGTAATAGGAGGCCTCCGCGGAGCCGGCTCGCAGAAGGCGGGCTGTCGCGACGCGGGCAATCGCTTCATCGAAACCGGCAGACCGGAAGGGGATGACGCGCCGCGCTTCCGTCTCGCCTGCTTGGCTTATTGCCGACGCGTCATGGGCGGCGAATGCCCGAGCCACATTCAGGACCACAACCGACATCCCAAGCCCCCGCCCCGGCAGCGCGAACGTTGTTGGCCCCGGCGATAGCGATCACGCCAGCCATCCGTTACGCGCCATTCTCAACGCAATGTTACCTTTCGTTTTTTGGATGACAAGGAGAATTACGGTCCATCCACGTCGTTTTTCAGTATACATACGCCCGTCGTGACACTTTGAAGCCAATCAACTTAGGCGGGTGAAAGTATCTATTTTTACGTGTGCGTGTGCGTGTGCGCCGGGAGGGATCATTCGCAGCCGCTATAAGTGCTTCCCGATCTGATATTGGACGCCTCGCAAAGCCGCCCATAGCCTCCGTCCTGCCCCAACGACGGAGAAGCCCGCATGTCCTCGCGCCAGGTGGCCGAACGCCTTGACCGGATCGTGCCCTCGCCCACGCTTGCGATGCGCATGGCCGCGGCGCGGCTTGCCGCCGAAGGCAAGGACATCCTCCGCGTCTCCTCCGGCGAGCCGGATTTCGAGACGCCGGAACACGTCAAGGAAGCGGCGATCGCCGCGATCCGGGCCGGGCAGACACGCTACACCGAGAACACCGGCACCCTGCCGCTCCGCCGCGCCATCACGGCGAAGTATCGGCGCGACCATGGGCTGGAGTTCGGCGAGGACGAGGTCATCGTCTCGACCGGCGGCAAGCAGGTGATCTTCAACGCCATCCTCGCCTCCATGCAGGCGGGCGACGAGGCGATCATCCCGACGCCCTGCTGGGTCTCCTACCCGGATATCGTGAAGCTCGCCGACGGCACGCCGGTGACCATCCCCTGCGGCGCCGAACAGGGTTTCCGCCTGACCGCGACGCAGCTCGAAGCCGCGATCACGCCGCGCACCCGCTGGCTGATCCTGAACAACCCGAGCAACCCGACCGGCGCCGCCTATGCCGCCGAGCACCTCAAGCCGCTGGCCGAGGTGCTGCTGCGCCACCCCGACATCTGGGTGCTGACCGACGACATCTACGAGAAGCTGATCTATGATGGCTTCCCGCTCGCGACGGTGCTGACCGCGGAGCCGCGGCTCCGCGACCGCACCGTCACCATGAACGGCTGCTCCAAGGCCTATGCGATGACCGGCTGGCGCATCGGCTTCGCCGCGGCGCCGCGCGATTTTATCCGTGCGCTCGACAAGCTTCAGGGGCAGTCCACCAGCAACACCTGCAGCATCGCCCAGGCCGCCGCCTGCGCGGCACTCGACGGGCCGCAGGACAGCGTGGAGGCGATGCGCCAAGCCTATCAGCGCCGCCGCGACATGGTGCTGGAACTGCTGGACGGAATCCCCGGCCTCGCCTGCGCCAAGCCCGAAGGCGCCTTCTATGTCTTCCCCGACATCCGCGCCTGCCTCGGCCGCCGTAGCGCCGGCGGCACGCCGATCGCGACCGACGCCGATTTCGTCACCGCGCTGCTCGCCGAGCACGGCGTCGCGACCGTGCATGGCGGCGCCTTCCTGCATGACGGGCACTTCCGCCTCAGCTACGCCGCGGCGGAACCGACGCTGCGCGAAGCCTGCCTCCGCATCCGGCGCTTCTGCGCGACGCTGTCCTGAGGGCATCGCCATGACCGCCGAAGCCTTCGACCCGATCACCCTCGAAATCTACTGGAACCGGTTGATCTCGATCGCCGACGAGGCCGCGACCGGCCTGCTGCGCACCGCCTTCTCCACCATCGTCCGCGAATCGAACGATTTTGCCACTGTGCTGATGGACCGGAACGGCGACAGCCTGGCCGAGAACACCGGCGGCATCGCCTCCTTCTCCTGCATCCTGCCGAAGACGACGCGCAGCTTCCTGCAGAAGTACCCGGCGGAGACCTGGCGGCCGGGCGATGCCGTCGTCACCAACGATCCCTGGCTCGCGACCGGGCACCTGCCCGATTTCACCGTCGTTTCGCCGATCTTCCACCGCGGCGCGCTGGTCGGCTTCGCCGGCTCGATCTCGCATTCGCCGGATGTCGGCGGCGCGCTGTGGTCAGCCGATTGCCGCGAGGTTTTTGAAGAAGGCATCCGCGTGCTGCCGGCCCGGCTGATCCGCGAAGGCGTCTGGAACGAGACGCTGAGCGAGCTCATCGCCGGCAACGTCCGGGTGCCGCGCCAGACCCTCGGCGACCTCGAGGCGCAAGTCGTCGCCAACGACGTCGCGGTGCGCCGGCTGGCCGAGTTCCTGGACGACACCGGCCTGGCCGATCTCCAGGGCCTCTCGGCGGCGCTCGCCCTCCGCACCGACCGCGCCATGCGCCGCGCCATCGCCGAGGTGCCGGACGGCATCTATCGCGCGACGATCGAAGCCGACGGCTTCGACGCGGCGGTCACGCGCATCCTCTGCGCCGTCACCGTCGCCGGCGAGACGATGCATATCGACTATGCCGGCACCTCGCCGCAGATCGACCGCGGCATCAACTGCGTGATGAACTACACCCACGCCTATTCGGTCTATCCCGTGAAGTGCGCGCTCGACCCCTTCACGCCGCGCAACGAGGGGAGCTACCGCGCGATCACCGTCGCCGCGCCGGAACGCTCGATCCTGAACCCCCTCTACCCGGCGCCCTGCTCGGCCCGCCAGCTCACCGGGCATCTGCTCGCCGGCGCCATCTACCAGGCGCTGGCGCCGGTGCTGCCGGAGCGGATCATCGCCGATTGCGGCGGCGCGCCGACCATGCGGGCGCTGTTCAGCGGCCGCAAGCCGGATGGCGACCCCTTCTCCCAGGTGCTGTTCGCGAGCGGCGGCATGGGCGCCGCACCGCACCGCGACGGCATGCCGACCACCGCCTTCCCGACCAATGTCGGTGCCGGCAGCATCGAGGCCTATGAAAGCGTGGCGCCGCTGCTGGTCTGGACCAAGCGGCTGCGCACCGACAGCGGCGGCCCCGGCACCTTCCGCGGCGGCCTCGGCCAGGAGGTCGAGATCGAGTTCCGCAGCGATGCCGCCGGCCGCCTCTCGCTGCTGTCCGACCGCCACGATCATCCTGCACTCGGCGTGCTCGGCGGCCTGCCCGGCGCGCCGTCGGTGATCCGCTTCGCCGACGGCGCCCGGCCCCACCCAAAGTCCCGCACCGGCGTCACGCCGGGCGAGCGGGTGACGCTGCTCTATGCCGGCGGCGGCGGCTATGGCCCGCCCCGCGCGCGCGACCGCGACGCGGTGCGCCGCGACCTCCGCGACGGCTACGTCTCGGCGGACGCCGCACGGCGCGACTACGGGCTGGACCAGTGAGCATGGAGACGCGCGCCCCCACCGCCCGCATCGGCGTCGATGTCGGCGGCACCTTCACCGACCTCGTGCTGCACGACCCAGCGCGCGGCCTGACCCGCACCGGCAAGCTGCTGACGACGCCCGACGACCCGAGCGAGGCGATCGTCGCCGGCATCGCCCGCGTGCTGGCGGAAGCCGGGCTCACCGCGGCCGAGCTCCATTCCGTCGTGCACGGCACCACCCTCGTCACCAACACGGTCATCGAGCGCACCGGCGCGATGGTCGGGCTGCTGACCACCCAGGGCTTCCGCGACAGCATCGAGATCGGGCGCGAGACCCGCTACGACCTTTATGACCTGTTTCTGGAAGCACCCGCGCCGCTGGTGCCGCGGCATCGCCGGATCGAGGTGGCGGGCCGCGTCGATGTCGAAGGCCGGGAGCTGGTCCCGCTCGACGAGTCCGCGGTCGCCGAGGCCGCGCGGCGCCTGGTCGATGGCGAAGGCTGCGCGGCACTCGCGGTCGCCTTCCTCCATGCCTATGCCTGGCCCGCGCATGAGCGCCGCGCGGGCGAGATCATCCGCGGCCTCTATCCGCGCCTGCCGCTCTCGCTCTCGGCGGAGGTCGCGCCCGAGATCCGCGAGTTCGAGCGCACCAGCACCGCCTGCGCCAATGCCTATGTGCAGCCGCTGATGGCGCGTTACCTCGACCGGGTGGAGGCGGCGCTCGGGGCCATGGGCTTCGCCGGGCGGCTCTATGTCATGCTCTCGGGCGGCGGCATCACGACGGTGCGCGACGCCAAGGCCTTCCCGATCCGGTTGATCGAGAGCGGGCCCGCCGCCGGCGCCATGGCGTCGGCCTTCATCGCCAGGCTCGCCGGGCTCGACCGCGTGCTCTCCTACGACATGGGCGGCACCACGGCCAAGATGTGCGTCGTCGAGGACGGCGCGCCGCACCACAAGTTCGACTTCGAGGCCGGACGGGTGCGGCGCTTCCAGAAGGGCTCCGGCCTGCCGCTCAAGGTCTCGGTCGTCGACATGATCGAGATCGGCGCCGGTGGCGGCAGCCTGGCGGAGGTCGATCCCGGCTCCGGCCTGATGAAGGTCGGGCCGCGTTCCGCCGGCGCGAAGCCGGGCCCGATCTGCTACGGCCGCGGCGGCGAGCAGCCGGCGGTGACCGATGCCGACCTGGTGCTCGGCCGCCTGGATCCGGCCTACTTCCTTGGCGGCGAGATGCGCCTCGATCCGGAACGGGTGCGCCGCGCCTTCGCTGAGCGCATCACGCCCCGGATCGGCGTCGATGCCGAAGCGGCCGCCCTCGGCGTGCAGCGCATCGTCGACGAGACGATGGCGGCCGCGACCCGCATGCACCTCGCCGAGAAGGGCAAGGATCCGCGCCGCTTCACGATGATCGCCTTCGGCGGCGCCGGGCCCGTGCATGCCTGGAACCTGGCGCGGCTGCTGAAAATGCAGCGCGTCGTGGTGCCGCTCGGCGCCGGCGTCGCCTCGGCGCTCGGCTTCCTGGTGGCGCCGCCGGCGACCGATATGGTGCGGAGCCACGTGGCGCGGCTGGAACGGCTCGACTGGGCGGTGGTCAACGCGCTGTTCGCGGAGATGCGACGCGACGGCGAGGCGCTGCTGGTCGAGGCCGGCGCGGCAGCGGAGACGATCGCCTTCACCGCGACCGCGGAGATGCGCCATGTCGGCCAGGGTTTTGAGATCCCGGTGCCGCTGCCGAAGCTCCATCTCTCGGCCGAAGACGTGCCGGCGATCCGGGCCGCCTTCTTCGACAGCTACCGCACCCGCTTCGGGCGGGTGATGGAGGATGCGCCGATCGAGGCGCTGAACTGGCGGCTTGCCTGCGCCGGTCCCGGAATGGATATCCGGCTCGACGGCGCCGCGCCGGAGGCCGGAGCGCATCGCCCGCGCGGCCGCCGGCAGGTGCTGTTCGAAGGCCATGGCTGGCGGGATTGCGACGTGTTCGACCGCTATGCGCTACCGGTCGGCGCCAGCTTCGACGGCCCGGCGCTGATCGAGGAGCGGGAATCGACCTGCGTCGTCGGCCCCGGCGCCCGCGTCACCGTCGACCGCTTCCGCAATCTCGTGATCGATTTGGACGGTGTTTTGATTGGTGCCCGGTAACCGAATGCGATCCTAAGCGGTGTCGCGCGGCTCACCGCGCGATCTCGGAGGATCGCTGAATGGCCGGCACCCCTGACGGAGACGCGGTGGATCGAGGGGCAGGCTGGCTCGACGCCGCGTGGGAAGTGCTCGCGGCGGGGGCGTTGCCAAGGCTGCCGGGGCGGCCGCGCCGCGGTGAGCGGCGCTTCGTCCTCCTGCATCCCGCACACGGCCTGGCGATCCTCGACACCTGGTCCGCCTGGTCCGCAAGCACCCCAGTATCGGACCAGGAGATGGCGGCGGCGCTCGACGCCGAACTCACGCTGACGGACTTCCTGCGCCGGTTCGATCCGCGGCTGCCGGTGCGCCGGATCCATATGGCGCAGGCGGAACTACCGCGCCTGGCTGGCGTGGTGGCCCGAAGCTATGCCGGCACTCCCCCTCTCGAGCTGCCGGAGGCCTGGATGGACGCGGTGCGGAGCACGCTGGGGATGCCGCAGCCGCCGACCGACCGGGCCGAGGTGGCGATCCCCCCGCGCCGGATCGCCGGGCGTCTTCGCCTGGCGGCCGGAATAGCCGCGCTGGTGGCGGCCGGCGCGGTCGGCCTGCTCCAGACCGTCGGTGACGACCTTGCGCAAAGAGGACGGACAGCGCCGGTCGTTGCCGAAGCGGGTACGCCTCAGGTCGCGGCGCCGCCTGCAACGCTCGCCGTCGCCGTTCCTGAGGCAGCCCCCCTGCCGGGCACCGCATCGGGGGACGCGGAATCGTCGCCCGCAATGCTCCCCGATCCCCTGCCCGTCCTCGTGGCGGCTCCCGCGGAACGCGCCGCGGACATGCCCGCGGCGATGGTGCCGCAGCCTGCTGCACGATCGCGCCGCACCGCCCGCTCAACAGCACCCTCCCGCCTGACGCAGGGACGGATGCCGAATTCCAGCGGCTCCTTCATCTGGCGGCAATCCCAGCAATACGCCACCGGCAACGGCGGATGACTCAGCCCGCCACCGCACAGTCGCGGAAGGCGCGCGCCAGCGTCGTCGCCTGATCCCGCGGCGTCGCCAGCCAGGTCGCGGTCGTGGTGTCGGCGCCGTCGAGCTTCCGCCGCGTCACCTCGCCCACCAGGATGCGGGTGAGCGTGACCGGCACGACGGCGATGCCGATGCCGGCAGCGACGAGGCCCATCAAGGTCGAATTCTCCCGCGCTTCCTGCACCAGGCGCGGCGTGAAGCCGGCGCGGTTGCAGAGCGTCGAGAGCTGCCCGTGCAACGTGGTGCCGACGCTGCGCGCGAAGGCGATCAGCGGCTCCCCGGCCAGGGCCGCGACCGGCAGCCGGCCGCGCAGGCGCGCCAGCTTGTGGTCGCGGCGCATGACGGCGACCAGGTCTTCCCGGAACAGTTCCAGCGCATCGAGATCGGCTGGCAGGTCCGCCAGGCTCGGCGCGCGCAGGAAGCCGGCATCGATCTGGCGCCGCCGCAGCGCCTCGATCTGTTGGAGCGTCGGCGCTTCCTCGAGCGTCAGGTGGACCGCCGGCAGGCGCGCGCGGAAGGCGATCACCGCCCGCTGGAAGGCCGGCAGCATCGGCGCCGAGGCGAACAACCCGATGCGAAGCTCGCCGATCTCCCCGCGCCCGGCGCGGCGCGCCACTGTCTCGGCCCGCATCGCCTGCGCGAGCGTCGCACGCGCCTCGGCCAGCAGCATGCGCCCGGCCTCGGTCAGCGCCACGCGTCGTCGCGTCCGGTCAAACAGCGGCGTCGCCAGCTCCTCCTCAAGGGCCCGGATCTGCTGGCTGAGCGGCGGCTGCGAGATGCCGAGCCGCTTCGCGGCGCGGGTGAAGTGCAGTTCCTCGGCAAGCGCCACGAAGTAGCGGAGATGACGCAGTTCCATATGTCCAGCCTATCAATGGAAACCCGTTTCATATTGGACAGGTCTCCGTACACATGCATACCCTCGTGCGGTCGCGACGGAGATGGATCATGCCGCGCCTGACCCGCCGCGCCTTCGCCGCCGGCATCGCACTCACCGCTTGCCGCCCCGCCGCGGCGCAGCCGGGCTTTCCCGCCCGGCCGATCGCCATGGTCATCCCCTGGGCGCCAGGCGGGTCGACCGACACGCTCGGGCGGGTGCTGGCGCGGACCATGGCGGCCGAGCTCGGCCAGCCGATCGTCATCGAGAATCGCGGCGGCGCCTCCGGCACCATCGGCCATGCCTTCGTCGCGCGCGCCCAGCCGGACGGGCACACCTGGCTGCTCGGCACCAACAGCACCTATGCGATTGCGCCGCACCTCATCACTGGCCTGCCCTACGACAACCGCGCCGGTTTCGCCGGCGTCAGCCTGGTGGCGCGGAGCGCGCAGGCGCTTTGCGTGCATCCCTCGGCACCGCCGCGGAGCGTCGCCGATTTCGTCGCCTTCGCGCGCGCCCGGCCCGGGCAGGTCACCTTCTCCTCGGCCGGGATCGGCGCGACCAGCCACCTCGCGACCGCGCTGCTGATGGCGAAGACCGGCACGCAGCTGCTGCACGTGCCCTATCGCGGCGGCGGGCCTTCGGTGCAGGGGCTGCTGGCCGGCGAGGTCGTCTGCTCCTTCGTCGACCTGGTCACCGCGCTGCCCTTCCAGCGCGGCGGGCAGCTCCGCATCCTCGGGGTCAGCACCGCGGCGCGGTCGGAACTCGCGGCCGATGTGCCGACGCTCGCGGAAGCCGGCGTGCCGGGCTTCGATTCCTCGACCGATTGCGCGCTGTTCCTGCCCGCCGGCACGCCGGCGCCGATCCTGGCGCGCGTGGCGGAAGCGCTCGGCAGGGCGCTCCGCGACGCCGACACGCATCGGCGGATCGTCGAGATGGGGATCGAGCCGATCGGCAACAGCGCTGCGGAATTCGCCGCCTACTGGACGCAAGAGACTGCGAAATGGGGCGAGGTCATCCGTGCGCAGAACATCACGCTCGATTAGAGACCCTCAATCGCCGGGCGGCCGCATCCGCGGCCTTGGCTCGCCGGACTCCCGACGGGCCGCATTCGCGGCCTCGGACCGGTCGAGTAGACCGATCCGCTTGGTTGCTCGCCGCGCACTCCTGACCGCCGTCAGCCTCTTTGCCCTGCCTGCGCGCGCGGAAACCCCCGGCTGGCCGAGCCGGCCGATCGTGCTGACGGTCCCCTTCCCGGCCGGCGGTTCCGCCGACCTCCTCGCCCGGCTGCTCGCGGAGAGGCTGCCGACGCAGCTCGATCCCGCTGCGCGGATGGTGGTCGAGAACCGGGCCGGCGCCGGCGGCATCATCGGCAGCGACTTCGTCCGCCGCCAGCCCGCCGACGGCCACGCGCTCATCCTCGCCACACCCTCGACCCATGGCACGGTGCCGGCTTTGCAGCCCGACACCACGCCCTATGACCCGGTCGCGGATTTCACGCCGATCGCCATCATGGGCCGGGCGCCGATCGCGCTCGCGGTCCCGGCCCGCTCCCCGCATCGGGACGTCGCTGCGCTGCTCGCCGCACTCCGCGCCGAGCCCGGCCAAGCAAGCTGGGGCAGCTCGGGTTCCGGCAGCATCGGCCACCTGGCCGGCGAGATGATGGCGCTCGCCGCGGGCGACCTCCGCGCCGAGCACGTCCCCTATCGCGGCGGTGCGCCGCTGGTGGAAGCCTTGGCCAAGGCCGAGATCGCCTATGCCTGGGAGCCGCTGGGCTCGCTCGCCGCGGCGGCGCGGGACGGGCTGCTCCGCTGCATCGGCATGGGTTCCGTCGCGCGCCACCCGCTGTTCCCGGACGTGCCGACGATGCGCGAGGCGGGCCTCGCCGATTTCGAGGCGACGACCTGGAACCTGCTGCTGGCGCCGCGCGGCCTGCCGCCGGCGATCACCCTTCGGCTGAATGCGGCGGCCAATGCCGGGCTGGCGGATCCGGTGCTCCGCGACCGGCTGGCGGCCGCCGGGATCGATGCGGTCGCCGACAGCACGCCGGCGGCGACCGGCGCCTTCGTCGCCGCCGAGCTCGCGCGGTTCCGCGACGTGGTGGCGCGCGCCGGCCTGCGCCTGCCGCGCTGAGGGAGGGGACAAGGAATGACCGAAGACGCGGCGCCCGCCGCCTGGCACGCAATCCTCCACCAGGCGCTCAAGGACAACGATGTCCGCCTGGTGACCTATGTCCCCGACAACGTGCTGCGGCCGCTGCTCGACGGGCTCGCGGCCGATCCCTTCTTCACCTGCTTCGCCGCGGCGCGGGAGGAGGAGGCGGTCGGCATCGTCTCCGGCGCTGTCATGGCCGGGATGCGCGGCATCGTGCTGATGCAGACCTCGGGCTTCGCGACGCTGCCGAACGCGCTCGCCTCGCTGGCCGTCGCCTTCCAGATCCCGGTCGTGATGATGGTCTCCGAACGCGGCACCCTCGGCGAGTTCAATCCGGGCCAGGCGATCGTCTGCCGCACCATGCGCCCGATCCTCGACAGCATGGGGATCGAGCACCACACCATCACGCGGCTGGACGAGGCCGGCTTCATCGCCGACCGCGCCATGCGCCAGGCCTTCGCGACGCGCTGGCCGGCCTGCCTGATCCTCTCGCCGCTGCTGACGGGGAAGCGCTGATGACCGAGGCCCGCGACAACCTGCATGTCATGAACCGCGCCGGGCTGACCCGGCGCCTGGTCGCCCAGCTCCACAAGCGGGAAGCGGTGATCGGCGGCATCGGCAATGCCAACTGGGACCTCTGGGCGGCCGGCCAACGGCCCGAGAATTTCTACATGCTCGGCAGCATGGGCCTCGCTGCGCCGATCGCGCTCGGCGTCGCGATCGCCCAACCCGGGCGACGGGTCTTCGCGCTGGAAGGCGACGGGTCGCTGCTGATGCAGCTCGGCTGCCTCTCGACCATCGCGGCGCGGGCGCCGGCCAACCTCACGGTCGTGATCTGGGACAACGGCATCTACCAGATCACCGGCGGCCAGGGCACGCCGGCCGCCGCGGCGCGCACCGACTTCGTCGCCATCGCCCGCGCCTCCGGCATCGCCTCCGCCCATTGGGCGGCCGACGAGGCCGGGTTCGACGCGCTGGTCGACCATGTGCTCGCGACCGACGGGCCGCATGTCATCGGCGTCCGCACCGATGCCGAGCCCGGCCGCCAGCAGACCGACCGCGACCCGATCCGCTTCCGGCAGGCCTTCATGCGGGCGATGGCGGAGCCCGCCTGAGGCCGCTCTCCGAAAGGCAGCGGATCGCGCTGAAATTGATGCTCCCGGGACAGCACCCGCTTCGGCTACGGTAGCTTGGCCCGGGGAGAACGGGTGCGCCAAGCACCTGGTCCGGCAACGCCAGACCGATCACGGCTCCTGACCTCGTCTGCCAGGAGCAGCAATGCATGAGCCCCGCTTTCCGGGCCCGACGGCACCCGTGCCGGATGTGATGGGCCGGTATCGCCTCGGCGCCGTCCCGGGCAATGCCTGGCGGGTTTCCGCGACCGAGGCCGACCTGGTGCGGGAAGCGCCGGCGCCCTGGCGGGTGACGCTGCCCGCGGCTCCGAAGCCGGTGACCCTCGACCTCCGCCGCACCGCCTTCGTCGTCGTCGACATGCAGAATGATTTCTGTCACCCGCGCGGCTGGCTGGCCTCGATCGGCGTCGACGTGACGCCGGCCCGTGCCCCGATCGCGCCGCTCGCGGCGCTGCTGCCGGTGCTGCGGCAGGCGGGGCTGCCGATCCTCTGGCTGAACTGGGGCACGCGGCCCGACCGGCTGAACCTCTCGCCCGCGCTGCTGCACGTCTACAACGGCTCGGGCAACGGCGCCGGGCTCGGCGACACGCTGCCCGGCACCGGCGCCGCGGTGCTGCAGGCCGGGAGTTGGTCCGCCGAGGTGGTGGAGGAGCTGGCGCCGGCGCCCACCGACATCCGCGTCGACAAGCACCGGATGAGCGGGATGTGGGACACGCCGCTCGATTCCATCCTGCGCAACCTCGGCGTCACCACGCTGATCTTCGCCGGCGTGAACCTCGACCAATGCGTGCTGCACAGCATGGCCGACGCCAATTTCGCCGGATACGACACCCTCCTGGCCGAGGACTGCGCCGCCACCACCAACCCGGATTTCTGCCGGCAGGCGACGCTGCTGAACATCCGCCAGATCCTCGGCTTCACGCTTCTCTCGACCGACCTGATCGGAGCGATCCGCGCATGATGTCCGCCCCCGTCATCGCCCGCCGCGCCGATGCGCTGCGCGGCTTCCGCATCGCGCCCGGCGACAGCAACTACTTCGCCTGCCTGTTCGACCCGCTCGCCGACGGCGTCACCTTCACCATGGTCGTCGAGATCTTCGAACCCGGCGGCGCGACGCCGCCCAACACCCATGCGGAAGCCGAGGAGTGCTTCTTCGTGCTGAAGGGCACGGGCATCGCCAGCGCCGGCGGCGAGACCATGCCGATCGGCCCGGGCGACAGCTTCGTCCTGCGTCCGGGCACCGAGCACGTCGTGCGCAACACCGGCCCGGGCAGGCTCTATTGCCTGACCTTCATGACGCCGAACGAGGGTTTCGCCGAGCTGATCCGCGGCGGCACCCCGATCCCGCTCGACGCCGAGGACATCGCCGTGCTGACCGGCGGGGGCGCGTGATGGCGGTCCTCCCCTCCCGCCATTGGCAGGACCTGCCCTGGCCTGCCTTCCGCGACCTGCCGGCGGAGACCGTCGCCATCCTGCCGGTCGCCGCCATCGAGCAGCACGGCCCGCATCTGCCGGTCTCGGTCGATGCGACGATCAATGCCGGCATCCTGGCGCGCGCGCTGGCGATCCTGCCGGACGCGGTGCCGGCGCTCGCGCTGCCGATGCAGGCGGTCGGCTGCTCGGTCGAGCACATCCGCTTCCCCGGCACGCTGACCTCGACGCCGGAGACGCTGATCGCCCTCTGGACCGAGATCGGGGAGAGCGTGGCGCGCGCCGGCGTGCGCAAGCTGATCCTGCTGAACAGCCATGGCGGGCAGCCGCAGATCGTCGACATCGTCTGTCGGCGGCTGCGCGGCCGTGCCGGCATCTTCGCCGTCGCCTGCCAGTGGTGGCAGCTCGGCCGCGCGCCGGGCCTGGAGCTCAGCGAGGAAGAAGCGCGGCACGGCATCCATGCCGGCCTGGTCGAGACCGCGCTGATGCGGCACCTGGCACCTGAGCGGGTCGCGATGGAGAAGGCGGAGAACTTCCGCTCCGCCTGGATCGAGAAGGGCCGCGACGCCTCGGCGCTCGGGCCGGAAGGCGGCGTCGGCTTCGGCTGGGAAGCGCAGGACCTGCACCCCTCGGGCGCGCTCGGAGACGCGTCCGCCGCGACCGCCGAAGCGGGCGTGCTCATCCTGGAACACGCGGCAGCCCGGCTCGCGACCCTGGTCGAGGAGGTGCATCGCTTCGACCTCGCCTCCTGGCTCCGGGACGCGCCGTAGCATGGCCTATCTGGAGCTCGATCGCCTGACGAAGAGCTATGGCGGCGCCGCGCCGGCGGTGGATGCGGTCTCGCTCGCGGTCGAGAAGGGCGAGTGCATCGCGCTTCTCGGCCCCTCCGGCTGCGGCAAGACCACGACGCTGCGGATGGTGGCGGGCTTCATCCGGCCCGATGCCGGGCATATCCGCCTGGACGGCCGCGCCATCGAGCGCGACCCGCCGCACCGGCGGCGCATCGGCATGGTGTTCCAGGCCTATGCGCTGTTCCCGCACATGAATGCCGCCGGCAATGTCGGCTTCGGGCTGGAGATGCAGGGGCTCCGCACCGTGGAGCGCGAGGCGCGGGTCGGCGCGGCACTCGGCATGGTGGGCCTCGGCGCCTTCGCCGCGCGTTACCCGGCGCAGCTCTCGGGCGGGCAGCAGCAGCGCGTGGCGCTGGCCCGCGCCTTGGTGACCGAGCCTGACCTGCTGCTGCTGGACGAGCCGCTGTCCAACCTCGACGCCACGCTGCGGGCGGAGATGCGGGCCGAGATCGCGCGGCTGCAGAAGCGCCTGCGGATCACGACGCTGTTCGTGACCCATGACCAGGAGGAAGCCTTCGCGCTGGCCGACCGCATCGTGGTGATGGCGGCGGGACGCATCGTGGAGGTCGCCTCCCCGCGGTCGTTGAGCGAAGCGCCCGGCGCCGTCTTCACCGCGGGTTTTCTGGGCGCCCGGAGCGTGCTGCCGGGGACCGTGCGGGATGGCGTCTTCGCGACCGAGGGCGGGCTTCGCGTGCGCCTGACCGGCGATGCGCCCGGCTGCCCGAGCCATGTGGTGCTGCGCGCCGCGCGGCTGCGCCTGGCCGCCCCCGGCGAGCCAGCCTCCGACCTGCCGCTCGCCGCCGATGCATCGGTCGCCGAGGCCGCCTGGCTCGGTGATCACGTCGCCTATGAGGTGGAAGCCGCCGGCGCGCGCATCCGCGTGCAGCGCCCTTCGACCGAGCCCGCCTTCGCGCCCGGCGCCCCGGTGCGCCTGCTGGGCGGCGCGGAGGCGGTCACCTGGATCGTGCAACCCGACACCTTGCAATCGCTGGGAGATCCCCGATGACATCTGGCCTGAACCGCCGCACCTTCGGCCGGCTCGCGCTCGGCGCCGGCGCCCTCGCGCCCTATGGCTTCAGCCGCACCGCCGTCGCGCAGATCCGCCGCGGCGACGAGCTGACGGTCGGCATCTGGGGCGGCGCGCAGGAACGCATCACGCGCGAATTCTGCGCCAAGCCGCTTGAGGATCGCTACGGCGTCAGGATCAACTTCGTGCTCGGCAGCACGGTGGAGCGCCGGGCGCGCGCCTATGCGGAGCGCGGCCGCCCCTCCTTCGACGTGCTCTACCTCAACATCTTCGAAAGCCGCCAGGCGGTCCGCGACGGCGTCACCCAGGCGCCGACCGAGGCGGTGCCGAACTTCGCCAACCTCCATCCCTCGGCGCGGCTCGGCGGCTACGGCGTCGCCTACAACCCGATCACCATCGTCTACGACCGGCGCAAGGTCGCGGCCCCCATGACCTCCTGGCGCGACCTGTGGCGGGAGGATCTGCGCGGCAAGCTGATCTGGCCGAGCTATCCGGGGGCCGAGGGCACCGCCGCGCTGCTGATGGCAGCGAAGCTCTGGGGCGGGTCGGAGCGCGACATCGACCCCGCCTTCCGCAAGCTGGCGGAGCTCAAGCCCTTCGTCGCCTTCCAGTCCAGCCAGGACCAGCTCTTCACCATGTTCGACCAGGAGCTCGGCGCCGCCAGCATCGAGTTCGGCAGCTTCACCCGCTCCTACGCCGAGCGGCGCAACCCCAACATCGTCATCGCCGAGCCGGCGGAAGGCCAGGTGATCGCGATGAACGCCGCCTGCATCACGACCGGCACCCGCAACCAGCGGCTGGCGGAGGAATGGATCAACCTGCACCTCTCGCCGGAATGCCAGCGCCGCTACGCGGAGGAGATCTACTACAGCCCGACCATCCGCAACATCGACCTGCCGGCGGAGCTCGCGGCCAAGCTGATCATGGGCGAGGAAGCGGTGGGCCGGCTGGTCGATTTCGACTGGGACATCGTGATCGCCAACCAGGCCCGCTGGTCGAGCCGCTTCGCGCGCGAGATCGCCGGGTGAAGGTCTTCCCGGCGCCCGCCCCGGGCGCGCCGGCCATCCCCTACCTGCTGTGGCTGGCGGCGGCTTTCGCGGCCCCGCTCGCGACCGTGCTGCTGCTCTCGGTGCAGGAGGGCGGGGATGTCTTCACGCCGCTCTCGCTGCATCCCTCCACGGCCCAGTTCCAGGAACTGCTGGGCGACGGCTACTACCGGCGGGTGATGCTGGACACGCTGCTGATGGCGGGCGGCGTGACGCTGGCGGCGGCCCTCCTCGGCTATCCGCTGGCGCTGTGGCTGACCGCGCTGCCGCCGCGCTGGCGGCCGCTCGGCTTCGCCTGCATCCTGGTGCCGCTGCTGACCAACGTCGTGGTGCGCTCGCTCGGCATCATCCTGCTGCTGGCACCGGGCGGCCCGGTCGCGGGCACGGCGGAGGCGATCGGGTTCGGGCGGGTGAACCTGCTGTTCGGCTGGTTCGCGGTCGGGCTGTCGCTGCTGCAGGTCTTCCTGCCCTACATGGTCCTTGCCCTCTACGACGTGCTGGAAGGGCGCGACCGCCGGCTGGCGGAAGCCGCCTCCGGCCTCGGCGCCGGGCCGGCGATGCGGTTCCTGCGCGTCACCCTGCCGCTCTCGCTGCCCGGGCTCCGGGCGGGGCTGGTCGTCACCTTCCTGATGGCGTCCACCGCCTATGTCTCGGCGACGCTCGTCGGCGGGCGGAAGGTGCAGGTCAGCGGCATGGTGGTGCTGAAGGAAGGGCTGGAGCTGCTGAACCATCCGCTGGCCGCGGCCATGGCGGTGCTGATGCTGGCGGCCTCGATCGCGGCGACGCTGCTGATCGGACGGCTCATCGGCGTCTTCACGCCGTGGCTGACGCAGCGCCCGGTGCGGCGTCGCCTTGCATTGCCAGCGGCGCTGCGCGGCCCGCTGGTGTGGCTGGCCGAGGCGGCGGGGCCCTGGCTCGGCCGGCTGCTGCTGGCGCTCGCCCTCGCCTTGCTGCTGTTCCCGCTGCTGCTGGTGGTGGTGGCCTCGGTCAACGACACGCCGCAGGCGACGGTCGCGGCCTTCCGCGGCTTCACCTGGCGCTGGTACGCGATGATCTTCGAGAACACGCGCTATCTGGCCGATGCCTGGACCAGCCTGCTTCTCGCCGCCGCCGCTGCCGCCATCGCGCTGCTGCTGGCGCTGCCCGCCGCCTTCGCCCTCTCCCGCGATCGCTGGCGGGGGCAGGAGCAGATGGGGGCGATCATGATGCTGCCGCTGGCGCTGCCCGGCATCGCGATCGGCCTCGGCATGCTGCGGCTGCTGCAATGGTTCACGGCGCTGCCGGCCTTCCTCGGCATCCTCGCGGTCCATGTGGTGCTGATCGCGCCCTTCATGCTGGCGCTGCTGCGCGCCTCGGTCGCCGGGCTGGATCGCACGCAGGAGGAAGCCGCCGGCGGCCTCGGCGCACCGCCCTGGCGGGTGCTGTGGCGGGTGACGCTGCCGCAGCTGGCGCCGGCCATCGCGGTCGCGACCGTGATCGGCTTCCTGATCTCCTTCGGCGAGGTGACGGTGACCGCCTTCCTGACCACCGCGCGGATGCAGACCCTGCCGGTGCGCATCTATGCCGAGGCGAGTTTCAGCCTGCAGAACACGGTCAACGCGATCAGCACGCTGATCATCCTGGTCACCGTGGCGCTGCTGCTGATCGTCAACCGCATCATGCCGCTCGACCGCGCCTGGCGCCGCTGAGCGGGAGAACCACGCCATGCTGCACAGCCGGATGCTGCGCTACCTGGACGAGGTCGCCCGCAGCGGCTCCATCCGCAAGGCCGCGGCGCGGCTGAACGTCGCCTCCTCCGCGGTCAACCGGCAGATCCTGGCCTTGGAACAGGAGCTCGGCACCCCGCTGTTCCACCGCCTGCCGCGGAAGCTGCTGCCGACCGCGGCCGGCGAGGTGCTGCTCGACCACGTGCGCCGCACGCTCCGCGGCATGGAGCGGGTGGAGGCCGAGATCGGCGAGCTGCGCGGCCTCCGCCGCGGCGAGGTGAGCATCGCGGTGATGAGCGGGCTCGCTGGCAACCTGGTCGCACTCGCGCTGCCGCGCTTCCGCCAGGACCATCCGCGCGTCGCCTTGCGCATCAGCCTGCTGTCGGGGCCGGAGATCCTGGCCGCGGTGCTGGAGGGCGATGCCGATCTCGGCCTCGGCTTCGACCTGCCCGGCGAGCCGCGGCTGCGCGCGGTGCCGCTGGCGGCGGCCGCACTCGGCGCGGTGATGAGCCCCTATCACCCGCTCGCGGCGCGGGATTCGCTCCGGCTCGGCGACTGCATCGGCTATCCGCTGGTGATCGCCGACCGCAGCATGGCGATCCGCCCGTATCTCGATGCCGCCTTCGCCCGCGCCGGCCTGGTACCGGAAGCAGCACTCGAGACCAACTCGATCGAGGTGATGCGCCGCGCCGCGGCGCAGGACCGCAACATCACCTTCCTCACCCCCTTCGACATCCTGATCGAGCGCCGCACGCGGGAGCTGCTGTATCTGCCGATCGCCGGCATGGAAGGGCACCGGCAGCAATTGCTGCTGCTGACCCGCGCCAAGGGCGCCAGCACCATCGCCGCCCGGATGGAAGAAGGGCTGAAGGCCTTCTTCGCGGAAGCGACTTAACGCTCCGGCCGGATGCCCATCGCGATGGTGCGTTCGTCCATCCGCGGGTCGTGCACCAGGCCGCGGCGATGCGCCCAGGTGTTCACGTATTGTACCAGCTGGATCATCGGCACCTGCTCCGCGTAGTAGGCGACCGCCTCCCGCCAGATCGTCTCGCGCGCTTCCTCGTCCATGGTGGCGGCGCCGCGCACCACGAAATCGTCGATGCGCGGGTCGGAATGACGGGACATGTTCGCCGCCCCGGTCAGCCGCTGCCGGTCATAGGTCGCGACGATCGAGAGCAGGTAGTTCGACGCCTCGCCGGTGCTGCTGCCCCAGGCGCCGAGCTGGGCCGCGAAGTCGAGCCGGGTGCGGCGCGGCACGAAGGCCGCGAAGGGCATCGCATCGACCGTGGTGCGCACCCCGATCCGCGTCCACATCTGCGCGACCGCCTGGCTCAGCCTGCCATCGTTCGGCCAGCGGTCGTTCGGCGTCCCGAGCGTCACGCGGAAGCCGTCCGGGAAGCCGGCCTCGGCCAGCAGCCGCCTGGCACCGTCCGGATCGAAGGCGGGCGGGCGGATCTGCGGGTTGAAGCCGAAGGCGCCTTCGGGGAGCCATTGCGCGGTCGCCTGGGCGGCGCCGTCCATCACGCGCTCGACCAGCGCGTCGCGGTTGATCGCCATCGACAGCGCGCGCCGCACCCGGACGTCCAGGAACGGGTTTCGCGGCAGCGGCACGCCGGCATTGTCGGTCGCCCCCGGATGCGGACCGGTGCGCGAGAAATCGGTCAGCATGAAGGTGGTGCGCAGGCTCGGGATGCTGGTGACGGTGAGCCGCGGCTCGCGCCGGAGGCGCGCGAGGTCGGTGGTCGGGATCTGCTCGATCAGGTCGACATCGCCCGCGAGCAAGGCCGCGGTGCGGGCGCCGTCGTTCAGCAGGAAGCGGATGTTGACCCGCTCCCAGGGCTGGCGCTCGCCCCAGTAGCGCTCGTTCCGCACCAGCTCCACCCGATCGCCGGAGCGATAGGCGCCGAGGCGGTAGGGCCCGGTGCCGATCGCGGCGCGGCCGGCGTTGAACTCCTCCACGCCGGCGCCGGTCGCGGCGTGGCGGGCGATGATCGAGACCGAGGCGAGGTCGAGCGGCATCAGCGGATGCGGCTGGCGGGTGTGCAGGCGGATGGTGTGCGGATCGATCACCTCGACCCGTTCGATCGCGCGGAGGAAGCCGATGAAGCTGCCCGGGCTGTTCTGCACCTGCGGCACGCGTTCGAAGGTGAAGACCACGTCGTCCGCGGTGAAGGGCCGGCCGTCATGCCAGGTGACGCCGCGACGCAGCTTCAGCTCCCAGATCCGATCGGTGACGGGTTCGATGCTCTCGGCCAGCATCGGATGGGCGCGGGCGCGGGCGTCGCGCCAGACCAGCGCGTCGAAGATGTGCAGGCCGAGCGCGTTGTTGGGGCCGAGATTGTGGTAGTGCGGGTCGATCGTCGTCACCACCGCGGCATTGCCGATGGTGAGCGTCTGCGCCGCCGCGCCCCCCGGCAGCGCCGCAAGGCCGAGGACGGCCAGCGCCAGGGCGCGACGCGCAAGCCTGCTTGTCCGAACCATCCCGAAGCTCTCCCGGTGCTTTGGATACAGCATGCACCCGGCGGCCTTGTCTCTCCAGCCCGGTTTGACAGCGCCGGCGCTTGCTCCCGATGCTGGGGGATAAGAAGGTTCAAGGGAGGCCAGCGTGAGCGCATCGGACATGGGTCGCCGCACCCTGATCGGGGCCGCCGCCGCGGTGCTGGCGGCGCCGGCGCGGGCCGAGGCGGCCTGGCCGACCCGGCCGGTGCGCATCCTGGTCGGCTTCCCGGCCGGCGGCACCACCGACATCCTGGGCCGCGTCGCCGGCCAGATCCTGCAGGAGCAGCTCGGCCAGCCGGTGGTGATCGAGAACCGTCCGGGTGCGGGGTCCAACATCGCCGCCCAGGCGGTGCTGCGGAGCCCCGCCGACGGCTACACCCTGCTGCTCGGCTCGCCGGGGACGAATGCGATCAACCCGCATCTCTATGCCAATGCCGGCTTCGACCCGCTGACCGACTTCCTGCCGATCAGCCAGATCGCCGAGATGCCGAACCTGATCGCCGCGCACCCCTCGCTCGGCGTCCGCGACGCGGCCGGGCTGATCGCGCTCGCGCGCCAGCGGCGCCTGTCCTACGGCGAGACGAGCATCGGCGGCTCCACCCACCTCGCGGCCGAGCTGTTCCGCCTGACCGCCGGGATCGAGGCGACGCATGTGCCCTATCGCGGCAGCGCGCCGATGATGACCGACCTGCTGCCCGGCCGGATCGACTACGGCACCGACAACCTGGCCAGCATCCTGCCGCATGTGCGGAGCGGCGCGCTGGTGGCGATCGGCGTCACTTCCGCCGCCCGCTGGTCCGGCGCGCCGGAGATCGCGGCGATCGCCGAGACCCTGCCGGGCTACGAGGTGACCGCCTGGTTCGGCCTGGTCGCCCCCCGCGGCACGCCGCCCGAGGTGATCCGCCGCGCCAACGCCGCGCTGCGCGCCGGCCTGACAAGGCCGGAAACCGCATCCCGCCTGCTGGAGCTGGGCGCGACACCGCTGCCCGGCACGCCGGAGGCGTACCAGGCGCGGAACGCCGCGGAGTTCGCCCGCTTGGGCGAGGTGATCCGGCGCGCGGGGATACGGGCGGAGTAGAGGGACGTGGAGTGCCCCCAATCAGCACCGCTCCCCGCGGTGCAGGTCAGTCGCGCGCCGATTGCGTCAATCAACCCACTCGTCACACCGCCCGGAAACTTCGAGGGAAGAAAATCGCCCTCCGCCCACCTCTACCCAACCCGCTGTGAGAAATGCGGGTTAGTCGAATTTTCCGGCCACTCACGCGCCGCATGGATCACGGCGAGGATCTCGATCTGATCCCCCATCGGACGATAGCCGCCCTGGTCCAGACGACCCGCATCAAGTCGGGCGGTATTTGTTCACCACGCGGGCGACATCAACGGCGGATGCAAACTCGCCGCGCTGTGCAGCGGCTAGGCCTTCGCCGACCTTATCCAGAAAGCGTTCCTGCCATTCGAGCGAATGGCCGTTCTCCAGCGCATCGGCGACAACCTGTGAGGGCGACAAGCTCGACCGCGCGGCGATGGCATCAACGCGCGCTTGCAGTGCTGCCGGGATTTCGAGCTTCATACTCATACCCCTAGTATGCCATTAGACGATTGATTTTCGTACATAAACCTTCTGGCCGGGCCTTGTTATCCTCAGTCCCGGCTAAGCCTGGGACTATCCGGAATTTCGTGTGTGAGCAGCCACGGCGGCCTGATGCTCAACCCGCCGCCACAAACGCAACTCCGGATAGTCCCACCTACCCCAGCTTGCGCTTCAGCACCTCGTTCACCAACGCCGGGTTCCCCTTGCCCTGCATCGCCTTCATCGTCTGGCCGACGAAGAAGCCGAACAGCTTGTCCTTGCCGGACCGGTACTCCGCCACCTTGTCGGCATTCGCCGCCAGCACGCCGTCGATCACCGCCTCGATCGCGCCGCTGTCGGTAACCTGCTTCAGGCCCTTCTCCTCGACGATCGCGCCCGGCGGCTTGCCGGTCTCGAGCATGAGCTCGAACACCTCCTTGCCGAGCTTGCCGGAGAGGGTGCCGTCCGCCATCAGGTCGAGCATGGCGCCGAGGTCCTCGGCGCTGACCGGCGGGTCGGCGATGTCGCGCTTCATGCGATTGAGGGCGGCGAAGAAATCCCCGGTCACCCAGTTCGCCGCGACCTTCGCGTCGCGGCCGCGCGCGACCACGTCGAAGAAGGCCGCCGTCTCCTTCTCCAAGGTCAGGACATGGGCGTCATAGGGCGTCAGGCCCAGCGCCACGTAGCGCGCGCGCCGTGCATCCGGGAGTTCCGGCAAGGCTGCGCGCAGTTCCTCCACCCAGGCCGCGTCCAGCACCAGGGGCGGCAGGTCGGGGTCGGGGAAGTACCGGTAGTCATGCGCATCCTCCTTGGAGCGCATGCTGCGCGTGGTGCCGCGGCCGGTGTCGAAGAGGCGTGTCTCCTGCCTCACCTCGCCACCCGACTCCCAGACCTCGATCTGGCGCCGCGCCTCGGCCTCCACCGCCTGCATGACGTAGCGGATGGAGTTGACGTTCTTCACCTCGCAGCGGGTGCGGAACCCCTCGCCCGCTTTCCGCACCGACACGTTGACGTCGGCCCGCATCGAGCCCTCGTCCATGTTGCCGTCGCAGGTGCCGAGGTAGCGGAGGATCTGCCGCAGTTTCGTGAGATACGCCCCCGCCTCCTCCGGCGAGCGCATGTCGGGCTCGGAGACGATCTCCATCAGCGCCACGCCGGCGCGGTTGAGGTCGATGAAGCTTTTCGTCGGGTGCTGGTCGTGCAGCGACTTGCCCGCATCCTGCTCCAGATGCAGGCGGGTCACGCCGATCTCCTTCGTGCTGCCGTCGGCGAGCTCGATCGCGATCACGCCCTTGCCCACGATCGGATGCGCGAACTGGCTGATCTGGTAGCCGCTCGGCAGGTCGGCATAGAAGTAGTTCTTGCGGTCGAAGCGGCTCCAGAGATGGATCTCGGCCCCGAGGCCGAGGCCGGTGCGCACCGCCTGGGCCACGCATGCGCGGTTGATCACCGGCAGCATGCCGGGAAAGCCGGCATCGACGAAGCTCACCTGGGTGTTGGGCGCGGCGCCGAAGCCGGTCGCGGCGCCGCTGAACAGCTTCGCCTCGCTGATCACCTGGGCATGGACCTCGAGGCCCACCACCACTTCCCAGGGGCCGGTCCCGCCTTCGATCACGTAGCTCATGCCATCACCTGCGGACGCGCCGTGAAACCGGCCGCGCGCTCGATCGCGGCACCGACCGCGAAGACCGTCTCCTCGTCGAAGCGCCGGCCCAGCACCTGCAACCCGAGCGGCAGCCCTTCGGCATCGAGCCCCGCCGGCACCGACAGCCCCGGCAGGCCGGCGAGATTTGCCGTCACCGTGAAGACGTCGTTCAGGTACATGGCGACCGGATCGTCGGTGCCCTCGCCATCAGCGAAGGCGGCAGAGGGCGTCGCCGGCGTGACGATGGCATCGACCTTCTCATAGGCGTCCGAAAAATCACGGGCGATCAGCGCCCGGACTTTTTGGGCCTTCAGGTAATAGGCGTCGTAGTAGCCGGCGCTCAGCACATAGGTGCCGATCATGATCCGCCGCTTCACCTCCGCCCCGAAACCCGCGGCGCGGGTCTTCTCGTAGAGCTCCTGGAGGTCGCGCCCCTCCTCGCGCAGGCCGAAGCGCACGCCGTCATAGCGCGCGAGGTTGGAGGAGGCTTCGGCGGGGGCCACGATGTAATAGGTCGGGAGGGCATAGCGCGCATGCGGCAGGCTGACCTCGACGATCTCGGCACCCGCGTCGCGCAGCCAGGCGAGGCCCTGGTCCCAGAGCGCCGCGATCTCCGGCTTGAGACCCTCCAGCCGGTACTCCTTCGGCACCCCGATGCGCAGGCCCTTCACGCCGCGGGCGCACGCCGCGCGGAAATCCGGCACCGCGAGGTCGGCGCTGGTGCTGTCGCGGGGATCGAAGCCGCTCATGCTCCGGAGCAGCAGCGCGCAATCCTCGACGCTGCGGGCGAAGGGCCCGGCCTGGTCGAGCGAGGAGGCGTAGGCCACGATCCCGAAGCGGGAGCAGCGGCCATAGGTCGGCTTGATGCCGACGATGCCGCAGAGCGCCGCCGGCTGCCGGATCGAGCCGCCGGTATCGGTGCCGGTGGCGCCGAGCGCCAGCCGCGCCGCGACGGCGGCCGCCGACCCGCCGGAGGAGCCGCCGGGCACCAGCGCCGTCCCCGGGTCGCGGCGCCGGCTCCAGGGGTTGCGCACCGGCCCCGCCGCCGAGGTCAGGTTGGAGGAGCCCATCGCGAACTCGTCCAGATTGGCCTTGCCAAGGAACACCGCGCCGTCGCGCTTGAGCCGCGCCGTCACCGTGCTCTCATAGGGCGGCACGAAGTCGCCCAGGATGCGCGACCCCGCGGTGGTGCGGACGCCTTCGGTGCAGAACAGGTCCTTGATCGCGAGCGGGATACCCTCGAGCGGCCCGGCCTCCCCCTTCGCGCGGCGCTGGTCGGCGGCACGCGCCGCCGCCAGCGCCTGCTCCGCGGTCACCGTGACATAGGCATTGAGGCCGGGGTTCAGCGCCTCGATCCCGGCGAGATGGGCGCGGGTCAGCTCCTCGGCGGAGATCGCACCCTCCTCGAGGGCGGCGAGCGCGCCGGCGATGGTGAAGCCAGTGGCGTGCATCACTCGACGACCTTCGGGACGCCAAAGTATTCGCCCTCGCGGTCCGGCGCATTGGCCAGCACCTGCTCCGGCATGCCGCCATCGTCGATGACGTCCTCGTGGAGCCGGAGCGCCGCGCCGGCGACGCCGCCGCCGGCCATCGGCTCGACGCCCTCGGTGTCGACCGCCTGGAGCTGCTCGATCCAGCCGAGGATGCCGTTCATCTCCGCCTGGAGCCGGGCGAGTTCGGCGTCATCGACATGAAGGCGGGCGAGCGAGGCGACGCGCCTCACCGTTGCGGTATCGAGCGACATGATCCCGTCGGTGCTTTCCGGAAAAAGAGCCGCGGACCATAACGGCGGGCATGGCCATCATCAACCTGGCGGAGCTCCGCGCCGCGCTCCCCCGCGGGCAGCGGCTGATCGGTCTCGATCCCGGATCGAAGATCATCGGCGTCGCGCTGACCGACGTGACCCTCCTGCTCGCCTCCCCCTATGGCGCGATCCCGCGCGGCAAGCTGAAGGCGGTCGCGGCCGAGATCGGCCGGATCGCGGCGAAGGAGGGCGCGGGGGGCCTGGTCGTCGGCCTGCCGCTCTCGATGGATGGCAGCATGGGCCCGGCCGCCCAGGCGGCGCGGGACTGGACGGCGGCGCTGTCGGAGGCCTGCGGCCTGCCGGCCTCGCTCTGGGACGAGCGGCTGTCGTCGGCGGCGGTCAACCGCATGCTGATCGACGAGGCAGACCTGACCCGGGCGAAGCGGGCCGCGGTCGTCGACCGGGCGGCGGCGGCCTACATGCTCCAGACGGCGCTGGACGCGACCCGCGGCCCGCCCTGACCTTTGCCCTGGCGGGCCGCCGGCCTTAGTTTCCCCTCGCTTTCCCACCGGACGAATCGAGCGTCATGCCGGCCTTCCCCCAAAAGCACCTCCTCGCCATCGAAGGGCTGGAGCCGCCCTATATCGGCGACCTGCTCGACCTGGCGGAGAGCTATGCGCTGCTCAACCGCTCCGGGAAGACGCAGCGCGACCTGCTCCGCGGCCGCACTCTGATAAACCTCTTCTTCGAGGACAGCACCCGCACCCGCACGAGCTTCGAGCTGGCCGGCAAGCGGCTCGGCGCCGACGTCATCAACATGAGCGTCTCGACCTCCTCGGTGAACAAGGGGGAGACGCTGCTGGATACCGCATCGACGCTGAACGCCATGCATTGCGACCTGCTGGTGGTGCGCCACGGCCAGTCCGGCGCGCCGGCGCTGCTGAGCCAGAAGGTCGATGCCGCGGTGATCAATGCCGGCGACGGCACCCATGAGCACCCGACCCAGGCGCTGCTGGACGCGCTGACCATCCGCCGCCGCAAGGGCCGGATCGAGGGGCTGGTCGTCGCGATCTGCGGCGACGTGCTGCACAGCCGGGTGGCGCGCAGCAACATCCACCTGCTGCTGACCATGGGGGCGCGCGTGCGGATCGTCGGCCCGCCGACGCTGATCCCGGCCGAGGCCGACCGCTTCGGGGTCGAGGTCTTCCACGACATGCGGACGGGCCTCGCCGGCGCCGACGTCGTGATGATGCTGCGCCTGCAGAAGGAGCGGATGACCGGCGGCCTCGTGCCCTCCTCGCGCGAGTTCTTCCGCTTCTTCGGCCTGGATGCGGAGAAGCTGGCGGTCGCCAGGCCGGACGCCATCGTCATGCATCCCGGCCCGATGAACCGCGGCGTCGAGATCGACAGCGCGATCGCCGACGACCCGGTCCGGAGCGTGATCGGCGAACAGGTCGAAATGGGCGTCGCCTGCCGCATGGCGGTGCTGGACGTGCTGGCGCGCAACCTGCGGCGGAACGTCTGATGCCCGACACGCTGATCGCCAATGCCCGCCTGGTCGACCCGGACTCGGGCCTCGATGCGCCCGGGTCTCTTCTCATTCGGGACGGTGTCATCGCCGATCACGGCCAGGGCCTGACCGCGCCGGAGGGGGCGGCGACGCTCGATGCCGGGGGTGCGATCCTCGCACCCGGCCTGATCGACCTCCGCGCCAGCCTGGGCGAGCCCGGCTACGAGTATCGGGAGACCATCGCCTCCGCCGCCCGGGCCGCGGCCGCCGGCGGGATCACCACCCTCTGCGCGCTGCCGGACAGCGAGCCGGCGCTCGACGACCCTGCTATGCTGCAATTCATCATCCGCCGCGGGGAAGCCACCGGCAGCCTGTCCATCCTGCCCTATGGCGCCGCGACCGCCGGCTGCCAGGGCAAGGAAATGGCGGAGTTCGGCCTGCTCCGCGAAGCCGGTGCCGTCGCCTTCACCGACGGCAGGCGCGCGATCGGCAATGCCCGTGCGATGCGGCTCGCCCTCTCCTACGCCCGCGGCTTCGGCTGCTTCGTGGTCCAGCATCCGGAGGAGCCCTCGCTCGCCGCCGGCGGCGCGGTGACGGAAGGGGAACTCGCCTCCCGCCTCGGCCTGCCGGGCATCCCGGCGGCCGCCGAGGCCATCCTGGTCGCCCGCGACATCGCGCTGGTGCGCCTCACCGGCGGCCATGTCCACTTCGCCCATGTCAGCACCGGCGCGGCACTCGACCTGATCCGCGGCGCGAAAGCGGAGGGGCTCGCGGTCACCTGCGACACCGCGCCCCCCTATTTCGACCTGAACGAGACCGCGATCGGCGACTACCGCACCTATGCAAAACTCTCGCCGCCGCTCAGGCGGGAGGCGGATCGGCTGGCGGTGGTCGCCGCACTCGCCGACGGCACCATCGACGCCATCGCCTCCGACCACCAGCCGCACGATGCCGACGACAAGCGCCTGCCCTTCGCCCAGGCGGAGGCCGGCGGCACCGGGCTCGCGACGCTGCTCGGCGTCACGCTGGCAAGGGTCCATGGCGGCGACCTGACGCTGATCCAGGCGCTCGATCTGCTGACGGCGCGGCCGGCCAGGCTGCTGGGGCTGCCGGCGGGGCGGCTCGCCAAGGGGGCACCGGCGGACCTCGTGCTGTTCGACGCCGAGCGCGGCTGGAAGGTCGAAGCCGGCAAGCTGCCCGGCAAGGCGCAGAACTCCCCCTTCGACGGGCGGGCGCTGGAAGGCCGGGTGATCGCGACCTTCAAGGCCGGCCTCCGGGTTTTTGGGGCCTGAGATGAGCGAACACCGGGAGAGCCTGCTGTTCCTGGCCGCCCTCGTGCTGCCCTACCTGCTGGGCTCGATCCCGTTCGGGCTGCTCCTGACCCGCGCCGCCGGGCTCGGCGACATCCGAGCGATCGGGTCGGGCAATATCGGCGCGACCAACGTGCTGCGCACCGGCAACAAGGGCATCGCACTCGCGACCCTGCTACTGGACGGGCTGAAGGGCGCGGCCGCCATCTGGTTGCTGCGCGCCCTTGGTGGGCCGGGCCAGGACCTCGTCGCCGGCACCGCGGTCGTGCTCGGGCATTTGTTCCCGGTCTGGCTCCGCTTCCGCGGCGGCAAGGGTGCGGCGACCGGCATCGGCACCTATCTCGCCGCCATGTGGCCGGTCGGGATTTTTGTATGTCTGGCCTGGCTCGCCTTCGCGCGGCTGACCCGCATCTCCTCGGCCGGCTCGCTCGCCGCCTTCGGGCTCGCGCCGATCGTCGCCTGGCTGCTGGTCGATGCCGACCACGCGCTGCTCGCCTTGCTGGTCGGTGCACTCATCTTCTGGCGGCACGAGGGCAATATCCGCCGGCTGCTCGCCGGCACCGAGCCGCGGATCGGCCGCAAGGGCTGATGCCGGCGCCCGATCTCCTCGCCCGCCTGCGCCTGGCGCGGACCGAGGGCATCGGCCCCGTCAACTACGCCCGCCTGCTCCGCCTGCACGGCAGCGCCGGGGCGGCGCTCCACCGCCTGCCGGCGCACCTCCAACCCGCCGATGCACGGGCGACGGAGCGGGAGATCGCGGCCCTCGCCCGGCTCGGCGGCCGCTTCCTGTTCCCTGGCGACGCGGACTACCCATTGCTGCTCGCGGCGCTGCCGGATGCGCCGCCGGTGCTGGCGTGCTTGGGCGATCCAGCGCGTCTCGCGACGCGCGCGGTCGCGATCGTCGGCGCCCGCAACGCCTCCGCCGCCGGACGACGGATCGCCGAACAGCTCGCCGCGGGGCTCGCCGAGGCCGGCATCCTGATCGTCTCCGGCCTGGCGCGGGGCATCGATTCCGCGGCGCATCTCGGCGCGCTGCGATACGGCGCGACGGCGGCGGCCGTCGCCGGCGGGCTCGATCAGCCCTACCCGCCGGAGAATGCCGGGCTCCAGGACCGCATCGCGGCGGAGGGCTGCGTGCTGGCGGAAGCGCCGCTCGGCACCGCGCCGCTCGCCCGGCACTTCCCCCGCCGTAACCGGATCGTGGCCGGCCTCGCCCTCGGCACCGTGGTGATCGAGGCCGCACCCCGTTCCGGCAGCCTGATCACCGCGCGCCTGGCGCTCGATTACGGGCGGGAGCTGTTCGCGGTGCCGGGCAGCCCGCTCGACCTCCGCGCCCAGGGATCGAACGACCTGATCCGCCAGGGCGCCCACCTGACCGAGACCATCGAGGACGTCCTGGCGCAGCTGCCGGAGGCGCCGCGGCCCGTTTCGCTGGTGCCGCGGGCGGTGCCGGCGGCGGCGCCCAGCCGGGTCCCGGGGCCGGCGGAGCCGGCGCCCGCCGACGAGGACACCGCTCAAGTCCTTGCTTTGCTTGGATCTTCCCCCGTCGCGGTTGACGATCTTCTCCGCCGCTGCCACCTCTCGCCCTCCCGTGTCCAGGCGATCCTGCTCGATCTCGAGCTCGCCGGACGGTTGGAGACCTCACCCGGCCCCCGGGTGGCGCTCCGCCCTCCGGCCAGTCCAGGCGCCTGACGAGACGGGGCGGAGCCTAAGCAGTCCATCGCCATGTCGGATGTCGTCGTCGTCGAATCCCCGGCCAAGGCCAAGACCATCGAGAAGTATCTCGGGCGCGATTTCACTGTGCTCGCGAGCTTCGGCCATGTCCGTGACCTGGAGGAGAAGGACGGCGCCGTGCTGCCCGACCAGGACTTCGCCATGGTCTGGGGCCGCGACCCGCGCGGCGAGCAGCAGGTCGCGAAGATCGCCGGCGCGCTGAAGGGCGCCAAGCGCCTGTTCCTCGCCACCGACCCGGACCGCGAAGGCGAGGCGATCTCCTGGCACGTGAAGGACATGCTGGCGGCGAGGGGCGCGCTCCGCGGCAAGGATGTCCGCCGGATCACCTTCAACGAGATCACCAAGCGCGCGGTGCAGCACGCGGTCGCGCATCCGCGCGAGCTCGACGTGCCGCTGATCGACGCCTACCTGGCGCGCCGCGCGCTCGACTACCTGGTCGGCTACACCCTCTCGCCGGTGCTGTGGCGGAAGCTGCCGGGCTCCCGCTCGGCGGGCCGCGTGCAGTCGGTCGCGCTGCGCCTGATCTGCGAGCGCGAGGCCGAGATCGAGGCCTTCAAGCCGCGCGAATACTGGACGGTGGAGGCGAAGTTCGCGACCCCGGCCGGCGCGCCCTTCACCGCCCGGCTGACCCATCTCGACGGCAAGCGGCTCGAGCAGTTCGACCTGCCGGACGAGGCGCATGCGAAGCGCGCCGTCGCCGCCATCACCGCCGGCAGCTTCACCGTCGCCTCGGTCGAGAAGAAGCGCGTCCGCCGCAACCCGCCGCCGCCCTTCATGACCTCGACGCTGCAGATGGAGGCCAGCCGCAAGCTCGGCATGGGCGCCCAGGCGGCGATGCGCACCGCCCAGCAGCTCTACGAAGCCGGGCACATCACCTATATGCGGACCGACGGCGTCACCATGGCGCGGGAGGCGATCGCCGCCATCCGCGACCACGTGAAGTCCTCCTTCGGCGGCGACTACCTGCCGGCCGCACCCCGCGAATACGTCTCCAAGGCGAAGAACGCGCAGGAAGCGCATGAGGCGATCCGCCCGACCGACGTCGCCCGCACGCCGGAGAGCCTGGTGGGCGAGTTGGAAGGCCCGCAGGCGCGTCTGTACGAGCTCGTCTGGAAGCGGGCCGTCGCGTCCCAGATGGCCTCGGCCGAGCTCGACCAGACCAGCATCGACATCGCGGACGCGACCGGCAGGCTGCGGATGCGCGCCACCGGCTCGGTCATCGCCTTCGATGGCTTCTTAAAACTCTATCGGGAGGATGAGGACGACCGCGCCGCCGATGCCCGCGCCGGCATCGTGACCGGGGCGACCGGTGCGGCCGGCACCGCCGAGGACGAGGACAGCCGCATCCTGCCGCCGATGCGGGAGAAGGACCCGCTGAAGCGCGGCGAGGTGACGCCCGCCCAGCACTTCACCCAGCCGCCGCCGCGCTATTCCGAAGCGACGCTGGTCAAGCGGCTGGAGGAGCTCGGCATCGGCCGGCCCTCCACCTACGCCTCCATCCTGCAGCGGCTGCAGGACCTGAAATACGTCTCGCTCGAGAAGCGGCGCTTCGTCGCCCAGGATCTCGGGCGGATGGTGACGACCTTCCTGGTCCGATTCTTCGAGCGCTACGTGAACACCGGCTTCACCTCCGCGATGGAGGAGCAGCTCGACGAGATCTCCGAAGGCCAGGCCGATTGGCGCGCGGTGATGCGCGCCTTCTGGGAAGAGTTTTCCCGCGCCGTCGAGGCGACCCGGGACCTGAAGATCCGCGACGTGATCGACGGGCTCGATGAGGATCTCGGCCCGCACGTCTTCCCGGAGCGCGGCGACGGCAGCGATCCCAGGCTCTGCCCGAAATGCAACGAGGGCCGGCTCGGCCTCCGGCTCGGCAAGGGCGGCGCCTTCATCGGCTGCTCCAACTACCCGGAATGCCGCTACACGCGGCCCTTCGGCGTCGGCGGCGACGAGCAGGAGAAGGGCGGCGGCGAGCAGGAGCTCGGCACCGATCCGCGCACCGGCCTGGCGGTGACGATGCGCCGCGGCCCCTATGGCCTCTATGTCCAGCTCGGCGAGCCTGGCGTGGACGCCAAGGGCAAGCCGACCAAGCCGCCGCGCACCAGCCTGCCGAACGGGATGAACCCGGACAGCCTGACGCTCGACCGCGCGCTGGGCCTGCTGTCGCTGCCGCGGCCGATCGGCATCGATCCGGAAACCGGCGAGGAGATCACCGCGGGGCTCGGGCGCTTCGGGCCCTATGTCCGCTGCGGCACCGTCTTCAAATCGCTCGACCGCGACGACGACGTGCTGTCGATCGGCATCAACCGCGCCGTCGCGCTGCTGGCCGATGCCCGGGCGCGGGTGCGGGAGCTTGGGGTGCATCCGAAGGACCAGCAGCCGGTCGCGATCAAGAAGGGGCGGTTCGGTCCCTACGCCCAGCACGGCAAGACCATCGCCAACCTGCCGCGCGGGGTGGAGATGGAGGCGATCACGCTGGAGGAGGCGATCACGCTGCTCGCCGAGAAGGGCAAGGTGCTGGCGCCGCGCGGCGCCAAGGGCCGCACGGCTGCGAAGGCGAAGCCCGCGGCGACGTCTGCCGAGGCCACACCGGCGAAGGCACCGGCGCGCAAGCCGGCGGCGCCGAAGAAGGCCGCGGCGAAGAAGCCGGCCGCAAAGAAGCCAGTCGCGAAGAAGGCGGCTGCGAAGGCTCCCGCGAAGGCCAAGGCGAAGCGCTGACGTGCCGCGCTTCGGGCCGCCGCCCAAGGGCCACAAGGCGAAGAAGCGGCCGCCTGTCCCGAAGCCGGCCACGACCGAGCCAGGCACGCTCCCCTCCCGCGAGGCGCTCCGCGCTTTCGTGGCGGAGGCCGGCGGCAAGGTCGGCAAGAGCGAGATCAGCCGGCATTTCGGCCTGACCAGCGAACAGCGCCCGGCGCTCCGCGCCCTGATCGCCGAGCTGAAAGCGGCCGGCGCCGCCGCACCCGCCGGCGGCCGCGCCCTGATCGCGCCCGGCCGGCTGCCCGACATGGCGGTGGTCGAGGTCGCCGGCACCGATCCCGATGGCGACCCGATCGCCAAACCATTGGCCTGGGTCGGCGAAGGCCGCGCGCCGGTGATCTACATGCGCGCCGAGCCGCGCGGCCAGCCGGCGCTGGCGCCGGGGGAGCGGGTGCTGGCCAGGCTGAAGCCGATCGGCGCCGGCCGCTACGAAGGCCGCACCTTCAAGCGCATCGCGCAGGCGGGCCCGGCCCGCATCCTCGGCATCTACCAGGATGGCCGCATCGAGCCGACCGACCGCCGCCACCGCGCCGATTGGGTGGTGCCGCCCGGCGATGCCGGCGGCGCCGAGCCCGGCGAGATCGTGCTGGCCGAGCCGCTGCCGGGCCGGATCCTCGGCCCGCGCCCGGCCCGGGTCGTGGAACGGCTCGGCCGCTTGGGAGAGCCGCGCTCGGTCTCGCTGATCTGCATCCACGCCCATGGCATCCCGGACGTCTTCCCGGCCGATGTGCTGGCCGAGGCCGGGCGCGCCGGCCCGGTCGGGCTCGCCGGCCGCGAGGACCTCCGCGCCGTGCCGCTCGTGACCATCGACGGCGAGGATGCGCGCGACTTCGACGATGCGGTCTGGGCGGAGCCCGACGGCGCCGGCTGGCGGGTGCTGGTCGCGATCGCCGACGTCGCCCACTACGTGCGCCCGGGCGCGGCGCTCGACCGCGAGGCCTGGACCCGCGGCAATTCCGTCTACTTCCCCGACCGCGTGGTGCCGATGCTGCCGGAGGCGTTGTCGAACGGCTGGTGCAGCCTGCGCCCGGGCGAGGATCGCGGCTGCCTCTTCGCCGAGATGCGGTTCGACGCCGAGGGCCGCAAGACCGGCCACCGCTTCGGTCGCGGCGTCATGCGCTCGGCGGCGCGGCTGACCTACGAGCAGGCTGAGGCGCATCGGGATGCCGGCACCGACCCGGAAGGCCTGGCACCCGGCCATCTCGGCGCGCTCTACGGCGCCTACCGCGCGCTGCTCGCGGCGCGGGAGGCGCGCGGCACGCTGGAGCTCGACCTGCCGGAGCGGCGCGTGACGCTCGACGCCGCGGGCCAGGTCACCGGCATCGCGCCGCGCGCGCGCCTCGATTCGCACAGGCTGATCGAGGAATTCATGATCGCGGCCAACGTCGCGGCGGCAGAGGAGCTGGAGGCGCGCGGCCAGCCCTGCATGTACCGCGTGCACGACCGCCCGTCCGACCAGAAGCTTGAAGGGCTGCGGCAATTCCTGGATGCGCTCGGCCTCGCGCTGCCCGCTTCCGACCGGCTGCGGCCGCGCGACTTCCAGCACCTGCTGGAATTGGCCAAAGGCCGGCCGGACGAACGCCTGGTGCATGAGACGGTGCTGCGCGCCCAGGCCCAGGCCGCCTATGCGCCGGACAATCTCGGCCATTTCGGCCTGGCGCTCTCGCGCTACGCGCATTTCACCAGCCCGATTCGTCGCTACGCCGATCTCGTCGTGCATCGCGCACTGATCCGCGGCCTCGCCCTCGGCGATGACGGGCTGACCGAGGCCGAAGCGGAGCGCGCGGCGGAGACCGGCGAGCATGTCACCGCAACGGAACGGCGCGCCGCGGCGGCCGAGCGCGACGCGGTCGAACGTTATCTTGCGGCTTATATGTCGCACCGCATCGGCTGCATGTTCGATGCGCGGATTTCCGGGGTGACTCGTTTCGGGCTCTTCGTCACCTTGGACGAGAACGGTGCGAGCGGAATCGTCCCCCTCGCCTCCCTTCCGGACGACCGATGGCACAACGACGAGGCCAGGCAGGCGCTGGCCGGTCGCAAGACGGGTTTGACCTTCACGCTCGGCCAATCGGTCGAGGTGCGGCTCGTGGAAGCGGTGGCGCGCACCGGCGGCATGGTCTTCCACATCATGCAGGGCGCGCCGGCCGAGCCTTCACGCAAGCGATCGCGCTGATCCTGCTGCTCGCGCTGCAGGCGCGCGCGCAGGACGCACCGCTGCGCTTCCCGCAGGGCGAGGCCGAGCAGGTGCTGAGCGAGGGTTTCGCCGCGATCCTCGAGCGGCATTTGACCGCGGTGACGCCGGCCGAGCTCACGCTCTGGACGCTGCGCGGCCTGACCGCCCTCGATTCCGCCCTGACGTCCGAGCTGCGCGACGGCCAGGCGCGGGTGCTGGCGGGGGAGCGCGCGATCGACAGCCAGCCGCTGCCGCCGCGGCCGCCACGCGCGCGGCCGGATGCGCCGGCGCCGCGCAGCGCGGCCCCCGGCCTCGCGCGCCTCGTGACGCGTCTCTTCGCCAGCGCATGGGAGGCCTCGCCCGCGATCCGCAATGCGGGGCTGGAGCGGCTGCTGCAATCGGGCTTCGACGAGCTCTTCAACCAGCTCGATCCGTTCAGCCGCTACGTGACGGCGGAGGAAGCGGCGGCCGCGCGGGAGCGGCGGATCGGCCAGAGCGGGCTCGGCCTCCGTCTCGCCGCCGGGCCGCGGCGGAGCGTGGTGCTCACGACGGTCACGCCGGAAGGCCCGGCAGCCGCGGCGCGGCTCCGCCCCGGCGACCGGCTGATCGAGATCGACGGCGCCCCCATATCCGTCGACAACCTGCCGGATGCGGCGGCGCGGCTCGAAGGCCCGTCGGGACGCGCGGTGACGCTGCTGCTGACCCGCGGCGGCCGGCGCATCCGGGTCAGCCTGCTGCGCGCGCCGGTGCCGCCGGAGACGGTCACCGTGGAGCGCCGCGACGGCATCCTCTGGCTCCGGCTCTCCGGCTTCTATCAGGGCACCGCGTCGCAGCTGGTGCGCGCGATCACCGATGCGGCGACCGGTGGCGCGCCGCGCGGCTACGTGCTCGACCTTCGCGGCAATCGCGGCGGCCTGCTGCCGCAGGCGGCCGCCGTCGCCGACGTCTTCCTGCCCTCGGGCGAGATCCTGAGCACCGAGGGCCGGCACCCGGACGCCGCGCGCAGCCTGCTCGCCTCGGGCCAGGATCTCGCGCATGGGCGGCCGGTCGTGGTGCTGATCGATGGCCGCACCGCCTCCTCGGCGGAGGTGGTGGCGGCCGCACTCTCGGATCGCGGCCGCGCCGCGCTGGTCGGCAGTGCCACGACCGGCAAGGGGCTGGTGCAGATCGTCATGCCGATGCCGAACCGGGGCGAGCTGCTGATCTCCTGGGCGCGGCTGCTCGCCCCGGATGGCTGGCCGATCCAGGGCCTGGGCGTGCTGCCCAACCTCTGCACGAGCCTCGGCGCCGAGGCGGTGGCGACCAGCCTCGCAGCACTCGCCATCGACGAATCACCGATGACCGTGCCGCTGGCCCGCCTCCGCGCCGCCCGCGCCCCGGTGAGCGAGGCCGACATCCAGCGCCTCCGCGCCCCCTGCCCCCCGGCCGAGGGCCGCGAGATCGACCTTACCGCCGCCCGCGCCCTGATCGAAAGCCCGGAGGCCTACCGCGCGGCGCTTCGCCCTTGATTTTCGGCCGGTTCCCTGTAGGTATCCGGCCCTCTCGCAGATTTCGCCCGCGGCCTTCCATCCGGCCCCGGGCACCGGAGTTGGGTCATGGCCAAGGCGAACACCATCCTCATCAAGCTCGTCAGCAGCGCTGACACGGGCTATTTCTACGTTACCAAGAAGAACACCCGGAACATCACCGGGAAGATGGAAAAGCGGAAGTACGACCCCGTCGCCCGCAAGCACGTCGTCTTCCGCGAATCCAAGATCAAGTGATCCCGCGGCGCCGAAGGCGCCGCCAGGACTTCGATCAGGTTCCAGTCCAATCGGCGCCGACCGCGAGTTCCACGCGGTCGCGGCCATTGCGCTTGGCGCGATACAGCGCCGAATCCGCCGCCCCGATCACCGCATCGGCATTCATGCCCGGCTGGCCGACCGCCGCGCCAATGCTGATCGTGACCGTCAGCCGATGGTCGCCGACCCGGATCGGCAGGTCCGAAACCGAGCGGCGCAGCCGGGCGGCGACGCCCATCACCTCCTCGACCGAGGTCGAGGGCATCACCATCAGGAACTCCTCCCCGCCATAGCGGGCGATGACGTCGGAGGCGCGGACCTGGTCCTGCATCCGCGCCGCGATCTCGCCGAGCACCACGTCGCCGACCGGATGGCCGAAGCGGTCGTTGATCGACTTGAAGTGGTCGACATCGATCAGGATGGCGGCAGCGCCACTCGGCCCGCGCAACTGGCCTTCGAGGTGACGGCGCACGAAGCGCCGGTTGCGCAGCCCGGTCAGCGGATCGGTGACCGCAAGCTCCAGCGAGCGGTCGAGATCCAGGCGGAGCCGCTCCTGGAAGCGGCGTCGGCGGACCTGGTTGCGTACCCGGGCCCGCAGCTCGTTCGGGTCGACCGGCCGAAGCACGTGGTCGCTGGCGCCGAGATCGAAGCCGCGCAGCACCTGCTCGTGCTGGGTCGGGTCGGCGATGAGCAGCACCGGCAGCTCCCGCGTCTCGGCCCGGGCGCGAAGGCTGGACGCCAGGCGCAGCCCCTCCGTCTCCGGATTGCCGAGCGAGAGCAGAACGAGGTCGAAGCCACCGCCGGCGAGCATGCGCCGCCCCTCCTCCTCCGAGGCGCAGGGGAAGAGCTGCAGGCCGTCCGGCTCCAGGATGCCGGCGAGCAGCCGGGCTTCCTCGGCGTCGGAGCGCAGCAGCAGCGCGCGGGTGCCGTGCAGTTCCAGCGCCGGCAGCGCCGGCGGATCGAGGCCGAGCTCGAGCGCGGTGTTCTGGCGCAGCCGCCAGGCATCGGTCACCTGCTTGACGCGCAGCAGCGCGCGCAGCCGCGACATCAGCATCGCCTCGCTGACCGGCTTCGAGAGGAAGTCGTCGGCGCCGGCTTCGAGGCCCCGGACCCGCTCCTCCGTGTCGACCAGCGCGGTCACCATCACCACCGGGATGTCGAGGGTGACCGGATGCGCCTTCAGGCGCCGGCAGGTCTCGAACCCGTCCATCACCGGCATCAGCACGTCGAGCAGCACGATGTCCGGCACCCAGCTCAGCGCGAGCGCCAGCGCTTCCTCGCCGGAGGCCGCGGTCGCGACCTCGAAAAATTCCGCCCGCAGCCTGAGCTCGAGCAGGCGGCGATTGGCAGCGACATCGTCGACAACCAGGACGCGAGCCGTCACCCAGGGATCTCCCGCGATGCAACGTCCCTATCGCGATGACCATGCGCCGGGAGGCGCCTTTTGGCGACACGCCGATCCATACAGCTTCCTGCCCGTGGGGGATGATGCCCCGTTCAGGCATACACGCATGCCTGGCGGTATACATCCTTCGATTCTGCGGCCCGGCAGCAGCTTGGCCGGTGTTTGTCACCGTAGCGTGAAAAACGAACTTGAACAGACGGGCAAACAAACGGCGACGTTCAGTACCCAGGGTTGAATCGCAGCAGCGGCGGTCAGGCGTTTCCGCTCAGGAAGTCGAGCGCCGCCTGGGCGCCGCCCGGGCTGTGCGGCACGCCGGCGACGCGCAGCCCCATCTCGACGCCCGACAGCGTGCCCATGAGCTGGAGATCGCCGAAATCGCCGAGATGGCCGATCCGGAAGGCGCGGTCGTTGAGCTGGCCGAGCCCGTTGCCGAGGCTCATGTTGAAGCGCTCCAGGATGGCGGCGCGCAACGCATTGGCCGAATGCCCCTCCGGCAGGCGCACGCAGGTCAGCACCGGGGAATGGTGGCGCGGGTCCTCGCATTGCACCTCGAGCCCCCAGTGCCGGACGGCGCGGCGCGTCGCCTCGCCATGGCGCTCGTGCCGGGCGAAGACGTTGTCGAGCCCTTCCTCCAGCAGCATGTCGCAGGCGGTGTCGAGCCCGTAGAGCAGGTTGGTCGCCGGCGTGTAGGGGAAGTAGCCGGTCGCGTTGGCGGCGATCATCGGCTTCCAGTCCCAGAAGCTGCGCGGCAGCTTCGCGGTCTCGGCGGCCGCCAGCGCCTTGCGGCTGACCGCGTTGAACGACAGGCCGGGCGGCAGCATCAGCCCCTTCTGCGAGCCGGAGACGGTGACGTCGACGCCCCATTCGTCGTGCCGATAATCGGCCGAGGCCAGCCCGCTGATGGTGTCGACCAGCAGCAGCGCCGGGTGCTTCGCCTCGTCGATCGCGCGCCGCACCTCCGCGATGCGGGAGGTCGCACCGGTCGAGGTTTCGTTGTGGACGACCGCCACCGCCTTGATCGCATGGCCGCGATCGGCCGCCAGCCGCTCCGCGATCTGCTCGACATCGGCGCCGCGGCGCCAATCGGTCTTCACGAGGTCGGTCACGATGCCGAGGCGACCCGCCATCTCCTGCCAGAGATGGGCGAACCACCCCGTCTCGCACATCAGCACGCGGTCGCCGGGCGAGAGGGTGTTGCAGAGGGCCGCTTCCCAGGCGCCGGTGCCGGAGGCGGGATAGATCACCACCGGCTGTGCGGTCTTGAACACCGCCTGCACCTTGGCGAGCACCTGCTTGCCGAGCAGGCCGAAATCCGGGCCGCGATGGTCCATGGTCGGGTTGTCGATGGCGCGGAGGATGCGGTCCGGCACCGTGGACGGCCCGGGGATCTGCAGGAAGTGCCGCCCGGCGACGCGCTTGCCCTTGAAACCATCGAAATACGCCATGGAATCCTCCGCTTCGCTGTCGGTCTAGACCCGCGCTTCCCGCGCCGCCAATGAGTTCGGCTGCTTGGATCGATGAGTACAATAGATCGGACAGTGACGGCGCCCCTGGCTAGTGTGCGCCCCATGAACGTCATCGCCCCCGACCGCGCCACCATCGGCGACAGCCGCCTGGCCGCGCGCCTCAAGCGCGAGACCGAGGGCGAGGTGCTGTTCGCCGCCGGCGATCGCGGCCGCTATGCGACGGACGCCAGCATCTACCAGATGGAACCGGTCGGCGTGCTGGTGCCGAAGACGATCGCCGATGTCGAGGCGGCGATGGCGATCTGCCGGGAGGCCGGCGTGCCGGTGCTGCCGCGCGGCGGCGGCACCTCCCAATGCGGGCAGACGGTGAACCGGGCGCTGGTGCTCGATTGCAGCAAGCATCTGCGCCGCGTCATCTCGGTCGATCCCGATGCGCGCGTCGCGCGCGTCGAGCCCGGCATCGCGCTCGGCGCGCTCAACGAGGCGCTGAAGCCTTCCGGCCTGTTCTTCCCGGTCGATCCCTCGACCTGGGCGCGCTGCACCATCGGCGGCATGGCGGGGAACAATTCCTGCGGGTCGAAATCGATCCGCTACGGGCTGATGGCGGACAATGTCCTCGCGATCGATGCGCTGCTCGCCGACGGCTCCCGCTTCGGCTTCGGCGCGCTGCCAGACAACCTCGGCGATGGCGTGCCGGCACCGGTCGCGGAGCTCGTGCAGCGGCTCCGCGCGCTCGGCGTCCGGGAAGCGGCGGAGATCGCGGCGCGCTTTCCGAAGCAGCTGCGCCGGGTCGGCGGCTACAACATCGATGCGCTGACGCCGGCGGCGCGGGAGGCAGGGCGCGACAACCTCGCGCGCCTCCTCGTCGGCAGCGAAGGCACCCTCGCCTTCTCCGCCGCGCTCGACTTAAAACTCTGGCCGATCAAGCCGCGCAAGGTGCTCGGCATCTGCCAGTTCCCGACCTTCCGCGCGGCGATGGCGGCGTCCCAGCATCTGGTGACGCTCGGGCCGGAAGCTGTCGAGCTGGTCGACCGCACGATGATCGACCTCGGCCGCTCGATCCCGATCTTCCGCGCGACCATCGACCGCATGGTGCTGGGCGAACCGGACAGCCTGCTGATCGTCGAGTTCCATGGCGAGGAGGATCAGGCGCTGCTCCGCGACCTCGCGCGGCTGGAGGCGATGATGGGTGACCTCGGCCATCCCGGCCAGGTGGTGCGCGCGACCGATGCGGGCTTCCAGGCGGCGATCGCCGAGGTGCGGGAGGCCGGACTCAACATCATGATGAGCATGAAGGGGGACGGGAAGCCGGTCTCCTTCATCGAGGACACCGCCGTCGACCTCGAAGACCTGGCTGGCTACACCGAGCGGCTGAACGCGGTCTTCGAGCGGCACGGCACCAAGGGCACCTGGTACGCGCATGCGAGCGTCGGCTGCCTGCACGTGCGGCCGGTGCTGAACATGAAATCCGGCGAGGACGTGTCGCGCATGCGGACGATCGCCGAGGAATGCTTCGCGCTGGTGCGGGACTACAAGGGCAGCCATTCCGGCGAGCATGGCGACGGCATCGTCCGGTCGGAGTTCCACGAGCCGATGTTCGGCAGCCGCATCGTGCGCGCCTTCGAGGAGGTGAAGGACAGCTTCGACCCCGCGGGCCTGCTCAATCCCGGCCGGGTGGTGCGGGCGCCGCGCATGGATGACCGCAGCCTGTTCCGCTACGGCCCCGGTTACGCCGCCGATCCGCATGTGACGCCGGCGCTCGACTGGTCGGCCTGGCCGGGCCCGCAAGGCGGCCTGCTCGGTGCGGTCGAGATGTGCAACAACAACGGCACCTGCCGGAAATTCGATGCCGGCACCATGTGCCCCTCCTTCCGCGCGACGCGCGACGAGCGGCACCTGACGCGCGGCCGCGCCAATACGCTGCGCCTGGCGCTCACCGGCCAGCTCGGCGAGGAGGGTCTCGCCGGCGACGAGGTGCATGCGGCGCTGAAACTCTGCGTCTCCTGCAAGGGCTGCCGGCGCGAATGCCCGACCGGCGTCGACATGGCGCGGCTGAAGATCGAGGCGCTGGCGGCGCGGCGTCGGGTGCGCGGCCTGCCGCTGAAGGACCGGCTGATCGCCGGCCTGCCGCGCTGGGCGCCTTTCGCGGCGATGCTGCCGACACTGGCCAACATCCGGGAATGGCTGCCGGGCGGGCGCTGGGCGGCGGAACGGATCGCCGGCTTCGCGCGCGAGCGCGCGCTGCCGCGTTTCGCCTGGGGCGCCTTCCACGATGCCGAGCTGCCGGCGCCGAGCGGTGCAGCGGGGGAGGTCATCCTGCTGCCCGACCTGTTCAACCGCTATTTCGAGCCGGAGAACCTGCGCGCCGCTTCGCGCGTGCTGACCGCCGCCGGCCATCGCGTGACGCTGGCGCGGCCGCTCAGCGGCACGCGGCCGCTCGATGACGGGCGCACGCTGCTCGCGGCCGGCATGGTCGCGGAAGCGCGGGCGGAAGCGGCGCGCACCATCGCGGCGCTGGCCCGCTTCCCCGCGACGCCGGTCATCGGCATCGAACCCTCCTGCCTGATGACGCTTCGCGACGAGTTCACCGCGCTGCTGCCGGGCGAGGCGAGTGCGGCGCTCGCGGCGCGCGCCGAGCTGCTCTCGGAGTTCCTGGTCCGAACCAAGGCTGAGCTGCCGTTCAGGCGCCTCGACGCCGTCGCGCATCTGCACGGGCATTGCCACCAGAAGAGTTTTGGGGCTTTCCCCGCCGCCGTCGCGCTGCTGCAGCGCGTGCCCGGCCTGACGGTCAAGCCGATCACGTCCTCCTGCTGCGGCATGGCGGGCAGCTTCGGCTACGAGGCGGAGAACCTCGCCGCCTCCAAGGCGATGGCGGAGCTGGCACTGCTGCCGGCGGTGCGGCGCGCCGGCGCCGCGGAGCTGATCGTTGCCGACGGCACCTCCTGCCGGCACCAGATCGCCGACCTGGCAGGCCGGCCGGCGCTGCATGCCGTGCGCGTGCTGGAGATGGCGCTGTGACCCCGGATGCCGTGCTCGACTTCTGGTTCGCGGGCGACCGGCAGGCGATGCAGGAGCGCTGGTTCCGCCGCGACGCGGCGTTCGACGAGGCGATCCGCGCCGGGTTCGGCGACCATCTCGCCCCTGCCCGGGACGGCGCTTACGATGGCTGGGCGACGGAGCCGCGGGGCGCGCTCGCGCTGCTCATCCTCCTCGACCAGTTCCCCCGCAACCTGCATCGCGGCGGATCGCTCGCCTTCGCCAGCGACGCTCATGCCCGCAGCGTCGCCCGGCGGGCGGTGCTGAAGCAGGGCTTCGACCGGGCGCTGACGCCGACCGAGCGCTGCTTCCTCTATCTGCCCTTCGAGCATTCGGAGGCGATGGCGGACCAGGACGTCTCGGTCGCGCTGTTCGAGGGCCTGCGGGACTCGGCGCCGCACCGGGCACCCGGCGGCACCATCGACTACGCCTGGCGCCACCGGGACGTCATCGCCCGTTTCGGGCGCTTCCCGCACCGGAACAAGGCCCTGGATCGACCGGACACGCCGGCCGAGGCGGCCTATCTGGCGCAGCCCGGCGCCGGGTTCTGACCATCCGGCGCCTGCTCGCGAGTTCTTGTTGCACCGCGAAGACTCGTATGCTCACATAGGATTTGGAGATCGCCGGTCTTGAGATCATGTCTCAAGACAAGGGGACAAAGAGGAGAGCCACGCACAAGCCCTGAAAGGAGGGCCCGATGCGTCGCCTGCTGCCCCCAGGATCCACCCCCGCCCTGTCGCGCCGCCGCCTGATCGGCGCTGCCCTCGCCGCCCCCGCCATCCTCGTCACCGGCCGCGCCGCGGCGAATGAGCCCGTGGATGTCGAGCTGGTGCTCGCCGTCGATGTCAGCCGCTCGGTCGACGCCCAGGAACAGGCGCTGCAATTCGCGGGCTACGCCGCCGCCTTCCGCGATGCCCGGCTCGCCGAGGGCATCGCCGGCGGCCCGCTCGGCGCCATCGCCGTCTGCCTCTTCACCTGGTCGGACTGGGACATCCAGAACCTGCTGGTGCCCTGGACGCGCATCGATGGACAACACGCCGCCAAGGGCTTCGCCGATGCGCTCGATGCCGCGCCGCGCGAGACCTTCCTCTACACCTCGATCTCGGGCGCCATCGACTATGCCGGCCGGCTGTTCGGCCAGCGCTACGAGGGCACGCGCCAGGTCGTCGACATCTCGGGCGACGGGGTCAACAACTCCGGCCGCTCGCTGGTCGAGGCGCGGCAGGCGGCGCTCGACCGCGGCATCGTGCTGAACGGGCTGGCGGTGATCGACCGCGATCCCTCGCCCAATGCGGCGCTGGCCGGCCTGCCGCCGCTCGACGACTACTACCGCGACGAGGTGATCGGCGGCCCCGGCGCCTTCCTGATGGTCGCCGAAGGCTTTGCTGCCTTCGAGACCGCGGTCCGCCGCAAGATCATCCGCGAGATCGCGCTGGCGCCGCCGCCGGGGCCCCGCGTCGAGCGCGCCTACGCCTGAGACCGGGGCGGCTTGAAGGGCTGCACGGCGGATGCGAAGGCCGGCATCGCCTCGCAGGCGGCGGCATGGGTGGCCAGATGCGGGCGCCGCAGCGGGGCGTGCAGCCGCGGATGCGCGTCGGACAGGAAGCGCAGCGTGCAGGCGACGGCGATGTCGGCATGGCCTGGCGTCGCACCGAACCAGAACGGGGTCGCGCAGGCCGCGCGCGCCGCCTCCAGGGCCGCCAGCCCGTCCTCGATCTGGGCGGAGCAGCGCGCCACCCAGACCTCCGAGACCTGGTCGTGCAGAAGCTGCTCGTAGAACAGGCTCACCATCTTGTCGCAGAGCCCGGTGGCCAGGACGCAGACCCGCAGCATGGCACGGCGTGCCGGGCCTGCGGCCGCGATCAGCCGGCCCTCGCCCACCGTCTCGTCCAGGTGGTCGAGGATGGCGGCACTCTCGATCAGCACCTCACCGTCGTCGAGCACCAAGGCCGGCACGCGCCGCAGCGGATTGAGGGTGGCGAGCCGGTCGGCGTCGCCGAAGGCGGATAGGGGGCTGTGCTCGAAAGGCAGCCCGAGGATGTGAAGCGCGACCGCCACGCGCCGCACGAAGGGGGAATCGTACTGGCCGACCAGGATCATCGCATCCTCGCAGGTTGAGCCGTCCGGCGATCCTAGATCCGGGGCGGAGGATGGGCGAGCCGCCGCCGGTGGCGTCGCGAGGACCGGCGGCTGGCCGCAAGCCCTTGCGGTTGCGCCGATATGCGGCGGAGCGGCGCGGCCCGGCATGAGCCTGGCTTGCCACGGAGGACGAGAAGTCAATCGCCGTCTCCGCCGGGAGGCGCCACGCTCGGCCCCGTCGCGGCAAGGGAGATCCGGTGCATGACGCTGTCTGCGGCCCCGCCCCGTCTGCGGACCGTCGTCCTCGTGGCAGCCTGCGTGATGGCCGTGTCCATGGGGCTGCGGCAATGCTTCGGCCTCTTCCTCGGGCCGGTCCTGGCGGATCTCGGCACCTCCGCCGCGTCCTTCAGCTTCGCGGTCGCGCTGCACAACCTCGTCTGGGGGCTGTCGCAGCCCTTCGTGGGCGCGCTCGGCGACCGCTATGGCCCGCGGCCTGTGTTGCTCGGCTGCGGAGCGCTCTACGCGCTCGGGCTGCTGCTGTTCGCAACCTCCCGCACGGCCTGGATCGGCCTCGACCTCGGCATCGGCGTGCTGACGGGGTTGGGCATCGCCGGCACCGGCTTCGGCGTGCTGCTCGGCGCGGTGTCGCGCGCCGCGCCGCCGGAGACCAGGGGGGTGATGATCGGCCTGGTGTCGGGCGCCGGTTCGGCCGGCGTGCTGGCGATTGCGCCGCTGGGCGAGGCCCTGACCGCGGCCTTCGGCTGGCGTGAGGCGGCTCTCGCCTTCGTGGCGCTCTGCGCCGGCATGGCGGTGATATCCGCAGCGATCGGTGGCCGGCCGCCGCAGCCGGCCGCGTCTGCCGCATCGGCAGGGGTGGGCGGGCTTCGCGCCGCGGTCGGCGCGGCAACCGCCCATCCCGGCTTCATCGCGATGTCCGTCGCCTTCTTCGCCTGCGGCTTCCAGCTGATGTTCGTCACCACGCACCTGCCGCGCTTCCTCGGCCTGTGCGGACTGCCGCCCGCCCTCGGCGCCCAGGCGCTGGCGGTGATCGGCGTCTGCAACGCCTTCGGCTCCTACGCCTTCGGACGGCTCGGGCAGAGCTACAGCCCGAAGCGGCTGCTGGCGATGATCTACGCGATCCGCACGCTGGCCATCCTCGCCTACCTCGCCATGCCGGTCTCGGCGGCGGGCACGCTCGCCTTCGCCGCGGTGATGGGCGCCACCTGGCTCGGCGTGGTGCCGCTCGTCTCCGCGCTGATCGAGCGCCTGTTCGGCCTCGCGCATTTCAACACGCTGTTCGGCATCGCCTTCCTGGTCCACCAGTTCGGCGGCTTCGCAGGGGCCTGGATGGGCGGGATCGTGCTCGATGCGACGGGCGGCTACGACGCGGCCTGGTGGATGCTCGTCGGCATCGGCGCCGCGGCGGCGCTGCTGCAATGGCCGATGGACGACCGGCCGCGCCCTGGACAGCATGGCCTGACGCAGCCCCCGGCCGCCTCGTCCCCCTCGGCATAGAGCACCATCACCCGAAGCGGCCACGGCATCCGCTCCTCGGCCGTTTGCCGCGGCGGTTGCCATGCACCCGGCGGACCCGGACACTCCGGCAATGGGTCAGGAGCCGCCGATGGAGCACCTCGAATTGCGGGCGAACGGCGCCCGCTTCCACCTCGCCCGCGCCGGAAACGGCCCACCGCTCCTGCTGCTGCATGGCTGGCCGGAATTCTGGCTGAGCTGGCGGCCGGTGATGGAGCGCCTGGCGGACCGCTTCCAATTGCTGGCGCCCGACCTCCGCGGCTTCGGCGACAGCGACAAGCCGGCGGGGCCCTGGGGTGCGGCCGAGCACGCGGCGGACCTGCTCGCCATCCTCGATGCGCTCGGCATCGAGCGCGCCGGCATCGTCGGCCACGATGTCGGCGGCGCGGTGATGCAGCCGCTGGCGCGCCAGGCGCCGGCGCGCGTCGCCGGCCTGTTCTTCTTCGACTTCGTCTACCCCGGGATCGGCGCGCGGATGGGCCATCCCGACCGGCTGAACCACATCTGGTACCAGTCCTTCCACCAGATGGAGATGGCGCCGGCGCTGGTCGGCGCCGCCCGCGAGAGCTGCCGTGCCTACTTCGCGCATTTCCTGCGCGGCTGGGCGCATCGGAAGCACGCCTTCGACGCCGATCTGGACGCCTTCACCGACAACTTCCTCAAGCCCGGCAACCTCGAAGGCGGCTTCGCCTATTACCGCGCCGCCCATGCCGGGCGGATCGCGATGATGAAGGGCGAGGCGCCGCCCCTGCCGCCGATCGCGGTGCCGACCTGCGTGCGCTGGGCGGAGCACGACCCGCTGTTCCCCTATGCCTGGACGGATCGGCTGGGCGAAACCTTCCCCGATCTCGACCTGGCCCCCTTCCCGGATGTCGGGCACTTCCCGCACCGCGAGGACCCGGACCGTTCGGCGGCCGAGATCGCCGGCTTCTTCGAGCGGATCGGCTGGCGCTGAGCGGCGCCGATCAACGCCGGCGCCGTCGCGGCGTTCCCTTCCCATGCAGTCGAGGGAGCCGGCACGCTGAGCGAGGCAAGGATCCGCACCGTCATCCGCCGCCCGAAGCGGCCACCGGTCAGCCGCAGGACGGCAGAAGAGGCGTTGGCGGTTGCAGCCTGCACCCGCTGCCTTACCGGGCTGCGATGGTGAAGCGGAAGGCGCGCTCCCCGATGCGGCCGACGGCGTCGGCGACCCGCAAGGTGATGCGGTGGCTGCCTTCCGGGATGGCGACATTCTCCATTACCAGGCCGTTCGCATCCACGCGCGCGCGCTGCATCAGGCGATCGGTGATGTCGAGGCCGAGCGCGCCATAGCTGGCGCGGAAGCTGGTCGGGTTGATGGCCGTGCCGGTGGGGGAGCGGAAGCTCAGGCGGATGGTCAGGGGAGAGGGCAGCGTCGGCGCCTCCCGCGGCTCGACGACCTCGATGACGGGCGGGTCCGGCACGGGAATGGAGCGGGTGAGCGGGCGCGGCTGGTCGGGTCCCCTGCCTGCCTCCGCCTCCTCCGGCGTGACGAGCTGGACGATGTCAGCTGCCGCCGCAGGGAGGGGCACCAGCGCCAGGGCAAGGAGAGAGCGACGAGATGGCAACATGAGGCGCCTCCTTTACCGGTCGATCCGCGACAGGAAGGATAGCCGAAGGAACGCGGCCGGGACCATGGCGGCGTGAGCAGCCGCTCCGGCTCGACGATTCCAAGCACCTGAGAAAATTGGAGCGGGCGAAGGGAATCGAACCCTCGTCACTTGGTTGGGAACCAAGAGCTCTACCATTGAGCTACGCCCGCAGCGGACCGTCCGATTAGCCCAGGCTTGCACTCCGGACAAGCCGAAGGCTAGATGACGGTGCTCCGGGCGACCGGGGCCCTCGCGATTTGTCCGGCCAGCTTGCGGCGAGGTCCCTCACGGGTCCCCGAATCTTCGGGGGAAAACAAGCGCGCTAAACGGCCGTGGGACGCGCGCGTCGCGTCCTTCGTCCCCGTCCAGGGGGCCGGACGCCCTTGTTCCGTCGCAGGTGTCCGCCGATGTCCAAGACCGACCGCCCCGCCCTTCGCCCCGCGAGCCTCCTGGTCCATGGCGGCCAGGCGCGCAGCAATTTCGACGAGACCGCCGAGGCCCTCTACCTCACCTCCGGCTTCGTCTACGACAGCGCCGAGCAGGCCGAGGCGACCTTCGCCGGCACCGAGCGCCACTTCCAGTATTCCCGCTTCGGCAACCCGACGGTCGCGATGCTGGAGGAACGGCTGGCGCTGCTCGAAGGGGCCGAGGCCTGTCGCGCCACCGCGACAGGCATGGCAGCGGTGCATGCGGCCATGCTGTCCCACCTCAAGACCGGCGACCGCGTCGTCGCCTCCCGCGCGCTGTTCGGGTCCTGCCACTGGATCGTCTCCACCCTGCTGCCGCGCTACGGCATCGCGACGGAATTCGTCGACGGCGCCGATCTCGCGCAATGGGAAGCGGCGCTGTCGAAGCCCGCTTCGCTGGTGCTGCTGGAGACGCCGTCCAATCCGATGCTGGAACTCGTGGACCTGAAGGCGGTCTGCGACCTGGCGCACAAGGCCGGCGCGCTGGTCGTCGTCGACAACGTCTTCGCGACGCCGCTGCTGCAGCGGCCGATGGAGTTCGGCGCCGACGTCGTCGTCTATTCCGCCACCAAGCATTTCGACGGCCAGGGCCGGGTGCTCGGCGGCGCCGTGCTCGGCCCGAAGAAATGGGTCGAGGACACGCTGCAGCCCTTCATCCGCAACACCGGCCCCTCGATCAGCCCATTCAACGCCTGGGTGGTCCTGAAGGGGCTGGAGACGCTCAACCTCCGCGTGCCCGCGATGTGCCGCAGCGCGGCGGCGATCGCCGATGCGCTGGCGGTGCATCCGGCGATCGCCCGCGCCCTCTACCCGTTCCGCGCCGACCATCCGCAGCAGGCGCTGGCGCAGCGGCAGATGAGCGCCGGCGGCAGCCTCGTCACCTTCGAGCTGAAGGGCGGCAAGGCGGCAGCCTTCCGGGTGCTGAACGCGCTGACCCTCATCCGCGTCTCCAACAACCTGGGTGATTCCAAGTCGCTCGTCACCCATCCCGCGACGACGACCCATATGCGCGTCGGGCCTGACGAACGCGCCCGCCTCGGCATCACCGACGGCACCGTCCGGCTGTCGGTCGGTCTCGAGGATGTGGGCGACCTGATCGAGGACCTGGCGATCGCCTTGGACGCCGCGTCCTGACCAGGCGCGGGTAAGCCTTTACAGCCGATGCCGCGCGGGGGTTTGATCCGCGCGGAGGATGGGCCATGGCGCGCAGCGATGCTTTCGAGGAGACGACGCGCAGCATCCGGGTGACGGTGCGCGCCTTCTACCTGACCGATCAGTCGGAGCCGGAGCGCGGCCATTACGTCTGGGCCTACCGGGTCACTATCGCCAACCAGGGGACGGAGACGGTGCAGCTGCTGCACCGGACCTGGCTGATCACCGACGCCCAAGGCCGCACCCAGCGCGTCCATGGCACCGGGGTGGTCGGCGAGCAGCCGGTGCTGGAGGCCGGCGAGAGCTTCGAATACACCTCCGGCACGCCGCTCTCGACGCCGTCGGGCTTCATGCAGGGGCATTACCACATGATGGTGAGCGCCAGCGGCGAGAGCTTCGATGCCGTCATCCCGGCCTTCAGCCTGGACAGCCCGCATGCGGATAGCGGCCGGGTGCATTGAGCAGCCTGGCCGTTGCAGGTTTTCCAACCGCCCCTAAATGGCATCCGTAGGCCGGGCGCCGCGCGCCAAGCCAGAGGGAACCAGCACGTGAACATCCAGCGGCCGAAGGGCCAGCCCCGCGAGACCGACGCCTCCGTGGAACAGCGCCCGACCCGCGAGGAAGCGGAGGCGGCCGTCCGAATCCTGCTCCGCTGGAGCGGCGACAACCCGAACCGCGAAGGCCTGCTCGACACGCCGAAGCGCGTCGTCCGCTCCTACGAGGAATTCTTCGACGGCTACGACACCGACCCGGTCGAGCTCCTCGCCCGCTCCTTCGAGGAGACGGAGGGCTATGACGAGATGGTGGTGCTGCGCGACATCCGGCTGGAGAGCCATTGCGAGCACCACATGGTGCCGATCATCGGCCGCGCGCACATCGCCTACCTGCCGGCCGGCCGCGTCGTCGGCATCAGCAAACTCGCCCGCGTGCTGGAAGTCTATGCCAAGCGCCTGCAGATCCAGGAGAAGCTGACCGCCCAGGTCGCCAACACCATCAACGAGGTGCTGAAGCCGAAGGGCGTCGCGGTGGTGCTGGAAGCGGCGCACCAGTGCATGACGACGCGCGGCGTGCACAAGCCGGGCGTCACCATGGTGACCAGCCGCATGCTCGGCGCCTTCCGCGACGATGCCTCGACCCGGCGGGAATTCATGGCGCTGATCGCCGGCACCACCCGCGGGCCGATCGACGGTTAATCGGCCACCAGTCGGTAACCGTGGCCAGCCTTCTCGACCCGCCCGGTCGAGGGCTCCGGGAAATGGGCGGTGCAGAGCAGCGCCCGCGTCTCGCAATGGCAGTCGAGGAAGCGGCGGCGCGTCGCGACCGTCTGCGCCGGATCGCTGTCGGCACGCATCGTGAGCTCCGGATGCCGGAGCTGCAGCGGCGAATGGATCAGGTCGCCGGTCAGCACCGCCTCCGGCACCGCCGCACGCCCGATCTCGACCGCGACATGGTGCGGCGTGTGCCCGGGTGTCGGCGTCAGGCGCAGATGATCGCCGATGCGGTGGTCGTCGGCGACGAGCTCGGCGCGGCCCGCCTCCAGGATCGGCAGCACGCTGTCCGCCATGATCGGCGACGGATCGCGCGCATGCGCCGCTTGCCAATGCTCGGTCTCGGCCTTCGAGAAGACGTAGCGCGCCTTCGGGAAGGTCGGCACCCAGCGCCCGTCCTCGAGCCGCGTGTTCCAGCCGACATGGTCGACATGCAGATGCGTGCAGAGCACGTAGTCGATGTCCTCGACGCCGATCCCGAGGGCCGCCAGGTTGCGCGGCCAGGCGTCGTCGTCGCGCATGTTCCAGAAGGGGCGCGCCGGGCGCTGCTTGTGGTTGCCGACGCAGGTATCGACCAGCACGGTGTGGTGCGGCGTGCGCAGCAGCCAGGACTGGACCGGCAGGTTCAAGAGGCCGGTCGCCGCATCCAGCCATTCGCCCGGATGCGCCGCCGCTTCCGCCGCCAGGAGCTCGGGCGTCAGGCCCGGGAAGAAGGCGAGCGGGTCGAAGATCGGCGTCGTCTGCTCGACGACCCGGTGCAGCGTGACGTCGCCGAGCGCGATCATGCCGCGAGCAGCCCGTCGAGCCGCGGTGCGCGGTCGAGCCGCGCCAGGCGATCGAAGACCGCTTCCCCGTCGATCGGCGCGGCGGCGGCGCAATCGAGGAATTTCTCGCGCAGCTCCGGCAGCGCCAGCGGATCCTTGGCATTGCCGTGCGGGAAGCGGATCTCCCCGGAATCGAGGCTGCGGCCCGTGGTGGTGCGGATGCGGACGCGGTCGGCCATCGCGAAGATCGGCTCGACCGGGCATTGCGTCTCGACCGTCGCGATCCGGAGTTTTGCGAACTGCGCCTGCACCTCGGGCCGCGCGACGAACGCGTCGGTGAGCTCGGTGAGGCCCACGCGCCGCGCGACCAGCGCCGCGGCCACCGCGAATTCCAGGCTGAACTTCGCTTCGAGCCCGGTTTGCGGCCGGTGGTTGCGGAGCATCGAGGCCTGGGTGGCGCCGACCGTCACCGCGATCTCCTCCACCTCCTCCGGCCGCAGGTTCTCCCGCGCGGTCAGCGCCAGCATGCCGTCGATCGCGCGGTGCGTCGCGTAGCACATCGGGTAGCGCTTGATGGAAAGCCCCGCCTCCCGGATGCGGAGCGTGCGGCCGAGCGCCGCCGCACTCTCCCGGTCGGCGCGGCCGGCGGGCGAGACGGCGGCCAGGAAGCCCGCATGATGCTCCAGCGCGTCGGGGGCTGCGGTGAAGCCCCGCGCCGCGAGTCGCACCGCCTCGATCCCCGCCGCGGCCGCACGGCCGGCATGGAAGGGCTTGGCCATGCTGCCGAAATTGGCGACCAGGCCGCCCGCCATGCTGGCGGCGAGTGCGACCGCATGCGCCGCGCGCCCGGCATCGAGGCCATGGAGATGCGCGACGGCCGCCGCCGCGCCGACGGTGCCGAACACGCCGGTCGGGTGCCAGCCCTTGCGGTGATGCGGGTCGGGCTCGCGCGCGATCAGCTCGGCCCAGGCTTCGTAGCCGACGAGGTAGGCGCGCATCGCGGTGGCGCCGGCGGCGCCGAGCCGCTCGCCCTCGGCCAGGATCGCCGGCACCAGCACGGTCGAGGGATGGCCGCCGATCGCCACGTCGTCGTAGTCGAGCGCATGCGCGGCGGTGCCGTTCAAGAGCGCCGCATCGGCGCTGTAGGCACGCCCGGGCCCGAGCAGCAGCGTCGCCTCGCAAGCGCTGCCGCCGCGCTCGGCGAGCTGTGCGGCGAGCAGGCGCACCGCCGGCTCCTCGCGGCCCGCGATCATGGTGCCGATGGTGTCGATGAAGCCCGAGCGGATGATCGCCGCCGCATCCTCCGGCACCGCGTCGAGGCCGGGTTCGGCCACGAAGGCAGCGATCGCTTGCGTCAATCCCATGGCGTCAGCGTCCCTTGAACACGGGCTTGCGCTTCTCGTTGAAGCTGCGCACGCCCTCCAGCCGATCCTCGGTTCCGACCAGGCGGTTATAGGCCTCGATCTCGAAGCGGAATCCGGTGCGGAGGTCCATCTGGCCGCCGTAGTGGATCGATTTCTTGGCCTGCCGGACCGAGAGCGGCGCATTGCCGGCGATCGTCTCCGCGGTCGCGAGCGCTTCCGCCATCACCTCGCCCGGCGCGCAGACGCGGTTGAGGATGCCCCATTCCGCCGCCTCGGCCGCCGAGAAGGGCCTGCCGGTCAGGATGATCTCCTTGGCACGGCGTTCGCCGACCGCCCGCGGCAGGTTCTGGGTGCCGCCGGCGCCGGGCATGATGCCGATCGTGACCTCGGTCAGCGCGAAGCGCGCGGCGCTGCTGCCATAGGCGAAGTCGCAGGCCAGCACCATCTCGAGACCGCCGGCATAGGCATGGCCGTTGACCGCGGCGATCACCGGGACCGGGCAATCCATCAGCGCCCAGTAGGCCCGCTCGAAGATCTCGTGCTGGCGCTGCCAGGCCTCCTCGGTCATGCCGTCGCGTTCCTTGAGGTCGCCGCCGGCGCAGAAGACGCGCTCGCCGGCGCCGGTCAGGATCGCCACGCGCACGCCGCGCGCATCCTCGGTCAGCGCGGTCCAGCAGGCGAGCAGGTCGCGCCCCATCTGCGTGTTGAGCGCATTGGCGACCGCGGGCCGATCCAGCCGCACGACGAGGACATCTGGCGATGGCCGTTCGAGCGCGAGGGTCTCGTAGGACGGATCGTTCATCGGTCTTCCAACGGCATGGCGCGCGGCGCGGCCTCGATTGAAGACCTCGCCCCCTTGCGCGTCAACGCGGCGGCGGCGTCACGCCGGCAGCCCGGCGCGGGCGAGGCCGTCCAGGACGCGGCTCCTGGCATCCGGGTGCAGGGCATCCGCTTGCGCGCAGGCCGTCAGCGTGAGGTCCGGAAAGCCGCGCCGGAGCGCGGTGAGCGAACGCCGCGCTGCTTCCGGTGCGTCGGCATGCATCGCCGCCGCGGCCAGGAAGCGGTGCGGCCAGACCCGGGCGGGCTGCAGCTCGAGCGCGCGGGTCAGGGCGCGGGCCGAACGCCCGTAGTCGCGCAGGATGAATCTCGCGATGCCGAGCCCGATCAGCGCCATCGTACCGTCGCTCCCTTCGGGGAAGGCATTCAGCGCGCGCTGAAACGCAGTGGCGGCCTGGCGGCCGTCGCCACGGAAGTTCCGGATGAAGCCGAGGCGCCGCAGCGCCTCCGGCTGACAGGGATCGAGCGCCAGACTGCGCGCCACCAGCGCCTCGGCATCGTCGAGATGCCCGGTCAGCGACAGGGCGCCGGACGCGAGCGTCAGCACCTCGGGATCGTCGAGCGCCAGCGCCAGCGCCTGGCGGCAATGCGCCGCCGCATTGGCCCGCTCCGCCGGCGGATCCCGCGTGAAGGCATGGTTGGCGCCGAGCGCCCGGCTCCAGGCCATCAGCGCATGGGCCCGCGGCTCCGTCGGATCGCGATGCAGCGCTTCGCCCAGCAGGTCGATCGCCATGTCCGTCAGTGCCGGTTCCTGCGACAGCGCCGCGGGCCGCGCGCGGGCGATCAGGCTCGCGACATCGGCACGGTGCCGCGGCGTTCGCTGCGCCCGTTCCAGGGTCTCGGCCGCAATCGCCTGGACGATTGCGCCGGCGACGCGGACCGCCCAGGCCGGGCCGGCGGTTGGCCGCAGGCGCTCTCGCAGCGTCCGCAACACCCGGCCCTGTGCCGGCTGCACCAGCGACAGCACGACCTCGCTTGCCTCGACACGCCCTTCCAGCCGCAGCACGCGCCCGGGATCGATGCCGGCGCCGGCATCGGCCTGCAGCAGGATCAGGCCGTGCACCGCGCCGAGCGCGATCGCCAAATCGTCGCCGGCCCGCCGGGCGCAAGCCGCGTCGCCGATCTCGGCGGCGGTGAGCGGCCGCAGGACGAGCCGGGTCCGGCGGTCCGCAGCGGCCTCCGGCGGCCGCGCGCGGGCTGCCTGCAGGCTGGCCGCAGGACGCTCCCCGAAGGCGCGGGCATAGGCCTGCGCGAAGCGGCCCGGATGGTCGAAGCCGTGGCTCAGGGCCGCATCCAGCACCGTCGCCGCCGAACCCGACCGCAGCATCTGTCGGGCGGCATCGAGCCTGAGCCGCAGCAGGACCGCCTGCGGCGACAGGCCGATCGCCTCCGCGCAGCGGCGTTGCAGCGTACGGGAGGAAACGCCCGCCGCCGCGGCCAGCATCGCGAGCGTCGGGATAGCGGCAGGATCGCGGGCGAGCGAGGCCTTCGCCGCATCCAGGGCGCGCCGGAGAACGGCCGGCGCGGCGGAATCCCACGCCGGTTGCGAAGGCTCCGGGACGGCAGGCCATCGGGACCGTTGCATGGCGGAAAGCTGCGCGCGCGATCGCTGGCGCGTCCAGGGCTGTTTGTCACATTCCGGACAGCACCGTCACGCCGGTCGCCCCAGCATCGCCGCCGAGCCATGGGGCGAAAGGAGCATCATCGGTGCACAGGTCCAATCTCTGCGCGGCTGCCCTGCTGGCAGCCGCGCTCGCCATCGGCCCCGCCCAGGGCGCCGACCCGGCGCCGGCTTCGACCCCGCCAACCTTCCTGATCGCGAACCCCGCCGCCATCGCGGTCCAGCCGCCACCGGGTCCAGCCGAGACCGCGGCCGAACTCGCAGCACTTCGTGCCCTGGCGGTGGAGCGCCGCCCGGACCTGGCACGAAGCCTCCGGCGGTGGGAGACGGGCGGGCCCGTCTATCTCTGGAACCAGGCGGCGGTCGCGGCGCTGGTGGCGCGCCAGCAGGGGAATGCGCCGGCTTCGCGCGTGCTCGCCTTGCTCCAGACCACGCTCCACGATGTGAGCCTTGTCGTCGCGTCGACGCGAGCCGCGCATCCCCGGCCGTCGCCGACGGCGCTGGATGCGTCGCTCGCCACCTCTGGGGTGCTGATGACCGCGAACCCCTACCCGTCCGAGACCGCGGCGGTCGGTGCCGCGGCCGCCGCCCTCCTCGGTGGGCTGCTTCCCGCCGAGGCCGGGCGGTTCCAGGACCTCGCCCGCGAGGGCGATCGGTTGCGGCAGGAGGCGGCGCTCGAATTCCCGAGCGATGCGGCGGCCGGCCGGGCGATCGGCGAGGCGGTGGCCGCGCTGGCGCTGGCGCGGTCGCGCGACGATGGCGCCGCCAGGCCCTGGACCGGCACGATCCCGACCGGACCCGGGCGCTGGACGGGGACGCAGCCGGCGGTGCCGGGCAATGCCACCTGGCGCCCCTGGGTGCTGCCGTCGAACGACGCGCTGCGGCCGCCGGCGCCGCCGGCCTTCGACGGCCCCGAAGCGACCCGGGCGCTGGCGGAGGTCCGCAGCTATTCCCGCACACCGCAGGCGGTCGAGTCCGCCATCTACTGGGCCGCCTATGGTGGGCTCCGCAATTTCGAGCTCTGGAACGCGGAACTGTCGCGGCGGGCGCTGGAACAGGGGCTGACGCAGGACGGGCCGCGCCTCGCCGCCGCCTATGCGGCGCTGGCGATCGCCTATCACGACAGTCACATCGCCTGCTGGGATGCGAAATACGCCTATTGGTACATCCGGCCGACGCAGCTCGACCCGGCGATCACCACCTTAGTGCCGTTGCCGGCGCATCCGAGCTTCCCCTCGGCGCATTCCTGCCTGTCGGCCGCCGCGACGACGGTGCTGGCGGCGCTGTTCCCGGCGGAGGCGCCGGTGTTCCGGGCGATGAGCCGGCAATCCGGCGAATCGGGCATCGCCGCCGGCCTGCATTACCGCTTCGACGTGGAGGCGGGCGACGAGATCGGCCGGCGGGCGGCAGTGCTCGCGCTGGCGAGGCTGGCGCCCGCGCTCCGATGAGCGGGCGTCAGTTGTTCAGGCTGATGTTCGCCGAGCGGATGATGCGGCGGAAATTCTCGGTCTGGCCGCGCAGATAGGCCGCGAAGGCCTCGCTGCCGCGGAGGTCGGATTGCAGGCCGATGGCGGCAAGCTGCTGCTGCGCTTCCGGCGCCGCCATGCCCCGCAGCATCGCCTGCTCGAGGATCGCCAGCACCGGACGCGGCGTCGCCGCCGGCGCGATCAGGCCGATCCAGGCGCCGATGTCGAAATCCGGCACGTTCATCGTCTGCGCGATCGATGGAATGCCGGGTGCCAGCGCCGAGCCGCGCGCGATCGAGATGCCATAGGCGCGGAGCGCGTTGCCGCGGAGCAGCGGTTGCGTCGCGGCCAGCGTCTCGATGCTGTAGGTCACCTGCCCGGCGACGACGGCGGTGAGCGACGGCGCGCTGCCCTGGAAGGGAATGTGCTCCGCCTGCAAGCCGAGCGCCGCGTTGAACCACTCGATGATCAGGTGCGCGGTGGCGCCGGCGCCGGAGGAGCCGAAGGTGTATTGCCCCGGCCGCGCCCGCACCGCGGCGACGAATTCCTGGATCGTCGTCGCCGGAAAGGCCGGGTTGGTGACCAGGATATAGGGCGAGAGGCCGGCCAGCGCGACCGGCGCGAAGTCGCGCTCGGTGTCGTAGGCGGTGCGCTGGAGCAGCGGGTTGATCGTGAACGGGCCGGAGGAGCCGGCGAGCAGCGTATAGCCGTCGGGCGCTGCCTTCGCGACCGCATCGGTGCCGATCATGCCGCCGGCGCCGGCACGGTTCTCGGCGACCACCGGCTGGCCCAGAACCTCCGACAGGCGCTGCGCCATGATGCGGCCGGCGAGATCCGTCGCCTGGCCGGGCGGCCAGGGGACGATCATCCGGATCGGACGGCTGGGATAGGTCTGCGCGAAGGCGCCCTGAACGCCGAGGCCGAAGATGGCGGCGGCGATGAGCAGGGTACGGCGGATCGTACGGTGGATCATGCGTCTACCTCCGGAGCGTCCCGCGGCTGAAACACGCGCGCGGTTGCTCCGGCGGCATCACGGGATCGTGCGGCGAAAGCTAACCCGCCGCCGCACGCCCGCCAAGACGGCCCTTGTCAGTCGGGCATCCGATTCAGACCTTCGGGCCGTCCGACGTACACGTCGGACCCCTGCGGTCATCGGATGCCGATTGTCAGTGGGGCATCCGATTCAGACCTTCGGGCCATCCGGCCCTCCGGTCATCGGATGCCGATCAGTACGGCTTGTAGGCGACCGCCGGCGGCGGCGCGTAGTAGGTCCGCGGCGGCGGCGCGTAATAGGCCGGCGGCGGCGGGGCGTAATACACACGCGGCGGCGGCGCGTAGTAGACCGGCGGCGGCGGCGGCGCGTAATAGACCGGCGGCGGGGCAGCCAGCGCGCCGCCGACGATGGCGCCGAGTGCGAGGCCACCCACGATCCCGGCAGCGACGCCGGCACCGCCACCATGATAGTGGCCGTAGCCGCGGCGCCAATAGCCGGCCTCGGCCGGCGCGGCCATGGCAGCGGTGCCGAGCAGGGCGGCGCCGGCGAGCAGGCCGAAGCGTTGCGAGCGGGTCATCGGACAATCTCCATGCTGAGAGAGACTTCAGCAGCCACGGTAGAATCGACGTTCCGCGTGGCAAATTCAAGGCGATTCAGGGCTGCGGACGCCTGACCTGCCCTGGCGCACGCGATTGTGTTCCGAAACCGATATGATCTGCCGCCATGGCCGGGCCGGCTTTGCGGCGCCAGTATACAGCCCGACACTCGGGAGACCTCGCCATGCCGACCCGCCGCGCCCTGGGCCTTGCCCTGCCCGCCCTCCTGGCCGCGCCCGGCGCCCGTGCGCAGGCTTTTCCCGACCGGCCGGTCCGCGTGGTGGTGGGCTTCGCGGCCGGCGGCGCGACCGACGGCGCGATGCGGGCGGTGGCACCCCGCTGGGGAGAGCTGCTCGGCCAGCCGGTCGTCGTCGAGAACCGCAGCGGCGCCGGCGGCAACATCGCGACCGAGGCGGTGGTCCGCGCCCCGGCCGACGGGCTGACCCTGCTGCTCGGCACCATCGGGCCGATGGTGGTGAACCCGGTCGCGCAGCCGCTGCCCTTCGACCCGATCGCCGACCTGGCCCCCGTCGCGCCGCTGGTGTTCCAGATCGGCGTGCTGGTGGTGCCGGCGGCCAAGCCCTGGCGCAGCCTGGCCGAGCTCGTCGCCGAGGCGAAGCGGCGGCCGGGCGCGCTGAACTGGGGCTATTCCGGCGTCGGCACTTCCGGCCACCTCGCGGCACTGCTGATGGACCGCCTGGCCGGCATCGACACGCTCGGCGTCGCCTATCGCGGCGGCGGCCCGCTGATGACCGACCTCGTCGCCGGGCGGCTCGACTACGCCTTCTCGACCGCGCCGCCGGCGATGCCGCAGATCGAGGCCGGGCGGCTGCGGGCGCTCGCGGTGCCGGCCACCCGACGGGCCGATTTCCTGCCCGACGCGCCGACCGTCGCGGAAGCCGGGCTGCCGGGCTTCGACGTCGGCAACGTCTACGGGATCCTCGCCCCCCGCGGCACGCCGACGGCCGCCATCGCGCGGCTGGCCGCGACGCTGCGGGAGACGCTCGGCCATCAGGGCACCATCGCGGCGCTGCGTCGCCAGGGGCTGGAGCCCGCGCCCGGCGGGCCGGAGGATTACGCGTCCGTGCTCCGCGCCGACCAGGCGCGCTTCGTGCCGCTGGTGCGCGATGCGGGGATCAGGGTCGAGTGACGCCCGCGCGGCGATGGCCGCGCCAGGCGACCGCGGCGCCCGCCAGCGGCAGCACCGCGAGCCAGGCGAAGGCCGCCGCATAGGAGCCGAGGGCGCCGAAGATCACTGCGAACAGGGTCGGGCCGGTGACCACGCCGGCGAAGGTGACCGACAGCACCGCCCCCGTCGCATGCCCGGCGCCGCCGGGCGGCGCCAGCCGCGAGGCCTCGGCCAGCATCACCCCGTTCCAGCCGGCGGCGCAAAGACCGAGCAGGCAGAGCAGCGGCACCAGCGCCGCCGCCGGCCATCCGGTCGCGAGCGGCAGCGGCAGCGAGGCCGCGGCGCTCAGCAGCCCGAGCCCTGCCAGCACCTTGAGGCCCGACCCCACCCGGTCCGCGAGCCAGGCCCAGAGCAGCCGCCCGACGGCACCCGCGACCTGCAGCCCGGCGGCGAGCGCCCCGGCGGCGACCGGGCTCCAGCGGAACTCCTCGACCAGCATCGTCACCGCATAGGCGCCAAGCGCGAGCTGCGCCGCCGAATAGAGCGCGCCGACCGCGGCGACCGAAGCGAGCCCCGGCCGCGTGCGCAGCAGCGCGAGCCCGCCGCCGCCGCCGCGGAGCGGCGCCGCCGGATTGCGCGCCGCGTCCCAGGCCGGCCGGAAGGGCTGCAGCGCCAGCGCCATCGCGAGCAGCACCAGCGCGACGAACCCCGCCGCACCGCGCCAGCCGGCCACCAGCGCCAGGCCTGGCAGCACGAGCCCGGCGAGGGCCGCGCCGAGCGGCACGCCCATCTGCTTGACGCCGTAGACCAGGTTGCGCCGCCCGGCCGGCGTCACCCGGCTCAGCACCAGCGACGCCGCCGGGTTGGTCAGCCCGTAGCCGGCGCCGATCAGCGCCGAGCCGATCGCCGCGCCCGGCAGCCCGCCCGCCGCGATCAGCAGGCAGCCGACGGCGCCGGCGCCGAGGGCGACCTGGCTGCTCCGCGCCGGGCCCCAGCGGCAGATCACGCCGCCGGCGACCAGCGAGACGATGGCGGCGGCGATGTAGACCGCCGCCACCTGATGCCCGATCCAGTGCGGCGCGATGCCGAGGTCGCGGAGCGCGAAGGGGGCCAGCACCGGCAGCACGAAGACCGCGAAGGTCGCGAGCCCCTGCGTCGCCGTCGTCGCGGCAAGCGCCGCCGGCAGCCCCGATGCGCTTGCCATCAACCTTCGTCATCCGCTGCCTGGGATTGGAGGCTAGCCCGGCACCGGAACCCCGTCAGCCCGACGCGACCGGTGCAAGGCCCAACAGCGTCACGGCGTGCTCGGCCAGCCGCCGCTTCTGGATCTTCGCACTCGCGGTCATGCCGATCGCCTCGAAGCCGTCGACCATGCGCACGTAGCGCGGCACCTTGAAGCCCGCCATCCGTTCCCGGCTCCAGGCGATCAGCGCTTCTTCCGTGCAGACCGCACCCTCGTTCAGGATCACGAAGGCGCAGGGCACCTCGACCAGGCGCGGATCGGGGACGCCGACGACGACCGCCTGCCGGATCGCCGGATGGCGATGCAGCATATCCTCCACCTCGGCCGGCGACACGTTCTCGCCGCCGACCCGCACCAGGTCCTTGGCGCGGCCCAGAAACTCGAGCCGGCCATCGTCACCGAGCCGGCCGAGATCGCCGGTCGAGAGCCAGCCCTCCGGCGACAGCGTCTTCGCGGTCTCCGCCGGCATGTCCCAGTAGCCGCGCATCACGTTCCAGCCGCGCACCTCGATCTCGCCCGTCTCCCCCGGCGCGCAAGGAGCGCCGTCTTCGAGTGCGCGGATCCGCACCTCGACGCCGGGCTCCGGCAGCATGCGGCCGGCGACGCGGACCTCCTCCGGCTCCCACCAGGCGGATTGCGCGACGTTGGGCGAGGCTTCCGACAGGCCGTAGCCGACCACGCATTCGCGGGCGCCGAGGTCGTCGATCACGCGCCGCACGATCGCCGGCGAGGCCGCCGCCCAGGCGCCGCGCAGCACCAGGCGCCGCTGCGGCCGATCCGGGTGGTTCAGCAGCATCAGCGCCATGGTGTCGTTGCCGGAGACATGGGTGCAGCGCTCCTCCTCCAGCAGGCGCAGCGCCTCGCCGGGCTCGAAGCGGTCCATCGAGACCAGCGTCGCGACATGCTGGAGGCAGGCGAGGATCGAGAGCGTCGTCCCCGCGACGTGGAAGAAGGGCCGCGCGCTGTGGAAGCGGTCGCCGGCGCGGAGCCCCATCCGGCCGCCCGAGAAGAAGGCGTCGGCGCACATGCTGCGATGGGTCAGCACGACGCCCTTCGGGAAGGCGGTGGTGCCGGAGGTGTACTGGATCAGCGCCGCATCCTCCGGCACGCAGCAGGCGGCGACCGGCCTGCCGGCGCCGGCCGCGAGGAAGGCGTCCCAGCCGCTGGCGCCGGCCGGTACCGCGCTGCCGATCACGACGACCGCGGCGAGGTCGGGCAGCGCCGGATCCGGCAGGCGATGGTCGAGCGCCGGGCAGATGCCGCGCAGCATCGCGACGAAGTCGACGCGGAGGAAGCTGTCGGCCAGGAGCAGCAGCCGCACCCGGGACTGGCGCAGCGCATAGGCCATCTCGTCGGCCTTGAAGCGGGTGTTGACCGGCACGGTGACGGCGCCGAGCGCGCCGACCGCGAGGAAGATCGCCACCCAGCGCGGCCCGTTGCCGAGGCAGAGGCCGACATGGTCGCCGCGGCCGATGCCGGCGGCGGCCAGCGCCGCGCGGATCGCCGCGACCTCCGCGGCGAGGCCGGCGAAATCGATGCGCGCGGAGGGCGTCACCACCGCCTCCATCGCGGGCGCGATCGCGACGGCGCGGTCGAGGGCGGCCGCCGTCGTCAGCGGGCAGAGGCCGTCGAGCTGGAATGCGCCGCTCATGCCGCGCCGCTCCCGAAGCGTGCCATCGTCTGGCGCCAGGCGCCTTCGGCCAGGTTCTCCTCGATCGCCAGCAGCTCGGTCGCCAGCGCGCCGCGCGGATCGCGCTCCAGCCCCTCGTCGACGCAGCGCTTGGCGAGGCGGAGTGCGGCCGGCGGCGCGGCGGCGATCGTTTCGGCGATCTCCGCCAGCAGCGCCGGCAGCGCCTCGGGGGCCGCGATGCGCGCGACCAGGCCGGCCTCGCGCGCTTCCTCGGCCGACAAGGTGCGGCCGGTGAACATCATGTCCTTGGCCAGCCGCTTGCCGAGGATGCGGGGCAGGCGCTGAGTGGCGCCGACGGTGCCCCACAGCGCCTCCGGCGTGCGGAAGCTCGCGGCCGGGGTCGCGACGACGAAGTCGCAGGCGGCGGCGATCTCGACGCCGGAGCCGATCGCGGGTCCCTCCACCACCGCGACCGCCGGCATCGGCAGCCGCTCCAGCGCGTCATAGGCGGCGAAGCCCTTGAGGCGGCGGGCCCGCACCTGGTCCTCGTCCATGCCCTTGCGTTCCTTGAGGTCGGCGCCGGCGCAGAAGACCGGGCCGGCGGCGCGCAGCAGCACGAGGCGTGCATCCTCCGCCGTTGCGCGGCGGGCGGCGGCGAGAAGCGCCTCCGCGAGCGCGGTGTTCAGCGCGTTCCGCGCCGCGGGCCGGTTCAGCGTCAGGGTCGCGACACCTTCCGGCGAGATCGCGTACAGCACGGCATCGGTCACAGCGCACCCTCCTCCCTGAGCGCCGCGACCGCGGCGGCATCGAGCCCGAGGCGCTCGGCCAGCACCGCCTCGGTATGCTCGCCGAGCAACGGCGGCCGCCCGAGCGCCGGATCGTCCCAGCCCTCGAAGCGGAGCGGCACCGGCAGCGCCGGGAAGCGGCCGAGCAGCGGATGCTCGAAGGCGCCGACCATGCCGCGCGCCGCGACATGCGGGTCGGACAGCACCTCGTCGATTGCGAGCACCGGCCCGGCCGGGATTCCGGCGGCATCGAGGCGCGCGAAGGCCTCCCCGCGCGGCAGGCGGGCGAGCGCGGCGCCGAGGTCCGCCATCACCTCCGCCCGCCGCGCGACACGGCCGGCATTGGCGGCAAGGTCAGCGTCCTCGGCGAGTGCTTCGAGCCCGAGCGCCCGGCAGAGCGGCACCCAATGCTGGTCGCTCGCGGTCACGTGCAGCCAGCGATCGTCGGCGCAGCGGAAGCTCGCACTCGGCACCCGGCCGGGATGCTCTGTGCCCAGGCGCGGCGGCACCTCGCCGAGCGCGAAGACGCGCGCCGCGGCGATGGTGAGCTGCGCGACCTGGGCATCGAACATCGAGACGTCGACATGCCCGCCCTCGCCGCTGCCGGCGCGGCCCTGCAACGCCGCCAGGATCGCGATCGCGACCCAGAGGCCGGAGGTGAGGTCGGCGATCGGCAGCCCCGGCTTGACCGGCCCGCCGTCGCGCTCCCCGGTCAGGCCCATCAGCCCGGCCATCGCCTGGAACACGGTGTCGTAGCCCTTGCGCTTCGCATAGGGCCCGGTCTGGCCGAAGCCGGTGCAGGAGACATGGATCAGCCGCGGGTTGCGCGGCCGCAGGGACGGCCAGTCGAGCCCGTAGCGGGCGAGGGTGCCGACCGGAAAATTCTCGACCAGCACGTCGGCCTGGCGCGCCAGGTCGCGGATCACCTGCTGCCCGGCCTTGCTCCGCAGGTTGACGGTGATCGAGCGCTTCGAGCGGTTGCAGGCCATGTAGTAGCCGCTGACCTTGCCGCCCGGCCCTTCCGCGAAGGGCTCGAAGCCGCGGGTCTCGTCGCCGGTGCCGGGCTGCTCGACCTTGATCACCTCGGCGCCGAGCTCGGCCAGCAGCATGGTCGCGAAGGGACAGGCGAGGACGCGCGAGAGGTCGAGCACGAGCAAGCCATCCAGGGGCTTCATGCCAGCCGCTCCCGCATCGCGCGGGCGGCGGCGAGGCCGTCCGCAAGCGGTGCCGGCGCCGCGGCACAGAGCGCCTTCAGCGCGCGCATCGCGGGCGGCGGCAGGGTCGCCGCCTCCAGCGCCAGGCGGCAGGCCGCGTCCCGCAGCGTCGCCGCGGGCAGCACCGCCTCGGCGAGGCCCGCCGCCAGCGCCTCGGCCGCGGTCATCGGCGCGCCGGTGGCGAGCAGGCGGAATGCGACCCGCGGCGGCAGATGCCGCAGCAGCACGGGTGCCATCAGCGCCGGCAGCATGCCGTGAAGCGCTTCCGGAAAGCCGAGCGTCGCATCCTCGGCGAGCAGCAGCCGGTCGCAGCAGAGTGCCAGGGCCGCGCCGGCGCCGAGCGCCGCGCCATGCACCGCGGCGACGACCGGCTTGCCGATCGCGCCCGGCGCCAGCAGCAGCGCCTCGCTCAGCGCGGCGCGCGCCGCCCTCGCTTCCGGGTCGCCGGCGATCGCGCGCAGCTCGCCGAGGTCGGCGCCGGCGGAGAAGCCCGGCCCCTCGCCCGCCAGCACGATCGCCGCGACCTCCGGCGCCGCTTCCGTGGCGCGGAGGGCCTCGATCAGCGCCGTCGCGGTCGCGGCGTCGAAGGCGTTGCGTTTCTCCGGCCGCGCGAGCAGCAGCAGCCGGACGCGGTCGCGCTCCTCGCTGCGGATCATGCCGCGATCCCGATGAGGCGCCGGCGCACCGCCTCGGCCTCCGCCACCAGGCGGCGGAGGACGACCGCCGCCGGCGGCACGTCCTCGATCAGGCCGGCGACCTGGCCGGCCTCGACCTTGCCCCAGTCGACATCGCCGTCGAGCGCCGCCTGCTTCAGGCTGCGACCGGCCTGGAGCGCCGCCAGCGCATCGGGGGGCGTCCCGGCCCGCTCCGCCGCCTCGACCTCGGCGGTGAAGCGGTTGCGGAGCTGGCGCACCGGCAGGCCGCCGCGGCCGATGAGCGTGGTGTCGGCGATGCCGGCCAGCCGCACCCGGTCCTTGTAGGCGGGATGGAGGCTCGCCTCCTCGGTCATCAGGAAGCGGGTGCCGAGCTGCACGCCCTCGGCGCCGAGCGCGAAGAGCGCCGCGATGCCGGCACCATCGGCGACGCCGCCGGCGCCGATCACCGGCAGGCCGACGGCGCGGAGGACGGCACGCAGCAGCACCAGCGTCGAGACCTCGTCCGGCGCCGGATGGCCGCCGGCCTCACCGCCGACCACGATCAGCCCGTCGACGCCGGCCGCTTCCGCCTTGGCCGCATGCGCGGGCGAGGCGACCACGTGCAGCCAGCGTGCGCCATAGTCGCGGAAGCGCGGGAGATGCGGCTTCGGCCCGCCCTGGGAGGCGATGATGATGGGCACCCGCTCGGCCGCCGCGATGTCGAGGAACTCGGCAGCGCGCTTGTTGTAGAGCGGGATGTTGACGGCGAAGGGCGCGTCGATCCCGGCGCGGACCGCGCGGATGGCGTCGACCAGCGCCTCGGGTCGCATCGGCCCGGCGGCGATGGTGCCGAGGCCGCCGGCCTCCGCCACCGCCAGCGGCAGCGCCGCCGATGACGACGCCCAGCTCATGCCGCCCTGCACGATCGGATAGCGGATGCCGAGCAGCGCCGGCAGGCGGGAGGCGAAGCCGAAAGGCATCAAAGTGACTCCGCCCCGGTCAGCCGCACCACCTCGCCCCATTTCGCGGCTTCGGCGCGGAGGAAGCCGCGATAGGCCTCCATCTCCATCGGCGCCGGCTCGCCGCCCTGGCGCGCGACTTCCTGCACGAGCGCCGGATCGCGAAGCGCGGCCTGGGCGGCGGCGATCAGCGCGTCGCGGATCGCGGCCGGCGTCGCGGCCGGCACCGCGAGCCCGTACCAATTGTCGGAATTGACCTGCGGCAGGCCGAGCTCGGCGGTGGTCGGCACCTGCGGCAGCGACGCGACGCGCTGCGCGGTCGTCACCGCCAGCGGCCGCAGCGCACCCCCTTCGATATGCGGGCGCAGCACCGGGACATCGGCGATCATGAAGTCGAAGCGGCCGGCGAGCAGGTCGGTCGCCGCCGGCGCGGCGCCGCGGTAGGGGATGTGCGTCGCCTCGATGCCGGCCGCCGAGCAGAGCAGCGCGCTGGCCAGGTGGGTGATCGACCCTGCCCCCGCCGAGCCATAGGTCAGGCGCCCGGGCCGGGCGCGGGCGGCGGCGATCAGCGCCGGCAGGCCAGTGGGGCCCGAACCGGCGTTGACCACCAGCACCTCCGGCACGCGCACCGCCAGGGTCAGATGCAGCAGGTCGCGCTCCACGTCGACGGGCATGCGCTGCTGCGGCATGGCGGGCGCGATCGACAGCGCGCCGGGGCCGGTGAAGCCGAGCGTCAGCCCGTCCGCCGCGGCGCGCGCCACGGCATCGGTGCCGACCAGGCCGCCGGCGCCGGCGCGGTTCTCGATCACCACCGGCTGGCCGAGCTGGCGCGAGAGGGCTTCGGCGAAGATCCGGCCGAAGATGTCGGCGGGGCCGCCGGCGGCGAAGGGCACCACCAGGCGCTGCGCCCGGTCCGGCCGCCAGCCCGCGGCGGCGGCGCCGAAGCTCGGCAACAGGGCAGCGGCGGCGAGCAGGAAGCGGCGATGCATGGCGTTTCCTCCGAACTGCCGGCAGGCTGGGCCTATTCGTTGACTTTGTCAACAAACCAGCGCAGCCTTCGGACCAGCGAACGGGAGGGACGCAGATGGCGCATCCGATCGGCAGGCGCGGCTTGCTCGCGGCCGGCGGGCTGGGGCTGGCGACGACGGGCGCCGCTGCCGCCTGGCCGGAGCGCACGCTGCGCTTCATCGTGCCCTTCGCGCCGGGCGGCCCGGTCGAGACGCCGGCCCGCTTCATCGCCGAGCACCTGAGCCAGCGGCTCGGCCAGAGCGTGATCGTCGAGACCCGGCCCGGCGCCGGCGGCGCGCTCGGCATCCGCTACGTCGTGCAGTCGGCCGATCCGCACACGCTGCTGTTCACCACCTCCTCGGTCGCGATCCTGCCGGCGTTGCAGCGCGACCCGGGCTACGACCCGTTCCGCGACCTGGTGCCGGTCAGCATGATCCTCGATGTGCCGATGGCGATCCTGGTGCGGCCCGGCTGGCCGGGGCGCGACCTCGCCGACCTGCTGGCGCGCGCCCGCGCCGCGCCGGGGCGGATCAGCTTCGCCTCCTCGGGCGCCGGATCGACGACGCAGCTCGCGGCGGAGCTCTTGAAGTGGCGGGCGGGGATCGACCTGCTGCACGTGCCCTATCGCGGCGCCGGCCAGGCGGTGAACGCGCTCTATGCCGGCGACACCGACCTGCTGGTGACCGGCCTGGTCGAAGCGATGACCCATATCCGCGACGGCCGGCTGCGCGCGATCGCGGTGACCGCGCCGGAACGGAGCCCCGCTCTGCCCGAGGTGCCGGCGATCGCGGAGGCCGTGCCTGGCTACGGCATGACGATCTGGTACGCGCTGCTGGCACCCCGCGACACGCCGCCCGCGATCGTCGAGCGCCTGGTGCGGGAGATCGCGCCGCTGCGCCAGGGCAGCCTGCTCGCGGAGCGGATGCAGGCCTCCGGGGCGGCGCTGCTGCTGGATGGGCCGGCGCCGCTCGCCGAGCGCCTGCGGCGGGAAGTGCCGCTCTGGCGCGAGGTGGTGGCGGCGGCCGGCATCACCCAGGAGTGACGGCCCAGGCTGGCGGACGCTTCCCGCGGAAAGCGGCGATGCCCTCCTCCGCCTCGCCAGCGGCGGCCACCGCGAAGGCGTGGGCGGCCGCTTCGGCGTAGCCCTCCGGCGCCGCCGGGCCGAGGGCCGCGAGCAGCGCCTTGGTCGCCGCCAGCGCACCGGGTGCCCCCTGCAGCAGGGACGCGATCACCGCGGCGAGCCGGGCATCGAGCGCCGCGGCATCGGGCAGCACCTCATGCACCAGCCCGGCGCGGCAGGCGGCGGCCGCGTCCATCGCCTCGCCTTCCAGCACCAGCCGCGCCGCCGCGCTGCGGCCCATCCGGCGCACCAGCCAGGGCAGGATCTGGGCGGCGATGAGGCCGCGCCGCACCTCGGGTGCGGCAAAGCGGGCGCCGGCCTCGGCCAGGGCGATATCGGCGCTGGCAACGAGGCCGAGGCCGCCGGCATAGGCGGCGCCCTCGATGCGCGCGATCACCACCTGCGGCAGCGCCGCGATCGCGGCGAAACGGGCCGCGGTGCCGCGGTTGCGCGCTTCCTGCGCGGCGCGCTTCGCCTCAGGCTCCATCGGCGCGCCGGTCTCGACGAGGTCGAGCCCGGCGCAGAAATGCCCGCCGGCGCCGCCGATCACCAGCACACGGACCGAACGATCGTCGCGCAGCTCCGCCAGCAGCCCGTCGAGGGCCGCGGCCAGCGTCGCGCCGATGGCGTTCCGCCGCGCCGGGCGGTTCAGCACCGCATGCAGCACCGCGCCATCCCGCCGCAGCAGCAGCGGCGCCTCACCCGTCTCCGTCATGCCGCCTCTCCGATGCGGGTGGTGCGGGCATGGAGCGTCCGGCCGAGCAGCGCCTCCGCGGCGCGCCCCGCCTCGCGCAGCGCCGCGATGTCGATGCCGGTGCGGAGGCCCATGGCGTCGAACAGCGTCGCCAGATCCTCGGTGCAGACATTGCCCGTGAAACCCTCGCCATAGGCGATGCCGGCCGGATGCCCGCCGGTGCCGCCGAGGGCGGCGTCGAAATGCGTGACGCCGGCTTCCAGCGCCGCGACGCAATTGGCGATGCCGGTGCCGCGGCTGTCGTGGAAATGCGCGATCGGCTGCACCTCCGGCAACTCGGCACGCAGCAGGCGCATCAGCGCCGCGACCCGCGGCGGCGTCGCCGATCCGATCGTGTCGCCGATCGCGATCCGGCGCACGCCGAGCGAGAGGAAGCGCTCTGCATCCGCGACCACCTGCGCCGGCGGCGTCGGCCCGTCGAAGGGGCAGTCGAAGGCGACCGAGATGGTGCCGACGATCGTGAAGGCATCGCCGGCGCGTGCTGCCATCGCCGCGACCTGCGCCCATTGCGCGTCGCGTGAGCGGCGGAGGTTGCGCTCTGTGTGCCCCTCCGACGCCGAGACCAGGAAGCTGATCTCCTCCGGCCCCCGCCCCGCCTCGCGCGCCGCCAGCGCGCGGGCGACCGCGGCCGGGTTCGGGCAGGTCGCCTTGAACAGCACGCCGGGCCGCGGCGGCACCGCGGCCAGCACCGCCTCCGCATCGGCGAATTGCGGGATGTAGCCAGGATGGGAGAAGGAGGTGATCTCGATCCGCTTGAAACCGCAATCGGCGATGCGGCCGAGGATCGCGGCCTTGGCGGCCGCGGGCAGGATGGCGGGTTCGTGCTGCAGCCCGTCGCGGGCGAAGCATTCGCAGAGGATGATGTCGGGCACAGTCATGCGGGCAGCACCTCCTGCAACAGGGCGATCGCGTCATAGGGCGTGGCGGCGATCAGCGCACCGGCGGCGTGGAGCGCCTCGAGCTTGGCGGCAGCACCTTCGCGCGCGCTGCCGATCAGCGCGCCGGCATGGCCCATCTGGCGGTCGGCCGGCGCGTGGCGGCCGACGATCGTCGCGACCACCGGTTTCGCGAAGCCGGCGATCGCCTCGGCCAGCGCGTATTCCTTGTCGCCGCCGACCTCTCCGCAATAGAGCAGCGCCTGCGTGCCCGGATCGGCGGCGAGCCCCGCCAGGTACTCATGCGGGTTCCGCCCGATCACCGGATCGCCGCCGAGATGCAGCGCCAGCCGCTGGCCGATCCCGGCGGCGCTCAGCAGCCGCGCGACGGTCAGCGTCAGCGTGCCGCTGCGCCCGAGCAGCGCGACGCCGCCCGGCCGGCAGAAGTCGGGGGCGATCGAGCCGAGCAGCCCTTGCCCCGGCATGCAGAGGCCGAGCGTGTTCGGCCCGATCAGCCAGCACCCGGCCGCGCGCGCCGCCGCGGCGGCGCGGAGCGCATCGTGGACGGGGACGTATTCCGCCGCAGCGACGATGGTCGGGATGCCGGCGGCGGCGCATTGCCGGATCGCGTCGCCGGTCCCTTCCGGCGGCGTGTAGAGGATGGCGGCATCGACCGGGGCATCCAGTGCCGCGAGGTCGTCGAGCAACGGCAGCCCGTCGAGCATGCCGCCGCCGCGGCCGAGCGCGATGCCGGCGACGATCGCGGTGCCCGCCTGGCGCATGCCGGCGACCTGGCGCGCGGCGTAGCGGCCGGCTGGGTTGAAGACCACGACGCGGCGCGGAAAGGCCTGGAGGAAGGGCGGCATCAGAGACGCCCCGCCGCGGCGGCATCCGCCATCGCCCGGATCAGCGCCCGCGGATCCGCTTCCAGCGCCACGACGCCGGCGGAAGCGAGCCGCGCCTGTGCCGCCGTGGCATCGAAGCCGCGCGCCGCTTCGCCCGCGGCGGCGAAGCCCGCGAAGAGCGGCTTCGGCGGCGGCCGCTTCGCGAGGAAGCCGAGCAGCGCCTCTACCCGCTCCGCGACCGGGCGGGAGGCGAGCGTCGTGTAGAACAGGATGGCCCGCACGCCCTGCCGCTCCGCCAGCGTGAAGGCGGCGTCGAGCCGGGCCTCGGTGGTGTCGGCCGGGCCGCCCTGGCGGTTGTCCATGAAGCAGGCGGCACCAAACCCGTGATCGGCGAGGAGGTCGATCAGCAGCATGCCGAGCCCGGCACCGGCCGAGACCACCGCGACGTCGCCCGGCATCTCGACCAGGGTGAAGCCGCGATCCTGGGCGCGGCGCTCGAGGGGCGTCAGTGCCGCGGCCTCCAGCGCCGCGCTGCCCGCGGTGGCGCCGGCATCGTGGCGGCCGCTTGCGGCGTCGTCGCGGACGAGCTTGGCGTCGCAGGCGACGAGGCCGGCGGCGGTCACGGCCAGCGGGTTCACCTCCAGCAGCGTCAAATCCTCGGCGAGCGCGATGCGGGCCAGGCGCAGGCATTCCCGCGCGAGCCGGGCGGCGAGCGGTGCCGGCAGCGCCTCCCGTAAGACCGGGTACAGGCGTTCGGCCGCATCCGGCGCCTCGGGGTCGATCGGCAGGGCGGCGACCGGCCCGCCGGTCTCCACCGCGACGCCGCCGTCGGCGGAGAAGATCAGCTCCAGCCGCTGCCGGGTGCCGTCGATGCGGATCGCGACATAGAGCTCGCGCTCGATCGCGACCGCTTCCTCCAGCAGGAAATCGACCGGCCCGGCGATCGCGCGCATTTCGGCCAGCGCCTGCGGCAGCGCCTTGGGTGCCACGCGCCGCACGAGGCCGCGCTGGCCGCGGCCGCCCTCCAGCAACTGCGCCTTCAGGATGAAGCCCGGCCAGTCGGGCAGCGGCGGCAGGTCCGCGCCGGCCGGCAGCGCGAGGCCGCGCGGCAGCGCGACGCCATGGCGGCCGAGCAGCGCCTTCGCCTCCATCTCGGTCAGACGCACATTCCCTCCCGCAGCATCAGTCGGAGGATCAGGCCGGAAATGGTTGACTTTGTCAAATAGACAGGCGGGCACCCGACGCGCTAGTCAGGGCCGGATGACCGCCGACGACCGCACCATCCGGGACCTGCTGTCCTACCGCATCCACCAGCTGGCGAATGCGCTGAGCCGCGGCGCCGCGCTGCGCTACCGGCGGGAGTTCGACGTGAGCCTGATGGAGTGGCGCATCATCGCCCTCCTCGGCGATTTCGCGCCGATGACGCTGACCGATCTCGCGCGCCAGGGCGGGCTCGACAAGGGGCTCGCAAGCCGGGTCGTCAGCGACCTCGTGGCGCGCGAACTGGTGCGGCGGGAGGCGAGCGACCGCGATGCGCGGGAGCGTGCGTTGAGCCTGGCGCCGGCGGGCCGGCGGGTGTTCCGCGGCCTGATGGCCGCGGCGCGCGAGCGGGACGACCTGTTCCACGCCGCGCTGACCGAGGCGGAGCGGAGCGCTGTCGATGCCGCGATCCGCAAGGTGCTCGCCGTCGCGCTGCGGGAAGCGCAGGCCGAGCAGGAGAAGGCATAGCAGCGCGCCAGGGAAGGGCTGCGGCCCCTCCCCGGCATCCGGTTCAGAGCCCGGCCTGGCTCACGAACTTGGTGTTCAGATAGGCCTCGATCGCCTCGGTGCCGCCCTCGCTGCCATAGCCGCTGTCCTTGACGCCGCCGAAGGGCACTTCCGGCAGCGCGAGGCCCAGGTGGTTGATGGTCATCATCCCGCTCTCGACCTTGGCCGCGATCGCGTTCGCGGTCTTGGCCGAGCGGGTGAAGGCATAGGCGGCGAGGCCGTAGGGCAGCCGGTTCGCCTCCTCCACCACCTCATCGAAGTCGCGGAAGGGGTGGATCAGCGCCACCGGGCCGAACGGCTCCTCGTTCATGATCCGCGCGGTCTTCGGCACGCCGGTCATCACCGTCGGCTGGTAGAAATAGCCCTTGTTGCCGAGGCGCTCCCCGCCCGTGCGGATATCGGCGCCGTTCTTGCGCGCATCGGCGACGAGGCCGTCCACCGCCGGCACCCGCCGGTCATGCGCGAGCGGACCCATCTGCACGCCCTCCTCGGTCCCGGCGCCGACCTTCACGGCGCGGGCGGCGGCGACGAACTTCTCCACGAACGGCTCGTAGAGGGCTTCCTGCACCAGGAAGCGGGTCGGGCTGACGCAGACCTGGCCGGCATTGCGGAACTTGGCGCCGGCCAAGGTGCGGGCCGCGAGGTCGAGATCGGCATCGTCGAAGACGATCGCCGGCGCATGGCCGCCGAGCTCCATCGTCGCGCGCTTCATGTGCTTGCCGGCCAGCGCCGCCAGCAGCTTGCCGACCGGGGTCGAGCCGGTGAACGTCACCTTCCGGATGGTCGGATGCGCGATCAGGTATTCGCTGATCTCGCCGGGGACGCCATAGACCAGGCCGACGACGCCCTTCGGCAGGCCGGCATCGATGAAGGCCTGGATCAGCGCGGCGGGCGAGGCCGGCGTCTCCTCCGGCGCCTTGACGATGATCGAGCAGCCGGTGGCGAGTGCGGCCGAGAGCTTGCGCACCACCTGGTTGATCGGGAAGTTCCAGGGCGTGAAGGCGGCGACCGGGCCGACCGGCTCCTTCACCACCAGCTGGTAGACGCCCTCGGCGCGGGCCGGGATGACGCGGCCATAGGCGCGGCGCGCTTCCTCGGCGAACCAGTCGATGATGTCGGCGCCGGCGAGCACTTCCATCTTCGCCTCGGGCACCGGCTTGCCCTGTTCCTGCGTCATCACGCGGGCGATGTCATCGGCGCGGGAGCGGAACAGGTCGGCGGCCTTGCGCATCAGCTTGGCGCGCTCAAAGGCGGAAACCTTGCGCCAGGCGGCGAAGCCGGCCTCGGCGGCTTCCAGCGCCTCGTCCAGGTCGTCGGTGCCGGCATGGGCGACCTGGCCGATCACCTCCTCGGTCGCCGGGTTGAGGACCGGGATGGTGCGGCCGGAGCGGGCCTGGCGCCAGGTGCCGGCGATATGCAGCAGGGTGTCCGGATACATGCGCATCTCCTCGAGGCCGCGTCGCGCGGCCGTTGGAGGCGATTCCTAGAAGCGCTTGGGCTGCCCGTCCACCCGGGGAGGCCAGGCTAGGCGGCGTCGGCTTTCTCCGGCGCCGGCGGGGCCGGTGCCGCAACAGTCGCGGCGCGAGCCTCGGACGCCTGTTCCCGCGCCAAGCGCGCCGCCTTGCGGCGGGCCAGCACGAAGCGGATCACGAAGAACAGGAAGATCGACAGCCCGATGCCGCCGATGCCGTAGATGAGCTGCTCCGGCGTGAAGAGGCCGGCCACGAACCAGCCGATCCAGACGAAGGAGGCGGCCCAGATGCCGGCGGCGAAGAAGTTCAGGAAGGCGAAGCGCTTGTGGTCCATCCCCGCGATGCCGCAGGCGGCGGAGGCGACGTTGCGGATGCCGTAGGCGAAGCGGAAGGTCAGCACGAAGAGCGCACCATAGCGTTCGAGGAAGCTCGTCGCGACCGCGACCCGCTTCTCCGCCCCCGGGATGCGCTTCAGCGCCTTGGCGCCGTAGCGGCGGCCCAGGAAGAACCAGGTCTGGTCGCCGAGATAGGACCCGACCCAGACCGAGACCATCAGGATCCACGGGTTGACGGCGCCGGTGAGCTTGCCGGCTGCGGCCGCGAACAGCACGAAGGTCTCACCTTCGAAGAATGCCCAGCAGGCCGCGACGAGATACGCGACCGCGCCGTATTCGGCCCAGAATTCGGCCATGTCGGACTGGAAGCCTCCTGCAAGATCGCGCGCCCGTGAGCTCGCCCCGGTTGCGGCGCATTTCGCACAGACCGGGGCGGCCGGCGCAAGCCCGATAAGTCACCGAAGGGTTATCCCCGAAAGCTGGGGATGGGGCTGTGGACGAAACCCGGATATCGGCGCCGGCCCCAGCAGCAAGGCCGCGCGCATCAACGTGCTTGCGCGCCCCCCTGCGCTGCGCTAACGCGCCGCCGCTTCACGCTTGGCGCGACGCTGCTGGCGCAGCACGTCCTCGATCCAGGCATTGAGGCGGCGGGTCTCCGCCTCCGCTTCCGCCACATCGGCGTAGGCGTCCGGGAATCGCTGCGCCATCCAGCGCCAGGCGACCAGGCGGCGGTTGACCTTCTCGCCGCGTTCGAGCTCGGGGCCGCCGGCGCGGTCGGCCGGCGGCAGGCGCCCGGCCTCGGGCGGGCGCACGCCGCGGCCGGCGCCATGCTCGACCGCCCAGCGCCCGAGCCGCGCGACGCCATTGTCGCGGAGGTCGATCGGACACAGCGCATAGGTCCAGCGATCGGCGAGCGTCAGGCCTGCGACGCCATCCACCACGCCCGCGATCGCCATCGGCGCGGCCAGGTCGGCCAGCCGGTAATTCGGGTCATCGCGGCGCAGCACCGCGCGGCGGATGCGGGCCAGCACGCCGAACAGGCTGTCCGATCCGATCTCGGCGGCCACGGCCGCGACGATGTCGGCATCGGGCTGCACCAGCGGCCGCATCTCCTCGGGCGTCTCCGGCGCCGCTTCCAGCAACCGCTTCAGCACCTCCGGCTGGCCGGCGCCGGCGAGCACCGCGACCACGCCTTCCTCGTGCAGGCCGTAGCGGCCGGCGCGGCCGCCGATCTGCTTGACCTCCTGCACCGAAAGGTCGCGGCGCTGCTCGCCGTCGAACTTCCGCAAGGTCGAGAAGACGATGCGGCGGATGTTGAGGTTGAGGCCCATGCCGATCGCGTCGGTCGCGACCAGGATCTCGGCATCGCCGCCGTTGAAGCGCGCCGCCTCCGCCCGCCGCACCTCCGGGCTCAGCGCGCCATAGACGACGGCGACGCGGCGGCCGCGGCGGATCAGCTCGGCGCGGAGGTCGAGCACGTCGCGGCGGGAGAAGGCGATCAGCGCATCGCCGGCGCGGAGCTCGCCGAGCGGCACCGGCGCGCGGGCGGCGACCAGCGGCCCCTTCCGCTCCAGCCTGACCTCCTCCAGCGCATCGCCGCAGAGGCCGGCGATGCGGCGGACCATGGCGGCCGATTCCGGCGCACCGAGCACGAACACCTCATTGGCCGGCGCGCCCATGATCGCGGCCGTCCAGGCCGCACCCCGGTCGCGGTCGTGCAGCATCTGCGCCTCGTCGATCACCGCGACGGCGACCGGGTTGCGGAACGGGCACATCTCGACCGTGGCCGCGACGTGGCGGCTGCCGGGGATGAGCATGCGCTCCTCCCCCGTCGTCAGCGACGCCGCAACGCCGCGCGCCGCCAAGGCCTCCCGGAACTCGTGCGCGAGCAGGCGCAGCGGCGCCAGCGCCAGCCCGCTCTCCGCTTCCGCCAGGCGGTTGAGTGCGAGGTAGGACTTGCCGCTGTTGGTCGGTCCCGTCACCAGCGTGATGCGGCGGATCAGCGACCGCGCCGTCGCGAAATGCGCGGCGTAGCGGTCGAGTGCGGCGACGCGGGCGACCGCGGCATTGCCGGCGCGGCCGCGCGGCAAAGCGGGGGTCGCCGGCTTCTCCTCCCGCGCGCGCCAATCGGGGACGAGGGCGCGAAGGGCCGCGAGCTCGGCCGGGTCGAATTCGAAGCGCTCCCCGCCCTTGCCCGGGATGCGGCGCGCCACCGGGATCAGCCCGGCGGCGATCCAGCGCAGCGCTTCCTTGCCCGTGCAGCCGAGCAGCTCCGGCACGGGCTGGAAGGGCACCAGGCTGCGCTCCCATTCGCGCAGCCGCTTGACCTCGGCGCGCCTGGCCTCCCGCGACGCAGCCTCGGCGCTGCGGCGCTCGGCCCGCCGCACCTCCTCGGCACGCCGCACCCCGGCCGCGAAGGCTTCCGGGTCGGCCACGCCATGGGCGCGCGCCGCGGCCTCGGCCAGCGCCGCCATGCGCGGCGGCGTCAGCGCGCCGCCGCCGCCATCGGCGATCTCGGCGGCGATCGCCTCCAACGCCGCCTCCGGCGTGCGGCCGGCATCGCGGAGCCGCTCCGCAACGGCGGCCGCCAGCGCGGCGTCCAGCAGCGTATCCTCGGCGTCCAGGCTGTCGATGCTGGCGGCGGCGGCGCGGAATTCCTCCCGCCGCGCCCAGACGGCGCCCGATCGGCTGGCGATATCGGCCAGCCGCGCGACGTAGCCGCGGCGGCGAAGCTCGAGCAGCGCCGTGCGCACCGCATCGGCATCCGCCGGCAGCTTTCGCGCCACGGCGCGGACCAGCGCCGGCATCTCCTTCGCGGTGACGGCGAGGCCGGAGGCGCGGATCGCCGCCTCGGCCGGATCTTCGAAAAGCTCGTTCAGCCTTCCAACTCCTCGCGCAGCAATTCGAGGCGCAGCCAATCCTCCTCCGCCGTCGCGAGCGCCGCTTCCCGCTCGGCGAGGCCGGTCGAGAAGCGGTCGAAACCGGCGCGGTCGCGGGCGAAGAGCGCCGGGTCGGCGAGCTTGCCGCGGAGCAGCGCGATCTCCGCGGCGAGCGTCTCCAGCCGCTTCGGCAGCGTCTCCAGCGCGTGCCGGTCCTTGAAGGAGAGGCGCCGCGCCGCGGGCGCGGGTGCGACGGCCGGCGACCGCGGCGCGGCGGCCTGGCGCGGCGCGGCTTCGGCGACCCTGGCGGTCACGCCACGGCCGCGCTGCGCCACCATGTCGGCATAGCCGCCGGCGTAGTCCTGCCAGCGGCCATCGCCCTCGAAGGCGATGATGCCGGTCGCGGTGCGGTCGAGGAAGTCGCGGTCGTGACTCACGATCAGCACGGTGCCGCCGTAATCCGCGATCAGCTCCTGCAGCAGGTCGAGCGTCTCGAGGTCGAGGTCGTTGGTCGGCTCGTCCAGCACCAGCAGGTTGGACGGCCGGGCGAAGGCGCGCGCCAGCATCAGCCGCCCGCGCTCGCCGCCCGACAGCGCCGAGACCGCGGTCCGCGCCTGGTCCGGCACAAACAGAAAATCCTTCATGTAGCCGATGACGTGCCGCGGCTCCCCGTTCACATGCACCATGTCGCCACGGCCTTCGGTCAGCGCCTCCGCCAGCGAGAGATCGAGTGGCAGCGCTTCCCGTTTCTGGTCGAGGGTGACCATGGCGATGCCGGTGCCGCGCCGGATGCTGCCGGCATCGGGCGCCAGCTCCCCGGTCAGCAGTTTCAACAATGTCGTCTTGCCGGCGCCGTTCGGGCCGACGATGCCGATGCGGTCGCCGCGCATCACGCGCGTGTCGAGGCCGCGGATGATGGCGCGGTCGCCGAAGCTTTTCGCCACTCCCTCAGCGAGCGCCACCAGGCTGCCGGAGCCTTCCGCCTCGGCGGCCGCCATGCGGACGCTGCCCTGCGGCCCGACCCGATCCCGCCGCCGCTGCCGCAGCGCGTGCAGGTCGGACAGCCGGCGGACGTTGCGCTTGCGCCGGGCGGTGACGCCGTAGCGCAGCCAATGCTCCTCCCGCACGATCTGGCGGGAGAGCTTGTGCGCCTCCGCCTCCTCCTGCTCCAGCACGGTGTCGCGCCAGGCCTCGAAATGCCCGAAACCGCGCTCGAGCCGGCGCGTCGTGCCGCGGTCGAGCCAGACCATGGCGCGGGAGAGGTCCTCCAGGAAGCGCCGGTCATGGCTGATCAGCACCAGCGCGCCCCGCTGCGCCGCGAGTTCGCCTTCCAGCCATTCGATCGCCGGCAGGTCGAGATGGTTGGTGGGCTCGTCGAGCAGCAGGATGTCGGGCGACGGCGCCAGCGCCCGGGCCAGCGCCGCGCGCCGGGCCTCCCCGCCCGAGAGCCGGTCCGGCGTCTCGTCGCCGGTCAGGCCCAGGCTCTGCATCAGGTAATCGGCACGATAGGCATCGTCGCCAGGTGCCAATCCGGCTTCGATATAGGCGCGGACCGAGGCATGGCCCGCGAGGTCGGGCTCCTGCGGAAGATAGCGGAGCGTGGCGCCGGGCTGGAGGAAGCGCGTGCCGCCATCGGGGTCGATGAGGCCCGCCGCGACCTTCAGCAGCGTCGACTTGCCGGAGCCGTTGCGCCCGACCAGCGCCAGCCGCTCCCCTGGCGCGACGGAGAGCGAGGCGCCGACGAGCAGGCGGGTGTTGCCGAAGGATTGGCGGATATCGGTGAGCAACAGGAGTGGAGGCGCGGCCATGGGCGCATGGACGGCAGGCAGCCAGCGGCGTCAAGGCGCATTGTCAGCGGCAGCGGTCCGAATAGGCCTGGCCGTTCCCCAGGCCACGGCCGACCTGGATCAGGTTGACCGGCGCGGCGGCGAACAGGCGGATGCCCTCCCGCTGATACCGGTCGTCGCAATTGAAACGGGCATTGACGACGTAGTCGCGTCCCTCCCCCTGTCGCCGCATCGCCCTCTCCCAGGCATCGGCCGCTGCCATTGCCGGGACATTGGCCTCCTGGATGCCCCCCTCGCCGAAGGTGGCGATGAGGGAGAGGCGGAGTTGCAGCCCCTGCGGCCCCTGCCAGAAGAACTCCGCAGTCGGTTCCTCGGCACCCGGGCAGTCCCTGACGTTGAGGCACGACATGCCGAAAGTCCGGCGGTCGACCTCCGCGGGCAGGCCGAGGGCGCGGGTGACGTCGCCGAGGGTCATCGCATCGGCGACGGGCAAGGCCACGCCGAGGAAGGGCCCGAGCTGCATGGTGCACGGTCCTTCAAGCCCGAACTCGAGCGCGAGCTCGAAGGCCTCGACCCGACCGTCGCGGAGATAGGCCAGCATGTTGCAATGGCGGACATCGTAGAGGCGGACCTGCCGGCCGTCGGGCAGGTCATGCGTCTCGACCGGCCGGCCGGCATTCTCCTCGAGCGTCGCGACGCCGGCGCCCAGCATGTTTGGAACGAGGATATCCGCCAGGTCCCAGCCGGCCCGGGCGGCACCGTGCAGCATCAGCAGGACCGTCAGGGATCGGATGCCGAGCGTGAGGCGCCGCCACATGCAGGATGTCCCCCCTTGTAAGTCGAGCGTCCGATTCAGACCTTCGGGCCATTCGGCCCTCCGATCATCGGACGCTCAGACCGTGAACTGTTCCGCGATGATGCGCTCCGACAGGCCGTGATCGGGGTCGAAGAGCAGGGTCAGGGTGATGCTGCGGTCCTCCCGCACCTCCACCCGGCGCACGTCGCGCATCTCGGTGTAGTCGGCGACGGCGGCGACCGGGCGCTTGTCGGCCTCCAGGATCTCGAAGACGACGGTCGCGTCGGAGGGCAGCAGCGCGCCGCGCCAGCGCCGCGGCCGGAAGGCCGAGATCGGCGTCATCGGCAGCAGGTTGGCACCGAGCGGCACGATCGGGCCGTGCGCCGAGAGGTTGTAGGCGGTGCTGCCGGCAGGCGTCGAGACGATGATGCCGTCGCAGATCAGCTCCGCCAGCCGCTGCTTGCCGTCGACCAGGATGCGGAGCTTGGCGGCCTGGCGCGTTTCCCGCAGCAGCGACACCTCGTTGATCGCCAGCGCCTCGGTCCGGCGCCCGGCCTCCGAGTCCGCGATCATGCGGAGGGGGTGCAGTGCCGAAGCCTGGGCGGCGGCGATGCGCGCCGGCAGGTCCTCCTCCCGCTGGTCGTTCATCATGAAGCCGACGCTGCCGCAATTCATGCCGTAGACCGGGACGTTGCGGCCGAGATGGCGGTGCTGGGTCTCCAGCATGAAGCCGTCGCCGCCGAGGGCCACCAGGACATCCGCCTGGTCGGGCGGCAGGTCGCCATGCTGCGCGACCAGGCGCGCCCGCACCGCCTGCGCCTGCTCGGTCGGTGCGGCGAGGAAGGCGAGCTTCACGCGAGGCGCCGATGCTCGAGCACCGGCATGTCGCGCCGGACCCGCGCCGTCAGTGCCGGATCGATCCGCGCGGTCGCGTAGCCGACGCCGTCGCTGGCCTTGGCCACGACATGGCCCCAAGGGTCGGCGATCAGCGAATGGCCGTAGACGCTGCGCTGCGCGCCCCGTTCCTCGTATTGGCCGGTGCTCGCGGCGGCGATGATCCAGCATTGGGTCTCGATGGCGCGGGCGCGCAGCAGCACCTCCCAATGGTCCTTGCCGGTCTGGAGGGTGAAGTTGGACGGCACCAGGATCGCCTCCGCCCCGGCGCGGCGGAGCGCCAGGTATTGTTCCGGGAAGCGCATGTCGTAGCAGATCGTCAGGCCGAAGGTGACGCCGTGGGCCGCAAATGTCACGAGGCTGTCGCCGGCGCCGTAGAGCGCGCTCTCGCGGTAGCCGGTGCCGTCGGGGCCGGTGATGTCGAACAGGTGGATCTTTCGATACCGGGCGATCTCCGTGCCCTCGGGGTCGAAGACGAGAGAGGTATTGAACAGCGTCTCGCCGCCATCCTCGATGATGCTGCCGCCATGGAGGAAGACCTGGTGCCGGCGGGCGGCGGCGCGCATCGCCTCATAGGCGGCGCCGCCCTCCCCGCCCGGCTTCGGCAGCCCCTCGGCCGCGCGCGCCCGGGCCTCGCGGCCGCCGCCGAGATTGGTCCAGGTCTCGGGCAGGCTGATCAGATGCGGGCGGTCGCTCTCGGTGGCCGCCGCGATCAGGCGCTCGGCCGACGCGATGTTGGCGGGCTTGTCGCTGCCCTGGTTCATCTGGATCACGGAGACGCGCATCGGCCTCGGCCTTCGGAGTGGTGCCGCGCCGATCAGGGGGGCAAACCCGCCGCGAGGCAAGCCCGGGCTATCGGCAGGGCCTGCCGGTGGCCAAGGCGCGGCCCAACCGCGCCAGGAACAATCGGGCGAGCGCATTGCCCTGCTCCGCCACGATCCGCTCCGCGAGCGCCGCATCGGCGCCTGCGCCCTGCGCGTCGCCGAGGCGCCGGCGCGCGGCGGCGCGGCCGGAGAGCGCCTGCCAATAAGGTGGATGCAGGGCGATCGCGCGGTCGTAATCCTCCCGCGCGAGCGCACACGCGCCACCGAGCAGGCGGACGAGGCCGCGAAGCTGAAACCCCGCGGGGCTGTCGGGCATCAGCGCCAATACCTGGTCGGCATCCTCCGCGGCGCCCGCGAGCTCGCCGGACAGAGCCCGGGAGAGCGCGCGGCCGTGGAGCGCCTGGAGGTTGCGCGGCTCCAGGCGGAGCACCGCGTCGTAATCGGCGAGCGCCTCATCGAGGCGCCCGAGCCATTCCCGCGCCAAGGCACGGTTCTGGAGCACGATGACGGAGGCGGGTGCGAGGGCCGCCGCCGCATCGAAGTCGGCGAGCGCAGCCTCCGGGTCGCCGAGTTCGAAACGCATGATGCCGCGATTGACGAGCGCCTGGCGGTGACGCGGATCAAGACGGAGCGCCGCGTCGAAATCCGCCAGGGCCGCGGCAGGTTGCCCCTGGCGGGCCCGGACGACGCCGCGATTGTAGACCGCCGGGACATGGCCGGGATCGACGCGGAGCGCGGCCTCGAAATCCGCCAGGGCACGCACCAGGTCGTCCCGCTGCAGGGCGATGTTGCCGCGATTGCTCAGCGCCCGCACGTAACGCGGATCGAGGCGGATCGCTTCGCCGTAGTCGGCGAAGGCGCGGTCGAGCCGGCCGAGCCGCTCCTCGGAGACGCCGCGATTGTAGAACACCGCCGCGCGGCCGGGATCGAGGCGGATGGCGCGGTCGAGATCGGCGATCGCGCGGTCATGCTCGTCGCGCAGGGCGTGGACGCTGCTGCGCGCCGCATAGGCCGGGGCGAAGCGCGGATCGATCGTCAGCGCCCGGTCGAAATCGGCGATCGCGCGGTCGAGCTCGCCGGCGTCGAGATGGGCGGAGCCGCGAAGGGTCAAGGCATCGACCTCCGCATCACGCCCCATATCGGGTCGCAGCAGCCGCGTGCAGGCCTCGATCCGCGGCGCCGGCGGCCCTGCCATCCGGCAGAGCGCGGCGTCCGCACCGTCCTGCGCCTGCGCCTGCGTCGGTAGCGACGCCGGCAGGCAGATGGCAAAGGCCGCCGCAGACAGCCGGCGTCGAAGGCGGGTCACGGCCGGTTCGGCGCCGGCATGGCCAGGATGGCCGCACGGAACTGCGCGACGCTCTGCCGGTCGAGGGCGCTGCCCTGCTCCTCGACCATCCGCACGCGCGCGGCATCCTCCCGTGCGCCGTCGCCGTCGCCGAGCCGCTCGCGCAGCAGGGCTCGGCCGAGCAGCGCTTCCCAATTGCCACCGTCCAGCGCGACGGCACGGTCGTAATCCTCGCGTGCCGGCTCGAGCTCGCCCCGCAGCAGCCGGAGCAGGCCGCGTGCCTCGATGGTGGCCGGGCTGTCGGGCAGCAGCGTGAAGAGGCGCTCGATGTCGCCAGCCGCCGCCTCGAATTCGCCGCGCAGGCCGCGGATACGGGCGCGCCCGTGCAGGGCCGCCGCATGCCCGGGATCGCGGGCGAGGACGGCTTCGAAATCGGCGAGTGCCAGCGCCGTCTCGCCGCCGACCATGCGGAGCAGCCCGCGATTGTAGAGGGACCGACGATCCGTTGGATCGAGGCGGAGCGCGACGTCGAAATCGGCGATGGCGGCATCGAGCGCGCCTTGCCGCGCGCGCAGCAGGGCGCGGCCGCGCCGCGGCTCCAGGGCGTCGGGGTTGAGCCGGATCGCCGCCTCGAAATCGGCGAGCGCGCCATCGAGGTCGCCGCGCTGCATGCGGATGGTGCCGCGATTGCCGATCGCGCCCGCATTCACGGGATCAAGGCGGATCGCCTCCTGGAGGTCGACCATCGCCCTGTCGAGGTCGCCGCGGCGCAGATACAGCGCGCCGCGATTGCCGAGTGCGGTTAGGTTGCCGGGATTGATGCGCAGCGCGTCATCGTAATCGGCGAGCGCCGCATCGGGGCGTCCGGCGAGGTCGAGCGCGAGGCCGCGATCGACCAGAACGTCGTCGTTGCCGGGCGCCACACGCAGAACCTGGCTGAGATCGGCGATCGCGCGATCGAGCTCGCCCCGCCGCATCAGCAGCCGGGCGCGGTTCCAGAGGGCGCCGCTGCTGCGCTCCGGGTCACGGCGGATCGCCTCCTCGTAGTCGGCGAAGGCGGCGTCCAGCCGGCCGAGCGCTTCCTGCGCGACGCCGCGTTCGAAGGCGACGATGCCGCGGCTGGGATCGATCCGGTCGAGGGCGTCGAAATCAGCGATCGCCGCGGCATGGTCGCCACGCTGCGCGTGGAGCCTGGCGCGGTAGAAAAGGGCCGCGTCCTGGCGCGGCTCGATGCGGATGGCCTCGTCGAAATCCGCTATCGCCCGGTCCATGTAGCCGCGCCGCGCGAGGAGGACGCCGCGATTGGCGAGCGCCATGTCGTTCCGTGGATTGCTGCGGATCGCCACCTCGAAATCGGCGATGGCGCCTTCGAGGTCGCCGCGCTGCATGGCGATGAAGCCGCGGTTGTTGCGGGCGTTGCTGTGGTCGGGATCGATGCGGATCGCCGCATCGAGGTCGGCGAGCGCGCGATCGGCGTCGCCGCGGCGGAGATGATTGCCGGCGCGGTTGCTGAGCACGTCGGCCAGGCGGGGATCGAGGCGCAACGCCGCATCGTAGTCGGCAAGGCCGGCATCGGGGCGGCCGAGCCGGTCCTGGACGAAGCCGCGGCGGCCGAGCGCTTCCGCGTTGCGCGGATCGAGGCGGATCGCGGCATCGAAATCGGCGATGGCGCGCTCGTTCTCGTCCTCCATCGCCAGCAGACGGCCGCGGCCGAGGAAGGCGCGCGCCTGGCGCGGATCGGCGGCGATGGCGGCATCGAAATCGGCCCGCGCCCGCGCCCGGTCGCCGGCGTCGAGATGCGCGAGGCCGCGATTGGCGAGTGCCGCCGCCTGCCCGCCGCGCGGCGCCCGCGGCCCGATCAGCCGGGAGCAGGCGGCGATTCGCGCCTCCGGCGCGCCGGCCGCTGCACAGGCCGCCGCATCGCCACGCGGCTGCGCCAAGGCCGGCGCCGGCGCAAAGAGGATGAGGCCGAAGAGGGTGCCGAACGCCGCAAGCAGCCGCACCAACCGCATCGCATCCGCAGAACCGGATGCGCCCTCAGCCACCGCCATCGTCGATCCCCGTCCGCGTCGGCCACCAGAGCGTGCCGGCGGCGCACCGTTCTAACAGGACAATGACATCCGGTCACTCACGATGCGGCGACGGCGGAGCCAGGGTCGGGACCGGCGCCGGTCGCCGCGCCGATGTCAGGGCGTTGCGCCCTCCTCCTCCGCGATGCGGCGGGACAGCGCGGCATCGGCGCGGGCACCGGCGGCATCGCCCAGACGCTCGCGAACGACGCTGCGTCCCAGCAATGCCCGCCAATGACGCGCATCGATCGCGATCGCCCGCTCGTAATCCGCAAGCGACGGCCGCAGATCGCCACGAGCAAAATGGATGAAGCCGCGGACATCGAAGGCATCCGCATTGTTGGGCGCCAGGCTCAGCGAATGATTGATATCCACGAGGGCGCGCGCGACGTCGCCGTGGCGCGCGCGGGCATCGGCGCGGCCTTCGAAGGCCTTGGCGTTTTCTGGATCGAGACGGATGACCTCGGTGAAGTCGGCGATCGCCCGATCGAAATCGCGCCGGCGCACATGGGCACGGCCACGGCCGTGCAGAGCATTAACGGCCTGTGGAGAGATGCGGAGCGCAGCATCATAATCGGCGACGGCCCGTTCGAAATCGCGCCGCCTTTCATGGACCTGGGCACGACCGATGAAGGCCGGCAGATAATTTGGTTGTATGCCGATCGCCTTGTCGTAGTCGGCGATGGCGCGATCGAGATCGCCTTTCCCCGCATAAGCAAGTCCACGGCCCACGAATGCCCGGAAATTCTGCGGATCGATGTCGATGGTTCGATTGAAATCGGCGATGGCGCGATCGAAGTCGTCCTGCTCCAGATACAGCATGGCGCGGGCGTTGCGCATCGCCGGATTGTTGGGGTCGAGGCGTTCCGCCTCGGCGTAATCGGCGAAGGCGCGCGACGGATCGCCGCGGCGCGCATGCAGGAAGGCCCGGCTGGAATAGGCCGAAGCATGGCGCGGATCGAGACGGATCGCTTCGTTGAAATCGGCCATGGCGCCGTCGGGATCACGCTGACGGAAACGCAGGAGGCCCCGGTTGAAAACGGCCATGCCGTTCTGCGGGTCCAGGCGGATGGCCGCATCATAGTCGGCCATGGCGCGGCCGGCGTCGCGGCGCTCGGCATGGGCGGCAGCGCGGTTCGCCAGGGCGGCGGCCCGCATGCTGGCCGGGCTGTCCCCGTCGATCACGCGCATGCACGCGGCGACGCGCTCTTCCACGGGTCCGGAAGCGGCGCATGTCGCGGGATCCCCGGACCACTCGGCCCGCGCCGACGGGGCAGCGATCAGCGTCAGGTTCAGAGCAAGGACCGGAAGGGCCCGTGAGATCCACGATACCGGCATCAGACACCTCTGTTGGGAACAAGCACGCATCACGGTCGGTTCGGCGGCCTTGCCTGACGCAGCCGCTCCGCCGAGGCTTCGTCGGCCTCCGCGCCGGCGATGTCGCCCTCATGCCGGCGCAGCGCCGCCCGGCTTTCGAAGGCCGGCGCATTCTCCGGCGCCAGGCGCAGCGTTTCCTCGAAATCGGCAGCGGCGGCATCGAGGTCGCCACGCTGGAGATGGGCGTCGCCACGGTCGCGGAAGGCCGCGGCGTCGTTCGGCCGGATCCCGATCGCGACGTCGTAATCGGCGATGGCGCGGTCGTAGTCGCCGCCCAGCAGCCAAACCCCGCCTCGGTTGTAGTAGGCGTCGCGATGCCGCGGCAGGAGGCGGATGACCGCGTCGTAATCAGCAACGGCGCGGGCGGATTCGCCCAGGCGGGCGTGAACCACACCCCGGTTCAGCAGCGCGTCGGTGTTCTGCGGATCGCCGCGGATCGCTTCGCTGAAATCGGCGATCGCGGCATTCAGGTCGCCGCGGCCGAGCTGCGCGACGCCACGACTGTGGAACGATCGGCTATTGGGCCGCCCGCGCTGGATCGCATCGTTGAAGTCGGCGAGCGCCTGGTCGGGGTCACCGCGATCGAGATGGGCCGTGCCCCGATTCAGCAGCAGAAGTGGCGCGAGCTGCGGGTTGGCGCGCCGGATCGGCCGCGTGCAGGCAGCGATGCGGTCCTCCGGCGAATGGGTCGTCCCCGAGCAGATCCCGATATCCGCCGGCTGCGGCGCCTGGGCTTGCGCGACGGACATCGCCGCCCCGAGCAGCAGCCCGGCCAATGCAGGTGCCGCCCAGACGTATCGCGGCAGCACGGACGCCCCGGCGATCAGCCTTGTATTCTTGGATTCAGGCATTCGCGTTCCCCGGCCCTCACGGCCAAGACTAACGCGATACCTTAAACGAAACTACCTCGCCGGCCGGCTACTGGCAGGCGAGGCACTCTTCGTAGTTGTTGCTCTCCGCGGGCTTCGCCGCGATCGGCATCGGGCCGAGATCCGGCACGTGGTCGGCCATGATGTCGCCCTGCCCCACCACCTTGGCGCTGATCGTATCCGCGCGCTGGATCGACAGCGAGCGGCAGTAGTAGAGGCTTTTGAGCCCGCGCTTCCAGGCCATCATGTGGATCTGGTGCAGGTCGCGCTTGTGCACGTTGGCGGGCAGGAACAGGTTCACCGACTGCGACTGGCAGATGAAGGGCGTGCGATCGGCCGCATGCTCCACCACCCAGCGCTGATCCAGCTCGAAGGCGGTCTTGTAGACCGCGCGCTCCTGCTCGGTCAGGAAGTCGAGGTGCTGGACCGAGCCCTTGCTGACGGTGATCGAGGTCCAGGTCTCCTCGTCGTCGTGGCCGTACTTCGCCAGCACCTTCTGGAGGTACGGGTTGCGCACGATGAAGGAGCCGCTGAGCGTCTTGTGGTTGTAGACATTGGCCGCGATCGGCTCGATCCCCGGCGAGGCGCCGCCGGTGATGATCGAGATGCTGGCGGTCGGCGCGATCGCGATCTTGTTCGAGAAGCGCTCCATGAAGCCGTATTCGGCGGCATCCGGGCAGGCGCCGCGCTCCTCGGCCAGCAGCCGGCTCGCCGCATCGGCCTCGCGCCGGATGTGGCGGAACATCTTCATGTTCCAGACCTTGGCGATCGCGCTCTCGAACGGCACGCCCATCTTCTGGAGGAAGCTGTGGAAGCCCATCACGCCGAGGCCGACCGAACGCTCCCGCATCGCGCTGTACCTGGCGCGCGCCATGCTGTCGGGGGCGGTGTCGATGAAGCTCTGCAGCACGTTGTCGAGGAAGCGCATCACGTCCGCGATGAACAGCGGATGGTCCTTCCACTCCGCCCAGGTCTCGAGGTTCAGCGACGACAGGCAGCAGACCGCCGTCCGCTCCTGCCCGTGCTGGTCGGTGCCGGTCGCGAGCGTGATCTCCGAGCAGAGGTTGGAGGTCTTCACCTCGAGCCCCGCCAGCTTGTGGTGCTCCGGCCGGGCGTTGTTCACGTGGTCGGAATAGATGATGTAGGGCTCGCCGGTCTCGATCCGCGCGGTCAGGATGCGGATCCAGAGATTGCGCGCCGAGATCTTCTTCACCAGCGCGCCGTCCTTCGGCGAGACCAGCGCCCATTCCTCATCGGCTTCGACCGCGCGCATGAAGGCATCCGACAGCAGGATGCCGTGGTGCAGGTTCAGCGCCTTGCGATTCGGATCGCCCCCGGTCGGGCGGCGAATCTCGACGAATTCCTCGATCTCGGGGTGATGGACCGGGATGTAGACGGCGGCCGAGCCGCGGCGAAGCGAGCCCTGGCTGATCGCGAGCGTCAGGCTGTCCATCACGCGGATGAAGGGGATGACGCCGGAGGTCTTGCCGTTGCGGCCGACCTTCTCGCCGATGCCGCGGAGGTTGCCCCAGTAGCTGCCGATGCCGCCGCCCTTCGAGGCCAGCCAGACATTCTCGTTCCAGAGGCCGACGATGCCCTCGAGGCTGTCCGACGCCTCGTTCAGGAAGCAGGAGATCGGCAGGCCGCGGGTGGTGCCGCCGTTCGAGAGCACCGGCGTCGCCGGCATGAACCACAGCCTGCTGACATAGTCGTAGATGCGCTGCGCATGCGCCGCGTCGTCGCCATAGGCCGAGGCCACGCGGGCGAACAGGTCCTGATAGGATTCGCCCGGCAGCAGGTAGCGGTCGTCGAGCGTCGCCTTGCCGAAATCGGTCAGCAGCGCGTCGCGCGTGCGGTCGATCCGGACCTGGCCATGGCCTTCAAGCTGAACGGCGTCGAACACGGTAAAGTCCCCTCAAATCCCCCGGCCGTGGAGGATGCACGCGGAGCCGGCGGGGACACAAGATGTAGTCTTGCAACACCGCTGTCACCACCAGATGCCGTAGGCTCGCGAGGACTTGCATGTTGCCGTGACTCGGAAACGGCAGCCGTATGTACCCGTTTCGTTCGCATCCCGGAAGCCCCCCCCGGGAGCCGGGTATCAGAACGCGACCCGGCCGAACATCGCCTGCAACAGGGCGAAGAGGGCGGCACCGGCCAGGAATCCGACGACCGTCCCGTTCACCCGCACGTATTGCAGGTCCCGCCCGACGCGGAGCTCGATCTTCTCGACGACCGTCGCCGGGTCCCAGCTGCGCACCACGTCGGCGATGAAGGCGGCCAGGCGCTCCCGCGCTGCCGGCATCACCGCGACCAGCACGCCCTCGGCGGCGCGCTGCAGCCGCCCGCGGGCGCCCTCGCTTTCCGCCAGGAACTGGCCGGCATTGGCCAACCCCGCTTCCAGCACCGCGACGGTGCGCCCGCCGGGATTGGCGGAATCGGCGACCAGCGCCGCCTTGAGCCGCTGCCAGACATCGCCGAGCCAGGCGGCGACCGAGGGGTGCGCCATGGCGGCGGCGAGCGCCCGGCCGACGCTGGCGGCCCGCTCCGGGTCGGTCTCCAGCCGGTCGATCTCGGCCCGGATCCAGGCCTCGAAGGCAGCGCGGAGGTCGCTGTCCGAAGGCTCCACCTTGTCGAGCTCGGCATTGACCGCGGAGAGCACGCGCTTGGCGACCGTGGCGCCTGCGAGCCAGCCGATGACGGCGCCGCCCTCCGTCCGGACACGGGCCGCGATCGCGGTGCGGAGCTGCTCCTCCTTGCCCGCCAGCACCGATTTGAGCTCGCGGACCGCCAGGTCGAAGACCGCCTGGTGGCGCCCGCCCTCGACGAGCGCGCGGAGTGCCCGGGCCAGCAGCTGCGCCCCCTGGGCGCCGGCGACGCGCGGCGCGATGCGCAGCAGCAGGCGCCGCGCCCGGCCATCCTCCAGGCTCGCCAGCACCCGCGGCAGCATGCCTGCCAGCGCCTCCGCCGCCGGGCGGGTGGAAGCCGGGTCGGAGAGGAAGGCGCGCAGGATGCCGGGCAGGTCGAGCCGCGCGATCACCCGCGTCACCTCGGCCTCGGTGAAGACGTGGTTGGCGACGAAGCCGCCGAGGCCGCGGCCGAGCCGCTCCTGCTGGTGGGGGATGATCGCGGTGTGCGGGATCGGCAGGCCGAGCGGGTGGCGGAACAGCGCCGTCACCGCGAACCAGTCGGCGAGCCCGCCGACCAGCCCGGCCTTGGCGCCGGCCTGCAACAGATCCGTCCAATACCCTGGCGGCAGGTAGTAGGAGAGCAGCACCAGCCCCGCCATGACGACGAGCAGGCCGCTCGCGAAGGCGCGGTGGCGGGCGAGGCTGCGCCGCAGCGCGTCATCGGCATCGGATCGGGTCTGCATTGCCAGCGGACATAAGATGCCGCACCGCGCTTGCCCAGCGCGCCGGGCGTGATACATCATAACAGCATGAAGGATCCCCTCGCCCTTTCGTCCGGCCTTGGCGCCCGGCTGGCGCTCGCGGCGCTGGCCGCCGGCGCGGTCTGGGCGGCGGCGCTGTGGGCGCTCCGGGCATGAGGATCGAGGCGAAACCCATTGCGCCGCCTGCGGTGACGCTGACCGGCCTGGTCGCGAGCCATGGAAGGCGGCCGGCGGTGCATCATCTGTCCGGCTGCTTCGCGCCGGGCAGCATGACCGCGGTGGTCGGCCCGAACGGCGCCGGCAAGACGACGCTGCTCCGGGCGCTTGCGGGGCTGCACCGGCCGGAGGAAGGCCGCATCGCCGCCCCCGGCCTGACCCCTGCCCGTATCGCCCTGCTGCCGCAGGCGGCGGCGATGGACCGCAGCTTCCCGATCGGCTGCCGCGACGTCGTGCTGCAGGGCCTTTGGGCGAAGCTCGGCGCCTTCCGCGCCGCCGGCGATGCCGAGATCGCGGCCGCCGAGGTGGCGCTCGGTGCGGTCGGGCTCGGCGGCTTTGCGACGCGGCCGGTCGGCAGTCTTTCGGCCGGGCAGTTCCAGCGGCTGCTGTTCGCGCGCCTGCTGCTGCAGGATGCCGAGGTGATCCTGCTCGACGAGCCGTTCAACGCCGTCGATGCCCGGACCGCCGCCGACCTGCTGCTGGTGCTGCGGCGCTGGCATGGCGAGGGGCGCACGCTGATCGCGGTGCTGCACGACCTCGATCTGGTGCGGCGGGAGTTCCCGCAGACGCTGCTGCTGGCACGGGACCCGATCGCCTGGGGCCCGACCGCGGAGGCGCTCTCGGCCGAGAACCGCATGCGCGCCCGCATGATGGCCGAAGGCTGGGACGAGCAGGCGGCCGCCTGCAAAGCCGCCTGACCCTTTGGGCTTCCACGACCTCCTGATCGCGCCCTTCGCGGAGTTCGGCTTCCTGCGCCGGGCGCTGGTCGGCTGCCTGGCGCTTGCCGTCGCGGCGCCACCGCTCGGCGTGTTCCTCACGCTCCGACGCATGAGCCTGACGGCGGAGGTGCTGTCGCATGCCGTGCTGCCGGGGATCGCCGCCGCCTATTGGGTGGCCGGGCTCTCGGCCGCCGCGATGTGGGCGGGCGGCATGGCGGCGGGCCTGGCGGTCGCCCTCGGCGCGGGGGCCCTGGCGCGGGCGACCGGCGGGCGGGAGGATGCGACGCTGACCGCGCTCTATCTGCTGGCACTCGCCGCCGGTGTCGCGATGATCTCGGTCAGCGGCGGCACCGGCGACCTCTCGACCCTGCTGTTCGGCAGCGTGCTCGGCGTCGACGACGATGCGCTGCTGCTCATGGCGGCCGCCGCGACCTTGACCCTGATCGGCCTCGCCTTCGCCTGGCGGCCGTTGGCGCTCGAATGCTTCGACCCCGGTTTCGCCGCGGTCGCCGGCGCCCGCGGTGCCGCCTGGCACCTGCTGTTCCTGGCCCTCGTGGTGCTCAACGTGCTCGCCGCCTTCCAGGCGCTCGGCACGCTGATGGCGGTCGGGCTGATGATGCTGCCGGCGATCGCGGCGCGACACTGGTCGCGGGAGCTGTCAGGGATGACCTATGCCTCGGTCGGCATCGCGGCGGGGGCGAGCCTGGTCGGGCTGCTGCTTTCCTACCATGTGGACCTGCCGACCGGCCCGGCGATCGTGCTGACCGCCGGCGGGCTCTGGACATTGTCAGTGCTGGCGGGGCCGGTCGACGGCGCGCTGCTGCGGCTGTTCAGGCGCCGGCATCTTGCAGGCTGAGCCCAATCCACTCGGATGAGAATAAAGGCAGTTTACCGCATCACGACAAGTTTTTTACGTTTCTTTATCGATCCAGCCTAGGTTTTTGCCCGATCCGGCGACTGGAGAAGGCATCCATGGCGGTCACGGTCTATGTCTGGCGATTCCGCAAGCGTGGACTGATCGGCTGGGGAAATGTCGGTCACGCATCCATCAGGGTGGATCGTCAGTCCATGCCTGAAACGAGCTTCTATCTGAGCTGGTGGCCGGCCGGAGATTCGGCACATGGCGGCTTCGGAAAGTTGATCGGCGCTCATACCACGTCCCATGCCATCCAAGGCAGTTACGGCAACAAGGGACAGACGGCGGCTCGTCGGCAACTCAGGCAAGATATGTATCACTCAACGAACGACGACGGATCACCGACATTCACCGATAGACAAATCAACAAAGCAGTGAAGAATATCCAGAGCGATAAGATGGCCGAGGATGGAAGCGCGGACGCGAAGTACAAATTCAATCTAGGTGACGTGTCGGTGCTGAGCGAAATGCAAATGGTCATGGCGTTCCAGTCGATTCACCAAGGCGGTCACTGCCTATCCACAAATGGCCATGCCCAAGCTGGTGAATATAGCCTTGTTCATCAGAATTGTTCCACTGCGGTAGCATGGATATTGGAAGCCGGCGGAGCAGGAAAACTGGCGGCGAAGCCTGCGATCAAGCACTTCTGGACGCCCAACGACATCGCCAAGTGGTGCGACCGGATCGTCCTGGCCGCCTTGGAAAAGAATCCTGGCTCTGCCACCCGAACTCGGGGGTTCACAGGCAACGTCCTGGACTTCACCACCCAGCATCCACGATATCCGGCCCTCGCGACCTCAAGCTGAGATAGCGACGCAGGGACGCTCGCGGCAGCGGAGCGTCTTATCGGCGGAGGATGACGAAGCGCATCACCCGGCCGCCGGGGCCGGGCGGCATGGTGCCGCCGGCGCGCTGCGCGCGGCGGATGCGCCACCAGAGGCTGCCGCCGCCGATTGCCGCGGCCAGGATCGCGACCGGCAGCAGGATCGCGAGCGAGATCACGGCAACTGCCGCGATCACCAGGCCGCCGGTGATGACTGCGAGCAGGATGGCGATGCCGCCGACCTGCGCCAGCACGCGGTCGAGGCGGCCGGGCCGGCGTTGCGGCGGCTGCCGGAACTCACCGTCCGGGGTCATGTCGAGGATGGGCGGGCGGTTGCGCGTGTCCATAACGATCGGAGACGTGGCCCGCCACGGCGCCGGCTTCAAGGCGTCCAGGGCCCGAGGCGGTCGATCTCCCGCTGGCGGACGTTCAGCCACCAGCCGGCCTGCTTCGGCCAGAGCGCGAAGCGGGCTTCGGGATCGGCCGCCCCGAGCGCCGCCTCGGCATGCACGGCCCAGTTCGGGTCGGCCAGCGCCTCCCGCCCAACGGCGATCAGGTCGGCATGGCCTTCGGCCAGGACCGCCTCGGCATGGCGCGGGTCGGTGATCAGGCCGACCGCCATGGTCGGCAGCCCGGCCTCTTGCCGGATGCGGGCGGCGAAGGGCACCTGGAAGCCGTAATCCCGGGTCACCCGCGCCGCCGTCGCGGAGCCGGCGATGCCGCCCGAGGAGCAATCGACGATGTCGACGCCCTTCGCCTTCAGCGCCTGTGCCAGCGCCACGGTGTCGTCGAGCGTGTTGCCGCCCTCCGCGCCATCGACCGAGGAGACCCGGACCGAGAGCGGCCGCTCCGCCGGCCAGACCGCGCGCACCGCCGCCGCGACCTCGAGCGGCAGGCGCCAGCGCCCGTCCCGGCTGCCGCCATAGGAATCGGTCCGCTGGTTGGTCAGCGGCGAGAGGAACTGGTGCAGCAGGTAGCCATGCGCGCCGTGCAGCTCCAGCAGTTCGAACCCCGCCGCCGCGGCGCGGCCGGCGGCGGCGACGAAGGCTTCGACCAGCGCCGCGATATCGGCCGTCGTCATCGCCCGCGGGGTGATCCAGCCGGCGTCGATCGGCGTCGCGGAGGCCGAGACCGTTTCCCAGGGCGCGTCGCCGCGGGCGACATCGGCCTCGTTCAGCGGGCCGTTGCCATACCAGGGCCGCTGCATGCTGGCCTTGCGCCCGGCATGGCCGATCTGGAGGCCGGGCACCGCGCCATGCTGCTTCAGGAAGCCGGCGATGCGGGCCAGCGGCGCCACATGCGCTTCCGACCAGATGCCGAGGTCGCCATGGGTGATGCGGCCTTCCGGCAGCACCGCCGTCGCCTCCGCGATCACCGCGCCGGCGCCGCCGAGCGCGAAGCGGCCGAGATGCACCAGGTGCCAGTCATCGGCGATCCCGCCTTCGGCCGAGTACTGGCACATCGGCGAGACGACCACGCGGTTGCGGAAGGTGACGCCGCGCAGCGTGAAGGGCGTGAAGAGCATGTGACTCACCTCGGGAGGTAGAGGACGCGGCCTTCCATCAGGCGGCGTGCGGTGCGGAAGACGACGGCGCTCTCGGCGCGCCAGCCGGCGCCTTCGGGGCGGAGCACGCTGCCGGCCGAGAGCACGCCGGAGGGATTGCCGATCCGCACCTCCTCCCCCGCGACCGGGCGTGCCAGCAGGTTCGGCAAGGTCCCCGGCACCCTGACCGCGACGCCGTGGCACATCGCCGCCGTCAGCGGGATGGCGCGATGGGCGCGCTCCATGGAGATCACGCGCGCGGCGATGTCGAAGGTCTCGGCAGCCACCCGGCTGCCATCGAGTGCGGTGAAGTCGCGCGGCGGCGCCACCATGCCGATCTTGGGCACGGCGAGGCCGGCTTCCGCCTCGGTTTGCGTCATGCCCATCGCGACCGCGGCCATGCGCCGCAGCCGCTCGAGTGCTGCCATCAGGCCGGGCTTCGCCTCGATCGCGTCGGGGCTCTCGGTGCCGTCGCAGCCGAGCGCCTCGGCATCGACCAGCACCATCGGGTTCGCGGCGTCGACGAGCGAGGCGCGGATGCGGGTGCCGTCCAGCACCAGTTCCTCGATCGCGCGGCCGGTCGGCAGCAGCCCGGCGGTGCGGGTGCCGCCGGGGTCGAGGATGTCCACCCGGACCCGGGCGCCGGTGCCGGCGACGCCTGCGATCGCGAGATCGCCGGCGACCGCCGCGCGCCCGTCCGCCATCGGGAAGCGGGCGTGCATGATCTTGCGTGTGTTGGTCTGATGGATGCGGACGAAGGCCTCGCCGTCGCGTGGTGCCGCGACCAGCCCTTCATCCACCGCGAAGGGCCCGACGGCGCCCGAGAGGTTGCCGCAGTTCGATCCCCAGTCGACCACCGGCCGGTCCACCGCGACCTGGGCGAAGGTGTAGTCGATATCGGCATCCGGATGCGTCGGCGGCCCGATGATGACCGCCTTCGAGAGCGAGGAGATCCCGCCGCCCATACCGTCGAGCTGCCGGCCGTAGGGATCGGGGCTGCCGATGACGGCGAGGAAGATCGCCTCCTGCTCTACCCTGTCCTTTGGAAGATCGCGGGCGTGGAAGAAAACGCCCTTCGAAGACCCGCCACGCATGAACACGGCAGGGATGTCATGCTGCTTCATCGGGGACTCCAAGTCATAAAAAGAAAAGAAGGGGGTCGACGTATACGTCGACCGGGGGGAATTCATTCCCCCTGAGCTCATTCCTTCCAACTCGCATCCCCGCGATCCAGCTTCCGCAGCAGTGCCGGCCATTCCATCTTGCCGAAGGGCCGGCGGGTGGTCGGCTTGTAGAGATGGTTCGTATGATCGATCACCGCTTGCGGCGGCAGGATGACCTTGGTGTTCGCAGCCATCGCCAGCACCTGCGCCTTGCAGGCGAGCTCGGCGCGATAGATGTTCGAAAAGGCTTCGGCCACCGAGGGGCCGCAGACGAGCAGGCCGTGGTTGCGCAGCACCATGAGGTCGGCGTCGCCGAGGTTGCGGACCAGGTCTTCCTGTTCGGTGAGGTCAACGACGACGCCGCGGTAGTCGTGGTAGGCGACCTTGCTGAAGCGCATCGCGGTCTGGGTCATCGGCAGGAAGCCGCATTCCATGGCGGAGACGGCCATGCCGACTGGCGTGTGGGTATGGATGACGCAGTTGGCGTCGTGGCGGTGGCGGTGGATGGCGGCGTGGATGACGAAGCCGGCGCGGTTGATGCCGTAGTCGAAGTCGGGCTTCCAGAGGATGTTGCCGTCGAGGTCGATCTTCACGAGGGAGGAGGCGGTGATCTCCTCGTAGAGCAGGCCGTAGGCGTTGATCAGGAACTGGTCTTCGGTGCCGGGGACGCGGACCGAGATGTGGTTCGCGACCATGTCGGTCATCTCCCAGAGGGCGACGAGCCGGTAGCAGGCGGCGAGGTCCTGGCGGGCCTGCCATTCCTCGGCGCTGACCTGGTCCTTGATCGAGCGGATCCCGAGTGCTGCGTTGGACATGACTTGGTCTTCCTTGGCCGTTCCTGGTTTTGGACCAGCCGGGGGAAGGCGCGTCAAGCGGCGCCGGGGGCGGTTTCCCAGGCGAGGCCGGCGAGGGTCACGATGCGCTGGCCGCGGCCGGTCTCGCGCGAGACGATCAGGCCCTGGGCTTCGATGAAGCCGAGCACGCGGCGGGCGCGAGCGGCGGAGGCGCTGCCATAGGCGCGGGCGATCGCCGTGTCTTCCGGGCAGGGTGCGCCGTCGCGGGCGGCGCGGGCGAGGAGGAGGAAGACGCCCTGCATGTCCTCGGGCAGCGTCGCGGCGCGGGCGGCGGCGTCCTGCCAGCCCTGGTCGGTTTCGGCCTCGGCACCGATCCCGGCGCGGGCGAGTGCGAGCAGGCGGCGGAATTTTGCCAATGCCGGTGGCGGTCCCGCGACCTCGTGGATGCGGAGCCGGACCAGGAAATCCTGATAGAGCACGCCGGGCGAGCGGAAGGCGGCGTTCTCGGCGCGGAGGATGTCGGCAAGTATCTCCGTCATCCGCGCGCGGCGCGCGGCCTCTTCCTCGGGCGACGGTTCCGGCGCGGGGGCGGCCGCGGCGGGGCGGGCGGCGGCGAGGTCGGCCAGGATGTCGCGGGGCGGTGGCAGCGGCGTCCGGCGGGGCGGCAGGCGGGCCGCTTCCTCGGCGACGCCGTCGAGGATCAGGGCGCGGGCTTCCTCGGGCAGCGGCGTCGGCAGCGGTGCGAGGGCCGGTCCGGCGCCGCGGCTTTCGGTCTCGACGGCGCCGATGCGAAGCGGCAGCGGCCGGCGGGAGATCGCGGGGCCGAGGGCCACGAAGTGCCCGCGCTCCAGGTCGCGGAACTGCTCGGCCTGGCGGCGTTCCATGCCGAGGAGCTCGGCGGCGCGCTGCATGTCGATGTCGAGGAAGGTGCGGCCCATCAGGAAGTTCGAAGCTTCGGCGGCGACGTTCTTCGCGAGCTTGGCCAGGCGTTGGGTCGCGATGATGCCGGCCAGGCCGCGCTTGCGGCCGCGACACATCAGATTTGTCATGGCGCCGAGGGCGGCGCGGCGTGCCTCGTCCGGCGCTTCGCCGCCGGCGGCGGGTGCGAAGAGCTGGGCTTCGTCGACGACGACGAGCATGGGGTTCCAGGCGTCGCGGTCGACCTCGAACAGGCCGCCGAGGAAGGCGGCGGCGTGGCGGAGCTGGCGTTCGACTTCGAGCCCTTCGAGGTCGAGCACGACCGAGACGCGGTGCCGCCGCACGCGTTCGGCCGCGCGCTGCAGCGTCGCTTCCGAATGCGTCGCGGCATCGATCACGACATGGCCGAAACGCGGTGCGAGGGAGACGAAGTCGCCTTCCGGATCGATCACCGCCTGCTGCACCCAGGGGGCGGATTGCTCCATCAGCCGGCGCAGGAGGTGCGACTTGCCGGAGCCGGAATTGCCCTGCACGAGCAGGCGCGTCGCGAGCAGCTCCTCCAGGTCCATGCGCGCCGGTGCGCCGCCGGCGGCGAGGCCGAGTTCGATCCCGATGGTCATGGGGGGAAAGCGGCGGCTCCTGGTGCTCGGCGCCGTAGATAGCCCGCCAAGGTGGCTTGCGTCACCCCCAGGCGGGGATGAGCGCGTCCATGATGCGATCCACGTCGTCGATCGCGTTGTAGCCGTGGAAGCTGAAGCGGATCCGGCCGCGGCCGTTCCAGGCGAGCACCTTGCGTTCGCCGAGGGCAGCGACAATCGCGGCCGCGCGCGGGTGTTCGATGCAGACGCTGGCGCCGTGGCGGGCGGGATCGGTGGGCGTCGTGCTCGGGATGCCGGCGTCGGCGAGGCGCGCCAGCAGCGCGGTCGTCAGGCCGTGCACGTGACGTTCGATGGCGGGCGTTTCCCACTGGTCCAGGAAGTCGAGTGCCGAGCCGAGGATGTAGAGCGGCAGGTGCGCGGGATTGCCGCGGCAGAAGCGCATGGCGTCCGGCAGCAGGCCGAAGCCGGCCTGGTAGTCGAGGCGGCCGGTGCCGGGCGCGATCGAATGCCAGCCGGCGGTGCGCGGCGCCCAGCCCGGCTGCCGCGCGCGGTTCCAATAGGCGGCGGCGATGCCGGTGGTGCCGAGATGCCATTTGTAACTGGCGGCGAAGGCGAAATCGGCGATCGTGGCGTCGATCGGCATCCATCCCGCGGCCTGGGTGAAGTCGACGACGAGCAGCGCGCCCGCGCGGTCGGCCAGTGCCCGGAATGCGGCGAGGTCCGGGCAGGCGCCGTTGAGGTAGGAGGCGGCGCTGACGCCGATCAGCCGGGTGCGCGCGTCGACCATCTCCGCCATGCGCGAAGCGGGTGCGAAGCGGCATTCCGGCGCGGGGTGGAACAGGAACGGCGCGACGACGGAGGGATACTCGTCGGGCTCGAAGACGACGTTGTCCCCGGCTTGCCAGTCGAGGCTTTCGGCGAGCATGGAGACGCCTTCGGCCACCGAGGCGACGAAGCCGATATCGCCGATGCCGCAGCCCCAGCGCGCGGCGATCTGGCCGCGGACGCGCGCGATTTCGGCTTCCTGGGCGGTGCGGCCCGGCGCGCCCAGGCCCTTGTCGCGCGCGTAGGCGGCAAAGGCGGCGGCGTGGCGCCGGAGGAAGGGCGGCTCGCCGCCGGCGCAGACATGGGCGGCGCCGTCGGGGATGTCGAAAACCTCGCGTGGGAAGAGCGGCCGGTCGGTCATGGCGGGCAGCATGGCCCGCCCTCGCTTGGCGGCCAAGCCAAGCGCGTGTATTCGAGGGGCGAATGCTGACCCAAAAGGCGAAATACGCACTCCGCGCCCTGGTGGTGCTGGCGGATGCGGAGACCGAAGGCCCCCTGCCGATCCCGCAGGTCGCGGAGCGGGCGCGCGCGCCGCACAAGTTCCTGGAAGCGATCCTGCTGGAGCTCCGCCGCGGCGGCGTGCTGCGCAGCACCCGCGGCAAGGCGGGCGGCTATGCGCTGGCGATGGCGCCGGCGGCGATCCGGCTCGGCACCGTGATCCGCATCGTCGACGGGCCGCTGGCGCTGATCCCCTGCGCCAGCCTCACCGCCTATCGCCCCTGCTCGGACTGCCCCGACCCGGAGGCCTGCGCGATCCGGCGGCTGATGCGCCAGGTGCGCGACGCCACTGCCTCCATCCTCGACGACGCCACCATCGAGGAGCTGCGCGACGCGCCCTCGATGCTCGCGTTGGCGGGTCAGTAACTTCCGGCTTCGGCGATCGCGGCGCGGTACTCCGCGACCAGGCGGGCGCAGAGATCGGCCGTCGTCGGCACATCGGCGATGGCGCCGACCCCCTGCCCGGCCGACCAGATGTTCTTCCAGGCCCGCTTCTCCGTATTGCCGACATGGATGTCGGTCTTGACCGGCAGGTCGTCGGGATCGAGGCCGGCATTCTCGATCGAGCCGCGCAGGAAGCTGCCCTTCACGCCGCTGATTGCATCCGTGTAGACGATGTCGCGGGCGCTGCTCGCGAGCACCATTTGCTTGTACTCCTCGCTCGCCATGCTCTCCGTGGTTGCGATGAAGCGCGTGCCGAGATAGGCGAGGTCGGCGCCGGCCATCCGCGCCGCCGCGATGTGCCGCCCGGTCGAGAGCGCGCCGGCGAGCAGCAGCGTGCCGCTGAAGAAGGCGCGCAGCTCGGTCAGGAAGGCGAAGGGGTTGAGCAGCCCGGCATGGCCGCCAGCGCCGGCGGTCACCGCGATCAGCCCGTCGACCCCTGCCTCCGCCGCCTTGCGAGCATGGCGCAGGTTGATCACGTCGTGGAAGACGAGCCCGCCATAGGCATGCACTTCCTGCACGAGCTCGCTGACCGCGCCGAGCGAGGTGATCACCAGCGGCACGCGATGCCGGACCGTCGTCGCCAGGTCCTGCTCCAGCCGGGCGTTCGACTTGTGCACGATCAGGTTGACGCCGAACGGCGCCGGCGCATTGCCGATCCGTTCGCGGATCTCCGCCAGCCAGCTCTCGTAGCCGTCGTTGCTGCGCTGGTTGAGCGCGGGGAAGGTGCCGAGCAGCCCGGCCTTGCAGGTCTCGACGACGAGGTCGGGGCCGGAGACCAGGAATTGCGGGGCGGCGACGGCGGGGATCGCCAGGCGGCCGGCGAGGGCTTCGGGCAAGGGCATCATCGTCACTCCGCTTCGTCGGGCTAAGCTTCGGAACGAGGTTGCCAGCCCGCGCGAGCCATGCCTAGCTTCGATGACAAGCGATGCGATGCGTGCATGAGGTGCCGCGACAGACGGCGCCCGCGCTTCGCTGGGGGAGACGAATGGCGACTGTCGGCATCAAGGACGTTCGCAAGCGCTTCGGAACCGTGGAGGTGCTGCACGGCGTCAGCGTCGATATCGCGGATGGGGAGTTCGTCGTGCTGGTCGGCCCCTCGGGCTGCGGCAAGTCTACCCTGCTCCGCATGCTGGCAGGCCTCGAGAACATCTCGGGCGGCGACATCTCGATCGGCGGGCGCGTCGTCAACACGGTGCCGCCGAAGGACCGGGACATCGCGATGGTGTTCCAGAACTACGCGCTGTATCCGCACATGACCGTCTTCGACAACATGGCCTTCTCCATGAAGCTCGCGAAGGCGCCGAAATCGGTGATGGAGCAGGAGGTCGGGCGCGCGGCGAAGATCCTCGGCCTCGAAGCCTTGCTGCAACGCTATCCGCGGCAGCTCTCGGGCGGGCAGCGCCAGCGCGTCGCCATGGGCCGCGCCATCGTGCGCGACCCGCAGGTCTTCCTGTTCGACGAGCCGCTGTCCAACCTCGACGCCAAGCTCCGCGTCCAGATGCGGAGCGAGATCAAGGAGCTGCACCAGCGGCTGAAGGTGACGACGGTCTACGTCACCCACGACCAGATCGAGGCGATGACGATGGCCGACAAGATCGTCGTCATGGAGCTCGGCCATATCCGCCAGGCCGGCCCGCCGCTCGAGCTGTATGACCGGCCGGCCAACCTCTTCGTCGCGGGCTTCATCGGCAGCCCGGCGATGAACCTGATCGAGGGCGAGATCGCGGGCGGCGCCTTCCGCTCGCCGGACGGCACCGCCTGGCCACTGCCGCCGGGATCGAACGCGGCCCCCGGCCCGGTCGTCTACGGCATCCGGCCGGAGCATCTCCGCCTCGACCCGCAGGGCATCGCGGCGACCGTGCAGCTGGTGGAGCCGACCGGATCCGAGACCCAGGTGACGATGCGGGTGGGGATGACGCTGCTGACCGGCGCCTTCCGCGAACGCGTCGCGGCCGGCCCCGGGGAGGCGCTGCACGTGGCACCCGACGCAGCACTCGTGCACCTGTTCGACAAGGCCACCGGCCAACGCATCTGATCGAAACCGCCGGATGCGGGAGCAACCCGCGGCGGCAGACAGGAGAGGGAGAAGCGAGGATGACGGATTTCACCCGGCGCAGGACGATCGGCCTGTCGGCCGCAGCCATGGCGGCCTTCGCCATGGCGGAGAAGGCGCAGGCCCAGGCACAGACGATCCAGGCCGCCGACGCCCCGGCGCCGCGGCTGCCGATCGAGAGCGGCGCCACGCTTCGCATGCTGCGCCCGGTGCGCTTCGTGCAGCCGGACGAGGACATCTTCCGCGCCAATTGCGCCCGCTTCACCCAACAGACCGGCGTCGAGGTGCGGGTCGACTTCGTCGGCTGGGAGGACATCACCCAGCAGACCGCGGTCACCGCGAACACCGGCGCCGGGCCCGACCTGATCATCGGCTTCAACGAATCGCCGCATGTCTACGCCGACAAGCTGATCGAGCTGACCGACGTCGCCGAATACCTCGGCCGGCGCTACGGCGGCTGGCTGGCGCTCGCCGAGCGCTACGGCAAGCGGCACGGCACCAACAACTGGATCGGCCTGCCCTTCGGCGCCTCCGGCGGCCCGCTGGTCTGGCGCAAATCCGCGATCACCGCGGTCGGCGTCGAACGGCCACCCGAGGATCTCGCCGGCTACCTCGACCTCGTGCGAAAGCTGAAGCAGGCCGGCAAGCCCGCCGGCTTCGCGCTCGGCAATGCGGTCGGCGACGGCAACGGCTTCGCCAACTGGATCGTCTGGTCGCATAACGGCTTCCTCGTGAACGAGGACGGCACCGTCGGCGTCAACAGCCGGGAGACGGTCGCGGCGCTGAACTACCTCAAGGACTTCTACCAGGCGATGATCCCGGGCACGCTGTCCTGGGGCGACATCAGCAACAACCGCGCCTATTCGGCGCAGGAATGCTGGCTGACCGCGAACGGCGTCTCGCTCTATTTCTCGCTCAAGAACGACCCGGCGCTGCGCGCGATCGCCGACGACACCGAGCACACGCTGCTGCCGAAAGGCCTTGCCGCCAATTCGCCGATGGCAGGGCTGACGCTCAACGCCATGGTGTTCAAGCACAGCCGCTTCCCGAACGCGTCGAAGGCGCTGCTGCAGTTCCTGCTGGAGCGGGAGCAGTACGACCCCTGGCTTCAGGCCAATCTCGGCTACTGGGCGCAGCCGCTCGAGAATTACGGGGCGAGCGCGGTCTGGGCGAGCGACCCCAAGGTCACGATCTTCCGCGACACCATGAAGAGCCCCTACTGGATCGGCTACAAGGGGCCGATCAGCGAAGCCTCCGCCCAGGCCAATGCGGAATACATCATGGTGCAGATGTGCGCCGCCGTCGCCTCCGGCCAGGCGACGCCGGAAGCGGCGGCACGCGAAGCCGAGCGCCGCGCCCAGCGCATCTTCCGCCGGCGCTGAACCGTGATCCGGGGCGGCGCCGACGGCGCCGCCCCCTGGAGGCCACCGATGTCCGCAACCACCGCCGCCACCGACTGGGTGAAGGGCCGCCGCGAACCATCCTGGATCGTCAGGCTGTTCGACTGGAAGCCGCTGCTCGTCATCCTCTGCCTGCTGCCGGCGGTCGGTCTGCTGATGACCTTCCTGACCTATCCGCTCGGCCTCGGCGTCTTCCTGGCCTTCACCGACACGACGATCGGGCGGCGCGGCGTCTGGGTCGGGCTCGAGAATTTCGAGTACCTGCTGGAAGACCCGCTCTGGTGGAACGCCGTCTTCTACAGCGTCTTCTACACCGGCGTCGCGACGGTGCTGAAATTCGGCCTCGGCCTCTGGCTCGCGCTGCTGCTGAACCAGCATCTGCCGTTCAAGAGCCTGCTGCGGGCCATCATCCTTCTCCCCTGGATCGTGCCGACGGTGCTGTCCGCGATCGCCTTCTGGTGGATCTACGACCCGCAATTCTCGATCATCAGCTACGTCTTCGTCGAAGTGCTGGGCTGGCGCACGACGAACATCGACTTCATCGGCAGCGCCTGGCCGGCGCGCTGGTCGCTGATCGCGGCCAATGTCTGGCGCGGCATCCCCTTCGTCGCGATCTCGCTGCTGGCGGGGCTGCAGACGATATCGCCCTCGCTCTACGAAGCGGCGCTGCTGGACGGATCGACCGCCTGGCAGCGCTTCCGCTACATCACCTTCCCGATGCTGCTGCCGATCCTCGCGATCGTCATGACCTTCTCGATCATCTTCACCTTCAGCGATTTCCAGCTGGTCTACGCGATCACCCGCGGCGGGCCGGTGAACTCCACCCACCTGCTGGCCACGCTCGCCTTCCAGCGCGGCATCCCGGGCGGGCAGCTCGGCGAGGGTGCGGCGATCGCCGTCTCGATGATCCCCTTCCTCGTCTTCGCAACGCTCTTCAGCTACTTCGCCCTCGCCCGGCGGAAATGGCAGCAGGGAGAAGGCAATGACTGACGCCGCCGCCGCCGTCGCACCCGAATCCCGCAACGCGGCCACCGCCGCGCCCGAGCAGATGGCCTGGGACAGCCGCGCGCGCCGCATGGTGATGCTCTGGATACCGCTCGCCTGCTTCGTGCTGATCCTGCTGTTCCCGTTCTACTGGATGACGGTGACGGCCTTCAAACCGAACGCGGAGCTGTATGATTTCCGCAGCCACAACCCGTTCTGGATCAGCTCGCCGACGCTCGAGCACGTCTACAAGCTGCTGTTCGAGACCGCCTATCCGCGCTGGCTGACGACGACGATGATGGTCGCGGTCTGCTCCACCATCATCTCCCTCGTCGCCTCGGTGCTCGCGGCCTACGCGATCCAGCGGCTGCGCTTCAAGGGCAGCCAGTATGTCGGGCTCGCGATCTACCTCGCCTACCTGGTGCCGCCCTCGATCCAGTTCATCCCGCTGGCGACCATGGTCTATCAGCTCGGGCTGTTCGACACGCCCTTCGCGCTGATCCTGACCTATCCGACCTTCCTGATACCCTTCTGCACCTGGCTGCTGATCGGCTACTTCAAGTCGATCCCCTACGAGCTCGAAGAATGCGCGCTGATCGACGGCGCGACGCGGCTGCAGATCCTGCGCCGGATCACCCTGCCGCTGGCGGTGCCCGGGCTGATCAGCGCCGGCATCTTCAGCTTCACCCTCTCCTGGAACGAGTTCATCTACGCGCTGGCCTTCATCCAATCCTCGGAGAACAAGACGGTGCCGGTCGCGATCCTGACCGAGCTCGTCACCGGCGACGTCTACCAGTGGGGGGCGCTGATGGCGGGCAGCCTGCTCGGCTCGCTGCCGGTCGCGATCTTCTATTCCTTCTTCGTCGACTACTACGTCTCCTCGCTCACCGGCGCGGTGAAGGAGTGACGGCATGAAGATCGAACGCATCGAGTCGCTGATCGCGGATGCCGCCTGGCGGACCTTCTCCTTCCTCAAGGTCACGACCGCCTGCGGCATCACCGGCTGGTCCGAATACAATGAGGATTTCGGCTCCCGCGGGCTCTCCGACGTCATCCGCGCGCTGGCACCGCAGATCACCGGCATGGACCCGCGCCGGTCGGAAGCGGTCGTCGCCAAGTTGCACGTGCTGACCCGGCAATCCCGCGGCGGCCTGAACCAGCAGGCGATCGCAGCGATCGAGAACGCGCTGCTCGACATCCGCGGCAAGGAAGCCGGCAAGCCCGTCGCGGCCCTCTTCGGCGGCCCGGTGCGGGAGCGGATCCCGGTCTACTGGTCGCATTTCGCCACCTACCGCGTCATGCATCGCGGCCGCGGCTTCCTGCCCGAGGTCATGGACTACGACGCGCTGGCGAAGCACGCGGCGGAAGTGAAGGCGGCCGGCTTCCGCTGCCTCAAGACCAACATCTTCCCGCTCCGCGACGGCGTCCTCACGCCCTTCAACCCGGGCTTCGGCCGCACCGGCGGCTGGCCGGAGCTGAACTGGGACAATGCGCTGCTCCAGGGCCTGACCGCCCAGCTCCAGGTCATCCGCGACGCGGTCGGGCCGGAGATGGGCGTCATGCTCGACACCAATTTCCACTTCAAGACCGAAGGCTATCTCCGCGTCGCCGATGCGGTGGCGCCGATCGGCCTCACCTGGCTCGAGATCGACACCCACGATCCGGCCTCCCTGGCACTCATCCGCCGCCGCGCGCCCTGCGCCATCGCTTCTTGCGAGACGCTGCACGGACGGCGCGACTTCAAGCCCTACCTGGAGCAGTACGCGACCGACGTCGCGATCGTCGACGTGCCCTGGAACGGCCTCGGCGAGAGCGTGAAGATCGCCGCGATGTGCGACGCCTACGAGGTCAACTGCGCGCCGCACAATTTCTACGGCCATCTCTGCTCCTTCATCAGCGCCCAGTTCTGCGCCGCGATCCCGAACTTCCGGATCATGGAAATCGACATCGACAGCTGCCCCTGGCGCGACGAATTCGTGACGGCGGTGCCGGTGATCGAAGACGGCGAGCTGGTGCTGCCGACCGCACCAGGCTGGGGCGCCGATGTGAACGAGGCCGCCGTCAGGGCGCGGCCGCCGAATCGATAAACGAGGAGCGTGAGAGAATGGCCAAGCACAAGATCCTGACCCCCGCCGGCGCGTCCTTCACGGTCGCCGGCGGCGGCTACGACTACGAGATGGAAGCCCTCGAAGGCATGGACGCCGAGATCGTCGAATGCCCGGCGAACGAGGCGGCCTTCATCGCCGCCGCCAAGGACGCCGACGCCGTCTACGCCAAGGGCATGCTGTTCACACCGAAGATGATCGACGCGCTGGCGAAATGCCGCGTCATCTCACTGGGCTCGGTCGGCGTCGATTCCGTCGACGTCTCGGCAGCGACCGCACGCGGCATCCCGGTCACCAACTGCCCCGACACCTTCATCGAGGAAGTCGCCGACCACGCCATGATGCTGCTGCTGGCAACCCACCGCCGCGCCATCGAGCAGGACCGCATGGTGCGCGAAAGCCGCTGGAAGGAAGGCCGCCCGCAACTTCTCGAAATCCCGCGCCTGATGGGCATGACGCTCGGCTTCGTCTCCTTCGGCCGCGTCGCCCGCCAGGTCGCCAAGCGCGCCGCCGCCTTCGGGCTCCGCATGAAAGCCTTCGACCCCTACATCCAGGAAATCGTCCTCTCCGACTACGGCGTCGAGCCGGCCAGCCTCTCCGACGTGCTCCAGACCAGCGACTTCGTCTCCATGCACGTCCCCTCCACGCCGGAAGCCCAAGGACTGCTCACCGAAAAGCACTTCCGGCAGATGAAGAAGACGGCGATCTTCATCAACACCGGCCGCGGCCCGACCGTCGACGAAGCCTCGCTCATCAAAGCGCTGGAAGAGAAGTGGATCGCCGGCGCCGGCCTCGACGTCTTCGAGGTCGAGCCGCCCAACCAGGAAAACCCGCTGCTCCGCATGCCGCACGTGATCCTGTCGCCACACAACGCCTCCGCCTCCGCCCGCTTCGACCCGGCCCGCAAACGCCGCGTCGGACAGGAACTGGCACTCGTGCTCTCCGGCCGCTGGCCGATGAGCTGCGTGAACCCGATCGTGCTGCCGGGGAGCAAGCTGCGGCGTTGGCAGCCCTATTCGATGGATCGTGGGCCGAATAGCTGAGGGAAGCACCGGGGGAAGGAATTCCCCCGGACCCCCATCTTTGTTTTTTGCTACTTGGTGCTGAACGCGGTGGACAGTTCTGCAAGCACTTCGGTTGCATTGTGACGCGGTGAGAGATGGAAAGGCTCCACCGCACCAGCGACCGCCAAGCGAGCGATTTCACCTGACGCACGCGCGGTCAGATGGCCGCGCTCCCGTGCGCGCTCCGCCTCAATCGCGAGAAAGGGCGCCTCGATGAACAACACATCGACGCCCCGCAGCAGCGCCTCGATCGTGGCGCGGTTCGCGCCCGTATCGGCGACGTCAGTCACGTAGCCGATCGCCTCGCCCGGCGAGGTCGCGACGACATCGCCGAGATCAGCCAACGGCAGCAGCCCGCCCGGCGTCTCCGCCGCGGCAGCGCCGGCAAGCGCCGCCGCCTTCAGCGCCGCGACCCAAGGGCCCGTCCGCCAGCCGCGCACCGCGATCGCCTCGGCGCTCACCACGGCCTGCAGCCCCTCCTCCGCCCGGTAGGCCAGCACCGGCCCGTGGTGATGCAGCAGCGCCGCACGCACGCGAATCCCAGGTGCATCGAGCAGCACGCCGTCGGAAACCGACGCCGGCGGCAGCGCCTCAGGCTCGAAGCGGCTTTGCAAAGCAAAGCGCGCACCGGTGAGCGCGCCGCCCTCGTGAACTTCGAAAACTTCGAAGACCAGCACCGGCGCGATCCGGTCGACCAGGTCCCACTCATAGCCGCGCAGCTTGTGGCCGATGCGGGTCGCGATGCCCGGCGGCCCGAACACCACGATCCGCGCCTCCCGCCCGACCAGCACCCGCAGCAGCCGATCGAAGCCGATCAGGTGATCCATATGCGCGTGGCTGAGAAAGACATGCGTGATGCGGAGCAAGGCCCGCACGTCGAGCGCCGCCAGATCGCCCGCATCAAACAGCAACGCCCGGCCCTGCTGCGGCAGGTCGAGCAGCAAGGCCGGATCGCCGGCGCGGCCATTGACCAGCGCCGGGACCAGCCGCGCCGTCATCCGCGCCGGCGCGGCGGCGGCGCCTGCTCCGTCAGTGGCGCCATGCGGATATCGTCCGGCCGCTGCGGGCCGCGGATCCCGGCCGCGACCCGCCCCGCGGCACCAGGCGCGATCTCCACCTGCGTCTCCCGCCCCATGATGCGGATGCTGCCGATGTCGGACTTGGTCAGGCCGAAACGGCGGCAGAGATAGGGGATCATCCATTTCGGGTCGGCATTGCCGCTGCGCCCGATCCCCATGCGGAACCAGGCCGCGCCGGCGCTACCCGCGCCGTCGCGCGGCGCCGGACGCTCGCGCGCGGGTGCGGCGCGCTGCGGCTGGATCTCGGACAAATCCTCAGGCTCCGGCAGCCGGGCGCGGGCGAGCCGCGCGAAGGCCGCCGCCACCGCCTCGGGGCCCCGCGCCTCCAACAGCTTGCGGCCGAGGGCGAGGTCCTCTTCCCCCGCCTCCTCGACCAGCACCGGGTCCTCCATCAGCCGCGCCTCATCCCGCGTCCGGACCTCGGCCGCGGCCGGGGCCCCCGACCAGGAAGGCTCGATCCTGGCGGCCTGGATCAGCCGCTCCGCGCGGCGCCGCGCCGGGAACGGCACCAGCAAAGCCGAGACGCCCTTGCGCCCGGCACGGCCGGTGCGGCCGGAACGGTGCTGGAGGATCTCCGGGTCGCGCGGCAGCTCGGCATGGACGACCAGGCCGAGATCCGGCAGGTCGATGCCGCGCGCCGCGACATCGGTCGCGACGCAGACCCGGGCCCGCGCGTCGCGCAGCGCCTGCAGCGCACGGTTCCGCTCGTTCTGGGACAGCTCACCCGAGAGCGCGACCACCGCGAAGCCGCGTTCCTGCAGGTTCCCCTGCAGGCGGTTCACGCTCTCCCGCGTGTTGCAGAAGACCAGCGCGCCCGGCGCTTCGAACCAGCGCAGCAGGTTGACGATCGCCTTCTCCATCTCGTTCGGCGCGCAGAGGATGGCGCGGTGCTCGATATCGGCGTGTCCCCCACCCTCGCCGCCGACCTCGATGCGAAGCGCGTTCTTCTGGAAGCGCCGCGCCAGGTCCTGGATGGCGCGCGGCAGGGTCGCTGAGAACAGCAGGCTGCGCCGCGTCTCCGGGGCTGCCGCCAGGATGGTCTGCAGCTCCTCCCGAAAGCCGAGGTCGAGCATCTCGTCGGCCTCGTCCAGCACCACCGTCCGGATCGCACCGGCATCGAGGCTGCCGCGCTCGAGGTGGTCGCAAAGCCGGCCCGGCGTGCCGACCACGATATGGGCACCCTGCTGCAGCGCGCGGATCTCCCGCCTGATGTCCATGCCGCCGACGCAGGTGGCGATGCGGGCACCGGCCGGGCCATAGAGCCAGGCGAGCTCACGGGCGACCTGCAACGCCAGTTCCCGGGTCGGCGCGACGGCGAGTGCGAGCGGCGTGCGGGTCGGCGCCAGCCGCTCCGCCTCGCCCAGCAGCTCGGCCGCCATCGCAAGCCCGAAGGCGACGGTCTTGCCCGACCCGGTCTGCGCCGAGACCAGCAGGTCGCGCCCGGGCTCGGCCGCAAGGACGGCGTCCTGGACCGAGGTCGGTTCGGCATAGCCGCGCTCGGATAAGGCTGCGGCCAGCAGCGGGGGCAGGCTTGGGAAGGGCATGGTGGGCGGGGCTTACCCCGGATACCTCGCCGGGGAAACCCGCGCCCGCCGACCCGGGCCCGTCAGGCCGGCAGCTTCGGCCGCGGCCCCCGGATCCCGAGTACCTGTTCCAGGGTGTGTCCGGCGCGAAGCACCGTCGCGTCCTCGAAGGCGCGGCCGATCAGCTGGATGCCGAGCGGCAGCCCGCCCTCCCCGAAGGCGGCCGGCACCACCAGCGCCGGCTGGCCGGTCAGGTTGAAGGGGATGGTGAAGTTGGGCGCCTCGAAGCTCGCCCACTTGGTGACCTGCTCGATCGGCCGCGCCTCGCCCGGGCTGGCGGCGGTCAGCAGGATGTCAAAGCGGCGCATCTCGCCCGCAACCGCCTCCGCCAGCTCGCGCCGGCGGCGCTGCGCCTGGAGGTAGTCGGCGGCGGTGAGCGTTGCCGCGACCGCCAGCCGCTCCCGCAGGTATTCGCCGTAGTCGCGGAAGCGGGTGCGCAGCCAGGCCTCGTGCACCGCATAGGCCTCGGCGGCCAGCACCACCCAGCCGGCGGCGTTGAAATCCTGGAGCGGGGGCAGCTTCGCCTCGCCGATCTCGGCGCCGGCGTCGCGGAGCGCGGCGACGGAAGCATCGATCGCCGCCCGCATCCCGGGGCTGACCGGCTGGTCGGCCTCATGGAAGTTGCGGATCACGCCGACGCGCAGGCCCTTCACCCCGTCCTTGAGCCCGGACAGCAGGTCGGGCGCGGGGCGGTCCGCGGAGGAGGGATCGGCCGGGTCGTGGCCAACCATCGGCTGCAGCAGCAGCGCGCAATCCTCGACCGTCCAGGCGAGCGGCCCGACCGTGTCGAGGCTATGGGCCAACGGCAGCACGCCGGCCCGGGAGCAGAGGCCGAAGGTCGGCTTGATGCCGGCGGTGCCGCAGAGCGTCGCCGGCATCCGGATCGAGCCGCCGGTGTCGGAGCCGGTGCCGCCGAGCACCACGCCCGCCGCGACCGCGACCCCGGTGCCGGAGGAGGAACCGCCCGGGAAACGGGTGATGTCCCAGGGATTGCGGGCCGGCGCCCAGGGCAGGTCGAAGGACGGGCCGCCCCAGGCGAATTCATGCGTCGCGAGCTTGCCGAGCGAGACGGCACCCGCCGCCTTCCACTGCCGGACGGTCGCGGCATCGGTCTCCGGCACGTTCTGCATCAGCACGCGGGAATGGCCGGTGGTCGCGACGCCGGCGGTTTCGTAGATGTCCTTGTGCGCGATCGGGATGCCGTCGAGCGGGCCGAGGCTCTCGCCCTTCAGCCAGCGCGCCTCGCTTTCCGCCGCCGCGGCCAGCGCCGCTTCCCGGGTGAAGCGGATGAAGGCGTGAATGACCGGGTTCAGCCGCTCCGCCCGATCGAGGCAGTCCCGCACCAGCTCCCGCGGGGAGAGTTCCTTGGCGGCAAAGAGGCGCGCGGCCTCGGCGATCGTGGGGGTCGTCACCGCGCCTGCTCCTTCCCGATGGTCGCCGGCGAGAAGACCGTCGCCGGCTCCTGCGCGACCGGGCGCCGGGTGCGGTTGGCATCGTTAAATCGGGCGGCATGGATGGTGGCGGCGCGGATCCCCTCCGCCTCCGCCTCGGTCAGGACGATGCCGGCCCGGGCCATCGCGGCCTCGAAGGCAGGGCGGGAAAGGGGGTCGCTCATGACGCGGGTCCGCTCAATGGTGCAGGTGCAGCATGACCCAGCCGGACGCCGTCGAGAAGCGAAGCTTCTGCGAGCGCAGTGATTCAGTTGGCCGCAAGCACCGCGAGCAACGCCTGGCTGGCGGCCGCCTGGCAGGGCTCGATCACCGGCACGCCGGCGGCGTCCTCCGCCGCCGCGCGATGGCCGGCCATGCCGGCGCAGCCGAGGATCACCACCTCGGCGCCGCCCTCCGCAAGCTCCCGCGCCGCGGCGCAGAGCCGGGCGCGCGGCGCCACCGGATCGGTCAGCACTTCCATGTCGAGGTTGAGGGAGACGGTGCCGGCATGCCGCGCCTCCACCCCCATCGCCTGCATGGCGCGGCGGTGCCGCGGCCGGGACCTGTCGGTGAAGCCGATGATGCCGAACCGCTCCGCCCGCGCCAGCGCCGCGGCGATTGCGGACCGCAGGCAGCCGAAGACCGGCCGATCGGTCGCGATCCGCGCCGCTTCGATCCCCGGATCGGAGACGCAGGCGATGACATAGGCGGCGGCCGCCTCCCGCTCGATCGTCCGGCAGAGCGGCTCGGCGACTGCGTACCAGTCCCGCCAGGTCACGATCGCCGGCGGCCCGCCGGGCAGCGACACCACCTCCAGCCGCGGCAGGCCGGGGGCGGCGAACCGCGTCAGCGAGGCGGCGATGCCCGCGGTGCAGCTCGCGCTGCTGTTCGGGTTGATGACGAGGATGCGGTCGTCGTTTCTGGCCATGCGGCGATCCTCATCACGAAGGCCGTAGCTGTCCAGCGCACCCCTTGTTTCAGGCCGTGGCATGCGTATTTTTTTGCAATGCAGCATTCCCCTGAGGTACATGGTGAGGCGTCGAGGAAAGACGCCACCATGCGCCGGGAAACGGTCCCTGCCCTGCCTGCCGCCGAAGCCAAGCCGCGCTTCGGCACTGCGATCCTGCGCGGCCTGCGCAACCGCTGCCCGCATTGCGGGGAGGGGCGCGTCTTCGACGGGTACCTGAAGGTCGTGCCCGCCTGCGCCGTCTGCGGAACGCGGCTCGGTGCGTTCCGCGCCGACGACGCGCCGCCCTATTTCGTGATCTTCCTGGTCGGCCACCTCGTGATGCCGCTGGTCTTCATGGTGGACCGCACCTGGCAGCCGCCGATGTGGCTGCACATGGTGGTGTGGCTGCCGCTGTTCACGGTGCTGTGCATGGCCTTGCTGAGGCCGGTGAAGGGCGGGGTGGTCGGCTGGATGTACTGCCTCGGCATCGACGATGGGTCGGTCGGCGAGGTCGACCGCGACCAGCCCGCGCGGCGCTCCGATGGCTGAGCATGCCATGGCGCAACAGGCGCCGCCGCGGCTGGCGCCGGAGCCGCGCGACCTGATCCGCATCACCCTGCCGGACGAGGCGCCGCTCCCTTCCCCCTACGCGGAGGCCGATCGCCGTCAGGCGGTCGCCGACCTACTCACCGGCAACCGCTTCGCGCCGGCGGGCATGGGCGACGGCCCCTGGTCGCTGGCGCTCGCGGTGCGCGAAGGTCGCCTCGTCTTCGACATCCGCGACGCGGAGGATGCGCCGATCCACGCCATCGTGCTGGCGCTCGGCCCGTTCCGCCGGCTGATCAAGGATTACCACATGGTGGTCGAAAGCCATGAGCGGGCGGTGATGGAGAACCAGGGCGAGGCGCGGATCCAGGCGATCGACATGGGCCGTCGCGGCCTGCACAACGAAGGCGCCGCATTGCTGACCGAGCGGCTCGAGGGCCGCGTCGCGGTGAATTTCGAGACCGCGCGGCGGCTGTTCACCCTGGTCTGCGCGCTCCATCAGCGCATCTGAGGCACCCCATGGAGACCCGCATCATCGCATCGGCCAAGGCGCCGAAACCCCCGAGCCACTACGCCCAGGCGCTGGAGGTGAGCGGCGCCACCCGCCTGCTCTTCGTCTCCGGCCAGGTGCCGGAGGATGCGGAGGGCGGGCTGCCTGACGATTTCGAGGCGCAGGCCCGTCAGGCCTGGGCCAATGTGCTCGCCCAGCTCGAGGATGCGGGCATGGGCGTCGCGAACCTCGTCAAGGTGACGATCTTCCTGGCACGGCGGGAGGACGCGTTGACGAATCGCGCGGTGCGCCAGGCGGTGCTCGGCGAGTATCGCCCGGCATTGACCGTGATCGTCACCGGCATCTTCGACGTGCGCTGGCTCATCGAGATCGAAGCGATCGCGGCCGCTTAGGCGCCGCTGCGCTGGCGTGGCTCGATGAGGGCGAGCCCCGCGGTCAGGGCGACGCCGCCGACAGCAGCGAGCGCGGCCGCGGCCGAGAGCGACAGCTTGAGCGGCAGCAGCGTGTCGCCGAGCAGCAGCGCCACCAGCAGCAGGTTCATCAGCAGGCCCGTGACCACGAGGCCGAGGGCAAAGCGTGTCATGGCGGGAAACCCCCTTGGCATGGTCTGGAGGAAACCATCCTGCTTGGGCGCCCGCGCGGCCCTGCTTTGGCAAGAAGATGGCAAAGGATGCGGGCATCGCCTGCACGCCATGCGTGCAACGCAGGGCGCGGACAGGCGGATCGGCCTGCATCCGGCGGTTGCCAGCCGGCATCGGCAATGGGAGTGTCCGCGCCCGAACCGGGACCCCAAAGGGAGCTGACCCCATGCTGAGGCTGATCGCCGCCGCCCTCCTCGCCGCGCCGCTGGCGACGCTCGCGCCCACGGAGGCGCACGCCCAGGCTCAGCCCCCGCTCCGCTGCGGCGTCGACGGCACCTTCGCCCCCCATGCCTTCCCCCTGCTGGGCGGCGGCGTCCAGGGCTTCCAGATCGACCTGTTCCGGGAAGTCGCGCGCCGCATGGGGCGCGAGATCACCATCGAGAGCGCCTCCTTCGGTGGCCTGATCCCGGCGCTGAATGCCGGCCGCTACGACTTCCTCTGCGCGCCGACGACGGTGACGCGGGAGCGGGCCGAGAACCTGCTGTTCACCGAAGGCTATCTCTGGACCGAGCTGCAATTCGGCATCCGCCGCGGCACGCCGCCGATCCGCGCCGTCGAGGACCTTCGCGGCCGCGCCATCAGCGTGAACAAGGGCACGCCCTACGAGGCCTGGGTGCGCGACAATGCCGAGCGGCTGAACCTGACGCTGCTCGCCTTCGACACCCAGCCCGACGCGGTGCAGGCGGTGATCCAGGGCCGCGCCTATGCGAACCTCTCGGGCAATACCGTGGTGCGCTACTCGGCCTCCCGCACGCAGCAATTCGTCGCCGATTTCGTGCTGCCCGGCACCCGCTTCCACTGGGGCACGCCGTTCCGCCGCGACAGCGCAGCACTCCGCAACCAGGTGGAGGAGGTGATCGAGTGCATGAAGCGCGACGGCACCGTCGCGCGGATCTCCGAGCAATGGTTCGGCGCCCGTCCGGGCGACGACCAGGCGGAGCGGATCGTCTTCCCGGGCTATGGCCCGCCCGACCTGCCCGGCTACGACCCGACGCCGCACGAGGCGCGCTGCGGCTGATGCAGGCGATCGTCGATGCGCGGGCCATCCACAAGCATTTCGGCCCGCTGCACGTCCTGAAGGGCGTCGACCTGGCGGTCGCCGAGCGGGAGCTGGTCTTCGTGATCGGCCCCTCCGGCTCCGGCAAGTCGACGCTGCTGCGCTGCCTCAATCGGCTGGAGGAGCCGTCCTCCGGCTCGATCCAGGTCGACGGCATCGACATGCTGGACCGCAGGACGGACATCAACCGGGCGCGGCAGCGGATCGGGATGGTGTTCCAGTCCTTCAACCTCTACCCGCACATGACGGCACTCGGGAACGTCGCCCTGGCCTTGCGCAAGGTGCTGAAGCAGGGCCGTGCGGAAGCCGAGGAGCGGGCGCAGGCGGCGCTCGCGCGCGTGCACCTCGCCGACCGCGCCGACCATTATCCGGGCCAGCTCTCGGGCGGCCAGCAGCAGCGCGTCGCGATCGCGCGTGCCATCGCGCTGGAGCCGCGGGTGATGCTGTTCGACGAGCCGACCAGCGCGCTCGACCCCGAGCTCGTCGGCGGCGTGCTGCAGGCGATGCGGGAGCTCAGGGAGGACGGGATGACGATGGTCGTCGTCAGCCACGAGATGGGCTTCGCCCGTGCCGCCGCCGACCGCGTCGTCTTCATGGCCGACGGCCTGGCGCTGGAGGAAGGCCCGCCCAGCCAGATCTTCGGCGACCCCAGGCACGAGCGCACCCGCAGCTTCATCCGGCAAATCGAACGTCACTGAGCGTGAGCAACTGGGACCGGTTCCTCGATTCCTTCTTCAACCTGCGCGTCATGGCGGAGCAGTTGCCGAAGGTCGTCGACGGCTTCCTGCTGACCGTCGTCCTGGCACTCGCGATCGTCGCGACCGGCCTCGTCGTCGGGCTGCTGCTCGCCGTGGTGCGCGCCCTCGGCATCCGGCCGCTGAACTGGCTGATCATCTTCGCCGTCGACCTGTTCCGGGCCTTGCCGCCGCTCGTCATCATCGTGCTGCTCTATTTCGGCCTGCCGGCGATGGGGCTCGAGCTTTCGGGCTTCGGCGCCGCCTGGCTCGCGCTGTCGCTCGTGCTGATGGCTTTCGCGGAGGAGGTCTACTGGGCCGGCATCACCGCGGTGCCGAAGGGGCAATGGGAAGCGGCGCGCTCGACCGGGCTCGGCTTCCTGGCGACCCTTGGCGCCGTGGTGCTGCCGCAGGCGCTGCGCATGACCATCCCGCCGCTCACCAGCCGCACCATCGCGATCACCAAGGGCACGGCGCTCGCGTCCGTGGTCGCGGTGCCGGAGATCCTGGGCGCGGCGCAGGCCGGCGTCTCCTTCTCCTTCAACCCGTCGCCGCTGACCTTGGGCGCGGCTGCCTACCTCATCCTGTTCCTGCCGGTCGTGATCCTCGGCCGCTGGATCGAGACGCGCTTCGCGTGGAAGCGTTAAGAGCCGGTCTCGGAAGGGTGGCGGGTCGTTCTGGCGGTCCTTTTCCGCCCCTGCCGCGCCGTCCTCCTTGCCGATGCAATCAGCATCGGCTGCGTCAGCCGGCACGACAGGAACGAAAAATGCCTCGCCGGACCAACCCGCCACCCTTCCGAGACCGGCTCTGACATGGACGATTTCACCACCAACTTCCTCAACCTCGAAATCCTCCGCGAAGCGTCGCCGATCCTGTGGCAGGGGCTGTGGCAGACGCTGCTGCTCTCGGTCATCGTCGTGCCGCTCGGCATCCTGGGCGGCGTCATCCTGGCGCTGCTGTCGACCGTCGAGAGCGGCTGGGTGCGCTGGCCGCTCCGCGCCTGGACCGACCTGTTCCGCGCATTGCCGCCCCTGGTGCTGCTGGTCTTCATCTATGCCGGCCTGCCCTTCGCCGGCATCGAGATGGGCGCCTTCGGCGCGGTCGCGGTCGGCTTCTTCCTCAACACCGGCGCCTATTACGGGGAGATCCTGCGCGCCGGCATCGAGAGCATCCCGCGCGGCCAGGTCGAGGCCGCCCGCTCGACCGGCCTCGGCCGCGCCCAGACGATGGCGCATGTCGTGCTGCCGCAGGCGATCCGGAACGTGCTGCCCGACCTCGTCTCCAACACGCTGGAGGTCGTGAAGCTCACCTCGATCGCGAGCGTGGTCGCCTTGCCGGAGCTGCTGTTCCAGGCCCGCCAGGCGCAGAGCGTCACCTACAACGCGACGCCGATCGTGGCCGCCGCCATCGCCTACTTCATCCTGCTCTGGCCGGTGGTGCGGCTGCTGAGCCGGCTGGAAAACCGGCAGCTGGCGGCACGGCGATAAGCAACGATCGATTAACTCAAAAAGCGTTGAAAATCCGTCTGGTTCCGTTTTGACTTCCCCTCATCTACGGATGCTGGGAGTTTTCATGCACCTGAAGTCGTCGCTTCTTCCAATCTGTCTCGCAATCCTTCTGGTGGGGTGCGTCAGGGAACCGGGGCAGTTCCGCATCACTCTGCCGTATAGTCCGACGACCGGCGCGGCAGCGGCGGCCCCCAGGCCAATTGTCGCGGTTCGGGCACCTGCGGTGAATGAGCGGGAGATCGGCCGGGATCGCGCGGACTGGATTGGTCGGCAGCGGGACAATTTCGGCCGCACCGTCCTGGAGGTGTTGTCGGACCAGCCCGTGGATCAGGTCGTTGCGCGCGCCTTCTCCGACGGGCTGAGGCAGCGAGGACTCCTTGCCAGCGAAGACGCGCAGGCGCCCTACGTCCTTACCGTCACGATCCATCAGTTCAATGGCGGCCGCTATGGCCGCTCCGAGGCGACGGCGGAGTTCAGTGTGGCGCTATCCGAGCGTGCGACCGGCCGGGAGGTCTGGCGGGATCGCCACCGCAGTCACAACATCCGGGGCGAAGTCTTCAACTTCGATGGCGAGGCCGCCATGGCGCAGCAGATCAGGGATGTCGCGCTGCTGTCGATGAACCAGGCCGTGGACGCGCTGCTCGACAAGGACCAGCTCCGCGCCCTTCTCCGTGTCTGAAAAACCGTATCGATGGACCAAGTAGCAAAAAAGAAAGAAGGGGGTCCGGGGGAATTCATTCCCCCGGGGTCCGCCCTCACCCGGCCTCGGCCGCCGCCGCGGCGCGGAGTGCGGCGCGGGAGACCTTGCCGGAGCTCGTCACCGGCAGTTCGATCAGGAACACCACGTCGCGCGGCACCTTGAAGCTGCCGAGGCGGGCGCGGACGTACTCGCGGAGCATTTCCGCAAGCGCCGCGTCGCCCGCCTCGCCCGCCGCCGGGCGGATGCAGGCGCGGATCGCCTGGCCGCGGAGTGGATCGGGCACGCCGATCACCGCCGCTTCGGCGACGGCGGGGTGCGCCATCAGCGCGTCTTCGATCTCGGTCGGGCCGATCCTGGCGCCGCCGGCCTTGATCAGGTCGTCGCCGCGGCCGCGGTACCAGAAGTAGCCATCCCGGTCGCGGACCGCGAGGTCGCGGGTGCGCACCCAGGGGCCGAGCCGCATCGACGCCGTGAGCTCCGGCTGGTTCCAGTAGCCGAGGAAGAGCGTCGGCGTCTCCGGGACGGTGACGATCTCGCCGACCTCGCCATCGGCGACGGGCATGCCCGCCTCGTCCACCAGTGCCGCGACGTGGCCCGGGAATTCGAAGCCCATGGAGCCCGGGCGGATCGGCCGCAGCGCCTTGCAGTTGCCGATCATGTGGTTGACCTCGGACATGCCGTAGCCCTCGTTCACCACGGTGCCGAGCGCGCCTTCGACCCAGGCGATGGTGCTGCTCGGCAGCGGCTCGCCGCCGGTGAAGATGCAGCGCAGCCGGCCGAAGTCGCGGCCGCGCCGCGGCTCCGGCACCTGCGCCAGGCGGTTGAGCGCGGTCGGCAGCAGCAGCGCATGCGTCACGCCGTGGCGCGCCATGAAGTCCAGCGCCCGGTCCGGCTCGAAGCGGTGCTCGGAGCAGACCAGGCGATGGCCGCATTGCAGGGCGAGATAGACGGTGTCGACCAGCGCCGCGATCCAGCCCCAATCGGCCGGCGTCCACAGCACGGCGTCCGGCTGGTCGAGCGACAGGTCGTAGAACAGCTCCAGCGTCGGGCGATAGGCGTGCAGGATGCGGTGCGCGTGCAGCACGCCCTTCGGCAGCCCGGTCGAGCCCGAGGTGTAGACCAGCAGCGCCGGATCCTCGGCCGCGGTGTCGATGCAGGGACCCGATGCGGGCGCCGCGGCGCGCCAGGCTTCGAAGGGAAGTTCGTCTACGGCCGGGGCGCCGATCGTCAGCACGTGGCGGAGCGCCGGGCAATCCGCGCGGATCGCGGCGACCGGCCGCCAGGCCTCGGCCGCGGTCAGCAGCACGCCGGCGCCGCTGTCGTTCAGCGCGTGGCGCAGCGTGTCCGGCCCGTAGCGCTGCGAGAGCGTCGTCGCGACGGCGCCGAGCCGGAAGGCCGCCAGATGCGCCATCACCGTCTCGATCCGCGCGTCGGTGTGGATGGCGACCCGGTCGCCGCGCCGGACGCCGAGAGCGGCGAGCAGCGTCGCAAGCCGCCGCACCGCGTCGTCGAGCGCCGCGAAGGTGATGTCGGCGATCGTGCCGTCGAGCGCCTCGAAGCTGACCGCCACCTGTCCGGCCCGCGGGCCGGCGGCGTGCAGCCCGAGCGTGTCGCCGGCGATGTTGGCGCGCTCCGGGATCGGGATGCGCCAATGCGCGCCGTCCTCGGCGGGCGTCAGGCCCAGCCTGCGGAGCGCCGCCGCCTCGTCCTCAACCATGCGGCCGTGGTGAGACGAGGGTCACCGCGCCGTCGGCGACGACGACCTCGGGCGCCGGCATCAGCCGGGCGCGATGGCCGTCGAGGTTGCGGCCGGTGCGTGCGTCGAAGCGCCAGGCATGCCAGGGGCAGCGGACCACGCAGCCATCCTCGAGCGGCATCGCGTCCAGGGGCCCGAGCCAATGCGGGCAGATCGTCGAATGCGCGACGAGGCCGCCATCCGCCATCGCGAGGATGCGGAAGGGCCGGCCGGCGAAGTCCACCACCAGCGGCAGCCGCGGCAACAGGCCGGCCAGCGGCCCGAGCGGCACCGGATCGGCGGCCGGGCGCGGCGCTGCCGCCCAGGCGCGGGCGCGCGCTTCCGCCATCTCCCGGTGCTGCATCATCGCCTCGTCTTCCGACCACAGGCGTTCGCAGCTCGCGAGGTACTTGGACCCGAGCATGGCCAGCCGGTCGGGCTCGGCTTCCGGCAGGTAGTAGAGCACCTCGATCGCGGTCCGTTGCGGCGCCAACGGCGTGAGCTGCACCCAGAAGCGGGTGCCGGCGCCGATCCCGGCCTCGAAGACCGCGGTGTAGCGCTGCCGTTCCCGGTCGGCTTCCAGCCGCAGGACCTGGTCGCGATCCGGCGTGCTGGGCGGGCGCGACAGCCGGACCCGCCAGCCCCAGTCGCCGCCATCCAGGTGCTCGATCGCGGTGAAGTAGGTGTCGTGCAGCGCCGGCAGGTGTTCCCAGTCGAAGACGTTCTCGAAGATGCGGTCGATGCTGGCGCCGACCTCCCGCCGGTAGGTCGCGGCCAGGTGCAGGGCAGGATCGGCGGCGGTCGCCTCGGGCGTCGTGCCGGTCATGCTCACCCCCTCCGGATGTTCCAGAACAGGGTCGGCCCTTTCAGCACGCCCTGCACGCTCCGCCGCCAGGCGGTCGGCTGGAAGAACTGGCCGAGCGGGACATAGGGCAGGTCCCGGAACGCCTGGTCCTGGATGCGCGCCGCGATCGCGCGCTGGGTGGCGGGATCGGGGGCGGCGAGCCATTCCTCCCGCATCGCCTCCAGCGCCGGCGAGTTCGGCCAGCCGACGAAGGCCTGCTCGCCCTGGGCGCGCAGGAAGAAGTTCACGCCGGGGTTCATAAGGTCGAGGCCGGAGAGGAAGGTGCAGACCAGGTTCCAGCCGCCCTGCGCCACCGGCCCGCGATTGCCGCGCCGGGCGAGCACCGTCGCCCAGTCGCTCGGCACGTAGTCGAGGTTGAGGCCGAGGCGCCGCAGCATGTCGGCCGCGACCTCGGTCAGCGCCTGGACCTGCGGGTAGTCGGCCGGGCCGATCAGCACGATGCGCTGCCCGGCGAGCGGCGCGAGGGCGGCGCGGGCTGCCGCGAGGTCGCGCGGGCCGGTCAGCGCCGCCATGCCGGCATCGCTCGCCATCGGGGAGGCCGGCGGGAAGAAGCCGATGCCGGCATTCCACATCTCCCGGTCGGTGCCGGCGACCGCCCGCATGTAGTCCTCCTGCACGATCGCCGACAGCAGCGCGCGGCGCATCGCGGGATCGTCGAAGGGCGGCTGGAGGTGGTTGAAGCGCAGGAGGCCGATAAAGCCGGTCGGGTCCGGATTCTCGACCAGGATGTCGCGGTTGCGGCGGAGCAGCGGGATGAGGTCGGTCGCGGGGTATTCCCAGGCGTCGATCTCGCCGGCCTGCAGCGCCGCGGCCGAGGTCGCGGCGTCGGGGATGGTGCGCCATTCCACCCGATCGAAATGCACGATCTTGGGCCCGGCCGTGCTGCTGACCGTGCCGTCCCGCGGCACATAGCGGTCGAACTTCGCATAGACGTTGCGGGCGCCCGCCACCCGCTCCTCGGCGAGGAAGCGGAACGGGCCGCTGCCCACCATCTCGGTGATCGGGCGGCTGACATCGGCGGCGGCGATGTGCGCCGGCATGATGAAGGCGACCGGCGGCGAGGTCTTGCCCAGCGCCTCGAACAGCAGCGGGAAGGGCCGCTTCAGGCGGAAGACGATGTCGCGGTCGTTGGGCGCCGAGAGCTCATCGGTCAGGCCCATGATGGTCAGGCCGAGCTGGTCCCGCATCGCCCAGCGGCGGAGCGAGGCGACGGCGTCGCGGGCGCGGACCGGCTCGCCGTCATGGAACAGCAGCCCGGGACGAAGCCGGATGGTGACCCGCCGCCCTTCCTCCTCGACCAGATGCCCTTCGGCCATCTGCGGCTGCGGGCGGAACGCCTCATCCTGACCGTAGAGCTGGTCGAAGACCATGTAGCCATGGTTGCGGGTGATGTAGGTGGTGGTGACGATCGGATCGAGCACCGAGAGGTCGGAGGCCGGGGTGAAGCGCAGCAGCCGTGCCGGCTGCGCGCCCGCCGGCCGGCCGAGCGCCGGCAGCGCCAGCGCGCTGCCGAGAAGGGTTCGACGCCACATCGCTTTCTCCCCGCATCCTTCGCAGCCCGACGCCCGATATTACGCGCGGCGGAGGCTTCCGGATGCAGGGGCGTGCCGGCAGCGCCTGACCAGGCGGTCCGGCCTCGGAGAGGCCGGCGGCCGAGGTCGGCTCGGCATCGGGGCCACCGATACGGCGCAACCGCACCTGCGACGCCAAGTCGCAAAAAAAGAAAGAAAGGGGGTCCGGGGGGAATTCATTCCCCCCGGTTGCGTCTCAACCCGGCACCCGCGCGTGCCAATCCGTCTCGCGCTGGTAGGCATCCGCCACCTGCAGCACGCGGGCTTCGGCGAAGGGCCGCGCCGCGAGCTGGAGGCCCATCGGCAGGCCGCGGTCGTCGAAGCCGCAGGGGACCGAGATCGTCGGCAGGCCGAGGTAGTTGAACGGCCGGGTATTGGCCGAGACCGTCATGAAGCGCGGCCAGTTCGCCGCATCGGCGTCGATGTCGGTCTCGGCGAGCGTCGGCACCCGGTTGCGAAGCGCGGGCGTCGCGACCACGTCGTGGCGGCCGAGCGCTTCGGCGCAGAAGCGCCGCAGCAGCGGGCCGCGAAGGGACAGCGCCTCCACGTAGAACGTCCCGGGCAGTGGGTAGCCGCCATAGAGTCGGGCGGACAGGTGGGTGGCGTAGTCGCCCGGCCGCTCCCGCATCCAGCGGGCGTGGATGGTCGCCGCCTCGACGCGGCTGACCACCGCGACCGCGGTCGCGACCGCCGAGAGCGAGGGCGCCTTGATGCGCTCGATGGTGGCGCCGCGCGCCTTCAGCACCTCGAGCGCCGCGTCGAAGCCCGCCACGACCAAATCATCGGCATCGTCGAAGAACCATTCCTCCGGCACCGCGACGCGGAGGCCGCTTATGTCGCCGGTGAGGGCCGCCTCGTAATCCGGCACCGCCTCCGGCGCGCTGGTCGGATCGCGCGGGTCGTGGCCGGCGATCACCCGCATGACGCGGGCCGCGTCGCGCGCGGTGCGGGTCAACGGGCCGACATTGTCCATGGAGAAGGACAGCGGCATCACGCCGGCGCGGCTCACCCGCGTCTGGGTGCCCTTGAGGCCGGTGACGCCGCAGATCGCCGCCGGCAGCCGGATCGAGCCGCCGGTGTCGGAGCCGAGCGCCGCATAGGCCATGCGCGCCGCGACCGCGACGCCGGAGCCGGAGGAGGAGCCGCCGGTGCAATAGGGCGGGTTCCAGGGATTGTGGGCATCGCCGAAATGCGCGTTGTGCCCGGTCGGGTTCTGCGCGAATTCCGCCATGTTGAGGGTGCCGAGATCGACCGCGCCGGCGGCATCGAGCCGCTCCAGCACGGTCGCGGTCGAGGGCGGCACGAAGTCCCGCCGGATCTTCGACCCGCAGGTCGAGACCCGGCCTTCCCGGTAGTACATGTCCTTGTGCGCCATCGGCACGCCGTGCAGCGGGCCGAGTGCGGCGCCCGCGGCACGCTTGCGGTCGGCGGCGCGTGCCGCTTCCAACGCCTGCTCCCGGTCGAGCCGGATGAAGGCGTTGAGCACCTTGTCCTGGGCGTCGATGCGCGCGAGGCAGGCCTCGGTCGCGGCGAGCGACGTCACTTCGCCCTTCGCAATCGCGTCGGCGAGGTCGGTCAGCGGCAGCGCGGCGATCGCGGTCATCGCGCCGGCTCCTGCTCGGCGCGGAGGGCGGCTTCGAAGCTGGCCGGCTCATCCTCGAACTGGAGCTGGCCGCGGAGCTGCTCGAAGGCCGCGATCAGCGACAAGTGATCGGCAAGGCCCGCCCTCGCCGCCGCATTGGGCGCCGCGACGCCCTGCCATCGCAGGGCCGCCGTTTCCATCGCACCGAGGTCGCTCTCCGTCATCATCCCGCTCCCATGTATCCAGGGCGCAAGGTTGGACCGGCGTGGCGGCTTCGCGAAGAGGTCGCTGGACGCCGACGCAATGTAACGGGCAGGCTGCGCCCGCGACGCGGGCAGCCGGGGCCCGCTTCTGCACAAAACGGAGACAGTCCATGCGATCCAGGATGCTGACCCTTGCCGCGGTGCTGACCGGCCTTGCCCTGCCGGGCCTGGCCCAGACCCCGGCTCCCGCCTCGCCCGCGCCGACGGCGGCGACGCCCGCCGCACCGGCGACCCCGGCCGCGCCGGCCGCGCAGCGCCGCCAGGCGACGCCCGCCCAGCAGGCGCAGCAGCAGCGCATGCGCGACTGCAATGCGGAGGCCGGCACGCGCAGCCTGGCCGGCGACGCCCGCCGGACCTTCATGCAGAGCTGCCTCGCCGGCCAGGCGCCGGCATCGGCGACCGAGGCCGCGGCGACCACCCCGGCGCAGCGCCAGCAGCAGCGCATGCGCGACTGCAATGCCCAGGCCGGCACTCAGAACCTGGCCGGCGACGCACGCCGCACCTTCATGCAGGGCTGCCTCGCCGGCGGCGCGCCGGCGGCCGGGACGGCAGCCCCCGCCGCCGCGCCGCGCGCCGCGACGCCGCGCGCGCCGGCAGCGCCCGCGGCACCGGCGGCACCGGCCGCGCCGGCCACGCCGCGGAACTGACCCGAACCGCCCCGGCCGGCTCCCGCAGCCGGCCGGGACGTGGCACATCTGGCGCTTCCATGAAGGAGGAACGCCAATGGTTTCGGACGACCCGGTCCTGCTCGCGATCGACGATCGCGGCATTGCGACCGCCACGCTCAACCGCCCGCAGAAGGGCAACGCCTATGACGAGGATCTGCTCGACGCGCTGATCGCCGGACTCGACGATCTCGCCGAGGACGATTCGGTGCGCGCGCTGGTCATCCGCGGCGCCGGCAAGCATTTCCAGGCCGGCGCCGACCTCGACTGGCTGGCCCGCGCCGCGACCTATGCCCCGACCGAGGCCTATCGCGCCTCGATGGGCACCACGCGGGCGATGCAACTGCTGAACGAGTTCCACCGCCCGACCTTCGCCCTGGTGCACGGCGCCTGCTTCGGCGGCGGCTGCGGCATGGTCTGCTGCGTCGACGTCGCCCTGGCCACGCCGGACGCGATCTTCGGCCTGACCGAGGTGCGGGTGGGCGTGGCGCCGACCCCGATCTCGACCCACATGGTGAACGCGATGGGGCTTCGGCAGACGCGGCGCTATGCCCTGACCGGCGAGCGATTCGGCGCCGCCGAGGCGCTCCGCATCGGGCTGGTGCACGAGGTGGTGGAGAAGGACGCCATCGACGGCCGGCTGGCGGCGATCCTGGACGAGACCATGCTCTCGGCCCCCACCGCGATCGCTGTGACCAAGGACAGCTTCCTGGCCGCCAACGGCCTCACGCTCGATCCCCGCCGGATGGCCATGCTGGCGCATGAGAGCTGGACCCAGCGGGCGTCGCCCGAAGGGCAGGAGGGCCTGGCGGCGTTCCGGGAGAAGCGGCGCCCGGCCTGGTACCGCTGACCGACAACCAGCGGTGGTTGTGGGACGGACTGTCATCGAAGCTTCATCGATCTGCAATCCAGCGGTCTTTCCGCCGACCTAGAAGGCGAGCCGCAAGGCGGCGAAGCCCCCGGCCCCAAGCGGGGCACCGCCACACAGGCACGGAGATCAGATCAGTGAACAGGCGGTCCTTCCTTCTGGCGTCGGGCGCCGCGGCGCTCGCGGCACCCTCCCTCCCGGCCTTTGCCCAGGGCGCGTCGATCACCGGGGCCGGCGCCAGCTTCCCGCGGCCCGTCTATGAGCGCTGGGGCCAGGCGGCGCGCGAGCCGCTCGGCGTCACCCTCAACTACCAGTCGATCGGCTCCGGCGGTGGCATCAACCAGATCACCAACCGCACCGTCGATTTCGGCGCCTCCGACGCGCCGCTGCCGGCCGCCCAGCTCACCGAGCGGAACCTGCTGCAGTTCCCGACGGTGATGGGTTCGGTCGTGCTGATCGTGAACATCCCGGGTGTGGCCGACAACGCGCTGCGCCTGACGCCGGAAGTGGTCGCCGACCTCTTCGCCGGCCGCATCACCCGCTGGAACGACGCGAAGCTCACCGAGCTCAACCGCGACATCCGGCTGCCGAACCTGCCGGTGTCGCCGACCTACCGGGCCGATGCCTCGGGCACGACCTTCGTCTTCACGACCTACCTGTCGCGGGTGTCGGATGCCTGGAAGAACGGCCCGGGTGCGGCGACCTCCGTCCAGTGGCCGGTCGGCAACGGCGCCCGCGGCAATGAGGGCGTCTCCAACGCGGTCCGCAACACCCCGGGCGCCATCGGCTACACCGAGAACGCCTATGCGACGGTGAACCGCCTGATCACCACGCAGCTCCGCAACAAGGCCGGCAACTTCGTCCGCCCGGTTATGGAGAGCTTCCTGGCGGCGGCCAGCGCCGCCGACTGGAACGCGCCCAACTTCGCCGCCGACCTGGTCGACCTGAACGGCGCCAATGTGTGGCCGATCGTCTCGCCGACCTTCATCCTGCTGCCGACCAACCCGGCCGCGGACAAGGTGACGGGCAGCCTGAACGCCATGCGGTTCTTCGACTGGTGCTTCAAGAACGGCGAGGACGCCGCGCGGCGCCTGGAATACATCGCGCTGCCGGCTGCGGTGCAGGACCGCATCCGCGCCGCCTGGCGCGAGAGCGTGAAGAACCCGTCCGGCCAGGCGATCTGGACCGCCTGACGTGCACCGGCCGGGGCGCCTCAGGGGCGTCCCGGCCCATCCTTCATCCGCGAGGATCCCCCGCTTGAGCCAGGCCGTGATCGGCGCCGACGCGCCCCCCGCCCCCGCCGGCCGCAAATCCGCCGGCCGCATCGGCGACACCATCTTCGAATGGCTCTGCCGCGGCGCCGGCATCCTGGTGTTGCTGATCCTCGGCGCCATCATCCTGACCCTGTTCCTGGGCGGGCTGCCCGCCTTACAGGCCTTCGGCTTCCAGTTCCTCTGGAGCACCGCCTGGAACCCGGTCGAAGGACGCGAGAGCTACGGCGCCTTCATCTCGATCTACGGCACCGTCGTGAGCTCGGTGCTGGCGATCGCGATCGCCGTGCCGGTCGCCTTCGGCATCGCCTTCTTCCTGACCGAGCTGGCGCCGGAATGGCTGCGCCGCCCGGTCGGCACCGCGATCGAGCTGCTGGCCGCCGTGCCGTCGATCATCTTCGGCATGTGGGGCCTGTTTGTCCTGGTGCCCTTCGTGCAGCAGCACATCCAGCTCGCCTTCGGCGAGACGCTGGGCGAGATCCCGCTGGTGGGCTTCCTCTTCGCCTCCAACAGCTTCACCGGCACCTCCCTGTTCGCGGCCGCCCTCGTGCTCGCGATCATGATCCTGCCGTTCATCGCGGCGACCATGCGGGACGTGTTCAGCCAGGTGCCGCCGGTGTTCAAGGAAAGTGCCTACGGCCTGGGCGCCACCCGCTGGGAAGTGGTGCGCAACGTGGTGCTGCCCTATACGCGCACCTCGGTGGTCGGCGGCATCATGCTCGGCCTCGGCCGGGCGCTCGGCGAGACCATGGCGGTCACCTTCGTGATCGGCAACGCGAACCGGCTGGCGACCTCCATCTTCGACCCGTCGACGACGATCGCCTCGGTGGTCGCGATGGAGTTCCCGGAGAGCCTGATGGGCAGCCTCAAGCAATCCTCGCTGCTGGCCTTGGGCTTCCTGCTGTTCGTCATCTCATTCCTCGTGCTCGCCACCTCGCGCTACATGCTGCGCTCGCGGCTGAAGGCCTGATCCGATGAGTGCCACCTCGATGATCCCGGCCGCTCCCGTCAAGAACCTGGATGTGGCGCGCAGCCTCGGCGCCCGGCGGCGCTTCGTCGACCGGCTGGTGCGCTATCTCTGCATCCTGGCGACCGTCGCAGGCCTGTTCTTCCTGGCCTCGATCCTGCTGACCCTGATCTGGCGCGGGCTGCCGGCGCTCGACCTCACCGTCTTCACGACCGAGTTCCGGCCGACCACCTATGGCGATGACACCGCGGCGCGCGGCGGCCTGGTGCATGCCATCGTCGGCAGCCTGATCCAGGTGTCGCTCGCGACCCTGATCGGCACGCCGATCGGCCTGCTGGTCGGCACCTACCTCGCGGAATATGCGCGGAGCTCGCCGCTCGGCAACGCGGTGCGCTTCGTCTCCGACGTGCTGCTCTCGGCACCCTCGATCCTGATCGGCCTGTTCATCTACCAGCTGATCGTGCTGCCGATGGGCGGCTTCTCCGGCATCGCCGGCGTGCTGGCGCTTTCGGTCATCGTCATCCCGGTCGTGGTCCGCACGACGGAGGACATGCTGCAGCTGATCCCCAACACGCTGCGCGAAGCGGTGATGGGGCTCGGCGCGCCGAAATGGAAGATGATCATGCTGGTCTGCTACAAGGCGGCGCTGTCGGGCATCGTCACCGGCGTGCTGCTGGCGATCGCCCGCATCGCCGGCGAGACGGCGCCGCTGCTGCTCACCTCCTTCGGCAACAACATCAGCACCGCCAACCTCGGCTCCGCCATGGCGTCGCTGCCGATCGCGATCTACCAGCAGGCCAATTCCGGTTTCCCCGACCTGATCGCGATCGCCTGGACCGGCGCGCTGATCGTGACCCTCGGCGTGCTCGCGATCAACGTCGCGGCGCGCACCTTGCTGAAATCGCGTGGCTGAACCCGCGGCCGATAGGGAACAGAGAGAATGAGCTCCTCCACCGAGACCGTCGCGACCGCAGGGACCACCGGCTTCGGCGGCCTGCAGGCCCGCTCGGACGCCGCGATCAACAGCAACGCCCGCGTCTCCGTCCGCAACCTCGACTTCTTCTACGGCGAGTCGAAGGCGCTGAAGTCGATCAACTTCGACCTGCCGGAGAAGCAGGTGACCGGGATGATCGGCCCCTCCGGCTGCGGCAAGTCCACGCTGCTCCGGGTGCTGAACCGCATGTACAGCCTCTATCCCGGCCAGCGCGCGTCAGGCGAGGTGCTGATGGACGGGCGCAACATGATCGCGCCCTCGGTCGACGTGAACGAGCTGCGCGCCAAGGTCGGCATGGTGTTCCAGAAGCCGACGCCGTTCCCGATGTCGATCTATGACAACATCGCCTTCGGCATCAAGCTGCACGAGAAGCTGTCCAAGGCGCAGATGGACCAGCGGATCGAATGGGCGCTGTCGCGCGCCGCGATCTGGGACGAGGTGAAGGACCGGCTCGACCGCTCGGCGCTCGGCCTCTCGGGCGGGCAGCAGCAGCGCCTCTGCATCGCGCGGACCATTGCGGTGCGGCCGGAGGTGATCCTGTTCGACGAGCCGACCTCGGCGCTCGACCCGATCTCGACGCTCAAGATCGAGGAGCTGATCGACGAGCTGAAGCGCGACTTCACCATCGCGATCGTCACCCACAACATGCAGCAGGCGGCGCGCTGCGCCGACCAGGTCGCGTTCTTCTACCTGGGCGAGCTGATCGAGATCGCGCCGGCGGCGCAGATGTTCACCGCGCCGCGGCAGAAGCGCACCCAGGAATACATCACCGGCCGGTTCGGCTGAGCGAAGGACCGGACGCCATGGCCCAGGACATGCCGGAGCACATCGTGCGCAGCTACGAAGAGGATCTGAGGCGGCTCCGCGACATGATCGCCCGCATGGGCGGCCTGGCCGAGCAGCAGGTGGCGGATGCGACGACCGCGCTGGTCCGCCGCGACAGCGAACTGGCGGCCGAGGTCGTCAAGCGCGACACCCAGATCGACCAGCTGGAACGGGAGATCGAGGCCTTCTGCGTGCGCCTGCTGGCGCTGCGCCAGCCGATGGCCTCCGACCTGCGGCTGATCGTCGCCACCATGAAGGTGAGCCACGACCTGGAGCGTATCGGCGACTACGCCAGCAACGGTGCCAAGCGGGCGATCGTGCTGGCGACCCTGCCGGCGATCGGCAGCCTCAACGGCTTCCTGCGCATGGTGCGCCTCGTGCAGGCGAACCTGACGGCGGCGATCGACGCGCTGGTGCAGGACGATGCCGACGCCGCCGCCCGGGTCTGGGGCGCCGACGAGCCGGTCGACGACATCTACAACGGCATCTTCCGCGAGATGCTGACCCACATGATGGAAGACCCGCGCAACATCACCGCGGCGACCCACCTGCTGTTCATCGCCAAGAACCTGGAGCGCATCGGCGACCACGCGACCAACATCGCGGAGACGGTGCACTACGCGGTTCGCGGCGACGCCCTGCCGGACGAGCGGCCGAAATCGGACAGCTCCGCCTTCGCGGTGGTGCGGCCGCCCGAAGCCTGAAAGGCCCGAACCCCATGTCGATCGCCCTGACCGGCGGTGCCGCGCGGCCCACCATCCTCGTCGTCGAGGACGAGGCGCCGCTGCTGACGCTCATGCGCTACAATCTGGAGAAGCAGGGTTTCGTCGTCGAAGAAGCGACCGACGGCCAGGAAGCGCTGCTCCGCGTCGCCGAAGCCAAGCCCGACCTGGTGCTGCTCGACTGGATGCTGCCGGCGATGTCGGGGCTCGAGGTCTGCCGCCAGCTTCGCCGCCGGCCGACCACGCGCGACCTGCCGATCATCATGGTCACCGCCCGCACCGAGGACCAGGACACGGTGCGTGCGCTCGACACCGGGGCCGACGACTACATCGCCAAGCCCTTCGCCATGGAGGCGCTGCTGGCGCGCATCCGCGCCCTGCTCCGCCGCTCCGGGGCGGTGCCGGAGAAGGGCACGCTCCGCTACCAGGACCTGGCGATGGACCAGGATGCGCACCGCGTCACCCGCGCCAGCCGGCCGCTGCATCTCGGCCCGACCGAATACCGGCTGCTGGAATTCTTCCTGCTGCACCCCGGCCGGGTCTTCACGCGGGAGCAGGTGCTGGACGCGGTCTGGGGCCGCGACATCCATGTCGAGCCGCGCACCGTCGACGTGCATATCCGCCGCCTGCGCAAGGCGATCAACGGCCCGGGCGAAGCCGACCTGATCCGCACCGTCCGCGCCGCCGGCTACGCGCTGGACGCGGAGGACGGCTGAGCGCGCCTGCCCTCACTCCACCAGGGCAGGCAGCGACTCGAACACCTCTTCCGCACGCTTGAAGGCGACTTCCGCACGGCGGCGGGCTTCCGGCTCAGGATGACGGTCGGGGTGATAGCGCCGGCGGAAGGCACGGCGGACTTCGGCCACCAGCCAGAGCGGCGCGTCGGCGGTCAGGAAGACCCGGTGATGCGGGGAGGCGCCTTGCGGCGCCAGCCGCTCCGCTTCCTCGGCGCGGTATTCCACCTCCGCCAATCGCCGGCGCAGGTGTTCGATCGTGGTGGCCGCGGCGGCGAGCGTGCCGCGCATCTCTTCCTCCCGCGCCGTGCCGTCGAGGAGCGCGATGCGGTGCTCGACGGCGCTCTCCAGCCGTCGTGCCCTCTGGCCGGGACGGTGCGACAGCTCGTCCTGAATGCGGGCGAGCACCATCCGGTTCGCGGCGTGCTGCGCCGCATGTTCCGCGAGCTGATCCAGGTGCCAGTCGAAATGCGGGCGAGAGTCGTCCATCCGTGTCTCCAGAGCAGCGCGACCCTGCCACGCCGCCCCTTAACCAAAACTGAGGCGGAGGCTCAGCGCATCAGTCCCCGCTGCTCCATCCAGGCCTGGATCCGGGCCGCGATGGCGTCGCTGTTGTCGTCCATCATCAGCATATGGCTGTTGCCGCGAATGCCCTCAGCCGGCAGGTCGAGCGTCTCGGCGGTGCCGCCGGCCTCCCTGAGGCGGGCCTGCCAGCGGTCGATATTGCCGCGGATATTGGTCCAGAAGGCGCTGTCGCCGAGATGGTCGCCCCAGACCACCAGGTGCGGCACGGCGCGGAGCCGCGCCGGATCGGCCGCGGCCGGCGGCGTGCCGGAGGGTTCGACCGCGATCACCGCCCGCACCTTGTCGGGCGCATTGAGCGCGGCCGTGAAGGCGAAATTGCCGCCCTGGCTGTGCGCCAGCAGGACGCAGGGGCAGATGCGCTGCACAAGCGCGTCGTAGGCCGCCTGGATCTGGCGGTCGGTCGTCGCCCAGCGCGGCACGCCCTGGCGCATGAACTGGTTCCAGGCGGCGGGCGGAAAGCGACTGTCGGCGAAGGCGCGGCGCTGGGCGGGGTCGATGTTCCAGCCATCGGCGGGCCCGATCCGGAACAGGCCCCAGCCCTCGCCGAGCGTGCGGAACACCGGCTCGCCGGGCAGGATCTCCGGGAAGCGCGCCCAGCCGGCGCGGCCGCGCTCCATCGCGTCGGCGACGTAGACGTCGTGGCCGGCGCGGAGGAAGCGCATCTGCCAGCCTTCGCGGCCATCCGGCGTCGTCTCCCAGGTGACGCCGGTCAGGCCGCCGCCATGGATCAGCAGCAGCGGGTCGCGGGCCCGCGGATTGGCCAGGCGGACATACTGGGCATACATCTGCTCGACCTGGAACTGGCCGTTCGGATCGATGCGGAGCGGCGGCGCGCCCTGCGAGAAGACGATCTCCCGCGGCGGCAGGCCGGAGAGCTCGGCGACGCGGCCGCCGACATGCAGGCTGCCGATCTCCCGGATCTGGAGCGGCTCCTGGGCCGCGGCCGTGCCGCAGGCCAGCAGGCACGCGGCCAGAAGGCCCGCGCGAAGCGTTCGATGCATGCTCTTGTTTCCCCCCCGATTGGCGGCGCGTCAGGCCGCTGGATGAACGGTTTTCCAGTGGCGCGCGATGTCGATGCGGCGCGTCACCCAGACTTCCGGCCGGGCGGCGAGCCAGTCGAGCAGCCTCGCCAGGCCTGCGGCGCGGCCGGGATGGGCGATGATGCGGTTGTGCAGGCCGAAGCTCAGCATGCGCGGCGGATCCTCCCGCACCACGCATTCGACGGCGTTGCGGATATAGGCATAGTACTCGTCGCCGCTGGTCATGCCCTGGCGCGCGAAGCGGACGTCGTTGTGGACCAGCGAATAGGGCAGCACGAGCTGGTCGCGGGCGCCGACCTTCACCCAATAGGGCAGCTCGTCGTCATAGGCGTCGCTGTCGTATTCGTATCCGGCATCCAGCAGCAGCCGACGGGTCGCGAGCGTCGGCGCGTAGCGGGTGTACCAGCCGGCCGGGCGGGTGCCGATGCAGCGGGCGATCGCGGCGGTGGCGTCGGCGATGCGCGTCCGCTCGGTCGTCTCGTCCATGCCGGCATGGATCTCCCACCGGAAGCCATGGCCGGCGACGTCCCAGCCGGCTTCCGCCATCGCGGCGCAGGCCTCCGGGTTCCGCTCCAGCGCGCGCGCCACCGCGAAGACGGTGCAGGGCAGGCCACGGCGGGTGAAGATGCGGTGCAGCCGCCAGAAGCCGGCGCGGCTGCCGTAGAGGAACATGCTCTCGGCCGCCAGGTCGCGACCCTTTACCGGCGCGGTGCTGCCTTCGGTCAGCGCCGCCTCGGACTGCGCATCGCCGTCGGGGACCGCGGCCTCTCCGCCTTCTTCGTAGTTGATGACGAAGTTGACCGCGACATGGGCGCCGCCCGGCCAGCGCGGGTCGGGCGGGTGGCGGCCATAGCCCCGGAAGTCGCGCAGGCGGCCAGCATCGGCATCGGCATCCGCGTCGCTCATGGCAGCATCTCCGATCCGGGGACGAGGCCCTTCGGCAGCGCCGCGGCATGGCGCGCGACCTCCCCGGGGCGGGCGAGCCAGATCCGGTCGCGGTGCTCCAGGATGCGTGCCAGCGCGTCGCGGAACGGGCGGAGGCGGGAGGGCTGGCCGATGATGAAGGGGTGCAGCACGATCGAGCAGACCAGCGGCCGCCGCGCCGATTGCGCCAGCAGCATCGCGAACTGGTCCTCCATCATGGCCGCGAATTCGCGGCCCGTGTGCTGGCGGGCGATCATCGCCGGGCTGTCGTTGACCTCGACCGAATAAGGGACCGAGAGGATCGGGCCGGCGCGGGTCGCCATCCAGAAGGGCTGGTCGTCGGCCGGCCAATCCATGACGTAGGAAAACCCTTCCTCCTTCAGCAGGTCGAGGGTGACGGCGGACTGCGCGATGTAGGGGCCGAGCCAGCCGGCGGGCGCGGCGCCGGCATGGCGCGCCAGGCCGTCGCGGCTCTCGGCGATCAGCCGCCGCTCGTCCTCCTCCCACAACCCGTCCTGGCGTTCGGAATTGCTGCGGCCGTGGCCCACGAACTCGTCGCCGCGGGCGCGGAGCGCCGGCGCGATCTCCGGGCAGGCGTCGAGGGCGGCGGCATTGACGTTGTGCGCCGCCGGCACGCCGAGCTCGTCCAGCACCTCGAGCATGGACCAGAGGCCGACCCGGTTGCCGTAGTCGCGCCAGGCATAGGCGCGCTGGTTCTGCGTGGGCGTCAGGCCGGTGCTGTCGCTGCCGATCCCGGCTCGAAAGGCGAAATGCTCGATGTTGTTGCAGACCACGAGCGCCAGGCGGGCGCCGTTCGGCCATTCATAGGTGGGGCGGTCCTTGATCGCGCTGTGCGCGTAGCGCCCGTGCCGCGGCAGCTTCATCCGTCGCCCTTCCCCCTCGTCGCTCGCAAGCCTCCGCCCGGCACGGGGCCAGCGTCAATGGCGCGTCCGGACGCGGCGCGGCGGACGTGGCGGGTCGCGAGCAGGGCGGCGAGCTCCTCGTCGCCGTCCAGGATCGCCCGCAGGATCGCGACATGGTCCTGCCAGTCCGGCCGGGCGCGGACCGGCGCGTTGCGCCGGAACAGCATCTCCGTCCGTTCGCGCAGCGGGCGCATCATGTCCTGCAGCACCCGGTTGGCGCCGGCGAGCACGACGAGGTCGTGGAAGGCGCCGTTCAGCCGCGCGAGCTCCTCCGCCGGGCCATCGGCGGCCAGCGCTTCGCCATGCGCGATCAGGTCGCGGATCGCGGCCGCGGCGGCGGCATCGCGGTGGCGGGCGGCGAGGCGCGCGGTCAGCGCTTCCAGCACCGCGCGCACCTCGATCAGGTCTTCGGCGAATTCAGCGGTGAGGGCCGCGACCTGCACGCCACGGCCGCCGCGGGCCGGCTCCGCCAGGCCTTCGGTGACCAGCTGCTTGATGGCCTCGCGGATCGGCACGCGGGAGATGCCGAGCTCGGCCGAGAGCCGTTCCTCGACCAGCCGGTCGCCGGGCCGGATTGCGCCGTCGAGGATGGCGCGGCGCAGCGTCTCCAGCGCCTGGCGGCTGAGCAGGGGCGCGCCGGGCCGGCCGGCGTCGGGTCTCGTCATGCGTGTCGTCGTTTCCTGTCGTTCGGCAGTGAAGCCGAGATTGTCCGTATACGGAACTGGAGAGCCACTGGCGCTATTTGGCTCTGAACACTGCTTTTCGCGTCATTTAGAAGGAACGCGAATGAGTTTCTCATAGAATCCTGCTTGACCCTGACGATTACCGCATACGAAGCTTCTCGTCGCCCGGCCTGCCGGGCCAAGCAGTGCGGTCGCCGGGAGGCGCCGGTCGGAGAGCGCGGCATAGCCAACAGGGGGTCATCCCATGGGCGTCCAGATCGCTTCCGTGCATTACGTCTATCTCCTCGGCGTCGCCGTCATCGTCCTGTCGATGGTGATGCGCGCCAACGTCGTGGTGCCGGCGCTCGCCGCCACCTTCGCGGTCGCCGCCGCCTATTCCGGCAGCCTGGTCACTGCGACCGTCGCGGTCTTCAACGGCTCGCTCGTCGCGGCCAAGGAGCTGTTCAGCATCTTCCTGGTCATCGCCCTGATGACCTCGCTCCTCAACGCGCTCCGCGCCCTCGGCGCCGACCGCGCGATGGTGCGGCCGTTCCGCCGCGTCATGGTCAACGGCCACGTCGCCTTCGTCGCCGTCGCCGCCATCACCTACGTCATCTCGCTGTTCTTCTGGCCGACGCCGGCGGTGCCGCTGGTCGCCGCGACGCTGCTGCCGGCGGCGATCGCCGCCGGCCTGCCGGCGATGGGTGCGGCGATCGCCATCGCGATCGCCGGCCAGGGCATGGCGCTGTCGTCGGACTACATCATCCGGGTGGCGCCGGCGATCAGCGCCCGCGCCGCCGGCATGGCGGATGCCGCCGGCACCATCGCCGACAAGGCGCTGGTGCTCTCCCTCGTCACCGGCGGCGTGGCGCTGCTGCTCGGCTACCTCGCGATCCGGAGCCGCATCGCCGATCCCGACCCGCGTCACCTCCAGCGCTGGATGGGCGGCGCCACGCTCGGCCCGAGCCTCGCCGAGCAGCGCGCGGAGATCGCACCCAATATCGGCTCCTTCGACAAATCGGTGCTGGCGCTCCGCGCCGCCGAAGGCGAGCCGGAGCAGGACCCCGCCGCCGACGGCGCCATCCTCGGCCCCGACGGCACCCTCGCCGCGGCGCCGGCGGCGCGCTGGTCCGGCATCCTCGCGGTGCTGACGCCGCTGGTGTTCCTCTCGCTCATCCTCTTCATGCTGGCGCCGAAATTCATCCCCGACCTGCCGGAGCTCAAGGGCGGCGATGCGGCGGCAATGGTCGGCGGCACGGCCGCGCTGATGATGCTGGTCGCGACCTTCGCCGCCGACGGCGCGCGGGCCATGCACACCGCGGCCGACCACCTGATCGACGGGCTGGTCTTCGCCTTCCGCGCCATGGGCACGGTGCTGCCGATCGCCGGCTTCTTCTTCCTGGGCGCCGCCGAGACCTCCGGCGCCATCCTCAACCTGCCGGCCGGCACCGCCGGCCCCGGCCTGCTGTTCGAGGTGATCCATGCGATGGAGCACCTGATCCCGCACAGCCCGACCGTCGTCGCCTTCGCGGTGCTGCTGGTCGGCATGATCACCGGCATCGACGGATCGGGCTTCGCCGGCCTGCCGCTGACCGGGGCACTCGCCGGCGCGCTCGGGCCGATGGCGCGCATGGACCCGACGACGCTCGCCGCGATCGGCCAGATGGGCGCGGTCTGGACCGGCGGCGGCACGCTGATCGCCTGGTCGTCGCTGATCGCGGTGACCGGCTTCGCCCGCGTGCCGGTGCTGGACGCGGTGCGCATCCTGTTCCTGCCGGTCACCACCGGCCTCGTCGCCTCCACCTTGCTCGCCGTCCTGCTCTGGTGACGCCGGACGCCCTCGCTTCAACCCGCACGAAGGACAGAGACCGATGCCCGAGCTGATGGACCGCGACACCTTCCGCACCGCCCTCGAACAGGCGATCCAGGGCAGGAGCGCCAACAAGTCGCCCTTCAGCGTCGGCTGGGCGGGCGGCAAGCTGACCCGCGCGCACCTCGCGCGCTGGGCGGAGAACCACTACCACTATGTCGGCCCCTTCGCCGACTACCTCGCCTGCGTCTATGCCCGCATGCCCGCCCGCCATGTCGAGGCCAAGGATTTCCTCCTGCAGAACATGTACGAGGAGGAGATCGGCGGCGACCGCCACACCGACCTGCTGATCCGCTTCGCCGAGGCTTGCGGCACCACGCGCGAGCGGGTGCAGGACCCCGACAACATGTCGCCCACCACCCGCGGCCTGCAGAGCTGGTGCTACGCGGTCGCGATGCGGGAGGATCCGATCGTCGCCGTCGCGGCGCTGGTCGTCGGCCTCGAATCCCAGGTGCCCTCGATCTATCGCCGGCAGACGCCGACGCTCCGCGAGACCTACGGCTTCACCGACGAGGAGGTCGAATTCTTCGACCTGCACATCGTCTCCGACGAGATCCATGGCGAGCGCGGCTACCAGATCGTGCTCGAACATGCCGACACGCCGGAGCTGCAGCAGCGCTGCCTGCGCATCTGCGAAATCGGCGCCGAGATGCGGCTGCTCTACACGACCGCCCTCTACAACGACTACGTCGCCGGCGAGGTGCCGCTCCGCGAGCTCGGCCTGGCGGCGTGACGGCAGCACGCCGATGCCGATCGTAACCTTCCGGAAGGGCGGGGTGAACCTCGTGGCAGCGGTGCAGGACAACACCAACCTCGTCGTCCGCGCCGGCATCCGCAAGTTCCCCTACCCGCTGCTGCGCTACGGTTGCGGCATGGGGCAATGCGGGAAATGCGCCTGCCGGGTGCTGGAGGGCGCGGAGCATCTGCCGCCGCCCAACTGGAAGGAAGCCAGGCGCCTCGGCCCTCGCCTGGAGCAGGGCTACCGGCTCTGCTGCCAGCTCTGGCTGCATCACGACATCACCCTCGAACAGGATGAGCCATCCGCATGTACGTCATCCTGACCAGCAAGCCCGGGCTGTTCCGCACCGAGCCCGGGCCCGGGCTGCGGCCGGTCGCGGCTTACGACTACATCTTCTACGGCAAGCGGAAGGCGCGCTTCGTCATCGCGGCGCTGGAGCACGACACAAAACTCCGCGTCGTCGACGAGGCGCCGCCGCCGGTGCTGAACCTGGTGCCGACGAAATTCCTCGAACGCTTCGAGAGCGTCGAAGCTGCGCGACGCGAGCTCGAGCACCTGACCGTGTTCGGCGCCATGGACACGGTGCTGGAGGCGGTGCCCCTGCCGGGCGAAGCGGCATGATCCGCATCACCTTCCTCGGCTATGGCGACCGCAGCGATGGCGGCCGCACCGTCGAGGCGCCGGAGGACAGCAACCTGCTGCGCATCTCGCTCCGCGAGAAGGGCGGCGTGCCGTTCAAATGCGGCGCCGGCCTCTGCGGCACCTGCCGCTGCCGGATCGAGGCCGGGCTCGAGCATGCCGACGCGGTCAAGGCCAAGGAGCGCCGGCATCTGACCGAGGCCGACATCGCCGCCGGCTACCGGATGGCCTGCCAGACCTTCGTCCGCGGCGACGTCAGCATCTCCTGGGAGCCGCCGCCGGCGCGCGCCGCGGCGCGCCCCGTCACCGAGGAAGCGACATGAGACAGAGCCTGATCCTGGACGCCGCGGAAGCCCGCGCGATGGTCGCGGCGGCCCTCGCCAAGGCGGCCGCGATCGGCGTCGCGGAGACCGCCTGCGTCGTCGATGCCGGCGGCTATCCGCTGGTGCTGGAACGGATGGACGGCGCCCGCAGCACCGGGCCGCAGATCGCCTGGAACAAGGCCTGGACCGCCGCCGGCCACCGCCGCTCGACGCATCTCTTCACGACGCCGCCCGGCGGCCCTGCCCTGCCGGGCAACGAGGCCTTCGGCATCCAGTGGAGCTTCGGGGGCCGCTTCGCGACCTTCGTCGGCGGCCTGCCCGTCCTGGTCGACGGCGCCGTCATCGGCGGCATCGGCCTGTCCGGCGGCAATGGCGAGCAGGACATCGCCTGCGGCCTGGCGGGGCTCGAAGCGCTGGCCGCGCTGCTCGCACCCGCCGGGCATCAGGTCCTGGTCCAGGCCGACATCAAGGCCTGACCTAATTCTGCGCCGTGATCCCGGTGGCGCGCACGATCGGCGCCCAGCGGTCGTATTCGCGGGCGACGAAGGCGTCGGTGTCGGCGGGCGACATCCAGATCGGCTCCGAGGCGATGTCGGCGAGCCGCGCCTTGATCGCCGGCAGTTCCATGATCTCGCGCGACGCCGTCGCCAGCCGGTCGAGCACCGGCTGCGGCGTGCCGCGCGGCGCGAAGAGGCCGGTCCAGGACCGCACCCCGTAGCCGGCGACGCCCTGTTCCGCGACGGTCGGGATGTCGGGGCGGAAGCTGACCCGCGTCTCGGTCGCGACGCCCAGGATGCGCACCCGACCGTCGCTCGCCGGCCCGACCAGCGTCGGCAGGTTCATCACCGCCATCGGGATGGTGCCGGCGACGAGGTCGGCGACCGCGGCGCCGCCGCCGCGATACGGCACATGCGTCAGGTCGGTGTCGGTCATCATCCGGAACAGCTCGCCGCCGAGGTGGTTGCTGCTGCCGGCGCCGGAACTGCCGAAGGAGAGGCCGCCGCGGGTCGCCCTGATCTTGGCGATCAGCTCCGGGATCGAGGAGACGCCGAGCGAGGGATGCACCGCGATCGCGTTCGGCACGTCGACCCACATCGCGGCACCCACCAGCGCCTGGCGCGGGTCGTAGCCGAGATCGGGCGAGATCAGCGCGTGGAAGACGTGATTGGAGGCGGAGGAGACCAGCAGCTGGTGCCCATCCGGCCGGGCGCGCGCGACGAGGCCCATGCCGATGGCGCCGCCGCCGCCCGCGCGGTTCTCGATGACGAATTGCTGCCCGAAGCGCTCGGAGAAATGCGGCGACAGCAGGCGCGCGACCACGTCGTTCGACCCGCCCGGCGCCCAGGGCACGATCAGCGACACCGGCCGCGTCGGCCAGTCACCCTGGGCTACCGCCCGGCGGGCGAGGAAGGGCGCGGCGAGCGCCGCACCGAGAAGGGCGCGGCGGCGCGGCCGGAACACGGACATCGGTTTCACTCCCGGACTGGATACACGAGAGCCCCTATAGCGCGGCACGGGAGTTGCGCCAAAGCGGCCCGCTGGGCTTGGATGGCGGCAGGGAGACTTGCCGGCCGCGGCCAGCCAACACGAATGGGGACGCCGATGACCTTCAAACGACGCGATCTGATGCTGGGTGCCGCCGCCCTCGGCCTCGCCCGGCCGGCGCTCGCGCAGCCGGCCGCGGGCCGGGTGCTGAAATACGTGCCCCAGGCGGACCTGACGGTCATCGACCCGGTGATGACCACCGCCTATGTCACCCGCCATCACGCGTTGATGGTCTACGACCAGCTCTTCGGCATGGACAGCAAGCTCCGGCCGCAGCCGCAGATGGTCGAGGGCCACACGGTCGAGCAGGACGGCAAGCTCTGGAACTTCCGCCTGCGCGAAGGGCTGCTGTTCCACGACGGATCGCCGGTGCGCGGGCGCGACTGCATCGCCTCCATCCGGCGCTGGGCGCAGCGCGATGCGCTCGGCCAGATGCTGATGGCGCGCGTCGCCGAGATGACGGCGCCCGAGGACCGCACCTTCACCATCAGGCTCGAGCGTCCCTTCGGCCCGATGCTGGAGACGATGGCAAAGATCGGCCCCTCCGCGCTCTTCATCATGCCGGAGCGGATCGCGGCGACCGATCCCAACCGCCCGATCACCGAGACGATCGGCAGCGGCCCGTTCCGCTTCCTGCCCGACGAACGGGTGGTCGGCGCCCGCGTCGCCTATGAGCGCAACGCGGCCTATCGCCCGCGCGAAAGCGGCGAGACGGATTGGGCGGCCGGGCCGAAGCGGGTCCATTTCGACCGCGTCGAATGGACGATCATGCCGGATGCCGGTACCGCCGCCGCGGCGCTCCGGAACGGCGAGGTCGACTGGTGGGAGAATCCGCCGAACGACCTGCTGCCGGTGCTGCGCCGCACCCGCGAGGTCGAGGTGCAGCGCGCGAGCGAGCTCGGCGTCTTCGGCACCGGCGTCTTCAACTGCCTGCACCCGCCCTTCGACAAGCCGGCGGTCCGCCGCGCGGTGTTGCGCGCGATGAGCCAGGCGGATTTCATGACCGCCTGCGCCGGCGCCGATCCCTCCTTCTGGCGCGCCGGCATCGGCGTCTTCACCCCCGGCACGCCGCTCGCGAACGAGGCGGGGTTGGAGGCGATCACCGCGCCGCGCGACATCGAACGCTCCCGCCGCGAAGTGCGGGAGGCCGGCTACAATGGCGAGCGCGTGGTGCTGATGGCCCCGTCCGACCAGTCGGTGCTGGCCGCCCTCGGCGAGGTCGGGCGCGACCTGCTCGTGCGGCTCGGGATGAATGTCGATTACGCGGTCAGCGACTGGGGCACGCTGGTGCAGCGCCGCGCCAAGAAGGAGCCGCCCGAACAGGGCGGCTGGAACATGTTCCACACCACCTGGAACGGGCTCGACGGCATCAACCCCGGCGTGATGCAGTTCATACGCGCCAACGGCCAGGGCGCCTGGTTCGGCTGGCCCACCGTGCCCACGCTCGACGCGGCGCGGGCGGAATGGTTCGACGCGCCCGACATCGCGGCGCAGCGCGGCATCGCCGAACGCATCCAGCAGGCGGTGTTCCAGGAAGCGCCCTATCTGCCGACCGGCCAGTATTTCGGGCACACCGCCTGGCGGCGCGGCATCACCGGCGCGATCCCCGCGATCTACGCCTTCTGGAACATCCGCCGCGGCACGTGACGGCTTCCGCCCCGCGCATCGCGCGGGCTAGGGTCGGCGACAGGGGCTTTAACGATCTTCAAGGGAGGCGCGCGTTGGCCTACGCGCTGCAGCAGCTCATCAACGGCGTCTCGCTCGGCATGATCTACGGGCTGATCGCGGTCGGCTACACGATGGTCTACGGCATCATCGGCATGATCAACTTCGCCCATGGCGACGTCTTCATGATCGGCGCCTTCGTGGCGCTGATCACCGTGGTCATGCTGCTCTCCGGCGGGTTGATGGACGGCCCGGCGGCGATCCTGCTGGTGCTGCTGATCTCGATGGCGGTGACCGCGCTCTATGGCTGGTCGGTCGAGCGCCTCGCCTACCGCCCGCTCCGCGGCAGCTTCCGCCTGGCGCCGCTGATCTCGGCGATCGGCATGTCGATCCTGCTGCAGAACTACGTGCAGCTCTCGCAGGGGGCCAGGGTCAAGCCGATCGAGCCGGTGGTGCGCGGCGGGTTCGAGCTGATGCGCGACGGCAGCTTCGCCGTGCAGGTCAGCACCATCCAGATCATGATCGTCGCGATCACCATCGTCGTGCTCGCGGTCTTCACCTGGCTGGTCACCCGCACCTCGCTCGGCCGCGCCATGCGCGCCTGCGAGCAGGACCGCAAGATGGCGGCCCTGCTCGGCATCGACACCGATCGCACGATCAGCCTGACCTTCGTGATCGGCGCCATGCTCGCCGCCGTCGCCGGCACGCTGTATCTCATGCGTTATGGCGTGATCGACTTCTACATCGGCTTCCTGGCTGGGGTGAAAGCCTTCACTGCGGCGGTGCTCGGCGGTATCGGCAGCCTGCCGGGTGCGGTGCTGGGGGGCTTGCTCATCGGCCTGATCGAGACCTTCTGGAGCGCCTATTTCAGTGTCCAGTACAAGGACGTCGCCGCCTTCTCGATCCTCGTGCTGGTGCTGATCTTCATGCCGACCGGCCTGCTCGGCCGGCATGAGGTCGAGAAGGTATGAGGATCGGCCTCGCCTTGCGCGACGCCGCGATCACCGGGCTGATCGCGGCGGGGCTGTTCCTGCCGATGGTGGCGCTGCGCACCGATGTCGGGCCGACCGGTGCCCTCTTCCTGCGAACCCGCTGGTCGGATGCGGCGATCCTGATCGGGCTCGCCTTCGCGGCGCGCTTCCTGCTGGTGCTCTGGCTCGGGCGGCGCGTCCCCGTCGCCTCGACCGCCAGTCCCTGGTGGGAGGAGCCGCTCCGCCGCGCCGGCCGCCTGCTGGCGCCGCTGCTGCTCGGCTTCGCCGTCGTGCTGCCCTTCATCCCCGGCACCGGCCGCTACGAGCTCGATCTCGGCGTGCTGGTGCTGACCTATGTCATGCTCGGCTGGGGGCTCAACATCGTGGTCGGCCTCGCCGGTCTGCTCGACCTCGGCTACGTCGCCTTCTACGCGGTCGGCGCCTATTCCTACGCGCTGCTCGCACAGGGCTTCGGCCTGTCCTTCTGGGTCTGCCTGCCCTTGGCCGGGATCCTCGCGGCCTTCTGGGGCATCCTGCTCGGCTTCCCGGTGCTGCGGCTGCGCGGCGACTACCTCGCGATCGTGACGCTCGCCTTCGGCGAGATCATCCGCGTGGTGCTGATCAACTGGGTCAGCCTGACCAACGGGCCGAACGGCATCGGCGGCATCCCGCGCCCCTCCTTCTTCGGCCTGCCCTTCAGCATGAGCGGCGAGCCCGACACCTTCGCCGGCTTCTTCGGGCTGGAGCCGAGCCCGCTGCACCGGGTGATCTTCCTCTATTACCTCATCCTGGCGCTCGCGATGCTGACCAACTGGGTCAGCATCCGGCTGCGCCGGCAGCCGCTCGGCCGCGCCTGGGAAGCGCTCCGGGAAGACGAGATCGCCTGCCGCGCGCTCGGCATCAACATCACCACCACCAAGCTCACTGCCTTCGCACTCGGCGCGATGTTCGGCGGCTTTGCCGGCGCCTTCTTTGCGACCCGCCAGGGCTTCATCAGCCCGGAGAGCTTCACCTTCATCGAGAGTGCGATCATCCTGGCGATCGTCGTCCTGGGCGGCATGGGCAGCCAGATCGGCATCGCACTCGCCGCCCTGATCATGATCGGCGGCTTCGAGGTGTTCCGCGGCCTCGACGAATGGCGGATGCTCGTCTTCGGCACCGCCATGGTGGTGATCATGGTGCTCAGGCCGCGCGGCCTGGTCTCCTCCCGCACGCCGACCGTCGCCTTGGGCGAAAGGCGGGCGATCAGCGGGTCGCTGGTGGGCGAAGGACAGGGATGAGCAACACCGTTCTGACTGTCGAGGCGCTGACCATGCGCTTCGGTGGCCTCACCGCCGTCAACGAGGTTTCCTTCGCCGCACGGCTGCACGACATCACCGCGATCATCGGCCCGAACGGGGCCGGCAAGACGACGCTCTTCAACTGCATCACCGGCTTCTACCGCCCGAGCGAGGGCGCCATCACCCTGCACGGGCCGCAGGGCGGCGCAGCGCTGCACAAGCTCGCCGGCCACCGCATCGCGCGCGCCGGCGTTGCCCGAACCTTCCAGAACATCCGCCTGTTCCAGGGCATGACGGTGCTCGAGAACCTGCTGGTCGCGCAGCACAACCGGCTGATGGCGGCGACCGGCTGGGGCATCGGCGCGGTGCTCGGCCTGTCGCGCTTCCCGGCGGCGGAGCGGGAGGCGATCGATCGCGCCCGCCACTGGCTGGATGCGACGGCGCTGCTGGAGCGCGCCGACGACCCCGCCGGCGCCCTGCCCTATGGCGCGCAGCGGCGGCTCGAGATCGCGCGCGCCATGTGCACGGAGCCCTCGCTGCTGTGTCTCGACGAACCGGCGGCCGGCCTCAACCCGCGCGAGAGCGACGAGCTCGCGGCGCTGCTGCGCATGATCCGCGACGGCGGCTGCTCCATCCTGCTGATCGAGCACGACATGAGCGTGGTGATGGGCATCTCCGACCGCATCGTGGTGCTGGACCACGGCCGCAAGATCGCGGACGCCACGCCCGCCGAGATCCGCGCCGATCCGCGGGTGATCGCGGCCTATCTCGGCGAGGGGGATGAGGAGGAATGAGCCATCCCCTTCTTGCCCTGGAGGACGTCTCCGCCGCCTATGGCGCGGTGCAGGCGCTGAAGGGGGTCTCGATCGAGGTCCGCGCCGGGGAGATCGTGACCCTGATCGGCGCCAACGGCGCCGGCAAGTCGACGCTGCTGATGACGATCTGCGGCGACCCGCGCGCCCGCGCCGGGCGCATCCTGTTCGACGGCGCCGACATCACCAATCGCCCGACCCACGCCATCATGCAGGGCGGCATCGCGCAATCGCCGGAAGGCCGGCGCGTCTTCCCGCGCATGTCGGTGATGGAGAACCTGATCATGGGCGCCGAGATCGCGGGCCACGACCCGGCCCGCGACCTGGAGCGCGTCTTCGCGCTGTTCCCGCGCCTCAAGGAACGCGCGGCGCAGCGCGGCGGCACGCTCTCGGGCGGGGAGCAGCAGATGCTCGCGATCGGCCGCGCGCTGATGGCCCGCCCGCGGCTCCTGCTGCTGGACGAGCCTTCGCTCGGCCTGGCGCCCTTGATCGCGCGCCAGATCTTCGCCGCCATCCGCGACCTGAACGCGCGCGAGGGCCTGACCGTGCTGCTGGTCGAGCAGAACGCCAACCAGGCGCTCCGCCTCGCGCATCGCGGCTACGTGCTGGTGACCGGCCGCATCACCCTCGAAGGTGCGGGCCGCGAGCTGCTGTCACGGCCCGAGATCCGCGCCGCCTACCTCGGCGGGCATTGATCCTCAGTCAAAGAACCGGTTCTTCGGCCGCGGCAGGCCGAGATGGTCCCGCAGCGTCGTGCCTTCGTAGTCGCGGCGGAACAGGCCGCGGCGCTGCAGCTCCGGCACCACCGTGTCGACGAAGTCGTCGAGCCCGCCGGGCAGCCAGGGGAACATCATGTTGAAGCCGTCGCTGCCGCGGCCTTCCAGCCACTGCTCCATCGTGTCCGCGATCGTCCGCGGCGTGCCGACCATCGCGAGCCCGGCATAGCCGCCGAGCCGCTGCGCCAGCTGGCGCACCGTCAGCCCTTCCCGCTCCGCGAGCCGGATCGCCCGCTCCCGCCCCGACTTGCTCTGCTCGGTCTCCGGGATCGGCGGCAGCCTGCCATCCGGATCGAAGCGGGACGCATCGACGCCGAGCGCGATCGAGAGCGAAGCGATGGCGCTGTCGTAATGCACCAGGCTGTCGAGATGCGCGCGCTTGGCCCGCGCCTCCGCCTCCGTCTCCCCCACCACCACGAAGCAGCCGGGCAGGATCTTCAGCAGGTCCGGGTCGCGGCCGAGGGCTGCCATGCGGCCCTTCACGTCGGCATAGAAGGCCTGGCCGTCGGCCAGCGTGCCGGGGGCCGCGAAGATCGCCTCCGCGGTCTCGGCCGCGATCTGGCGCCCCGCCTCGGAGGAGCCGGCCTGCACGATCACCGGCCAGCCCTGCACGGGACGGGCGATGTTGAGCGGCCCGCGCACCGCGAGCTCCGGCCCCTTGTGGTCCAGCACGTGCAGCCGGCCGGGGTCGAAGAAGATGCCGCTCTCGACGTCGCGGATCACCGCATCGTCGGCCCAGGAATCCCAGAGCCCTGTGACGACATCGTAGAATTCCCGCGCCCGCTTGTAGCGCTCGCCATGCGCCATGTGCGCGTCATGGCCGAAATTCATCGCCGCATCCGGATTGGCGGTGGTCACCAGGTTCCACCCCGCGCGGCCTTCGCTGATGTGGTCGAGCGAGGCGAATTTCCGCGCCACGTGATAGGGGTCGTTGTAGGTGGTCGACGCCGTCGCGATCAGCCCGATCCGCTCGGTCACCGCGGCGAGTGCGGGCAACAGGGTCAGCGGATCGAAGGAGGTGACGGTGTGGCTGCGCCGCAGCGCCTCCAGCGGCATGTTGAGCAGCGCCAGGTGGTCGGCCATGAAGAAGGCGTCGAACTTGCCACGCTCGAGCGTCTGGATCAGGCGCTTCAGCTTCGGGAAGCTGAAATTCGCGTCCGGCCAGGCGCCGGGATAGCGCCAGGCGCCGGTGTGGATGCTGACCGGGCGCATGAAGGCGCCCAGACGGAGCTTGCGGTTGGACATCGGGAAGGTCTCGCCTCAGGGCTTCGTTGCCGGCGAGATGGCGTCGCTTCGCCCATGCAGCAAGCGCGGCGCAGGGCTTTCCCCGATCCCGGCCCCGCCGCGGATAACTTCCCCCCGCCGGCGGTACCGGCAGCGGGATCGTCCTACCGTGCGACCCGCCCCATCGGGAAACTGCGCAGGTCGCGCTGCGCGGTGCGGAACACCGCGTCCTGGCGGTGGTTCTTCTCGGCGGCGAGCTGCGGCACCCGGCGCATCACCCATTCGCCGAGCGACAGCGCGCTGATCCGCCCTTCCCCATCCGCCGCCGCCCGGCCCATCAGCCCTTCGCGGAAGGCATAGGCGAAGACGCCGTTGCGGTCGTCATAGGAATCGAGCGCCTCCTGCACCGACGAGCTGGCGGCGAGCAGGAAGCGCCCGGTCTCGTTCCCGAGTGCGGAGAGCTGGTCCATCGTGAGCTGCCCGGCATGGCAGGTGTCGAGCAGCAGGAAGGCGTCGCGGGCACGGATGCGGGCGAGTGCGGCGACCAGCGTGCTGTCGTCGATCCCCTGGCGGCGGAAGGCCTCCATGTTGCCGGCATCGCGCAGGTCGCTCGGCAGGAACAGGAAGCGCTGGTCGGGCTCGGTCCGGATGCCGTGGCCGGCGATGTAGAGGACGAAGGTGTCGGTCGGCAGCACCGTCGCCGCGGCGCGGTCCATCGCCGCCAGCACGCCGGCGCGCGTCGCCTCGCGGTCGAGCAGCAGCGTCGTCTGCACCTCCCGGAAGACGCCGGCGCCGGCGGTGCGCAGCGTCTCCGCGACGATGCGCGCATCCGGCGCGGCGTAGCGCAGGTTCATCGCCGAGATGGCGTATTGGTTGACGCCGACCGCGAGCACGATCAGCCGCCCGGCACTGGCCGGCGGCTCCGGCTCGCCGGGGCGGCGCATCATCAGCGTCGGGCCTTCGGCGAACAGCGTCCGGTCCTCGGCATAGAGGCGGGAGGAGACGCGGTTCGGCCCGGGATCGAGCGGCACCTCGACCTCCGCCTGGCCGGCCGCCGGCTGGGCGCGCACTGCGATCCGGTCATTGACCAGGATGTCGAGCGGACCCAGGCCCAATCCGCGATCGGTCGCGATGAAGGAGAGCCGCAGCGACCGCGCCCCATCCGGCAACGGTCCGCCATCCCAGGTCACCGGCTGGCAGCCGGTATCGGTCACCGCGCAGGCGCTGCCCGGCGCCAGCAGCGGTATCCGCCCGATCCGCGCCCGCACGTCGCCGAGCTGGGCCAGCCGCTCCTGCGCGAGCGCGCTGTCGCCGGCGATCCGCGCGCGCAGCGCCGCCGGCGCATGCAGCGCGCGATAGGCCTGCTGGAAGCTCGCCCATTCCGGCGTGGTCGAGCGGTTGCCGTTCAGATGCACGCCGACGAGCTCCTGCCCGCCATTCGGCGCATGCTCAAACAGACCCTCCGGCGTCCAGGATACCCAGCGCAGCGTGGGGACGTGGAAGAAGACCGCCGCCTGCTCGGCGAGCCGCGGCTCGATGCGGTACCAGCGCAGCGTGCCGTCGCCGAGGGCGACCACTGCGGTGTTGCCGACCGCGGCGACGCCCCAGGCCGCACTCGGCAGCACCGCGGCATCGACCTGCCGCCCGCTGGCATCGAACAGCCTGAGATGGGTGTCGGTGCCGAGCAGCACGCCGCGATCGCCGTCGAGGATGGTGCCGGAGCGGGAGAACTCGCCTTCCCCCAGGCGCAGCGCCACCTGGCCGAGCCGCGGCCGGTTGGTGTTGCGATGGTCGGCCAGCACCAGGCGACCGGCTGTCCGCGCCTCGACGAAGCCATCGCCGTCGCCGGCCGAGAGCCGGCCGGACATCGCGTCGAAGACGAGGTTCGGCGCATTGGCGCGCAGCGCGAAGCGGATGCGGGTGCCGTCGGAGGACAGCGCGAGCGCCGCCCCCGTCGCGCGGAAATCGGCACCGGGCGGCTGCGGCGGTGCGGCGAGGGTGCCGTCGGGCGCCAACCGCCCCCAGCCCGGATCGGCCGCCGCATAGGCGAGGCCGCCGCCCGGCAGCGCCAGCAGATGCGCGATGGCATCGCGGGAGGCCGGGATGTCGGTCGAGGGACCCAGGCCGAAATCCGTCCAGCGGCGGATGACGAATTCGAGCGGCACCGGCGGCGCCGCGGCCATCGCCGCGGCCGCGCTGTCGAAGCCGATGCCGCGGCTGCCCTGGGTGCCACCCTGGCTGCCCGGCGCAGGGGCGGCGCGGGTGCCGCCGCCGCCGATCGATGCTGCGGCGCGCGCCACCCTGGCATAGCCCGCGGCATGAAGCTGCACGCCGCCGCGCCCGTCCGACGCCCAGGCGACCGCCGGCAAGCCCTCGCCCAGCAGCCCCGTCGTCTCCGGCGTGAAGATGGTGCGAAGGTCGGAGGAAGCGACCACCTCCACCCGCAGCCGGTCCTCGAACCCGATCGCGAGCAGCGCGCCGTCCGGCGACCAGGCCAGGCCATAGGGCCGCGCCCCCTGCACCAATACCCGTTCCCCGAGCTTGCGCCCCTGCGGCGTGTAGACACGGATGCGGCCATCGGCGGAGCTCGCGGCGACGCGGCCGTCGGGCGCGAAGGCGATCATGCGGGCGGGGCCGGTGAATTGCTGGTCCTCGAACACCAGGCGGCCGTTCCGCGCATCCCAGACGCGGATGCCGGCACGGCCGCCCAGCGCCGCCGCCAGCATCCCGCCATCGGCCGAGACCGCCAGATGCTGCACCGGCGCCGGCAGGCCGCGCAGCACGCCGGTCATCCGGGCGGTGTTGGTGTCGAACAGGTAGATCGCGAATTGCCGGTCCCAGGCCTGGGCGGTGAAGCCCGCGGCATAGGCGCGGTTGCCGTCGGGCGAGAGCGCCACGGCATAGAGCTCGCCTTCCGGCCCGTCGCCGATCGGCGGCCGCAGCACGCCGCGCGGCAGCCCGTCAGGCAGGGTCCAGAGGCGGAGCGTCTTGTCGTCGGAAACCGAGGCCAGCAGCCGCCCGCCGGCATCGGTCGCAAGCCGCGCGACCGGTGCGGTGTGCGACGCCGCCTCGACCCGGAGATAAGGCGCCTGCGGCGGCTCCTGCGCCCGGGCAACGCCGCCTGCGAGAAGCAGCGCCGCCAGGACCGCGAGGAGCAACCGCATGGCGTCAGCTCGCCAGCTCGAAGCCCTGGCCGGCGGCGAGGCGGTCGGCGGTCGCGACGCTTTCGCTGAAATTGTCGCGGCGCGCGATGTTGGTGGCCGCCAGCTGGCGGACGTCGCCGCTGTCCGGTGCGTCGTTCGGCGAGGCGCGGCGCGCCTGCGCCATGCCGGCGGCACCCGGGAAGGCGCTGGCCGGGGCATAGCCGCGCAGCCCGCTCTCGGTCTCGACGAGGGCGAAGCCGGAATGCGCGGGGCGCACCGTCACCCGGTCCCGCGCGCTGATCTGCCCGACATCGGGCGATCCGGCATCGGGGCGCAGCTTGATCACGACCGCGCGCGGCGCGGTGACCGGCACCGGCCGGCCGACCCGGGCGCCGGCCTGCGCCTTGGCGGCCGGGGCGACGGTGTCGAAGGCAGCGTCGAACTCGGTGCCGCGGGCGCCGATCCGCTCGTTGATGGTGCGCGCCAGTTGCACGTCGCGCTGCACGCGCCCGCGGACGTCGGCGAGTGCGGCCTGCGCCTGGCCGCGGTTGATGCGCTGGGCGGCGAAGTCCTGCCGGATCCGCGCCGCGGTCGCGAAGCGGCAATCCATCAGCAGGTCGAAGGCGCGCTGCGAGCGGTCGATCGAGGCGTTCTCGGTCTGGAGGTCGCCGGCGATCGCCTGGTTGAGCTGCGCCTGGTCCTGCGCCTGGCGCTGCCGCGCCGCGAGGTAGCCGCCGGCCGCGCCGACCGCGCCGCCGGCCACCGCGCCGATGCCGGCACCGGTCGCTATGTTGCGGCCGCTGCCGCCGCGGGCTGCCGCGATCACGCCGCCCAGGATGGCGCCGCCGGCGGCGCCGATCACGGCACCCCGGATGATGTCTTCCCCGAAGAAATTGCCGGTGCTGTCGAGCTGCACGAGCTGCGAGCGGCAGGTATCGGTTCCGTCATCGGCGCCGATCCGGCCCATCTGGGTCGAGCAGCCGGCGATCAGGATCGAGGCGGCGGAAAGGACGGCGACGGGACGGCGGATGATCGGGTGCATGGCGTCTCACTACTGTCGTTGCGATGACAATACCAGAGCGTTCTGCCCCCGCACAGCTTTGGCCGGCGTTCACGTTTCCGTCCAGTGCGCGAAGTCCTGGAACGCCGCCCCTCGCCTCGCTACCGTCCCCCGCGGAGGCGTGTCGGCCGCGCGTCATGGGGGCGCCGGCCGGCCAACGCGGGGAAGAAGGACTGACAGCATGAGGTTCACGAGGCGGCTCGTCCTGGGTGCCGGCGCGGCGGGGCTGATCGGCGCGGAGGGCATCTTCGGGCGCGGCGCGGCGGCCCAGGGCTCCGGCCCGATCCGCGTCGCGACCGCCGGCCCGATGACCGGGCAATACGCGGCGTTCGGCACCCAGATGCGGACCGGCGCCGAACAGGCGGTGACCGACCTCAACGCCGCCGGAGGCGTGCTCGGCCGGCAGCTGGCGCTCGAGGTCGGCGACGATGCCTGCGACCCGCGCCAGGCGGTCAGCGTCGCGAACCAGCTCGCCGGCCGGCGGGTCGCCTTCGTCGCCGGGCATTTCTGCTCGGGCTCCTCGATTCCGGCACGCGACGTCTATGCCGAGGAAGGCGTGCTGCAGATCAGCCCTGCCTCCACCAACCCGCGCTTCACCGACGAAGGCAAGTGGAACACCTTCCGGGTCTGCGGCCGCGACGATCAGCAGGGCCAGGTCGCCGGCGCCTATATCGCGCGCAACATGCAGGGCCGCCGGGTCGCGATCCTCCACGACAACTCGGCCTACGGCAAAGGCCTCGCCGACGAGACCAAGAAGGCGCTGAACGCCGCCGGCGTGCAGGAGACGCTCTACGCCGCCTATACCCCCGGCGAGCGCGACTACAACGCGCTGGTCAGCCGCATGAAGGCGGCCGACATCCAGGTGATCTATGTCGGCGGCTACCACACCGAAGCCGGGCTGATCCTGCGCCAGGCCAAGGAGCAGGGGATGAACGTCACCCTGATCGGCGGCGACGCCCTCGTCACCAACGAGTTCTGGCAGATCGCCGGCGCCGCCGGCGAAGGCACGCTGATGACCTTCGCCAGCGACCCGCGCCGGCGCCCGACCGCGGCCGCGGTCGTGCAGCGCTTCCGCGCCCGCAACGTCGATCCCGAGGGCTACGTCCTCTACACCTACGCCGCGCTGCAGATCTTCGCCGCCGCCGCGGCGCGCGGGAGCACCGTCGATCCCCGCCGCATCGCGGCCCTGCTGAAGTCGGGCGGCCCCTGGCAGACCGTGCTCGGCGACATCAGCTTCGACGCCAAGGGCGACGTGACCGTGCCGGACTACGTCTTCTACGTCTGGCGCAACGGAAGTTATGCTGAGATGTAGACCTCAGGCGCCGGCGCGCGCATCCGCGCGCTTGGCTTCCGCGCGGTCAGGTCCGTTCTGGCCGCGGCTCTCGGTCGCGCGCGGGGCCGCATTCGCGGCCCCGGAGCAACGGCTTCGCCTCGCTCCGCAGAATCGGGTGGCGGCCTGCGGCCGCTGAGGGCCGGTCGCCTAGACTGTCGCGCGGGGCGGCGCGGCACGCCGTGCCGCCTCGATCAGCGACAGCGCCAGCAGCGCCAGCGCCCGTTCGCCCAACCGCAGCGCCCGCCCGAGCGCGATCGCCCGCGTCAGCGCCCGGCGCGCCGCCGGCTCCTCCGCGGTCATCTCGGCAAGCCCCGCCAGAAGCGGGGAGCGCGGCGCCGGGTGGCGCGAAGCGGGCGGCATGACGCTCTCCAACAAGATGGACAAGTGTTAATCCATGCGCCGGCCACCGGGCAAGGCCCCGGACGCTGCACTTGCGAAGCGCATCCGCCAGGAGCAGTACCCAGGGCCCGACGCAGGACCGGCCGCCCAATGAACCGCATCTCGCTGCCCAAGGACAAGATTCGCATCCTGTTGCTGGAAGGCGTCGCCGAGAGCGGGGTCGAGTTGCTGGGCGGCTCCGGCTACGCGACCGTCACCCGCCTGCCCAAGGCCCTCGACGGCCCTGCCCTCCAGGAGGCGATCAAGGGCGTCCACATCCTCGGCATCCGGTCCCGCACCCAGCTCACCGAAGCCGTGCTCGCCGCCGCCGACCGGCTGATGGCCGTCGGCTGCTTCTGCATCGGCACCAACCAGGTCGACCTCGAAGCCGCCAAGCGCCGCGGCATCGCCGTCTTCAACGCCCCCTTCTCCAACACCCGCAGCGTCGCCGAACTCACCTTGGGCGAGATCGTCATGCTGCTGCGCGGCATCTTCCCGAAATCCAACAGCGCCCATGCCGGCGGCTGGGACAAGTCCGCCGCCAATTCCTGGGAAGTGCGCGGCAAGACCCTCGGCATCATCGGCTACGGCAACATCGGCAGCCAACTCTCGGTCCTCGCCGAAGCCTTCGGCATGCGCGTGCTGTATCACGACCACACCGCCAAGCTGCCGCACGGCAACGCCCGCCAGGCCGCCTCCCTCGCCGCCCTGCTCGCGCAGTCCGACGCCATCACCCTGCACGTCCCGGAAACGCCCGACACCCTCGGCATGATCGGCGCCGCCGAGATCGCAGGCATGAAAAAAGGCGCCGTCCTCGTCAACAACGCCCGCGGCACCGTCATCGACCTCGCGGCGCTGGCCGACGCGCTGAAGCGCGGCCATCTCCTCGGCGCCGCGATCGACGTCTTCCCCGAAGAACCCGCCCGCAACGGCGAGCCCTTCACCTCCCCCCTGCAGGGCCTGCCCAACGTCATCCTGACGCCGCATATCGGCGGCAGCACCGCCGAAGCCCAGGACCGCATCGGCGAAGAAGTCGCGAAGAAACTCGTCGAATACAGCGACACCGGCGCCACCCTCGGCGCCGTCAACCTGCCCAACGTCCAACTCCCCGCCCGCCCCACCGGCGCCCGCTGGACCCACCTCCACCGCGACGCGCCCGGCGTCCTCTCCCGCATCAACGAAGCCTTCGGCCGCCGCGGCCTCAACATCTCCGGCCAATATTACCAGACCGCCGCCGAACTCGGTTACGTCGTGGTCGACAGCGTCGAAGCCCGCAACGAAGCCGAAGCCATCCTCGCCGAACTCCGCGCCCTGCCCGGCACCGTCCGCGCCCGCCTGATCTACGAGCGGAATTGAGGGGGTAGCCCGCGGGGGTTCCACCCCCGCACCCCCGCCGGGGAATGGAGACATTCCCCGGACCCCACCTTCACTTTTAGAGCCCGGACGCGGAAAGGGGTGCCCGGCGCAATTGCGCCGGGCACCCCTTTCCGCGTCCGGGCACCAAGTCAAGCAGGTCCAGGAGGCTCCAGCCTCCTGGCGGGGTGCAGGGGTGGAACCCCTGCGGCTACTTCCCCCAATTGCGCCACGTGATCCGACACGCGAGGCTGGCGCCGGGCAGGAAGCGGAGCTTGGCGATGATCGCTTGCGAGAAGGTGTCGGTGGTGGGGCGGCAGGTGGTCGTTGCCAATCATCCGTTGGCGTCGGCGGCGGGGGCCGAGATGTTGGCGCTCGGCGGCAATGCGGTGGATGCCGCCGTGGCGGCGTTGTTTGCGCTCGGCGTCGTGGAGCCGATGATGGTCGGCATCTTCGGCGGCGGGACGGCGCTGATCCGATTGCCGGATGGGCGGGAGACGATCATCGACGGCTTGTCGACGGCGCCGGCTTCGGCGCGGCCGGACAGCTATCGGCCGGTTGCGGATGACTGGCCGGACTACATGGAGGTGGAGGGGCGCCGCAATGCGGTGGGGGCGAGCGCGGTCGCGGTGCCGGGCACGCTGAAGGGCTGGTGCGAGGCGCTGGAGCGGCATGGGCGGCTCGATTTGGCGACGGTGATGGATCCGGCGATCCGGCATGCGGCGCGGGGATTTCCGGTGTCGCAGTACTTGCATGAATGCGTGCAGTCGGCGGCGGCGGATCTGGCGCGGGATCCGGCGATCGCGGCGCTGCTGCTGCCGGGCGGGAATGCGATCGCGCCGGGGGCGCGGCTGCGGCAGCCGGAGATGGCGGAGACCTTGCGCGCGATCGCGAAGGAAGGGCCGGGGCTGCTGTATGGCGGGGCGATCGGCGCGATCGCCGCGGAGCATCTGGAACGACAGGGCTCGATGCTGACGAAGGCGGACCTCGAGGCCTATCGCACGGTGGACCGGGCGCCGGTGCGCGGGACCTATCGCGGGGTCGCGCTGGTGGGCGCGGCGCCGCCGGCCTCGGGCGGCGTGCATGTGATCCAGATGTTGAACCTGCTGGAGGGGTTCGACATGCGGGGTCTCGGCTTCGGCAGCCGGGAGACGATCCATCTGCTGCTGGAGGCGATGAAGATCGCGGCGGCGGACCGGCTGGCGGCGACGGCGGATCCGGCCTTCGTCGACGTGCCGGTCGCGAAGCTGATCGCGAAGGATTATGCGGCGCTGCGGCGGCCGGAGATCGGGACCGCGGCGGCCGGGCGCTTCGTGGCGCGGGTGCTCCAGAACGAGAGCCCGAACACGACGCATGTGACGGTCGCGGATGCGGAGGGCATGGTGGTGTGCTCGACCCAGACCATCAACAGCCTGTTCGGCGCGCGCATCCTGATCCCCGGCACCGGGATCATCCCGAACAACTACATGTACCTGTTCGACCCGCATCCCGGGCATGCGCTGTCGCTGGCGCCGGGCAAGCGGATCACCAGCACGCAATGCCCGCTGATCGCCTATCGCGACGGGAAGCTCGATTTCGCGCTCGGGCTGCCGGGCGGCATGCGGCTCTATCACGCGGCGATGCAGGCGGTGGTGAACCTGGTCGATCATGGGATGACGCTGCAGCAGGCGGTGGAGGCGCCGCGGGTCTGGACCCAGGGCCAGGCGGTCGAGATCGAGCTCGGCGTGCCGGAGGCGACGCGCAATGCGGTCGCGGCGATGGGGCATCCGGTGGTGCCGGTGCGGCATGTCGCCGGCGGCATGTGCGCGGTGCGCTGGCGTGATGACGGGCTGATCGAGGGTGCTGCGTGCTGGCGCGCGGATGGCGTGCCGGTGGCGCTCTCGGGCGGGCCGGCGCGGGCCGGCACGCGGTTCTTTCCGGACCCGCACGCAGGGCGCTAGGCTGACCGCCGGGCCGTCGGGGGTTCGGACATGCTGGCTGCACTGGATCTCACGACCCGGATCGCGGTCGGCATCGGGGGGCTGGCGGTCGCCGCCTGGCTCGCCGTGCAATGCCTCCAGATCGGGCTGCGCTGGCGCGGATCGGTCTGGCATCTGCCGCGGGAACGGCGCGGCGGGCGCATCGTCGAGGCGCAGGTTCTGGCGGTGCTGCTGGCGCTGCTCTTCGGGCTGGCCGCCGGCGGGCTGGGGCGGGCGCTCGGGGTGCCGTTCTGGCCCGGCAGCCTGATCGGGATCGCGGTCGTGCTCACGGCGAGCTGGCGCGCAGCCTCGGTCTTCGCGCGCGTCGTGGCGCTGGGGGAGGAGCTGCTGGAGGGTGCGCCGGCGGAGGTGCCGCTGGCACCGCTGCCGATGCCGGCGCCGGCGGCGCGCGGCCGGCGCATCGTCATCCTCTGCGACGGCACCGGCAACCGGCCGCCCTCCGCCGACGATCCGGCGGCGACCAACATCTGGAAGATCGGGCAGGCGCTGGTCGATGATGAGGGCCAGACGGTCTGGTACGATCCGGGCGTCGGCACCGGCACCTCCGGCCCGGCACGGCTGGCCGCGGCGCTGGAGCGCTGGTCGGGGCGGTTCTGGCTGGCCCCGCTCGCGAGTGCGCTCGGCTTCGCGGGGCGGCTCCGGACCGCCTGGGAGGGGCTGACCGGCACCGGGATCGGCGAGAACATTCTGGAAGGCTACAGCGAGATCGCGCGCCGCTACCGGCCGGGCGACCGCATCTACATCCTGGGCTATTCGCGCGGCGCCTATACGGCGCGGGCGATCGCCGGCGCGATCCGTTGCTGCGGGCTGCTGACGCCGGCCAATCTGCGCCATGCACCGGCGCTGATGTCGCTCTATCGCGCCCGCATCGGCCACCGCGCGGGCGGCCGCAGCATGGCGACCAGCGTGCCGGTCGCGGCGGGCTTCATCCACCGCGACGTGCCGATCGAGATGCTCGGCGTCTTCGACACCGTGGCCTCGCTCGGCGCGCCGCTCTGGGGCTGGTGGTTCGTGCCGCGGAGCGTGCGCAACCGCGCGCTCAACGCCAACCCGATGCCGAACTGCCGGCACGTCCACCACGCGCTCGCGATGGACGAGCGGCGGGCGACCTTCTTCCCGACGCTGTTCTGGCGCGCGCCGGGCGGCTGGACGGAGACGCTGGAGCAGGCCTGGTTCCGCGGCGCGCATGGCGACATCGGCGGCGGCTATGCCGAGACCGGCCTGTCCGACATCACGCTGGACTGGATGCTGGAGCGGGCGGAGCGGCATGGCCTGGTGCTGCGCGCCGGCACACGGACGGCATTGAAGCCCGACCCGATGGCGCGGCTGCATGACGAGACGGCGCGGCGCCCGTCCTGGAACCGGCTCGGCACCTGGCCGCGCTGGGCGAAGGTGTTTCCGGACGCGGCGACGCTCGGCGCCGGCATCGTGATCCATGACAGCGTGCTGGCGCGGGCGCAGCGCATCCGCGCCGAGACCGGCCGCTACGACCTGCATGACCTGGAGATCGGGGAGACGGCGCGCATCACGGCGGAGGCGACCTGCCATTGGGAGCGCACGGGGTTGGTGCTGCGCGGCGGCCGCGCCGATCCGGCCGCGATCTACCGGCTGCGCTGGGTGGAGGGCACCTGGCGCGACGCCGCGGGGCCGGCGCGCGGGCCGGCCGGCGATGCCGGCGGCCGGGCGCGGCGGCGGCGGCTGAACGACGCGCCGGAGATGGCGCTCTGCGCGACGCTGGCGGGTCCGCAACGCTGGCCGCTGCGCGAGCTGCCGCTCGGCGTGGCGCTCGCCTACCTGTTCCGGCGCGAGCCGCGGCTGCTGCTGAACCAGCTCGCGGCGCTCGGGACCAGCCTGCGAAAGCCGGGCGACAGCCTGCTGATCAGGAGCGAACGGCCGCCGGCGCTGCTCTACCTCTTCGCCAACGGCCCCTGGCGCGATGCCGGCGAGCGGGCCGGCGCGCTGACGCTCGAGGTGACGCGGCTCGACGGCGATCCCGGCGGCGCCGAGCCGCTCTGGACGTTGCCGGCGGGCGGCCGTTGGAAATGGGAGGATCGCAGCGCCGCAGCCGTGCTACGGGTGCCATACAACCCCTGACCGGAACCCCCGATGCCCACCTCCCGCCGCGCCCTCGCTACCCTGCCGCTGCTGGCCGCTGCCCCGGCCGCGCAGGCGCAGCCCGCCCGCGACTTCGCGCGGGAGGAGCGCAACCGCGCCCTCGTCATCGAATTCTACGAAGGCGTCTTCCAGCGCCGGGACCTCGGCGTGGCGGAGCGGCTGCTGGCCGAGGGCTACATCCAGCACAATCCGCGGGTGCCGGACGGCCGCGACGCCTTCATCGCCGCCTTCCGCCGCATCTTCGCCGCCAATCCGCAGGGGACGTCCCGCATCGTGCGGAGCGCGACCGATGGCGACCTCGTCTACCTGCACGTCCATTCCCGCTCCAACCCGGACGATCGCGGCCGGGCGATCGTCGACATCTTCCGCGTCGCCGAGGGCCGGATCGTCGAGCATTGGGACGTGATCCAGGACGTGCCGGAGACCTCGGCCAACACCAACACCATGTTCTGACGCGCTCAGCGCTCGGCGAGGCACTCGCCGAGGAAGGCGAGAAAGGCGCGCAGCCGCGGCGCGCTCGCGGTCGGCGGCGCGTAGACGGCGTGGACCTCGCCGGCGCCGTCGAGGCTGGCGGGCCTGCCGGGCAGGAGTGCCACGAGCCGCCCGGCGGCGAGTGCCGGCGCCGCCGCGTAATCGGGCAGCAGCGCGACGCCGAGCCCCTGCTCCGCGAGCAGGCCGAGCGCTTCCAGGTTGTTCGCGCGCACCCGCCCCTGCACGCGGACCTTCTCGCGCGGAAAATTCCAGATCGCGGGATGGGTCAGGGCGCCGAACAGCAGCGCGTCGTGCTGGGCGAGGGCCGCCGGCGTCGCCGGCGCGCCGCGGGCGGCGACATAGGCCGGTGAGGCGACCGGCACCCAGGCAACGCGGCGGAGACGCCGGCTGACGAAGCCTTCCGGCGCGCCCTGCACGATGCGGACGGCGATGTCGACCTTGCGGGTGATCTCCGCGAAGGGCAGGTCGGTGACCAGCACCTGCAGCGCGACCTCCGGGTGGCGCCCGAGGAAGCCGCCGAGGCGCGGCAGGATCAGGCGCTTGCCGAGGGTCGGCGGCAGGCTGACGCGGAGCAGGCCCTTGGCACCCTCCGCGCCACCGACGGCGTCGGCGGCGGCGCGGGCTTCCTCGGCGATGCGGCGGCAATGCAGCAGCAGCGCATCGCCCGCTTCGGTCGCGGCGAGGCGGCGGGTGCTGCGCGCCAGCAGCCGGACGCCGAGCCGGCTTTCGAGCTCGGCCAGGCGTCGGCTGACCGCGGAGCGGGAGAGCTCGAGCTCGGCGGCCGCCTGGGAGATGCCGCCGCAATCGAGCACGCGGGCGAAGACCAGCAGCGACAGGATATCGACCCCGAGATCGCCCGCCAGCGTCGCGCTCAGAGAAACAGTCATGTCGCCCTCGTCGGACAGATGGTTCGGCCCGCCGGGTCTATCATGCGGGCAGGACGGGAGGACAACGGGCATGGCGATCGAGGCGGGTGCGACGTTCCGGGACGGGTTGTTCGACGGCGCGCGGGTGCTGGTGACCGGTGGCGGCACCGGGCTCGGGCGCGCCATGGCGGAGCGCCTGCTCGGCCTCGGCGCCGCGGTCGAGATCTGGGGCCGCCGCGGGCCGGTGGTCGAGGCGGCGGCGGCCGAGATGGGCGCTGACCTGCCGGAGGGCAGCGTCGCCTGGCGCAGCGTCGACATCAAGGACCCCGACGCGGTCGATGCCGCCGTCGCGGCGGCCTGGGCGGAAGGCCGCGGCTACACGCACCTGGTCAACAACGCCGCCGGCAACTTCGTCAGCCGCACCGAGGACCTGTCGCACCGCGCCTTCCGGGCGATCGCCGACATCGTCTTCCACGGCACCTTCCAGGTGACGCAATCGGTCGGCAAGCGCTGGATCAAGGACGGCACGCCGGGCGCCGTGCTGTCGATCGTCGTCACCTGGGTCTGGACCGGGTCGCCCTTCGTGGTGCCGTCGGCGATGTCGAAGGCGGGCGTGGATGCGATGACGAAGTCGCTCGCGGTGGAATGGGGGCGCCACGGCATCCGGCTCAATGCGATCGCCCCGGGCGTCATCCCGACCGCCGGCGCGCAATCCCGCCTGCGGCCGGGCGACACCGCGAATGCCGGCCCGGCGCTCCGCAACCCGCTCGGCCGCGTCGGGCGAATGGAGGAGTTGGGCGACCTCGCCGCCTTCCTGCTGGCGCCGACCAGCGGCTGGATCAGCGGCCAGACCATCGCGCTCGACGGCGGCGACTGGCTGGCGAACGGCGCCTACTTCACCGAATACCTCGGCTGGAGCGACGCGGATTGGGCGGAAGCGCGCGCGCGCATCCAGGCCCGCAACGCCGCCGACAAGGCCGGGCGCGCATGACCGCCTGGCTCCGCTTCGGCGACCTCGCGCGCGATGCCGCGACGCTCGGCGACCGCGGCGCGCGGCTCGCGGGCGGGCTGCGGCGCCTCGGGCTCCAAGAAGGCGACGTCGTCGCGACGCTGCTTCGGAACGATCCCGTCTTCGCGGACGTGATCCATGCCGGGCGGATCGGCGGCATCTACTACTGCCCGCTGAACTGGCATTTCACCCCGCCCGAGATCGCGCACATCCTGGCCGACAGCGGCGCGAAGGCGCTGATCGGCCATGGCGACCTGCTGGCCGCCGCCGCCGCGTCGCTGCCGCCCGGCCTGCCGATGCTGGCCGTCGGCGACGCGGTGCCCACCGGCGCCGAGGCTTACGAGGACTGGCTCGCCGCCGCCCCTGCCTATGACGGGCCGGCCGTCTCGCCGCGCGCGCATATGGGCTACACCTCCGGCACCACCGGTCGGCCGAAGGGCGTCCGCCGTTTCCCGGTGCCGCCGGAGGAGGCGGCGGCGAAGCGGGCGGAGATGGCCGCCGTCGTCGCCGCCACCTTCGGCATCGTGCCGGGCTGCCGCGCGCTGGTCTCGGCGCCGCTCTACCACTCCGCGCCGAGCGTCTTCGCGCAGCAGGCGCTCATGGCAGGCGCAGGCCTGGTGCTGGCGCCGCGCTTCGATGCCGAGGAGACGCTGGCGCTGATCGAGCGGCACCGGATCGAGGTCGCCTATCTGGTGCCGGTCATGTACGTCCGGCTGCTGCGGCTGCCGGAGGCGGTGCGCCGGCGCCACGACCTGTCCTCGCTCCGCTTCGTCGCCTCCACCGGCGCGCCCTGCGCACCGGAGGTCAAGCGCGCCATGATCGATTGGCTCGGCCCGGTGGTGACCGAGACCTATGCCGCGACCGAGACCGGCATGGTGACCGCGATCGGCGCGGCCGAAGCGCTGGAGCGGCCGGGCAGCGCGGGTCGGCCGGTCGGTGCCGCCGAGATCCGCATCCTCGACGCCGAAGGCCGCCCCTGCCCGACAGGGACCATCGGCATCGTGCATGTCCGCCAGCCGGCCTATGCCGATTTCACCTATCACGGCCAGCCGGAGGCGCGCCGCGCGGTCGAGCGCTGCGGGCTGATCACGCTCGGCGACATGGGCTACCTCGACGAGGCCGGCTACCTGTTCCTCTGCGACCGGGCGTCGGACATGGTGGTCTCGGGCGGGGTCAACATCTACCCGGCGGAGATCGAGCACGCGCTGCTCCGCATCCCGGGCGTGCTCGACTGCGCGGTGTTCGGCGTGCCGGATGCGGAGTTCGGGGAACGCCTGCACGCCGTCGTGCAGCCCGATCCGGGCGCGGTGCTGGCGCCCGACGCGATCCGGGAGCGGCTGCGCGCGGAGCTCGCGGGCTTCAAGGTGCCGCGCGGCATCGAGGTCGCGGCGACGCTGCCGCGCGACGACAACGGCAAGATCGCCAAGCGGCATCTGCGCGACGCGCATTGGGCAGGACATAGCCGGCGCATCGGATGACCGGCGAAAAAGGGGGAACGACATGACTGCGAGAATGACGCGGCGGGGCGTGCTGGGCGCCGGGCTGGCAACGCTGCCGGCGGTGCGGGCCGCGGCCCAGGGCCGCTATCCGGACCGGCCGCTGCGGCTGGTCGTGCCCTATGCGCCGGCCGGCATCACCGACGTGCTGGGCCGCTCGGTCGCGGAGCGGCTGGCGCGCGAGCTCGGCCAGGCGGTGGTGGTCGAGAACCGGCCCGGCGCCAACACCATCATCGGCTCCCAGGCGGTGGCGCAGGCGGCGCCCGACGGGCTGACGCTGCTGGTCGGCAGCGGCGCCAGCCTGGTGCTGAACCCGCTGCTGTACCGGCGCCTGCCCTACGACCCGGATCGCGACCTGCTGCTGCTCGCGGTCGCGGTGGTGACGCCGCTCGTGATGGTGGTGAACCCGGCCGTGCCCGCCGCGACCGTGCAGGAGTTCGTGGCCCATGCGCGGCGGCAGGCGGGCGGCCTCAACTACGCCTCGGTCGGGCTCGGCAACCCGATCCAGCTGGCAGCCGAGATGTTCCGCATGGCGGCCGGGATCGAGATGACCCATATCGCCTATCCCGGCAGCGCGCCGGCGCTGCTGGCGGTGACCGGCGGCGACGTGCAGGTGATGTTCGATCCGGTCGCGAGCTCGCTGCCGCTGATCCGCGACGGGCGGCTGAAGGCGCTGGCGGTGACCACGCCCGAGCGCATCCCGGTGCTGCCCGACGTGCCGACCATCGCCGAGAGCGGCTTTCCCGGCTACCAGGCGACCACCTGGTTCGGCATCGCGGCGCCGAAGCAGATCCCGGCCGCGATCGCCGACCGGCTGCGCGGCGCCTTGAGCGCGGTGCAGGAGGACCCGGCCTTCCGCGCGCGGTTCGAGGGGCTCGGCCTGGTCGTACCGCCGCCGCGCGACGCGGCGGCACTCGCCGCCTTCCAGGCCGAGGAGCGCGAGCGATGGTCGCGGGTGATCCGCGCCGGCAACATCGTGCTGGACTGACGGATCGTCAGGCGATCAGCCGCTCGGTCGCGGGGTCGAACAGGCAGAGCTTGCGGGTGTCGATGGCGAAGCGCGCCGGCGCGCCGATCGTTAGGAGCAGGTCGGGCGAGACGCGGCCGAGCAGCGTTTCGCCGCCGAGCCGCATCAGCACGATGGTCTCGGCGCCGGTCGGCTCCGTCATCTCGACCGCGGCCTCGATCGCGACCGAGTGCGCTGCCTCCGCCCAGAAGCGGCGACCCTCGTCCGCGATGCATTCCGGACGGATGCCGAGCACGACCTCCCGGCCCAGGAACCGCCCGGCCAGGACTGCGACCTCCGGCGGCAGCGGCAGGCGGACCGCGTCCGGCCGGCCGGCGCCGATCACCGCGGTCGTCGGCGCGCCGCCTTCGATCCGCGCCTTCACCGTGTTCATCGGCGGCGCGCCCATGAAGCGCGCGACGAACAGATTTGCGGGGCGGTTGTAGACCGTCTCCGGATCGGCGAACTGCTGCACCTCGCCCTGGTGCATCACGGCGATCCGGGTCGCCATGGTCATCGCCTCGATCTGGTCGTGCGTGACGTAGACCATCGTGGCACCCAGGCGGCGGTGCAGCTGCTTGATCTCCATCCGCATCTCGACGCGGAGCTTGGCATCGAGGTTCGACAGCGGTTCGTCGAACAGGAACAGCGTGGGGTCGCGCACCAGCGCACGTCCCATCGCGACGCGCTGCCGCTGCCCGCCCGAGAGCTGGGACGGCTTGCGGCCGAGCAGCGCCTCGATCTGCAGCAGCCGCGCGACGCGCGCGACCGCATCATCCTGCTGCGCGCGGGCGACGCCGCGGCATTCCATCCCGAAGGTGATGTTCTGCCGCACCGTCATGGTGGGGTAGAGCGCGTAGGACTGGAACACCATCGCGATGTCGCGGTCCTTGGGCGCCACCTGGTTGACCACGCGCCCGCCGATCGCGACCGTGCCCTCGCCCGCCGCCTCGAGCCCGGCGATGACGTTGAGCAGCGTCGACTTGCCGCAGCCGGAGGGGCCCACGAGGACCAGGAACTCGCCGCTCTCGATCTCGAGGTCGATGCCCTTCAGCACCTCCTGCGCGCCGAAGCGCTTCCTCAATCCGGCGATGCGCATAGCCGACATGATACCCGCCTACTTCACCGCGCCGGCGGTCAGGCCGCGCACGAAATACTTGCCCCCAAACAGGTAGACCAGAAGGGTCGGCAGCGCCGCGATCAGCACCGCGGCACTCTGCACCCCGTATTGCGGCGCCTCGGAGACCGCGACCGACAGCGCCATCAGCGCCGCCGTCACCGGCTGCTGGGCGCCGGTGGTGAAGGTGACGCCGTAGAGGAACTCGTTCCAGATATGGGTGAACTGCCAGATCACCGTCACGATCAGGATCGGCGGCGAGAGCGGCAGCACGATGCGCCAGAAGATCCGGAAGAATCCCGCGCCGTCGATCTTCGCCGCCCGCAGCAGCTCCTGCGGGATCGCGACGTAGTAGTTGCGGCAGAACAGCGTCGTGAAGCTGATCCCCTGCACGACGTGGATCAGCACCAGGCCCGACAGCGAATTGGTCAGGCCGAGGTCGCGCAGCATCAGCGTCCAGGGCACCAGCTTCATCTGCTCCGGCAGGAAGACGCCGAGCGTCACGATGCCGAACACCCAGGTGTCGCCGCGGAACCGCCAGAGCGCCAGCGAATAGCCGTTCAACGCCCCGAGCAGGGTCGAGAGGATGGTCGCCGGCACCACCATCAGCACCGAGTTCCACATGTAGGGCGCGATGCCTTCGCAGCGTCGCGCGATGCAGTAGCTGCCCCAGGCGCGCTCGAAATTCCCCAAGGCGAGCTCGCGCGGCCAGCCGATCACCGAGGTCGTGCCGATATCCTCGGCGGTGCGCACCGAATTCAGCACCACGACCAGGAGCGGCACCAGGTAGAAGGCGGCGAAGGCGACCAGAGCCGCATAGATCGCGACGCGCGTGAGTCGGGCCGGGTCAGCCACGGCGCGCCTCCCGCCGCCGGCGCCAGCGCGTGATGCCGAAATAGGGCACCAGCACCAGCAGCAACGACAGCAGCATCAGCACCGCGGCCGCCGAGCCGCGGCCGAGCAGCCCGCGCTGGAACATCAGGTCGTAGACCACCAGCGAGGGCAGCTGGGTCGCGATCCCGGGGCCGCCGCCGGTCAGCGCGCGCACCAGGTCGAAGGTCTTGATCGCGAATTGCAGCAGGATCACCAGCACGGCCACGAAGATCGGCCAGATCGCCGGCAGCACCACGCGGCGATAGGTGCGCCAGGCGCCGGCGCCGTCGATCGCCGCCGCCCTGTAGAGGTCGCCGTCGACCGAGCGGATGCCGGCCAGGAACAGCGCCATGGCGAAGCCCGAAGCCTGCCAGGCGCCCGCGATGACGATGGTGTAGATGGCCATCTCCCGGTCGACGAGCCAGTCGAAGCGGAAGCCGTCCCAGCCCAGGCCGCGCACCAGATGCTGGATGCCGATCGAGGGGTTGAGCAGCCAGGCCCAGACGGTGCCGGTGACGACGAAGGAGACCGCCATCGGATAGAGGTAGATGGCGCGGAACAGGTTTTCGGCGCGGATCCGCTGGTCGATCAGCACCGCCAGCAGCAGGCCGAGCGCCGTCGTCAGCAGGACGAAGCCGGCGCCGTAGATCAGCAGGTTGTCGGTCGCGATCTGCCAGTTGCGCGAGCTCAGCACCGCCCGGTAGTTGCGCAGGCCCACCCACTCATGATCCGGCACCAGGGTCGATGCGGTGAAGGACATCCAGGTGGTGTAGGCGGTGAAGCCGAGCACATGGGCGATGCTGACCAGCAGCGGCGGCCAGAGCACCAGATGCGGCAACCATCGGGCGACGGCGTGCCGCCAGGCGGGCAGCCGACGATCCGGCGTCACGGTCAGCGCGCGGCTTCGACCGCCTCGGCGAGCCGCATTTGGCCCTGCTCGGGGCGCACCGACCGGTCGTGCACGAACTCGGTCAGCACGTCGATCATCGCGGCCGTCATCTGGTTGGTCTGCGCCATGTTGTGCGCGAGGCTCAGCACCGATCGCCCGGCCTGGACGGCGGCGGCGAGCGAGGCCGAGGCTTCCCGCTGCCCGTCGGTCCAGCCGGCGCCGGAGAGGTCCATGTCGGTGCGCGCCGGGATGGAGCCGGTGATCTGCGAATACATGCGCTGGACGTCCGAGCTCATGATCAGGTTCGCCATCAGGGTCTGCCCGGCCTGGAACTCCGGTTCGCGCCGGCGCCAGAAGATGAAGGCGTCGGCGTTGAGCACGAAGCAGGGACGGCCATCATCGGACGGCGCCGGGCCGACCAGGTAGTCCGCATCCGAGAAGCCGGCGTGACGGATGACGCCCTGCGCCCAGCCGCCGGACATCAGCATGCCCATCTCGCCGCGGACGAAGCGCGGCACGAAGGTGCTGTAGTGCTGGCTCGACGCGCCGCCATCCATCCATTCCGAGAACAGCCGGAGCTGGCGGAAGGCGGCCAGCACTTCGGGCCCGCGGAGTGCCGAATCGTCGAGCTGCATGATCGCGCGGCGATAGGCGCCGGCGCTGATCCCGGCCAGCGCGCATTCGAATTTCTGCCCGTCATCCCAGCGGAGGCCGCCATTGGCGAGCGGCATGATGCCGGCGGCCTTCATGCGCGCCGCGATGTCGTTGAACTCCGCCCAGCTGCGCGGCAGAGCCGTGGCGCCGACCCGTTCCATCGCGCGGCGCGAAGCGAACAGCGTGTTGGTGCGGTAGACCTGGAAGGGCAGCGCGATCCAGGGGCCCTGCGGCTTGTGCAGCCGCGCCAGATCCGGCGCCACCACGCGCTCGTAGCCCGCGGCGGCCACCAGCGGCGTCAGGTCGACGGTCGGCGCGATGCGCGACCAGGCCGCGATCTCCGGCCCCTTCAACTGCGACGCCGCCGGCGGATTGCCGGCCAGGATGTCGGCGCGGAGCTTGTTCATCATCTCCGTCGTGAAGCCGGGGACGGGATTGTGCTCCCAGGTCCCGCCCTCCGCGGCGAAGACCTCGCCGAGCCTGGTGATCGCGGCGCCGTCGCTGCCGGCGCTCCATTGCGTGATGACGGTGACGCGCGGGCGCGGGGCCCTGGCCTGCGCCCGGACGGCGGACGGCAGAGCCAAGGATGCGGAGGCGGCCAGCAGCCAGCGGCGGTGCAAGATGGCCGACATCCGTCCCTCCGGGCGTCCCGGCCGCTGCGATGCGGCCTGATTCTCCTTACGGTTGTATACGCGGAATGAGACGCGCCGACAATCTTCAGCTCCCGACGACGCCGCCGTCCTTCTTCACGATCGCGATCACCGCAGGCCGCGGCGGCATGGCGGCCTGGAAGTCGGGCCAGCGGGTCGAGGGCTGCTCGAAAGTGCTGCCGGCATCGTCGCCCGGGTGCTGGATCGCCAGGAACAGCGTCCGGTCGTCCGGCGCGAAGCACGGGCCGCAGACCTCGGCGCCGGTCGGCGCCTGATAGAACAGCCGGGTCAGCGCCCGGCCGGGGCCGGCGGTGTCGGCGGCATAGATGCCGTCGGCGATGCCGGCCGCGGTCGGCGCGCCGTCGGTCGCGATCCAGAGCCTTCCCTTGCTGTCGAAGGCGCAATTGTCCGGGCAGGAGAGCCAGCCCTGGTCGCTGGTCGCGCGGTGATAGCGGGCGCCCGCATCCTGGCCGGGCTTGCCCGCCATCAGGAAGATCGCCCAGCGGCCGCCTTCGGTCGCGGCATGGTCGAAGCCGTTGCCGGCGGGCGGCGGGATCAGCTCGATCACATGCCCATGCTCGTTCCGCGGCCGCGGATTGGCCGGGCTCACCTGCTGCGCGGTGCGGCTCGAGTTGTTGGTCAGCATGACGTAGACGCGGTTGTTGACCGGGTTGGTCTCCACGTCCTCGGGCCGGTCCATCGGCGTCGCCTGCAAGAGGTCGGCGGCGCGGCGGGTGTTGATCAGCACCTCGGCCTGGTTCGCGAAGCCGTTGGCGGCGGTCAGCGGGCCGTTGCCGTGCACGACCGGCAGCCATTCGAGGCGGCCGTCATCGTGCAGCCTGGCGACGAACAGCGTGCCCTCGTCGAGCAGGTCGCGGTTCGCGGCGCGGTCGTTCGGGTTCCAGGGCCGCGCGGTGACGAATTTGTAGACGTAGTCGAAGCGCTCGTCGTCGCCGGAATAGAACACGACCCGCCCGTCCGGGTTCACGACATGGGTCGCCCCCTCATGCTTGAAGCGGCCGAGGGCGGTGCGCTTCACCGGCTGGCTCTGCGGATCATAGGGGTCGTATTCGACCACCCAGCCGAAGCGGTTCGGCTCGTTCGGTTCCTTGTCGAGGTTGAAGCGGTCATCGAAGCGGCCCCAGGCATAGGTCGCCTCGGCGACGATGCCGTAGCGGCGATAGGCCGCCGCCTGGGCGCCGCTCGCTGCCGCCGCGCCGCCGAAATACTGATTGAAATTCTCTTCCGCGATGATGACCGTGCCCCAGGGCGTGTTGCCGCCGGCGCAGTTGTTCAGCGTGCCGAGCACCAGGCGCCCGGTCGGGTCGGCGCTGGTCTTCATCAGCTCGTGCCCGGCGGCCGGGCCGCTGACCCGCATCGGCGTCTCGCCGGTGATCCGGCGGTTGTAGCGGCTGCCCTTGACGTAGGACCAGCGACCGCTCTCGCGCCGGATCTCGACCACCGCATGGCCATGCGCCAGCCGCTCGGTCCGCGACTGCTCGGCGGTGGTGCGGAGCCGCGCGGTGCGCCCGGCGCCGATGCCCGGGAACATCAGCTGGGTGTCGGTGTATTCGTGGTTGACGCAGAGCAGCCCGTGCTCGGCGTTGCTGGAGCCGATCGGCAGCGGCCGGAAGTCGATGTAGTCGTTGTTGTAGCCGAACTGCCCGGCCTGGCTCGCCGGCGTCTGGGCGGCCGGATTGAAATCCGGCGCGTCGCCGAGGATCGGGTCGCCCCAGCGGATGATCACCTGGGTCTCGTAGCCCTCCGGCACCGCATCGCGCTGGCTGAGCTGGTGGCGGATCTCGGGAAAGGTCAGCGTAGAGGGTCCGCCGGCTTCCGGCACCTGCGCGAGTGCGGGTTCGGCGGCCGCGATCAGCTGGTCGGCGAGCGTCGCCGCACCCGCGACGCCGAGCAGCGCGGCACGGCGCGACAGCCGGCGCTCGATCAGGTCGCCGATGCTGTCCCGCACCGCGGGATTGCTGCCGATATCCTCGATCTCGATGGGCTTGTCCTGCGGCATGGCTCGCTCCGGGGGCTGGCTGGCGCGGGAGCGATAGACGCACGGGACGACAGCGGCGTGACAGTTCTATTTCCGTTCGGTGACGGAACAGGCTGCCCGATCCCGCCCCTGTCGCCCGACGGGGGTTTGGAGCGGCGCGCTTCCCGCCTACAGTACCGGGACCCTGTCCCGCCCGCCCGGAACCGTCCCGAGGAAAGGCTTGCCCATGACCCCGCCCGCCGCGCCGAATTCCGCAGCCGCCCGCGACATCGCCTATGCGCTGCACCCCTATACCGACCACAAGGCGCATGCCGAGAACGGGCCGCTGATCATCACCCGCGGCAAGGGCGTGCGCGTCTTCGACGACAGCGGGCGCGAATACATCGAGACGGTGGCCGGCCTGTGGTGCGCGTCCCTCGGCTTCGACAACGAGCGGCTGGTCGCCGCCGCGACCGAGCAGATGCGCAAGCTGCCCTTCTACCATGGCTTCACCAGCCGCTCGCACGAGCCGCTGATCGAGCTGTCGGAGATGCTGGTGCAGCGGGCGCCGGTGCCGATGAGCAAGGCCTTCTTCGCCAATTCGGGGTCGGAGGCGAACGACAGCGCGATCAAGATGATCTGGTACTACAACAACGCGATCGGCCGGCCGGAGAAGAAGAAGATCATCGGGCGGATCAAGGGCTATCACGGCGTCACCCTCGCCTCCGCCTCGCTCACCGGGCTGCCCAACAACCACAAGCTGTTCGACCTGCCGATCGCCGGCATCCTGCACACCAGTTGCCCGCACCACTACCGCTTCGGCCATGACGGCGAGAGCGAGGACGCCTTCGCGACCCGCATGGCCGACGAGCTGGAGGCGATGATCCTGGCCGAGGGCCCGGATACCGTCGCCGCCATGTTCGCCGAGCCGATCATGGGCGCGGGCGGCGTCATCCTGCCGCCGCGCGGATACTTCCCGAAGATCCAGGCGGTGCTGAAGAAGTACGACGTGCTGCTGGTCGCCGACGAGGTGATCTGCGGCTTCGGCCGCACCGGCAATTACTGGGGCAGCCAGACGCTGGAGGTGCAGCCGGACATCCTGACCTGCGCCAAGGCGCTCTCGGCGAGCTTCCTGCCGATCTCCGGCGTGCTGGTGAACGAGCGCGTCTACCAGGGCCTCGCCGACGGGTCGTCGAGCGTCGGCACCTGGGGCCACGGCTTCACCTATTCCGGCCATCCGGTGCCGGCCGCCGTCGCGATCGAGACGCTGAAGATCTACGACGAGATGGACATCGTCGCGCATGTGCGCCGGGTCGGCGCGCATATGCAGAAAGCGCTTCGCCAAGCCTTCGCCGAGCATCCGCTGGTGGGCGAGGTGCGCGGCACCGGCATGATCGCAGCGATCGAGCTCTCCGCCGATCCGGCGAGGAAGACGCCCTTCGAGGCGTCGAAGAAGGCGGCCGCGCGGCTGGTCAAGCTCGGCGAGGAGAACGGGCTGATCCTGCGCATGCTGCCGGGCGACGCCATCGCCTTCTCGCCGCCGCTGGTGATGGAGGAGAGTGAGGTCGACGACATGGTCGAGCGCTTCGGCCGCGCGCTCGACGCTTTGTCCGTCCAGCTCCGCCGCGAGGGCCTCGCCGTAGTCTGATACTCAGCGCGCCGGCTGCGCCACAGGCACCCGCCGGCGGCGCAGCCGCGACAGCCCATAGGCGGCGCCGAACCCCGCCGCCAGCACCGCCGCCGCCCAGAGCGGCCGGTAGGCGAGCCAGGCGATCGCGATCACCAGCGGCGCCAGCACCAGGGTCAGCGTGCCGGCGACGATGCCGAGGCCGAAGGCCACGATCTGCCCGAACAGCGGCACCACATCGGCCAGCACCCGGAGCGGGCGGAGGATCAGCGAGAAGCCGATCCCCATCAGCAGGACCCCGACCGCGCGCAGCACCCAGGCGATCACCGCATTCTCGGTCTCCGCCGTCTGGATCATCTGCGCCGCGGTCTTCGTACCGTCCTCGACCAGATGCAGCGTCTCGCCATTGCGGGTCGCATAGGGCGCGAAGCCCTGGCCGGCCTGGCGCGCGATGACGCTCGCGGTCTCCGGCTGCGCGATCGTGTAGGTGATGCGGAGGTCGCCGATCGCGGGGTTGCCCGGATCCTGCCCGGCCTGGAGCGACTGGCCCGAGACCCGGAGCGGCCGGCCGGCGATCGCCGGCACCAGCGCACCCGCCGGCGCCAGCGCCCGGTCGGCCGACAGCAGGCGGAGCTCGGGCTCGGCCACCCCGAAGCCGCCGAGCGTGCCGTCCCGCGCGACGAAGCTGTGGTTGCCGATCGGCATGCGCGGGTTGCTCCGGCCGTCGGGTTGACGGAAGCGGCTGCTGTCGATCGCAGTCTCGGACCAGACGCGGCTGTAGCTGTAGGTGGTCTGCGTCGTCTGGCTGCCGCCGAGATTGGTGCTGGTGGAGCTGCTGCTCTGCTCCCGCCACTGGTACATCTCGACCCGCCGGCGCAGCACCGCGGCCCCGGTGACGCGCATGCCGGTATCGGCATCGACCAGCGTGCCGGGCGTGCGGAGCGGGCCGGCGACATGCACGAGCCGGCCTTCATTGGCCGGGTCCGGCCGCTCGGCCGCGACGCTGACGACGCTTGCCGCACCCTCGGTCAGGGCGCGCGCGGTGTGCACCGCGCGGCCTTCGTTCCAGAACAGCAGCCAGCAGGCGGCCGGTACCAGGAGAAGACCGATCAGGATGCCGGTCAGCGCCGAACCGAGCCGGCTCAGCCAGGATTGATGGGACGCCTCGGTGACGCTGCTTTCGCCCACGGCCTCGGTCGCGCCGCTGCTCCAGCCATCGCCGGTGCTCCTGCCGTCATCGGACATGCGCACGCCTTCCCTGTCACGGCCTCGTTACTTATGATCTTGTAACGATCCGTTGGCGGCGAAGGCAAGCCCGCTCAGCGGGCGCGGGCGATGCAGAAATCGACGATGCCGAGCATCGCCCGGCGCGTCGGGCTGTCGGGGAAGCCGGCGAGCGCCGCGCGCGCCTCGGCGCCATAGGCCTCGGCGCGGCGGATGGTCTCGGCCAGCGCACCGTGGCGGCGCATCAGCGCGGTTGCGTGTTCGAGGTCGCCTGTCCCCTGCTCCCGCACCTCGATCGCGCGGCGCCAGAAGCCGCGCTCCTCCTCGGTGCCGCGGGCGAAGGCCAGCAGCACCGGCAGCGTGATCTTGCCCTCGCGGAAATCGTCGCCGACCGTCTTGCCGAGCGTCGCCTGCACCGCATCGTAGTCGAGCGCGTCGTCCACCAGCTGGAAGGCGATGCCGAGCGCGCGGCCATAGGCGCGGAGCGCGGCGCGGTCCTCGTCCGGACGCTCGCCGACCACCGCGCCGACCTCGGTCGCGGCAGCGAACAGCGCCGCGGTCTTGCCCTCGATCACCTGCAGATACTGCGCCTCGGTCGAGCCGGTGTCGTTCTGGATGACGAGCTGCAGCACCTCCCCTTCCGCGATGGTCGCCGACGCGGCCGAGAGAATCGCCAGCACCTCGAGCGAGCCGTCCTCGACCATCAGCTGAAAGGCGCGGGAGAACAGGAAGTCGCCGACCAGGACGGAGGGCTTGTTGCCGAACAGCGCATTGGCGGAAGCCTGGCCGCGGCGGAGCGCGCTTTCGTCGACGACGTCGTCGTGCAGCAGGGTCGCGGTGTGGATGAACTCGACGCAGGCAGCCAGGCGGATATGGCGCGTGCCGGCATGGCCGCAGAGCCGGGCGGCGGCCAGCGTCAGCAGCGGCCTGAGCCGCTTGCCGCCGGCGGCGACGATATGGGCGGCGAGCTGCGGGATCAGTGCGACCGGGCTCTGCATCCGTTCGACGATCAGGCTGTTGCAGGCGGCGATGTCGGCGCCGACGAGAGAGCTCAGCGCCTCCAGCGCGTCCTCGCCGTCATGGTGGTTCTGGCGCAAGGCGGGCGCGTTCACGGCTTGACCTCGGTTTGACGGCGGCACCATACCGATGGGGTCCCGCACCGGCAAGGCGCGGGAAATGCTGGAAAAACGAGGCGAAACGACCATGCGCGTGGTGGCTGTCACGACCGATCCGGTGCGCCTCGGCTTCCTCGCGGCACTGCTCGCCGATGCCGGGATCGGCGCGGTGGTGCTGGACCAGCATATCAGCGCGATCGAAGGCGGGATCGGCGCCTTCCCGCGCCGCCTCGCGGTCGCCGAGCCGGATGCCGAGCGCGCGCTCGCGGTCCTCCGCGAGGCCGGCGAGGACGACGCGGCGCGGTGATGGACACGGACGCCGTGCGCGAGACCACGGAAGACGGTCTGCTCGGCGGCCGGGTGCGGCTGACCCAGCCGCGCGCCCGCGGGCTGCGCGCCGGGCTCGACGCGGTGCTGCTCGCGGCCGCGGTGCCGGCCCGCGCGGGGGAGCGGGTGATCGAGGCCGGCTGCGGCAGCGGCGCCGGCTTCCTCTGCCTGGCGGCGCGGGTCCCGGGCCTCGCCGTCGCGGCGCTGGAGCGGGAGCCGGCAATGGCAGCACTCGCCGCGGCGAATGCGGCGGCGAACGGCGTCGCCGCGCAGGTGCTGACCGGCGACGTCGCCGATGCGGCGCTGGCGCGTGCGCTCGGCCCGGCGCGGCATGGTTTTGCGAACCCACCCTATTGGCCGGGCGGCTCGGCGCCGCCGGAGGCGCTGCGCGCTGCGGCGACGCATGAGCGGGGTGCGGGCCTCGATGCCTGGGCGGCCTTCCTGGCCAACGCCGTGGAGCATGGCGGCAGCGCGACGCTGATCCTGCCGGCGGCGCGCTTCGATGCCGGCGTGGCGGCGCTGCGCCGGGCCGGCTTCGGCGCCCTCGCCTTGCTGCCGCTCGCGCCGCGCGCCGGCGAGCCCGCCAAACGGGTGCTGCTGCAGGGCCGCCGCGGCGGCCGCGGCCCGGCGCGGCTGCTGCCGGCGTTTGTCCTGCACGCGGCCGATGGCCGCTTCACGCCGGCGGCGGAGGCGGTGCTGCGCGACGGCGCCGGCTTGGAGCTATGATCCTGACCCAGACCTCGAGAAAGGCCGTCCGATGAGTGAGCACGTGACCATCCGGCGTGACGGGCCGGCGCTGGAAATCCTCTTCGCGCGGCCCGAGAAGAAGAACGCGCTGTCGCAGGCGATGTACCGCGCCGCGCGCGAGGCGCTGGAGGCCGCGCAATCCGACGACGCGATCCGCGTCGTGCTGTTCGGCTCGGAGGGCGAGGCCTTCACCGCCGGCAACGACATCGCCGATTTCGCCGCCGCCGGCGAGCGCTCCGAGCGTGGCGAAGGCGAGGCGCATCGCTTCATCGCGGCCCTCGGCCGTGCGGAGAAGCCGATCGTCGCCGCCGTCCCCGGCCTCGCGATCGGCGTCGGCATGACGATGCTGCTGCATTGCGACCTGGTCTATGTGGCGGAGACCGCCAAGCTCTCGACACCCTTCGTCAACCTGGCGCTGGTGCCGGAAGCGGCGTCGAGCCTGCTGCTGCCGCTCCGCATCGGGCATGCCCGCGCCTTCGCGATGTTCGCGCTCGGCGAGAGCCTGACCGGCACCGAGGCCGCGTCGCTCGGCCTCGCGAACCGGGCGCTGCTGGCGGCCGAGGTGCTGCCGGCCGCCCGCGCCGCGGCCCGCACGCTGGCCGAGCGGGCGCCCGGCGCGGTGCTCGCGACCAAGCGCCTGATGCGGGACGCGGCGGCGATCCTGGAGCGGATCGGGCAGGAGAGCGGCATCTTCGCCGAACGCCTGAAGACACCGGAGGCGCGCGAGGCCTTCCGCGCCTTCGCGGAGAAGCGGCCGCCGGATTTCTCCCGTTCGTGAGCACCTTCCACGACGGGCGGAGCGCCTGATGGCCTCAGTCGCCATCATCGGCCTCGGCAGCATCGGCGGTATCGCGGCGGGGTGCCTCCTCGCAGGCGGGCGGCACCAGGTCATCGCCTGCGTGCGGCGGCCGCTGGCGAGCCTCACGCTCGACCGGCCGGGCGCCGGCGCGACCTGGCCACTCGTCGCCGCAACCGATCCCGAACAGGCGGTGCCCGCCGATTGGGTCCTGCTCTGCACCAAGACGCATGCGACGGAAGCGGCCGGGCCCTGGCTGCGGCAGCTCTGCCGGCCGGGAACCCGCGTCGCGGTGCTGCAGAACGGCATCGGCCATGCCGCGCGCGTCGCACCTTTCATCGGCGATGCCACCGTGGTGCCGGCGATCGTCTACTTCAACGGCGAGCGGCTGGCGCCCGACCATGTCCGGCTTCGGCCGGTCGGCCCGCGCGACATCGCGGTGCCGGACGATGCTGCGGGACGCGGCTTCGCCGCCCTCTTCGAGGGCACGCCGCTGCGCGTCGAGACCAGCGCCGACTTCATCACGCCGCTCTGGCGGAAGCTGCTGATCAACATTGTCGCCAACCCGCTGACCGCGCTGACCCGCCAGCGCCAGACGGTGCTGCGCCGCGCCGATATCCACGCCCTCGGCCTGGCGCTGCTCGCCGAGGCGGTCGCGGTCGGGCGCGCCGAGGGCGCGGCGCTGGAGGCTGACGAGGCCGAGCGCATCATGGCGGTGCTGCTGACCTATCCGGAGGGCGCCGGTACCTCGATGTATTTCGACACCATGGCCGGCCGGACGCTGGAAGCGGATGCGCTGACCGGCGCGATCGTCGCCGCCGGCGCGCGGCACGGCATCCCGACGCCGCTCAACGCCCTGCTGCTCACCCTGCTGCGCGCGGTCAGCGACGCCGCGGCGCCGCCGGCACCGGAGACCCCGCCATGACCGATCCCGGCTGCGAGACGCTGCTGACGAATCTTCGCCTCGCCGGGCGCGCCGACGGCCACCGGATCGCGATCGCCGGCGGCCGCATCGCCGCCATCCTGGAGCCCGGCGCGCCAAACCCCGACGCGCGCGAGGCGCTCGACCTGCAAGGCGACCTGCTGCTGCCGGGCCTGGTCGATGGCCACATGCATCTCGACAAGACGCTGTCCGGCCTGCCCTGGCAGCCGCATGCCGCGGAGCCCTTCCGGCAGAGCCGGATCGAGACCGACCAGCGCGTGCTCCCTGCCCTGCCGCTCGGCACCGCAGAGCGCGCCGGGCACCTGATCCGCCGCTCGGTCGCCCACGGCACCGCGCATATCCGCACCCATGCCGATGTCGTGCCGGCCTTCGGCCTCTCGGCGCTGGAAGGCGTGCTGGCGGCGAGAGAGGCGCATGCGGAAGCGGTGACGGTGCAGGTCGTGGCCTTCCCGCAGGACGGCGTGATGCGCCATGGCGGCAGCACGGTGCTCGACCTGCTCGACGCCGCGATCCGCGCCGGCGCCGACCTCGTCGGCGGCATCGATCCCTGCGAGGTGGACCGCGACCCGGCCGGCCAGCTCGACGGCATCTTCGCCGTCGCCGAGCGGCGCGGCGTCGGCATCGACATCCATCTGCACGAGCCGGGGGAGCTCGGCCTCTACAGCCTGCAGGAGATCTGCGCGCGGACCCGCGCCCGCGGCATGCAGGGCCGCGTGACCGTGAGCCACGGCTTCTGCCTGGGCGGCATCGCGGAATCGAAGCAGAAGGCGGCGGCGGCGCTGATGGCGGCCGCCGGCGTCGCGCTCGTCACCCACGGCGCCGGCAGCGCCACCCTGCCGCCGCTGATGCTGCTCCGGCGGGAGGGCGTGCGCGTCTTCTGCGGCAATGACGACGTGCGCGACACCTGGAGCCCCTACGGCACCGCGGACATGCTGGAGCGCGCTTCGGTGATCGGCTGGCGCGAGGACCTCCGCCACGACCATCTGCTGGACGCGCTGTTCGCGATGATCACCACGGAGGGCGCGGCGGCGCTCGGCATCGCGCCCTACGGCATCGCGCCCGGCCACCCGGCGAATTTCTTCGCGCTGCCGGCCGAGAACCCGCAGGAGGCGATCGCCGCCCATCCGCCGCGCCGCCTGGTGTTCCACGCCGGGCGGCTGGTCGCAGGCATCCCCCGATCGGAGGATGCCGGGATCGCCACCCCCAACTAGGCAGGTTTCGACCTGGTAGGGGCGAAGCATGCTGCGGTTTCGGCATTCCATGCGGTCCGCGGCGGGCTTCGGCCTCGCGCTGCTGCTGCCCGCCTGCTCGATCTTCACCGCGCATGCGACCTTCACCCGGACCATGCCCTATCCGCGGAGCGCCCGCAGCGCCGAACAGGTGCAGCTCATCTTCCTGGGCCATGAGCCGGCGCGCAGCTTCGTGCGCGTGGCGCAGCTCAATGCCGGCCGCAGCGACTACCAGGACAACGAGGACCTGTTCGCCGCGATCCGCCGCGAAGCCGCCGCGGCCGGGCTCGACGGCGTCACCGATCTGCAATGCGGCTTCGGCTTCTCCTACGCCTATCAATGCGTGGGCACCGGCTTCGTCCTGCAGCGATAATCCACCGCCTCTTCACGCAGACGTGTCGGCACTCGTCGCGGCGGTCCCTGGGACAATCGATCATCCGGAGGCCGCGGCATGGCGATGCGAAGCGACAGCAGCCTGGTCGACACGATCTACGCTGCGGCCGCCGATCCGGATCGCTGGCCGGCGGCGCTGACGGCGGTCGCCGACCACATGGGCGCGACGGGTGGCATGCTCGCCTATGTCGCGCCGCGGGGGCAGCAGAACCAGCTCGTCATCGGCCGGCTGCGCGAGGATCTCGGCGCGCTCTTCGTCGAACGCCACGCGCACAATCCCTGGTCCGACGCCATGATCCATGCGCCGCCGGGACAGCCCGTCATCGTCAACGGCCTGGTCGACATCCGCGCGGTCCGGCGCACCGCCTTCCATGCCGAGGTGCTGGCGCCGCAGGGCATCGAGAACGTCATCAATTCGAAGGAAGCCTTCCTGTCGCCGCATGGCGGCTTCGGCGGCTTCGGCGGCTTCGGCTTCACGCTCTCGGCCCGCGGTTCCGACCGCGCGGAGGATGCGCGCCGGCGCTTCGCGCGGTTGCACCCGCACCTCTCCCGCGCCTTCGAGACCTCGCTCAGCCTCGGTCGCCATGCCGATGGCGCGCGGCAACTGGTGCCGGTGCTGCAGCGCATGCCGGGGCCGGCGCTGCTGCTCGACGGCCAGGGCCGCATCGGCCACGCCAACCCCGCCGCCGAAGCCCTGCTCCGGGAAGGCGACGGGCTGACCGCCGGGCGCGAAGGCGGGCTCCGCCTGGCGGCCACGCTGCCCGGCGAGACGGCGGCGCTGTCGCGCGCGGTCGCCGAAGCGCTCTCGGTCGCGGCCGGGAGCGGTCAGATGCTGCGGCCGCCGCTCCGCCTCACCCGACCGTCCGGCAAGGCATCGCTGCTGGTCATCCTGGTGCCGCTTCCGCCACCCTCCTTCGCCTTCTGGGCCCTGACCGAGCAGGCGCGCGCGCTGGTGCTGGTGATCGACCCGGCGCAGCAGAGCCTGGTCGCCTCGGAGGCCGCCGGCGCCGCGATGGGCCTGACGCCGGCCGAGGCGCGGGTCGCCGCGCTGGTCGCGAGCGGCCTCAACGGGCCGCAGGCCGCGGCGGCCCTCGGCATCGCGCCGACCACGGTGAAGACGCATCTGTCGCGCTGCTTCGAGAAGACCGGCGTGCGCTCGCAGCTCGGCCTCGTCCGCCTGTTCGGCGCGCTGCCGGCCGGCGCGGCGCCCGTGCTGAACGGGCGCGGCTGAAGCCCGGCGTCAGCCCTCGCCGAGCCATTCCCGGAACGCCGCCATCGCCCGCGTCTCCGACCGCGACTTCAGCCAGGTGAGCCAATAGGCGCCGGCCGCGATCTCGGTCGCGAAGGGCCGCACCAGGCGGCGGTCGCGCAGGTCGCGGGCGAACAGCGCCACCGGCAGCAGCGCGGCACCCGCGCCCTGCGCGGCCGCCTCCGCCATGGCGATCGAGCTGTCGAAGACGATGCCGCGAAGCGCCGGGCAGGCGCCGCCCGCGGCTTCGAACCAGCGCGCCCATTCATCGGCGCGGTAGCTGCGGAGCAAAGGCAGGCTGCCGAGATCGGCGGGCGTGCGCAGCCGCTCCGCCAGCGCCGGCGCGCAGAGGGCCGAGAGCGGCGCTTCCAGCAGCCGCACCGCCTCCGTCCCATGCCAGGCGCCGTTGCCGAAGCGGATGGCGCAGTCGAGGCCTTCGCCGGCGAGGTCGACGCGGTTGTTGTTGGTCAGGATGCGGAGATCGACGAAGGGATGCGCGTCCTGGAAGTCGCGCAGCCGCGGCAGCAGCCAGCCGACCGCGAAGGTCGCGACCGCGCCGACCGTCAGCACTTCCCTGAGGCGCCCGCCCTCGAAGCGATCGAGCGTCGCGCCGATGCGACGGAAGGCATCCTCCAGCACCGGCAGCAGCGCCAGCCCCTCATCGGTGAGCGCCAGCCCGCGCGGCAGGCGGCGGAACAGCCGCACCCCCAAGATTTCCTCAAGCCCCTTCACCTGATGGCTGATCGCCGCCTGGGTGACGAAGAGCTCGAGCCCCGCGCGGGTGAAGCTGAGATGGCGGGCCGAAGCCTCGAAGGCGCGGAGCGCGTTGAGCGGCAGGTTGGATCGCATCCCGCGAGTATACCCCAAATTTTCCTCATGCCTCGGGCGAGGGATCATCCTTTGTCGGACTGGCCGCGCCGGCGCCATACCGGGCCGCCATCTGAAGGAGGACGAGAATGATCGGCAGGCGGAATTTGGCGCTCGGCGCCACCATCGCGATCGCGGCTGCGCATCGGGGCGCGGCGGCCGCCGGGGAAGCGTTGCCCGAGGCGCTGGCCCGGATCGAGCGCGAGAGCGGCGGGCGCCTCGGCGTCGCGGTGCTGGACCTCGGCTCGGGCCTTCGCGCCGCGCATCGCGGCGGGGAGCGTTTCCCGATGTGCAGCACGTTCAAGCTGTTGCTGGCGGCAGGGATCCTCGCCCGCGCCGATGCCGGGCAGGACAGCCTCGATCGCCGCGTCGGGGTCCCGCGCGAGGGGCTGATCCCCTATTCCCCGGTCACCGAGACCCGGGTGGGCCGCGACATGTCGCTCGCCGAGCTCTGCACCGCGACCATGACGCT
>JAESFN010000071.1_pt1 | contig 232060 bp, 229 predicted proteins | sample 9269411 | NCBI WGS metagenome assembly JAESFN01 (sample SAMN14505399, study PRJNA617100) | algae metagenome | isolation source: Iphinoe sp. HA4291-MV1 and co-occurring heterotrophs from trail next to... | place: USA: Maunawili Falls, Hawaii | collected 2009-07-25
GGGATGGAGTGATCAACCCGATGCTGATCGACTGGGCCAAGCAGGACCGTGCGCCGCTGCTGCTGATCGGCGGTGGCAAGGACCTGATCGCCGACGCCTCGATGACCGAAGCGATCTACCGCAAGCAGAAGCAGGCCAAGACGGTGACTGAACTGAAGATCTTCGACGATCGTTCGCACTGGACGCTGATGGACAAGGGCTGGGAAGCGGTGGCCGACCTGGCGCTGAACTGGGCGGTGGAACACGCCACCGACAAGCGCCCCGTGCTGCGGCTGGCCGCGTGAACGCCGAGCAAGCCGGTCCCGACGACAAGCCAGTCGGGACCGGTCACCTCAGAGTCCGCATGGCGGACTTCGCTCTTGTGAGTTGACCCAGACCAACAGCCGTAATGCGTGCCGCGCTGGCCGTGATAGTGTCCGTCGATGCCTCGACGAGCCGAGCGCTGATTTCGGTCGTGAGGCCAATCAGGGAGGTCGTGAGATGGTTCGGACCACGGTCGCAATCGCTGCCCTCATGCTGAGTGCCGGAGGGGTTTCGGCGCAAGGGGACGCCGCGCTGGGCAAGGAAGTTTTCGATTTTCGTTGCACTGGCTGCCATTCGGTGGGCGGTGCTGGTGCCAGCAACGGCCCGCCGCTTGATAACCTGATCGGCCGGCCCGCAGCCTCCATCGAGGGGTTCAAGTATTCTGATGCGATGCGTGAGGCGGCCGAGGCCGGCGTGCTCTGGGACGTCGAGACGTTGACCAGGTTCATCACCAAGCCACGCAGCGTCGTCAACGGTTCGAACATGGGCTTTACCGGGCTGCGCAACCCCGACGACGTCGCCAACGTCATCTCCTACCTCGCAAGCTTCTCCTCTACGCCAGCGCAGTAGTGGCGGTCGAACCGTCATGCTGGCCTGAGGGCAGCGCGGCGCTGCCGGCCTAGGGCTGTGCCAGTGCAAGCAGCAGCAGTGTGGCCGCACCGAGCGTTACGGCCACGACTATCCCAAGCAGCACCTTGTGACGAAGGGGCTTGCCGAACAGCAGCCACGCCAGCAGCGTGACAATGCAGGCGAACAGCAACAGGCCACCGAACGGGATCAGGAGCGCCCTGGCTGCGATCCGCCCGCCGATGGCTGCAGCTTCACCACCCATCTGCGGTACGGCTCAGACCGGCTGGCTGCCCAGCACCGCCAGCAGCCGCGGGTTGATTTCGCCGCTTTCGCTCATCCCGGTCGAACGCTCGAAGCTCTTGATTGCTTCGGCGGTCTTGGGGCCAGTCATGCCGTCGGGAGTACCGATATCGAAGCCGAGCTGGCGCAGCGCCAGTTGCACGCCTTTCACCACCTTGATGTTGGTGATCGGGGCGCCCGGATCGAACTTGTCGCTCCAGGTGCCGATCGGCGCGAAATTGGCGACGAAGTCGATCGGCTGCGGCTGGAACGCCGCCACATCCGCAGTGACCTTCTGCACCGTCGCCGCATCGAGCGAGGCGGCGATGTCGTCGCGCGATTTGGCGGCATCCTTGTCGCCCTTGGCGGCGGCAAGGCTGAACCACTTGAACGACGCGGCGAGGTCCTGCTTCACCCCCAGCCCGCGCGCATAGAGCATGCCCAGGTTGAACTGGCTGTCCTTCATGCCGCGGCTCGCGGCTTCTTCGAACCACTTGGCCGCGGCGTCGAACTGCTGCGTGCCGAGCCCGCCGCCGGCATAGAGTGCAGCGAGGTTGTGCATCGCCATGCGGTTGCCGGCCTCGGCTGCCTGCTGGTACCACAGCCGGGCCTGGGCAAGATCCTTCTCCACCCCGCGGCCATTCTCATAGAGGTTGCCCAGCCGGTACTGCGCCGGCGCAAAGCCCTGGCCGGCAGCGCGCTCGTACCACATCGCGGCCGCCTTCAGGTCTTCCGGCACGGCGCGCCCTTCGGTGTAGATGGCTGCGACTTCGAACTGCGCCCGCGCATCGCCGTTGCCCGCGGCGGCCAGCAGCGGCTCCGGGCCGATCGCAGCCGGCGGTCGGTCGACCTTGACCGGGCTTTCCATCGCGTCGACCAGCGGCTCGATCTTGTCGCTCAGGCTGGCAACTTTGGGCGCCGTCGTCTCGCCGGCTGGCGATCTCTCGGCCACGGCGGTTGCCGCTACGAAGGCCTGCGGCATCTTCGGGGGCTCTGCCGAGGCAACGAATTTCTGCGGCGTCGCCCCGCCGATCGAGGCGGTGGTCAGCTTGTCGAGCGTCGGGATGACGCGCGGCGCGGCCTTGCCGGGCGCGGTTGCGAACCCCTGCTGCGCCAGCGGCACGGGGGCGAGGGCCGCATCGCCCACGTCCTGCGTCGCCTCGGCGGTTGGTACCGGGGCATCGGCCTCGGCCGGCTTCATCCGCTGGTTGATCAGGTTGATGGTGAGGCAGGCGAGCGCGACGACGCTGGCCGCGAGCAGGATCGGCTGCTTGTGGCGCAACAGGAAGCTCTGCCTGGGCTTGGCGCCGTCGGCCGCCGGGCTGGTTTCCTCGGCGCCGAGCGCAACGAGGCTCGGCTCGGGCGCGATCGGCAACACGCGCGGCGCCGGCTCATCCGGCTGCCACTGGCTCGCCGGTTCCTTATCGCCCGCCAGCTGGCGTGGCGCCTTGCCCTTGAACAGGCCGCTGAACGGCAGGCTGGTCTTGGCTGCCTGGTCCTTGCCCGGTTTGGCCGGCGTTGCATCCTTGGCCTTGGCGAGCTTTTCCGCCTTCACCGGCTTGCTCTTTTCGGCCGCCGGCTTCATCGGCATTGTCACCGCGGGCGCCGCGTCGGCTGCCGGCGCCTCGGCGCGCGTCGCCTGGAAGCGCGCGAATGCCTTGCCGATCAGCGAGCCGCCGGCAGCCGGCATCGGCTCGGCCTTGCCGGCAGCCGCCTGTCGAGCCGCGCGGCGATGCGCTTCGATGAAGGTGTTGCGGTTGGGCATTGGCGGCTCGTCCGCCACCGGCGCAGCCGGACGCAATTCGAGCTTCGGGCTCGCAACGAACACTTCGTCGGCCGGCAGGTCGAGGCTGGATCTTGGCTGCGGCGGACGCTCGGCGAGGCTCGGGTCGAATGCCGGCTTTTCGGCTTCGTCCCGGAGCTCGAACGCGGGCAGCGGCGCCGGCGGCAGTTCCGCTGCGGGCTCGGCCGGGCGCTTGCGCGGCCCGTTCTTGACCTCGAGCGCGGTGCGCACCGGGTTGGGGTCGTCGCCGAACGGCTTGTCGATCAGCGGTGCATCGAGGCTCGGATCGGTCGGCATGCTGTCGCCCAGGTCGACCGGTTGCGGTCGCGACGGCAGCTCATCCTCAAACGACAGGTTGTCGAGCAGTGGCGAGATCGGGTTGAGCGGTTCGCTCACCGCCGGCGCGGCAGCGGCAGCCAGCGGCTTGCTCTCGGGCTTGGCTGTGTCGAGCCTGGCGGCCGGCGCCTCCGGCAGGCTGGCGACGCTCGCTGACGCGACGGTGGGCGCCTCGGCCTTGGCCTCCAGCGAGCTTTCGAGCCGCTTCAGGCGCTCGTTCACTTCGCGGATCGTGGCGTCGAGCGCCACGGTTTCGGCAGCCGGCTTTTCCTTGGCTGCCGCCTTCATCGCCAGGGCAACGCGCTTCTCGATTTCAGCATAACCGGCTTCGTCGAGACCGGCCTTGGCGGGCGGGTCGAGCTGCCGCACCGCATCGGAGGTGCGCGCCGCGACGAGGTCGGCGAGTTGATCGAAGTCCGGCGCTTCCACAGCCGCCGGGGCCGCGTAGAGTTTGGCGAGTCCGGTCAGCTGCTCGCCGGTCTGGTCCATCCGCGCCACCAGCTGGCGTACCTGCGCCTCGAGCTGGCTGATGCTGACCTCGGCCGAGCGGTCGTCGACCTTGTCGCTCAGCACTTCGAGCTGTTGCTCCAGCGCCGCGAAGCGCGGCTCGAGGGCACCGAGCACGGTGTTGCGCAGCGCTTCCATGTCGAGCTTCAGCTCGCCCACCTCGGCGGATCGTCCCTCGACGTCCGAGATCCTGACGTTCAGCGCATCGATCAGCTCGATAAGGCCCTGCGGCTGCTGCGGCGATTTCATCGCCTGCGCCACACGGCCCAGCTCCTCGGTGATCTTTTCGAGTTCGGCCGGCGGCATCGCCATGGTCCGCTCGATCGCATCGACCCGGTCATAGATGTTGCGGACGCCATCCTCGATGGCGCCCATCGCCTCCTTGAGGCCATCCCTGGGGTTCTCGACCCGGTTGGCATACTGCACCTGCAGATCCGCCAGCCGCCCCACCGTGGCGCTCACGTCGTCGAGCCGCGCCGTCATGCCGCTGACGTCGGAGCGGTCGGCATAGTGCTTCTGCAGCTCGGCGAGCTTGCCCACCGTCAGCGACACATCGTCGAGCCGCTGGTTCAGCGCCGCCATATCGACCTTGGGGCCATCGGCGATCAGCTTGGCGAGCCCGGCGATATGGCCCTCGAGCCGCTTCACCTGGCCGGTTTCGCCCACCGCACCGGCCAAGAGCTCCACCACATGGCTGAGCTGGCCGACCTGCTCGGCGATCTCGCGCACATTGGCGGTCTGGCCCTTGGCCTGCACCCTGAGCTCGCCTTCGAGCCGCTCTAGCCGCGTGGAAATGCCGCCGACGGCTTCAGCCAGTTCGTCGAATTGCGGCGCGAGCTGTGGCGCCAGTTGCTGCGGCGGCAGCTGCGGGGTAGGGGCCGCGGTGCCGAAATGGCGCGAGCGAATCTGCTGGATGGCCGATTCGAGTGTGTCGCGCGGGTTGCTGTGCGCCACCGGCTCGTCGCGATCGGAGAACTTGTCGATCGCCCGCTGGACCGAGCGCAGTGCTTCGCGATGCCGGGTGTCGGGCTCGGCCTCCGTCACCTGGTGCCTGAGGTCGCGCATCCGCTCGGCGAGGCCCTGATAGGTCGGCTCAGGCCTTGCCGTGCGGGCGACTTGCGTTTCGACCTGGTCCAGCAGCGCCACCAGTTCGCCACGCAACTCCTGCCATTCGCCGGAACCCGGTTGGCCGTAGTCTTGCGTCTGGAACGTGGAAGTCGCGCGGGCCATCGGTCGATCCCAAGCACCTGGAACGGAACACCTCAGACCCAGTTCGGGCCATGAGCATCCGGTTACTCTTGGGAAAACATGGTAAAGATCGGGTTAAGCTCAATCGCATTTTGCGAATCGCAGCGACTTGGCTGTGGATGAAAACGCGTAGGGGAAGGCGGCGGAAATCTCTGTCCCCACGCCCGTCTTAAGTGGGATACAAAAGCGACAAGCTGCTTGTTAGTTAGGGCGCTTGAGGAGTTCACCCGCAGATGACCACCCGTCGCATCATCATCGTCGACGACCACCCGCTGTTCCGGGCCGCGCTGCGCCAGACGCTGGCCGGCGGCGATCCGTCGATCTCGGTGGAAGAGGCAGGTGATCTCACGGCGCTCAGCGCGGCGCTCGAGGCCGATCGTGAGTGCGACCTGGTGCTGCTCGACCTCAACATGCCCGGCGTGCGCGGCTTCTCGGGGCTGTTGCTGCTGCGCGCCCAATATCCGGAAATCCCGGTGATGATCGTCACCGCTGTCGAGGATGGCGGCATCATCCGCCGCGCCTTCGAGCTTGGCGCTTCGGGGTACCTGCACAAATCGGTCGGGCCCGCCGATATCCGCCGTGCCATCGAGACGGTGCTGTCGGGTGAAGTGTTCGTCCCCGAAGGCATGGAATTCCCCGCCGAGGACAACCAGTCGGCGCTGATGCGCCGTCTCGCCACGCTGACCCCGCAACAGGTCCGCGTGCTGATGATGCTCAGCGACGGCCTGATGAACAAGCAGATCGCCTATGAGCTCTCGATCTCCGAGGCGACGGTGAAGGCCCACGTCTCCGCCATCCTGCAGAAGCTCGACGTCGACAGCCGTACCCAGGCGGTGATCGCTGCCTCGAAGATCGAGGAAGGCCAGTTCGACGAGTTGCTGTCGGGGGCTTGAGCGCCCCGGCCCCTTCCAGCCGACGCTAGGCGCCGCAGCAGGTTCATATCCCGGTCGCTCAGGCGTTGTGCTGCGGAGCGCGATCGGTGTCGGCGACGAGGCGAATGTGGGAGTCTACTGCCGGCACGTTGCCGCCGGCGACAGTCCTGCCGATGGCCTCGTCGCGCCGAGCTTCGGCCGCGGCGCCTACCGCGGCTACTGCCGCCGCGAACGGGCCGAGCACCGTATCGCGCCAGGTCTGGGAGTTGTCATAGGATTTCGGCTCATAGCGGGTGAGAATCTCGGCATAGGTGAACGCCCCGGCCGGGCTGCCCGCTGGAGGCTGATCCAGGGTTTCGGCGAAGCCGCGCAGGGTGTCTTCGAGTTCGGGCAGCAGTGAAATGGCGCGGCGCCAGCGATGCTCGTCGAAATCGAACCCGGTGGTGAGCGCTATACCGGCCTCACGGCCGTACTCGGTCAGGCGGTCGATGGTGGGCTTGTCCATCGAAAGGTTCAGGCCGCCTTCATGAGCCGGGTCGAGCCGGACCTCGACGATGCGCTCGGCATAACCGGGCAACAGCGATTGCAGGGTGTCCTGCCATTCGCGCGCCGTCTGCAGGATGGCGCCGAGGAAAGCCGGCAGGCTGTCGATCCTGGCGATCGGCAGGTCGGTGCTCTGTCGCCATTTCTGCGGCAGGAAGATGCGTGTCGCGCCATGCCGTTCGGCCAACCAGTCGGTGAGCATGATCCCGAAAGTGGGGCGGCTCGGCAGGAACGCGTCGAAGAAGTGGATCGGGAAATTGCTCGAGATGCCACCATCGGAAAACAGGCAGCGTTGCAACTTGGCGCGGTCGCCGGCCGGCCTCGGCATCTGGTCGTCGAAGCGATAGAGCGGCACTGCGCGAATGAGCCCGGGGAAACTGAGGCTCATCCGGGCAACCAGGATCACCGGAAAGTCCGCACCGACCGGCAGCTGATAGAGATCCGCCGGGGTGGCGCCAGCCAGCGGCTGCTGCTCACCGACCAGGTACTTGATCACTCGTTCCGGAAACAGGCGTTTGAACTCCGCCTCGCTGAAATAGTGATGCTTGCTCTTCAGCGGCAGCTGATAGGGGCGGCCGGAGGAGAGGTCGGTGGTGACTGCGGCAATGGAGATGCCAGCCGTTGCCAGTTGGCGGACGGTCAGCGGGGCGCCCGTGGGATCATTACCGGCAACCAGGTCGATCTTGTCGGCCAGCCAGTTGGTGAGTGCCGGAGCCTGGCTCGATGCCTGCGTCAGGCCCGAACAGATGCCGAAATCGTGCTCGGGCAGCGTCACCAGCACTGCCCTCGCAACGGCAAACGCCAGCCCGCCAAGCAGCACAACCAGCCCGACCAGGATGCCCAACAGCAGCAGCGCCCAGCTCGCCGTCAGCATGCCCGGCACGATCAGTGCGAGCGCAAGCACGGCCGGCACCACGAAGTGCCAGGGGAACGCGGTCAGCATCGCAGACAGCACGCGCCGCACACGCTGTCTGCGATCGGCTCCCAGCGCCGCCATGGCGATGGCGAACAGCCCGGCAAGCCGGGGAGACGGCTGGAACAGGCCAAGCAGGTCGGCGCCCAATTCGTTGGCGATGGCGGCGGTCATCTCGAAGCCGGTGAAATCGGCGCCATCCGGCGACGACTGTCGGCGAAACTCCGCCGCTGCCGCAACCGCCGCTCCGATCGCGCCGGCCGAGGTGCCGCCGATATTGCGCAGCCGATACGTGCGGGCCACCTCGACGATAGCGTGCGGGTAGACCACCCCGGAAGTGACGCCGCCCTTCAGAACTAGATCACATTCGTTCATCTGGTCCTCCCAACGATCATACTATACCTGAGCTTCGACACGGTCAGCACTGCGCGATAGGCACGTCTGGTCGACCATCCTGCGGGCCGCCTGGCACTTGAACATTTTTCTAAGGACGTCCGTAACTTTGGCTGTGCATCGGCCGGCACATTTGCTCTTCAGTCCGCCAACTAAACCCATGTGAACTGTACGCCCGCTACTCCGGCCCGCCGCAGAAACCAAGATGCCCAAGCTCACCTTACGCAACGACGTGGTGCAAGTTCTGATCGAAGACCAAGAGGAGTGGCTCCTGTTGGTTCCCGATGGCAGCGTGACGCAGGTAGAAGCGACCGATCAGGTTCTCTGGATCACGCAACTCGAGCGGATCATATTTTACGACATTCCGAGCCGGCGCCTCATCGGGGTGGTCAGCCTGTTGGGCGGCGCGAAAGCAACTGGTCTCAGTGTCGACAAAACCCGCCTGTTCCTGATCCAGACCTTCAGGGGCGAAGCCGGTATTGCGAGTGAGCTCCAGACGATTGACCTCAAGACAGCGGAAGTCCCGGCGCAGCATCGGTTGCAGGGTGTGCTGGCTGTTGCCGACATCCGCGAAACAGCCGACGGCACGCTGTTCGCTCGCCGCTACAGCTCGAACGCCGACGATACATCGATCCTCTGGCGCATCGATCCCAAGACCGGGGCGACCGAGACGGCAGAGGTAAAGAACTCGACCAGCTTTCAACCGTTCGAGCGACCAAGCCCCGACGGGCGCTATTGGCTGAGGCGGGATGACAGGCTGGCCCGGCAGGTCGTTGAGGAGCGCAAGTCGGGGATCTTTGGCCGCAGCAAGACCACCTACTTCAGCCCGGTGGTGCAGCTTTGGGAGGCTTGGCCGCCTCGCTTCCTGCGCTGGCTGCCGGTCGGCTGGACCGCGGAAGACGAGATGCCCAGGCTCGATGGCGGCTGGCCGATTCAGAATCCCGAGGAAAGAGTTCGGGTATGGGCGAGCATCGCCGATGCCAGCGATGACGCGCCGGGCGATCCGACCGTGGGGATCGACTGGCCGAAGCCGGGGCTGCGTGAACGGCTTGCAGCGGAGGCCTTTTCGCGGGTGCCGCGGCCTGACCCCGCCCAGCGGGGCAAGGTTGAGGACGAGACCATCGTCAGGATGGTCCGGGAGTGGCGCCAGTTCGTCCACGGCGACTCCCTCCGTCGCGTACCCATCTGGGACCTCGATGGCGCAGGCTTCTGGCTGGAGGTCGAGCAGGTGGTGCGGCGGATTTCGGTCGATGGAACCTCATCGATGGGGCAATACCTGCTGCACCGCGCCGGCAAGCGGGAGGTCATGGCATCCGGCAGCGAGGCACTGCCCCGCCACCGGCTTGCTGCCAGGTTCAACGAGGGGCGAGCCATCTTGCACGATGTCGGTCGCGGTCCGGCTCGGCCGACAGAAATCAAGCGCGAAGGCCCGGATTGGTCTGATCGTGGTGGCACCAACGATTGGGATCGCACCCTGGACCAGCGCGTCGAAAAGCTGCTCGAGGCGCGCGACAGGATGGTGGTGCCGCTGGACGCCTGGTCCGAAGCCGGCGTCGTTGCCGCCATGCGGGCGTTCGGCCAAATCCTGGTGGCCACGCCGCCGCCGCGCAACCGGCCGCGGGCCTGGGTGGTGTTTGCCCATAAAGGCGAAGCGATCAGCGAGCAGCAATTCTTCGAGCGGGTAACGGTCGAGTTTCCGTCGGTGGCGCCGGAGATCGACCGGCTTATCCATGTCGCCTGCGACGCGCTGGCGTCGCACTACATGCTGCTCAGCCAGGATCATCAGGTGGCGCTGCTCGGCCATGCCGCGCGTGCGCTTGGTGTCCTCGACATCGGCGCCCTGCCGACGCTCCAGCGCTACTACACCGAGATGATCGATAGCGGGCACGAGACCTGGTTTACGCTGCAGACCGTACCTTTGATTGTCGAGCACCATGGCTGGCAACGCCCCGTCGTCGAGTTCGTCTGGTGGCTGTTGCTGAAGCGGCCCACCAATGGGCTGGATAATTACGCGTCGGTCTGGCTGAGCCCGCTCAAGGGCAGGACCGACAAGCAATGGGGTATGGGCCAGGCCGTCCGCGCGATGTACCGCCCAGAGCAATTCGCCGAACTGACCAGCCGATTGATCGGCCCGCCCCAGGTGGAGGGCAGCCATCCGGCACGCTATTCCTATCATGCGGTCGATGCGCTGCTGGCGCATCTCAGCTACCGGCACGACATGAAGGTCGAGATGGTCAGGGAGTCGGACGAATGGCTGGCCAAGTTCCTTGATCTGATGGCCACGCCGCCGGCCTCGAGCGCTGCCTAGGCAGATCCTCGGCCCCGGCGTTTGCCGCGCCTCAGCCCACCCCGGGAAACATCGTCTTCACGACGTTGAACAGGGTTGGGGCTGCCAGCAGTACGATGCCGGCGCCAAAGGTGATGGCGACCCAGATCCGGGCGAGCGGGCGGATATAGGCCCTGAGGTTGAGATCGGCGTGGTAGAGCCCGGCGGCCTTGGCCTCCCAATCCCGCACGGTCGCCGCTGCCGTCTCCTCAAGCTTGGACCTGAGGAACAGGCGGGCGCCGTCGGGCAAGCCGAAGATCGAGCTGATCCGTATGTCGGAGAACAGCGCCGCCGCCATATCGCGGCGCGATTTGAAGAACATGAAATCGGAAAGGCTCTGCAGCCGGCCGACGATCTCGTCGATGTCGCCGCCCTTGCGGAACTCGCTCGGCACGAACACCGAAAAACTCAGGTAGCCGACGAGGAAGATGGCGCTGCCGCCAAAGGTGAGCTGGGCCGAAAGCGGGTCGAGCCCGGCATCGGCCAGCGCCTTGCCGACATTGCCGAGCACCAGCGCCGCCAGCGATATCGCGGTGATGGCCTTGCCGAGAAATGAGTCACGGATGCGCCCAAGCGCCACCCAGGTGATCCAGTCGTTCAGCTTGCCCCACATCGCCGGCCCTCAGGCGAAGGCAAAACGCGGGCGCGGCCGCTTGCCCGTCGCCTCGGCGAGGGCGCGAATGACCCCGGCGAGGTCTTCGTTCTCCCAGTTGGCGTTGAAGCGCTCTTCGCGCGACTTGCCAGCCAGCTTGGTGAGCCACTCGACGTCTTCGTTGGCATCGTCGGAGCGATCGAAGCGCGAGCCGAAGCGCTCACCGACCTGCGCCAGCGTCACTCCGCGCACCTCGAACACCCGGCCCGAGGCACGCCGCTCGGGTTCGGCGACGGGAAAGACCTGCTCGAGTTCGTCAACCAGGTCGCCTTCGGAACAACCGGTGATGCAGGGGCCGTAGGGCTCGATATAGTGCGCGTAGCCCTGGCCGGGGCAGTCAATGTAGCAATCGTCGTGTCCCGGAGCGGAAATATGCGCCACGCGAAATCTCCATGATGGTGACGAGGGCAAGTAGAGCCACGGTAATGATGGCAGTTCTGCCGTTGGTTCGCCAGATGCGGCGCAGTGGATTGTAACAACGAGCAGCGCCCTGGAACATGCGGTCGGGATTCCCTCTCCCGCTTGCGGGGGAGGGGGGCACGCGAAGGCGTGGTGTGAGGGGGGCCACGCACTGATGGTGGGCGGCTGAGGCTGGCTCGGTGTCTGCGGCATCCCCCTCCCACCAGCCTTTCGGCTGGTCCCCCCTCCCCCGTAGGCGGGAGAGGGCCGCCGACTTGCGCTGCCTGTGCGCTAGGTGGATTTATCGATATATTCTGCGCAGGCGGCCAACATCAGCCGAAATCCCGCAGCCCTGCAGAATCCCAATTGACAAGCCTTGCGATCGTCATGCAGTTTCACTTTATCGATAAATCTGGAGGGATACAGATGTCGTTGTCAAACCATAGTGCCGTCGCGCCGGTCACCCGGCGCCGTCTGTTGACAATGTCCGCCGCGCTGCTGGCCGGCACCGCACTCGCCGCAACTGCCGGGCGGGCTTTCGCGCAGGGTGGGGCGACGCTGCAGTTCTGGAAGATGCCGAACATGGCGGCCGAGAACGAGAACGCCTATTGGGCGACCGCCGTCGCTGGGTTCAAGGAAGCGAGCGGCAACAGCGTCGAACACCTCTTGGTGCCATGGGCCGAGTTCCTCGCCAAATACACCGCCGCCTTCGTGTCCGGCACGGCGCCCGACGTTTCCTACCAGGTGACCAACACTCTCAACCAGTTCGGCGGCAACGGCCTGCTCGCCGACCTGCGGGCGATCGATCCGGCCCTCGATACCAGCGCCATCAATCAGGCGATGATCGAGTCCGCCACCCAGGATGGCAAGCTCTACGGCTACCCCTACATTTCGAGCCGCTTCGTGCTCGCCCTCAACGAGGCGGTCTGGGAGAAGGCCGGCAAGCCGGCGTTGCCGACGACCTATGACGAACTGCTCGAGTTCGCGAAGCAGCTGACCTTCGACGAAGCCGGCAAGCCGCTCGGCGATCCCTCGTTCGACAAGTCCAAGGTCGCCATCTACGGCATGGCCTGGCCCGGCTCATACGAGGTGGTGATCAACTACATCTGGAACGTGCTGTTCTCCTACGGCGTCACGCCGTTCAGCGCCGACATGAAGGATGTGGGCTTCGACACCCCCGAGGGGCGCGCCGCGCTCGAGCACCTCAAGGCCCTGCAGGACAGTGGCGCCGCCACACCCCTCACCCTCTACGCCGACGCGACGCAGTGGGCCGAACTGCTGCCGGCCGGCAAGGTGGGGCTGCAATGGGTGGAAGCCAACGTGCAGCAGTTCGTCAAATTCCCCGATGCCCGGCTGCAGGTGATGGAGCCGCCGGCGGGGCCGGCAGGCGCCTTCGTTTCGGGCGCGGCAGGCTATCTCGTCATCGCCGAGGCCAGCGCCAACAAGCCGGCGGCGCTTGATTTCATCAAGTACGTGACCTCGGGCGCTCCCTACGACGACTACATCGCCCAGTCGCTGCTGTTCCCGGTCAGCACCACGGCCGATGCCGCCGCCATGTACGGCAAGGTGAGCGAAAAGCGCGCCTACGACTTCCTCGCGGCTGCTTTGCCGCAGACCAAGTCGATGCTGTTCCCGGCCGCCCTGCCGTATAACGGCTACGAGTACCTGGTGGGCGAGATCAACAACTACCTGAGCGGCCAGAAGTCGCTGGATCAGGTGATCTCCGACGCCAGGCAGCAGACCGCTACGCTCGCTGCCAACGCCGGGCTCTAGCTCCTCATGCAGGCGATCAAGGCACAGGCGAGGGCGGAGTTCATCTCCGCTCTCGCCTTCCTCACCCCGAAAGTCGGATTGTTCTGCGCCTTCGTCGTGGTGCCGTTCCTCTACACCTTCTACCTGATGCTGTTTCAGGGTGGCCTGATCGGCAAATTCAGGTTCGTGGGCCTCGGGAACTTCGGCGCGCTGCTCGACGACGGGCTGTTGCGCTCGACCGTCGTCAACACGCTGCTGTTCATGGCCGTCAACATCCCCGTCACCGTGGGCCTGTCGCTCGGCGTCGGCATCCTGCTCGCCCGACAGGTGAAGTTCCGCGGCGTCTATCGCTCGCTGATCTATGTGCCGTCATTGCTCTCGGTATCGGCGACCGGCCTCGTCTGGAAGATCATGCTGGATCGCGACGCCGGCCCGCTCTACGGCTTGTTCAAGCACTATCTCGGTCTCGAGCTCAGCTATCTGCAGTCCGGCACGGTGGCGCTCGTCACCGTGGCGCTGATCAGCGCCTGGGCGTCCGTAGGTTTTTACAGCCTGATCTTCCTCGCCGGCCTCAACGGCATCCCGCGGGAACTCTATGAGGCGGGTACCGTCGACGGCATCAGCCCGCGCGGCGCCTTCTGGCACATCACGCTGCCGCTGCTGAAACCGGTGCTGCAACTGGTGCTGATCCTCACCTCGATCAGCGCCATCCAGGTCTTCGACATCATCTTCGTCCTCACCCAGGGCGGCCCCGGCACCTCGACCTATACGGTGATGTGGTACATCTACAAATCCGTCTTCGGCGGTGGTTCGGTCGGCTATGCGGCCACCATCAGTGTCGCCGTGATGGTGTTCTCCATCCTTCTCGCCGGCGCCATCGTCCTGTTCACCCGCAGCCGGGAGGCGAGGTGATGGGGGCCGCCGCCAACGCTCGCCTCAGCCGCCGGCAGATCTGGGCGGCGCTGCGCACTCATACGCTGCTGCTGCTGGTGGTCCTCGCCTCGATCGGCCCGGTGCTGTTCGTCGTCGTCGCCTCGTTCCGGCCGATCACCAGCTTCGACTCGCTGGCCGACGGCACGGCGCCGTTCACCCTCGCCAACTATCTCGGCGTGTTCGCCGACAAGGTATCGATCCAGTGGCTGATCAACTCGATCATCGTCACCGCGGCGGTGACCATCCTGACCGTCATCGTCGACATGCTCGCCGGCTACGCCTTCGCCAAGCTGAAGTTCAAAGGCAGCGCCGTGCTGCTGTCGGCGATGCTGGCGACCGTCATGGTGCCGTTCGCGGTGACGCTCCTGCCCAACTACGTCCTGGTGGCGCGGCTCGGCCTGGTCAACACCTATGCCGGCCTGATCATACCGCTGCTCTCGGCCCCAGTCGGGGTCTACCTGATGCGGCAGTTCATCGCCGAAATTCCCGACGCGCTGCTCGAGGCAGCCAAGATCGACGGCGCCAACCCGCTGCAGATCCTCATGCAGATCATCGTGCCGCTGGCGCGTCAGCCGGCCATCGTCCTCGCCGTGTTCACCTTCGTCAACACCTGGAACAGCTTCCTCTGGCCGTTGCTGATCGCCCAGAGCGAAGACAAGCGCACGCTGATCGTCGGCATCGCCACGCAGAGCCTACAACACACCCAGAACCTTGGCGCGATGACCGCGCAGACGGTGATCAGCATGGTGCCGACGCTCGTCGTCTTCGCCATCTTCCAGCGCTATTTCCTCATGGGCCTGACCGCCGGCTCGGTGAAATCGTGACTGGCAACGAGCAGTGCAACAAGCATCGGGAGGGCCGGCAATGACCGGAGCAGTCTATCCCAGTCTCGGGGGGCAGGTCGTCTTCGTCAGCGGCGGGGCCAGCGGCATTGGCGCCGAGATCGTCACCCAGTTCGCCCGCCAGGGCGCGCAGGCAGCGTTCGTCGATATCGACGACGCCAATGCCGAGGCACTGGTGAAGGCGCTGGCGGCCGAGGGGCTCGCGGCGCCGTTCTACCAGCACTGCGATATCCGCGATATCGCCGCGCTGCGCCAGGCCATCGCGACGGTGATCGAGCGTTTCGGCCCGATCAGCACGCTGGTCAACAGCGCCGCCAGCGACGACCCCCACACGATCGCCGAGGTCGAGCCCGAGTATTGGGACGAGCGCATGGCGCGCAACCTTCGGCACCACTTCTTCGCCGCCCAGGCGGTACGCCCGGCCATGGCCAAGGCGGGGGGCGGCTCGATCATCAATATCGGCTCGACCGTCTGGCTGTTCGGCGCCCCCAACACCATCGCCTATGCGACCGCCAAGGCCGCCATATCGGGCATGACCCGCTCGATGGCGCGTGAACTGGGACCGGAGAACATCCGGGTCAACTGCGTCATTCCAGGGTGGGTGATGACCGAGCGGCAGCTCGCCACCTACATCGACGAGGCTGCCGAACAGCAGATCGCCACCCGGCAGTCGCTCTGTCACCGACGCATCCAGCCCGCCGATATTGCCAACATGGTGCTGTTCCTCGCCGCCGACGAGAGTCGTTCCTGTGCCGGGCAGAACTTCATCGTCGATGCCGGCTGGGTCTGACCCAAGCCGCCACCGACCAACCTCCTACTAACGGAACTGACCAAAATGAATGCTGACCGCCAAAGCTCCGACCCGGTGGTGCACCTGATGCGCGAGAACTTCTTCTCCGCCCTGATTTCCGATGTGCTCGACGAACTGGGCTACCGCAATCAGGCGCTGCAATCACGCATCCGGCCGCTCGATGACGGCCTGAAGATGGTCGGGCGGGCGCGGACCATGATCTATGCCGACATCTACCAGCAGCCCGGCCCGGACGAGAACCCGCACGCCGGCGAGATCAAGCTGATCGACAGCCTCGCTGTCGACGACGTGGTGGTCTGCGCCTGTGGCACTTCGGGGCGGATTGCTCCGTGGGGCGGCTTGCTCAGCACCGCGTCCAAAGTGCGCGGCGCGGCCGGTGCGCTGATGGATGGCCTGGTCCGCGACATTGCCGAGATCCGGGCCTTGAGCTTTCCGGTGTTCCATGGCGGGATCGGGCCGCTCGACAGCAAGGGGCGGGCCCGCGTCATCGACACCGACGTCACCGTGCAATGCGGCGGCGTGAACATTGCGCCGGGCGACATCGTGTTCGGCGACGGCGATGGCGTCGTCGTGGTGCCCCGCGCCATCGAGGCTCAGGTGGTCGCTGCGGCGACCGAGCGGCTCAAGGGCGAGAACAAGACCAAAGCCGCATTGCTGGCCGGCCGCAGCCTCGCCGAAGTGTACGAAGAATTCGGCGTCTTGTGAGGGCACCATGATCGTCGATTGTCACGTCAATATCTGGAATCCCGAGCATGTCCGCCCGCTGCTGACCACCGGTACCGCCACCTCGCGGCCCGGTTCGGTCAGCCAGCGCGCCGACGCCGACACCGTCTACAAGGCGATGTCGGAGGTCGACAAAGCCATCATCTTCTCGCTGCGCTACGGCGACAGCGCCGGCATCGACGGCGATGACGAGGTGACGGCGGCCGCGGTGAAGAAATATCCCGACAAGTTCGTCGGCTTTGCCGCCATGGATCCGCGCCGGCCCGACTACATGGACCTCCTGGTGCACGCCATCGACGATCTCGGCCTCAAGGGCGTCAAGTTCGGGCCGATCTACAACGGCGTGTCGCTGCTCGATCCCCGGATGGTGCCGGTCTACGAGTTCTGCGTGAAGCGCAACATCCCGCTGACCATGCATATGGGCACGACCTTCGCCGAGAACGCGCCGATCGAGTATGGCCGGCCGCTGGATGTCGACACGATCGCGGCGCGCTACCCCGACCTCAAGATGATCATGGCCCACATGGCGCACCCCTGGGCCGAGGAGTGCATCGTCGTCATCAGGAAGCGCCCCAATGTCTATGCCGAGGTGTCGGCGCTGTTCTACCGGCCGTGGCAATTCTGGAACATGCTGGTGACCGCACAGGAATACCGGGTGAACGACCGCAACAAGATATTCTGGGGCACCGACTTCCCCTTCGCCGAGGTGCGGGAATCGATCGACGGGCTCAGGGCCATCAACGAGCAGGTCGAGGGCACCAAGCTCCCCCGGATCAGCCAGACGACGATCGACTCGATCCTACATTCGAACCCGTTCGAGCATTGGTGGCACGGCGGTTTCACCTCGTGACCCGTAGCTGAAGAGACCAAGATGAAAATCACCGAAGTCGAGCCGATCCTGTTGCGCGGGACTGCCGCCTATGGGGCAGGGGCCAGTGGCGCCGAGGCCACCGACAATGGCGACTGGCAGTTGCTGATCCGCGTCGCCACCGACGAGGGCCTCACCGGCTGGTCAGATGTGGAAACGCTGGCGCCGGCGGCGGTCAGCATCATTGCCGGCGAGGGCATGGCGACGGTCGGCTTCCAGACGCTGGGGAGCCTCTTGATCGGCGAGAACCCGCTCGATGTCGAACGGCTATGGGACAAGCTCTATGTCGGCAGCGCCTATTACGGTCGGCGCGGCATTGCGATGCACTGCATCTCGGCGCTCGACAACTGCCTGTGGTCGATCCGGGCGCAGGCCGCCGGCATGCCGCTGGCGGAACTGCTGGGCGGCAGACGCCGCAACAAGGTCATGGCCTATGCCTCGACGCTGTTCCGTTCCACCCCCGAAGGCATGATCGAAGCCGCCAACGCTTACATCGCCAAAGGCTATCGTGCGGTGAAGTTCGGCTGGGGCGTCTTTGGCCAGGATCCCGGCCGCGACCGCGAGCTGGTTGCGGCCGCCCGACAGGCCCTCGGCCCTGATCGCTTCCTGATGGTCGATCCGGGCTGGTATCCGACCGTGACCCCAAACCGCATGCAGCCGCGCAGCCGTGCCGACAACGAAAGGCTCTGCCAGTGGCTGGGCGACTATGATGTGCGCTGGGTCGAGGATTTCATCCATCCGGAGAATTTCGAAGAGTATGCCGCGGTGCGCGCGGCGAGCCCGGTGCCGGTCGCGGCCGGCGAGCAGGTCTCGACCCCATGGGAGTTCGCCCGCTTCATCGACAGCGGCTGCGTCGACGTCATTCAGCCCGACCTGACGCGCTGCGGCGGCCTGACCGTGGCGCGCCAGGTGGCGCAACTGGCCAACCGTGCCGGCATCGACCTCGTGCCGCATTCCTGGCTGACCCACCTGTTGACCGGCTACAGCCTGCAACTGATCGCCACCCTGCCGCGCGCGCATTTCGTCGAGTTCAACGTCAGCCAGAGCCCGTTGACCGCGGGCATCGCGCCGACCGCGCTGACGCTCGATGCAGAGGGCTGCATCGCCATCCCCGATGGAGTCGGCATCGGCATCGACGTCGATACAGATTTCGTCGACGCGCATCGCGCCCGCTGAGGAGACTGCCATGGACCGCCTGATCGTCAGGGCCGCCGAACTCGATCTCGTCTCACCGGGTCGCCGCGACTATTGGGTGGCGCTGCCGCATGACGGCATCTGGGGCGACCATCTGGTGCCGCTCACCGTGTTCGTCGGACCCGAGGCGCAGCCGGGCAGGGGGCTGGTCGCCTTCGGCTCGACCCATGGCAACGAGTATGAGGGGCCGATGGCGATCAAGCACCTCATGGGTGAGATCGACCTCGCCGACGTGCGCGGCCGGATCATCCTGGTGCCGGTGCTCAACGTCGCCGCATTCCGGGCCGGGACGCGGGATTCGGTCAACGACGACGGGGTGAACCTCAACCGGGCCTTCGTCGATCAGGCGGGCCGCACGCCAGGCCTCGGGCGCATTACCCACCGCATCGCCGATTTCGTCCGCACTGCCATCTGGCCGCATGCGCATGTGGTGTTCGACATGCATGCGGGTGGCGAGGTGGCGCAGTTTGCACTCGGGCCCAGCTTTCATCCGATCCCCGATCCCGAGCAGAACCAGCGCATCGAGGAAACGGCGCGCTGGTTCGGTTCGCCCATCGTGCTGGTCTACCAGAACGAGACACCGGGGCTGCTGACCAGCGAGGCGGAACGGCTCGGTAAAATCACCATCGGCGCCGAGCTCGGCTGGGGCCGCTCGGCGCAGCCCGACGGCGTTCGCTTCGCCCGCCACGGCATCCGCGCCGCGGCGATCCATTGGGAGCAACTGCGCGGCGAGATCGCGCCGATCGCGCACCATGCCGACGGCACGCAGCGCAAGATCTCGACGGTCGATCGCCGCTGCATCGTCGTTGCCCCGTTCGATGGTCACTATGAGGCGCTGAAAAAGCCCGCCGATCCGGTCAGGGCCGGGGAGATTGTCGCCTGGCTACACGATTTCCAGCGCCTGGACTCGCCGCCCTGGCCGGTCCGCTCCGAGGTCGATGGCCTGCTTGCCGCGCAGGCCTGGGGCGCGCGAGTGAGCCAGGGCCAGCACATCGCCATCACCGGCCAGATCGAGGATTGGGTGAGCTGACAGACATCCGGCGCCCATGCGGATAATGTGCCGCGCAGGCAGATTCTCATGCCCTCGGAGGAAACTTGCTCCCTCGCAAGAAGGCGATAACGCTCAAGGACGTGGCGCGGCTGGCGCAGACGACGCCGATGACGGTCTCCAACGTGCTCAACAACCGCGCCGGGGCCGTCGGTCCCGATCTGTCGGCGCGCGTCCGGCGTGTAGCGCAGGAGCTCGGCTATCGCCCGCACGCGCTGGCGCGGCGCCTCCGGACGCAGCGCAGCCAGATCATCGGCGTGGTGCTTGTCGATGCGTCGCCGTTCTTTCTGTCCGACCCGCTGACGGCCGCCATGCTTGCCGGCCTCACCGCCGAGCTGCATCGGCTCGACTACAACACGATCCTGCATGGGGTCGGCCCCGACGAGGTCGAGCAGGCGTCGTTCCTGCGCAATATCGAGACCGACGGCTTCTGCATGGTGCTGTCGGGCTCCCGCGCCACCCGCCGCCGCGTAGTGGAGCGTATCGCTGCCACCAACCAGCCGCTGGTCATCCTGCAGGAGGCGGTGCCGGATGAGGTCCGCGATGCCGCCTCGATCCACTTCGACGATCGGGGTGGGGCGCGCGAGTTGGCCCGCGCCCTGGTGACCGATGCCGTGCGACACGTGCTGTTTCTGGTTCCGGCGCTCGAATGGGCCGCCATGCAGCGTCGCGAGGGCGGCATCCGCGAGATCCTTGCCGGCCGACCCGACGTCCGGCTCAGCGTCGTCAAGTCGGCGAACGAGGGTTTTGAGGCCTGCCAGGCGGCGCTCGGCGCGTTTCTTGCCAGGGGCGATGCGCCCGACATCGTCATCGGCGGCAACGACCAGATGGCCATTGCGGCGATGCGCTACCTGCAGGATATCGGTCGCAAGGTCCCCGACGACGTTCAGGTTGCGGGGTTCAACGGCCTGGAGTTCGGTCGCTATTCCACCCCCGAACTCACCACCGTCGCCGCCCCGGCGTTTCGGCTGGGCAAGGCCGCCGCCAACGCCATGTTCCATCGCCTCGATACCGGCAGTTTTTCCTTCCGCGAGATGGTGGTGCCGGTTGAGGTGGTGCTGCGCGGCTCGACGCGATCCGCCTAGGCCTCGACCCGCTTCCGCCCGCGCTGCCCGGCCAGCTGGCTGATCGTTGCCCTGAGCGCCGCCGGTTTCACCGGCTTGGTGACCACGGTGATGCCGCGATCCTCGGCCAGGGCCCGCACCGCCGGGCTGCGGTCGGCGGTGACCAGCGCCGCCGGCAGGTGCCCGCCGACATTGTGGCGCAGCCACTCGATGGCATCGAGGCCCGAGGTCTGGTCGAGATGGTAATCCATCAGCACCAGGTCGGGCAGCCAGCCGAGCAGCAGCCCATCCTTGTCGATGTCCTTGAGCGAGCGGGCCGAGCGCACGTCGCACCCCCAGCCGCCAAGCAGCCCCTCCATGGCATCGAGGATGGCGCGCTCGTTGTCGACGCAGAGGATCCGGAGGCCGTTGAGGTTGGAGGTCGGCTCGCGCGCCGGACCTTCCTCGGGCATCACCTTGAGCGAACGGTGATGCGGCAGGTAGAGCGAGAAGCGCGAGCCGCGTGCTTCCTTGCTCTCGAGCTCCATGGTCAGCCCCAGCGCCGTCACCAGGCGCTTGACGATCGACAGGCCGAGGCCGAGGCCCTGCGCCATGCGGGCCCCATGTTCCAGGCGGCTGAACTCGGCAAAGATCAGCGCGTGCTGATCCTTGTTGAAGCCGATGCCGGTATCGATCACGTCGAACCGCACCCGCGTGCCGCGAAGCCGCGCTCCGACCAGCACCCGGCCGCCGGGACGCGTATATTTGATGGCGTTGGAAACGAGGTTCTGGATGACGCGGGCGGTCAGCGCCCGGTCGCCCACCACGGCGAGCGAGGTATCGACCAGCCTGAGGTCGATCTCCTTCTTCAGCGCCAACGGGGCGAACTCGACATCGACTTTCTTCAGGAGGTCCCGCACCTGGAACGGCGTCGCAGCGGGCTTCACTGCACCTGCATCGATGCGCGAGATGTCGAGCAGCGCCGCCATGATCTCTTCGACCGCGGTCAGCGAGGCCTCGATCGAATGCGCCAGCTCGTCCAGCCCGGTGCCGCCGGCCCGCTCCACCAGGGTCGAGGTGTAGAGCCGCGCCGCGTTCAGCGGTTGCAGCAGGTCGTGGCTGGCGGCGGCGAAGAACCGGGTCTTGTCGCGGTTGGCGGCATCGGCCTTGGCGCGCGCCACTTCCAGTTCCGAGTTCACCCGGATCAGCGCTGCGGTGCGCTCCTCGACCCGGCCTTCGAGCGACTGGTTGATGCTGGCGAGCTCGGTCTCGGCGTCGACCCGCGCCGTCACGTCGGCGAAGCTGATCACCAGCCCGCCGTCCGGCAGGCGCGAGGAGTGGAACTCCAGCACCTGGCCCTTGGCGCCGAGCCGCTGGCTGACCGTGGTATGCGACTGGGTCAGCGTCTGCACTCGCTGCGCCGCGAGCGAAATCGCGTCACCCGGGCCGAGGTCGCCGCGGCGGGCGACGAACAGTGCCATGTCGTAGAGCGCGGTGCCCGACCGCATCAAGTCGGTCGGCAGCGCCAGCAGCTCGCCATAGCGTGTGTTGCAGGTGACGAGCCTCAGGTCGCGGTCGAACACCGCCACGCCCTGCGGGATGTGCTCGATCGCCTGTCGCAGCGAATCCTGTGTCTCGGTCAGCGTCTCGACCATGTTCTAGTCCGTACCCCCAGCCTCCCAATATCTGCCCCGCCACTCCCCCTCGCAAGGCCACACAAAGTCGGGTGGCGGGGGCGCGGCTACCGCCCCGCCGGCGGGCAGCTCGTCCACAAGCCGCTGATCCGCCGCCAATAGTTGAGTTGCTTTGTCGCCCAAACAGAGAAAAACTCCGGCGAGGGCGCGGCTCGGGCAATTTGCCGAGAACGGGAATGCCGGTCGGCGCCGCTAACCAAGGGGACTTACATGTTCAAGGAATTTCGCGATTTTGCCCTCAAGGGCAACGTTATCGACCTCGCCATCGGTGTGATCATCGGCGCCGCCTTCGGCGCCATCGTCTCGTCGATCGTCGACGACCTGTTCATGCCGGTGATCGGCCTGATCCTCAACGGCATCGATTTCTCGAACCTGTTCCTCGTCATCTCCAACCCCAACAACGTCCCGGTGCCGTCGGTCGCCGCGGCCCGCGCCGCCGGCGTTGCGACGCTGAACTACGGCCTGTTCATCAACGCCGTGGTGAAGTTCACCATCATCGCCTTCGTGCTGTTCCTCGTGGTCAAGGGCATCAACCGCCTGCGCAAGAAGGAAGCCGCCGCTCCTGCCGCGCCGCCCGCTCCCACCACCGAGGAAAAGCTGCTCACCGAGATCCGCGACGCCATCAAGGCGCAGAAGTAGGCGCGTTACATCGCAACGTATGGAACGCACGCCGCTGACCCGGCGTGCGTTTTTCATTGAGCGCCTCAGGTCGTCTCGCTGGTCCATCGGCGGACCTGCCACCTCGAAATCCCTACCCCGGGTAATCCACCTGCATCTCTGGCCGCGCCGCGACGAACTCCGGCAGGTCGCGGCACGAGGCATCGAGGGCCTCGAGCAGCGGGTAGGGAGTGAGGTCGCAGCCGAAGCGGCGGGCATTGGCCATCTGCGGCACGAGGCAGGCTTCGGCGAGCCCGGGTATGTCGGTAAAGCCGTAACGGGTGGGACGGATGCGCCGCGCCAATGCCGTCTCAAGACTCGTGAACGCCGTGGCGATCCAGTGCCGATACCAGCCATCGACCTGCGCCTCGCTGGCGCCCATCGGGCCGGCGAGATACTTGCGCACCCGATTGTTGTTGATCGGATGCACGTCTGCCGCGATCAGCAGCGCAAAGGCCCGCGCTTCGGCGCGATCGAGCGGATCTGCCGGCAGCAATGGCGGGTCCGGGTAGAGTTCCTCGATCAGCCCGATGATCGCCAGCGACTGCGCCACGATCCGCCCATCGATCTCCAGCGCCGGCATCAGCCCCTGCGGGTTGATGGCGCGGTACTCCGGTGAGCTGGCCGAGGGCACCGGCACATACTCGTAGGCGATCCCCTTGAGGTTGAGCACGATCCGCACGCGCTGGCCGGCGGAGTTCTGATAGCGGGAATGGAGGCGGAGCTGCATGGCGCGCAGATTGGCCGGGCCCGCTGTCACAATCCAGTTGTTTGCAGACTTGCCAGCCTTTGACAGACTCGGCCGTGCCGATATCTTGGGGCAGGGCTGGTGCAGCCCGCCGCTCGCGCCCTCACGGGAAAGGTGAATGCACCACGACGAAAGCCGGGTTTGACCCTTCAATGGACAGCCCGTCGGCAATGCGAGCACTGACCCCACGCGCTGTCCGCCAGAGGATCAGACCATGCATTCCTTTCTCGATTCCAAGCATATGGCCAAGGCATTGCGCCAGGCCCTCGCCGAGCGCGGCCAGGAGATTTCGCACTCCGAGGCGCTCGAGCTCGTCGCGCGCCAGTTCGGCTTCGCCAACTGGAACATGCTGTCGGCCCGCATTGCCGCCGCGCATCTTGCCCCGCTCGAGCTGCCGTCCGGCTGGCACGTCGCCCATGGCACCAACGAGGGCAACTACCGCCTCGGCATCGATCCCAATTCGCCCGGCAGTGCGTTGATCGAGAGTCGCCCCGATCGCGACAACGCCATCGATCGCGCGGCTGGCGAAACCGCGGTGCTGATGCAGTCGATCCTGGCCGACGCGCATCGCGGCGACAGGCTGAAGCTGACGGCGGAACTGCGAACCGAGGCCGCCGAGACCGCGACGCTGTGGATGCGGGTCGATCCGGCAGAAGGACGGTACCTGCGCTTCGACAACCTGATGCGCCGGCCGGACGGCCCGCTTGCTGGCAGCAACGGCTGGACCGAACGGCACATCGTGCTCGATGTGCCCGAGGCGGCTGCCGCCATCCACTACGGCTTCTTCCTGCGTGGCAGCGGCAAGGTCTGGGCTCGGCGCTTCCAGCTCGAAGCCGTCAGCATGGATGTCGCCACCACCGAGCCGGGGCCGCGCTACCTGAGCCGCCCGACCAATCTCGACTTCGGCGGCGAACAGCCGCCGGCCTGACCTCCAGCATCGCTGGCTGTGGCCACCCCCACCCTCATTCCCTCCCCACAAGGGGGAGGGAGGCGATAGCTGAGATGGTAGCGGTCCGCGTCTCCCTCCCCCTTGTGGGGAGGGATCAAGGGTGGGGGTGGCCCCACGCGCTGACATCGAGTGTGTTCCGAGTCTGCTTCGGCCGGTGCGCCAGCCAGCCTCAGCCGCCGGCGTTGCTCAGCGTCAGATCCCCGCTGGTCAGCTTGTCGGCGCTTACCTTGGCGGTGGGGCGTTCGCGCGGCAGTTCGAGGCTGGCCCAGACGCTGACCAGCGCATGCCGGAGCTCGATGATCATCTCGTCGGTATGGAGCGGCGTCGGGGTGATGCGCAGCCGTTCCGTGCCCTTGGGCACGGTCGGATAGTTGATCGGCTGGATATAGATGTTGTGCTTTTCCATCAGCATGTCGCTCGCCGCCTTGCACAGGCGCGCGTCGCCGACGATCACCGGCACGATATGGGTGTCGGTCTTCAGCACCGGCAGGCCGGCATCGCCAAGGATGTCCTTGGTCAGCTGGGCCTGGCGCTGCTGGCCCTCGCGCTCCACCGAGGACACCTTGAGGTGCTCGATCGAGGCGCGCGCCGCCGCGCAGAGCGCCGGGGGCAGGGCGGTGGTGAAGATGAACTCTGGCGCATAGGAACGGATCGCGTCGATGATCGCCTGGTTGGCGGCGACATAGCCGCCCATCACGCCAAAACCCTTGGCGAGCGTCCCTTCGATGATGTCGATGCGGCCCATCAGGCCGTCGCGATCGGCGATGCCGCCGCCGCGCGGGCCATACATGCCCACGGCGTGCACTTCGTCGATGTAGGTGAGCGCGCCGAATTCCTCGGCGAGGTCGCAGATCTCAGCGATCGGCGCCACGTCGCCATCCATCGAGTAGACCGACTCGAAGACGATCAGCTTGGGACGCTTGCGATCGACCGATGCGAGCAGCTCGCGCAGGTGCGCCACGTCATTGTGGCGGAAGATCTTCTTTTCCATGCCCGACTGGCGCACGCCCTGGATCATCGAGGCGTGGTTGAGCTGGTCGGAGAAGATCACGCAATCGGGGAGCAGCCGCGCGATGGTCGAGATCGCCGCCTCGTTCGAAACGAAGCCCGAGGTGAACACCAGCGCCGCTTCCTTGCGATGGAGGTCCGCCAGCGAACGCTCGAGCTCGACCAGCGGTCGGTTGGTGCCGGAGATATTGCGGGTGCCGCCGGCGCCGACGCCGAGCTTGGCGGCGGTATCCTGCATGGCGGCGATGGTCACCGGGTGCTGACCCATGCCGAGATAGTCGTTCGAGCACCAGATGGTGATCTCGCGTTGGTTGTCGGCATTGTCCCGGAAGATGGCGCGGGGGAAGCGCCCGGCAATTCGTTCAAGATCGGCAAAGACGCGATAGCGCTTTTCCTGCCGCAAGGTGTCGACGGCGTCCTCGAAAAACCCGCGATAGTCCATAGTTCCACTCTTCATAGCGCAGGCGTTTCGCCTGCTGGCGACCTCACCGGCCAAGGGATAGCTATTCCCCGGACCCCGGCATTGACATAGGTCAATTCGCCGCGCGGCGGCTAATACAAGTCATTGGCCGGGCTGCAGCTTGCCGGTGCAGCTTGGAACCATCCTAAACAATGGCGCCCCCTCTGCCAATCAAGCAGATGTGCGCAACTCGTCGCAGCCGGCTTATCCGGCTGGTGATATTTTCCATTCAGAATGGGTTCAGCGCGAGCGTGTCACTCCGCTCCAGCTGGCCGTTTCGATCCGGATTAACGGCCCTGATGCCTTGCCGTTGACCCGGTTCCGGCGTCCGCTAGTATCAACCTCACGGAAACAGGGGGATCCGCCATGAAGAGCTTCTCTTCGTCCAGCTTCGCCAACGACCATGCCGAAGTGCTCGACCTGGCGCTTGCCGCCGTCAACAAGCATCCGCAGGCGCTGTTCACCGATTTCCAGTGGTTCCTCTACGAGGCGCGCGACACGGTGTTCTTCACCGCCGCGTCGAAGTCGCATTTCGACAAGGAGACGCTGGGCAATCTCGTCGCCGACATGGTGGCGCTGGCGCCACAGCTGAGCCACGGTTTTGTCGGCGCCCGCCCCGGCCAGCCGTTCCCCAAGCATCTGCTCGACGCCATCACCCATGTCGAGGAAGTCGATGAGTTCGACGGCTACCCGGACAAGTGGGTCTCCAAGTCGCCCGATATCTTCGAGCGTGACGACCTGCCGCTGTTCCGCGTCTCCGCCGTCGTCCGCCGCGGCGGCCCCGACGCGATGGGCCGCGCCTCGATGATCCAGGTCCGCTCGAGCCATGCGCTGCTCGAAGGTTCCGACTCGGCGCTGCTCACCCGCTCGGCTTCTGCCGGCCACGGCGTGATGAGCGACAAGTCGAACAAGGTCGGGCTTGGCGCCCGCATCAAGGGCACGCTGCGCGGCTGGGGCATGACCTTCATGTACGTCACCCTCGCCAATATCCTCGCGCCGGCGGACAAGCCGTGGGGCTTCAAGACCCTGGCGCTGAAGCGTCACCGGCTGCGGCTCCTCGCCAACAAGCTCGGCGTGCGCCAGCGCTCGCTGATGTTTGCGCTCGTCACCCACGCCTTGAACGGCGAAGGCGAAGAGCGGCACATGTCGAAGAAGGTGATCGGCGCCGCCTACACCATGCTCGATGGCAAGCGCCACGATGCCGACGACGATTTCTTCCGCGTCCGCGCGCTCGAAGCCAAGTTCGAGGTGATCGACGATTTCGTCGCCTATGTGCGCAAGGTCGACGACACCATCGACAAGATCGAGAAGAAGGACATCACCAAGTTCCAGGTGATGATGAACTCGATGTTCCGCTCGCTGCGCGCCCTCAACCGTGCGCTGCCGTTTCTGCCCGGCAAGCGCTTCTGGCGCTTCAACGGCGGCATCCACGTGGTGCTGACCCTGGTGCCGCCGCACCGCACCTATGGCCCGATGACCCATGGCATGATGGAGCCGATCTATTGCGGCGCCTGGCACCCGGCCGCCAACATCTGCACCTTCTGCCCGGGCCGCGAGTACATCACGCTGAACTTCTCGATGGAAACCCGCCACATCGCCAACGTCGAAAAGATCGAGCAGCTGCTGCAGAAGGTCGAAGCGATGGACATCGCCCCGACCGGCAAGGTGATCGTCGAGGACGACAGCGTCTGATTGCTCGCGAGGGCACCATCGTGCCCTCCAGCATCCCCTCTCTTGCGATTTCGTGGGCTTGGCGCAGTTAAGTCCTTAGTTTTCGCCAGAGAGGGGGGCGCGGGGAGCCACCATCCCTACCGAGCAAACCCCCCCACCCTCGCCACCACCATGTCGTGGTCCGACAGGACCTCGCCATCGTCGGCCAGCGACGGCACGATTCGGCTTTCCTCGATTACCAGGCCGCGCGTCAGGAACCAGTCGAGCTTCCAGGTGCCGCGCGGGCTGCGGCTGACCCGGCTGGGGCGCGTAGTGGTTTGGCCGAGCGGGCCGCCATGGCGTTCGAAGCCGCGGCCATAGGCATGGGCGAACAGCGTCTCTTTCTCGAAGTCGCCGCCGTCGGCGAGCCCGGTATTGAGGTCGCCGCCGATGATGACGGGCGTATCGCCGGCGAGCTTGTCGATGGCATCGATCAGCCGCTTGACCTGCGCCTCGCGATAGGTGGCGTCGCCGCGGTTCTCGAGATGCACCGACACCGCATAGAGCGGCCCTTCGGTGGTCATCACCGCCGTGGCGATGGCGCAGCGCGTGCCGACCCGGCGCGCCGGGCTTTCCGGAGTGAACCAGTGTCCATGCGGCTCGAGCCGGATCATCACCGGCGCCTGCAATGCGGCTTTCGACAGCAGTGCATTGCCGTGGAACCCATGCAGGTTGAATGCGTCCTTGCAGAACTCGAGCTCGACCTCGGCGCCCAGTTCGAGTTCCAGGAACTCGACCCCGAAGGCATAGTTCATGCCGAGGGCGGCCGCGATATCGCGTGACGTGTGCCGCTGCCCGGTCCTTGCCATGCCGTTGTCGACTTCGGACAGCAGCACCAGTTCCGCGCCCTCGCGCTGCAGCACCGCGGCGGATTTCTCGACATTGTAGCAGCGCTCGAGGTTCCAGGCGGCGACGGTCAGCGGGAAGGACAGAAGTTCGCTGCGTTCCGTCGCCGGTGCCTCCAAGCGCTGCAGGCAGGCGAGGCCGGCGAGGGACTCGAGATGGTTGGCCTCGGTCCGTTCCAGCGCATCGAGCCGGTCGCGCTCGGCCTGGGGCGGGCCCGCGAGCAGGGCAATCTGGGCGGGTTTGACGAGATCGAGGGACATGGGCGTTGCACTTCGTAAGCGTGATGGGGAGTGCTCCCCTAGCCAGCCGATATGTCGCCCCGGTGACAAATCTCATCTCGGTGTACCCGGGCGTACGGAAGTCGCCTTGTCGCGCGCCTGGCCGCACGGTAAATCCCCCGCCAACAACTGGTTCCGGGGGTTTCCGTGTCTGAATACGCAACTTATCCCAGCCTCAAGGGCATGCCCGTCATCATCTCGGGCGGCGCTTCGGGCATCGGCGAAGGCATGGTTCGCGCTTTCGCCGCGCAGGGCAGCAAAGTCGGCTTCGTCGATATCTCGGCCGAGGCCGGCGACAAGCTGGCGGCCGAGCTGAACGCTGCCGGCGGCACGGTGAAGTTCACCCGTTGCGACGTCACCGACATTGCCGCCTACCAGGCCGCCATCAAGGGTTTCGAGGCCGCGCATGGTCCGACCCTGGCCCTGGTCAACAACGCGGCCAACGACCACCGGCACGACATCGCCGATGTCAGCCCCGAGGATTGGGACCAGCGCATCGCCGTCAACCTGAAGCACGCGTTCTTTGCGGCGCAGGCAGTGGCGCCGGGTATGATCGCCGCCAACCGCGGCTCGATCATCAATTTCGGTTCGGTGAGCTGGATGACGCTGTCGGCCCAACTCACCGTCTACACTGCCGCCAAGGCCGCCATGCACGGCATGTCGCGCTCCATGGCCAAGGAGTACGGCCAGCATGGCGTGCGCGTGAACACGCTGGTCCCCGGCTGGATCATGACCGAGCGGCAGCTTTCGCTGTGGGCCACGCCCGAGGCGCTCGCTTCGCTCGATCAGCAGCAGGCGCTGAAGGGTCGCCTCTATCCCGAAGATATTGCCCGCATGGTGCTGTTCCTCGCTGCCGACGATTCGAAGATGATTTCGGCACAGGACTTCCTTGTCGACGGTGGCTGGGCGCACGGCTGACAAGCCGGCAAACGACCGCTTCAACCCGGCGCCATCCTGATCTAGTCTCGCCGCGGGCAAAGGCGGCGAGGCGAACACCTTGCTGCCGCAATCGATGGCGAGAACGTGCGCCACACCTACGGGGGACTCGATGAAATCCAAGATTCTGATCGCCGGCCTGGCGGCCCTGTCGCTGACCGCCTGTACTTCGGTCAATCCCTATACCGGCCAGAGCCAGCTCTCGAACACCACCGGCGGCGCGCTGCTCGGTGCGGGCGGCGGTGCCGTGGTCGGCGGCATCATTGGCGCCGCGACCGGAGCTGACCCGCGCGTCGCAGCGCTGATCGGCGCCGGCGTCGGTGGCCTCACCGGCGCAGCCATCGGCAGCTACATGGACCAGCAGGAAGCCGAGCTCAGGGCCCAACTGCAGGGCACCGGCGTTTCGGTGACCCGCGTCGGCCAGCAGATCATCCTCAACATGCCGTCCAACATCACCTTCGCCACCGACTCGGCGACCGTGCAACCCAAGTTCAGCGAGACCCTGGTCTCGGTCGGCCTGGTGCTGAAGAAGTTCAACAAGACCGTCATCGACGTCTACGGTCATACCGACTCGCAGGGGTCGGACAGCTACAACCAGGAGCTGAGCCAGAAGCGCGCCACCGCTGTGGCGACCATCCTCGCCAGCCAGGGGGTCGACCAGCGCCGCTTCTACATCACCGGCAAGGGCGAGGACGATCCGATCGCCTCCAACGCGACCGAGTCGGGCCGTGCGCAGAACCGCCGCGTCGAAATCCAGCTCTCGCCCATTCAGGGCTGAGTTCGGCAAACTGACAGTGCAAAGGCCCGGGCGTTCCCCGGGCCTTTTTCATTGTGCGGTGGTGGTTGCGGCGGGCGTCGGCGCCGGCGAGCGGGTATTGCCGGCCAGCAGCTGGAACCCCAGAAGGATCACCGCGACGATCCCCACGGCGATAAGACCGCGCTTCCACCAGTTGGTCGGGCCGGTGCCGCCCACAGTCTCCTCGACATCGCGTGTCACCCTGAGCGTCGAGTTCTCCGGCAGCGCGATCGGCTGGCCATTCTCGTCTATCAGTTGATCGACCCGCGCCACCTTGGGCGTTCGTCTCTCGTCGGCACTCATCGCATCTCCCTCCGATGGCGATCGAACAAGTCGGTCCCTTTGGCTTTGGTTCCCTGAACACGCCCCTCAGCGCGCGTTCAGCGGCTCCCGGCGAGCTTCGGCCGCATCAGAAACCAAGGAAACTTGATATGTTCCGCATCGCTGCAGTTACCCTCGTCCTCCTCGCCGTGCTCGGCGCCTCACCGTCCTTTGCCGCCAAGCGCGGCGAGGGCATCCCGCGCAACTGTATCCTCGACCCCTTCACCAAGACCATGGTCTGCTTCGACTGGAAGTAAGGGCGTACCGGCAAACGTGGAGGCGAGCGATCGCCTCCACCTTTCGGATTGCCTGAACGGGTTCCTCAGCGCCGGTTCAGTCGGTGTGGTGCAGGCTCGTAGGCATAGAACCAGCCGAGAGGACCAAGACCATGCTCCGCATTGCTCTGCTTTCCGCCGTTCTCGTCACTGCCCTTGGCGCTGCCCCCGCCCTTGCCGGGCGCAATAATGGCGACAGCATTCCACCCAACTGCACGCTCGACCCGTTCACTGGCAAGCTCAACTGCCACATCTGGCCCACCTGCACGCTGGATCCGTTCACCGGCAAGATGAACTGCCCAGTGCCCAAGGCGACCATCCGCAAGCAGGACTGATTAGGCCCGCACGATGATCGGCGTGCCTACCGATACGCGTGAGTAGAGATCGATCACGTCCTGGTTGATCAGCCGGACGCAGCCCGACGACACTGCCTTGCCGATGCTCCAGTACTCGCGCGTGCCGTGGATGCGATAGATGGTGTCGACGCCGTTGCGATAGATGTACATCGCCCGTGCACCCAGCGGGTTATTGATGCCGCCGGGCATGCCGCCGGCGAACTCCCGCGTTTCGGGCTGTCGTTCCATCATCGAGGCTGGCGGATACCAGGTCGGCCACTGCGCCTTGCGCCCGATATTGCCGCGTCCCGACCAGGTGAAACCGTCGCGCCCGATGCCGACGCCATAGCGGATAGCGCGGCCCCCGCCTTGCACCAGATAGAGATAGCGCTCCGAGGTCTCGACCACGATGGTGCCTGGCTTCTCGCCGGTCGGGTCGTCCACCTCGGTCCTGAGGAAGCGCTGGTCGACCTTGTTGAGGTCGACGGCGGGCACCGGGAACCTCTCGTTCGGCAGCGCGCCGTAGATGTCGAGGTAGTAGGGCGAAATGATCGCCGGCAGGAGGTTCGGCACAGTCAACTGCCGGTTGCCGATCGTCGTGGAACATCCGGCCAGCGCCAGCCCGCCGAAACTCGCCGCGCCCAACAGAAAGGCCCGCCGCGACGGGCCGTTATTGCCGATCGTCTTCGTCTGCACGGAACCGGCCCCCTGAACGGTTGCCCATCGGTACTGATTACTGCTTCAGCTTGCGCACCATTATGGCTGAGGCAAGTTCGCTGTCGATCAATTTATCGTTCGGCCCCAGGCGGCGCGCGCCAGGTCGCGCAGCTGCAGCGACTCGGCCCAACGGTCGGTCAGGTCGACGCCATCGGCCCCGGCTATGGCATAGGGCTGCGGGCCCAGTTCGCACAGGAAGCTGAGTTCGGCGTCGGGGCCGGCCCGGTTCTTCCAGTCGGCGAAGCCGTTGCGCCACCAGGTGCCGAACTGCTCGAGCCATGGTGCGTGCTGCGGGAACGACAGCGGCAGCTGCACCTGCTCGCTGCTGGCGACACGGCCGTGATAGGCCCAGCAATGCTCGAGGATCGTCGTCATCTGCGCCTCGATCTCCGCCGACACCGGCAGGGTGATCTCGCGTCCGACCACATAGTGCGACAGATCGCCGGTCAGTTTCAGCTCCGGCAGGGCGCCGATCAGGTCGAGGGTGAAATGCAGGTCGTTGGTCATGCGGTCGCGGTGGGTCTCGATATGGATCGGGAACGGCACCTGCTCGCTCAGCTTCAGCCAGCCTTCGGCGATCCGTACCGCTTCGGCCAGTGTACGCGGCCTGAGATTGGGTTGGATGTTGATGTGGTGCACGCCATACGCCGCGCCCCATTCGAGCACCGGCTGCAGGCTGTCGATGTCGGTAGGGAAACAGAGCCCCTCGACCACGAGGCCGGCCGCTTTCGCCAGCCGGCCGGCCCGTTGCGCCATTTCGGCATCGATCCATTGGGTACCGAAGCCATCGAACCCGGCATTGGCAATGATCTCGACATTAGCCTCGAGCGAGCGCTCGGGTGGCGCGCCCTTGAGGCCAAGCATGGTCCACAGCGATTGGAGGACGAGGAGTTTCTGCATCGTAGAGCTTCCGGAGCAGGGCAGGAAAAGTCGTGAGACTTCTGTGGTTGCGCGACAAACAAACTGGGAGGGGAAGGCGCAGGAAGAGGGCGCTAGATCAGCACCACGCTTTCCTGCTCGTTCGGGTCGGTTCGCGCGATGATGGCCCGGGCCAGCTTGTTGGTCGGGTTGAACGGCTGATGCGGCACGCCGGCGGGGATGTAGACGTAGTCGCCTTCGTTCACCACATCGGTGAACTCGAGATTCGGTCCGTGCCGGAACGAGGTCGAGCCCTCGATCTGGAAGATCGCCGTCTCGTGTGCCTCGTGATAGTGGGGCTTGGCCTCGGCGCCCGGCGGGATCACCGCCATGTGCATGCAGATGCCCCTGGCGCCGGCCGACTGCGCCGAGACGCCGGCGAAATAGTCGAGCCCCTGCTTGCCGTGGAAGCCCTCGCCACCCCGGATTACCTTGCACTCAGCCGCCATCACACTCTCCTCCCCAATGGGCGGCACCGTAGTGAAGCGGCGTCACAGCAGCAAGACGGTGGTGGGGTTCCTCAAGCTGGTGCGTGGGGCGCCCCCCACCCAGCGTCGCTAGCTCGCTGCGCTCACAAGCTTTGCTGCCCTCCCCACAAGGGGGAGGGAGGCGATAACACCGAAGCTTCGGTTCCTGCGTCTCCCTCCCTCTTGTGGGGAGGGATCAAGGGTGGGGGTGGCCACACGCTCGGAATCTACCGCGCCTCCGGCCCGTTCGGCCGCTGCGTCAGCACCACTTCGAGCTCCAGCAGCCGCCCCTGCCGCAGCAGCTGCAGCCGCACCCGCCGGCCGATGGCATCGGCAGTAAGCATCCGGAGCAGCGGGCCGGGGCCCTCCACCGGCCGGCCGTCGAGGCTCAGCAGCACATCGCCCTCGCGCACTCCGGCCCGCGCCGCCGGACCATCGGCGACGATCGAATGCAGCACGGCGGCGGTTTGTGTGCCGACATGCGCAGCGTCGGCCACTCGCCGCGGCAGGTTCACAGTGTCGGCGGCGACACCGAGATAAGCGCGCCGCACCCCGCCGTGCTGCAGCACTTCGCCCAGCACCAGCTTCACCGTGTTGCTGGCGACCGCGAAGCAGATGCCCTGCGCGCCGGCGATCATTGCCGTACTGATCCCCACCACCTCGCCGAGGCTCGAGACCAGCGCGCCGCCCGAGTTGCCGGGGTTGAGGGCTGCGTCGGTCTGGATCACGTCCTCGATCGGCCGTCCGGATGGCGACCGGAGGCTCCGCCCAAGCGCCGAGATGACGCCGGCCGTAACCGTCGACTCGAAGCCCAGCGGGTTGCCGATGGCAATCGCGATGTGGCCACGCTTCAGCTCGCTGCTGTCGCCCAGTGCGGCGATCGGCAGCGCACTGCCATCGACCTTGAGGATGGCGAGATCGGTATCCGGATCGGCCCCGAGCACCCGCCCCGCCAGCCGGTGGCCGTCAGGCAATGCCAGGTGCACGTCCTTGTGGGCGCCGACGACATGCGAGTTGGTGACCACCAGCCCATCCTGCGACAGCACCACGCCCGAACCATGCCCCTTGCCATCGGTCGTCACCATGCCGACGGCCGGTCCCACGGTCTCGGCGACCTCGGAAACGGTGAGCGAATAGACATCGAGCAGACGTTGGTCGCTGGGGAAGGGCAGGGGTTGAGCCATAGGGATGCTCCGGCAGTTTGGCGTGCCACAGATGTGGGTTTTGCCGGCCTCGCCCGCGATCCTGCCCATATGGGGAGCTTTCGAGCCGGCCGCCCCGGGCGCAGGTTTTGCGCAACAAACGCAATCAAGGCCACTCAACATGTCCTTCCCCGAACTCCAGGCGCTTTCCGCTTCCCTCGCGGCGCTTACCGCCAGCGTCGCCCCCCGCGTCATCGCCATTCAAGGGCGCGATGGCCGTGAACTCTCCGGCCTCATCTGGCACACGGGTCTCGCCGTCACCGCCGACGAGGTACTCGAGGGCGACGACGAGGTCGCGGTACTGGGCGCCGACGGCAAGCCGACGACCGCCCAGATCATCGGCCGCGATCCCTCGACCGACGTCGTGTTGCTGAAACTCGAAACTGCCGAGTTTGCCGACTGGCCCCATGCCGCGCAGCCGGCGCCAGGCTCCTTGGCCGTGCTGGTCGGCCGCGGCGAGGAGTCCGTACTCTCAGGCCTCGCCTCGGTCACCGAGGTCGGCGCCGCCTGGCGCAGTATGCGCGGCGGCGAAATCGATGCGCGCATCACGCTCGGCCTTCGCCTCTCGCCGCGCAGCGAGGGCGGCGCGGTGGTGGCGCCCGATGGCAGCCTCATCGGCATGGCCGTCACCGGCGCGCGTCGCCGTACCATCGCCATTCCCGCCTCCACCATTGCCCGTTCGGTGGCTACCCTCAGCGAGAAGGGCTATATCCCGCGCGGCTGGCTGGGCGTGAGCCTCCATCCACTCGCCGAATCTGGTGGCGCCATCGTCGTCGGGTTGGAGCCGGCCAGCCCGGCGGCCAATGGGGGCTTCCTTGTTGGCGACATAATCACCACATGGGGTGGAGACCAGGTCCGTTCGGTCAGCGACGTCGCCGATCGCCTGAACGCCGGTACGGTCGGTAAGAATATCAGCTTGGGAGTGCAACGCGGTGGCAGTGCATTGGAACTCGAGATCACTATCGGCGAACGCCCGCGGAGCTGAAGCTCCGGTTCCCCAGTCCGTCCTCGGCGGGCTGGTCCTGGGTGTCGCCTTCGATCTCACCGACCCGGCCCTCGAACAGGTGCTGCGCACCCTGATCGCCGGCCGTCACGATCTTTACGAGGCCGATGCCGAAGAGGCGGCGGTCACCATCACCGATCGCCCGGCGGCGCTGGGCGGCGTCACCGGTGCGCATCGCGTGCTGCGGGTCGGCGCCGATGAAACGCGCCGCAACGCTATCGACAGTCTCGACCCGGGCCTGATCCTCGCTGCGGCCATGCTGATCGGCGCCGGCTATGCCTTGGAGCGCGAGACGGTGGAACGCGCCGGCAACGAGCGGCTGCCCGCCTCGCTGCTGCCGCGCCTCAGCCAGCGCGAGCGCCAGGTGGCGGAGCTCTTGGTCGACGGCGCCTCCAACAAGGTGATCGCCCGGGCGCTGGATATCTCGGTCCACACGGCAAAATTCCACGTCACCGCCATCCTCGAAAAGCTCGGCGCCCGCAACCGCGCCGACGCGGTGTCGATCATCCTCCGCGAAGGATTGGTCGCGATCTGAGCGAAAGCTGCGGCTTTCGTCCCCTCTCCCCTGAGGGGAGAGGGTAGTGCAGCTAGGGCCGTCAGGCCCGTAGCGGAACTAGGGTGAGGGGTTCAGTTTCTCAACGAGCGCATGTGGCACCGCTTCACCCCTCAACCGGCGCTGCGCGCCACCTTCTCCCCTGAGGGGAGAAGGGACCTCGGCCAATCAGTGCAGCAGTCTCAATGCAGCCCTGGGTCCTTGCCCGGCGTCATCAGGGTCGAGAAGATCCGGCCGATCAGGTTCCGCTCGGCCGGTTTGTCGACGTGCTCGTGATTGAGGTCGACCAGCAGCGCCGAGGTGGCGTCGAGCCGTTGGCTCTGCAACTGGGCGATCCGGAGCGCCAATTCGGGGTGCTTTTCGAGGATGCGCATGGCGTCGCGTACCACCCGCACCTTGCTGTCGCGTTCGGCCCGGACCGTGGCGCTATGTGGCCGGCCCAGCAGCACCGACATTTCGCCGATCATCGCATCGGAGTGCTCGATGGTGGCGATGGCGACGCCGTTGCGTTCGACGATGAACTTGCCGCTCTCCAGCACATACAGATCGCGACCTGGCGTCCCCTGGGTCACCAACTCCTCGCCCTTGGCGATATCGAGCGTCGGCGACGAATAGATGAGCGTCAGCAGGCTGGCCATGGTCATTCCCCAAGATGATTAGGCGCGGTGAGCCTAACCCGTTGTGAGCGCGCCATGAAGGGCCATTCTACACCATGCGCAGCAGCACTTCGGCGACCAGGTGGTCGCTGCCCTTCTTGAGGATCAGGTCGGCACGGCTTCGGGTCGGCGCGATGTTGTCGACCAGGTTCGGCAGGTTGATCGAACGCCAGTTGTCGAGGCCGAACGTGCCCGCCTCGTCCTTGCTCATGTCGGCGTAGCGCTTGAAGAACGAGTCCGGATTGCGGAACGCGGTCTCCCTGAGCCGGAAGAAGCGCTCAAGGTACCAGGCTTCAAGGTCTGCGGGGTCGGCGTCGATATAGATCGAGAAGTCGATGAAATCCGAGGCGTAGAGGATCGGTGTGCCGGCCTTGCCCGGCGCTCCCGGCTGCAGGATGTTGAGGCCCTCGACGATCAGGATGTCGGGCTGGTCGACAATCAGGTGCTCGCCAGGCACCACGTCGTAGACGAGGTGCGAGTAGATCGGCACCTCGAGCGCTGGCGTCCCCGATTTCACCGCGGCGAGAAAGGCCACCAGCCGCGCCCGATCAAAACTCTCGGGAAAGCCCTTGCGCCGCATCAGCCCACGCTCGATCAGCGTGGCGTTGGGGTGCAGGAACCCGTCGGTGGTGACGAGATCGACCTTCGGGCTCGACGGCCAGCGCTGCAGCAGGGCCCGGAGGATACGCGCGGTGGTGGATTTGCCCACCGCCACCGAACCGGCGACGCCGATGATGAACGGCACCTTCGGCGCGCCGGTATTGAGGAAGCGCTGCGACACCCGATGCAGCCCCTGGATCGCCTCGACATAGAGCGAGAGGAGCCGCGCCAGCGGCAGGTAGACCTGCTCGGCCTCATCAAGCGAGATCGGATCGGAGAGGGCGCGCAGCCGCATCACATCCTCGGCTGTGAGCGTCATCGGCTCGTCGGCGCGCAAGGCCACCCATTCCGCCTTGCTGAACCGGTGGTAGGGCGAAAGCTCGGCCGTCCGCGTCATGCGGGCTTCGACCCATTGCCGAGCCGCGCCGCGATCACCTCTGCCAGCCGCTCCGCCACCTCGAGCTTGTCCAACTCCGGCCATGCCTCGGCGCCGTCTTTGCTCAGCAGCGTCACCTTGTTGCGGTCGCCCCCCATGGCGCCGCCTGCGGCCGACACATCGTTGGCAACGATCAGATCGGCGCCCTTGCGCTTGAGTTTTGCTTCGCCATTCGCCACCACGTCGCGCGTCTCGGCCGCAAAGCCGACGACGATGCCGGGACGGTTGGCATGATGCCCGACTGTCGCAAGGATATCGGGGTTCTCGACCATGCTGAGATTGGGTGGAGAGCCGGTGCCCGGCTGTTTCTTGATCTTGTCCGTGGCAATGCTGTCGACCCGCCAGTCCGCCACCGCGGCGACGAACACGGCGCCATCGGCGGGTAGTGCCCGCTCCACCGCGGCCAGCATGTCGCGCGCCGTCTCGACATGCGTGGTCGCCACCCCGGCGGGGTCGGCGATCGATACCGGGCCGGTGATCAGTTGTACCTCGGCTCCGAGCTTTGCCAGCGCCGCGGCAATGGCGTGCCCTTGTTTGCCGGACGAGCGGTTGGCGATGTAGCGCACCGGGTCGATCGGCTCATGCGTCGGCCCCGAGGTGACGATGAAGCGACGCCCCGCAAGCGGTCCGGCGCCACCGAGCCGCTCGATTACTGCTGCAAGGATCTCCGCCGGCTCGGCCATCCGGCCTTCGCCGGCCTCACCGGCCTCCGCCATCGCCCCGGATCTGGGGCCGACAAACTGCACGCCGTCAGCCAGCAACGTCGCACGATTCCGACGCGTCGGCGCCGCCGCCCACATCCGCGGGTTCATCGCCGGCGCCATCAGCACCGGCTTGTCGGATGCCAGCAGCACCGCTGTCGCCAGGTCGTTGGCCGCGCCGGTTGCCGCCTTCGCCATCAGGTCCGCCGTCGCTGGCGCCACCACGATCAGGTCGGCCTCGCGCGACAGGCGGATATGACCGACATCGTGCTCGTCATTTCGGTCGAACAGGTTGGTGAACACCCGGTCGGCGCTGAGCGTTGCGACCGACAGCGGCGTCACGAACTCCGCCGCCGCCGCCGTCATCACGCAGCGCACTCTTGCGCCTTCGTCCCGCAGCCGCCGGATCAGCTCCAGCACCTTGTAGGCGGCAATCCCGCCGCCAATGATCAGCAGCACCCGCCGATTCTGCAGTTTCATGCTCAAGCCACCGCAGCCTGTTTGCGACAGCTAGCCGTCTACACGATCCAGTCGAGGACTCATACCCACCAAAGGGTTGGGTGGTCGCCGGGCAGAGGGCGAGTCACCGGTGTGCACAAATGTCCTCACGACAGGATTGAACGCGCGCCGCTCCGGATCGCGCTATTAGGCAGGCAATGTCGGGGGGACCGAACCCTCCGTGTCCTAGCTATGGGAGCCATGTGCACATGGATCGTGCAGCCTATTTCCGTTACGCCGGCGAAAACGCCCGCAACGTCGTGTTCCCGCTGGGTGGCATCGGCGCCGGTTCGATCGGCATCGGCGGCGATGGACGCTTGCGCGACTGGGAGATCTACAACCGGCCGAGCAAGGGCAGCGTCAACGGCTTCTCGCATTTCGCCGTCAGGGCCGAGCGTGACGGCAAGGTGCTCGATACCCGCGTGCTGCACGGCCCGTTCCAAGGGTCGCTCACCGGCGATCACTTGGGCAAGCATTTCAACTCGTTCGGCTTCGGCGTGCGCCGCGAGCACATGGCGGGGTTCCCGAGCTTCGAGGCGGCGACACTCTCAGGTCCCTATCCGGTGGCGACCCTCGATTTTGCCGACCAGCGCTTCCCTGGCAAGGTGAAGCTCGAGGCCTTCAGCCCCTACCTGCCGATGGAGAGCCGGCTCTCGAGCCTGCCGGTGGCGCAGTTCGAGTTCACCCTCGAAAATACCACCGACGCCGCCATGGACTACACGCTGTTCGGCTGCCTCGGCTTCGAATTCCGCGACCAGTCGGTGATCACCGTCAGCACCGCCGATGGGCGCACCACGCTCTCGGGCCGCTCTACCTCGGATCGGAAGTCGATCCACTACAGCGAGCTCGCCATTTCCAGCGACGCCGCCGAGACCAGCTACCAGCGCCACTTCTTCCGCGGCAGCTGGTTCGACGCGCTCGAAGTCTATTGGCAGGACATCAGCCGCCCCGGCCGGTTGAAGGATCGCTTCTACGACAACGGCACGGAGCGGCGCGCGCTGTCGAGCGGCGCGCTGGCCGAGCACTCGACGCTCGCCTGCCATCTGACGATTCCGGCCGGCGAAACCCGCACGGTCCGGGTCGCCATCGCCTGGTACGTCCCCAATGCCAGCAAGTACTGGGTCTCGAGCAGCGCACTGATCGGTGAGCCCAAGGACATCCCGAGCGTCTGGAAAAACTACTACGCCACCCAGTGGCCGAGCGCCGAAGCCGTGGCGGCGGAAACCTTCGCCCAGTGGGACATGCTCGCCGGCCAAACCCGGCGCCTCAAGGCCGAACTCCTCGCCTCGACTCTCCCCGATGCGGTGCTCGATGCCGTTTCGGCCAATCTGTCGATCATCAAGACCGCGACCGTGCTCCGGCTCGAAGATGGCACGTTCTACGGCTGGGAAGGCTGCCACCCCGATGCCGGCTCCTGCGAAGGCAGTTGCACCCATGTGTGGAACTACCAGCAGGTCCTGCCGTTCCTGTTCCCCGACCTCGAACGCTCGATGCGCGAGGCCGATTTCGTCTACAACCAGCGGCCAGGCTCGGGTGGTATGACTTTCCGACTGTCGCTGCCGCTCGGCATCGGCACCTCGGATTTCCGCCCCTGCGTCGATGGCCAGTTCGGCAATGTGCTGAAGGCCTATCGCGACTGGAAGCTGACCGGCAACCTTGATTGGCTGCAGCAGCTCTGGCCGCATATCAAAGCTGCTATCGGCTATGCCTGGCACCCCGACAACTACGACAAGTGGGACCCGGAAAAGTCCGGCGTGCTCACCGGCCGCCAGCACCACACGCTCGACATGGAGCTGTTCGGACCGAACTCGTGGCTCAACGGCTTCTATCTCGCGGCGCTCCATGCCGGCGCCGAGATGGCCCGCGCGGTAGGCGAAGCCGATACGGCCGCCGAATATGCCGAGATCTATGCCCGCGGCCGCAAGTGGACGCACGAGCACCTGTTCAACGGCAGCTATTTCGTCCAGCAGGTCGATCTCGCCGACAAGGGCCAGCTTGCTCCCTACGAGGTCGACCGCGGTCACTTCGTCCGCGGCTCGATCTACGATCTCTACTGGTCCGACGAGCATGGCGAGGTGAAGTACCAGATCGGCGAGGGCTGTGAAATCGACCAGGTGCTGGCGCAGTGGCATGCCGGCCTCTATGGCCTGGGCGACATTTTCGAGCCCGAGCAGTTCGCTTCCGCCGTGCGCGCCATCTATCAGCACAACTTCAAGCGCCGGCTCGGCGACGAGGCCAATCCGTGCCGGGTCTTTGGGCTCGAGAACGAGGCCGGCACGCTGATGTGCGCCTGGCCGGAAGGCGCCGAGCGCCCGGCCATCCCGGTACCCTATAGCCAGGAAACCATGCACGGCTTCGAATATGCCTTCGGCAGCCAGCTGATGATGATCGGCGAACTGGACAAGGCCATCGAAGTGTTCGCCGCGGTGCGCGACCGCTATCGCGGCCATAACCGCAACCCGTTCAACGAGATCGAGTGCGGCTCCAACTATGCCCGCTCGATGGCGAGCTACGCCGCCGTGCTGGTGCTCTCGGGCTTCGGGTTCGACCTCAGCGAGGGGCGTATCGCTTTTGCTCCCAAGCTGATGAGCGAGGGGCGCTTCCGCTCCCTGTGGTCGACCGGTACCGCCTGGGGCAGCGTTTCGATCGATGATGGCGAGGCGCGCCTCACCGTCATCGGCGGCACGCTCGAGGTCGCCGAAATCACCATCTGCGGCGTGACCTTCAAGGCCGACGCCACCGACCATTTCGGAGGCAAGCCCGAGCGGCGCGACGGCCGCTCCATCTTCAACCCCGGCATGGGCTTGATGCTCCGCCATGCGGGGATCGCCGTCAGCAACCAACCGGACATCGCAACTATCTGACATAGCGCCAACAGGGAGGACCCTATGCGCACCCGATTGACCCTCAGCGTCATGGCGCTTGCCATGGCCGCATCGCCCGCGCTCGCCCAGCCGGCGGCCGATATCACCGCCAAACTGACGATCTTCCAGCCGGTCAACCAGCAGATGATCGACTCCACCGACAAGGCGATCGCCCGCTTCAAGCTGAAATACCCCAACGTCACCATCGAGCCGCAATTCGTGCCGCAGCCGTCCTGGGGCGAGTACAACACCTCGTTCATCAACCAGGTGGCCACGGGCGCCGCGCCCGACATCATGTTCTCGGCCATCGAGGGCTTTGCCGAGACCGCCAACCGTGGCCTGCTGCGTGACCTCGGGCCGCTGATCGATGCCGATCCGAATGCCAAGGCGGTGCTCGACGAGCTCGATCCGAACCTGCTCGACGGCATGCGCACCCGCTCCACCGGGCAGCTCAACTTCTTCCCCACCGAGTGGAACAACATCGTCGTCTATTACAACAAGGACATGTTCGATAGGGCCGGCGTCGCCTATCCCTCCGCCGACTGGACCTGGGCCGATTTCCGCGACACCGCGAAGAAGCTGACCGTCGCCGATGCCAACGGCAACGTCACCCAGTACGGCTATTTCGTGCCGGGCTTCAATTTCGGCCTCACCCCGTGGTTCCTCACCAACGAGGCGAGCGTCCTCGATGCCGATTGGAAACAGTCGGCGGTGAACACCGACAATTTCAAGGAATCGCTGCAGTTCCTGCACGACCTGATCAACGTCGACAAGTCTGCGCCGGCCTTCGAATCCGGCGTTGGCGACAACAAGTTCGTTGCAGGCCAGGTGGCGATGTTCTCCGCCGGCCACTGGCCGATCCCCGAAATCCGGGCCAGCGGCCTGACCAATGTCGGTGTGCAGGTGATGCCGGTGAACAAGGTCAAGACCACGGTGTTCGGTATTGGCGGCCTCGCCGTCACCAGCGCCTCTGAGAACCCCGAGCTCGCCTGGGAGTTCGTCAAGGAAATGACCGGCAAGGAGTTCCAGACCGAGCTCGCCGATTCCGAGCGCTCGATCCCCTCGTGGCGCAGCCTTGCGACCACCGACAAGTACCTGTCGTTCCCCGATAATGCCGCGATCTTTTATGGCTCGGCTGCGACCGCCAAGCCGGTCGCCTCGCCGCCGAACTTCGCCCAGGTCGAGGAGATGACCATGCGGCATGTCGGGGCCTATCTCAACGGCAACGAAGACCTCGACACCACCATCAGCGGCCTCGACAGCGAACTGTCGCGCGCCATGAAGCGCGCCTACAACTGACGCTGGACCCGGGGCGCCCACGGGCGCCCCTTCTCGGCCACCGGGGAGGAGACGATGGCAACCCTCAGGCAACGCGAGACCATGGCAGCCTACGGCTTCCTGGCGCCCGCCTATCTCATCTACCTGCTGTTCCTAGCCATTCCGCTGGTCGCCTCGCTCCTGCTCTCGGTGCTGGAAGTCGACCGGCTGACGCTCGCCACCCAGTTCGTCGGCTGGGCCAATTTCGATTGGGTGCTGACCGATCCGCGGTTCTGGAAGACCTTCGGCAACACCTTCTACTTCATCGCCCTGGCGGTGGTGGGCAATGTGGGCCTGGGCCTGTTGCTGGCCGTCCTCCTCGACCGCAACATCCCCGGCCCGCTGCTCTACCTGTTCCGGCTCGCCTATTTCCTGCCGGTGCTGGTGTCGCTGGCCTTCGTCTCTTTCATCTGGCGCTTCATGTTCTCGTTCGATCTGGGCGCCATCAATTACTACATCCGCATGCTCGGGCTGCCGCCGGTCGGCTGGCTGACCGACAAGAACGTCGCCATGTTCTCGATCGTCATCATCGACGTGTGGAAGAATGTCGGCTTCTTCGTCATCATCCTCCTCGCGGCGCTGCAGGGGGTGCCGCGCAACCTGATGGAAGCTGCCCGCATCGATGGCGCCTCGCCCTTCACCGCACTGAGGCGTATCAAGCTCCCCTACATCGCCCCGGTGATCCTGTTCTGCGTCACCTACGCCACTATCGGCGGGCTGCAGGTGTTCGATTCCATCAAGATCATCACCGATGGCGGGCCGGGCGATTCTACCCGCTCGGTGGTGATGTACATGTTCTCCGAAGCCTTCAGCGCGGGCGAACTGGGTACCGGCGCCGCCTCCGCCCTGACTCTCCTGGTCGTCATCGCCATCGTCACCGCCATCCAGCTGACGCTCGGCCGTCGCTTCGCCGGGAGGTAAGGATGACCATTGCCCAATCTACAGTCACAGCCCGCGTCCACTCGGCCACCAAGGTGATCGACTGGCGCAACCTGCCGGTGATGCTCGTCCTCGGCATCGGCGCCATCTTCATGCTGCTGCCGTTCCTGTGGATGTTCGCCACCAGCATGCGGCCGGCCAGTGAAGCCTACCAGCTGCCGCCGAGCTTCCTGCCCACCCGGCTCAACTTCGATGCCTATGCCGCGGTGCTCAACTCGCCGCTGCCGTTCCTGCGCATGTATCTCAACAGCTTCATCGTCGCGGCGACCACCACCATCGGCGTGGTGGTGAGCAGCGCCATGGCGGCCTTCGCCTTCTCGCGCCTGCGTTTCCCCGGCAGTTCGCTGTTGTTCGGCCTGCTGCTGGTCGGGCTGATGGTGCCGCACGCGCTGGTGGTGATCCCGTTGTTCTACGGCATGGCGGCGGCGGGGCTGCTTGATAGCCTGTGGTCGCTGATCCTGCCGGCGCTGGCCTCGCCGCTCGCCATCTTCATGATGCGCCAGTTCATGGAAGGCCAGCCGCGCGAGTACGAGGAGGCCGCCTTCATCGACGGCGCCAGCTACTGGACCATCTTCTGGCGCATCTCGTTGCCGCAGATGGGGCCGCCGATCGCGGCGCTGTCGATCATCGTCTTCACCTCGAGCTGGAACAACTTCCTGTTGCCGCTGATCTTCGTCAGGAAGTTCGAGGTGATGACCCTGCCGGTCGGCCTGCTCGGGCTGTCGGATTCCTTCGGTGCACTGTCGCTGTCGGTTATCATGGCGGCAGTGACCATGTGCGTGCTGCCTCTGCTCGTGGTGTTTCTCGTCGCCCAGCGCTTCATCGTCGAGAGCATCGCCAGCACCGGCATCAAGCGCTAAGCGGAGACAACCATGCTCGGATCGCAGATCCTCGATCTCAACACCTCGATCAGCGGCGCCGATATCGGGGTGCCCGAGATCAAGACGTTCGGTTTCGCCACCTTCCAGAAAGCCATGGCCACCACCGACAGCTGGACCGCCCATGGCGGGCCGGAACTGGTGTTCGTCATCGAGGGCGAGGCCTGCTGGGAACTCGAGGACGAGGCGCTGGTGCCAGTGTCGGGCGGCCAGTTCGCGCTGTTCCCGGCGGGCAAAAAGCACCGCATCGTCAACGGCCTCTATCCCCCCAGCCATTCGTTCTGGATCGTCATGGCCAATGCCGGCAATGGCGCCGAACCGGCGCTTCTGACCCGCGACGGCTTTCGCGACTTTCAGAACTACCTGGGGCGGCGCGGGCTGACCCATGACATCGAGGCGCGCTGCATGGATGCCATCGGCGAGCTGCACCGACTGGTGAGCGATCCGCGCATCTATACCGGCTCGAGCCTCCTGATCGCGGAGATGCGGGCGGCGCTCCACACCGTGCTGATCGAGGCCTGGAAGGCGCAGGACAAGAAACTGGCGGATCGCGACAACAGCGCGCTGATCGACGATTTCCTCGAAGTGCTGCATTCCGACCCCGATGCCGAACTCAACATCGGCGAGGTGGCGACGCGGCTCGGCTATTCGCGCAGTTACCTGCACAACCGCTTCCGCAAGGAAGTCGGCATGTCGCCCAGCGACTATGCGCAGCGGCTCCGCATCAAGCGCTGCTGCACCCGGCTCGCCACCACCAGCGAGCCGGTGACCGATATCGCCGTCGAGTTCGGCTTCGGCAGCTCGCAGTACTTCTCACGCGTGTTCAAGAAGTACCTCGGCACCACCCCAACCGAATACCGCCAGCAAATGGCGATCAGGGAGCACTGACATGGCCACGCTCGCCCTTCGCGATGTAAGAAAATCCTTCGGCAAGCACGAGGTGATCCACGGCGTCAGCCTCGATGTGAAGGACGGCGAATTCGTCGTCTTCGTCGGCCCCTCCGGCTGCGGCAAATCCACCATGCTCAGGATGATCGCCGGGCTCGAAACCATCACCGAGGGGCAGCTTTTGATCGATGGCGCGCTGATGAACGAAGAGACGCCGACCAGGCGCGGCATCGCCATGGTGTTCCAGAGCTACGCGCTCTACCCCAACATGACCGTCTACCAGAACATGGCCTTCGGCCTCGAACAGCAAAAGCTCCCCAAGGCGCAGATCCGCGAGCTGGTGATGGAGGCGGCGAGGACGCTGAAGATCGAGCCGCTGCTGCAGCGCCGCCCTGGCCAGCTCTCGGGCGGCCAGAGCCAGCGCGTTGCCATCGGCCGCTCGATCGTGCGCAACCCGCGCATCTTCCTGTTCGACGAACCACTTTCGAACCTCGATGCGGAGCTGCGTGTCCACATGCGGGTGGAGATTGCCAACCTGCACAAGCGCATGGGCCGCACCACCATCTATGTGACGCACGACCAGGTCGAGGCGATGACGCTCGCCGACACCATCGTGGTATTCAACGAAGGCCGTATCGAGCAGGTGGGCACGCCGCTCGAGCTCTACAACAAACCGGCCAACCGCTTTGTCGCCGGTTTCCTGGGCTCGCCGAAGATGAACTTCCTCCCAGGGCGGGTCGCCGAAGGCGCCTCCGGCACCATCGTCGAAGTTCCCGGCGGCAGCTTGCCGCTGCAGCAACCTGCACGACAGGGCGAGACTATCGAAGTCGGCATCCGCCCGGAACATCTCGCGGTGGTGTCTCCCGAGGGGGCCACGGCCAAAGCCCGCGTGCAGTTTACCGAGCAGCTCGGCGGCGAGACCTTCCTCTACTGCGATGTCGGCGAAACCGGCGAGCCGGCCCGTATCGTCATCAAGCGCCCGGGCCAGCAGCGCTTTGCCGACAACGAGGTCATCGGCCTCGCCATTGGCGCTTCCGACGTCTATTGCTTCGACAGCAAGACCGGCGTTGCCCTAGCCGCCTGAGCCGGAAGCCGGCGCATCACTCCCACACCGAAAGCATCGCCGTTTCGACGTATTTCAGGTGGTTCGACATCGCTGTTCGCGCCGCATCCGGATCGCGACGGACGATCGCGGCGACGATCTGCTCGTGGTCGACCAGAATGTGCTCGCGCAGCTGGTCGATGCTGGCGAGGTGCGCGTGGAAGTGCTGGTCGACATCCTCGCCGCGCGAGCTCCACAGCCCGGTAAGGATTTCCCGCAGCACGGAATTGCCGCATGCTTCCGCGATCGTCAGATGGAGGCTCTGATCGCTCGCCGGTGACCACCGGCCCGCTGCTGTCTCTGCCCGCATTTCCAAAAGGGTCCGGCGCAGGCTCGCGATCCCCGCCGGCGTTACATTGCCGGCGGCGAGAGCCGCAACTTCCGGCTCGATCAGGCAGCGGGCCCGCATCACCTCGATCGGGGAGTGGTTCTGCTCCGGCAGCGCCGCCTGGGCCCCGTTCGGTCTGCGGACGAACGCCCCAACACCCACCCGGATATCGATCAGTCCGGCGATCTCGAGGGCGATCAGCGCTTCGCGCACCGTTGGCCGGCTGACGCCCAGGTCGACGGCGAGCTCCCGCTCCGATGGCAGTTGCTGGCCCGGCTCCACTGCGCCGGAACTGATCAGCGCGCGGATCTGATCCGCAATCTGGATGTAGAGCTTTCGGTTCGATACGGCCTGCAGTTTCATCAGGTATCCGACGGTCGGCACGCCCATATGGGCCGGAACTGCCAGTACCATAAAGCAACATGTCGCGGGAGGGCAGTTCTCTGGTCTTACCGGTATGACCACTTGACAGCCTGACCGTCATTGGCCTAGCAGGTGGCCGTGGCGGCGCCACGCCACGAGACGAGGGAGGCTCGATCTTGCAGTCATTTGTAGAGTGGTCACCCAGGGTGACCGCGTGACGGCGCTCGTCGAACTCAGCGGCATCCACAAGGGCTTCCCGGGCGTCCGTGCCTTGCACGACGTGCACTTCGAACTGCTCGCCGGCGAGGTTCACGCGCTGATGGGCGAAAACGGCGCCGGCAAGTCGACGCTGATGAAGATTCTATCCGGAGTTTACCGCCGAGATGCCGGCGAGGTGCGCCTCGACGGCCGACCCGTGGATATCGCCAGCCCCGGCGAAGCTCAGAAGCTTGGCATCGCCATGATCCACCAGGAGTTGGCGCTGATGCGCGACCTGACGGCGGCGCAGAACATCTTTATCGGCCGCGAGCCGCGCAAGGGCCTCCTGCTCGACGAGCCGGCACTCAACGCCGAAGCGGCGGCGATCTTCAAGTCGATGAACCTGAGCCTCGATCCGCGCGTGTCGGTCGGGAGTCTCTCCATCGCCAAGCAGCAGATGGTCGAGATCGCCAAGGCGCTGTCCTATCGCTCGCGCATTCTCATCATGGACGAGCCGACTGCAGCGCTGACCGACAGCGAGATCGTCGAGCTTTTCGCCATCATCACCCGCCTCAAGGCCGATGGCGTCGGGATCATCTACATCTCGCACAAGATGGATGAGATCAAACGCATCTCGGACCGGGTGACGGTGATGCGCGACGGCGAGTATGTGGGCACCGTCCCGGCCGCCGACACGCCGATCGAAACCATCATCTCCATGATGGTGGGCCGCAAACTCACCGACGAAGCGCTGGTCATCCCCGACACTAGCAACGCCGAAGTCGCGCTGGAAGTCCGCGGCCTGCGTCGTGGCAAGGAAATCCGTGACGTCGGCTTCTCGGTCAGGAAGGGTGAAATCCTCGGGCTGGCCGGCCTGATGGGCGCCGGGCGCACCGAAGTCGCCCGCGCCATCTTCGGCGCCGATCCGGTCGAGGCCGGCGAAGTCTTCGTGCACGGCAGGAAAGTCGATATCCATCGGCCTCAGGACGCGGTCCGCGCCGGCATTGGTTATCTCTCCGAGGATCGCAAACAGTTCGGCCTCGCCACCGGGCTGGACGTTCGCAACAACATCGCGCTCGCCTCCCTCTCGCGCTTTACCGGCATCGGCGGCGTGCTGCGCGAAGCCGAAATGCGGCAGGTGGCCACGGGTTACATCAAGCAGCTCGCGATCAAGACGCCGTCCGATACGCAGGAGGCACGCCTGCTCTCGGGCGGCAACCAGCAGAAGGTGGTGATCGCCAAGTGGCTGCTGCGCGATTGCGAGATCCTGATCTTCGACGAGCCGACCCGCGGCATCGACGTCGGCGCCAAATCCGAAATCTACAAGCTGCTCAATGCGCTGGCCGCCGAGGGCAAAGCGATCATCGTCATTTCCTCTGAACTCCCCGAAATCCTGCGTCTCAGTCACCGCATCGCGGTCATGTGCGAGGGGCGGCTGACCGGCATCCTGCCCGGTGGCGCCAGCCAGGAAGATATCATGCGGCTCGCCACCCAGCGCGAGAGCGCCATGGCCGCCGAACCGAACGCGAAGGTGGCCTGAATGAGCTCGATCGAAACGACCGCCAAACCCGGCCTCCTGGCCAGCATCCGCACCTCGGGGGCCTATCACAAGCTGCTGGCCTTCTCGGGCCTCTTGGCGCTGATGGTGGTCTTCACCCTTGCATCGCCCAACTTCCTGCAGACGCCGAACATCCTCGCCATCCTGCAGGCGACCTCGGTCAACGGCGTCCTCGCGATCGCCGCGACGCTGGTGATCATCACCGGCGGCATCGACCTTTCGGTCGGTACCCTGATGACGTTCTGCGCCGTCATTACCGGCGTCATCCTCACCTATCTGGGCCTGCCGCTGCCGCTCGGCATCCTCGGCGCCGTGCTCGCCGGCACCGCCAGTGGCTTGGTGTCGGGCACCATCATCGCCAAGCTCAAGGTGCCGCCGTTCATTGCCACGCTCGGCATGATGCTGATCCTGAAAGGCCTGTCGCTGGTGCTGTCCGGCACCAAGCCGATCTACTTCAACAACACGCCCGGCTTCTCCGAAATCTCTCTGGGCTCGATTGTCGGCCGGATCATTCCCGCCATCCCGCTGCCCAATGGCGTGCTGATCCTGTTCGCCGTCGCCCTCCTCATCTCCTTCGTTTTGTCGCGCACCGCGCTTGGCCGCTACACCTTCGCGCTGGGCTCGAACGAAGAGGCCGTGCGCCTCTCCGGCGTCAATGTCGATCGCTGGAAGATCGCGGTCTATGCACTCGCAGGCGGCGTCTGCGGTGTGGCGGGCCTCCTCATCGCTTCGCGGCTCAACTCGGCGCAGCCGGCACTGGGGCAGGGCTATGAGCTCGATGCCATCGCTGCCGTCGTTATCGGCGGCACGTCGCTGTCGGGCGGCCGCGGCACGGTGCTCGGCACGCTGATCGGGGCGCTGATCATCTCGGTGCTCGCCAATGGCCTGCGCATCCTGTCGGTGGCGCAGGAATGGCAGACCGTGGTGACCGGCTCGATCATCATCCTCGCTGTCTACGCCGATATCCTGCGGCGCCGCAAACTTTAGGCGCCGGCTTCGCTGCATCGCCTGAGGCGATGCCAAGACCAACCAGACGGCGCGCAACGCCGCAGCAACAATATGAGCAAAACCCCGGGAGGATTTCATGCTCAGACGTACTCTACTCGGCGCCGTCGGCGCTCTTGCCCTCTTCGCCACGGCCGTGCCGGCCTCGGCGCAGGATTATGACATCGCCCTCATTTCCAAGGGCTTCCAGCATCAGTTCTGGCAGGCCGTGAAGGCCGGCGCAGACAAGGCGGCCACCGAGTTCAACGCCAAGGTGACCTTCGAGGGCCCCGATACCGAAGCCCAGGTCGACCGCCAGATGGACATGCTGTCCGCCGCGCTCGCCCGCAAGCCCTCGGCCATCGGCTTTGCCGCGCTCGACAGCCAGGCCGCCTCGCCGCTGCTGCAGCAGGCCAAGGATGCCGGTATCCCGGTGATCGCCTTCGACTCCGGCGTCGACAGCGACATTCCGCTGGCGACCGCTACCACCGACAACGTCGCGGCCGCCGCATTGGCCGCCGACAAGATGGCCGAGCTGATCGGCGGCGAAGGCAAGGTTGCCGTGGTTGCCCATGACCAGACCAGCCGTACCGGCATCGATCGGGTCGACGGCTTCGTCAACCAGATCAAGGCGAAGTATCCCAAGATCGAAGTCGTCTCGGTTCAGTACGGCGGCGGCGACCAGCTGCAGTCGACCGAGATCACCAAGTCGATCCTGCTCGCCAACCCCGACCTGAAGGGCATTTTCGGCGCCAATGAGGGCTCGGCCCTCGGCGTCGTCAACGGCAAGAAGGAACTCAATTCCTCCGTCGTCGTGATCGGCTACGATTCCGGCGCCGCCCAGAAGGCCGCCATCCTCGATGGTTCGATGGCCGGCGCCATCACCCAGAACCCGGTCGGCATCGGCTACGAAACGGTCAAGGCCGCCATCGCCGCGCTGAAGGGCGAGACCCTGCCCAAGGTTATCGACACCGGCTTCTTCTGGTATGACAAGACCAACATGGACGCTCCGGAAATCGCCGCTGTCCTCTACGACTGATCCGAACCCGCCGGGCCGCGATCGCGGCCCGGCACATCCTTCTCTCACTCGTTGCGGCCGCCGATGACCAAGATCACCTCGCTCAAGACCTACGACCTGCGTTTCCCCACCTCCGCCTCGCTCGATGGCTCCGACGCGATGAACCCGGATCCGGATTACTCTGCCGCCTATGTGGTGCTGGGGACCGACGGGGCGCTCGAAGGGCACGGGCTGACCTTCACCATTGGCCGCGGCAACGAGGTGGTGGTGGCGGCGATCGAGGCGCTGCGCGACCGCGTTACCGGGCTCGAACTCGACTGGATCGCCGAGAACCCAGGCCGTTTCTGGCGCCATGTCACCGGCGACAGCCAGCTGCGCTGGATCGGGCCGGACAAGGGCGCCATGCACCTCGCCACCGGCGCGGTGGTCAATGCGGTGTGGGACCTGCTCGCCAAACAGGCCAACAAGCCGGTCTGGCGCTTCGTTGCCGATATGACGCCCGAGCAACTGGTCTCGATCATCGACTTCCGCTACCTCACGGATGCCATCACCCCCGAGGAGGCCCTGGCCATCTTCCGGAAGGCCGAGGCCGGCAAGGCCGAGCGCATCGCCGAACTCGAAGCCAACGGCTACCCCTGCTACACCACCTCGGCCGGCTGGCTCGGCTATTCCAACGAGAAGCTGACCCGCCTCGCCACCGAGGCGGTGGAAGCTGGCTTCTCGCACATCAAGATGAAGGTCGGCCGCGACCTCGCCGACGACATCCGCCGGCTCGAGATCGTCCGTTCGATCATGGGCCCCGACCGCTACCTGATGATCGATGCCAACCAGGTGTGGGAAGTGGGGCAGGCGATCGACTGGGTGCAGGAGCTTTCCCGCTTCAAGCCCTATTTCATCGAGGAGCCGACCAGCCCCGACGACATCGAGGGCCATCGGAAGATCCGCGAGGCCATTGCCCCGGTGAAGGTTGCGACCGGCGAGATGTGCCAGAACCGTATCCTGTTCAAGCAGTTCATCACCCGTGGCGCCATCGACATCGTGCAGATCGATGCCTGCCGCATCGGCGGGCTCAACGAAGTGCTGTCGGTGCTGCTGATGGCGGCGAAATACCGCCTGCCGGTCTGGCCGCATGCCGGGGGCGTCGGCCTCTGCGAATATGTGCAGCACCTGTCAATGATCGACTATCTCGTCGTTTCCGGCACCAAGACCGGCCGGGTGATCGAATATGTCGACCACCTGCATGAGCACTTTCTCGATCCCTGCGTCATCGAGAAGGCGGCCTATATGCCGCCCCGGCGGGCCGGCTTCTCCATCGAGATGAAGCCTGCCTCGATCGAGGCGCATCGCTTCGGCTAGGCGATCAAGCGGGTTGGAAGCGGACCGAGATGTCGATTCGTGACCGGCGCACCACGGTGCAGCTGAGCGTCTCGCCATGCTGCAGCTCGAGGTCGAACGCCGATGGAACGTTCGTCGTCCGGCCGACCCTGAGCGTTGCGCCGGCGCGCGAGCTGTTGTGGACCTCGCAGGCAAGGCGCGTTCCGATCTGGTCCAGGATGATCTGGGCCCGGTGAACCGTGCGCCGTGCGGAAGACCACGCTTCAGTCATGTCTGCTCGTCCTCGTGGTTGATGGCATGGCGTTGGAGGGAGTGGCGGCACCGCATGGGTTGCGGCGGAGATGCAGTTGCGATGCCGCCACGCTTGAAGCGCCGTGCGGCGCCCACGCCCGATCCCTGGGGGCAGGGTCGGGCAGTCGACGCTAGCATTGTGCGTCTGATGTGCCGCTGAGCCGTGATCTCAGCGAAATTACAGGTTCACCGGCGCCCCAAGTATTGGCGCAGTAACGACCAGCTTCGAACGTGGCCCGACAGGTGAGGGAGGTGGCGGCATCGCGGGCTAGCGGAGTGGGGGCGCGCGATGCCGCCGGGTGGGAAGGTACCTTGCGATACCGCCCCGGTGGCGTGTGCAACCACCGGAAACAGCGGCACCATAGCAAGGCCTCGCTGATGCAGGCCTGAGTTCGAATTTCAGGGAAATTACAGCTGCGCTTGGTTACAATTGTAAAATCATGCGCATAACCACGCCCATCGTCGCCCTGTTGTTGGCCACCGTTCTGGCTGTCCCTGTTCTTGCCGATCCCGGCAACGGCAACGGTAATGGCAATGGCGGCGGCAACTCCCAGGGCAGCGAGAACTCCGGCAACGCCAATGCCGGCAACGGTAACGGCAACGGCAATGCCGGTGCCAATGGCAACACCGGCAACCAGGTGACCAGGGTTCCCAAGGACCAGAACGTCGCGCGCGAGGCGGTCAAGAAGCGCGAAGTGCTGTCGCTGGCGACCGTCACTGCGTTGGTGGCCGAAACCACCAAGGGGCGCGTGCTGGATGTGGAACTGGTACGGCTGGCCGGCGTATACCTCTATGAGGTGACCGTGCTCGAACCCGATGGCCGGCTGCACAAGCTCTATTACAATGCGCGTTCGGGAGCGTTGGTGGATAACTGATGCGCATACTCATCGCTGAAGATGACCAACGCATCGCCGAGCCGTTGAGCATGGCGCTGACCAGCGCCGGCTTCGTGGTCGAGATCGAGCCCGATGGCGAGGTCGCGTGGTACCGCGGCGACACCGAGGAATTCGAGACAGTGATCCTCGATCTCGGCCTGCCCACCCTCGATGGGCTCACCATTCTCAAGCGCTGGCGTGCCGCCGATCGCAACTCCCCGGTGCTGGTGCTGACAGCGCGCGGCCGGTGGGAAGAGAAGGTCGAAGCCATCGAGGCCGGCGCGGACGATTATGTGGTCAAGCCCTGCCGTGTCGAAGAGGTGCTGGCGCGGGTTCGCGCCATCATCCGTCGCTCCAACGGGTTGGCGTCCTCGCGCATCAATTTCGGCGAGTACGTGTTCGACGCCCGGCAGATGCAGGTGAGCAAGGACGGCGTGCCGATCGAGCTGACGCCGCTCGAGTTCCGGCTGCTGTCGCAACTGCTTCACAACCGGGGTCGCGTGCTGTCACAGATCGAGCTGACCGACCACCTCTACAGCCAGGACAGCGATCGCGACCCCAATTCGATCGAGCAGCTGGTCGGCCGGCTACGGCGACGCCTGGGGTCCGGGGTGATCGAGACGCGGCGCGGCTATGGCTATGTGCTGCCCGGTGACGACGGGTGAAGCTCCATTCGCTGCGGCTCCGGCTGCTGGCGGGCGCCGGCCTCTGGATTCTCGTGGCGTTGCTGCTTGCCGGCGTCGCCATCGTCTCGATCTTTGCTGCGACCGTCGAGCGCGACCAGCGCGAGGACCTGCTGGCCGGGCTCGATCAGGTGCTGAGCGGTCTCGAGCCCGATGCAGCCCTCGCCGACCTCACGCCCCGCCTCAACGATCCGCGCTATGCCACGCCGGCCGGCGGGCTCTATTGGCAGGTAGTCGACCTCGATAGCGGCGAGCTGGGCCAGTCCCGCTCGCTCTGGGATACCGAGGTTCGCGCGCCCGAACCGCTTCGGCCTGGAGAGCCCGTGTTCGCGCAGGTGCCGGGGCCGCAAGGCCAGACGCTGGGGATACTGACGCAGGATGTGCAGCTCGAAACCGGCGCCGGGCCGCGGCGGCTGCGCGCCAGCGTCGCCGAGGATCTGAGCCTCAGGGGGCGCGATCTTCGGCGCTTTGCCACCGATATCGCCACCGCACTGCTCGCTGTCGGGGCGGCGCTGGTGCTCGCCGCCTGGCTGCAGGTCTATCTCGGGTTGCGGCCGCTGCGCGCCCTGCAGCGCGCGGTGGAGGATGTGGTGCAGGGGCGGACCAAGCGGCTCGACGGGCCATATCCGGCTGAGGTCGATCCGGTGGTGCATGAGGTGAATGCGCTGCTGTCCAGCCACGAGCGCGCCATCCAGTTCGCCCGGACCCGAGCCGATGACCTGGCGCATGGGCTGAAAACGCCGCTTGCCGTGCTGACGGCGACGGCCGGGCGCTTGCGGGCCGAGGGCGACACCGGCAACGCCGAGGTGCTCGAGCTGCTCAGCGAGGAGATGGCGGAGCGGATCGATTACCAGTTGCGGCTGGCACAACTACGCATGCGCAGCGCCGAGCACGTGCTCACCGCCTCGCTCGACCAGGTGCTGCTGCGCAGCGTTACGGTGATGCGCAAGGCCGGCCGCGGTCCGGAGCTGTTCTGGCGGCTCGATGCGGCCCCCGCCAGTGTCGACATGGATCCGCACGATCTGATGGAACTGGTCGGAGTACTGCTGGAGAACGCAGGAAAATGGGCGCGCAGCGAGGTCGAAGTGACCTGCCGGCCGAATGGCGCAATGGCCGAGTTCATTATTGGCGATGATGGTCCGGGGCTGTCGGATGAAGATATCGCCAAGCTCGGCAAGCGAGGCGGGCGCCTCGATGAGGAGCGGTCGGGCACCGGCTTCGGCATCTCGATTGCCCGCGAAATCCTCGAACTCAATGATGGCACCCTGAGCATCAGTCGCTCCAAGGCCGGCGGGCTCGAAGCCACGGTGCGGATCCCTTCCGCACCCGCGACCTAGTGGACGGCGCGGCGCGGGACATCGCCCGCGCCGCGCCGGTCTCTCTTATTCCTGCGCCGCGACGACGATGCCCGGCGAATACACCACCGTGCGGCCTTCCAGTTCGACGAAGTACAGCCGGTCATTGGTGTAGAAATAGGCGTGGTCGGGGTCGCCATCGATCACGTGCAGCTCGATGGTGTCGGGCACCACGTAGCCGACATCGACATCGCCTTCGATAACGACCGGTTCGGTCGGATTGAGCCGCGCATATTCGATCGAGGTATCGGCAACCGCGCTGGCGCCGATCACGGCGCCGGTGAAGCCGCCGATCACCGCACCGATCGGGCCGAAGATCAGCCCGCCGGCAATGGCGCCGCTGACGCCGCCGGCCGTACCGCCGACCGCGACGCCGGCGTCTTGTGCCAGCACCGTACCGCTACCGAGGGTGAACACTGCCAGGGTGGCCAGGATCAGTTTCTTCATTGTTGGAATCCTTCTTCTTGTCTCCGCCGCCACAGGGGGAAGTCGGAGAAGCCGGATCGGTTCCAACCGAAATTGCTCGGAGGCCGAGGGGACGAAGCGCCATTTTCTGGCGCTCCGTCGGTTTCTGCGTCAGGCCGCTTCGGCAGTCGCCGGATCGACCACCACCTTGATCTGGGTGATCTTGTTGGCCGGAAAGCCGCTGAGTTCGGCGTGGCGACGGATGTCCTCGGGGTCGTCGGCGAGGTAGACGCAATAGGTCATGTCGTCGGCGAAGTAGGAATGCACCCACTGCACCTTGGGGGCGAGCTTGGCTAGCGCCTCGTTCGAGACCTTGGCGGCTTCGCGATGTTCCTCGGCCGAGAGCTTGCCGACACCGGGGATCATGCGTTCGATGACATAGCGTTTCATTGGGTAGTCCTCCTTAGTTGCTGGCTGCGACGGCGTCGCAGGAGACAGTGGGGTTCATGTCGGCAAAGCTGCCGGTGGGGTTGGCGCGCCAGGCCCAGACATGCAGCTCGTAGAAGGGCGGCAGGCCGTAGCGGTTGGGGGAGTTGGTGAAGCTGAACAGGTGGCCGTCGAGATTGGCCGGGCCCTTGGTGGTGATGTACTCGACCGCCACCAGCTGCATGCTGCCGTCGGCCTGCGGCTCGTACATCACCGCTTCGGGCTTCGAAATGTCGACGAGACCGTCCTCGATCAGCGCACCGTTGACGTAGTGGATTCCCATGGCGCCGCCCTCGATCCCCGAGACACAGGGGATCGGCGCGTAGCCTTCGGCGGTTGCGACGCCGACGTCGGCGAAGCGGGCGTTGACCTCGCGCACCTTGTTGGCGAGCGGGTTGTCGGGCAAGACGCCCGCGGCATGGTCGTGGGCGAGGGTCGGCGAGGCAACCATCGCCGAGGCGATGAGGCACGTCGCGAGCAGGGCTCGCTTGCCGGCGACAAGCGCCTGGCGGGGTAGGGTGAGGTTCATTGTCCTGGTCCTGAGTAATGCCCCCCTGCCGCGGCGCCGCACCATGCGACACCGGTAGGGTCTAGTCGTTCGATCATGAGGAGTGCCGCGGCCCTGCCTGCCGCCCCGGATCGGGACGGACCACCAGGGTCTCGGCGACCGGGTAGAATTCCTCCCCCGGGATGCCGGCCCGCCGGGCATGTTCGCGGATGGCCTCGCCGTCGGCCGCCTCGTACACGCAGAAGGTGCCGAGGCGCCCGTCCGGCTCGTGCACCGCGTAACTGCGGATCCAGCGGACGCGACCCTGCATCTCATCGTCGGCGATGCGATCGCAGACCCGGCTCACCTGCTCGATATCGGGCATGGCGGCCCAGGCGCTGGGGCGGCGGACGACGTAGAGTTGCATTTCAATCCTCATTGCCTGCAGCTGTCCGGCTGGACCGCTGCGGAACGGGGACTGCAATAGGAGGATGGGCGCTGAGTGTCCTTACCGCGGGCTGATCAGTGGCTGATCATTCGCCCACGCTCACCTTTGACGCAGCGACTGCGCGGCCTCGATCAGCCGCGGGGAGCCGATGCGGCGGGCCGTCATCTCGGCGGCGCCGAGTTCGGCCTCGGCGCCGGGGCGGTCTCCGGCGGCGAGATAGCCCTCGGCCAGCTCCAGCCTTACGCGGGTGGCGTGATAGTCGAGCTTGGCGCTGGTCCAGAGCTGGCGGGCGAGGATCCGGAGCTGCGTCGCCGTGAGGTCGCCAGCCGGCAGCAGGGCGGCCCGCGTTTCGGCGATCATCGCCCGGATCGCCGGCTGCGGCCAATGCTCCTCGGTGCCGGTAAGCTCGCTGAGGTAGTTTGCGGCGCGCGCCGCGTCGCCGGATTTGGCGGCGATCCGCGCCGCGTTGACCAGCAATACGCCGCGGCGCTGCAGATGGAACCAGCCGCGCCCCTGCAGCACCCGGTCGAGCGCCGTCAGTGCCGCGGTCGCATCGCCCTTTTCGAACAGTCGCACCGCGTTGCCCGGTTCGGCATCCCAGCCCAGCGCATAGGCCATGGCATAGTCCGCCTCGGCGGTGGTGAAGTCGCCCAGCATGGCGGCGACGTCGCCGCGCACCCGATAGCCATCGCCCAGCGACCAGGATTCCTCTTCGACCAGTTTGGGCAGGGCGCGGCTGATATTGTCGAACGCTTCGATCAGCGAGCCGCGGGCCCCGAGAATTTCGGCGCGGTGCAGGCTGCACGAGCCCGGGCGCTCGGCAAAGCTCGCGTCGCACCAGCTTTCAAAACCCTCGCTCCACTGCAGCGCGCGTTCCCAATCGGCGAAGGTGCGGCAGGCCCAGAGGATGTTGCAGTAGACGAGGCTGCCGGTGATCGGGTCGACATGGCTGGAGAGCGCGATGGCGGCGGCATGGTTCTGCAGCCGGCTGCCTTCCTCGATCTCGCCCAGCGACATCTGGAAGAAGCCTTTGTAGACCAGCGTCAGCGCCTCGATCCCGGGGTCCCCCGCATTGGCTCCAAGCTCCACCGCGCTGCTGATCAGTTGCAGGGCGTCTTCGGGCCGGCCGGTGGAGGCCGCGAGCCGGGAGCGCATCCATAATAGGTGCGCCCGCACACCGGCATTGTCGGCATCGGCGAGCAGGGCGTCGGCCCGCTCGAGCCAACCCTGCGCCGCGGCGCTCGAGCCGCGTTCCAGTTCCACCCTGGCGATGGTGGTGGCGGTGCGCGCTGCCCGGTCACAACGTCCCGACGCGCGATACGCCTCGACGGCGCGGTGCAGCGCCGGCAGCGCCGCGACCGGGTGGCCACGACACTCGTCGGCCAACGCCCAGAGCTCGAGATCTTCCGGCTCCATCGGGCCGGATGCCGATGCCTCGGCAAACAGTCGCGTCGCCCTATCCCAGCCATGTGTGGTCATCGCCTCGCGGGCGGCCGCCAGCCCCTCGCTCGCCACGACCGTCGCTGCCGGCGCGAGCCCGCCAAGCCCGGGCATGTCGAGGGCGAAGCGGTATCCGTGGCGGGCAAAGTTGCGCAGGGCTTCGCCGACCCCGCCTTCCGCCAGCACCCGCCGCGCGAGGCTCGCGGCACGCTGCAGCGAGGATTCGGTCACCGTGACATTGGGCCAGAGCGCATCGAGCAGCTCATCCTTGGGCACCACGCGCCCGGCATTGCGGACCAGATAAGCGATGAGATCGAACACCCGGGGCTGCACATGCTGCGCTTCGCCGCGCAGCATCAGGGCGCGCGCTTCCTCGTCGAGGACGAAGGGACCAAAGTGCATCTGCATCGGCATCTATCCCGGCCTGGCGCGACGGCCGCCCTCGCCCGCCTGAACCAAGCCGGAGCTTCTTCCGCCTCTCCAACTGAACATATGATGAATTTGCGGACGCCGCCTAGCGTCCTGCCAGAAACCTGAATCGCGTGCCATCCTTGCCGTCGGGCGTCGGGCCCGGGCTGTCGGCACGGACGGCGCCATCGGGTGCTATGCGCACGAACCGGTGCGTGGCGAGCGCCATCAGCGTGACCTCGCCGGTCGGAGTCTCCATCCACTGGAAGTGGCTCGCAGCGCCGGTGAGGCCACCGACGGTGACCACGCCGCTCGCCGTCACCGACAACAATCCTGCGGCATGGCGCAGGGCGACGCGACCGAGGCCGACCGGCTCGATGGTGAGGGCCTCGGGCTTGCTGCCGATGACGGTACCGAGCGCCACGGCGAGGCCGATCTCGGAAGCGCTTGCCGGCACGAGCCGACCGCTTTCGCCGGCCGGGATCGGCCGCATCAAGCCGCGCGGATGCGGCTCGTCGATGGTGACCCGATCGAAATCGGCATGGCCGCCCTCGCGCCCGGCCTCGTTAAAGGCAAACAGCGCGTAGCGAATGCCTTGGAAGGTCTTGAGCTGGAACACCATGACCATCGGCTCACCGATGGCGGTAAAGCTCTCGCAGTCGGTTGCAAAGCTGAGGCTCGCCATCTCGGTGAGGAAGTTGCAGTCGGCGCGCAGCGAGATGCGCGGACCCGCTGTGGGAGCGGCAACGGTCCGGCCGGTCTGGTAGTCGAAAGCGCGGACTTCGTAGCCGTCTGCTGTGCGGGCGAGGCCCACCCAGCGCCAGGGCATGCCGAGCAGCGCCAGGCCGGCCACGTCTCCCGGGGCCAGCCCCGCGCCGTCGAGTTCGGCCGTGACGGTCGAGATCGGGCCGATGGCGCGTTGGGTCAGCGTGTTCCTCGCCCACCAGAAGTCCTTTGCCGGCAGCGTGCGGAGCCTGAGATGGCCGGGGCGCTCACTCAACGACCATTTGTCGTCGACCGGCACATGGTTCCATTGCCAGAGCGGATTGAGCGTAGCGCCGTCGAAATCGTCGCTGCGCTCTGGCCAGGGCAGAGCGATGGGCGAGGCCGTGGATGCAGCCCCCAGGCCATCGCCGCCGGCGCTTGATGGCTTGACCCAGGTGCGCGGCGTGCGGCCGAGGTTGCCGGGTAGCCCGAAATAGGGCCAGCCATCCTGCCAGGTGACCGGTGACAGGCAGGTCAGCCGGCCCAGCGAGTTGTAGTCCATCATCGACCACCCCCACCACTCGCCCTCGGGGGTGTCGACGATGCCACCCTGGTGCAGGTTGAGCCGGCCGTTGGCGGCGGGGTTTGGCGGCACCAGCTCAAACGGTGGCTCCAGGGTGAAGGGGATGCCGGCGCCTTTGATCCGGTACCCTTCAGCGAGCCCGAAATCCTCGTCGATCGAGATGGCCGGGTTGATCTCCCAGGGACCGTCGAGGCTTTCGGCTCGGGCGCAAGGCATGCGCATCGGGCCCGCGAACCAGGCGCTGGTGATCAGGTACTTGCCGCCGACCTTGTAGAGATGCGCGCCTTCCCCCATCAGGCTGTCCGGCGGCATCAGTTCGCGTTCGCTGCCGGGGATCACCCGAAGGAAGTCCTGCTCGAGCTCGGCGATCCTGAGGTTGCGATAGCCCCAAACCACATAGGCGCGCCCGTCGTCGTCGAAGAACACCGTGAGGTCGTGGTAGTTGTATTCGGCCTCGCTGCGCGTCCATGGGCCCGCCGGATCGGTGGCCGTGAAGATCTGGGTCTTCTGTCCGTTGACGTTGGAGAAGATGTAGAAGCTGCCCTCGCGGTAGCGGATGCACGGCGCCCAGATGCCCTGGCCGTAGATCTCCCCGCCCTCGAGGCGGAAGGCAGGGCCGAGGTCGAGCCGGTCGAAGGCATAGCAGAGCAGTGTCCAGTTCACGAGGTCGGTCGAACGCAGCACCGGCAGGCCGGGCATGCAGTGCATGGTCGTGCCCGTCATGTAGTAGGCGTCGTCCACGCGGATGATGTCGGGGTCGGAAAACTCCTCGTAGAACAGCGGGTTGGTGTAGGTCCCGTCGCCATTGTCCGCAGTCCAGGTGGGTTTTGCCGATGTCATCAGGATGTCTCCGTGGCGAGAAGGCGGGGCGGCTCGTTGCCGCGGCGGCTCCCTACCTCAATAGTTGATATGGATCATGTACGGGGCGGCGTATCGGTCAGATTGCGTAGACCTTGGTTGAGATTGTACGCAATCGGTGGTCGAGCTCACGCTTTGCGTGTTAGAATTGATGTTGAGCTGGTCGCGAACGAGGTGTACCGGGTGGAAACAGGCGGGCTGTTCCAGGCGTCGGTGCCGCTGGGGCTCTATACGAGCTTCAGCGTGAACGCGCCGTGCGGCCTGCGTGCCGTCGACGGCGTGATCGGGCTGCTCGACATGCCGGACACGTTCCTCGATCCAGGGCGGGTGAAGGCCGGGCTCTTGTGGTTCACCGGCGGCTTCGTCGAATACCGCTTTCCCTATCGCTCCGAGATTCCAGCCGCCATGCTGCGGGCGCTGGAGTTCTCCATGGAGCTCGGCTCTGACGCGCCAGGCACCTCGCCCGACTGGCCCAGCGAGATTTCCCTGTGGGTCAACGACGCCGAAATCGGCAGCTGGACCCTGAAATCCAGCCGCCATCGCGCCGCCGGACCGCGCGACAGCTGGGGCCGCTACGGCTCGGATCATGGCGATCTCACCAACTGGCGCGTCACTCACGCCGGCACCTTCCTCGATGGCATCAGGATCTCCTCGGTCACGCTGGCCGACCTGAAGCTTGAGCCCGCACAACCGATTCGGCTGCGCATCGTCGTCGCCGCGAACGCCACTCATCCAGGCGGGGTCAACATCTTCGGTCGTGGATTCGGGCATCACGACCAGGAAATCGTCATGCGGCTCAACGCCGAGGAGTGAACCGGATGGCGCGGTACGCTTGCAGATAAAAAACTGACTATCCGGTACAAATCAACTTCGTACGGAATCGATTAACTGCGGCGTCGGGTCGCGTGAGCCGACACGGCGGGCTGGTTTTGAAGAAGGCCGAGCCAATCTGCAGTGTCCTCACAATATCATGAAAATGCACGTGTATTCTGCATGGACTGATGCATCGCCCGGGTCGGTTCCGGCACCGCGCTGCGTGCCGACGTACGTACCTCAACCTCACCCTATTTCATATTAGAATATCCGATGTACATCGAAACACAAGTTGACAAGGAGGGGTTCGCGGATAGGATGACCGCCGAAAGCGAAGGAGCGCTTTCGGACGGGAGCGCGAGAGGCGCTGCCGCCGTGGGGAGGAAAAACAAATGGATAGACGCAGCTTTCTGCTGGGCACCGCTGTCGGTGCCCTTACCGTGGCCGCCAACGGTCTGGCTTTTGCGCAGGACGCCGGGGGCACCGCTCCGGATCTGGCTCAGTTCCCGCGCAACGAGACGGTCATCGTCCACAATCCCGAAGGGATCATCCGCAACCCGAGCTGGTTCAACCTGTGGGCCGTCGGCGCCGGCAACGGCACCAGCAACGGGTTGCACAACCTGACCACCGACACGCTGTGGTTCATCGATCCTGATGCGGGCATCGAGGGCGCCAGCGAGAACGCCGTCTACAACTCACTGGCCGACGATCTGTGGCAGTACAATGCCGACTTCACCGAGATGTCGGTCAAGCTTAAGCAGGGCATCTTCTGGAGCGACGGCGTCGAGTTCACCGCCGACGACGTGGTGTTCACGGTGGAAAAGCAGAAGGCGACGCCCGGCACGCCCTATAACGGCGCCTTCAGCGCGCAGGTTGCCGAGGTCACGGCACCCGACAAATACAGCGTCCTCTTCAAGCTCAATGCCCCGAACTCGCGCTTCCATGCGCTGTTCTCGGTGCGCTGGACGGCCGCGTGGATCATGCCCAAGCATGTCTACGAAAAGGTTGAGGACATCCTCACCTACGACGCCAACCCGCCGGTCAGCATCGGGCCCTATACGCTCCACTCGTTCGATCCGAACGGCACCTGGTACATCTGGCAGAAGCGAGAGGATTGGCAGCGTACAGCGCTCGGCATGATCGCCGAACCCAAGCCGAAATTCATCATCTACCGCAACAACATCACCACCGATAACCGCCTGATCGAGATCCGCAACGGCAACCTCGACATGGTGCATGACCTGACCCCGGAGGGCACCTTCGCGGTGGTCAAGGACGATCCGCAAATCCAGGGCTGGTTCCCGGGCTTCCCCTATGCCCACCCCGATCCGACCCTGCCGATGATCATCTTCAACCACCAGAACGAGAAGTTCCAGGACAAGCGCGTGCGCTGGGCCCTGGCGCTGATGCTCGATGCGCGCGCCATGTCGATGGCGTCCTATCGCGGTGCGGCGACGCTCTCGGCCATCTCGGTGCCGCCGACCGGCACGCATCCGCGCGACTACCATGCGCCCCTGCAGGATTTCCTCATCAACTACGAGGTCGATACCGGCACGCGCAAGATCAAGCCGTACGATCCCAATGTCGGCCTGCAGATCGCCGATATGGTGCGTCCGCAGTTCGGCGATGCCGTGCCGACCGATGAAGCGGCGGTGCGCAACGCCTTCGGCTATGGCTGGTGGAAGCAGGACGTGGCGGCGGCCGAGGAGCTGCTGACGGCGGCCGGCTTCACCAAGAACGGCAACCAGTGGATGATGCCGAACGGCCAGCCCTTCGCCTTCGAGGTGATGGTACCGGCTGAAGGCGTGATCAACCGCCTGGGCGTGATGATTGCCCAGATGTGGACCCAGGCGGGCGTGCAGGCGACCGCCCAGGTCGACAGCGATACCTGGGGCCGGCAGCGTGTCGGCAACTACGAGACCAATATCGCCTGGGCGGTGGAAACCTGGGGCGGTCACCCCGATCTCAGCTTCTTCCTCGACAGCTATCACTCGGCTTACGTCGCCAAGCCCGGCGAATCCCAGCCCGACCGCAACTGGATGCGCTGGACCGATCCGCGGCTGGACGCCATCATCGAGAACATCCGCAAGATCGACTTCAACGATCCCAAGGGCATCGAGTATGGCCATGAGTTCGTGAAGCTGCACCTCGAAGAGATGCCGAACATCCCGATCATGGCCTACAACGTGTTCTCCATCCAGTCGAACCGCTTCTGGACCGGCTGGCCGAACGCCGAGAAGCCGTATGCCAACCCGGTCACCAACTGGTCGAACGGGCGCTACATCTTCACCCAGATCGCGCCGGTCGCAGGCTGATCGTTCTCCCGGCGGTGCGGCTTCGGCTGCGCCGCAACCTAAGGGGGGCGTGGGACGGCCACGCTCCCCTCCGTCTTCTGGCGGTGTCTTGGTGCGGTGAATCAAATCAGCAGGCAGCAGGGATGACTGCTGGCGGCGTGCGGACGACTAAGAAGTCGCCGCGAGCGGACGGCCAAGAGGTTGCCGCGTTGTGGGACGGCTAAGCCGTCCCTGGTTCGGACGACCAAAGGGTCGCCGCGGGACGACTAAGAAGTCGCCGAGGGAGAGTTTATGCAAGGCTATCTGTGGTTCGCCGCCAAGCGGTTCGTGCAACTGTTGGCGGTGATATTCTTCGGTGTCTCCGCCATGTTCGTCGTCACTTACCTGTCGCCGATCGATCCGGTGGAGCAGGTGCTGGGGCGGCTGTCGGCGCGCTCGAATCTGTCGCCCGAAGCTATTGCCGCCACCCGTGCCGCACTGACCGAGATGTTCGGCACAGATCAGCCGGTGCTCACCCAATACGTCAACTTCTGGAGCCGCCTGCTGCGCGGCGACCTCGGCGCCTCGCTGATGGCCTTCCCGACCCCGGCGATGGAACTGGTGCTCCGGGCGCTGCCCTGGACGCTGGGCCTGCTGCTCACCTCGACCGCCATTACCTTCGTGGTCGGAAACTTCCTCGGCGGGCTCGCCGGCTACTTCCAGAACAGCCGCTGGCTCAAGGCCTTCGGCATCGTCTCGATGGGGCTGCAGCCGATCCCCTATTACATCGTCGCCTTCATCATCCTCATCATCTTCGGGTTCCTCTGGCCGGTGCTGCCGATCTCGGGTGGCTTTGCCATGGATGTGCGGCCGGGCTGGACCCTGCCATTCGTCCTCTCGGTGCTGCAGCATTCGCTGCTGCCGGCGCTTTCGCTGGTGCTGGTGGGGCTGGGCGGCTGGTTCATCGGCATGCGGGCGCTGGTGTCCAACATCGTCACCGAGGATTACGTCACCTATGCCGAACTGGCCGGGGTCAGGCGCGACACCATCGTCAACGGCTACGTGATCCGCAATGCGCTGGTGCCGCAGGTGACGGCGCTGGCCATGGTGATCGGTGGGGTGTTCTCCGGCACCGTGATCACCGAGCAGGTGTTCAACTATCCGGGGATGGGGTCGCTCCTCGTCGATGCGGTGAATGCCGGCGACTATTCGACCGTGCTCGCCGTCTGCACCATCTCGATCGCCGCCGTCGCCCTTGCCATCTTCATCGTGGATCTGCTGCACCCGCTGCTCGATCCGCGCGTCAAGGCGGAGTGAAGCCTGATGTTTGCCGTCTTCCGCGATCTCATCCGCTACAACATCGAATTCACCATCGGGCTGATCCTCGTCGGTATCGTGGCGATCTTTGCGGCCCTCAGCTTCGTCTCGCCGGTCGATCCCAGCCAGATCTACCTCGCCATTCCCGACCAGCCGCCCTCGGCGCAATACTGGTTCGGCACCAATTCACGCGGCCAGGATCTGTTCTGGCAGCTCTCGGCGGCGTTCAAGAACAGCCTGCTGTTCGGCATCACCGTGGCGGTGCTGAGCCGCGTCATCTCGATCGCGGTGGGGCTGGCCGCCGGCTACCTCGGCGGCTGGGTCGACCGGGTGCTGATGTTCATCAACGACATCTTCGTCGCCGTGCCGATCTTCCCGATCCTGGTGCTGTTCTATTTCGTCCTGCGCAACCACATGGACAGCTTCACCATGGCGCTGATCATGGCCTGCTTCGGCTGGCCGTTCGATGCGCGGCTGATCCGCTCGGTCGCGCTGGGTCTGAAGCACCGCGAATTCACCCGCCATGCGGTGTTCGCCGGCATGAGCACCCGCAAGGTGCTGCTCGAGGAACACCTGCCCTACGTCATGCCGATCGTGTTCTCGACCTTCATGAACAACATGCTGTGGTCGATCGGCATGGAGGTGACGCTGGCGGTGCTGGGCTTCACCAATATCAACAACCCGACCATCGGCACGGTGCTCTACTGGGCCAACTCGCACTCGGCCATGGTGGTGGGCGTCTGGTGGTGGGTGGTGATCCCGGTGATCCTGATCGTCATCACCTTCCTCGGCCTGTTCCTGCTCGCCGTCAGCATGAACGAGTATATCGATCCGCGCAGCCGGCTGCGCCGCATGGGAGCCTGAGCCATGGCCGACAACATTCTCGAGGTCGAAGCGCTCAAGGCCTACTACCAGATGAGCTATTTCGGGGTGAACCGCGAGGTTCGCGCCGTCGACGGCATCACCATGAGCGTCAGGCGCCGCGAAGTGTACGGCATTGCCGGCGAGAGCTCGTCGGGCAAGACCAGCTTCATCAAGGTGCTGGCCGCCGCCATCCGCCCGCCGCTGCGTGTCATTTCAGGCAGCGCCACCTATGACTTCGCCGGCAAGGCGACCGACGTCACGGTGGCGACGCCGGCTGAGATCGACGCCATCCGCTGGCGGCACCTCAGCTACATCATGCAGGGCTCGATGAGCACGCTGAATCCGGTGCGCCGCATCGGCAAGATCTTCGAAGATTTTGCCGCCCGGCCGCTGGGGCTATCGGGCAGCGCCTTCCGCCAGCGCGTGGTCGAGCACCTGGGGCACCTGAAGCTGTCGCCGAGCGTGCTCAACGCCTATCCGCATGAACTCTCGGGCGGCATGCGCCAGCGCGTCACCATTGGGCTGGCGACGGTGTGCAAGCCCGATTTCATCATTGCGGACGAGCCCACCACGGCGCTCGACGTGGTGGTGCAGAAAGACGTGCTGTCCCTGATCAAGAACCTCCAGACCGAGATGGGGTCCTCGATCGTTTTCGTCACCCACGACATGAGCGTCCACGCCAATATCGCCGACCGCATCGGCATCATCTATGCCGGGCGGCTGGTCGAGGAGGCACCGACCCGCACGCTGTTCACCGCGCCAAGGCATCCGTACTCGGCGCATCTGGTCGCCAGCCTGCCGCGCATCGGCGACACCACGCAGCGCCCGGCGCTCGAGGGGCGGCCACCCAGCCTCGCCGCGCCGCCAGCCGGCTGCCGCTTCCATCCGCGCTGTCCGCTCGCCATCGACAAATGCAAGACCGAAGTGCCACCGCTGGTTTCGGTCGGCACCGATCACCGCAGCGCCTGCTGGCGCGCCGCCGATGTCGAGCCGCTGGTTCCCGGTCACACCCGCGTGGGAGTTGCCGCATGAGCGCCTTGCTTGAAGTCGCCGATGTCGGCAAGCGCTTCCAGATGGGCGGCATCCTGGGTCGCCAGGAGGTGCGCGCCGTCGACCAGGTCAGTTTCGCCATCGCCGCCGACAAGCCCGAGATTTTCACCATCATCGGCGAAAGCGGCTCCGGCAAGACCACGCTTGCCCGGATGATCCTGGGGTTGGAGCGGCCGAGCAGTGGCCGCATCCTGTTCCGCGGCGAGCCGGTGCACCACGAGAACCGCGCCGATCGGCTGAAATTCATGGCCAATGTGCAGCCGGTGTTCCAGAACCCGTTCGAGGCGTTCAACCCCCTGAAGCGGGTCGACCGCTACCTGCAATCGACGGCGCGGCAATACCTGAAGGCGCGCGACAAGGCGGCGATCGATGCCGCCATGGATGAGGCGTTGCAGAAGGTCGGGTTGAGCCTCGCCGAGATCGCCGGCCGCTTCCCGCACGAGTTGTCGGGCGGACAGTTGCAGCGCGTCGCCATCGCCCGGGCGCTGATCCCCAACCCGCCGCTGCTGATCGCCGATGAGCCGGTATCGATGGTCGATGCGTCACTGCGCATGGCGATCGTCAACCTATTGAAATCGCTGCGCGACGATTTCGGCGTCTCGGTGATCTACATCACCCATGACCTGGCGACCGCCTATTACATCTCGGACCGGCTGATCATCATGCAGAAGGGCAGGGTGGTGGAAATGGGCCCGGCGCGGGCCGTGCTCGACACGCCCGAACACCCCTATTCGCAGCTGCTCAAGGCTTCGGTGCTGTCGGCCGACGACGCCGGGGCAGGGAGGCTGGCGCCGGCCAACGACTTGCTGCAACTGAGCGACGAGCGCCTTCGGCGCGCAGACAGCAGCCGGCTCGAAGAACGGGTCGATGGGCGGCAGGTAAGGGTGTAGCGCGGTACGGCTTGCAGCGGCGCGCCACCGCTTTCACCCGGCTCGGGCCGCCGTTGCGGCGCGCAGTTGCTCCAGCACATGCTTGCCGGCGCCTTCGACGTGCTGCTCGATCAGCGCGGCAGCGCCGTCGGCATCGCCTTGCCGGATCAGTTCGATCAGCCGGCGATGCTCGCGCATCAACTGGGCGCGCCGCGCCAGGGTGAAGTTGTAGTCGCGGGTCACGGCCCGCAGCACCTCGCGGTTTTTCCACCAGATCTCAGTAGCCAGCCGATTGTAGTGGCGTTCATACATGAGGGTATGGAACTCGGTGTCGAGATCGCTGTGCAGCACCGGATCGGCGAAATCATTAGCTTCCATCGCCTGTTGCAGCCGCTCCAACCCGACAATATCGGCGGGGGTCGCCATCTGCACGAACCAGCGGGTGAACCGCGGCTCGAGCGCCACGCCGATCTCGTAGATATCGCGCACGAAATCCTGATCGATCGCCCGGACCCGGGCACCGCGATTGGGCACCAGGGTGACGAAGCCCTGGCCGCGTAGGAGCTGCAGCGCCTCGCGCACCGGATTGGATGACGAGCCGTGCCGCGCCGCGAGGTCGGCAACGACCAGGCGCTCGTTGGCCTTGAGCCGGCCCGAGATGATGTCGTCGCGGATCAGTTCGTAAACGCTTGCCCCCTCTTCCGAAGCGCCGGCGGCGTCGATCCCGACGGGTGGCTTGGCATGGTAGTGGCTGGTATCCTCGGCGCTCATCGCTGCACCATGTTCGCTCGGCGGGACCTTTTCAAGCGTCGTCGGCGAGCGATCTCAGCCAGCACGGATGTCCTGGATGCCATCGCGTGAACAAGGTGTCGCTTCGATTATGCGTCGCCTGGCCTGGACCGGCCAGGCAGCAACCCGCTACACCGCCTCGCCAGTTTGAGCGGAGGACGCGCGCCAAGCTGCGTCGGAGACTACAACTAAGGGAAAGATGGTGCCCGGGACCGGAATCGAACCAGTGACACGCGGATTTTCAATCCGCTGCTCTACCAACTGAGCTACCCGGGCAACCGTGGCGCCCGAGGGCGCTAAGTCGGGCGGTTTATAGGGGGCATTGGCGGGGTGTGCAAGCGGGTTTTGCCATCTTCCCAGCTGTGGAAAATTCGCCCCTGGAAATGCCGTTTTGCGCGCCGTCCCGGGTGTCGGTTGCGCGCCATTCTTGTGGCCTGCCGGCAGGGCTCCGGGCTAGTCTGCCGCCGATTCAGTTCGAGGAGGCAAAATGCTTGAGGATATCAGGGGCAAGCGCGCCCTCATCACCGGTTCGTCCACCGGCATCGGCGCCGCCGTGGCCAGGGAGTTGGCGCGGCTTGGTGCCAGCGTCGCCGTGCATGGCAACAAGAACGCCGCCGCCGCCGAGGCGGTCGCCGCCCAGATTCGCGGCGCGGGCGGCAAGGCTGTGGTGGTGCTCGGCGATGTCAGCAACTCCGCCTCGGCCGCAAAGATCGTCGCCGATGCGGTGGCCGGGCTCGGCGGGCTCGACATCCTGATCAACAATGCCGGCGCCATCCTCGACCGCGTCACCAACGCTGCCTTCGACGACGCCGCCTACGACAACGTCTACAACCTCAATGTCCGCTCGGTGCTGGCGGTGACCAAGGCGGCCTATCCGCACCTGAAGGCCGCCGGTGGCGGCTCGATCATCAACACCGGCTCGGTGGCCGGCCGTTTCGGCGGCTTCGGCGGTTCGGCCGTCTACGCCTCGGCCAAGGCCGCGGTGCACTCGATCACCCGCAACGCCGCGCGCGAATTCGCCCCCGACCACATCCGCGTCAACGTCGTCGCCCCGGGCTTCATCATCACCCCGTTCCACGACAAGACCCCGCAATCGGTGAAAGACAGCGCCGCCGCCCAGATCCCGATGCAGCGGCTCGGCACGGCCGAGGATTGCGTCGGGGCCTATGTGTTCCTGGCCTCGGATTCGATGTCCGGCTACATCACCGGGCAGATCATCGATGTGAATGGTGGGCAACTGATGCCGTGAGGAGTGGGGACTCCTCCCGGGACCCCTCCTTTTGCGAAGACTAAGGACTTAGCTGCGCTAAGCCCAAGTTTTCGCTTTCTCCCCCGCCAAGGGGGAGATGATCAGTGGCCCCTACCGGCGCCGGATCATCAGTCGGGACTCTCCCCCTTGGCGGGGGAGAAAGCAAAATCTTAGGTGTAGCCGTTTGGCTAAGCCTTAGATTTTGCAAGAGAGGGGGTCTTTGCAGCATGCGCCGACCGATTCCACCTCGACACCGCGCCGTCGCCAAAGCCCTCCGCACCGACAGCACCGACGCCGAACGCAAGCTCTGGTCGGTGCTCCGCGCCGGCCAGATCGACGGCCTCAAGTTCAAACGCCAGGTCCCGCTCGACGGTTACATCGTCGATTTCGTCTGCTTCGAGGCGAAGTTGATCATTGAGGTAGATGGCGGCCAGCACAGCGGCTCGGCTGCGGATCTGCTTCGCGACGAGCATTTTCGCGCGGCGGGCTTTCGCACACTGCGGTTTTGGAACAACGATGTGCTGGAGAACCTCGACGGGGTGCACGAGAGGATACAAGGCGTGTTGACGGATCGCTGACCCCCTCTCTTGGATTTCTAAGGCTTAGCCAAGAAGCTAAGCCCAAGAAATTCCATTCTCCCCCGCCAAGGGGGAGAAGATCAGTGCCCATCACAAGCACCGGCGCACCAGTCGGGCATCTCACCCCTTGGCGGGGGAGAAAGCAAAATCTCAGGTTTAGCCGTTTGGCTAAGCTTTAGATTTTGCAAGGGGTCGTTTGGAGGAGAAACCTACTTCTCATCCTCCGCCTCATCGATCTTGGGGACCCCATCCTCCTCATCCACCTCCACCGGCTCGGCGGGGATCACGTAACTCCCGCTCAGCCAGCGATTGAGGTCGATGTCCGAGCAGCGGCCGGAGCAGAACGGGTGGAATTGCTGGCTCGAGGGCTTGCCGCAGATCGGGCAGGGCCGCGTGGGCTTCAGCTTGATGATCTCGGCAGACATCAGACTGCCGTGAGATTCGACTGGTTCAGCCAGTTGAAATGCACCGGATAGCCTTCACCGGCCAACAGGCCCACCGTCTCGTTCAGCGGCAGCCCCACCACGGCGGTGTAGGAGCCCTGCAGCTTCAGCACGAACGCCCCGGCAATGCCCTGGATGGCGTAGCCGCCGGCCTTGTCGCGCCATTCGGCGCTGGCGAGGTAGCTCTCGATTTCGCGCGCCGACAGCCGCTTGAAGCGGATGCGGGTCTCGACCAGGCGTTTGCGCATCTGGCCCGACGGCGTAAGCATGGTGACGGCAGTGAACACCCGGTGCGAGCGGCCCGAGAGGACGCGCAGGCACTCGGACGCTTCTTCCATCGTCTCGGCCTTGGGGAGGATCCGCCGGCCGACGGCCACCACGGTATCGGCGGCCAGCACCAGCGCGTTGCCGGCGATCCCGGTGGTCTTGGCCTTGTGCTGCGCGGTGATCGCCTTCTGGTCGGCGAGGCGCTGCGCGAGCTTGCGCGGTAGCTCGCCCTTTTCCGGCGTCTCGTCGATATGCGCCGGCACCAGGTGCTCGGGCTCGATGCCGATCTGGTTAAGCAGCGCGAGGCGCCGCGGCGAGGCGGACGCGAGGATGAGCTCGGGACGGCTGGCCATTTGGTGCCCTATTTGAAGCGGTAGGTGATCCGGCCCTTGGTCAGATCGCAAGGTGTCATTTCGCACAACACCTTGTCGCCCGCCAGCACGCCGATGCGATTCTTGCGCATGCGGCCGGCAGTATGGGCGATGATCTCGTGCTCCATCGGCAGCGCGGCAGCTTCCCGCCGCACGTCCGAACCTTACCTGAACCGGTAGTTGATCCGGCCCTTGGTCAGGTCATAGGGGGTCATTTCGACCAGCACCTTGTCGCCCGCCAGCACACGGATGCGGTTCTTGCGCAGCCGGCCCGCCGTATGGGCAATGATCTCGTGCTCATTCTCCAGCTTCACGCGAAAAGTCGCATTCGGCAGCAGTTCCGTGATCACGCCCGGAAATTCGAGCACTTCTTCCTTAGCCATTCTCTCTCCTGAGACGGCCCCGCGAAACACGATACTGGCAATGTCGGGGGCTTGAATTGGGCGCCACCTATACTGGATGTCGCCCGGTTTGTGAACCACCTGCGGGTGGAATGCTGCTCTGATATGGGGAGTGGGGCGCGATTTGAGAAGTGGGCGGGTGATGACTGCCGTCTCTCTCAGTCGGCGCTATCCCGCCTTGACCGGCGCCGCCACCAGTTTCTCCAGCCGTTCCCGCACCCGCTGCTGCAGCGTGTCGCGCAGCGTGCGATAGGCGCTGAGCACCGCCTCGCGGTTGCCTTCGGTCTCGGTGGGGTCGGGCATCGGCCAGTGTTCGACCGCTCCCATCTCGAGCCCGCGCCGTTCCACTGCCTCGGGTGCATCGGTCGACAGCGTGATCACCAGGTCGAAATGGTTGGCCACCAGCTCGTCCATGGTGTGCGGGGTGTGGACGCTCATATCGATGCCGATCTCCTCCATCACCTCGTGGACGAACCCATCGGCCTTGCCTGAGCGCACCCCGGCCGAGCGGACGATCAGCCGGCCGGGAAAGTAGCGGCGGGCCAAAGCCGCGGCGATCGGCGAGCGCACCGAGTTCATCGAGCAGACGAACAGCACCGTCGGCAGGTTCGACTCGCGCTCGTCGATCCGGCTGGCGAACGGCTGCACCGCGCAGATCAGCGTGAACAGCCGGCGCGCCGTGTTGAGATCCATCTCCAGCTTGTTGTCGAGCCGGGTGCGGAGCAGCTCCGCTGCTTCGTTGTGGAGGCCCCGCCGCGCCATGTCGACGGTTTCGATCTGGTAGGTCGAGCCGGTCTTGATCGCGTCGTAATAGCTCTCGCGGATGCGGAAATAATCGCGGATCAGCCGCCGGAACGGGGTCAGCGACAGGTAGTGCGCAGCGATCGGCTCATAGGTGTCCGGGTTGCGCACATCGAGCACGATGTAATTGCCGATGATCGAGATGTGCAGCGCATAGGGCCCGGTGGCCTTCACCCGCGCTGGAGCGAAGACGTTCTCCTCGACCAGGTCGTAGATGGCGATCCGCCACTCATGCACCTCGTCGGGGTCGACCGAGGTGATGGTGTTGGGGTCGAGCGTCACGGCGACGATGCGATCGCTTTGCGGATCGAACTGTCGCGGCGTCAGCGCCATCTAGCGATTGAGCCTTATCGCAATCGAGCGCTCATGCGCCCCGAGCCCCTCGGTGGTGGCCAGCGTCCGCGCCGCCGGCGCCAGTTCCGCCAGCGAGGCCGGATCGCACCCAAGTACCGAGGTCCGTTTCATGAAATCGAGCACCCCCAGGCCGGACGCATAGCGCGCCGAGCGGGCGGTCGGCAGCACGTGGTTCGAACCGCCCACATAATCGCCGATCGCCTCGGGCGTGTGATGCCCGAGAAAGATGGCACCAGCATTGCGGATTTTGGGGAGCAGCGCCTGCGGCTCCTCGATCGCCAGCTCCACATGCTCCGAAGCGATGCGGTTGGCGAACTCCACCGCTTCCGCCATCGAGGCGACGGTGATGATGGCGCCGAACTCTTCCCAGCCGGCGCGGGTGATCTCCGCGCGATCCAACAGCTCGATCTGCCGCCACACTTCGTCTTCGACGAGGTCGGCGAGCCTGGCGTCGGTGGTGATGAGGATCGATTGCGCCCCGCCGCCATGCTCGGCCTGCGCGAGCAGGTCCGCCGCCACCCAGGCCGGGTTGGCCGAACTATCGGCAATGACCAGCACTTCCGACGGCCCGGCGATCATGTCGATACCCACAGTGCCGAACACCTGGCGCTTCGCCGCTGCGACATAGGCATTGCCGGGCCCGACGATCTTCGACACCGGCGCAATGGTGTCGGTGCCATAGGCCAGTGCGCCCACCGCCTGCGCCCCGCCGATCCGGTAGATCTCGGTAACGCCGGCGATTTTCGCTGCGGCGAGCACCGCATCATTGGCTTCGCCGCCCGGCATCGGCACCACCATGGCGATGCGGCTGGCGCCGGCGACCTTGGCCGGCACGGCATTCATCAGCACCGACGACGGGTAGGCCGCCGTGCCGCCCGGCACGTAGATGCCCACCGCTTCCACCGGCGTCCAGAGCGTCCCCAGCGTCACCCCGAGATGATCCTGGTAGACGTGGTCGAGCGGCTTCTGCTTTTCGTGATGGGCGCGGATGCGCTCATGCGCCACCGTCAATGCCGACAGCACATCCGAAGAAACCCGCGCACTGGCGGCGGCGATTTCCTCGTCGGATACCCGCAGCTGCCAGTTGGCCTGCGCCGGCTTGTCGAAGCGCTCGGTATAGTCGATCACCGCCGCATCGCCGCGCGCCTTCACGTCGGCGAGAATGGCGGCCACCGCGTTGCCCACTTCTTCCGAAGCTTCGCGCTTCGAATTCAGCAGCGTCTCGAAGGCTGCGGCAAAGCCGGCGTCCCGGCTGTCTAGAATCGATGGCATCAGCCGGCGTGCTCGGGTTTGATCTTTGCTGCCCAGGCGGCCCCCAGGTCCTGCAGCCGCGCTTCCAGCACTTCCACCTCGAGCCGCACCGTGCCGCCGCCGGCAAAGGCGAGATCGACCCAGCCGCTCGGCGCCGCGTTCTCGGTGAAGCGGATGGTCAAGAGCTCCAGCGCACCCTCGAGCGAGTTGGTGTCGATCCCCGCCACCTTCACCCCGGTCACCCGGTCGAAATGCAGCGCGGCGCGCTTCCGCACCCCCGCCTTGGCGTTGCCGCCATCTTCCCAGGCATAGCGGTTCATCAGCAGCGCGAAGCGCTGGTCGGCCTTGGCGTAACCCATATCGCCGACGCGCACGATGGCATCCTGCGTGGTCGCCGAAATCACGTCGAGGTCTTCGCTATCAAGCGCCAGAAGCTTGAGATCGGTCATATGTTGAGGGTCCGAAAACGGTGGAATTGACCAGCAAGTGGGGGCCCGAAAGACGATCTACAAGCTAAGCGCCGAGGGGGCAATCGCTAAGGCAGCAACGCAGCAGATAGGCCGGTGCGCACAGAGCACCCCCACCCCTGTCCCCTCCCCGCAAGGGGGAGGGAGACCAAAACACCGGCGTCAGCGCTGGCGTCTCCTCCCCCCTTGCGGGGGAGGGACAGGGTGGGGGGTACTCTTCCCGCGCGAGCTATCCTCACGCCGGATGCGGCCACCCATGGGGCAGGGAGGGACTGGGCTACTCAACCCGCAGCATTGCGCCAAACGCTGCCGACAACCGCGCCAATGCTGAGCGGCACGAGGATCGACGACACGAACACACCAGCAAGAAAAGCCTCGCCGGTGCCGTGATTGTCCGGATCAAGACCGGCATACCAGAACCAGTAGGCCAGCACCGCCACCCAGCACGCCCCGAAGGTCACTGCGTGGATGATGAGCCAGATGCGCGACGGCAGCCCCACCGGCAGCAGCCGCCCGATTACCGCCAGAACCGCCGAAACCACCAGCGCCGGGATGGCCACCAGCTGCAGAACCCCCAGCACCACCATCAGCTGTTCCATCGTCGCGCGTGCCCCCCGGCGGATCTACGAGCGCGGGGGGAGGGGAGCAGCCGGCGCCTTCTCGGCGGCGACCGCCAGCATCCGGCCCCGGAACACCACGCCCGTCACAAATCCCCCCAGCACCGGCAGGCAGAAGCCGGCAACGAAGGCGGCCGTATCCCAGAATTCACGCTGCTCGAGTTCCGAGCCAACCGCGTCCTGCAGCCCGCTAACGATATCGCCCAGCAGCGCCGCGAGCAGCAGTACCAGCGTTACCCCACCCGCCACCGCCCACACCCAGAGGCTGCGGCGGTCCGGCAGCACCCGGCTGATGCTGAGGAGGATGAAACCCACCACGCTGCCCGCCGCCAACCCGATCGCGATCAGTAAAAGCGGGTTGGACACGGCAGCCGTCAGCCCGTAACCCGCTCGATCTCCGCGCCCACCGCGCTGAGCTTGTCCTCGAGCCGCTCAAAGCCGCGGTCGAGGTGATAAATCCGGTTGACCACCGTCTCGCCGCGCGCCGCCAGCCCGGCGATCACCAGCGACACCGAGGCGCGAAGGTCGGTCGCCATCACCTGCGCGCCCTTCAATTGCGGCACGCCGGTCACCGTCGCCACCTGGCCGTCGACCTTGATGTCGGCGCCGAAGCGGGCGAGCTCGGCCACATGCATGTAGCGGTTCTCGAAGATGGTCTCGCGGATCTGCGAGGTGCCGTTGGCCATGGTCATCAGCGCCATGAACTGCGCCTGGAGGTCGGTGGGAAAGCCCGGGAACGGCTGCGTTTCGGCATGCACCGCCTGGATGCCGTTGCCGTTGCGCCTGATACGAATGCCGCCGGCCTCCGAACTGATCTCCACGCCGGCCTGGCCCAAGGTATCGAGCGCCGCCTGCAGGTGCTCGGCCCGCGCGTGCTGCAGCAGCACGTCGCCGCCGGTCATCGCCGCTGCCATCGCATAGGTGCCGGCCTCGATCCGGTCGGCCACCACCGCGTGGGTCGCCCCATGCAGCTCGTCGACGCCCTCGATGGTCAGGGTGCGCGTGCCGATGCCGGAAATCCTGGCGCCCATCTTCACCAGGCACTCGGCGACATCGCTGATCTCGGGTTCCATCGCGGCGTTCTCGAGCACAGTGGTGCCCTTGGCGAGCGTCGCCGCCATCAGCAGCACGTGCGTCGCGCCCACGGTCACCTTGGGGAACACCACGTGCGCCCCGCGCAAGCCGCCCTTCGGCGCCCGGGCCACCACATAGCCTTCGTCGATCTCGATCTCGGCGCCCAGTTCCTTGAGCCCCGCGAGGAACAGGTCCACCGGCCGCGTGCCGATGGCGCAGCCGCCCGGCAGCGATACCCGCGCCTCATGCGCCCGCGCCAGCAGCGGCCCGATCACCCAGAAGCTCGCGCGCATCGTCGAAACCAGCTCGTAGGGCGCCGTGGTGTCGACGATCTCGGCCGCCTGCAGCGTCATCCGCTGGCCTTCGAGCGTCGGCGCCTTTCGGCCATGCACGGCGATATCGACGCCGTGATTCTCGAGGATCTTTTCGAGCTGGTTGACGTCCGCCAGCCGCGGCACGTTCTCGAGGATCAGCGGATCCTTGGTGAGGAGCGAAGCGATCATCAGCGGCAGCGCCGCGTTCTTGGCGCCCGAGATGGGGATTTCACCCCGGAGCTCGTTGCCACCCACCAGACGAATGCGATCCATGTTGTCTTCCCGACTGCGCGGCCTTCTGCCCCGCTCGTGTCCCCGATCGTCCGCCGTTGCGATGCAACGGAGAACGCCCGAGGCGATTAATCTCTAGCTATCCGAGTCAGCCGCAGGCTTCAACGCGGCCGCCCCGGCCGTATCGTCTGCTGCTGTTTCCCCAGGTGATGTGCCGGCGCCCGCCGCCCGGGCCCGCGCCTGTTCCTTCCGCCGCTTCAGGTTTTCCCGAAGCTTTGCGGCCAATCTTTGCTCGCGTTTCGCCGCGTCTTCAGCCACGTCTCGCCTTGCCTTCACGTCACTCGATTTCGGCGCCCACCCTAGCAGCATAGCCACTCCTGCGGCTGTACCCCGTTTGCAAGCTTTTTGCGCTTGCACCATCGAAAGCCCTGTGGCAGTAACCGCCCCACGCCGCCGGGGCGTCGTCCCCGGCCCATGCGTTCGCTGCAGTAGCTCAGTGGTAGAGCACTCCCTTGGTAAGGGAGAGGTCGAGAGTTCAATCCTCTCTTGCAGCACCATTTTCCTTCGTACATTTCAATCTGTCACCCGCCGTAGCTGGGCTTCGTGCATGCTGCCGTCCACGTCGTGCCATCGTGCGGCATAGAAGGGCATCTCAAAACCAACAAGGAGTTCATGAGATGTCCGTTTTCATCGTTACTTGGAACCTCAACCGGGAGCGGTCGAACTACGATCAGGCTCGCAAAGAGTTTGTTAAGCACCTCGAGTCCTACGACAACATTGCCGATCCCGGCCTCGAGTCGGTCCGCTTCGTCTCCACCTCGCAATCGGCCGACCAGGTGAGCGCCTTTCTGCGCCAGAAGCTCGACAACAACGATCGCCTGTTCGTGTCCAAGCTGCGGTCGGGCGAGCATCAGGGCTGGCTCGCCCAGAACGTCTGGGATTGGATCAACAAGCGCCTGTAGCATGCAGCTCGGTGGGCGAGGATCCTTCTTCGCCCACCGCGACTATACGAACAGTCCGGCCCAAGGCTTGATGCAGCGCCACCACTCTAGCGGAGTAAGTATGCGAAGCGGCAGGTCGGGGAGCCGGTCGCGGTACCTAACGATTGTCTTGCGGTCACAGGTACAAAAGGCGTCGCAGCCATAACCTATCGCGATGCCGATAAGCATCTGATCAGCTATGTCCGGGAGAGCCGAGACAAATCGGGTGCCGACAAGCCGGCGACCAAAATCCTCGGCGAGATTCCGATCCCGGTTGCTGGGCTGGAGCAGCTCCTGCGCATAGTGGACCAGGTCCTGTCGATCTGCGTGCTCCGGGGTCGCCGAGACCTCGTCAACGGTCTTTTGGCTGGTGACCAGGTCCCAGGAAGCCCGAGCCCCGACGTGGAACACGTGCATGAGGGCCTCGACGTCCTCCGCTCTGGTTCGGTCCGTTCCGCTAGGTACGGGGCTATGCTCGAATACTTGATCGGCGTGCCTGACGAGGACGTTGACGACGTTAGTGTCGAGGAAGACCCGCGTGGGACGCTTCTCGTACGGGTTCGCGACGTAGTCGGCGGTGTGCTGCGCCGCGTTCGGGTAGAGAAGCCACCGCCGCGTCCTTGGGTCCTGCGCTTCGACGATTGGCATCCCTCGCGTCCCTCCCCTAGGACGGTCGTTACAGCAAGACGATCAACGTTCTTTAGAATGTACGTCCAGGAACCCGCAGGCAGTGGCAGATATGGTACGGAATTGATACTGAAAGCTGCACCATAGCGAGCCGATGAGCAACAATATGAGGGTGAGTCCTGTGTCGCATCAAGCAGAGCTGCTCGCTTTGCATGAGCGTCTGGTCGCCGGCGATATTCGGGCCGCGCATCGCATCGTTGAGACTGTGATTGGATCGCTTAAGAGCATTGTTGGCTTCGACGTACCCATGCATGACGTGCAGGACATAGAGCAGGTGTGCTTTGACGCTATGCTTGAATACTTGCAAGCCCCAGAGCTCTATGACCCGAACCGCGCGCAACTTGTGACCTATCTGGCCGCGATGGCCAAGGGCAAGGCAATGACGCTGCGACGCTCAAATGCACGTCGCCTGACTCGTGATGGCAAGTACGAGCTGGATCGAGGCTTTCGAGGACCTTCTATGCAGGATCTCGAACTCGACGATCTAGACCCGATCCATCGGGCGGAGCTGATCAGGGACCCGGGTGACCTCGAGCTCCTGCGCATGATTACACAAGGCGTCGACGAACTTCCGCTGGTCGCAAGGGCTCTAGACCTACCTGATGACCAGAAGGGATATGAGCAGGCCAGAAGGCGTTTGGAGCGGATGCGGGGGCGCCTCCGGCGCCTAAAAGACAAGATTGGAGCACAGTGAAATGGACAACAGCAAGAGCGAGATTGAGCGGTTGGGGCTGGCCATGTCTTTGTCGGCCCGATCGCAGCCCGGTCTGATTGGCAGCGCGATCGCTGCCTGGGAGACAGCCCATCCCGACCGAGCGGCGCTAGACCTTTTGAAATGCAACGAAGGCCAGCTATGGCGGATCGCGGTGACCCCCCGGCCAAGGGATGACCAGCTTGTCGCGAGAGCAATGGAGTTGGCCGCTGACCTTGGTGTTAATCCAACGGGGCTAGTCAATATCCTGAGATTTGCTCAAACAGCTGCTGCGTTTGGAGAAGCAGTGGCCGACGGCGAAATGCTCATGGCGGCGCTTGATTCCGACGACGACGATGGTGACAATTCTTGAAAGATTTTGTCCCCGCTGCTGTCGCCGCTCGCATGATCGAAGGGGAGCAACTCCTTGGCGACCGCTTTCCGCGCAACCTCGCGGAAACTGCGCCGCTCACCCTGCCGATCTCAATTTCCGTTGTGTCGTCGCTAACGACGCGAAAGGTTCAGAGCGCGCTTTTCAGCATTACCAGTCGGGCCTCGGCCAATATTGCTGACAGGAAACTGCGTGGCTGCCTCGTAGCGCATCGCGGGCAAGGCCTCATATTCCTTGACGAGGATGATCCTTCGGCTGTGCGTTTCGCCGCGGCACACGAGATTGCACATTTCGTCGGTCACTATCTTGGCCGGCGGGAAATGGCTGTAGCTCGGCTCGGTCCCAGGATACTCGAAGTTCTAGATGGCAAGAGGGAAGCAACGCCGGCCGAGCGCATCGGAGGAATTCTCGCTGGATGCCCCTTAGGGGTATTCACGGACCTCATGGAACGCCAAGGCGGACTACCCACGACCATTGTGTCTGAGAACATGGAATACGAAGCGGACGCGGCCGCCTTCTATGCGCTAGCGCCGATTGGAAGCGTAATCGCCCATCTGATGGATGGCGTGGCCTCCGTTTCCCAGTCAGCAGTCATCGCTACCTTGGTGGAGGAGTTCGGGCTCAGCACCTCAGATGCAGGGCGCTACGCGCCGCGGGTTCTGAGCGTAGCCGGCAGGAGCCAACCGTCGTTTGTCGATGGGCTTCGCATGGCCGCGTCCAAGCGCGACGTTGGGCGACAGAGGTGAACATGGAGAGCCCTGACATGCACGACCTGAGCGCTCGTGCCCGACTTAGTGATACGGTCGCCAAGGGCTCCGCAGCCGGTAAGAGCTATCTGGAGGCCACCGGTGAGACGCTGAGCCAAACCCTGGACATCGACACTTGGGATCCGGCGCGACGAATTGCCGAACGCTTTGAGCGCCTCCAAACCGAGATCACGGAGGCGCAGGTCCGCGAACTGGAGAACCGTCGGGATATCCGAGAACACGCCTTCCCTTTGATTGCCGAATCCCCCTTAGCGCCTAAGAGCGCGGGCGTTCATGAAGTGCAATTGAGCGAACTCAAAGCCATACAATCACAGTTGCTGTTCAGCGGTCATGTTCAGGCTGTTGATGGGGCCTCAGTAGTCCACCAGACGTTGCCAATGACTATCGTTCAGACCGGTGTCGCACTGGCGAATTATTTGGGTGAACATGGCACCTGGGGGCATCGCATCTTTCAGAAGGATGTGAAGATTTCCGGCCGCACGGGGCTGGACAGAACTCTCGAGCTTCTCGCGCGGAGGCAAGAACAGGAGGAGCGTGAAGAGGCGGGTATCTCGGACATGCTGAGGCGGGGTCTTATGGCCAACGCCGAGCTCGCCGTGCTGGCTAGGAAGGCGGATGCACCATGGCGGATGGGGCACGGCCACCCGCTCCCCAAAGAGTTACTGACGGGAGCCAACGTGCCGGAGCTAATCGAACTCTCGCTGCCCCTGTTTGACGAGCTGCTTCTGACCCATCGGAATTTCGTCTATGTGCCCAGAAGGACCAGCAGCCCCTTGTTGCAGACGATTGGTGACGCGCTCCTACCCCTAGAGTTCGCGATTATCGAAACGTTGGACGCCTACATGTTCAGGGTCATTGAACAAGGACACTATGGTGATGGCCGTTTTCAGGAGGCTCGTCGTCGCCTAGATGAATTCCAGGCCGCCGCGACAGGAAAGCTCGTAGCCGGCGCTTTTCGAGTCTCCCCGTTCGCCCCAAGTCAGATCTTTTACGCCCACGCAGACGCCGCTCCCGAAGCGGCGCTGGTGGCGATGTCGGACGCGTTGCTAGTCGAGGCAAGGGGTGTCCCCATGCTCCTCGACATCGCCAGCACAATTTGCCGCGAGATGTTCCCACCTGACGCGATTCTCAAGACGGCGGCCGCGACGATGGCCGCATTTAACTCCCGACCTATCGGAGACAGGAAATGACTCACCAACAGGAACATGTTGAGCAAGTCGGTGATGGCTCGGGAGTCTCGAGAGCCGCAATGAAGAGTCTTCTCAACACTGCGGATGCTGCTGGCGGCGCTAGAAAGTTGCCTGAGGCCTTTGAAGGCTCATTTGGCCGTACCCTGTTCGACACACCCGGGGCGGTGGACGGGGAAGTGACTGTCGTGCTGCCTTCTGAGAACATCCTTAACGTGACGTCCCAGGCCTTGCTTCGCGTCAATAGCTACCCTGACGGTCGGCAGTATGTGGGTACGGTAGCTGCCGGTCCCTTCTTTGACCCAGACGGCATTAGCGCCGATTCAACAGCGATGGTCATATCCGCGGTGAACGGCGCAATTGGCATGCCGGGCCATCACGGGAGGCTGAAGCTGCAACTGTTGGGAGAGGAGATCGGCGGTCGTATCGGTCCCGCGAACCGCAGGCCGATCCCCAATTCTCCGGTTTTTCTAGTCGGCGACGAAGAAATGGCCTCTATCTTGGGGCTCGAGGGCGACTTTGCGCTTGGCAGTGTGATGGGCCACGAAACGGTGGACGTCCTCGTTCCTGTTCACAAGAAATCGGTGCTTTACCGACACACAGGAGTGTTAGGTACCACTGGCGGGGGCAAGTCGACTACGATCACGAACTACGCGGGGGGGCTCGCGCACGAAGGAGCAGCGGTTATCCTCCTCGATACGGAGGGTGAATATACTACTATGCACGAGGTAACGAGTGACCGGGATATGCTAGCACTCGCTGCGGCCAAGAAGCTGCCGGTCAAAGGGGTCCCAGACACCCACGTCCTCACGCTCGTGGGACGCGAGGCCAGCAACCCGGATCATCCCAGCCAGAAAGAGTTCAGCCTCGACTTCACTAAGCTGTCCCCCTGGACGGTCATCGAGATCCTGGGGCTAAACGATGCTCAGCAGGGCCGCTTCCTCGCTGCCTACGATATAGGGCGGCGTCTCCTCGGCGACCTAGGGATATTCCCGATCAAGAAAGATGTGGCGTCCGAGCAAGAGGCACTCGAATGGGACGAGATGGAGACCGGCTTCCCCAAGTTGACGTTGGCACTGTTGATCGATGTTGTAGCCGCCTGCATCAATCACGTTAGCGGTACCGGGAGTGGCTACTGGGTCAGCGATGTCATGAAGCGCAATACTGAAGGTGCGCGGGACCGTCTCGAGGGATTGATCGGCAGTACTGACCTTGAGAAGGTGGTTTCTAGTTGGAAGAAAGTATCCGGACTGTTGTGGCGACTGCAGCGGCTAAAAATATTCGATCGTCTAGATGCTAGGCCCCTAGCAGTTGCGGACATGCTCAGGGCCGGGAAGATCACGATCATTGACCTCTCTGACCTGGACAGTCCGGTTTTGCGCAACCTGGCCATTGCGCAGGTTCTACGCGAGCTTCAAATCGAACAGGAGGCAGCCTACGAGGCGGCCGGCGCTCGCGGCGAAACACCGACTCCCGTTAATCTTATCATGGAAGAGGCGCACGAATTCCTCTCGACGTCGCGGATAAGACAGATGCCGACCCTGTATGAGCAGGTTGCGCGCATTGCAAAGCGGGGCCGCAAGCGGTGGCTTGGGCTCACGTTTGTCACCCAGTTGCCTCAGAACCTCCCAGATGAGGTGCTTGCACTAATCAACAACTGGATCCTGCACAAGGTCCAGGATGAAAGCGTCGTCGGCCGCTTGAAACGAACGATACCCACCATCGATCAAAGTCTCTGGCGTTCGCTCGCGTCCTTGCAACCCGGTCAGGCCGTTGTCAGCCTAGCGCACATGCGACGACCAATACTCACGCAGATTCATCCTTCAACTGCGAAGCTGCGCCTCGAAAGTTAGGAGCCGAGACGAGCAGGCTTGTCGTGTCGCTTCTCCAGCTCGACAAGTAGCCGCTTGTAAGCATCCAGATCGGGTAGCAACTCGGTGACTCGAGCGACGAGTTGCGGGTTGCCTCCCTTGATGTAAGACTGATCAAAGCCCTTGTAGCCGATCTTTGCTTCACACATGTCGCCGATAAGCTTGCTCGATGATGATAGGTTCCTGGCGAGCTCAGAGAGTTGTGAAAAGTCCAAAAAGTCTTCGGTCAGTTGACCGTGAAAAAGCTTGTTTCGGTACTTGCGAACGCGTTCGATATCAGTCTCATAATCTCCGGCCTGTTCGCCGAACGCGTCGGCTATTGCCACGCCTGACAGCATCTCAAAGCCGCGTCGAAGCCCGCCGAAATAGATCCGCGATCGCGCGGCCAGGATCTTACGCAGTTCGCCGATGCTCTCTCGTTCAAATGTCTTCGACTGAAATACTGAATACGTCATTAGGCGACGCATCTGGCGTTCGGACTTAATGACTGCGAGGGCGAGGGCATCTACTCCAGCGGTAGGAAAACCGTCGCCAATGAGGCGTTCGACTACTGCGAACTCGCGCTCATGACCGCTCATCTCTCCGCCTCACAAGTGTCTGGGACCTCTTATGCCTGCCGCGCTCAGGTTAAGATAGCTGAGGCTTTCGCAGGGTTAGGATAACCTCGCTGCGCATCCGCTTGCCCAAGGTATCCGATGTCAGAGGCAAGTACCTGCTGGCTTCCGGAAGCGGGCGCTCGATACGACTGACTCCCTCTAGGCCGACTGCAAGGGCGGCGGCTTCGACGGCAGCTGCATTATCAATGTAAACGCCACGTAGACAGGAGTTGCCTACCACAAACGTTGCCTTCGCCTTTTCGCGCAATACTCGGGCAATCTCACCCAATAACCGTAGCAAGTCCTGCACATATCTATCGATCATGTTCTGGAAGCGGCTCGGCAGTCCATCCAAGTCTCCCATAGCGGCTTTAGTCGACCCAAACTCCCAGGAGTCCAGCGGCGACATCGGGCGGCGCTCGCTACCGATGCTTTCAGATCGTATCTGCCGGAGCTCCTTCAAGGAATGTCCTAGCCACACCAACGCGAGACGATGTCCGCGCAGATAGTCGATGGCGTTCAAATAAGGGGGTGATGTGAGTACAGCATCCACGCTCACATCCGGCACAGAGATCATTTGACGCGCATCACCGAGCCCGACGGAAACGCGCCCCGCCGGAGGTTCCTCTCGTAGTCGCGTCCTAATTGCTCCCAACGCCCGCTCATAGCCCTTCAGGACTTCGAAATCTGAGCTTTCGATTACCTTGTGCGGGCGACTGTGAGACACGTCTCTAGCGAGTGAAGCGCCGCGATCCTTGGTTATGATGATGCGGCTCATCGCGAGACGCAGAACGTCGACTACCGCAAGGTCAGAATTCGAAGTCGCTGTGCGACCGTACTCCGACAAGACAAAGGCAATTCGTCGAAGGTCGCACCGTTGCTCTGAGCCAAACCAGAACTCAGTGAAGAGGCGCGTCTCGCCGTCGTCATCGATCCAAGGCACCGAAATCTGCTCCGGTGGCAGATTAGTCACGTCTCTCAACAACTGGCGTAGAAGTAACTCGATGGCGCCATCGTCTACCGGCGTGGTCCATACCCTTGTCATCAGAACCGCCAGCGGATCCACGTCCAGGCCAATCGCAGAGTGCCCAGCGTCCGAAGCATGCCGGCAAACCGTCCCAGACCCGGTCATTGGGTCGAGCACTACACTCCCGACCGTTAGCCCGTCCAGCCCGGCCAGCGCCAGCTCCGGCGCCATTCTTGCTGGAAACGGATGTATTGACTTACCCAAGAAATGAGTCCTGACCCTGCGCAGGGAAATGCGGAAAATAGTCCTTGAACTACTTAATCGAAATGCGCTCGAGAGAGCAATCAGGTGCTCAGCCCGAACTCATTCCAGGCGGCTTGCTGCTCGAAAGCAGACGGTCGAAAAACGGCATAGGCTTGCCGCTCGCTGCTTCTAAATCTCGCGTCCATTGCTCACCGACCGAGTATGTTCGATTCCACGCCCGACCGGCCGCCGATACTCAGCATGGGGGAGCCGCCCCGCCCCCTCACACCCCCTCCTTCACCACTCGTCCCCCCGCCATAATCACCGGCATATGCGCCCCATCGCCCTGCAGCAGCGCGATATCCTCGAGCGGATCCCCATCCACCACGACCAGATCCGCAAACGCCCCAGCCGCAATCGTCCCGATCTGCCCGGTCATCTGGCACAACTCCGCCCCCACCACCGTGGCCGAACGGATGATCTCGGCTGGGGTCAGCACCTTGGCCAGGAGCTCGAACTCCATGCAGTGGTATTTCCTCAGCCCACCCAGGAGGTCCGAGCCGAAGGCCATGGGGAGGCCGGCGTCGCGCATGATTTCGAGGGATTTGAGCCCGCCTGAGCGGACCACTTCGATCTTGTCGAACTCGGCCGGGCCGAGGCCGAGCGCCTTGCCTTCGAGCCAGAGTGCGTCATAGGCGACGAGGGTGGGGACGGCGATGCAGCCCTTCTCCGCCGCGAGTTTTGCCGTCTCGGCGCTGATCAGGTTGCAGTGTTCGAGCGAGTGGACGCCGAGCTCGACGCAGCGGCGGATGGCGCGGTCGGTATAGACATGGGCGGCGACGTAGAGGCCGGCATTCTCGGCTTCCTCGACCATGGCGAGGATTTCCTCGCGCGAATACTGGATCGAGTGGATCGGGTCGTTCGGCGAGGAGACGCCGCCATTGGCCATCACCTTGATGAAGTTGGCGCCCTCCTTGATCATCTTGCGGCAGGCGGCGCGCACCTCGTCGACGCCATCGGCGATATAGCCCATCGAGCCCAGCCGATCCGACATCATGCCGGGCCGGTCGTCGGTGCGCTTCCTCAGGTCGGCATGGCCGCCGGTGGTGGTGAGGCCCTTGCCGCAGATGACGATGCGCGGCCCATCGATCAGCCCTTCCTCGACGCCGCGGACGAGGCCGTGATCGGCGCCGCCCAGATCGCGGATGGTGGTGAAGCCGCGCTGCAGCATCTCCTCCATCACCCGCCCGGCGCGGAGGCCGGCGAGCGAGGAGGGGGCGACCATGTTGCCCCAGAGGTCAAGCGTTTCGGCGACCACATGCACGTGGCAATCGATCAGCCCCGGCATCAGCGTGCGGCCGCCGAGGTCGATGGTGCGCGCCTCGGACGGGGCGGCGATGCCGGCGCCGACCTCGGCGATGCGGCCATCCTGCACCAGCACGGCAAGCCCATCGCGCGAGACGCCGCGCTCGGCATCGAGCACGCGGCCGTTGATGAAGAGGGTGGAGTTGGTCATGGGGTGGGCTTTCTATCTGGGGTAGGGCGGGGCGGGTTGCGGGTGGCGTGGGGATGGAGCGGTGCGGGAAGAACACCCCCCACCCTGTCCCTCCCCCGCAAGGGGGGAGGAGACGCTTTCACCAGCGCCGGCGTTTTGGTCTCCCTCCCCCTTGCGGGGAGGGGACAGGGGAGGGGGTGCTCTTCACGCACCGGCTTGCGAGGCAAGCTGTCGGCATCGCGATTCTACCGGTGATGACACGCAACGAACCGGCCGTCGTCGCGTGCGGTGAGCGCCGGCTCGCTGCTTCTGCACAGGTCGGTGGCGAGGGGGCAGCGGGTGTGGAAGGGGCAGCCGCTCGGCTTGTTGATGGCGCTCGGCACATCGTCGTTGGAAGCGCTGAAGGTGTGGCGCGCCCTCGGGTCGAGGGTCGGGGCGGCGCGCGTCAGCATCTCGGTGTAGGGGTGGGTGGGCTTTTCGAACAACGCGGTCTTCGGCGCGATCTCGACGATCTTGCCCAGGTACATCACCGCCACCCGGTGCGAGATGTGCTCGACCACGCCGAGATCGTGCGAGATGAAGAGGTACGCCACCCCGAGGTCGCGCTGCAGGTCGGCGAGGAGGTTCAGGATCTGCGCCTGCACGCTCACATCGAGCGCCGAGACCGGCTCGTCGCAGATGATCAGGTCGGGCTTCAGCGCCAGCGCCCGGGCGATGCCGATGCGCTGCCGCTGCCCGCCCGAGAACTGGTGCGGAAAGTTGTCGGCCTGGTCGGGCCTGAGGCCCACGCGCGCCATCAACTGCGCCACCTCGGCGTCGCGCTCGGCGCGGGTGCCGATGCCGTGGATATCGAGGGGGGCGCGAATGGCGTCGCGCACCCGGTGGCGCGGGTTGAGCGAGGAGAACGGATCCTGGAAGACGATCTGCACCCGGCGCCGATAATCCTTCAGCGCCCGGCGATCGAAACCGCGGATCTCGTCGCCGCCGAAGCGGACGCGCCCGCCGGTCGGCTTGACGAGGCCCATCAGCGCGAGCCCCGTAGTGGATTTGCCGCAGCCGCTCTCACCCACCAGACTCAGCGTCTCGCCCGTGCCGATGGCGAAGCTGACGCCGTCGACGGCCCTGACGGTAGCGGATTTGCGCTGGAACACCCCCGAGCGCACCGGGAAATGCACCTCGAGATCTTCGACGGCGAGCAAAGCCTCAGGCATCGACATGCTCCCAGCAGGCGGCGAAGTGTCCGGGGCGTTTTTCCTCGAAGGGCGGCCGCTCCTCGCGGCAGCGCGCCGAGGCGCGCGGGCAGCGCGGCGCAAAGGCGCAGCCTTTGGGCAGGTCCCAGGGCGGCGGCACGGTGCCGGTGATATCGACCAGCCGCTCACTGGTGGGGCGCCCGGCCACCGAGCGCGGGATCGCCCCCATCAGCCCCAGCGTATAGGGGTGGATGGGGTTGTCGAAGAGATCGTAGACGCTCGCTTCCTCGACGCGGCGGCCGGCATACATCACCACCACCCGGTCGGCGACTTCGGCGACGACGCCGAGATCGTGGGTGATGAGGATCAGCGCCGTGCCGAGCCGCTTCTGCAGGTCGGACAACAGCCCGAGGATCTGCGCCTGGATGGTGACGTCGAGCGCCGTGGTCGGCTCGTCGGCCACCACGATGCGCGGGTCGCATGCCAGCGCCAGCGCGATCATGGCGCGCTGCCGCTGCCCGCCCGAAAGTTCGTGCGGGAACTGCCGGGCCCGGCGGGCCGGGTCGGGCATCTGCACCAGCTGCAGCACCTCGATGGCCCGCCGCATCGCCGCGGCGCCGCTGACCTTCCTGTGCTGGCGCACCGATTCCGCGATCTGCTCGCCGATGCTCAGCACCGGGTTGAGCGCGGTCAGCGGTTCCTGGAAGATCATGGCGATCTGCTCGCCGCGCATGTCCTCCACGGCATGGTCGCTCATGGCGAGGAAGTCCTCGCCATTGATGCGGATCTCGCCGGCGGCGACCGAGGCGGCTTCCGGCAGCAGCCGCAGCAGCGACAGGGCCGTCATCGATTTGCCGCAGCCCGATTCCCCGACGATACAGAGCGTTTCGCCGCGCTCCACCGACAGCGCCATATCGGCGACCACCGGGTATGACCCATGGTCGCCGCGGATGCGGATCTCGAGGCCGGAGACGGCGATCGCCGGCCCTTCAGTCCTCTCCTGTGGCGCTGCCTTCGTCATCGCGGCCTAGAGCTCCGCGCCGTCGAGATTGCCGACCATGAAACCATAGTCGCCGGCCTCGACCAGGTTGCGGCTCAGATGCTGCATCACCATGATGCCGTTCTCGAACGGCGTCGGGATCTCCTCGATGGTCTCGAAATCATAAGGGCTGACGACGCGGCCGAGCAGCTGCCCGCCCTTGATGATCTCGCCGTTCGGCGGCGACAGGGGCTCGAGCCAGCCGCCATGCTTTGGCCGGATGCCGACCAGCTCGGTCACCACCACCTGCTTGGGGTTGGGCTTCACTTCGCCCTCGATGACGCCGAGATAGCGCAGCTGGTTCAGCATGCCGTCGACGGTGCGCTTCACATAGGGGCCCTGGTCGACAATGCCGCCGCCAAGCTCGATGGTGGTCACTTTCATCTCGGGGCGCCGGTCGATGGTCACCGTCTTGGTGGTGCCGGTATAGACCGTGCCGGTCTTGCCGGTGGTCGGGCGGTAGAGCAGTTTCGAGCCGAAGGCGCGGCTCAGCCCCTCGTCGCTCCAGATGTAGACGTAATCGACGGTCGGGCGGTCGGTGCCCGAATGGAGGTCGATATTGGCGTCGAGCTTGGCGAAATACTCTTCCGACAGCGCGTGGGCGAGCTGCTGGGTGTAATTGCCACGCGGGTCGCCGGGGAACTCGCGGTTGAGGTTCAGCTCGTCGAGCGGGGTGAAGCGGTGGTTCACCGCGAACGCCTTGGGGTTGGCGACCGGCAGCAGCAGGATGCGGCCCTTGAGCTTCATGCCCTTCAGCAGCCGGAAGAGATCGAGGATCGCCTGGCTGCCGGCATTCTCGTTGCCGTGGATCGACGCCGAAATGCCCACCGTCGGGCCGTCGCTTTCGCCCACCAGCTCATGGATGAAGAGCACCGCGTCGCTGCCGTCGGCATGCGTCGTGAATTTTGGCCTCAGCTTGTTGATCGATTTGACCATAGTCGGTGTCCTTCAGTGAGTGTCTATTTCTTCGCCCCGACCCGCGTCAGCTGGCGCGGATCGAGGATGTCGCGGAGGCCGTCGCCGAGGAGGTTAAAGCCCAGGACGGTAATCATGATGGTGGCGCCCGAGATGATGGAGAGCCACGGCTCGTCGCGGATGAACCGCGTGCCATAGGAGAGCGTCCAGCCCCAGGTCGGGGTCGGCGGCGGCAGCCCGAAGCCGAGAAAGCTCATGGCGCTCTCGATGATCACCGCGGTGCCGAGCCCGAGCGAGGCCAGCACCACGATCGGCCCCAGCGTGTTGGGGAGGATTTCGCCGAACAGGATGCGCGGCGCGCTGGCGCCGAGCGCCCGGGCCGCCTGCACATAGTTCTGCTCGCGCAGTACCAGGGTGGAGGCGCGCACCACCCGGGCATATTCGGTCCAGGTGACGGCGATAATGGCGGCCGAGATGTTGACGATGCCGGGCCCGAGCACGGCGACGATGGCAAGCGTCAGCACCACCGCCGGAAAGCCGAGGAACACATCGGTGATCCGCATCAGCAGCATATCGACCCAGCCGCCGAAATAGCCGGCGGCGAGCCCGACGCTGGTGCCGATGACGGCTGCCACCGTCACCGACAACAGCCCGATGGAGAGCGAGATACGCGCCCCATAGATCAACCGAGACCACAGGTCGCGGCCGAGATTATCGGTGCCGAGCAGGTGCTCGAACGAGGGGTAGGAGAAGCGGTTCGCCATATCCAGCTTTTCGACCGGATGGGTCGCGAGCCAGGGCGCGAACAGCGCCAGCGAGATCAGCGTCAGGATGATCAAGCCGCCGATCACCAGCGAGGGGTTACGGAGGGGTTTGGGAAGCCGCATCGGATTACCCCAGCCGCACGCGCGGATCGACCAGTGCATAGAGCAGGTCGACCACGAGGTTCACGAGCGCGAAGATCAGCGCGAAGGTCAAAACGATCCCCTGGATCAGCGGCAGGTCGCGCTGCGACACGGCCGAAAAGGTGAGCTGCCCGAGGCCGGGCCAGGCAAAGATCATCTCGACCAGCACCGCGCCGCCGAGCAGCGCCCCGAAGCGCAGGCCAATGACGCTCAGCACCGGCAGCAGCGCGTTGCGCAGCGCATGGCGGATCACCACCCGGCCGCGGCGCAGGCCCTTGGAATAGGCGGTGCGGACGAAATCCTCGCGCAGCACTTCCAGCATCGAGGTGCGCACCAGTCGCGAAATGATCGCCGCCGAGTTCGCCGCCAGCGCCAGCGCCGGGAGGAGGATATGGAGGATCGAATCCCACAGCACGTCGGGCCGGCCGGTGAGCGCCATGCCGATCGCTTCGAGCATCGGCGTGCCGCGCCCGATCGCCGGCAGCCAGTTGAGCTGCACGGCAAAGCCCAGCATCAGCAATAGCCCCATCCAGTAGACCGGCATCGAGACGCCGAGCTGCGCGAGCAGCATCGTCGCGGTGTCGATGATCGAGCCCTGGCGGATCGCCGCCAGCACGCCGAGCGTCACGCCGATCAGCGTGGCGAGCAGCAGCGCCACCACGGCGAGCTCGACGGTGGCGCCGATACGGCCGGCAATGATCTCGCTCACCGGCGCGCTCTGGAAGATCGACCGGCCGAGGTCACCCTGGAGCAGGTGGGCGAAATAATCCCACAGCCGCACATACCAGGGGTCATCGAGCCCCAGCGTGCGCCTGAGGTTGGCGATCATCTCGGGCGACGCCTCAGGGCCAAGCAGCACAGCGGCGGGGTCGCCCGGCACCAGCAGCAGCAGGCCGAAGGTCACGACGACCATGCCGAAGGCCATCGGGATCAGCAGCAGCAGGCGGCGGATGACATAGGCGATCATCGCGGCACCTTGGGTGAGGGCGCGGTGATACGGCGGTGCGCAAAGAGCACCCCCCACCCTGTCCCTCCCCCGCAAGGGGGGAGGAGACCAAAACACTGGCGCCGGTGAGGGCGTCTCCCTCCCCCTTGCGGGGAGGGGACAGGGGTGGGGGTACTCTTCCCGCACCGGCCTGTCGGTGGTGTCACCGCCACCAGGCCCGCCATGTCGCCATCCCCCCTCATGCGATCACGATCTCTTCGATCCGCCGCGGATAATGCGTCATGCTGTCCGGCCCGTCTGCCATCACCAGCACGGTGTCGGCAATGCGATATCCCGCGAACCCCGGAATGGTGATCGAGGGTTCGCTCGAGGCGATCATTCCCGGCTCGAGGATGGTCTGGTCGCCCGCCTCGATCCATGGCGGCTCGTGGAACATGATGCCCATGCCGTGCCCGACCCGGTGCAGGGCATTGTCCTGCATGCCCTGGTCCTTGATGTAGCCGAGCGCCAGGTTGTCCGAGGAGGCGCAGGTGTGGCCGGCGATCAGCGCCGCGGTCGCCATCTTCTGCGCCTCGTAAGCCACGGAATAGTGCCGCTGCTGCTCGGCGCTGGGCTCGCCGATGAAGAAGGTGCGCTCGCTTTCGGCAGCGCGGCCGCCAACCCGGCAGCCGAGTGACAGGATCAGGCTCTCGCCGCGCTTTACCGGATTGCCGGTGGGCATGCCGTGCGGAAACGACGAGCGGACACCCGAATAGACGAGCCCGGAGGCCAGCCCCTGCACCAGCATCAGCTCGTCGTGCTCGGCATACATGATCGACATGGCGTGCCGCGACACGAAGGATTCGATCTCGATCTCGCTGGGCAGCTCGCCGCCCTTGCGCACTGCCTCGGTGATCAACTGGACGCCTGATGTCACCATCGCGTCGGAAATGCGGGCAGCTTCGCGATGCAGCCGGATTTCCTCGGGGTGCTTCCTGAGCCGCATTTTCTGGACGATGTCGGAAGCCACGACGCGCGCATTGGGGAAGGCGGCGGCAATCTGTCCGATGCGGCCATAGGCGATGCCATAGCTATGCGCCACGGTGCCCGATTGCGCCGGAAGCGCCCGCGCCAGCGCCTCGAACGGCCTGACGACACCGGGAAACTCGAAATAGATGATCGGCTCGGCGGCAATTTCCTGGTGCGCCGCATGGCCCTGTTCGAGCCGCGGCAGCAGCAGCCAGGCGCCGGACTGGCTGATGGCGAACACCACCGGCCGCTCGGTCGTGTAGTGCGAGAAACCGGTGGTGTAGATGACGTCGTCATTGGCATCGAGCAGCAGCAGGTCGATACCGGCCTCCGCCATGCGCGAGCGGATGTCGCGATGGATGCGGGCGTAGAACTCTGCGCCGAGACGCTGCGTGAAACTCATGTCATCTCCTCAATGCACTTGTGACGGAGGCCTGCTGCCCCTCACCCCCCAGAGCGGAGAGGGGGCGTTGTGGCACTGCCGGTGCACCTCTCGTCCCCTCTCCCCTCCTAGGGGAGCGCGATAGCGCCCCCGGGGGAGAGGGTCAGGGTGAGGGGCAATCCGCCCCGACGTTACGTTCGAATGAAAGGATGGCCGGCGCCTGGGAGGGTGGCGCCGGCCGGGCGCGGCTTATTTCTCGAGGCCGATGAGGCCGCGGAAATTGCCGCGCGGGGTGGCTTTCACCTCGACCGGGAAGTCCTTCTTGTAGAACAGCTGATAGCCCTGGTCGGAGATGATGAAGTAGGGCAGGTCGCTGGCGAGGATGGTCGCCGCCGCCTGGTAGGCGGTGGTGCGCGCCGCCTGGTCGAGCGACGAGCGGCCTTCCTGCAGCAGCTTGTCGACTTCAGGGTTGGAATAGCCGCCCCAGTTGGTCGAGCCGCCGGTCGAGAGCTGGCCGAACAGCAGCCGGTCGGGGTCGACGATGTTGAGCCAGCCGAGCAGGGCGATCTGGTGCAGGCCCTTCTGCACGTAGTTGGTCGAGAACGACGGCCAGTCGGTGATCTGCACCTGCGCGTCGACGCCAGCCGACTGCATGATGGCCTGGGTCACTTCCACGGCCTGCACGCGGTTGGGGTCTTCGCTGTGGGTGGAAAGCGTCACCGTCAGCTTCTTGCCGTCCTTGTCGAGGATGCCGTCGCCGTCGCTGTCCTTCCAGCCCAGTTCGTTGAACTTGGCCACCGCGCCTTCGACGCTGAAGGTCGGCTGCTTGATGTCGGCCGAGTAAGCCCAGGACGAGGGCAGGATGATCGACGAGGCGATCTCGTCGACGCCCTGGTAGATGTCGTTGACGATCGACTGCTGGTCGATGAGCATCGAGAACGCCTGGCGCATCCCCGGATCGGCCAGCACCGGATCCTTGACGTTGTAGTTGATGTAGGTGACACCGAGCCCCGCCATGATGGCGTTGCCGAAGCGCGCATCGGCGCTCAGCCGCTTGATGTCATTGGGCGACAGCGGCGACTGGATCACGTCGAGATCGCCGGCTTCGAAGGCCTGGGCCCGGGCCGAGTTGTCGCCGATGATCTTGACGGTGACGTCGGTGACCGGCGCCACGCCGCCCCAATAGGTCGGGCTGGCCTTGAGCACGATATCGCTGCCGCGGTTCCACGACACCAGCGTCATCGGGCCGGCGCCGATCGGATCGGTGGCCGGGTCCTTGCCGGCCTCGACCGCCGCCTTCGACACGATGCCCTTGTCGAGATAGCTCAGCAGCGGCGCGTAGGGCGCCGAGAGCGTGAACTTCACGGTCTGCGGGTCGACCGCTTCCACCGCGCTGATCGGCGTGTAGAGCGCGCGATCCGGGGCGTTGAAATCGGGGTTGATGACGCTGGTGTAAGTGAACACCACGTCGTCGGCGGTGAGCGGCGAGCCGTCCGAGAACTTGAGGTCAGGCCGGAGCTTGAAGATGTAGGTCTGCGGATCGGGCGATTCCCAGCTCTCGGCCAGGTCCGGCACCGGCTCGAGGCTCGGCGTCAGGTGCACGAGGCCCGCGTAGATCAGGTCGGCGGCGCGGTACGCGGTGGTGTCGCGGGTGAGCCGCGGGTCGAGGGTACCGGCATCGACGTCGGCGCCGATGACGATGGCGGTGTCCTGCGCCTGCGTCACGCTCGCCGGCAACAGCCCCAGCGCCACTATGGCGGTGGTCAGCAGTAGAAGTTTGTTCATTCCCGTTCCCCTGTGTGAAGTCGTGTTGTCCGGCGTCGGAGCGCTTTCAAGAAAAGTTGCAGACTTTTCTGGTTCGAAAGCGCGACCACTTCCTTCCTGTGGTCATCCGTTCGCCGCGTCTCTTTCGGTGGCGTCGATCTCGGCGCCACCGCCCTCCGGCGCCGTCTCGTTGACGGCGATTTTGCCCCGGCGCAGATCCGCCAGGTGTGGTACGAGCACGCCCTCCAGCGCGCCCGGATCCGGCGCATGCCGGTATTCGAAGCAAGGCACCCCGGGCTGCACCAGGTCCGCCACATGGTCGGCGCCCGAGGCAAAGATCACCGCGTCGCATTGCGCGATGACGTCGCCGAGGTCGGGCGAAGACAGCCAGGTGACGCGGATATCGGAGACGTGCGGCGCGAACTCGCGCACGCTCGGGCGCATGATGGCGATGTATTCCTCGAAATAGGTCACCGCGGCGATGCGGGTGCGCGGGTCGAGCCCGGCCAGCGCCTGCCGCGTCCGCATCGAGGGGATGAAGCGCAAGCCCAGTACCCGCGCCTCGGGGATCAGTGCCTGCACCTCGGCCTCGCGATGGAGGAACGTGAGGACGATATCGGCCTCGGTGCTCATGCGGCGCAGCTCTTCGGTGACCCTGAGCGAGTCGAGCGTGATCAGCTGGATGGTGTCGTTGGTCGCCAGCACCGGCTTCAGCTGCGCCACGTAATCGCGCCCCGGCCCCTCGAAGATGGCGACGAACACGATCTTCAGCCCGGCCTTGGGGCGGCGCAGCAGCGATTGCGCGTTGATCATCGAATTGAGGGTCAGGGTGGAGATGCCGAGCTTTTCGGCCTTGCCGATCAGCACCTCGATATCGGCGCGCAGCGATGAGACCGGCAGCGTGTCGGGTCCGCGCTTCTTCACATCGGAGACGGCGAAGGCCCCGAGCCCGTGCTTCATCTCGACGAGACCGGCGTCACGCAGCCGCTGATACACCTGCGCCACGGTCATCGGCGCGATGCCGAGTTCGGCGGCGAGCTGACGCACCGACTGCAGGCGGGTGCCGTGGGCGATACCGCCGAACGACAGCGCATAGCTCAACAGCCCATAGAGCTGCGTGCCCACAGGCACGGGCAGGGACTTGTCGATGCTGTTGGCGTCGATCGAGAACATGTGTTCTATCCACCTGATACACCATGACGGTAGCGCCCCCTTTCTTTCATGACAATCGGGTGCGTACAAAAATCATGCAGCTGTGCAGAGGTGCCCAAACGGCATGCAAAAGTGCTAGATATCAGGGACTTGGCGGCCAGATGCTCGGACGATCACCGCCCCTATGCAACGAAAGTCGATCTGGGCCACTGGCGGCAGAGCGACGGATGGTGTTCTAGTCTGCTATGTCAATCAGGGGCGGGGAGAAGCGCGATGAGCATGCAACTGGGACTTGAACTGGCGCGGCTCACTGCCGGCCTCGATCGGCTCTATCGCGATGTGCCGCGCACCCAGAGTTTTCTCGATCGCGAGGGGCTGATCCCGGTCGCGATGGCACAGGTCGAACCCTATGCGCTCCAGAACTATGGCGAGGCGCGCGACCGGCTCGAGGCTTTGCAAGCCCGCATCCCCGGCGAAGCTGAGACCGATCTGCGCCGCGCCTATCTCACCGAAATGCTGGATTCGCTGCTGGCGCTGCTCGACACCTTCGAGGGGCGGCAGATCTCCTATGCCGAGCGGCTGCGCCGGCAGATGCGCGTCGACACCCAGATGGTGAGCGACGAAATCCTCGACGGCTACCGCCACACCATCCGCGAGAACCTCGATGAGCTGGGCTATCGCGGCGGCTCGCTGGCCGAGGATGTCGGCCGCTTCGAAGCCGATACCATCGTTCCGCCCGAGCAGGTGCTGGCCGTCATGGCCGAGGTGACGCGCGAGGCGCAGCGCCGCACCAGCGAGATGATGTACCTGATGAACGACGAGTGGCTCGAGCCGGTGCGGCTCGACGACGTGCCGTTCACCGCTTATTGCGATTTCCCCGAGCGCAAGATGCGGCTCAACCTCGCCATGCCCTTCACCCGCTCGGCCATCAAGCACCTTGCCTGCCACGAGGCTTTCCCGGGCCACCTCGTCCATATGGCGTTGCGCCAGCGCTATGTCGCCGAAGGCAAGATGCCGCTCGACGGCGCGCAGGTGGTGACCAGTTCCGCCAGCAGCGCGCTGTTCGAAGGCATCGCCGACAATGGCTGGTTCTTCCTCGATTGGATCAACACCCCCGAGGACGTGGTGGGCATGACGCTCGAGCGGCTGCGCGCTGCGCTCCGCTGCAATGCCGCCTGGATGCTGCACGCCGAAGGCCGCTCGCACGAGGAAGTGGCGCCGATTATCGCCGAGGCCGGCTACCAGGATCTCGCAACCGCCAGGAATCGCATCGCCTTCCTGCGCCACGGCCTGAGGGCGCCGTTCGTTTACGGCTACTGGTGCGGCGATACCTCGACGCATGCGGTGTGGGAGAAGGTGCCCAAGGAGAGGCGCAAGGAGTTCTGGGCCTACCTCTATGGCAACATGCACACGCCCTCGACGCTGCGCGATTTCTGGGTGGCCTGATGGCTGAGTTCGACAAGCATTGGCCGGCCTTCCTGGCTCTGGTGCGCCAGCCCGGTTCGACCGAACCGCTGTTCGATTTCGTCGCCGGGCTGATCGGCGAAGCGATCGGCAGCAAACTCACCACCGCGACGCTGTTCGATGTACCGGCCGGCCGGCTTCGCCGCCTCTACACCCAGAACGCCGAGGCTTATGCGGTGGGCGGCTTCAAGCCGATCCCCGACAACAAGTGGACGGCAACGCTGATCGGGCGGCAGGAAATCTATACTGCGCTCAGCCTCGAGGCGATCGCGGTGGATTTCGCCGACTGGCAGCTCATCGGGTCGCTCGGCTGCGAGTCGATCGCCAACCTGCCGATCGTTGTCGGCGGCCAGACCATCGGGGCGTTCAACCTGCTGCACGAGGAGGGGTATTACACGCCGGCCCGGCTGGCCCGGGTGGGCGAGGTGATGCCGTTTGCGACGATGGCGTATCTGGCGGCGGTATTCGGGGAGCGGGTGGAGCGCTGACGCTTGCAGTCGGGTCCCTCTCCCGCTTGCGGGGGAGGGTGCCGCCGTCAGGCGGTGGGAGGGGGGTGCCACAAACACCGCCTTTGCCCCAACCGCCCACCATTCGTGCGTGGGGCACCCCCCTCCCACCACGCTTTCGCGTGGTTCCCCCTCCCCCGCAAGCGGGAGAGGGAGTCCCGACTGCAACGCCCGCCCTACTTCTTCCGCTTCATCGCCTCGCTGAGCATATCCCCCAACGACCCGGTGCTCCGCTGCGCCTGCTGCGGTGCCCGCTGGCTGTTGCGCACCGGCGGATCACGCGGGCGGTCGCGGGGGGCAGAGCTGTCGATCTCCTTGCGCATGCTGAGGCTGATGCGTTTACGCGGCACGTCGACTTCGACGACGCGAACCTTCACCACGTCGCCGGCTTTGACCACCTCGTGCGGATCCTTGACGAATTTGTCGGCCAACTGGGAGACGTGCACCAACCCATCCTGGTGCACGCCGATATCGACGAACGCCCCGAAGGCGGCGACGTTGGTGACGGTGCCTTCCAGCAACATGCCGGGCTTGAGGTGCTTGATGTCGTCCACACCCTCGGCAAACGTCGCGGTCTTGAAGGCCGGGCGGGGGTCGCGGCCGGGCTTTTCCAGCTCGGCGAGGATGTCGCGCACCGTCGGCAGGCCGAAGCGCTCATCGACGAAGCGCTTGGGATCGAGGTTCGCAAGGGCCGACTTGTCGCCCATGATGTCACGCAGATCCCGGCCACAGGCGGCGACGATCTGGCGGGCTACGCCATAGGCTTCCGGGTGCACCGAGGAGGCATCGAGCGGCTCGGTGCCGCCGGTGATGCGCAGGAACCCGGCGCTCTGCTCGAAGGTGCGCTGGCCGAGGCGCGGCACTTCAAGCAGCCCTTTACGCGAGCGGAACGGGCCATTGGCGTCGCGGTGCGCGACGATGGCTTCGGCGACGGATGGGCCAAGGCCGGAGATCCGCGCCAGCAGCGGCGCGGAGGCAGTGTTGAGGTCGACGCCTACGGCGTTCACGGCGTCTTCGACGACCGCATCGAGCGAGCGGCCGAGGCGGTACTGGTCGACGTCGTGCTGGTACTGGCCGACGCCGATCGACTTGGGCTCGATCTTGACCAGTTCAGCCAGCGGGTCCTGCAAACGGCGGGCGATGGATACGGCGCCGCGCAGCGACACGTCGAGAGCGGGGAACTCGGCCGCTGCCAGCTCCGACGCGGAATAGACCGACGCACCGGCCTCCGAGACGATGACCTTGGTCGGCTTGGGCGCCGGCAGGCGCTCGATCAGGTCGGCGACCAGCTTTTCGGTCTCGCGGCTGCCGGTGCCATTGCCGATGGCGATGAGCTCAACGCCGTGGCGCTTGATCAGGCCCTGGATGGCGGCCTGCGCCCCCATCACATCGTTGCGCGGCGGGAACGGGTAGATGGTTTCGGTGTCGAGCAGCTTGCCGGTGGCGTCGATCACCGCGACCTTGACGCCGGTGCGAATGCCGGGGTCGAGCCCCATGGTGGCGCGCGCCCCAGCCGGAGCCGCCAGCAGCAGGTCCTTGAGGTTGCGGGCGAAAACGCCGATGGCCTCGAGCTCGGCGCGCTCGCGCAGCTCGACCATCAGGTCGATGGAGAGCGTGATGCGCAGCCGCGTGCGCCAGGCCCAGCCGGCCACCTCGCGGAGCCACTTGTCGCCCGCGCCCTGGCTCTGTGCGTTGAGCGCACCGGCGACGAAGCGTTCGGCGGGCTTGATCGGATCGGTGACGTCGGCATCCACCTCGATCTCGAGGCTGAGCACCTCCTCGTCGCGGCCGCGCATCATGGCGAGGGCGCGGTGGCCGGCAACCTTGTTCCAGCGTTCGGAATGCTCGAAATAGTCGGAAAACTTGGCCCCGGCTTCTTCCTTGCCTTTGACCACCTTGGCGCTCAGCATGGCCTTGTCGCGCAGGTAGGCACGCAGTTGACCGAGCAGGGCGGCGTTCTCCGACAGCCCCTCGATGACGATGTCGCGCGCGCCGTCCAGCGCCTCCTTGGTGCCGGGCACTTCTTCGGTGATGTACCCCTCGGCGAGCAATTGCGGATCGGCGCTGCGATTGGCGAGGATCGCTTCGGCGAGCGGACCAAGCCCGCGCTCCCTTGCGATCTCGGCCTTGGTCCGGCGCTTGGGCTTGAACGGCAGATAGAGATCCTCGAGCTCCGCCTTGGTTGCCGCGGCTGTGATGGCGGCGCTGAGCTCGGTGGTGAGCTTACCCTGTTCGTCGACCGATTTGAGGATCGCGGCGCGGCGGGCTTCCAGTTCGCGCAGATAGGTCAGCCGCTCGGCCAAGACGCGCAACTGGGTGTCGTCGAGGCCGCCGGTCACTTCCTTGCGGTAGCGCGCGACGAACGGCACCGTGGCGCCGTCATCGAGCAGTTCCACGGCAGCCCGGACCTGCTCAGGGCGGGCGGCGATTTCAATGGCGATCTGGGCGGCGATACGGGTGTCGAGCTGGGACATAAGGCTACTTCTTGATTTGGTTGCGCCGACCATAGTCGCCTCGAGGCGGAGGTCACACCCGGCGCGGGACGATTTCCTCGCTTTGTGAGCGGGGCGATGCGCCGCAGTTCGCCTGACACCGGGCCCCGCGAAACTCCTGCCTCGCCCTAGTTTTTCATTTCAGCTGCCATTGCGGATTGTCGTAGTTGCTCGCGTTTTCGCCTGTCCTGCTCCAACTATGTCGCAGAAATAGCTATGCAATATCAACATGGTATGACGAGACAACTAACATGTTAGAAGATTGTTTCAGCCTTTTGGCGCCTCGCCTGGCTTGCGATCGGCAACTTAGATGATAACGTTTCAACTTACTTGATGTGAGGAACGGCCGCGAATGGCTGACCGTCAAGGAGGAGGAAACGCAATGACCATTAGTGTACTCACGTCCGGACTCCGCCGACGCGCGGTCCTCGCCGGCGTTGGCTTTGCTGCCCTGCTGGCAGCGGCCCCGGCGCTGGCCCAGGATCTGAGCGGCGAGCTCGTCATCCTGCAGTGGCAGGGCGGTACCGATGCCGAACTGTGGCAGAAGCTCGAGGCCGATTTCATCGCTAAGAACCCTGGCGTCACCATCCGCGAGCTCAACATCACGGCGCAGGGCGATGCGCGCGGCGGCATCCGCACGGCGCTGCTCGGCGGCGAGGTGGTGGACCTGATCATCAACACCTGGCCGGCCTTCCGCAAGGAAATGGCCGATGCCGGCATCCTTCGGCCGATCGACCAGCAATGGGCCGATAACGGGCTCGACAAGGCGCTCGACCAATCCTGGAAGGATCTCGGCACCACCGACGGGGTGACCTATGGCGTGCAGTACACCTACGGCGACCGTTCGGGCATCTGGTACAAGGCGAGCCAGCTCGAAAAAGCCGGCCTGACCCCGCCCAAGACCTGGGACGAGTTCATTGCCGCGATCGAAAAGCTGAAGGCCGCCGGTTACGCCACGCCGATCCCGATGCCGGGCAAGTACTGGGCGCATGGCGAGTGGTTTGAATCGCTGCTGCTGCGTACCGGCGGCGTCGAGGCGGCGGCCAAGCTCGCCGCGCATGAGATCCCGTGGACCGACGATGTGGTCAAGACCACGCTGAAGAAATATGCCGAGCTGCTGAAGGCCGGCTGCTGCGGCACGCCGGAACAGATGTTCGCCGGCGACTGGGATTGGTCGGCCGACCAGATCTTCAAGGCCGATGCCGGCAACTTCCTGCTCATCGGCATGTGGATGAACGCCCGCGCCATCAACGATTACGGGCTGAAGGAAGGGGTGGATTACAACCTGTTCCAGTTCCCGGCACTCGGGCTCGGGCACGACGACACCTCGAGCGTCGATGCCAAGGAGCTGCTGGCCACCGCCAACGGCGCCAACCCGGCGGCTGCCGACGCGTTCATGAGCTACATGGTCAGCGCCGACGCCACCAAGATTCTCGCCGGCTACGGCTATGCCTCGCCCAGCAAGAATGCCGATCCGTCATTGCTCGGGCCGGCACAGCAGACGGCCACCGCGGCGGTCGCTGCCTCGAAGGTGCAGTTCGTGCTCGGCGACCTGCTGCCGGGCGATCTGGTGGATGAGTATCGCGTGCAGCTGCAGAAGTTCCTGCAGGATCCGTCCGACGCCAATATCGATGCGGTCACCGCCGCGATCGAGGCCAAGGCGGCGGACGCCTACTGATGCGTGAGGGTGTTGCCTCGGGCGCTACGGGCGCTGCGGCCACCCGGGTCTCCCCTGGGGGTGAGCAGCGTAGGCTGCTCGCTACCCGGGGGTGGCGCCTGGGGGATTGGCCGGCCGCCTGGCTGCTGATCGCGCCGGTGATCGTGTTGTTCGGCATCGCGGTATTGTTCCCGCTGTTCGAAACCATCCGGCTCAGCTTTTTCGACATCAAGGGGTTGGCCAAACCCAAATATGTCGGGGTCGGCAACTACCTGAAGCTGTTCGCCGATCCGGCCTTTCGCAACACGCTGTCGACCACGCTGATCTTCACGCTCGCGACCACCGCGGTGTCGGTGTCGCTGGGCTGGCTGCTCGCCATGCTCTGCTCGTTCGCGCCGCGCCAGACCCTGCCGTTCCGGGTCATGATCTTTGCCGCCTTCGGCATTTCCGAAGCGGTGGCGGGCTATATGTGGATCGGCATCTTCCGCCCCGATGCCGGCGGGCTGCTCAACACCGTCATCGGCCTCGTCGTTCCCGGGTTCTCCCACCCCTGGCTGGGCGACCCCAATACGGCGCTCTGGGCGCTGGTCGCCGCCGCCTCATGGGGCGGGGTCGGGCTGCCGCTGATGCTGTGCTTCGCTTCGGTGCAGTCGATCCCCCGCACCGTGCTGGAAGCGGCCTATCTCGATGGCGCGACGCCTGGCCAGATCATGCGTAACATCATGATGCCGCTGTCGCTGCCGGGGGTGCGGGTCGCCATTTTCATCAACCTGCTCGGGGCGCTGAGGGCCTTCGACATCATCTACATCATCACCGGAGGTGGACCGGTCCGCTCCACCGAAACGGTCGGCTATTTCATGTACCGGGAATCGATGACGCAGTTCAAACTCGGCTATGGCGCCGCGGCGACCGTGGTGCTGCTGGTGGCGGTGCTGATCATCTCGATCCCGGCAATCGTGCAGCGCACGGCAGGTGCGAAATGATCGGCCGCATTCCGCAATGGACGGTGTGGGTGGTGGGCGTCATCGCCTGCATCTGGGTGATCCCCATTCTCGGCATCGTCGTCACCTCGATCCGTCCGCCCAGCGAAGTAGCGCTCGGCTGGTGGCGGCTCGATCAGCTGAGCTTCACGCTCGATGCCTGGTTCAAGGTCTGGGAGCAGTATCCGCTGGCCCAGGCGTTCTGGACCACCATGCAGCTCGCTGCCATCGCCACCGTCGCCACAATGCTGCTGACGCCGGCCGCCGCCTACGCCTTCCACTTCCTCAAGTTTCCGTTCCGCCGGCTGCTGCTGATCATCATCATCAACGCGTTCGTGTTGCCGCAGCAGGTGGTGATCATCCCGCTGTTCCAGCTGTGGCGCGAGCTGGGGCTGATCGACAACATCCTCGCGGTGCTGATCCCCTATGTCGGTTTGAGCTTTGCCTGGTCGATCTTCCTCGTGAAGAACTTCCTCGAGGATTTCCCGAAGGAGCTGGTCGAGGCGGCCAAGATCGATGGCTGTGGGCCGATCCAGATCTTCCGCTACATCGTCCTCCCCAACTCGCTGTCGTCGGTATTCGCGGTCGGCATCCTGCAGTTCCTCTGGACCTGGAACGCGCTGCTGCTGCCCATGCTTTACCTCAGGACCAACATCCCGCTGCCGGTAATGCTCACCCGGGTGTCCGGCACCTATGAAGTCAACTGGGACCTGCGCTCGGTCGCGGCGATCGTCACCACCATCGTTCCCTTGATCGTCTTCCTCATCTTCCAACGTCAATTCGCCGCCGGGGCAGAAACCCGGTCCGGCGCCAAGGAATAATCATGCCGACCACCAACAAGCCGCTGCGCTACCGCCAGATCCACCTCGATTTCCACACTTCGGAGCATATTCCGGGCGTCGGCTCGGCCTTCGATGCCGAGGATTTCGTCAGAACGCTGAAGGCAGCGCATGTCGACTCGATCACCATTTTCGCCAAGTGCCACCATGGCTGGTCGTACTATCCGACCAAGGTCGGGGCACCGCACCCCAACCTCGCGCGGCCCGACCTGATGGGCGACATGGTCACCGCGCTCAATGCCGCCGATATCGAATGCCCGATCTACATCTCGGTGCAGTGGGACGAGCGCAATGCCCGCATCCATCCGGAATGGCGGGTGCGCAGCGCCAGCGACAACCGCTTCGACCCGGACCAACTGACCGCCGGCTGGCACACGCTCTGCCTCAACCACGCCGCCTATCGTGCGGAGCTGCTGGAGCAGGCGCGGGAAGTCGCCCGCAACTATGAGACACCCGGCATCTTCTTCGACATCATCCTGACGCCCGATTGCGTCTGCGCGGAGTGCCTCGCCAGCATGGCAGAGCACGGGCTCGACCCGGAGAACCCGGCCGATCGGCTGAAGAACGACGAGTGGGTGAACGAGCGCTTCCGCCGCGACACCACGGCGGCGCTCAGCGCCGAATTCCCGGGGCTGCGGATTTTCTACAATTGCGGCCACATCCATAAGCAGGGCCCGCAGCGCTTCGCCAACTACACCCATCTCGAGCTCGAAAGCCTGCCGACCGGCGGCTGGGGCTATGATCACTTCCCCTCCAGCGCCCGCTATGCAGCAACCCTGGGGCTCGATTTCGTCGCCCATACCGGCAAGTTCCACACCAGCTGGGGCGAGTTCGGCGGCTTCAAGCATCCCGATGCGCTGGAGTTCGAGGCGGCGCAGATGGTGGCGTTGGGCTCAAAATGCCTGGTCGGCGACCAGCTGCATCCGGATGGCTCGATCAACCCCGATACCTATGCCTCGATCGCCCCGGCCTATGCCCGGATCGCAAAACTCGAGCCCTATCTCGAGGGGGCCCGGCAGGTGTCGGATGTGGCGATCCTGACCTCGGAGTATTTTCATCCGATGGGCGCCCGCAACAGCCTTGCCGACGATGGCGCGGCGCAGATGCTGCAGGAATTGCAGCTGCCCTTCGACGTGATCGACCCCTCGCAGGTGTTCGAGACCTACAAGCTGCTGATCCTCCCCGACGACATCCCGGTCGATGCCGGTCTCGCGGCGCGGCTCACGGCTTTCGTGGGGCAGGGCGGCAGGTTGCTGCTATCTGGCAGATCCGGGCTCAATGCCGATGGTTCGGCGGCTCTCGATGCCGGCATCCGCAGCAGCGGACCGGTCGGGTTCAATCCGTCCTATGTGCGCGCCGATCGCGGGCTCGATGCCGGGCTCACTCAATCGCCCTTCGTCATGTACGGGGTGGGCGAGACGATCGAGGCTGATGGCGCCGAGGTGCTGGCCAGCATTGGGCCGTCCTACTTCAATCGCAGCTACAAGCATTTCAGCTCGCACCAGCATGCGCCGGATGACCCGGCGGCCGCCTCGCTGGGTGCCGCGGTGACGCTGAAGGGCGGCATCGGCTACATCGCCTACCCGATCTTTTCGATGTACCACGCCATGGGCCAGCCGCTTTACAAGTACCTGGTGCGCGGGCTGATCGACCGGCTGCTGCCGAACCGCGCCATCGTTACCGACCTGCCATCCTCGGCCCGCGCCACGCTGACCCAGCAGGCGGCGCAACAACGCCATGTGCTGCATCTGCTCTATGGCGCGCCGCAGGTGCGCGGCAAGGCGGTGCCGGCGGGCCAGGGCGCCACCCGCTTCATGGAAATGATCGAGGATATCCCGACGCTTGGCCCGGTAACCGCCTCGGTGCGCTTGCCGCGCTCGCCGAGCCGCGTCTATGACGCTATGACCGGCGAAGACGTGCCGTTCAGCAATGGCGGCGACCGGGTGGAAGTGCGGCTTTCGGGGCTGCGCATTCATACTGCGCTGGTGTTCGAGGGGACGGTTTGAGCGACGGCGACGACAGCGAGAACGGCCGGCGGCGGCAGGCGACCATCGTCGAGGTGGCTGAGCGCGCCGGCGTCGCCATCGGCACGGTGTCGCGCTACCTCAACGGCCATCCGGTGCGGCGCGGCAATCGCGAGCAGATCGAAACCGCGATTTCCCATCTCGGCTATCGCCGCAACGCCATCGCCGCGGCGATGAAGGGCGACCTCACCAACACGGTGGGGTTTCTGGTGCCCTCGCTCAGCGAGTTCCACGCCGCGGTGCTCGACAACCTCAGCCAGGCGATGCGCCAGCAAGGGCGGGCGCTGCTCACCTATAGCCACGCCGCCGAGCCGCGCACGGTGTCCGAGGCGCTGGATTTCTTTGCCGCGCACCGGGTCGATTGCCTGGTGATGGACGGCCGCGCCGATGTCGACGACCGCATAACCGAGCTGATTGCCGGGGGCACCCCGGTGATCTTCTACGACAATGGCTGGCCCGGCCTGCCGGTCGACCGTGTGGTGGTCGAAAACCGCGCCGCCAGCTTCCGCGCCGTTACCCACCTGCTCGATATCGGGCACAGCCGCATCGCGGTGCTGACCGGCAATGCCGAGGATTGGAACGGCCGCGAGCGCTTCGAGGGTTATCGGCAGGCCATGCTCGCGCATGGCCTCGAGCTTAACCCCGACTACATCCTCGATTCTCACTGGAACGAGGCCGAAGCCCATTCCGGTACGTTGCGGCTGATGTCGTTGGCCGAGCCGCCGACGGCCTTGTTCTGCTGCAATTACAACATGGGGATCGGGGCGCTTCGGCTGCTGCGCGAGCATGGGCTGAAGGTGCCCGACGATATCTCGCTGGTCAGCTTCGACGACGTGCCTTTATTCCAGCTGAGCGGCATCACGGCGGTCGCCCAGCCGGCCGGAAAGATCGCCGAGACCATTGCCAGCATCACCGCTTTGCGGCTGTCGGGGCGCGGCGCCAGTCACGCTCCGCACACCATCACGCTGAACTGCGACATCATCCTCCGCGCCTCGACCCGGCGCCTCGTCCCCTAACGTCCCCGGCTCGCCCGTAGCCTCTGCACCCGGAACCGTCCATGCCCCGCTATTGCCTCGACCTCGACAGCCCCGCCGAGGGTTTCATCGATAGTTTTCTCATCGGCAATGGCTGGCTCGGCGCCACGCTCAAGGGCCGGGTCGGCACCGAGCGTATCGACCTCAACCTCGATACCGTCTGGTCGGGCGGTCCCCTCGGTCCGGAGGCGGGCGAGGGGCCGGCAGAGCTGTTGCCCGAACTGCGCGAGGCGATCCTCCGGCGCGACTACATCAGGGCGAACGAACTGGGCATTGCGCTGCAGGGCAGGCGCTGGACCCAGTCCTACCAGCCGCTCGGCGGCATCGAGCTCGATTACACCGAGGCTGACGCGGCCGGCTATCGCCGCCGGCTCGACCTCAGCGAAGCGGTCGCCAGCAGCAGCCATGCCGGCGCGCGGCTCGAGAGCTTCGTCTCGCACCCCGATGGCGTGCTGGTCACCACGGCGCAGGGGCAGGGGACGATCGCGCCGCAGAAGTCGAGCCTCCGCTTTGCTCCCGCCCATCCCGATACCGATGTTTCGATCTCGGAGGAGCACGGCACTGTCTGGCTGGTCGCGACCGCCCGGGTTCCGGTGCATGTGCTGCCCGACTACCGGAAGACCGACGGCGAACCGGTGGTCTATGCCAGCGAGCCTCCGGCCGCCGATGGCAGCGTCAACGCCGGCATGGGCTATGCGGTGGTCGCGGCGCTGCAACGCGACGCCGCCGGCACGCTCCGCCTCATCGCCTCCGCCGCTTCGGGGTTTCGCGGGGCTGCGGAGCGGCCGAGCGCCGATTTCGCCGCGCTGGTCCGCGAGGCCAAAGCCCGCGTCGATTCTGCGCTGGCGCAGTCGACCGAGGCGCTACGGCAGCGGCATCGCGACGACTATCGCAACCTGTTCGATCGGGTCGATCTCGATCTCAGTGCCTCGGGCGTCGCGGCAGAACGGGCCGAGCTGCTGTTCCATTTCGGCCGCTACCTCCTGATCGCCAGCTCGCGCGAGGGGACCGAGGCGACGAACCTGCAGGGTATCTGGAACGTCGACGTGCGCCCGGCCTGGTCGAGCAACTACACCATCAACATCAACACCCAGATGAACTACTGGCCGGCTGAGGCGGTGGGGCTCGCCGCGCTGCAGCAGCCGATGTTCGGGCTGATCAGCGATATCGCCGCAGCCGGCGCCGCGACGGCCAGCCGCCACTATGGCGCGGCCGGCGCCACGGCCCACCACAATACCGACCTCTGGCGCTTCACTGCCCCGGTGCCGGGCAACCCGCAATGGTCGAACTGGCCGGCCGGGCTCTACTGGATGGCCGCCCACCTGCAGCACCATCTCGACTACGGCCGTGCCGAGCCGAGTTTTGGCGCGACGACGGCGCTGTCGGTGTTCCGCGCCGCCGCGGCGTTCGCGCTCGACATGCTGGTCGAGGACGGCGCCGGCCAACTCGCCGCCAGCCCTTCGACCTCGCCCGAGCACAGCTTTGTCGTCGATGGCAGTCTGGTCGCCATCAGCGCCGGCACGGCGATGGACCAGGAGCTGATTGCCGAGACGCTGACGAACTTCATTGCCCTGGCCGATCCGGCGGATGCCCTGGCGCAACGGGCACGCGAGGCGCTGGCTCGGCTGCGGCTGCCGCTGATCGGCGCCGGTGGCAACCTCCTGGAATGGGACGACGACAAGACGCCGGCCGAACTGGGCCACCGCCACCTCTCGCACCTTTACGGCCTCTATCCCGGCATCCGCATCACCGAGGCCGGCACCCCAGAGGCCTTTAATGCCGTGCGTCGTGCCCTCGAGCTGCGGCTCGCCAATGGCACCGGCTATACCGGCTGGAGCCAGGCTTGGGTGCTGTGCCTCGCCGCCCGCCTGCGCGATCGCGACCTGGCCGAACGTTCGATCGGCGGCCTCCTAGATCAACTGACCTCACGCGCTCTGCTTGTGCTCCACCCGCATACCGGCTGGAAGGAAGGCAACGTATTCCAGATCGACGGCAATTTCGGCGCCGTCGCCGGACTCACCGAACTGCTGGTGCAAAGCCACGAAGGCGCCGTGAGCCTGCTGAAGACCCTACCGCCGAGCTGGCTCGCGGGCACGATCAGCAACATCCGCTGCCGCGGCGGACACCAGGCGAGCGTCACTTGGCGGGAGGGCCGGCTGGTTTCGGCGACCATCCTCGCCGGGCGGGACGGCGAGATGGCGGTCGATCTGCCGGGTGGCGCGGTCATTGTCACCGACACGTCCGGCCCCGTTACCGTGCGTCCGGCGGCCGGCGCCGCGAGCGGCCGACAGGGGCTCCTGTGGGATGCGCAGGCGGGGACCGAGTACGTGATCACCGCGGGGTGAGGTGGTTCGGGGCTCACACCCTCCGGCCATCCACGCTCAGCTTCACCCCGGACGCGCGGTCGAAGCTCACCGTCACATCCCGGCCAGCCAGCTTCACATTGCTGAGGCTGAAATGCTCGAGCCCGATATCCAGCGGGTCGGCGCTCAGCGAGCCGTCCTCGGCGATCTCGAGGCCGGCGACGTGGCGGATGATCAGGTCGATCAGGTAGGAGTGGTTGTAATCCACCTCGTCGCTGATCGGCTCACCGCTCATGCTGTCATAGTGCTCGACGAGGTACGGCGTGACGCCGTCGCGCTGCTGGAAATGCAGCAGGGCGTACTTCCAGAAAAAGTGGCTGAACAGACCGTCCTGCGCGTGACCGTTGCCGCGGCTGACCTTGCCGATGGCATCGAGCACCACCGAGTTGGTGTAGGGCCAGGTCGGGCCATCCCACATGCAGCCGTTGCGTCCCTTGAAGAACTGCCCCTTCCAGCTGCCACCCGGCTGGAACACTTCGCATTTGGGTGACACCGAGGGGAACGGGTTCGGCGTGTCAAACTCCTCGGGGCCGAGCGCCGCGAGCAGGCCATCGAGGTGCTCCGGCCCGGTGATCTCGGCCCACCACGGGTAGAAGCCGACGATGTTGCGGACCATCGCCTTCTCGTCGGTCTGGTGGTGCAGGTCGTAGAAGAAGGCGCTGGCCTCGTCCCATTGCTTCTCCAGCACATCCTTGCCGATCGCCTCGGCCAGCGCATCGAACTCGGCGGCCTCGGAGTCGCCGGCGAGGCGGCAGAGCGCGGCGGTGCCGCGGGCGTTGAGATACTGGTAGATGGCCCGGTCGACCCGTTTCAGCGGGGTATAGGTCGCCTGGTCGAACGGGTCGTCGGGGAAGCCGTGGAAGTACCAGTAGCTCGGCTGGTATTCCTTGCCGGTCAACTGATGGCGCTGCTGGATCGGCAGGCTGTCGCCGCCGGTGGCGAGGAACTTCGCCTCGCCGCGCACCTGGTGCTTCAGCAGCGGCAGGGCAGCGCGGGTGTTGTCGTCGAGCCCCCGGGCCAGTGCATACTGATAGGTGCCCCAGCCCATGAAATTGGCATAGGGGTGGATCGTCCGGGTCAGCGTGCGGGCATCGAACTGACCATCCTCGCGCTGCGTGCCGCCAAGGACGCTGAACAACCCGTCGATCAGCTGCGGGTCGTGGTGCCAGCGCGCTTCGACGAGGTGCATCGGCGTCGACAGCGGGATCAGTTTGGAAAACTCCCAACCCACCGGCGCCCACGGCGTCTTGGTCATCTTGTGCGAGCGGCCCTCGTAGAACAGCGCGCCATCGAGCGGCGCGAGGCCGGGCCGCGCCAGGGTGTGGCGCATCAGGTACCAGCGATAGGCATAAAGCCGGTCGAGCACCGGACTGCTGCTGGTGAACTGCGGCACTTGGTCGAAGAAGGACTGATAGGCTGCCTGCTGGTTGGCAAGCAGGGTTGCCGTCGGCGTCGCGGCGGCCGTCGTCGCCTTGGCTGTGAGCTTCGACCACTCGTCGGACTCGGCAATGCCCACCGCCGCGGCGATGACGAACGCGGCGCTGGCACCGGGGGCCAGCGTCAGGCCGGTCCAGAGCTTCGGTTCGCTGCAGGCGATGCAGGTGCGCAGGGTGAAGCCATGCGCTTCGATCGGGCGCTCGCCGCGGGCGGTCGAGCCATCGCGGCTGACCCATTCCGGATCGAGCGTCACCCGCAGCGTCACCGCATGGTCGCCGCTATTGCGCCAGCGCTGCAGCGTAACCGCTTCGTCCTCCCAGCTGATGAATCTGCGTTCCTCGAGGCTGAGCGTGCCGAATGCGGTGCGGGTGGTGAGGTGGCTGGGGCGCCACTCCACTTCGGACGGTACCGTCGCCGCGCCGCCACCGTGCTCGATGCCGAACAGCAGCGGCATGTTGAGCTTGTGGATGAAGTCGAGCGCGCCAGAAAAGCCGGGGATGTCGTCGAGATAATCGGCCCACAGTCGGGCGCCGGTCGAGCCGAGCAGCAGCGTACCCGGCTTGGTGCGGAGGCCGCGACGGCCGGTTTTCAGCAGCTCGTCGATGTTCATCCGGGGAAATCCGCGTCGACCTGGTCGAGGATCGCGCCGAGTTTGCCGATCTGCTCGTTGGTGAGACGAACCAGTGGCGGGCGGGTATTGGCCCAGCCCGCGACGCCATAGCGGCGCGCCACCATCGCCTTGATGGTCGGGATCTGCGGGAAGCTGTTCGAGGCTTCGCGCAGCGCCACGATCCGCTTCTGCGCAGCATCGACCGCGGCGCTCTCCGACGGGTCGGCGAACTTGTCGAACACCGCGCGCAATTGCCTGCCGGCGAGGTTGGAGGTCGCGGTGATGCAGCCTGCACCGCCCTGCTGCAGCAGTGGCAGCAGCAGCGGATCGGCGCCGGCGAGCACCGACAGGGTCGGGAAGCGCTTCACCATGCCGAGCATGTTGTCGAGCGCCCCGCCCGAGTCCTTCACTCCGGCAATGGTGCCCGGATATTTCTCGATCAGCCTGCCGATCAGGTCGTGGCTGAGCGGTACCTGCGAGATCGGCGGGATGTGATAGAGGATGACCTGCAACCGGTCGTCGGCGACGCTGTCGAGTACGTGGCAATAGGCGTCGTACAGGCCCTGGTCGGAAACGCCCTTGTAGTAGAAGGGCGGCAGCATCACCACCTTGGTGACGCCCAGCCTCAGTGCGTGCTTCGTCAGTGCGATCGTTTCGGGCAGGGCGCAGAGGCCGGTGCCGGGCAGCAGCGCCCCCGGAGCGACGCCACCTTTCACCGCCGCCTCGAGCATCGCCATGCGCTCGGCTGAGGAGAACGAGTTGGCCTCGCCGGTGGAGCCGAGCAGGGCGACGCCATGGAGGCCATCGGCGAGCAGCTGCTTGCTGTGCGCGAGCAGCGCGCCGTGGTCGGGCGTCAGGTCGGCATTGACCGGCGTGGCGGCGGCGCTGAATACGCCTTTGATCGATGACATGGCAGGGAGACCTTTGGGATTCAGCCGCGCGAGGCGGCGAGCTTGCGGGCGTAGTCGATCGCCGCGAGCATGTTGACATGTTTGGCCTTGCCGGTGCCGGCGAGGTCGAAGGCGGTGCCGTGATCCACCGAGGTGCGGTCGATCGGCAGGCCGAGCGAGACGTTCACTGCGGTATCGAAGGCGACGAGCTTGATCGGGATGTGGCCCTGGTCGTGGTACTGCGCCACCACCAGGTCGAAGGCGCCCGAATAGGCGCGGTAGTAGAGCGTGTCGGCCGAGATCGGCCCGACCACGTCGATCCCCTCGGCCCGGGCCAGCGCCACGCCAGGCGCCACCTGATCGTCGTCCTCGCGGCCGAACAGGCCGTTTTCGCCGCAATGCGGGTTGATGCCGGCCACTGCAATGCGCGGGTTGTCGTAGCCGATGCGCTTGAGGTGATGGTACCCGGTGCGCACCGTCTCGAGGATGCGCTGCGGCGTGGCGCGGCCGATCGCATCCTTCAGCGAGATATGGGTCGAGACGTGGATCACCTTCAGCTTCTCGGATGCCAGCAGCATGAAACTCGAGCGCGAGCCGGTGAGATGCGCCAGCATGCCGGTATGGCCATCGAAATGGTGGCCGGCAAGGTTCAGCGCCTCCTTGTTGATCGGCGCGGTGACGATGCCGGCGGCGGCGCCCGACGTGGTCAGCTCGACAGCCCTGGCGATGTAGCGATAGCTCGCTTCGCCGCCGACCGGATCGAGTTTGCCGAAGGGCAGGGGCATGCCGGCGACCTCGACATGCTCGAGGCGCAGCAGCCCGGCTGAGGCCGGAGCATCGGCCGGGCCGAGCTTCAGGCCGGCGCCGGTGACGGCGATGGCCTTATCCAGTGTTTCGGCCGAACCGACGACGACGAGCTGCTCGCGGACGGCCTCGGGCAGTTCGGCCGCCGCCTTGACGATCACCTCGGCGCCGACGCCGGCCGGATCGCCCATGGTGATGGCGATGGGTTTGCTGGCCGTGGCCATCATATCTCTCCTCAGGCGGCTTTCACCCAGTCGGGGCGGAAGCGGACGAACTTGATGGCCCGGCGGAACCACGTATAGGCCACGTTGATGCGGCCTTCAGCGTCCGCCGTCACGGTCGGGTAGGACAGTTCGCGGGCCCGTCGATCCGGCTTGTCGAGATTGAGCGCCGGTGGCGGCTCGGGGGCAAGCTCGATATCGCGGATCTCGGGCCAGGTCCGGCCCTCGTCAAACGACAGCGCCACCGAGAGCGGGGTGCGCGGCACGCCCCAGATCGGAGCGCCCTTGGCATCGGCGCGGATTGCCGGTTCGGCCGCCACATTGTTGAACACCAGCGCCCAGCTGCCATTGCCGAGGTCGCGGACCTGGATGGACGAGTTGTTGTTGGGCAGCGTGGTGGCGACTGGCTTGCTCCAGCTCCGCCCGTGATCGCTGGAGCTGGAAACCTGGATATTGTCGGCGTAGCGGCTGCGGAAGAAGGCGACGAGCGAGCCGTCCTGGCGCTCGACGATGTTCATGTGCACGGCGCCCTTGCTGTCGGGTACGGCGTGCTCGGTCCAGCTCCTGCCCTGGTCGGTCGAAATCTTCACCGCGCTGACATCGTTCTGCCCCTTCCAGTCCTCGCCAGGGACGGGCAGGCAGTGAAAGATCGGCAGGATCCAGTCGCCATTGCCGAGCACCAGCATGGGCTGCCGGATAAAGGTGCCGACCTCGTCGAACAGCGTGTCGATCTGCCCCCAGCTCCTGCCGCCATCTTTCGAGATGCGGCGGCGGACGATGGCGGTGGCCTGGTTGCCGAACAGCTGGCCGGTCCACAGCAGCCACAATTCTCCCGAGGGCGCTTCGAACAGCACCGGGTTCTGCTCGGAGCGCTCCGGGTCGTCCGAAACCTTCACTTCCGCCGTCCATTGGCTGGAGCCGGCAGGCAGGCGCGTGAAGTAGATCGAGCCGTCGGGCTTACCTTCCTCCATGCCGCCGAACCAGGTGCAGGTCAGGTCGCCATTGCTGAGCGCCAGGAGGAATGAGGCATGCGTCTGCGCTACCTGGGTAGGGAGAAAGGTTTCCTCGCGATGGGCGTCGCCCGCGGCGGTGCGGATCGTTCCATCGGCCTCGACGGTGGCCTGCGACATGGTTCTCACTCCCTGCATTTCTAACTTGTAAAGTCATTATCACGTGGGTTTTGCGCATGCAAACTCATATTTTAGTATGAAAAATCAACATGATATCTTGTCGTGTCGGATTGTCGCGGCCGACACAGAAGATACATGTTGACAGGATGTCCTTGCGATGATGATCATCCGGCCGCCATCACCGCGGCGGCTTTGGAGCCGGAGGATGCGGTGACCAAATGGGAGGAATTCATGGTCGATAAATCGACTGGCGGCCTGTCGCGCCGCGACGTGCTTCGTGGCGGTGCTGGTGTCGTCGTCAGCATGACCGCATTCGGCCTGCTCGGCAGCGGCGCGCTGGCCCAGCAGCAGCAGACGTTCAAGATCATCCATCCGTCGTTCGACATGAACTGGTCGCCCTACCGCGGTGGCGGCGCCGCGCTGCGCTGGCACTCGCTGTGGTGGGCATCGCCGATGTATTTCGACGACAAGGGCCAGGTGCAGCCCTACGTCTTCACCAGTTGGGAGCCGAACGCCGACTGGACCCAGTGGACCTTCAAGCTCGACCCCAAGGCGGTGTTCTCGGACGGTTCGCCCATTACCCCGGCGGATGTGAAGGGCTCTTGGGAGATGGGCGCCATGCCGCTCACCGCCAGCCAGCGCGTGCCGCTGGTGCTCGCCGGCGTCGTCGGCTACGACGAACTGTCGGCCGGTGCCGGCACCGAGCTCCCCGGTGTGGTGATCGTCGATGATGCCACCATCCAGGTGACGCTCAAGGCGCCCGATCCGATCTTCTACATGCGCCTTGCCAACCACCTGGTGCCGATCTCCAAGGTGTCGCAGTCGCGCGGCGCCGACGGCAACCAGAACCCCGACTGGTACACCCCCGAAGGCGGCGTGATCAGCTCCGGTCCGTTCAAGCTGGTGGCGATGAACCTCGACGAGGGCACCGTCGCCTGGGAGCCCAACGAGAATTTCTTCGGGCCCAAGGTGAAGCTCAGCCGCATCGAGCTGCGTGTCATCGAGGACTCGGTGGCCGCCACTGCGCTGCTGAAGAGCGGCGAAGCCCATGCCCACACCGCGCTGGTGACCCCGACCATCGTCGACGACCTCGGCGTCGATTTCTCCAAGGGCACCGAGATCCCGAACGGCCAGCACTTCTACTTCAACTCCAAGACCGCGCCGTTCGACGACGTCAATGTCCGCAAGGCGCTGATCCTGGCTGTCGATCGGGCTGAAATGATGCGTGCCTCCTTCCCCAAGGGGCCGCACAAGATGGCCGAGCAGATCCTTGTCGGCGTCAAGGGCGTCGACCCGAACTGGGAACCGTACCCCTACGATCCGGAGGCGGCCAAGGCGGCCCTCGCGGCCTCCAAATACGGTTCGCCCGACAAGCTGCCGCGCATTATCTTCGCCGGCATCATCGCGCCGGCCGAGCAGGCGGCAGCCCAGTTTGCCATCGAGCAGTGGCGCCAGAACCTCGGCATCACCGCCATCGAACTGAAGCCGACGCTCGATAACTTCCAGCCTGCCGACGTGCATATCGTGCGCGACGACGCCGGCTCGCGCGTTCCGGATGCGACGGAGTTCCTGCACACCGCCATTCACTCCAGTTCCAGCGTCGCCAAGAACAAGATGAACGGCTACTCCAACCCGGAAGTCGACAAGCTGCTCGACGAGGCGGCGCCGCTGCCGGTCGACGACCCCCGGCGCGATGAACTGGCGCAGCAGGCCCAGCGCCTGTTCCGCGAGGATTACCAGCTTCTCCCCTGGTACATCGAAGCGATGTCGCGCTGGGCGCTCGCCAACGTCGCCGGCATGGAGAAGAACCTCGACTGGCAGGTGTTCGCCCCCTGGAACATCGAGATCACCTGATCTCCAGGTTAGACTGGCGGGACCGCGCTACGTGCGCGGTCCCAACCGACGAGGCCGGCAATGTTCACCTATGCTCTCAAGCGGCTGTTGCTGTGGATCCCTTCAGTGCTCCTGGTACTGCTCGCGGTCTACGCGTTGGCCTTTTACGGCGCCGGCGACCCCATCAAGCTGATCTTCCTGCGCGAGCCCGGCGGCGTCGCGTTCGATCCCAACCGGCTGGCGGCGATCCGCGAGGCGGCCGGGATCGATCGGCCGTTCTTCGAGCAGTTCGGCGATTATGTCTGGCGCGTGCTGCACTTCGATTTCGGTAACTCGCTGACCTCCGGTCGCTCGGTAGCGCGCACCATCGCGGCCGCCGCGCCGGTCTCGATTCAGCTCGGGCTGCTGGCCATCGTGCTGACCGCGGTCATCGCCATCCCGCTCGGCGTCATCGCCGCGCTCAACCAGAACCGGGCGATCGACTACGTCATTCTCGGCTCGGCGCTGTTCTTTTACGCCATCCCGGCCTATGTCGCCGGCCCGATCCTCATGGTGCTGCTGATCCTCATCCTGCCCGGCGGCACGGTGCCCTACGGCTGGGGCGGGCTGTTCGACGTGCGGGTGATCCTGCCGCTGATCGTGCTCTCCATGCATCCCATCGCGCTGATCGTGCGCCAGACCCGCTCGGCGGTGATCGAGGTGCTGAGCGAGGATTTCGTCCGCACCGCCCGCGCCAAGGGACTGCCGGCCGGCAAGATCGTCACCCGCCATATCCTGCGGCCCATCCTGACGCCGGTGCTGACCCAACTGGGGCTGATCATGATCACCCTGGTGAACGGCGCGGTGTTCGTCGAGCTGGTGTTCGGGCTGCCCGGGCTGGGCCGCCTCGCCATCCAGTCGCTGCTCAGTTCCGACTATCCGGTGATCCTCGCCGTGACGCTGATCGCCTCCGCGCTGGTGATGGTCTCCAACCTCGTGATCGATCTCGCCTATCCGCTGCTCGATCCGCGCGCCGCCGAGAGGAAGTAACAGATGACCGCAATCGATCCGGCCGGCGCCGCCAAACTCGAGGAAAAGCCCGCCGGGCTCTGGTCCGACGCCTGGGACCGGCTGAGAGCCAACAAGATCGCCATGCTGGGCCTGGGGGCGATCGTGCTCCTGATCCTCGTCGCCATCTTCGGGCCGCTGCTGACGCCGTACGATTTCCTCACCCAGAACCTCGACAGCCGCAATCTGGCGCCCTCTGCGGCGCACTGGCTCGGCACCGACGAGCTGGGACGCGACGTGATGAGCCGCGTCATCTACGGCACGCGGACCGCCTTCCTCGTCGCCATCGTCGTCACCGCCATCTCGGTGGTGATCGGCGCGGCGCTCGGCGCCATTGCCGGCTATTTCGGCGGCAAGGTCGACGCCACCATCATGTGGTTCACCGACATCTTCATGTCGGTCCCCAACCTGCTGCTGGTCATCGTCATCAATACCTCGCTGAAGCCGCCGCTCGGCCGCTGGATGGATCAGATGTACCTGGCGACCGGCAACACGCTGTTCCGCAACACGGTGATCGTCGATTTCATCATGGTGTTTGGCACCATCGCCCTGGTGATGTGGCCGCCTTACGCGCGCACGGTCCGCGCCCAGATTCTCACCGTCCGCAGCCAGCCCTACGTGCTCGCCGCGCGCTCGCTCGGCCTCACCAGCGGGCAGATCATCTGGCGTTACCTGATCCCCAACTCGCTGGGGCCGCTGATCGTTGCGGTCTCGGCCGGCCTCGGCGGCGCCATGGTGCTGGAGAGCGCCTTCAGTTTCCTCGGCGTCGGCGTGCAGCCTCCCACGCCAAGCTGGGGCCTGATGATCTCCGATGGCCTCAGGACCTGGCAGCAATATCCACATCTGCTGGCGGCGCCGGCCATCGCGCTCGCCATCGCGTCGGTCGCATTCAGCTTCATCGGCGACGGCCTCAACGACGCCCTCAATCCCAAAGGTGCCAAGTAATGTCATCGGGTTCTCCGGCAGCGGCGGCATTGCTGCGCCCGCTTTCCTTCGTCCAGCCGACCCGGATCGAGTATGGTCCGGGCAAGGCGCGGACGCTGGGTGAGCTCGTGCCCGATTGGGCGAAGAAGCGGGTGCTGGTGGTTGCCGACGCGTTCAACGCGGCGCGCGTCGAACTGCTCGGCTTGCCGGAGACGAACCACGTTTTCTCCAAGGTGAAGCCCGAGCCCGACCTCCCCAATCTGGAGCAGGCGCTCGATGAGGCGCGCGGCTTCGCCCCCGACGTGATCGTCAGTTTCGGTGGCGGTAGCGCCATGGACCTCGCCAAGCTGGTCTCGGTATTGGTCGGCAGCGGCAAGGGCTTTCGCGACATCGTCGGGGTCGGCAAGGCCGATCCACGCCGTTGCGGCCTGATCGCCATCCCGACCACTGCCGGCACCGGCAGCGAAGTCGGCGCCCGTGCCCTGGTCACCGATCCGGTCAGCCAGGCCAAGTCGGCGGCCGACAGTCGCCACATGGTGGCCGATCTCGCCGTAGTCGACCCCGACCTCACCCTGTCGCTGCCTGCAGCGGTGACCGCTGCGACTGGCGTCGATGCGCTGGCGCATTGCGTCGAGAGTTTCACTTCGAAGCGCTCACACCCGCTGGTCGATATCTACGCCCGCGCCGGCATCACGCTGGTCGGCCAGTATCTGCAGCGCGCCGTTGCCGATGGCGGCGACGTCGAAGCCCGCGCCGGTCTCGCCATGGCGGCGCTCTATGGCGGCCTCTGTCTCGGACCGGTCAACACCACGGCCGGCCATGCGCTGTCCTACCCGCTCGGCACCCGCTACGGCATCGCCCATGGCCTCGCCAACGCCGTCATCTTCCCGCACACGCTGGCCTTCAACGCGCCAGTCGAGGCCGACAAGACGAGTGAGATTGCTGCGCTGATGGGCTTTGGCGGCGATCTGCTGGCGAGCGCCTACCGCTATTGCGCCGATCTCGGCATCGAAATGCACATGTCGAAACTGGGCGTGCCCCGGGATGACCTGCAGTCGATGGCCGACGAGGCTCACGGCATCCGCCGGCTGCTGGATTTCAATCCGCGGGAAATGAGCCCGGTGGAGATCTTCGGGCTCTATCAGGCGGCGTACTAGGGCGTTTTGGGGCGCTGGCCGTGACAAGGTCGCCGTTGGGCGCGGCCTGAGCAGCAGGCCTCCCCCGCCCTACAGCGACAGGTCCAGCATCCGTCCCTCGAACAGCCGGTCCCGCGAGCCCTCGAGGTGTTGGCGCATCAGCAGGCGTGCGGTATCGGCCTGACGGTCGCGGATCGCCTCGAAGATCGCCCGGTGCTCGCCCAGCACTTTCTCGAGCCCGCGGCCCGGCCCCATCAGCGCCAGCCCGTGCAGCTTCATGCCCACCGCGATGTGGGTGCGCAGCGCCTGCATGGCCGAGCTGTAATAGTGATTGTTGGAAGCATCGGCGATGGCGAGGTGGAAGGCAAAATCCGCATCCTCGCGGTGCCGCTGCTGATCGGTGGCGTTCGACAGCAGGTCGACCACCTGCCCGAGCGAAGCGACGGCCGCATCGTTGCGACGCTGCGCGGCAAAGAACGCTGCTTCCGGTTCGATCGTCAGGCGGAACTCGTAGCAGCGCTGGATATCGGCGATGGTTTCGACCGGCGGGAACCCCAGCGAACGCGGTTCGGTCCGTAGCCGCACGAAGCTGCCGGCGCCCTGGCGCGAATAGATCAGCCCCTCGTTACGCAGCCGCTCCAGCGCTTCGCGCACGATCGGGCGGCTGACGTCGAACTGGTCCGACAGCTCCTTCTCGCTCGGCAGCTTGTGGTCGGGTGCGTATTCGCCGTTGGAGATGCGGGTCAGCAGCAGCTGGTAGACGCGGTCGGCAAACAGCGTGCGATGCCGTGGCTCGTCGTCGAACCCTGCACCAGCCTGCTTGACGTCGCTCATCGTTGCTCTCCTGCGGATGCGTAGTCAGTAATCGGATCGGCGTTCTCAAAAAGCTTCGAGAGGCGCAGGATGTCCTGAGGTGTGCCGAAGCCGCCGGACTTCGTCAATACTGTGAGGCTGCGATCCCCAAGCGTGGCACGCGTCACCGGAATGCCCGGCAATACTTCGCCCAACACCGCGAGGCAGGTGATGTCGAGCGCCTGCAGCACGGTCTGCGCCGTTTCGCCGCCGCTCAGCAGCACGCCCCCGAAACCGCCATGGCGCAGCCGCTCGGCGACCGAACGGCCGAACCGCTGCATCGCCGGCCCGAAATCCTCATCCTGCGATATCACGGCCTGGACCAGTGTCGGTTCTGTGGCCAGTGCGCCAAGCGCCCCGTCGGTGGAAACGACATGTTTCAACCGCGCCCCCGCCAGCGCCACCGCGACCTGCCTCTTCGTGATCGGGTCCTGCGATCCGACCACTGCCAGCAAGGGGCCGCTCACTGCCGGTACAGCGGGTGCCGGCCGTTCCGCAAGCCGCTGCCCCAGCGCGACGCCAAGCCCGCTCGCCCCAACCAGCAGCGTGTCAGGAGTGGCGATGCCAAGCAGCTTGTCCAGTGCCGTTGCGTCGGCGGTGTCAGGTGCTTCATACGGCACCTCGCCCATGGCGTCGGCGATGGCGATTGGTTCGCCGACCCCATGGCCCACCACCTGGCCACCGCGGACGACCCGGCCCTGGCTCGGCACGGCAGGGGCCACCAGCGTTCGGTTGCGTCCGAACGCCTGCATCATCGCCGCGACTTCGATCGCCACATGTCCCTTGAGCCGCGAGTCGATCTTCTTGAGCGCCCATTCGGGCTGTGCCGCAGCCAACCGGCGCGACACCTGGCCGACGATCTCGCCGGCGTCCTCCGGCAGCCCTTCACGGCTTGCTGTGTTTACGACGACCACATCGGCGTCCGACTCGATCGCTGGCGCCGCGGCGCCTGGACCTGTCGCGACCACGACGCGCAGGCCACGTGCGGCGAGCGGTGCGCTGACATCGAGCGCTCCCGTCAGATCGTCCGCAACGATGGCCAGCCTCACCTGTCGTCTCCTCTGGCGCCGATCAGGGCGCGCCGCACTGCTTGTAAACATTCAGGTGAACATGTCAACAATGTCGCACCATCGGATACTGCTGACTGCTTCCTTAGGTGCCAGTCAAGTATATGAGATTGAAGGTGTTTCTGGCCTGTCACGCTCGGCGTTTACAAGTGCATGATAACTTGACAATTTGATAACGACGTCGCTACATGCGGGAAAGCGCGGACCCCGGGACGCGCGACGCCGGAGGAGTAAGCCATGTCCAACCCTGTGCTGTCCGTTCGCGGGCTGAAGACCTCGTTCCGCAACCGCAACAGGTGGATCGAAGTGGTACACGGGGTCAGCTTTGCGGTGGGCAAGCGCGAGACCGTCGCCCTTGTCGGCGAGAGCGGGTCGGGCAAGAGCGTCACCGCCATGTCGATCATGCAGCTCAACAACCCCTTGAGCACGCGGACTGAAGGCAGCATCCAGCTGGAAGGCGAGGAACTGCTCGGCCTCAGCGGCCAGGCAATGAACGGCGTGCGCGGCAAGCGCATCGGCATGATCTTTCAGGAGCCGATGACCAGCCTCAACCCGGTGATGCCGGTCGGCGAGCAGATCGCCGAGGCGATCATGGCGCACAAGGCGGTTTCGCATGCCGAGGCCAAGGCCGAGGCTGTCCGACAGCTCGACCGTGTCCGCATCCCGGACGCGAAGACCCGCGCCAACGAGCACGCGCATCAGTTTTCCGGCGGCATGCGGCAGCGGGTGATGATCGCCATGGCGCTTGCCTGCGGACCGCGCCTGCTTATTGCGGACGAACCGACTACGGCGCTCGACGTGACCATCCAGGCGCAGATCATCGAACTGATCAAGACGCTGCAGGAAGAGGAGGATATGTCGGTCCTCTTCATCACCCATGACATGGGTGTGGTCGCCGAGATCGCCGATCGCACCGTGGTGATGCGTCGCGGTCTGGTGGTCGAGGATCGGCCGACCGTCGATATCTTCGCCTCCCCGCTGGAGCCCTATACCAAGGCGCTGCTCTCCGCGGTGCCCAAGCTCGGGGCCATGGCCAACGAGCCGCGTCCCCGCAAGTTCGCTATCGCCGATCCACAGACCGGCTTGCTCGGGGAAGCGGCGGCAAGTGCCGACACCGTCGACCACACCGCGGCGCCGGTGCTCGAAGTCAGCGACCTCACCACGCGTTTCACCATCCGCTCGGGTCTGATGGGCCGGGTGAAGGGCAGGGTGCATGCGGTCGAGAAGGTCTCGTTCACGCTGCAGCCGGGCGAGACGCTCTCGCTCGTCGGCGAGTCCGGCTGCGGCAAATCCTCGACCGGGCTGTCGATCCTGCAATTGGTGAGGCCGACCGGAGGGTCGGTCAAACTCGACGGCGAGGAAATCGTCGGGCTGGGCGAAGAGGCGCTGCGCACCCGGCGCAAGCGCATGCAGATGATCTTCCAGGATCCGTTTGCGAGCCTCAATCCACGCATGACGGTGGGCGGTGCCATCGCCGAGCCGATGCTGCTCCATGGTATGGCGCCCCCGAAAGAGGCACCGGAGCGCGTTGCCGAACTGCTGGAACGTGTCGGCCTTTCCGCGGCCATGGCCAACCGCTATCCGCATCAGTTGTCGGGCGGCCAGCGCCAGCGCGTCTGCATCGCCCGCGCGCTGGCGGTGAAGCCCAGCGTCATCGTCGCCGATGAAAGCGTTTCCGCGCTCGACGTGTCGATCAAGGCGCAGGTGGTCAACCTGATGCTCGAACTGCAGGAAAGCCTGAGGCTGAGCTACCTGTTCATCTCGCACGATATGGCGGTCGTCGAACGGGTCAGCCATCGCGTGGCGGTGATGTTCCTCGGCGAGATCGTCGAAATGGGCACGCGCGCCGAGATCTTCGCCAATCCGCAGCATCCCTACACGCGCAAGCTCCTCGCGGCCATTCCGGTCGCCGACCCGACGCAGCGGCAGCGCCGTCGCAACATCGGCAACGACGACATCAGGAGCCCGGTCCGCCAGCCGGAATACGTCCCGCCCGTGCGCTCCTATGCCCAGGTGTCGGACAGTCACTATGTGATGGCAGGCTAGCGCAGGTTCGGCCTGCCCAGCCTACCAGCGCTCCCGAATCCACGCCGCGGCCTCGGCGATCAGTGTCTTGGCCGCCGGCGTTTCGGCGTTCATCACCCACACGCCGTGCACCACGCCAGCCACCTCGCGGTAGGTGACGTCGTTGCCGGCTTCGATCAGTCGCGCTGCATAGGCGCGGCCCTCATCGCGCAGCGGATCGAAGGCCGCAGTGGCAACGAAGGCCGGAGCCATCGCCGCGAGGTTCGGCGCGTGGAGCGGCGCGGCATCGGGATGGTCGCGGTTCTCGCTGCCCAGGTAGTGGCCGATGAACCAGTCCATGGCGTCGGCCGCGAGGTAGAAGCCTTGGGCGAAATCGCGGTAGCTCTGGCTCGCCATGCTGGCATCGGTGACCGGGTAGATCAGCACCTGGCCGGCCAGGGCAATGCCGCGGTCGCGGGCGTGGCGCGCCAGCACTGCCGCAAGGTTGCCGCCGGCGCTCTCGCCACAGACGACGAGGCGGCTGATGTCGAGCTTCAGCCGCCCAGCCTCGGCGACGAGGTAGTCGAGCCCGGCATTCACATCGATGACTGCGGCGGGGAAGGGATGCTCCGGCGCCTTGCGATACTCGATTGACAGCACGTTGGCGGGCGTGGCGTTGGCCAGCGCGCGCGCCGACCCATCATGGGTATCGAGGCTGCCCAGCACCCAGCCGCCGCCGTGAATGAACAGCACCGTGCCGCGTGCGTCGTTGCGGCGGTAGAGACGGGCGCGGATACGGTGGCCCGCCGACGCAAAAGTCAGCTCCTCGACGGCATCGACCGGGTCGAGCGTGCCCCAGGCCGCCTTGATCCGTTCCTCCGACGCCGCACGCTCCTCGGCCGCCGGCAACGTGGCGAAATCCACCGGCGGACCGCCATCGGCAGCCTCCAGCATGCGACGCAATTCCGGCAGCAGCCCCGAGCGATCCGGTGGCGTCATCTTTCCCTCCAGCAGCATTCTTGACGTTCCCTCGCAATCGGTATATCCATAAATGCATATTGTGGGCAATAGGCAATTATCTGCTCACACAGGGAGGTTCACAATGCAGAAGTTGGTAGGGGCAGCTTTGCTGTCGATGACGGTGCTCGCCGGTACGGCGGCCGTCGCCGAGGACATCTCGGGCGAGATCACCGTCTGGGATTGGCAATACAATTCGGAGAAGTGGGGCGCGGCGCTGAAGCAGCTCGATGCCGAGTTCATCGCGGCGCACCCTGGTGTCACCATCAAGCACGTGGCCCAGCCGCACGACACGTATTACCAGCTGATTCAGACCGCCAATTCGAGCCAGTCCGGCCCGGACGTGGCGATGATGCATGCCGGCACCTTCGGCGTGCTCAACTATACCGACGTGCTGGCGCCGCTGAACGAGCGCATCACGCCCGAGTTCAAGGCCTCGCTGAAGGGCTGGGAGTCGGTGGGCGGCAATTTCGATGCGAACGGCCAGATCTATGCCGTTCCCGGTTCGCTCTCGGGCTGGGTCTTCTACTACAACAAGCAGTTGTTCCGTGATGCTGGGCTCGATCCCGACGCGCCGCCCAAGACCTATGCGGATCTCGTCGCCGCGGCCGATGCACTGAAAGCCAAGGGCATCGTCGCCTTCGGCGGCGGCAATTCCGACGGTTGGGGGAACCTGCAGTATCTCAACATCCTGTTCCCTGGCGATTTCGACGCGGCGCAGTCGGCGGCGCTCGCCACCGGCGCGCTGAAATACAATGGTCCGGAATTCACTGCCCTCAACCAGCACCTCGTCGACCTGTTGAAGGGCGGTTACTTCGATCCGGGCTATGCCTCGACCGTGCACTGGACTGAAGGCGTTGCGGCCTTCCAGGCCGGGCAGGCGGCGATGATCGCCGGCATCGCCTCCGACACGGTGAGCTACAACGAGTTCCTGCCCGAACTGGGCGATGACCTCGGCGTGTTCTACGCTCCGGCCGACACGGTAGCCGCGCCCTATATCCCGGTGAGCTCGGGTCCGGTCTGGACCATTCCGGGCTATTCCAAGAACCAGGATGCTGCCTGGGCCTATGTCGAGTTCATCACCGGGCCGCGCGGCGCCGCCGTGCAGTACGAGCAGGCCGGCATTCTGCCGATCAATTCGGGCTACACCATCCCGGAGACCGCCCCGGCCTTCGTCCGCAACATGGTCGCCGACATGCAGAAGAGCGCAACCTTCCTCTACGCCTCGAGCCTGATGCGGCAGGACATCGCCTTCGAGTGGATCCGCAAGATCCAGGATGTGGTGAACGGCGTCGCCCCGCTCGACCAGGCGCTGGGCGAGCTGCAGGCCCTGCAGGACAAGCCGCAATAGCGCGACTTCAGGGGCAGGGCGCTGAGTTTCGTCCTGCCCCTTTCATCGCCCGTTTCGCCGCCTTCGTGCGGACTCCACCACGAGCCAGAACGTGACCACGCGTTTCGTCCGCACCCTCATTCCTGCCTTGCTGTTCCTGCTGCCCGCGCTCGCCATTCTCGCGGTGTTCCGCATCGTGCCGATCGGCGAGGCGTTCCACCTCAGCTTCACCCGCTGGAACGGCGTAGGCGAACCCGAGTGGATCGGGCTCGACAATTTTGCCCGCGTGCTCGGCGACCCGGTGTTCTGGGCGGCGTTGCGCAACAACCTGCTGGTGCTCCTGTCTTTGCCGCTCTGGGTGATCGGGCCGCTGCTGATCGCGACCATCATCCACTCGGGCCTGCCGGGCGCCCGGTTCTTCCGGTTGATGGTGTTCCTGCCCGCCGTGCTGTCGCCGGTAGTGGTCGGCGCCTACTACAACGTGGTGCTGCGCTACAACGGCCCGTTCAACACCCTGCTCAAGCAGGTCGGGCTCGATGGCCTCCGCATGCAGTGGCTCAACGATCCCAACACCGCGCTGGTTACCGTGGTGCTGATCCTCATCTGGGCGACACTGGGGATCGGCGTGCTGATCTATCTCGCGGCGCTGGCGCAGGTCGATCCATCGCTCTACGACGCCGCCGAAATCGACGGCGCCAACTGGATGCTGAAGCAGGTGCACATCACCCTGCCGGAGACCCGGCGCACCATCGAGTTCTGGACGGTGATCGTCCTCATCTCGAGCTTCACCACGGTGTTTCCCTTCATCTACACGCTGAGCCGGGGTGGGCCGGGCTATTCGACCTATCTGCTCGACTACTACATCTACGATGCGGCGTTCTTCGGCGGCTCGTTCGGCTATGCCAGCGCCATCGGCATGATCCTGCTGCTGGTCGTCGGCGCCGTCTGTGGCCTGGCGCTCTGGCTGTTCCGTCGCGGGAGGCACGCGTGAGCGCTACCGCCACCCGCAAGCTCGTCCGCTGGACGCCGTCCTGGCTGCTGCTGGGTTTGCTGACCCTCTTGAGCCTTGCCCCCTTCGCCTTCGTCGCGCTTACGGCGTTCAAGACGGCCAAGAACTACGCCAAGGATCCGATCGGACTGCCCAATCCGCCGACGCTCGAATTCCTCGAGCGGGCGCTGACCACCGGCAACATGCTGACCTATCTCGGCAATTCGCTGCTGGTCGTCGGCTGCGCCGTGCTGCTGCTGGCGCTCACCGCCAGCATGGCCGGCTATGCCCTGGCAGTGATCCGCTTCCGCGGCAGCGCTTTGGCCCTGCTCGGCATCGTCTGCCTGCTCGCGGTACCTGCCGCCGTGGTGATGATCCCGCTCTATCGTACGGTCGGCCAGCTCGGGCTGATGAACAGCCACCTCGGCCTCATCCTGACCTACACCGCCTTGCAGCTGCCGTTCTCGATTTACCTGATGACCAGCTTCCTCAACGGCTTGCCGCCCGAGATCATCGAGGCGGGTCGGATCGACGGGGCGGGGCACCTCCAGACCTTCCGCCACATCATCCTGCCGCTGTCGGCGCCGGCGCTTGCCACCATGTCGACGCTCAACTTCCTCTGGCTGTTCAACGAGCTGCTGTTTGGCCTCCTGCTGATGCAGGACGATGCCAAACGCACCCTGCCGGTCGGGCTGGCGAGTCTCCAGGGGCAGCACACGACTCCGGTGCCGCTGCTGGCGGCGGGGCTGCTGCTGTCGCTGATCCCGGTGCTGTTCGTGTTCCTCGTGGCGCAGCGCGAACTGGCGCGCGGGCTGACGGTCGGTGCAGTGAAGTGATAGAAGGCCGGGCTATGCCGGCAGTCCCCGAAGCCCCACTCTACCAGACCATCTACGAGGTGCTGCACGCACATCTGCTGGGCGGCCGCTTTCCGCCGGGGCTGGTCCTCGGCGAGGTCAACGTTGCCCGGGCCTTCAAGGCGAGCCGCATGCCGGCCGCCGCAGCCCTGAAGCGACTCAGCGACGAGGGGCTGATCTCGACCTTCAACGGACGTGGCTTCATCGTGCCGGCCGGCGAGGCGGTACCCACACCGTTGCGGATCGAGCTGGTCGATGCCGGATTGGTGCTGCCGCCCGCGCTCGGGGCCGAGCCGACGCCGCGCAACCTGGCGCAGCGGATTTATCCGGAGGTCGAGCACACGGTTGCGGCAAGCCTCGCTTATGGCCGCTTCCAGCTCGTCGAGTCTGCCCTGGCCGACCACTACGCGGTGAGCCGCACCATCGCCCACGAAGTGCTGACCAGACTGGCCCGCACCGGCGTCATCGTGCAGGAGGCGAACCAGCGCTGGTATGCCGGCCCGTTGACGGCAGCCTCCATTGCCGAGCACTTCGAGATGCGCTGGATCCTCGAGCCGGTGGCGTTGCGGCAGGCCTATCCTGCGCTTGGCGAGCAGCAACTGCTGGCGCATCGGGCGCGCGTCCTGCGCGCAGCCGAGGGCAGACGCGGCATCAGCGAAATCGAGGAGATCGAAAGGGAACTGCACGTCGACACCGTCGCCCGCTGCAGTAACACCCAGCTGCTCCAGTCGCTGCAGCGCAGCCAGCTGCTGCTGATCGCCACTCACTCGACCTTCGAGCGTCATCAGAGCGTCGAGGAGATCACCACCATGCTGGCCGAGCATCTTGGCATCTATGACCGGCTCCTCACCGGCGACCCGGATGGCGCAGCGCAACGGCTCGAGGCCCACCTGCGCCGCTCGCTCGCCCCCAACCTCGAGATCATCGGCCGGCTCGGCCCGATGCCGGCAGCGGCGCAGGCGCCGTACCTGCAGGCGGTGCCTGGACGTTGATGCTGCGACCGACGTCTTCTTGCCCTTCCGGCGCTCCAGGCTCCGTGAGGCCGTCTCCGTCACGCCGGATGAAATGGGCGGTGCCCCCGCGGGAAGACGATTCGGTTCGGACGGCAAGGCGATGCAGAACGTGAGCCACCTCTGACCCGCTTCACCGCGCGTCGCTCATCTCGGGGAAGTCTCCGGCAACCAATGATTGCAAAGAAGCTCAAGCGATGCGTCCGAGGTCAGACGAAGTGCCCGGGGCCGCGATATGTTCGCTTGTCCTCGCGAAACACATGTGAATTCAATCTCTTAACTTGTTAGAACTTGGTAGATGAATGGCCGGTCGTATTGGTTGAATTCTGACAGTGTGACGATGTCAATTGTCTCGAGATGATATCTCAAGAATAAATTTTGCCGTTGGATAACAAATGGCCGGCGCTGGACGGTCGAGGTCGCATCGTGTTGCCTTAAGTTGTTGATGTGGGATCGTTGGGGGCGGTCTCGATGGGTGACACGGTCACTTGTTCAAATGTCGACTTTTGCAGGTTGGCGTACGCACAGACGCCGATCGACATTCATTTCGTCACCTGCCCGCGTTGCTCCAAGCTCCTCGCTTCGCCCCACCGGCTTTCCATCACCATGATGCCCGACGAGAATCGCGATCCGGAACTCGATCGCGTGCGCGTGGCGGTCGAACGCCTCGCCGCCCCGGCCCGCGCGACTGGAGTGTTGGTCGAGGTCGACGGTATTGATGCCGAACCCGAGCACGAGAGCGGTTCCATCGCCGAGGGGTGGGTGGGAACCTATAAAGCCAGATTGGCGGGCGGCGATCGCCGCATCACCGCGACCCTGGTGACGGACGACGAACGTCGCACGGTGCAACACCGCAACTGGTTCGGTTGGGCAAGCGAATCCACCCTGCTGGACACGCTCGTCGCGATGGGACTGCTGCTCGTCATCGCCATCGTCACCCTGTCCGCAAATTTCCAGATCGGCGAATGGGCAAAGATCAGCTCGGCCGACCCCCATTTGGGCTGGCTCGCAACAATTCTCCAAACCGAGAACAGCCGGACTTGGGCCTGGCTGGGCAGCGCGACCATCTGCTTTTTCGTATCGGTATGGCTTTTCCTGCTCGGGTTCCGGCTCCCCCGCTATGGCAAGGTGCTGTGGTTGCCCGTGGCCGTCATCGTTGCACTCCTGGTCTTTCACCTGGCGCAACTGCCACCAGACGTGAGTGGGTCGCGTAAACTGGCAATCGTAGCATTCTTCATTGTTGCGATGCTCATTTCGCTCGTCGTTATCGTGCCCCGCCTCCGGACAAAGGAGAGGTCAGCTTGACGGACGCGCTTCCCGACTTGTTCAGGAGCATCATACTGTTCCAGTCGATCACCGCGGCGCTAATTGGCGCCAGTGCCTATCTGGTGACGCATTCCGCCTGGCCCAGCCTTCGTCCGAACCAGCCCGACGACAAGACGCTCGATTTCGCGCGGCTCGCAAGCATCATCGGGTTGGCCATGGGCTCTGGGGTCGTGGGCGCCATGGCGGTCATGGGCTACATCGACGTGGCGGGGTGGCTGACCGAACTCGGCAAGCTGTTTCCGATGGGGCGGTCCGGAGCCGCCGACGCGGCGGCAAGCAGGTTATACAGCGTATACCTTGTCACATGCGACTACGGTCGATGTACGACGAGCGAGGTCCCCAAATGGCCGGCGCCCACTTATCGTCACGGCCTGATGACGAGCGAATTCCTGGCGATAGCCGCAATGACCTATGTCGGGCTGGACGGCCCGGCATTCTTCGGCAAAATCAAGGATTTCTTCGTAAGCCTGAAGCAACCCAACCGGGCGGGGGGCTGATCGATGCTGCTCCTCAAGGTCGATCTTGCTGGCTACACCGTAACGCGCCACTGGCTGCCGATTGCGATCGGCAAGACCGGTAAGCTGCCAGCCCCCCGACCAGGACTGGCGCTGCCAGAAGTCACCCACATCATCGTCGGCGACAGCGGCCGGCCCGGGCAAACTGCGGCGGCTTCGCGTGCCGATCTCGGCCAAGCCTATGGCCATTTCCTCGTCGACGACACCGAGATCATCGAACCGGTTCCGGCCGTGACGAGCCGCCTGGGCCGCATCGAGCAGGCCTACTATCTCGACCCGGCCCTGCAGCAACCGGAACTCGCCGCCAAAGCGATCTTTGTCACCCTCTGCTACGGCGGCGGCATGGAACGCGACGGCGCCTATGAGCGATGGGTCGGCTTCGTGGCAGCGCTGCGCCAGCGCTTCAAACTCAAGCCCGATGCCGTCAAGGCGGTCTCGAGGGTAGGGCCCGGTCGCGACGATCCTGCGCCGGCGCTGCGCTGGGCCGGAAAAACAATCGACGAGTATCTCGCGGCGGTCCGCCATCGGCAGACCGTCGCTCAGGGTGATGAGACGGGGGTGCCAGCCGGCGCGCCCGAACACGTTCGATGAGGCCGAGGAGAAGCTAAATGCCGTCAGCCCTTACCTATCCTGGAGTCTATGTTGAAGAGATACCGAGTGGCGTACGGACGATCATCGGCGTTGGAACCTCGATCGCCGCCTTCATCGGACGCGCCGCCCGCGGGCCGGTGAACAAGCCGATCGTCATCAACAGCTTCGGCGATTTCGACCGCCAGTTCGGCGGCGTCTGGGCCGAGAGCACGCTGGGCTACGCGGTCCGCGACTTCTTCCTGAATGGAGGCAGTCAGGCGGTCATCGTGCGGCTGTTCAAGCCGGGAGGGAACGCCAACAAAGAGCAGGCGGACAAGAAGAAGGACGCGGAAGAAAGAGCCGCGGAGGCGGCCGGGGTCATTGTCGGCAAGGTGGAGGTTCTGCCCGGTATCGACGGATTAGCGGTCGAGACACTACCCGTGGCCTTGGAGGGCACATTCACTCCTCACAAGAAGAATGGCGGGGAGGAGGGGGCCGTGGCAGATCGCCTTGAGGCCGAAGTGAAGCGCCTAGTCGGGCTGAATGGCGCGGAGCCAAGTGTAGAAACGCTTCTCGCTATCCTCGAAGGCAAGTACGTCGCGGGAAACGGTGTCGAGGCAAAAGCTCAGAATGAGGTGGTGAAGGCGGCGATCAAGGCAGGCAAGGAAGGTGGTGCGCAACTCATTGACATCACGCGCGCTGCGAGGAACGCCGTGCCATCGGACAAGTCGAAGCCGGTGCAGACGGCCGCGACGGGGAAGGCCGACGAAATAGCTATCGCGGCCACGACTAAGGCCACGATGACTCCAGCCTTGGTTCTTCTGGGCCTGAAGGCCGCCATCCCTGAGATAGCGCGAGGTGTTGCTGACCTAATGGTCCCGACCGCCAAGGAGGCCGTGCTCAAGGGTGAAGGGCTCACACTCAAGGCAGTGAACTCCGGAATGTGGGGCAACAAGCTGCGGTTCCGGATCGACTACGACGTCGACGAACAAGCTGCAAAGGACAACGGCTACGCTTCGAAAGACGAGCTTTTCAATCTCACAGTGCACGATCTTCAATCGAAGACGACCGAAGTCTTCCGCAACGTGGCCATCAACGGCAGCCGCGAGCTGAAACAAGTGCTCGCAACCTCCCAGCTGGTGCAGTGCGACCAGACCCTAGACACGCGGCCGGTTGCACACGAGCTGGGAGAGTTCAGCGAAACCGACGAGAAGTTCAAGTTCTCAACCGGTGTCACGACGCCAGCAAGCGATGGCGAACCGCTGAATGATGACACTGTCCTCGGCACCGACGAGGGCGGAGAGGGAGCCAAGAAAGGGCTCTATGCCCTTGAGGATGTGGATCTCTTCAACCTCCTTTGTATCCCACCGTACTCAAGACCAGGGAATGAGGCGAAACAGCCGGAGAACGCGGTTCTTGGCGCAGCCGCAAGGTACTGCCAGCGCCGGAGGGCTATGCTTATCGTGGACCCGCCCCTCAAAGCCACCAAGGAGGATATGCGGGATCGCGTGAGCGTGAGCGTGCGAGCTGCCGTTGGGGATTACAAAGCCAATACAGCGCTCTTTTATCCAAGTCTGCGTGCCATGAGCAGCACGGGTCGCTTGGAGGATTTTGCCCCTTGCGGCGCTATTGCCGGAACTTTCGCCCGCACCGACACGACCCGCGGCGTCTGGAAGGCGCCTGCTGGTATCGAGGCGGGGATCACGGGAGCGTCGGGGCTGACGACAGCCCTCACTGATGGTGAGAACGGCGAGCTTAACCCACGGGCGATCAACTGCCTGCGTAACCTGCCGGCCGGCCGGGTGATCTGGGGCTCGCGCACCCTCGCCGGCGACGACCGGACCCCCAATGACTGGAAGTACATCCCGGTTCGGCGCACCGCCCTCTACATCGAGGAAAGCCTCTACCGCGGCACCCAGTGGGTGGTGTTCGAGCCCAACGACGAGCCGCTCTGGGCGCAGATCCGGCTCAGCGTCGGGGCCTTCATGAACGACCTGTTCCGGCAGCGCGCCTTCCAGGGGCAGACGCCGCGCGAGGCCTATTTCGTCAAGTGCGGCAAGGAGACCAACCCGCAGAACGACATCGACAAGGGGATCGTCAACATTCTCGTCGGCTTCGCCCCGCTGAAGCCAGCCGAGTTCGTCGTCATCAAGCTCCAGCAGATCGCTGGCGAGATCCTGACCTGAGGAGGCAGCCATGGCACAGTTCAGCGTGAACGCGCATCGCTTTGATCCGTACAAGAACTTCAAGTTCCGGGTGAAATGGGACGGCCGCTATGTGGCGGGCGTCTCCAAGATCAGCGCCCTCAGGCGCAGCACCGAAGTGGTCACCCATCGCGAAGGCGGCGATCCGAGCACCGGTCGCAAGTCGCCCGGCCGCATCACCTATGACGCCATCACGCTCGAGCGCGGGGTCACGCATGACCTCGAATTCGAGAACTGGGCGAACAAGGTCTGGCAGCAGGGCGCGGGGCTAGGCGCGGAAATCTCCCTCAAGGATTTCCGCAAGGACATCACCATCGAGCTCTACAATGAGGCCGGTCAACTGGCGATCGCCTACAATGTGTTCCGCTGCTGGGTGTCGGAATACCTCGCCATGCCCGACCTGGACGCCAATGCCAACGCGGTGGCGATCCAGCATCTCAAGCTGGAGAACGAGGGCTGGCACCGCGACAAGGATGCCCCGGAGCCGACCGAGACGGCCTTCGCATGACTCCAGCGGGGCTGCTCGATCTGTGGGAACAGGCGGCGGTGCTTTCTCCGGGGGCGCGCGCCGTGGTTCTTGCTGCGGCGAGCTACCCCGATCTGGACGAAGCAGAGGTTGCCAGCCTTCCCTTGGGCGCGCGCGACGCGTCCTTGCTCCATATGCACTCGACCCTGTTTGGAGGTACCTGCTCCTGCCTCACGGAGTGCCCGAGCTGTGGCGCTGCCCTTGAGTTCGAGCTGCCGATCGGCGAGCTGTTGGCCGGCGGGCAGTCCGCGCCGCCGTCGATCTCGGTGGAGCTCGCCGGTCAGCTGAACCAACTCCGGCTGCCGACGAGCGAGGATCTTGTCGCCCTCGCGGACATCGACGATGAAGCCACGTTCCGCGATGCGCTGATTGATCGCTGCATGCTCGACCACGAGGGGTGGGGCGAGGGCACCCGTTCGCTGGGTCCCGACGACTATGAGCGGCTGGCGGAAGCGCTGGAAGCGGCAGATCCGCTTGCCATCACATGGGTCGAGCTCAGGTGCACGCAATGTGCGCAGGGGTGGAAAAGTCAGTTCGATATCGCACCTGCCCTGTGGAGCGAACTCGAGCGCTGGGCCCTGGCGCTGCTTGACGAGGTGGCCTGCCTCGCCCGCGCCTTCGGCTGGACGGAGCGGGACATCCTCTCGATGAGCGCCGCCCGTCGTCATCGCTACCTGGAGCTCGCCACATCATGACGGGCTATTTTGGCGCGCTGCAGGACAAGGCGGTCGGCCGTTCCGCGGTGCGGATCAAGAATGCGCGTCTTTATGGAGCGCCCGAGCCCCTGCCCGATGTCGGCGCGGCGGTCGTAGACCAAGGCGCGCGCGTGGGCGCCGAGCGGCCTGATCCAGCGCCCCAGGTGAGCCGGCGCGGTACCTCCCCCACAGCGGCGCCGACCAGGGCAGCCGACCATCTTCCAGCGGCCGCGTCACGGCGACCGGCGTTCGCCAGAGTTCGGGACGAGGACGTGGCAGCGGCAGAGGCAGAGGGCGGGCAGCGGCGTGCCGCCTCGGCCACCGATGCTGGGCCCCAACGCGTGGCGCAGGCCCCGCCCGGGCGCGAAGCCCTGGCCCAAGAGGCCGCGGTGCAGGAACCACGGAAGCATGTCCCCCTGGGGCGCAAACCGATCGGGAGGCTACCGCCTGCTAACGCAATACCGAGCGAACGCACGCCAGAACGCGAGCAGGCTCAGCCGATCTACGACGGACCGCGGCTCAGGCACGCCACCGGACCGCAGCCTATCGTCGTCGCCCCCGCTATTCCCCGCCCGGATGAGTTCTCCGCGGCGGCGGGGAAGGGCGAGGCCGTCGATGCGCAAGGACTGCGGCAGCCGCCGCCGGTCTCGGAGTCCCCGACGGTCACGTCCCGGCCCACCGCCACCAATATGCCTTCGTCCTCAAATCGGTCCGCCGAGGGGAGCGCGCCGGCAATGGCGGCCGACGCCCCACCATCCCCGGCGATCCTGCCACGCGGCCGCAAGCGCGACGAGGTCGAGGCCTCCGCTGCGCCGGCGGCCGAGGTGCCACAGCCGCCGTCAGACCGGGTTGGAGCGCCGCGTCGCGGCCCTGCCAGGATGAGCAGCATCGCCAACCAGGCGGCGCTTGCGGTGCGCCGACAGGTTGCTTCAGCCGGCGCGACCGAAGCCGTTACCCCGCCGGTCATTGAGGTGAATATCGGGCGGGTCGAGGTGCGATCGCCGCCTGCCCGTCCGTCCCAGCCCGCCCGCTCAAAGCCGCGGCTGGGACTTGGCGACTATCTCCGCCGCAGAACTGGCCGAGACGCGCCATGAGCAACCGCGATGTGATCGAAACGATCTCCACGACGCTTTCCACCTCGATTGCGACTGCGCTGGGTGTCTCTCAGGTTGGTGTGCGAGCCCTCCAGGAGGCAGAAAAGGCCGGACCGCTGTTGAACCTCTGGCTCTATCAGGTTCTGCCCAACCCATCTCGCATTGGCTTCGAGCCGGCATGGAAGAAGAAAGACGCCGGAGCTGCGCCGCCGCTTGCACTCAGCCTGCGCTACCTCCTCACCACCAAGGTCGACACTTTCGACGGTCACAAGCATCTGGGCCGGGCGATGCTCCATCTGCACGAACACCCGGCGATCAGGCTCGATGACGACGAAATCGTTCATGTCACGCTGCTGCCGTTGGCGCTCGATGAGCTCGAAAAAATCTGGGCTGGTGTGCAATCGCCGCGCCGGCTCTCGGTCGCCTACAATGTCGATGTGGTCGTGCTGGAAAGCCAGCAGCCGGCTCCGTCGCCTTTGCCGGTTCTTGAGCGCAACATCTTGGTGATGCCGGCACTGGCGCCCAGCATCGATCGCCTCGTCATCACCAGTACGCCTGGTGACAAGCTGGATGAGTGGCTCGCCAAGGCTCAGCGTGGCCGCATGGCGGCGGCGCTCGGTGACACGCTGCGGCTCGAGACGAGCGTGAAGGCGACCAAGGCAATCATCAGATCCGCGCTGCATAAGTCCGAGATCGAAATCCGGCCCACCGACGGCGGCACTTTTCCGCTCGACGGTGGCTCCGTTCGCGTTGTTCTGGACCCTGTGTCTGCCGTTGCTTCGCCCGACGGGGGCGCCCCCAGGTTCATCGCTGGTCCGAACACGATCTGCCTGGAACTGGTAAAGCCGCCCGGCGATCGGCCAGCGTCGCGGACCAACGAGCTTCCATTCATGCTCGCCCCCACAACAACCTTTCCGAAGGAAGTGACGCCGGGCGAAGAGCTCTCGCTCACCTCAGACCCGCCACCGACACCAGAGCAGAGCGTGGCTCTCGTCCTCGGGGGAGTCGTTGTCAGAGGTCGGGTCGAGAAGGAAGGGATGGTCTTCACCATCCCGCCGCTCGATGCTCGGACCGAGCCCTATCCCATTCGTCTCCGCATTGATGGGGCGGACAGCCTTCTCACGCTGTTCCCGAAAGACCCGAAACAACCTCTTAGGGCCTTGGAACCCTTCGTCAGTGTTGTGAAGGGCAAGCCGGCTGAAGCCAAGCCGGAGCCGCCGGTCGCAGGCGAGTCAGGTGGCATTTCATGAACCGGCACGTGCCCAGGTCAGCAGCTACGCCGGTGCCAACCATCGCCGACTGGGTCCAGTGGGTCAGGCGCTCCCTGCACGCGCTCCTGGAAAACGGCGAGACGCTCCGGATCGCGCCGCCGGCGCCGACCCACGAGTTGGAACGCATCGCCAGGTGCCTCAGCCTCAGCCGAGAGGACGTGCTTGTCCTGGCATTCGTGGGCGCCGCGGCGATCGATCCCGACGTTCCCTCACTCTGCGCCCGGCTGCACGGCAGCGCCGTGCGCAGCTACCCCAGCTTCGAACTGGCGTTTCGCCTGTTCCCGTCGGCCCAGTGGTCGGTCCTGACCGGCAACTCTCCGCTGCGCTACTGGCGGCTTATCGAGATCCATCAGGCCGCCGCCGAGCCGCTGCTGAGCGCCGGGCTGCGGCTCGACGAGAGCATCGCCGACCGGCTGATGGGCTGCGCTGGGCCCGACGAACGGGTAGCGGCGGTCGTCAGCTCTGTGGTCCTGCCGGCCGGAACAGCGATCCCGAGCGTCGCCGCGGCAGTCGACCGCGTACGCCAGCATCTTGCCGCGGCAGGTAGCCGGATCGCCCTTGCCGGCGGAGATGTCGGCGCCAAGCTCGAGGTCGCCGCCCGGTCCGCGGAGGGCCCGCTCTGGCAGGTGAAGTCGGCGCTGCTGGCCAATCTGGGTACCGACGGCGATGCGTTCGCCCGGCTGCTGCTGCGCGAGATGCGGCTGCACGAGGCCGCGCTCTATCTCGATCTCTCAGGCGCCAACCTCGACGACGGCGCCACTGCTGCGACATTGCAGCGGTTTGTCGAGCAGCTCGCTGGCGCCACCGTGTTTCTCGCCGCGCCGCAAGTGCCGCCGGCCATGGGGCAGATGCTGCGGGTCGATGTCGACCGGCCGAGCGCGCCCGAACAATATACCGCGTGGCAGGCCGCCATGCCGGCTGCCGACATCGCGCTCCTCGAACGGCTGGCAGGGCAGTTCCGCCTCGATACCGCAACTATCGCCCGCATCGGCTCGGCGGGAGCGGCTGAGCCGGAGCGCGTGTGGATCGCCGCGCGCGACGCCGCGCGTCCAGAGGCGAGCGGCCTCGCGACGCGCATCGATGCGAGCGCGCGCTGGGATGATCTCATCCTGCCGGCGGCGCAGCGAGCACTGCTCGGCGAAATCGCCGCACAGGTCGCGCAGCGCTGGCTGGTCTATGACAAATGGGGCTTTGCCACTCGCCTCAACCGCGGCCTCGGCATTGCCGCGCTGTTTGCCGGCGAGAGCGGCACCGGCAAGACCATGGCCGCCGAAGTCATCGCCAATGCAGTCGGCCTCGACCTCTATCGCGTCGATCTCGCCACCGTGGTCAGCAAGTATGTCGGCGAGACCGAAAAGAACCTCAAGCAGGTGTTCGACGGCTTCGAGGATGGCGGCGCCGTGCTGCTCTTCGACGAGGCCGACGCGCTGTTTGGTCGGCGCAGCGAGGTCAAGGACAGCCACGACCGTTACGCCAATATCGAGATCAACTACCTGCTGCAGCGGCTCGAAGGCTATCGAGGCCTCGCGATCCTCGCGACCAATCGCCGGTCGGCGCTCGACGGTGCCTTCCTGCGCCGGCTGCGCTTCATCGTCGATTTTCCATTCCCCGGTCTGGCAGAGCGGCGCGAGATCTGGAAGCGGGCCTTTCCGCCGCCGGTCAAAGGCAGCCCGAGCGTCGATACCAGCGCGCTCGATTTCGACCGCCTGGCGCGGACCGTGCTGGCCGGCGGCAACATCCAGCAGGCCGCGATCAACGCCAGCTTCCGCGCCGCGGCCGACGGCACCGCCAGCATCAGCATGGCCCACGCCCTGCACGCGCTCCGCGCTGAGCTCGTCAAACTCGAAATTCCGTTCAACGAGGCGGACTTCGACCCAATGGGGAGCGGCCGATGAAGATTTACATCCCGAAAGTGACGGTCAGCACCGGCCACCGCGCCGGCGCGGAGAGCATCGCCCGCGGCGTTGAGAGCGAGCTGACCGTTCGTCTGGCGAGTAAGGCGGATCAGTCGGCAGCGGGCCGGCATCGTCCGGAGTCGACGCTGTCCCGAAGCATCGCCGACGCTGTGATGAAGAAGGTGCGACTGTGAAGGCAGGAAGGGTCACAGCGGAGAAAGCGGCTTCACGAACCGCGGCCCCAAGGCGGGGTGTCACGACGCGGCCGGCGGTCGTAGAGTCGCGGTCGCGTCGAGGGGATGGACAGCAGGGCCAAGACTCTCGTTCCTCAACAGGCATCACGCCTGGGGCCAGGACCGCTGAGGTCGAGGAGCTGTTGCTCTACGCAGTGGGCGAGTTGCTGAGGGGACCCTCAGTGGAACGGGCAATCAAGATCGCACAGGATCTCGGGAGCGAGCTTGGCGAGAACGACTATCTGATTTTCCTTCAGGGCCGGCTGGCCGCGCGTGCTCCGGCGTCGGATTTGGCAACAGCCACTGCGCTCTACTTTCAGGCCCTCACTGTTCTTGGCTGGGCCCAGACGTTCGGCGGAAGTGAAACGCGGAGTGTGTGGTGGAGCTACCTCGACGTCTTGCAAGGCGCACCACGGAAACCGCGGCAGTTTCATTCTGGTGGCGAGATTGTTGAGGGCTTCCGCGATCACAGTCGGACGCTGGCGATCGAAAGCGAGATCCTCACCCTCGCAGAGCCCGCGATTGCCCGGAAGATCAGGGCCATCAAGCCTCTGGCCGATCGGGAGACCTATTTCTTCCTCCTCTCCGATCTTGGCCTTGAGCGAGTAGTCAATAAGCGCCTCACAAGTCGCGACAAGAGTGATCCTCTGCGCATGAGGTTCACGGGCGCCCGAACGATTCCGGGGCTACTCGCGGGTGGTTTTCAGAGTGGAGGAGGCGGAGGCTCGGGGGGCAGTAGTGCCCCGGATCAGCGATCTGTATGGGGGGGAATCTCGGTCACCGTCGATCGCGCGGCTGAAACAATTCAGCTTACCCCGGGCCTCGTGTTCTTTGTCCAGGATACTGTCGATTTCGATCCGGGTGACCTGGGCTCTGCGCTCGCCAGAACGGTAACCGTGCCGATGTCGATCCTCGAGGCGACCGGTGACAGGTTCGGTCCGACCTTCGCTGCCGACGTTCCTCTAAGCGTCATCTTCCCGGGCCCCGGCGTCCCTGTCCTGCCAAAGCCAATGGCGGACGAGCCGAGGGTTCTCAAAGGGGGCGCAGCTAAGAGGAAGTCGAACAGGTCGGCAAGACAGGGAGCGGGCGAATGACTCTCATCGCCCCTTCGCACGGCATCCTTGGGGTTGCGCTACAGCGCGGCAGCAGATGCTTCGGCAACGCGTGCTCCACAAAGGGGCAGCCATGAAGCGTAGTTCCGCAAGCCGCCGAGAGGCGCCGCGCAAGAACCCTGTTCACAGCCCCATGTCACGACCAGCGGTCGTTGAGGTACTCCCAAGTGCCCGCGAGAAAGCGGTGCTCCCGAATTCACTCGGAGAGTTTGGTCGGGCCTTCATGTATGATGAAGAGAAGTTATATCTATACATATATGACGATAAGGCCAAAAATGTGAATGGTGTGAAGCCGGAGTGGGACGGCGAGACACCTGTTATTGGCAAATTGACTGTTGGCTATGGTCACACTGAAAATGGCGCTGGCAAATCAATATTTACGTTTGAGCCAGAAAGAAAGCTAAAAGATAGAGCCGAAGCAAAGAAGATATTTGACTTGGACGTCGCCTTTTGGGTGAAAAGTCTGCACAACAACATCAAGGTGGAGCTGAACCAAGATCAATTCGATGCTCTGCTCTCTCGGTTCTTTAGCTTAGGGTACGTTGGCTACACCAATATCGTAAAGCACATAAACGAGGGTGATTTTGAGAGTGTAGCTCAAGATCTTAGACGAGGTGATAATCCCGAGCGTAGAGAACGCGAGGCAAACCTCTGGAGCGGCATTCACGAGACCAAGACACCATATGACACTCGGAAAGAGGCTGAAAAGACCGCACTAAAAAAGCAAGCGGCTGAAAGAAAGAAGCAGGAGGCAGCGACAAAGAAGGAGGCGGCGCAAAAAGGAGCGTCCGCACCGAGTGGGGAGTTGGAGAGGCTACCATGACCGGCCTCACCTCCTCCCCGAAAGTCCGCAAGGCCGCGCTCGTCTCCGTCGAGCTCCAAAACCCCGCGTCGACGGCGATCGTGTTCCAGTACAATCCGGAATCCGTCAGCCGGACGCTGCAGCCACAGTTTATGGGGGATGGCTCGGGCGATACCCAGGATTTCGTGCGGCTGCGCGGCGCGCCGGTCGAGACCATGCAGCTCGAGGTCGAGATCGATGCGACCGACCATCTGGCCTCCGGCGATGCCGTCGCGCATCAGGCCGGCATCCATCCGCAGCTCGCCCAGCTTGAGATGCTGCTCTACCCCAAGAGCAGCCTCGTCGCCTTCAACACGCAGCGCCTGATGGCCGGCAGCATGGAGATCCTGCCGCCGGCCGCGCCGATGACCTTCCTGGTCTGGGGGCTGCGGCGCGTGGTGCCGGTGCGCCTCACCGACCTGTCGGTCACCGAGGAGCAGCACGACCCCGATCTCAACCCCATTCGCGCCCGCGTCAGCCTTGGACTGCGGGTCCTCAGCTACAACGATCTGCCGCTCAACGGACCCGGCTACAACGTCTTCGTCGCCCATCAGATGGCCAAGGAGGCGATGGCGACGATGCGCGGCGTCGTCGGCGGCATCAGTGTCCTGGGGGGCGGCGTCAGCCTGTTTTGAGGGAGCCATGTTCACACACACCAGCCGCTATGCCGATCTGCCCCGCCTCACCCACCGGCGTGCCGATGGCCGGGTGACCACCTATGCCGGCCGCCGCATCATTCCCGCCTCCAGCGAGGCGCCGCTGCTGCTGGTGACGATGTCGCAGACCGATCGGCTCGACAATGTCGCCGCCGCGACGCTCGGCGACCCCGAGCTTTATTGGCGGCTGTGCGATGCCTCCGGCGTACTGACCCCGCGGGAGCTCGAAGTGGCGGGCCGGCAGGTGGTCGTTCCCGCGCCCGGCGCGAGCCGAGGCTAGCGATGGCGGCCAGCAACCCACGGCTGCTCGGGACGCGCCTCAACCTCTATCTGGGGGATGAGCGGGCCACTCCGGCGCCGGCGCTGCTGATGGAAGCGCTGCAGGATGTCGAGATCGAGCTGGGCGACGAGGGCAATGACGGCTTCCAGATCACCTTCGGCGCCGGCCGGCGCTCCGGCATCGTCAGTGGCGACAGCCCGGTATTCGAGCACCCGCTGCTGACGCCGTTCTCCCGGGTCGTCGTCCAGGTCAGTGTCGGCCCGCAGGTCTTCAGCCTGATCGATGGGTTCATCACCCAGCGCGAGGCCAATCCAGGCGATGCGCCGGGAACTGCGACGTTGACCGTTACCGGCGAGGACATCCGGGTGATGATGGATGTCGAGGAGCGCGCGGTGAACCATTTCGGTCTCAGCCCCGATATCCGCGTGCTCACCATCCTGACCCAGTATGCCCGCTATTTCGGGCTGCCGCCGCGCATCTTGCCCGCCCGCTTCGGTCGCATCCCCAATCCGCGCGAGCACATCCCCGTCCAGTCGACCACCGACCTGCAATATGTGCAGAGCCTGGCACGGGATCATGCGCATGTCTTTTATGTCGAGCCCGGCGATGCACCCAACACCAATTACGCCTATTGGGGCCCGCCAATCCGGGTTTCCCAGCCGCAGCCCGCGCTGAACGTCAATATGGGGCCCGACAGCAACGCCCGCATCCGCTTCGCCTATGACTCGCTGAAGCCGGAATCCGTCGATGGAGCGGCGCTCGATCCGCTCCTCAGGATCCTCGAGCCGGTGATAGCCCAGGCGGCCGGCGGCAGCCGGCTGGCCTCCAAGGGCGCCCGCGAGTTCCAGCGCGGCATCCTGCGCAAGCGGCTGGCGCGCAACCCGAGCGGTCGCGGCATCCTCGATGCCCTCAATTTCGGCAACGCAGCGGCCGAGCGCTCGAACAATCCGCTGACGGCGACCGCCGAGGTCGACATGGCCGCCTACGGGCACGTGCTGAAGCCGAGACGGCTGGTCGGGGTGCGCGGGGCAGGGCGGCAACTGGATGGATTGTACTACGTCAAGCGCGTGACGCACGCGATCCGCCGGGGCGCCTATCAGCAGCAATGCACGCTCGAGCGCGAAGGCATCGGTCGGCTAGTGGAGGTACTGCAATGAGCGGCGAGCGATATTACGGCAAATACCAGGGGTGGGTCACCGACACCAGCCAGGCGGCGACCAACGGCCGCCTTGGGGTCCGCGTATCGCTTGGCGGCCGGAACCCGGTCGACACCATCGCCGAGGCCTGCGTTCCCTATGCCGGCGCCACCAACGGCCTGTTTGCGATCCCGCCGGAAGGTGCCGGCGTCTGGGTCGAATTCCTCGAGGGCAATCCCGATGGAGTGGTGCTCTGGACCGGCTGCGCCTGGAAAGACGCGGTGGAGCTCCCGGCCGCCTTCGGGCCGTCGGCAAACCTCTCGAGCCTGCCGGTGGTGATGCAGTCGACCAGCCGCTCTCGCGTGGTGCTCGGCGGCGGCGGGACGGAGATCGTTCTCGAAGGCGCGCAGGGCGAGAACGGCCCGCGCCTCAAGATCACCGATACCTCGGTGCTGATTTCATGCGGACCATCCAACACCATCGAGATCAGCACCTCCGGCGTGCGCATCAATGGCGATGCGCTGGTGGTGGTGTAGGGGGGCGCGATGCCGGGATTCATCGTCCATCAGCAGGCGACGGTGCAGTGCTCGCACGGCGGGCCGGCGCAGCCCTCCATGGTGTCGCAGCGGGTCACGGTGAGCGGCAATCCGGTGTCGCTGATGCCGCATATCTACACCATCAGCGGCTGCGGGCTGATCCCGACCGGCTCGCCCTGCGTCACCGGCACCTGGACGATGGCCGCGCAGCGCGTCTTCATCGAAGGCATGGCGACGGTGCTGTTCGACAGCCAGTCGGTCTGCACCGCGAACGGCACGCCACTCGTCATCCTGCAAACGCAGACCCGGGCCAAGGCGAGCTGAGATCATGCAGATCGCTTATCCCTATAAGTTCGCCCCCCAGTCCGGCACGGCCGTGGCCGACGACCGGTCGCACATCAAACAGATGCTGGAGCTGCTGCTCTTCACCATGCCCGGCGAGCGGGTCAACCGCCCGGATTTCGGCTGCGGCGTGCAGCGCATCGTCTTTGCGCCGGTCGGTACCGAGATCGAGTTCACCCTGCAACGGCTGATCGAGTCCGAAATCCAGCGCTGGCTTGGCGATCTGCTCCGCCTTCGCAACCTAGAAATCCGGGCCGAGGAGGCAACGCTGTTTGCCCGGCTGGAATACGAGCTGATCGCCGAAGGCTCGATCGTGACCGAGCAGTTCGCGAGGACCTTTCCATGAGCATCCCGCGCCACCGCACCGACTATCTGGCCAAGGACTACGAGAGCTTCCGCCAACTGATGTTCGACCGGCTGTCGGCCAGTCTGCCGGGATGGACCGAGCGCCATCCGACCGATCTCGGCGTGACCCTGGTGGAGGCCGTGGCCTATGCGGCCGACCGGCTGAGCTACTATCAGGATGCGGTCGCCACCGAGGCCTATATTGGCACCGCGCGGCAGCGCCGTTCGCTGCGTCGGCATGGCAGGCTGATCGACTATGCGCTGCACGAGGGCTGCAATGCCCGCGCCTGGGTGCAGGTGACGGTGTCCGATCAGGCGTCTGTGACGCTTGACCTAGGTAAGATCGTGTTCAGCGCTTCGTCGAAGCACGACGGCTCGGGGGGCACGGCGGATCGGCAGGTGACCTTCCGGCCCGTTCATCATGGTTGTCAGACGTTTGACGCCCGCTTCAACGCGATAGAGGTCGTGGGGCGGCTGGCCAGCGGAGCGACCTCGGTGCTCCTCAGGTACGCCGGGGGCGACGGGCCATGCCCTGGCGACGTCTTCGTTCTCGGACCGCGGGATGGCTCGACGACGGATGCAAATGCCTATCATCCGGTGCTGGTCACCAGCGCGATCCAGACCACCGGCCCGGAGTGGTACGTCGCCTGGCACGAGGCGGATGCCCTGCCCAGCGCCAAGGCCGATGCAATGGCAAAGCTCGGGGCCATTGTGGCACGCGGCAACAATGTGCTGGTCGACCATGGCCAGTGGCTCGAAGGGCTGGGCGTCACGCTGGATCCGGCAACGCGCCTCGGGGCGTTGCCGCTGACCAAGCCGGACATCACCTACGCGGAACCGCCGCCGAACCGACTGGCAAGTGCGAGCGCCCAGTCGGTGCAAAGCGCGCGGCAGGCGCTGCCGGTCGTTACCTTGCGCGCCGGGGCAAGCATTATCTACCAGCCCAGGTTCGACCTGCTCCTGAGCCAGGGCACCGACCGGCATTTCGTGCTCGATTGGGGCGAGGACCGGCACGCCGTTCTCCGCTTCGGCGACGGTTCGTGCGGAGCATTGCCCGCCGCCAACGAGCTCACGGCGCGTGTCCGCATCGGCAATGGGCCGTCCGGCAACGTCCCCGCAGGCGCGATCAACACGATCGCCTACGAGGAGGCGAACGAGGATGTGAAACTGCTGCGGGTCACCAACTGCCTCGCGGCGGTCGGTGGCACCGTGCCGGAATCGTCCGAGCTCATGCGGCTGGTCGCCCCCGGCAGTATTGCCGCGCAGCAGCCGCGCGCCATCACGGCGGCCGACTATGTGCGCTTCGCGCTCGAGGTCGAGGGCGTGCAGAACGCCGCAGCCGTGCTCGCCGCCGAAGGGGCAAGGAAGGTCGTTGCTGTAGCCATCGACCCCATCGGCTACGCAGTGGGCCAGGAGGGGCATAAGGATTCCTGGGCCTCGCTCCGGCGGCTGGTGCAGCACCGCCTCGAGGCAGTGCGCTGCCTCAATCACGACATTTCGGTCGTTGCCCCGCTTTACGTCGATATCGCGCTGCGCGTCGGGCTCGATGTGCTGCCTGGCTACGATGTCGCGGACCTCAAGGCCAAGGCCGAGCTGGCCCTCAGCCAGCACTTTGCCCCGGATCGATTGACCTTCGGAACCGATGTCCATTGGAGCCAGATCGTCGCGCTGCTGCTGCGTTTCCCCGGGGTTTCAGGCGTGCGGCAGCTCAGCTTCGGTCGCGAGGGCGACGCCATCGGGGCGGGCACGGCCTCAACCATCAGCATCGGTCCGCTGGAGATCGTTCGCTACAGCACGGAGCGACCCGATGAGCAGCCCTGACGCCGATGGCGAAACTGTCGAGATCAAGCCGGCCGAGCGCTTTCCCGAACTGCTGCCGGCGCGCGATCCGCTCGTCCTGTCCGGGGCCGACTACCAGGCATCCTTCAATCGTATCCTCGAGGAGCTCAAGGTCGCCTCGCCGACATCGGGGCACATCGCCGGCGAGATCGACGATGTCACCCTCGGTCTCGCCGATGCGGTCGCCACCGTCTGTGACGTACTGGGGTTCTACCAGGAGCGCATCGCCAACGAGGCCTTCCTGTCGACGGCGGTCGAGAAGCAATCGGTGCTCGAGCTCGCCAAGCTGACCGGCTATCTGCCCCAGCAAGGCATCTCGGCGCGTGCCTATCTCGCCTACACCATCGCGCCGACGCTAGAGCAGCAGGTGCGGATCAAGGCCGGCAGCAGGATCGCGGCGTTGCCTCTGCCGGGCGAGCCATCGCAGATCTTCGAAACCACCAGGGATTTCGATGCCCGGTCGGAACACAACATCCTGCGCGTCGAGGTGCTCCAGACCCAGCAGGTCAGCGATAAGACCACCGAGCTTGACCTGGTAGGTGCCGACCTGGGCTCGACGGTAGGCTCGCTGGTTGTCGTTTCCCCATACGTCGAACCCCTGGTGGCCGAGCGGGACTATTTCTTCATCGCGCGCGAGGTCACGACAGTGCGTCCGCCCGATGGCAAGTCACACACCACGCTCAAGGTCAAATCCGCCGGGGTGCCCTGGCCGCCCGAGAGTCCGTCAAATCCGGATGCTCAGAAGGTCGACGCGGCCACGCCCCCCGAGCCACTGCAGAACGAGCAGGAGAAGCAAAAGAAACAGAAGAAGCCCCGGCAGCACGACGCGCTGGTATTCCGCCGCCGGGCCAACGTGTTCGGGCATAACGCGCCTCCGAAGCAAGTCAAGGACCAACAGCCGATAAAGTGGACGGTGGAAGAGGGCCCGACTGCCACCACCCCGAACAGCGTGGATCTCGAAGGCCACTTTCCGACACTGCTTCCCAAGGACCGGATCTGCATCGAGATCCGGGACCGCAGCCGCTATGGCGAGGATCTCGAGCTCTACACCATCACGAAGTCGGAACTGATGTCGCGAACCGACTATGGCATCACCGGAAACATCACCCGGCTGTGGCTGGATCGGGACTGGAAGGCGGCCGCCTCCGACAACGACAAGGAGACCTTCGACGAAGTCGTGCAGAGGCCGACGATTCACATCGATGCCGTCGAGACCAAGACCACGTTGCAGACGGCGTCGGCGCTACCTGAAGCTGGCACCTGGATCAGGCTGTCGCGGCCCGCGCCGTACCTGCTGGCCTCGCATCGTGTCATCGTCAGCAGCGATCCCGACGCCAACGGCGTTGCCGACCCTGACCGCCCACCGGAAGTCAGAGTCATCGCCACGCAGCAGCGGCCGTTGTCGAACGCCGACCAGTCGCCTGTCGGCACCGAGATCTGCTTCGATCAGGAACTGCCTTACCCCTACGATCCGGCCACCATGCGGATTCATGCCAACGTGGTCGAGGTCACGCATGGCGAGACCTACGAGGAGGTGCTTGGCAGCGGCGACAGCAGTCGCGTGCATCAATCCTTCCCGCTGTCGCGCGGCCCGATTGCGCATCTCCAGGCGTCACTCGGCGTCGCCGCCTTGCCGCAGGTCGCCGTCCGCGTCGGCGACGAGGTCTGGACTCCGACCGAAACGCTCGCCGCTGATCGGCTTGGGTCGCCAGCGATGGTGGTCAGCCAGGGCTATGACGGCAAGACCCGGGTGATATTTGGCGACGGCCAGCATGGGGCGCGCCTGCCCACCGGGCGAGAGAACATCGCCGCCCGATACCGGATTGGCGGCGGAGCTTCAGGAAACCTGGCGGCGGAACGCATCAAGCTGCCCATCGACCACCCGCTCGGGGTGCAGCAGGTCATCAACCTCACGCCATCAGCGGGTGGTACCGATCCCGAGCCCACCGGGCGGATCCGCGTCAATACCGCCTCGGCAACGGCGGCGCTCGGACACATTGTGAGTGCCTCCGACTACCAGGCCTTTGCGCGCATGCAGCCGGGCATCGCCAAGGCCAAGCTCAACCAGAGCATCAACGGCCTGCAACTGGTGGTGATCGGCGATGCTGGTGCGCCACTCCTGGTGAGCGACGACGACGACCCGCGATGGTCCAATCTTACCGCGGCGCTGCTCGCCGCGAGTCCCTGGGCGCGGCCTGCCATGCGGGTCGCCAAGATGCTGAAGCTTCGAATTGAAGTCGAGGTAACCGGGACTGCGGAGGCCAATGACGATGAATTGGAAGCCGACGTTCGGGCCGCCCTCATCGACGCCTTTTCCTTCGAGCGCCGGCAGCTCGGCCAGCCCGCCAGCGCGACGGATGCCCTCAGGGCTATTCACTCGGTCAGGGAGGTCGCGTTCGGCGAACTTCGGGGATTCCGCATCTACGCACTCGAAGATCCGGCGGTTGCAGCGAGAGAACCCATCGAGCAGAAGATCGAAGCGATCCTCGATCCCGCCACGGCCCCGGCTTCCGACCTGCTGTTCCTCGACAGCGCGATGCGCGGCGCACTCTCGGTCACGGTGAGGCACGGATGATGGGCGACCGGCTCCTCCCACTCCTCCCCTCGATCATCCGCGGCGAAAGCCGACCGGACGATCCACTGGCCAAGACCCTTGCGGCGTTCGAGGCGGCACTGGCGCTGGTCGAAGCCACGATCGGCAAGGGCTACGATGACAGCTTCATCGAAACCTGTGACCCACGGCTGCTTTCCTATCTGGGCGACCTGATCGGCTATCAATCGGTGCTCGATGCCGGCTATGGCAAAACCAGCGAAGATGCCGCCGATGCCGGCAACCTGCGCCGCGACATTGCGCGCACCATCTGGCTGCGACGTCGCAAGGGGACGCCCGCCGCCCCGGCGGCGGCGCTGAAGGCAGCGACCGGCTGGCACAGTGTGGTGTTCGAGAATTCTCGGAACGTTGTGACCGCCGCCTCGGTGCGGCTCCCCAGCCAGGTGGCCGGCCGGGGCTTGCCCGACTTCCGGGCGCTTGTCCGGCTGAACAACCCGCCCAACCCACCGCCCGAGACGGTGTCGCGCGTGGCCACCCTCCGCCGCATCGATGCGCAAGGCGAACGCGGCCGCTGGCACCCGCAGGACGTGGTGCTCGAGGCCTGGCCGCGGCGCGCCTATCAGATGCACGACGTCACCCCGCTCCAGATCGCCGACACCAGCTATTGGAGTTTCAGTCCGATCGGTCTCGACACCCAGCTCTACGGTCCGGCGGATATGGGCGACTGCCCCCCGGTACTGGTCTCGGCGGCACCGGTTCATCTCCATGGCGTGGCCGGACCTGCATCCAATCATCCCCGCATCTATGGCGAGGGTCGGGCCATGGCCGTTAAGGTCCGCTGTGGCGAGACGCTTGAACCGTTGGATCCCCAGTGGGTGACCTTCGGGCCGGTAGGCGCCGATCACGCCTGCAGCAAAGAAGGTGGGTGGGTGATCGATCCCGACAGCGGTCGCATCCTTCCACCGCTGCGCGCGCCGGAGTTCCTCGTCCGGTATTACTACGAGTTCGGCGGCGACGTTGGGGGCGGCGCCTACCGGCAGGGTATCGCTCCCCCGGCCAATCTGGTGATCGCCGACAGCCTGACTCACGCTTGGGGTGCTCTGCAGGCCGAAGCCAAAAAGGAGCAGTCGACCAGCATCGTCGCCGGCCCGTCGGAACGCCCGACCGTGTTCATGGGCGATTGCGTTCTCGATACTGAGAGCATCGCATTCGAAGGTCTGATGCTCGTCTGCTCGCGGCTAATCATCGGCCCCAATGTGATGAGTCTCGTGCTGCGCGATTGCACGATCGTCGATAGCAAGGGAAACCCTGCGCCGATTGTCTGCGAGCCTCGCGTCCTCGAAGACACTCGAGGTCCCGCTGACATTACGATCGAGCGTTCGATTTTCGGTGGCTTGTCCGCCGCCGATCCGTCCCGGGTCCGCCTCAAGCCGCTCAGCCACTGTATCGTGCAACCCCATGGCGGCGAGGTGTCGCTCCTGGCGATGCTGCCGCAGACCGGTGTCAATAGCACGGTCTTCGGCGCCGCCCCGCTGGTGGGTCAGGTGATCACCCGGCTCAACTCGATCGTTCCGAGTCAGGGACAGACGCGCACCACCCCTGTCCGCTTTGAGAGCGAGCGGTATGGCACGGTGGGCTACGCCCAACCGGCCGACGAGCAGCCAGATGCGAGCCGTGAGAGCGGCGCGTTCCGTCCGGTGTCGCGTGCCTGGATGCACCGGGCGATGGACAAGCGGCTGGCGGAGTATGTGCCGCTCGAGGCGCGCGCCGGAATCATCCTGTCCACACATTAGGGGCCGAGAGCATGCGTATTGACGTTTCGAACGACAGCTTCGGCAACAGCAAGGCCTACTCGCGTGTGCTGTTGCAGCAAGGGCGCCCGTTGCTGGATCACGACTGGAACCAGCAGAGCGCGATCCTCCACAGTCAATTGCGGACGGCGACCCGGGCAGTCTACGGGCCGCATGGAGGACCGGCCGGCACAGACTGTGGCTTTGTGCCCTACATCAACAGCAAGGGCGAACTCATGCTTCGTGGGGGCCTCTATACGGTCGACGGCTACACCGTGACGTCGCCTGGAAGCAAAGTGCGCATCCCCGAGCCACTGCCCACCCACGGCAGGCACCTGCTCTACCTGGAGGTCGTCGAAGCGGCTGAGACCTCGACCACCAACAGGGCAGCCGCCGAGCCGGCCCTGCCCGGTGTCGACCTTGCCGCGCGAGGACTGGTCTCGGCCCGCGTCGACTTCATCGCAGTCCCGGACGACGGAACGACAGCAAAGATCAACGAGAACACGGCAGCAATCATAAGGGGCTGGCTCAAGGACTACGATGGCTCGGCAGACCTGCCGGCTGCGCCCACGGATGCCCGATTGTTTCTTGAGGGGCAAGCGGCAGGCCACACGAATCAATTGCTGCGGCTCGAACTGCATGACGGGGATACCTGGAAGCTCTCTTATGACAACGGCTTCGCCGTCTTCGAGATTGTGGGCGGAAATGGCGGGGCGTTTCCGGAGATCGAGATCGGCAATCTCGCGGGGTGGTTACCCGGTCAAGGACAGTATGTGGAATTGCTGACCAAGGACGAGATCCTCTACGAGGAGCAGGGGGAGAAGGACCTGCTGTGCGTCACCGCACCGCCCAAGCTCATTGCTTCGACGGGGGCGGGGCCGATGCGATATCAGGTGAGCCTGAGCGCGCCGATCGTCCGTAAGGAGTCCCAGTTCATGCGCGTTTGGGACAAACCGAAGTGTTCCCCGGTCGGCGACCTCAGACCCGGCGATCACCTGCTCCTGCCGGCACGCGACGGGGCCAGGTCAATGGTGCGCGTCCACCGCCCTGCGAGGCGCAAGGCCCCCCTGGCCCTGGTGGAATTTGTCGAACGCAAGCCAGTCAACATCCATCGCCGCTACCAGCGGGTCGTCAGTGTGCCCTGGCGCGACATTGATGATCTCTACGAGGACCTGCCGCCCCGCCCGCCGGGAGGATCGCCCGACGACATCGATCCTGCCGCGGCGTGACGGACGCCTAATTGGCTAGCGTGCGGATCTCCGCCAGCGCGGCCTCCTCGATCGCAATGCCGTTGGCGAGGCTCTCGCGCCGGGTGGCGTAGCGGCGGTCGCCGGGGAGGCGGGATTGGCCGGCGTCGTGGATTTCGTCGATTAGCACTTCGAGCCGGTCGGCAAAGCTGTTCACCGCGCCGCGCCTGGGGTCGATCAGGATGTAGGTCTGGCCGCCATGCGGCGTAGCGGCGCCCGGATAGGCGCTCCAGTCGATCTCGAACGAATAGTCGCCGCCGGCCAGCGCCGCGCCCATGATCTCGATCATCATGGCGATCGACGAGCCCTTGTGCCCGCCGAACGGCAGGAGCGCCCCGCCATCGAGGATGGCGGCAGGGTCGGTCGTCGGGTTGCCCTCTCGATCGACGCCGGTGCCCGGCGGCAGCAGCCGGCCCTCGCGGCGGGCGATCTGCACGTCGCCATTGGCCATGGCGCTGGAGGCCTGGTCGAACACCAGCGGGTCGGCGCCGTCGCGCGGTGCGGCAAAGCCGAACGGGTTGGTGCCGTAGACCTTGCGATGACCGCCATGCGGCACCACCGATGCCATCGAGTTGATCATCGCGAGGGCCACAAACCCCTCATGCGCGAACAGCTCGATATCGGGCCAGACGGCGCTGAAGTGGTGCGCCTTGCGTACGCTGAGGATGGCGATGCCGTTGGCGCGGGCCTTGGCCATCAGCGGCGCACGCGCCAGCTCGAGTACCGGCAGAGAGAAGCCGTTTCGGCCGTCGGCCCTGAGCATGCCTGGCGCCACATCTTCGAGCACCGGTTCCGCCTTGCCGTCCACCCAGCCGCTATCGAGCGAGGCGAGGTTGCCCCCGATGCGGAAAATGCCGTGGCTATGCGCGCCATCGCGCTCCGCCCCGGCCATGTTCTCGGCGAGGAGCGTCGCGACGGTTTCGGAGCAGGCGTGCTTGAGGAATATCGCTCGCAGCAGGGCCACGAGCTCGTCATAGGCGATATGGGTGGTCACTTGCCGATCCGGGGCCAGGTGTCGGAGAGTCGATAGCCGCCCTGCCAGGGGTCGGACGGATCGAGCATTTCGGTGCGGGTGCCGGTGATCCAGGCGCGGCCCGAAATCGAGGGGATGATTGCCGGCTTGCCCCCGAGCGTCGTGTCCCTCTCGATGCGGCCCAGGAACTCCGACCCGATGATCGAGCGGGCGAGGTAGCGGTCGCCGACCTGCATCTCACCTCTCGCGCGCAGCACCGCCATGCGCGCCGAAGCGCCGGTACCGGTCGGCGAGCGGTCGATCTTGCCCGGCTGGATGGCGACGGCATTGGCAGCGGTCAGCAGGCCATCGCGCCGCTCGAGCGGCGCGGCGATCTGGCAGAACGAAAAATGCGTCCAGTCCGGGTTGGTCGGATGGGTGAAGCCGAGCTGCTCATTGGCGGCCCGGGTGATGCGGATGCCGGTCTCGGCGAGCTCGCGCGCTTCGTCCGGCGCAATCCTGAAGCCCAGCGCATGGGCATCGACGATGACGAAACTATCGCCACCATAGGCGGTATCGACGCTGAGCGTTCCCAGGCCTTCGACCTCGAGTTTTGCCCCGAGCTTGTCGGCAAAGCTCGGAACATTGGTGACGGTGATCCGCTCGGCCTTGCCGTTCCGGCACTCGGCCACCACCTCGACGATGCCGCCAGGCGCTTCCAGCACCAGCCGGGTTTCCGGCTCGGTCATCGGCACGATGCCGGTGTCGAGCAGCACGGTGGAAACGCAGATCGAGTTCGAGCCCGACATCGGCGGCGTGTCCTCGGGCTCCATGATGATGAAGCCCATCTGCGCGCGCGGGTCTTTCGGCGGTACCAGCAGGTTGACGTGCCGGAACACCCCGCCGCGCGGCTCGTTCAGCACCAGGTTGCGCAGCGTCTGGTCGCGCGCGATGAAGCGCGACTGCTCCCATAACGTGTCGCCAGGCGGCGGCGCGACGCCGCCGACGATGACGTCTCCGACTTCGCCTTCGGCATGGCAGCCGACGATCTGAATGGCGCGTGTAGTTCTCATGTAGTCACCCAGAATGTGGTGTCGACCGCGACACCAGCGTCGTCACGCAATCACCTGCACCGGCTTACCCAGCACATCCCACTTGGGCTCGATCCCGAGCCCGGGTGCATCGCTCGCCGTCATGAAGCCGTTCTCGCGCTTGGGCGCGCCGTCGGCGATCGACACCGTGACGTAGGAGTTGAAGTCCGTCGCCGTGAAGCAGAACTTCTGCGGCGTCGAGCGGGCGAGGTGGGCGATGCTGGCGGTGACGATATCGCCGCCCCAGGTGTCCTCGATGGTCATTGGAATGCCGGAGGCGACGCAGAGGTCGCGCATCTGGCGCGCCTTGGTCAGGCCGCCGACCTTGCTGATCTTCAGGTTGATCACGTCGAAGGCATCTTCCGAGATGCCTTTCACCAGATCGCCGACCGTACCGATATTCTCGTCGAGCACGAACGGCAGGCTGGTGCGGCGGCGGATCGAGACGCTCTCTTCGTAGCTCATGCAGGGCTGCTCGACATAGACATCGAGGTCGGCGACGGCGTTCACCACCCGCGCGGCGTCCGCCTTGGTCCAGCCGGTATTGGCGTCGGCGACGAGGATGTCAGTGTCGGCGAGGATTTTCCGACAGGCCCGGATGCGCCGGATGTCGTCGTTCGGGTCGCCGCCGACCTTGAGCTGGAATTTCGTGTAGCCCTCGGCGCGGTAGCCGGCGATCTTCTCGGCCATCACCGCGGAATCTTCCTGGCTGATCGCCCGGTAGAGCGCGATCTTCTGCTGCTCGGCTCCACCCAGCAGCTTGTACACCGGCAGTCCGGCGACCTTGCCCAGGATGTCCCAGCAGGCGATGTCGATCGGCGCCTTCACATAGGGGTGGCCGCGCAGCACCGCATCCATGTGGTGGTTGAGCGGCCACAGGTCAGTCGGATCATGCCCGATCAGCTTGGGTCCGATCTCGGCGAGGCCGGCGCGCACCCCCTTGGCATAGGAAGGCAGATACGCCGAGCCGAGCGGACAGCACTCGGCATAGCCGGTGATCCCCGCGTCGGTCTCGACCGCGACGACCGTCGAGTCGAACACTTCCATGAAGTTGCCGCCACTCCAGTTGTAGCGGCCTTCGCGCAGCGGCAGATCGACCTGGTAGACCGATATTGCGGTGATTTTCATCTGCGTCACACCAGCGAGAAGCCGTGAGCGAAGGGGTCGCGGTCGTCGATATAGATGGTGTTGAGGCCGGTCTGCCGGGCCCAGCCGGCGATCGAGGGGACGATCCCCTCATAGTTGCCGACCTTCACCGCCCGTTCGACCCGGCCGTTGAACACCGAGCCGATGATCGACTCGTGGTTAAACGCGTCGCCGACCTTCAGCTTGCCGCGGCCATACCACTGCGCCATGCGGGCCGAGGTGCCGGTGCCGCACGGCGAGCGGTCGATCGCCTTGTCGCCGTAAAACACGGCGTTCCTCGCCGTGTTGGCGGCATTGGTCGGCTTGCCGGTCCACAGGATATGGGTGCAGCCGCGGATCTTGTCGTTCTCCGGGTGGACGAACTCGTAGCGTTCGTTCATCGCCGTGCGCAGCGCCGGGCTCCAGCGTAAGAGGTCGCCGACCGAGACGTCGGCGATGTCGGAGAAGTTCTCCTGCGCGTCGACGATGCAGTAGAAATTGCCGCCATACGCCACGTCGACCTTGAGCTTGCCCAATCCCGGCGCGTCGATTTCGAGGTCAGTGGAGTGGAGGAAGCTCGGCACGTTCGTGAGCCGCACCTTGTCCACATACTCCCCGTCCATGGTGTACTCGGCCACCACCTTGCCGGCGGGGACATCGAGGTTCACCACGCCCGGAGTTTTCGGGGTCATCAGCCCGTTCTCGACCGCCATGGTCACCGTGCCGATGGTGCCGTGGCCGCACATGTAGAGGCAGCCCGAGGTCTCGATGAACAGGATGGCGATGTCGCAATCCTCGCGCGTCGGCGGGTAAAGGATCGAGCCGCTCATCACATCGTGGCCGCGCGGCTCGAACATCAGGCCTTTGCGGATCCAGTCGTGGTTGGCGAGGAAATCGGCGCGCCGCTCCATCATCGAGTTGCCCTTGAGCAGCGGGCCGCCGCCGGCGACCAGGCGGACCGGGTTGCCGCAGGTGTGACCATCGATGCAGGTGAAGATATGCCGGGACATGGAAAGGCTCGTTCTAGAAGCGTTGCGGAGAAAAGGGCGTGAGGTCGAGAGAAGCTGGAGCGCCGGTGAGCAGTTCGGCCACCAGCTTGCCGGTGCCGGCCGATTGCGTCAGCCCCAGATGGCCATGCCCGAAGGCATAGACGATGTGGCGCGATGCGCGCGAGAAGCCGATGGCCGGCAGGCTGTCGGGCAGTGACGGGCGGAACCCCATCCACTGCTTGCCGCCTGATGTCACCAGACCAGGCATGAACATCGCGGCTTTCTTGAGCATGGCGTCGGCGCGCTTGAAGTTGGGCGACAGTTTCAGGCCACCAAGTTCGACCGCGCCACCGATACGAATGCCGGTTTCGAGTGGCGTCACGACGAAGCCGTGGCCGCCGAACACCAACTGGCGTTTGAGATCGAAGCTGTAGCCGGGGAGCGTCGTGTTGTAGCCCCGCTCGGTCTCGAGCGGGATGTCGTCGCCGAGCGGCGCCGTCAGCCGCTTCGACCAGGCGCCACCCGCCACCACCACCTGCCGGGCGCGCAGCGAGGTGCCGTCGCGGAGCACGATGGCGACGCCACTATCATCCGGCCGCAGCTCTGCCACCTCGGCGCGCTTGAAACTGGCGCCGCGGGCCATTGCCGCCTTGGCCACCGCGACCGCGTAGTCGTAGGGGTCGCTGACGGTCTGCCATTTCGGAATGAAGGTGGCAGCGGTGATGCGCGGCGACAGCCCGGGCTGCAGCTCCGCCAGTTCGGCGCCCCGCACATGGCGGAAAGCGATGCCCTCGGCCGATTTCGCCGCGTCGTCGCGCGCCGTCCGTTTGAGTTCGTCCTCGCTCTCGTACAGCTCCAGCACGCCGTCGCGGCGGATCATCGGCTCGAGGTCGGCGGCGGCGATCAGCGCTTCCGCTTCGGCGCGGGCGACGCGCATCATGGCGCTCTGCGCCTTGAGGCTCGCAGCCACCCGGTCGGGCCAGCCGGCGCGCCAGAAGCGCAGCAGCCAGGGGGTGATCTGCGCCAGGTATTCCGGCCGGATGGTGAGCGGTCCCAGCGGGTCGCTCAGCCAGCGCGGCAACTTGCCGAGAACGCCCGACGTTGCCATCGGGATCACATCCGAAAACGCGAAGGCTCCGGCATTGCCGCGGCTCGTCTCCTCGGCAATCCCGGTTCTGTCGATCAGCACGGCCGTCCGGCCCGCCTCCTGCAGTTTGAAGGCGGTGGAAACGCCGATGATGCCGGCGCCGATAATGGCGACGTCGATGCTGGTCGTCGTGGTCAAGTCAGATGGCCTTTGGGCTTACAGTGGAGGTCCTTGGGAGATGCATTCAGCTGCCGAGATAGGCCTGCACGATCGAGGGATCGGCGCGCAGCCTTGCCGCTTCGCCCTCGAGACGGATCACGCCGCTTTCGAGCACGTAGCCGTAATGTGCCAGCTTCAGGGCCAGCCGTGCATTCTGTTCGACGAGCAGGATGGTCGTCCCGGTTTCGTTGAGCCGTTTGACGATCTTCATCGTCTCGAGCACCAGTTTTGGCGCCAGCCCCATCGATGGTTCATCGAGCAGCAGGATCTTGGGGCCGTGCATCAGGGCCCGGCCGATGGCCAGCATCTGCTGCTCGCCGCCCGAGAGCAGCGAGCCGTCGGAGTTGGCGCGCGTCTTGAGGATCGGGAACTGCGCGAACACCTGTTCGAGCCGGTCTTTCCTCAGCGGTGCGTCCTTTACCGTGAAGGCGCCCAGTTCGAGGTTCTCGCGCACGCTGAGGCCACGCAGCACATGCCGGCCCTCGGGCACGTGCACGACGCCCGCCCGCGCGATCTGGTGTGCGGCCATGCCGGTGATGTCGGTGCCTTCGAACACCACTCGCCCGGCCTTGGCCCGTACCAATCCGGAAATGGTCTTCAGCGTCGTCGTCTTGCCGGCGCCGTTGGCGCCGAGCAGGGTCACAATCTGGCCGCGCTGCACTTCGAGGTCGATGCCCTTGACCGCATCGATCTTGCCATAGGCGCTGGCGAGGCCTTCGAGTTTGAGGATCACATCAGAGGTCAAGTGCATCCTCCTCGACGCCGAGATAGGCCTCGATCACCCGCTGGTTGGACTGGATTTCCTTGGGCGTGCCCTCGGCGATCATCACTCCGTGGTCGAGCACGCTGATCCGCTCCGACAGGCGCATCACCAGCCCGGTATCGTGCTCGATCAGGAGGATGCAGACATCGCGCTCGTTGCGGATGCGGCGGATGAGGTCGATCAGTTCTTCCTTTTCACCCGAGGTCAGTCCGGCCGCGGGTTCGTCGAGCAGCAGCAGCCGCGGCTTGGTGGCCAGCGCGCGGGCAATTTCGACGCGACGCTGCCAGCCATAGGGCAGTGTGGTTGCCTCCCGCTCCCAGCCCTCGATGATCCCGACAAAGCTGAGGCATTCCTCGGCGACCTGCCGGATTTCGGCTTCCTCGCGGCGCTGCGAAGGCAGCCGCAGGATCGCATCGATCACCCCGGCGCGGGTGCGGCTGTGCTGGCCCGACATGACGTTCTCGAGCACCGTCATCTCGCGGAACAGCCGCACGTTCTGGAACGTTCGGGCGATGCCGAGCTGCGTCACCTGGTGCGGCTTCAGCTTCAGCATTTCGGTGCCGGCGAGCTGGATCGAGCCCTGCTGCGGCTTGTAGAAGCCGGTGATGCAGTTGAACAAGGAGGTCTTGCCTGCCCCGTTCGGCCCGATCAGGCTGACGATGTGGCCGGCCGGAACGCTGAAATCGACGCCGTCGAGCACCTTGGAGCCGGCAAAGCTGAGGGTTACACCCTTGAGTTCGAGCAGGCTCATCGGGATTTGCTCCGCGCCGGCCAGATACCGCTGGGCCGGAACAGCATGATCAGCAGCAGCCCCACCGCGAAGATCAGCAACCGCAGATCGCCGAAATCGCGCAGCAGTTCGGGCGCGAGGATGACGATGAAGGCGCCAAGGATCACCCCGGGAATCTTGCCCATGCCGCCCAGGATCACCGCCATCAGGATCAGCACCGACTGGCGGAACGAAAAACTCTCGGGCGAGATCGCCCCGAGATTGGCGGCAAAGAAGGCGCCGCCGATCGAACCGTAGATGGCGCCGACGATATAGGCCGCGAGCTTCACCTTGACCCGGTTGATACCCATCGCCTCGGCCGCATCTTCGTCATGCCGGACATACAGCCAGGCGCGCCCGAGCCGCGAGTTGGCCAGCCGCACCGAGGCGATGACGCCCAGGATCGCGAGCACGCAGAACACATAGTAGAAATCGAGCGGCGTGCGGATGTGCCAGCCGAACAGCCAGGGCGAGTCGATGCCGATCAGTCCGCTGGCGCCGCCGGTTTCCCTGAGGTTGCGCGCCGTGATCCGGACGATTTCGCCGAAGCCGAGCGTGACGATGGCGAGATAGTCGGAGCGGAGCCTGAGGGTCGGCGCGCCGATCACGATGCCGGCGATGATGGCCAGCAGGATCGCCAGCGGCAGCGCCAGCCAGAAATTGAGCCCGAAATGCAGCGTGGTGATGCCCACCGTGTAGGCGCCGACAGCGAAGAAGGCGGCAAAGCCCAGGTCGAGCAGGCCGGCATAGCCGACCACGATATTGAGCCCCAGCGCCAACAGCACATAGAGCAGGGCATTGGTGAGGATCACCGTGCCGTAGGAGCCGAAGACGTAAGGCGCCACAGCCATGGCGACGAGGATCACGGCGATCGCCGCATAACGCTTCTGCGGCGTATCGAGCAGCGTCGCCAACCCGCCCCAGGCACTGGGTCGTTCAGGAAACTGGGCCATCACATGCGCTCCTGTTCAGGCTTGCCCAACAGGCCCGTCGGCTTGAACACCAGCACGAGGATGAGGACGGAGAACGAGAACACGTCCTTCCATTCGCTGCCGACGCCCGGCAGCTGTGTGCCAAAGCTCTCGAGCAGGCCGAGGATCAATCCGCCCAGCATGGCGCCGGGGATCGAACCGATGCCGCCGATCACTGCGGCAGTGAAGGCCTTGAGCCCGATCAGGAAGCCCATGAAGTACCATAGCGAGCCGTAATAGGCGCCGGCCATCGACCCGGCGGCTGCGGCGAGCGCCGAGCCCACGAAAAAGGTAATGGCGATCACTGCATTGACGTTGATGCCCATCAGCCGAGCCATGTCCTTGTCGACCGACACGGCGCGCATGGCGCGGCCATACTGGGTGCGCGACACGAACAGCTCGAGCGCCAGCATCAGCACCGCGGCGACGCCGACGAGGATCATCTGGTTGTAGCTGATGAACAGGTTGCCCAGCTTGATGCCGCCGAAACCGAGCGCCGCGCCGAACGGCACATACTGCCCCTTGGTCAGCGTCAGCATGCCGTTCTGCAGCACCAGCGACACGGCGAGCGCCGTGATCAGGATGGAAAGCCGCGGCGCCGACAGCATCGGCGCATAAGCGACACGTTCGATCACCACGCCGAGAAAGCCGACGGCGATCATCGCCAGCACCATCGACACCGCGACGCCGGGCCAGCCGGGCCCGAGATAGGGCGCGAGGAACGACAGCACCAGGAAGCCGGCAAAGCCGCCCACCATATAGAGCTCGCCATGTGCGAAGTTCAGCAGCTTCACCACGCCGAACACCATGGTGTAGCCGAGCGCCACCAGCGCATAAAACGATCCCAGCACGATGCCGTTCAGCAGCTGGTTCGTGAAGATGTCGAAGATGCTCACCCGCCACCTCGCCCTTCAGTCAACTTGCCCGAGAGACGGACCGGCGCCGGAGCGCCGATCCGCGATTGCGTCAGGCGATTACTGCGCCAGCGTCCAGGCTCCGCCCTTGCCTTCGAGCACCACGAAGTTGGAGCGGGCGAGGGTCTTTTCGGGCGTGAACGAGATCGGGCCCGAAATCGAGTCGGTGAAGTTGGCGCCCTGCAGCGTCTCGATCACCTTGGCGGAGTCGGTGGTGCCGGCGGTGTTGAGCGCCCAGGCGAGCAGCTTCATCGCGTCATAGCTCAGCGTCGAGTAGGGGCCGGGAGCGGCACCGAACTGCTTCTGGTAGGCTTCGGCAAAGGCCTTGGCCTCCGGCAGGAACTCGGCGGTCGGGTTGGAGAAGGCGATGACGCCCTCGGCCGCCGGGCCGGCGATCTTGAACAGCTCGGGCGAGTTGGAGCCGTCGCCCACCGCGATCAGGCCCTGGTAGCCGCGCTCGCGCAACTGGCGGATCAACAGGCCGCCATCGGCATAGTAGGCGGTCCAGAACACCGCGTCGGGGTTGGCCGAGGTGATGGCGGTGACGACCGCCGAGTAGTCCTGCTCGCCCTTGTTGGTGACCTCGAAGTTGGTGACGGTGTTGCCGGCCGCTTCCCAATTCTTCTTGGTCAGGTCGGCCAGATCCTGCGAGTAGGCATCGCCCTGGTTGATGATGGCGATCTTCTTGACGCCCTTGCCGTTGAAGTACTCGATCGCCTTGGCCACCTGGTCGTTGCCGGTCGAGTTGATCATGAAGGCGTTGCCCGGGTTCTCCGGGATCAGCTTGGTCGAATTGGCCGCCGGGATGATCAGCGGGATCTTGGCGTCGCCGTAGATCTTGAGCGTCGGCACCGTAGCGCCGGAGCAATAGCCGCCAACCACGCCGACCACGCCCGAGGCCGCCAGCTTGCTCGCGGCATTCACCGCCAGCTGCGCATCGCAGCCGTCGTCGCCGATGGTCGAGGTCAACTGCTTGCCCAAGACGCCGCCCGCCGCGTTGATCTCGCCGATCGCGAGGTTCACCGCATTGGCCATGTCCTGGCCATAGGTGGCTTCCGACCCGGTGGTGGGCACCATGATGCCGATGGTCAACGTGTCCTGCGCCATTGCAGGCACGCCCAGCACGATGGCGAGTGCGAGGCCCGCTGCGGTTTTCATGACATTACGCATGTCGTTCCGTCTCCCTTCTCCTCAGATGCATCCTTGCATGCATCTTGTCGGCACAATGCAGCCGCGTTAACATTTCGTCAATCGGAAGCAGACGGGAGCCGGATTGATGAGTGGGTCCTCGCGCGGAACACGTGAGTTTGCGCCACGCGTCAAAGGTTCCGGGGTGCAGAAGGTCTACGAGCAGCTCAAGGCTTCGATCCTCGATCTGTCGCTGGAACCTGGCGCGCCGCTCGACGAGGTGACGTTGGCCGAGGCCTTCGGCATGTCGCGCACTCCGGTGCGCGAGGCGCTGGTGCGGCTTGCCGCCGAGGGGTTGGTGAGCCAACTGCCCAACCGCAACACCATTGTCGCGCCGATCGATTTCGGCGCGCTGCCGGTCTATTTCGAGGCGCTGACCCTGATGTACCGGGTGACTACCAGGCTCGCCGCTCGCACCCGGACGCGAGCGCATCTCGAGACCATGCGCGTCCACCAGGCGGCCTACGCCAGGGCGGTGCGCGAGGGCGACGTGCTCGGCATGATCGGGCACAACCGGAACTTCCATGCCGCCATCGCCGAGGCCGGCGGCAATCCCTATTTCACCGGGCTGTTCACCCGCCTGCTCGATGAAGGGCGCCGGATCCTCAGGCTCTATTACTACAAGAGCTTCAACGATCATCTGCCGCGCAAATATGTCGATGAGCACGATGCCCTGGTCGCGGCCATCGAGGCCGAGGATGCCGAGCTCTGCGATCGCTTGGCGGCAGAACATGCCAGTCAGATCGTCGCGCAGATTCAACGCTATATCGCCGTCGATCGCACCCGCGAACTGTCGCTCGCCGACGGGGTATAGGCAGCAGCCCGCGGAACCGTCAGCGGCGCGACCCGTTACCGGGGTGCGGCAAAGCCGGTGCCGGAGGACGTGATCGACATCGCTCCCGAGGTGCAGCTTCGTCGCCGCCGGCCTTGCCGGCGCGGCACCTTTCATACTTCCCATCAATCCCCAGCAGAGGAGATGGCGTTGGCAGAGGCAACATCCGAGGTCACCTCGAAGGATGGCACCCGCATTGCCATCAGCCGCTCGGGCGAGGGGCCCGCGCTGATCCTGATCGGCGGCGCATTGAGCGATGGCTCAGGCGCTCAACCACTGGCCAAGCTCCTCGCCCCCCGCTTCACCACCGTCACCTTCGATCGGCGGGGCAGGGGCAAGAGCGGCGATAGGCCGCCCTACGCCGTCGAGCGCGAGATCGAAGATATCGACGCCGTCATCGCGGCGCTTGGTGGCGCCGCGTTCGTCCATGGCCACTCGTCCGGCGCTGTGCTGTCGCTGGAGGCGACGGCAAAACTCCCGGGCAAGGTAACGAAACTGTCGCTCTATGAGCCCCCCTTCATCACCGACGCCGCCCGCCCGCCACCGCCGGCCGACTTTGCGAGCTATATCAATGCGTTGCTTGCCGCCGGTCAGCGCGGCGAGGCGGTGGAGTATTTCCTTGTCGAGGTGGTGGGAACGCCGGTCGGGGCTGTCGCGCATATGAAATCGGCACCAGCCTGGCCGGCGCTCGAGGCCTTGGCCCACACCCTCGCCTATGACGTAGCGGTGCTGGGCGATCGTATGTCGGGTAAGCCGCTGCCGCCAGGGGCGTGGGATCAGCTCACCGTGCCGGTGCTGGTGATGGACGGCGGCGCCAGCCCCGCCTGGATCCGAAACTCGGCCCGCGCGCTCGCCACGCTGCTGACCGATGCTGAGCACCGATCCCTCGAGGGGCAGGCGCATAACGCGGCCCCCGAGGTCGTCGCCCCCGAACTCGAGCGCTTCTTCCTCGGTTAGCCGTCTTACCGACCTGTGCGGCTGGTCCGCGAGTCCTGGTCGAGTCGCAGCGGGTAGCGGCTGGGGTGGTGGGTGGAGCGTGTCAGGTTGAGCGGGCGTTCGTCGCCGTCGAACGCCATCTGCTCGACCCCCAGCACGGCCGCCGGTGGCGGCAGCTCCAGCAGGCGGCTTTCCTCGGGGTCGGCCAGCCTGGCCGAGAGGATGGTGTGGCCGCGCTGCGGCAGGAGGCCATAGCGTCCGGCGAGTTCGGCATAGAGCGAGCTGTTCGGCACCGTCCAGTCGAGCTCGAGGATTCCGGGAACGATTGCCGCGGGCATCCAGTCATGCGCGATGGCCACCGGTTGGTCGTCGATCAAGCGCAGGCGGCGCAGTGAGATCACCTGTTCGCCGGCCTCGAGTTGCAGGGCTCGCGCCACCTCCTCGGGGGCCTCGAGCTGCGCCGCGGTGAGCAGCCGGCTGCCCGGCCGGCGGCCATGCGCCACGGCGGTCGCGGTAAAACTGCGCAGCAGTTCGAGCTCATACACGCCGCCCTTGGGGCGGCCGGTGGGGTAGAAGCCCTTGCCGGGGTGGCTGCGCAGGTGCCCCTCGAGCACCAGCTCGGTCATTGCCTGGCGGATGGTGATGCGGCTGACCCCATAGAGCTCCACCAGCTCGCGTTCCGAGGCGAGCTTGGCGCGGGGCGGAATGGTGCCGTCGTCGAGCGCCCGCAGCAGGCGTTCCTTCACCTGCTTGTAGAGCGGTAGGGGATCGTCGCGCGTCACGCCGTTGGCCATGGCTTTGGGGTAACCGAACTGATTGCGCTTTGGAAGCGGGCGCCGCGCCCGCCGACGAAACTTAGCCGTACGATTTCATCTTGCCTACCTATTATGACTGGATATGATCAGTTGTACGGAACGGGGGACGTCAGGGTGAAACTGGTCGTTGTCGGAGGGGGAGGGCTGCGTGCCCCGCTATTCGTCGACTCGGCATTGCGCCGGGCCGCACGGACCGGCCTCACCGAAATCTGCCTGATGGATGTCGATGCCGCGCAGCTCGAGCTGATTGGTGCGCTGGCCGCCGAGCTGGCCCGCCGCGCCGGCGGTGGCGTTTCCATCGCCACCACCACCGACGCCGAAACTGCCTTCGCCGGCGCCAGCTACGTGGTGACCACCGTTCGCCCCGGCGGCATCGATGGCCGCATCGCCGACGAGCGCATCGCGCTGTCGCATGGTGTGCTCGGACAGGAGACCACGGGCGCTGCCGGCTTCGCCATGGCACTGCGTTCGATCCCGACCATTCTCGGCTACGCCGAAACGCTGCGACGCGTCAGTCCCGAGGCTTGGCTGTTCAACTTCACCAACCCGGCCGGGCTCGTCACCCAGGCGCTGCGTGACGCCGGCTATAGCCGCAGCGTCGGTATCTGCGACAGCGCCAACGGCGCGCAGACCGCCGTCGCAAAATGGCTGCGGCTGCCGGAGCGCTCGGTCCGCGCCGAGGTGTTCGGGCTCAACCACCTGTCCTTCACCCGGCGTGCTGAAGTGGCTGGCCGCGACGTGCTGCCCGATGCGCTGGCCGACGATCGCTTCCTCGCCGGCACCGTGCAGCGGGTGTTCGCCCCGCATGTGGTGCGCCGGCACGGCGTCTGGCTCAACGAGTACCTCTATTATTACTACTACGCCGATGAGGCAGTGGCGGCAGGCGCCGCCGGGCCGACCCGTGGCGAAGAGATCCAGGCGCTCAACCAGCGGCTGCTGCCACGCTTGCGCCAAGCCGAGCTGCTAGCCGACCCGGGGCAGGCGCTCGATGTCTATTTCGCCTACGAGCGCGAGCGCAGCGCAACCTACATGCAGCATACGCATGACGATGCCGAGCCGGTGGCCGCCGCGACCGACACCCATGACGGCGAAGGCTATGCCGGCGTGGCGCTCGACCTGATCGAGGCGCTGCAGGGCGGCACGCCGATCCGTACCGGGCTGAACGTTCCCAACGAGGGCGCCATCGCGGGGCTGCGCGACAGCGACGTGGTCGAGGTCAGCTGCGTCGTCGATCACCACGGTATCCGGCCGCAGCCGATCGGCGCCATGCCGGACGCGCAGGGTTATCTCGTCAACTCGGTGAAGCACTACGAGCGCCTCACCGTAGAGGCGGTGGCCGAACGGAGCCGTGCCCTCGCGGTGGAGGCGCTGGTCGCCCACCCGCTGGTGCTGTCCTATTCGCGCGCCGAGCCGCTGGTCGAGAAATTCCTCGCCGCGCATGCTGCCCATGTCGGGGAGTGGTCGTGATGCGCTCCGCTGATGTGCTGCTCACCGGCGAATACTATTGCGACCTGATCTTCGCCGGCTTGCCCGGTGCGCCCAGGCTCGGCGCGGAGTTGGTGGCGCGCGATCTCGCGGTACTGCCGGGCGGCACCTACAACATCGCCCTGGCGCTCACCCGGCTCGGGCTCGACACCCATTGGGCCGCCGATTTCGGCTCCGACCTGTTCAGCGGCCTGGTGCTGGAGCAGGCGGCCCGCGACGGCCTCAGCCCATTATTGTTCAACCGCCTCGACCAGCCGCTGCGCCGCGTCACTTCGGTGTTCTCCGCCGGCGGCGATCGCGGTTTCCTCACCTATGGCGATGGCGCCATCGTGCCACCGCCAGCGGGCACGCTCGGCAAGGTTCGTCCAACCTGGCTGCTGCAGACCTTCCGCTTCGAGCCGGAATGGCTGGCCTTCATGCGCGAGGCAAAAGCCGGTGGAGCAAAGCTGTTCGCCGATTGCCGCGGCGGCGACTTCACCCTCGAAACGCCTGGGGTGCGTGAGTTCCTGAGCCTGCTGGACGTGTTCTCGCCCAATGAGGATGAGGCGGTCGCCCTCACCGGCACGCAGCATCCCAAGAAGGCGGCGGCGCAGCTCGCCGAGCTGGTGCCGATCGTCGCCATTAAGCGCGGCGCCGCCGGGGCACTGGTCAGCGACGGCGGCCGCTGGATCAAGGTGGCGGCACCCGAAGTGGCGGTCAAGGACACCACCGGGGCCGGCGACACCTTCAATGGCGGCTTCCTCTATGGGCTCTGCTCGGGGCGCTGCACCGAGGAAGCGGCGGAACTCGCGGTGCTCGCCGGGTCGCTGTCGGTCACCGACTACGGCGTCTTGGCGGCTCCGACGCTGAGTGCGCTCAAAAAGTTCGCCGTGGAGCAGGGCAGGGGAAAGATGTTTCTCGAAACAGCCTCGTAAGCCTGGCGCTATCTTAGTAGTGATTGTCTATAGGATTTGTAGAGAATAAACACAGACCACAGACAAGGGAGTCCGAGATGACGAAGAAGTGGCTTGCCTACGCCGTCGCTGCTTTAGGGTTGGTTTCTCCTGCGCTTGCGCAGTCGACGATTACTTTTGGTTATTGGGGCGATCCGCCGGAACTGCCGCCATTCGAGGAAATTGTCTCGAAGTATCAGGCGGCGCATCCGGATGTGAAGATCGAGATCCAGCACGCGCCGTGGTCGGGTTACTTCACCCGGCTGGATGCCCAGCTCGCCGCCGGCGCTGGTCCGGATGTGTTCTTCATCACCAATGTGCCGAGCTATGCTTCACGCGGCGCGCTGGCGCCGCTCGACGATCTGATCAAGCAGAGCAGCTTCCCGATCGACCAGTATGTGCCGAGCTCGCTCCTCACCCACAGTTTTGAGGGCAAGCTCTATTCCATCCCGCGCGACAGCGCCCCGAGCGCCCTCTACTACAATTCCGATGCGTTCGACGCCGCCGGCGTCGCCTACCCGAACGCCGATTGGAAGTGGGCCGACCTGCGCGATGCGGCGATCAAGCTGACCACCAATGAAGGTGGCCGCATCACCAGATACGGCCTGGCGCTCGAGTCGAACGATTGGGCCACCTGGGTGCAGCAGAACGGCGGCAAGGTGTTCGACGATCCGCTGAAGCCGACCACCTTCCTGTTGGCCGAACCGGCAGCGGTCGAGGCGATCCAGTATATCGGCGACCTGATCAACAAGGATAAGGTCACCCCGAACTTCCTCGAGGCCGAGCAGGCCGGCGGCACCGCCCAGCTGTTCTCGAGCGGCCAGGCCGCCATGGTGATCACCAACCCGTCGCGGCTCGGCACCTTCGCCGACGTGCCGTTCAAGTGGGCGGTGGCCAACCTGCCTGGTGGTCCCACCGGCATCCATTCCAACCGCACCGGCGGTGCCGGCTTTGCCATCAATGCCAACAGCAAGAACCCGGAAGCGGCGTGGGCGTTCCTGCAATATCTCGCCGGTCCCGAGGGGCAGTCGATCTTTGCCGGTGCCAAGGCGGCGGCGGTGCCGGCGATGACCGGCAACGAGACGGTGCGGGCGGCCTTCAAGGCCCCGTTCGGCGACGTGTTCCTCAGGGAGGCCGATGTCGGCGAACAGTTCCCGCAGTTCCCGCGCTTCGTCGATCTCTCCAACCTCTACATCCAGCCGGCGCTGGATCTGGTGTGGAACGGCGAGAGCAGTGCGGCCGATGCGCTCGGCGCCATCAAGGACAAGGTCAACGCCGAACTGGCCAAGTAGACGAAATCAGCAGGCCACTCTGCTGGCCGGGACGCGATCGGGCGCCCCGGCCTCTCCTCAAACGCAAACTGGATCTGACCCATGCGCGTCTTCGATGCACACGTTCACTACGGCTTCTGGGACAAGCTGTTCTCGCGCGGCGCCGAGATCGGCTTCCTCGAGGCGCTGTCCGATACCTGCGAGGAATCCGGGATCGAGAAGGTCGCGCTCCTCGCCAACCCCGGCCGCGGCAATGATGCGCTGGCCGGCGCGCTGGAACGCCGCCCGGACCTGATTGTCGCGCTGGGCCGGCTCGAGCTCGACAAGGACCCGGTGACGCTGGTCGAGGATTTTTACCAGCGCGGCTTTCACGGCATCAAGATCTCGGGCGTGTCGCGCAATTACGACGATCCGGCCTATTACCCATTCTACGAGGCAGCGCAGGCGCGAGGCCTGCGCATCCTGTTCCACACCGGCATCCTCGGCGGCCCGGTCGATTACCTCGAAGGCGGCAAGGAGGATGCCTGGAAGGCGATCCCCGAAGGCGCCGATGAGGAGGCGCTGGTCACCCGGCTGTCGCGCGGCATCAAGCGCGAGCGCTACGGCTATTCCAGCGCCCGCATGCAGCCGATCTATCTCGATACCATTGCCTTCTATTTCCCCGAGCTGTTCATCATCGGGGCGCATCTGGGCTGGCCGGATTACCGCACCGCCAGCGCCGTCGCGCGCTGGCGTCCGCGGCTCTATTTCGACATCAGCGGCGGCGACGTGGTGCACAACCACATCGTCGAAGGCGGCTATATCGGCAAAGAGATCTCGCCGCGCAAGCTCGTCTACGGCTCCGATTCCGACCTGCGCCGGGTGAAGGGCGATATCGAGCGCTGGAAGGCGGCCTTCGACACCATGGGGCTTTCGGCCGACGACCAGGACCGGATCTTTTATCGCAACGCCGCCTATATCTACGGGATCGACAAATAGTGGCCCGAAGTCGGCTCAGGCTGACCAAGGTGGCGCGCGCCGAGGAGCGCGCCGCCTGGCTGTTCCTCGCGCCAAGCCTGGTGCTGTTCGCCATCTTCACCGCTATTCCGGTGATCTCGGCGTTCTTTATCTCGTTCACCCAGTGGAACCTCTTCAACGAGGTGACCTGGGTGGGCATCGGCAATTACCTCGCCCTCGCCAAGGACGAGATCTTTGCCAAGGTGCTCGGCAATACCGCTTATTTCGTCCTGATCTCGGTGCCGGTGCAGATCGCCCTGGCGCTGGTCTGCGCGCTGGTGCTCAACCGCGGCATCAAGGGCCAGACGTTCTTTCGCGTCATCTATTTCCTGCCGGTGGTCACCAGCACCATCGCCGCGGCCCTGGTCTGGGCCTGGCTGTTCAACTCGAATTTCGGGCTGATCAACGCCGCCCTGAGCCTCGTCGGCGTCACTGACCTGCCCAAGTGGATGGGCTCCACCCGCTGGGCCATGCCGGCCATCATCATCGTCTCGATCTGGCAGAACCTCGGCTATGCCATGGTGCTGTTTCTCGCGGGCCTGCAGAATATCGGCAAGGACGTGCACGATGCTGCCGCGCTCGATGGCGCCACCGGCTGGGACCGCTTCTGGCACATCACCCTGCCGCTGCTCTCGCCCACCACTTTCTTCGTGCTGGTGATCTCGATCATCGGCAGCTTCCAGGTGTTCGAACTGGTGCTGGTGATGACCAAGGCCGGCCCCGCCAACGCCACCAACACGCTGGTCTACTACATCTACCAGAACGGCTTTCAGTTCTATCAGATGGGCTATGCCAGCGCCGCGGCGATGGTGCTGTTCCTGATCGTCCTCGCCTTCACTTTGGTGCAATACAAGCTGCAGCGCCGCTGGGTGCACTATGGGTAAGACCGCGACCGACTGGGTGCTGTTCGTGGTCCTGCTCGTCGGCGCGCTGCTGATGAGCGGCCCGTTCGTCTGGATGATCGCCACCTCGTTCAAGCCGGCGGCCGACGTGTTCCAGTTCCCGCCGACCCTGTTCACCGCCGACCCGCAGGTCGAGAACTATCTCCGCATCTTCACCACCATCCCGTTCGGGCGGGCCATGGCCAACAGCCTGGTGGTTTCGGTGCTGGTGACGCTGCTGCAGCTCATCACCTGCTCGATGGCTGCCTATGCCTTCGCTTGCTTGCGCTTCCGCGGCCGCGAAGTGCTGTTCCTCATCTACCTCGCGGCACTGATGGTGCCCTCGCAGGTAACGCTGATCCCCAACTTCATCCTGATCAAGACGCTGGGCTGGATCGACACCTACCAGGGCCTGATCCTGCCCTACGCCTTCTCGAGCTTCGGTACCTTCCTCTTGCGCCAGTATCTGAAATCGATCCCCGCCGAACTGCTCGAGGCAGCGCGCATCGACGGCGCCTCACATGCCCAGATCTACCTCACCATCGTCCTGCCCTTGGCGAAGCCCGCCCTGGGGGCGCTCGCCATCTTCACCTTCGTCGCGCAGTGGAACAACTTCCTCTGGCCGCTGATCACCACCACCAAGCCCGACATGCAGGTGGCCATCGTTGCGCTGGCCACGCTGCAGGGCCAGTACAATACCGATTGGCCGTTGCTGATGACCGGCAGCGTCATCGCCATCGTCCCGGTGCTGCTGGTCTTCGTCTTCGGCAACCGCGCCTTCATCGCCGGCCTCACCACCGGCGCCTTCGGCGGACGCTGACGCGGGGTGGTTGAAAAGCCGCAATCGTGCTTCGATTTCGGCGCCCGCTTCGGCTACGGCTGCATGCATTGCCGCGCCGGGACGCCTCCCAAATCATGCTGACCTACCTTGCCGACCTGCTGACCCCGATCTGGGGTCCCGCCCGCCTGCTCTCGTCCTTCGTGGTCCTCGCCACCGTTGGTTCGCTCGTCTCGGCGTTGGCGACGCTGTTCCTGTTGCCGAGGCTGTGGGAGGCGCTGCCGCGCGACCGGGGTAGGGCGCATGCAGTCGGCGCCGCCGACAGCGTCGGCAAGCCGGTCGGCGTCGGGCTGATCATGATCCTGATCCTCCTCGCGGTCGTCGCACTGTTCTCGCCGATCGACCCGCACATCTATTTCTCGATGGGCGCGGTGCTGCTCGCCTCGGGCGTCGGTTTCATCGACGATCGCACCGGGGGTCTAAGCGAACTGACACTGGGCCTTACCGACCTGCTGGTGGCGCTGTTCGTCTGTGTCGTGCTGCTCTGGGGGCAGGACACCAGGCTATGGCTGCCATTCACCCCGATGGTGTTCGACATCCCGTTCTGGCTGGGGCTGTTGATCTACACACCGGTGGTCTGGCTCTGCATCAACGCGGTCAACTGCAATGACGGGGTCGACGGCGTCTCGGGCTCGCTCTCGGCCGTCACCATCGCCGCGCTCGGCTTCATCCTCTACATGGTGGTCGGCGACGCCGCGAACGCCAAATACCTGCTGATCCCGTTCCGTGAGGACGCCGCCAACTGGGCCATCGTCGCCGCCATCTTCTGCGGCGTCATCGTCGGTTACCTCTGGCACAATGCGCCGCCCAGCGCAGCGCTCATGGGCGATGCCGGTTCACGCCCGATCGGGCTGTTCGTCGGCATCTGCATCGTGGTGTCGGGCAACCCGGCGATGATCTTCTTCGTCGCCCCGCTCATGCTGTTCAACGGCGCCACCGGGCTCGCCAAAGTGGCGCTGATCCGGGTTTTCGGCTTGCGGATCCTCTCTTCGATCCGTTTCCCCTTCCACGATCACGCCCGCAAGAACCTCAACTGGTCGAACTCCCAGGTGCTGCTCCGCTTCCTGCTGATCCACCTCGCCAGCCTCTGGTTCCTCGTCATCATCCTGCTGAAGGTACGGTGATCGGAGGCCTGCGGCTAAAGATGAAAGTCACCCGAAGCTTCCGGTTGGTAGAGGACTTTATCGATGAGGATGCGTCGGGTGCGATCTGAGACCGTCCAGTCGATGCCATCGCCCTCACGGTAGCCGAGGATCGCAGCGCCGACGTCAGAGAGCACCGATAGTTTGCCGGCGCGCTCGTCCGCGTCCTGCGGATAGACCAGCGCCACCTCCATCGCTTCGTCGTCCAGATGCAGCAGCACCCTGGAGTTCATTGTCACGACATCCTTGGCGACATCCTGAGGGTCGACGACGATGGCTCTTTCGATCTCGTGCTCCAGCTCGACACGTGCCGGTCCACGTTCATCCTCGATCAGGTTCGTGAGCCGGGTTTTGTCGATCTCGGTAATGTAGATGTCAGCCGAGTCTCCCATGGCGCCATCGCGCAGGAGTTGAAGGTACCGGCCCGAGGTTATCGACAATGCCTTCAGTGTTGGCGTCTCGCGTTCAGCGAGCAAGCCGCACCGCTCAAAGGCCTTCAGCGAGCGTGTGTTATCCGGGTGGATTTTGGCGACGAGTTTCTCGGCACGCATGTCGAGGAAGGCCAGCTTCATACCTTCGCGGATGGCGCTGGCGCCGAGCTTGCGACCCCAGTTGTCGTGGTCCCCGATGACCAGGACGATTTCACACTCGGAGCCCGTCTTGACCAGGCGGACGAAGCCGACGGGGACGTCGTGTCGATCATAGGCCATGAAGAAGCGCCCGCCCTGGTTGAACAGGTGAGTGAGGATCGGCAGCTGCGTTCGATCAACGGCCTGGGCGATGAAGCGGGAAACGTTGCGGGAGTCGCTGAGGTAGCAGGTGACGCGCTCGTCTTCCAACCAGTCCATCAGGATCAGTGCGTGGGTCCGAGTGATCTCCGGACGCAACGAAACAAAAGGCTTGTTCATCTTCGCCACCTTCGGTCGTGAGAGTGAAAGCCTCTCACGGCCTAAGGCCATGCTGGTTCTTTCGGCTTGTGCTGAATAGGACCGTGCATCCTTAGCAAAGCCCTGCCCCTGAGGCCAGCGCGCCGATCCGCGGAAAAGCTCAGGCCGCCGCGATCAGTGCCTTGGTGTAATCTTCGGCAATGGCGCCAGAGCGCAGCTGCTCGCGGGTCAGCGTTTCCACCGGCTGGGCGTTGCGCATCACCATCAGCCGCTCGCACATGTAGCTGATCACCGCGAGGTCGTGGCTGACGATCACGAAGGTGAGGCCGAGCTCTTTGCGCAGGCGGTTGAGCAGGTTGAGGATTTCGGCCTGGATCGACACGTCGAGCGCCGAGGTCGGCTCGTCCAGCAGCAAGAGCTTGGGGCTGAGCGCCAGGGCGCGGGCGATGGCGACGCGCTGCCGCTGCCCGCCCGAGAGTTCGTGCGGGAAGCGGAACTGGAATTTCGCCCCGAGCCCGATCAGTTCAAGCAGCTCCGCGGTGCGGCGTTCCGGGTTGGCAATGCCGTTGATCTTCATCGGCTCGGCGATCTGCTGGCCGATGACATAGCGCGGGTGCAGCGAGGAATAGGGGTCCTGGAACACCATCTGGACCACCTTGGCGAGTTGCTTCCGCGGCGTCTTCCGCACGTCGACACCGTCGACGCTGATGCTGCCGTTCCAGTTGGCGTTGAGCCCCATCACCGTGCGGAGAATCGTCGACTTGCCCGAGCCGGATTCTCCGACCAGCCCGAAACTCTCGCCCGGCTGCACCGAGAAGCTGGTGTCCCGGACGGCCAGCTTGCCGGAGAATTCGACGTTGAGGTGTTGGATACTGAGCATCAGGCGGCTCCTGCCCAGCTGGCGTCGCGGTTGAGCACCGGCAGCGGCTCCAGCGAGCCATCGATCTGCGGCAGGCAGGACAAGAGGCCCCGCGTGTAGGGATGGGTGGCTTCGCTGAGGCGGCTCGCCTCGATGCTTTCGACGATGCGGCCGGCATACATGACGATCACCCGGTCGCAGAATTTCGAGACGAGGTTCAGGTCGTGGCTGATGAAGATCAGCCCCATGCCGCGCCGCGTTACCAGCTCGTCGAGGATCGACAGCACCTGCGTGCGCACCGTCACGTCGAGCGCCGAGGTGGGTTCGTCGGCAATCAAGAGGTCTGGCTCGCGCACCACCATCATGCCGATCATCACGCGCTGCCCCATGCCGCCCGACAGTTCGTGCGGGTAGAGGTTGAACACCCGCTCCGGCTCGCGGATATGCACCGCCTCGAGGATGCCCAGCGCCTTCTTTCTGGCGTCGCCGCCCGAGATGCGGCGGTCGCCGATGCGGATCGCCTCGACGATCTGCTTGCCGATGGTCATCACCGGGTTCAGCGAGAATTTCGGATCCTGCAGGATCATCCCCATGCGGCCGCCACGCAGTGAGCGGCGAAGCTTCGGGCTGGTCGACTTGAGGTCGATGCCGTCGAACTGCATCTTGTCGACGCTGATGCGCGCATATGGCGGCAGCACGCCGAGCAGGGCACGTCCGGTGAGGCTCTTGCCCGACCCGCTCTCGCCGACAATGCCGAGCTTTTCGCGCCCCAGGCTGAGCGTCACCCCGCGGACCGCGTCATTGTAGCCGCCTTCGTCGTTGCGGAAGGCGACACGGAGGTTATCGATCTCGACGAGAGCACTCATTTGCGTTGCCTCAGGTGCGGATCGAGCAGGTCGCGCATGGCGTCACCCAGGAGGTTGAAGCCGAGCGACACGGTGAAGATCGCGATGCCGGGCACCGTCGCCACCCACCACTGGTCGAAGATGAATTTGCGGCCGGTGGAGATCATGGCGCCCCATTCGGGCAGCGGCGGTTGTGCCCCGAGCCCGATGAAGCCGAGGCCCGCGGCGGTGAGGATGATGCCCGCCATGTCGAAGGTCATGCGCACGATCACCGAACTCAGGCACATCGGGATGACGTGGAACACGATGATGCGGAACTCGCTGGCGCCGGCGAGCCGCACGGCGTTGACGTAGTCCGAGTTGCGCACCACCAGCGCCTCGGCACGCGCCAGCCGCGCATAGGGCGGCCAGGCGGTGAGCGTGATCGCGAGGGCCGCATTGGTGATGCCGGGCCCGAGCGCCGCGACGAACGCCAGCGCCAGCAGCAGCTTGGGGATGGCGAGGAACACGTCGGTGATGCGCATGAAGATCACGTCGACCCAGCCGCCCACCGTGCCGGAAACCGCGCCGATGATCAGCCCGATCGGCGCCGAGGTGACGATCACCAGCGCCACGATCAACAGCGTCAGCTGCGAGCCGTAGACGATCCGCGAGTAGATATCGCGGCCGAGCTCATCGGCGCCCAGCCAGTACGTGGCGCTCGGCGGAGCCAGCCGGTCGGCGAGGCTCGGCAGGTACGGATCGTGCGTCGCCAAGAGTGGTGCGAAGGCGGCGCACAGCAGCAGCAGCACGACGATGACCAGTCCGAGCACGCCCAGCGGGTTGCGCATGAAGCGGCGGGTGAAGACCTTGAACTCGGCCCAGCGGGCGGCGCGCACCGCGCGCTTCGGATCGTCGACGAGATCGGGGGTGACGCTCATTTGGCGAACTCCCGTGAGCGCGGATCGAGCGCGCGGTACAGCACGTCGCTCAGCATGTTGAGAAGGATGAACACCACCCCGACCAGCAGCGTGCCACCCAGCACGGCGTTCATGTCGGCGGCGAACAGCGAAGAATAGATGTAGTTGCCGATGCCCGGCCACGAGAAGATGGTCTCGATCAGCACCGAACCCTCGAGCAGCCCGCCATAGCTCAGCGCGATCACCGTCACCAGCGGGATCGCCGCGTTGCGCAGTGCGTGCCCGGCCACGGCGCGGAACTCGCTGGCGCCCTTCAGCCGGGCGGTCAGCACATACTCGCGGCTCAACTGGTCGAGCATCACCGAGCGCGTCATGCGCGAGATGTAGGCGAGGCTGTAATAGCCCAGCAGCATGGCCGGCAGGATCATGTGGCTGATGGCGTTGCCGAAGATTTCCCATTCGCCGGCCAGCGCCGAGTCAATGAGGATCGAGCCGGTGACCCGATCGACCACGCCCACGAAAAACACGTCGAGCTGGCCTGGGCCCGAGACCCAGCCGAGCAGGTAGTAGAAGACGAACAGCCCAACCAGGCCGAGCCAGAACACCGGCACCGAATAGCCGACGAGCCCGATGACTCGCAGCAGGTGGTCGGGCCATTTCTCATGCCAATAGGCCGAGGCGACGCCCATCGGCACGCCGAGTACGACGCCGATGATGAGCCCGATGGTGGAGAGCTCGAGCGTTGCGGGGAAAAAGTTGAGCAGGTCGGTCAGCACCGGCCGGGAGGTCGAGAACGAAGTGCCGAAATCACCGCGCAGCAGCTTGTTCAGATAGTCCCAGAACTGCGCCCACAGCGGCTTGTCGAGGCCGAGCTCGAGATAGACCTTCTGGTAGACTTCCGGCGTCGCTTTCTCACCGACGATCGACAGGACCGGATCGATCGGCAGCACGCGGCCGATGAAGAAGGTGAGGGCGGCGAGGCCGATGAGGGTGATTGCCACCGTGATCAGCCAGGAGCCGATATCGATGAACAGGCGGAGGGGGCGGTTCATTGGGTTGCCCCTTCAGATGACAGGCCGGCGCGGGAAGAGCTGATGTTCGCCAAGAGCGACTCCGAGCAGAACCGGAGGCCATTGGCCTCCGGTCCGGGATTGTAGGTTATTCCTTGCTCACGCCGCCATAGCGGTCGTCGGAGAAGGTGATGCCGAGCACCACGCCCTTGACGTTCGAGCGCATGGCAACCTTGCGGCTGTCCTGGAACATGAACACGAACGGCGAGGTGTCGGTGTGCAGCCGCTGGGCTTCGTCGTAGAGCGCCTTGCGCTTTTCGACGTCCTGCTCCTGCACGGCCTGGTTCACCAGCTCCGAAACCTTGCCCGAATCCCAGCCGAAGCGGTCGGCGAGGTTGCCCTTGGCGCCATCCGGATCGGACGCGTCATGGTTGCCGAACGCCTTGGCGTTGGAGTGCGGATCGGGATAATCCGGGCCCCACAGGCCGAACCAGATGTCGAGGTCGTGCGAGCGATAGCGATCGAGCCACGGGCCGCCATCGACGACCTGCAGGTCGAGATCGACGCCGATCTGGCTCAGCGTGGCCTGCACGGCCTGGGCGTAATCGGGATAGGGCGGCACGTTCCAGACCACCGTCGCCAGCTTGATCGGCGTCGCGACGCCGGACTCGGCGATCAGGGCCTTGGCCTTCTCGATGTTGAGCGAGTAGGGGTTGTAGTTGATGCCACCGCCCAGGAACCCGTCCGGGATCATGGTCTGGTGCACCTTGATGGTGCCCTTGCCGATGGTGTCGGCGATGCCCTGGTAATCGACGCCATACTTGATGGCTTCCACGACCTTGGGGTTGCTCAGCGCGGCGTTACGCATGTTGAGGCCGAAATAGTACATCGTCGAGGACACGCCCTCGAGGATCTGCACATCCGGGTTGGCCGACACGGCGCCGATATCGTCGGGGCCGAGCTTGTTGGCGATGTCGATGTCACCCTTCTCGAGCGCCAGGCGCTGCGTCGCCGATTCCGGCATGTGCTGCAGGAAGATGCGGTCGACGCCCGGTGCGGTGCCCCAGTAGTTCTCGTTGCGCGAGAGCAGGATCGAAACCTTCGGATCCCACTTGGTCAGCACATAGGGGCCCGAACCGGCCGAGTTGTCGGCCTTCAGCCAGGCATTGCCGTAGTCGTTGGCGCCGGCTTCGGTCTTGCCTTCATGCTGCTTGACGATGGTCGAGTCGACGATGCCGCCAGTATAGCCCGAAAGCACGTAGAGCACGAAGCTCGGGGCGTATTTCTGGTCGACGACGAGCTGCAGGGTCGAGGGGTCGATCGCCTTGATGTTCGCCTCGACGTTGTCCTTGTTCAGGCCGAACTGGGTGAGGATGAACGAGATACGGCTGTCGAGCAGGATGACGCGGCGCAGCGAGTATTCGGCGTCGGCGGCCGTCACCGGATTGCCCGAAGCGAACTTGGCGTTCGGGTTCATCTTGAAGGTGAAGGTCTTGCCGTCTTCCGACACCGACCAGCTTTCGGCGAGCACGCCGGTGATCTTGGTCGGGTCCTTGGGGTCGAAGCTGACCAGCGGCTGATAGATCTGCTGGCTGGCGAGCACGCCGCCCACTTCCGACACTTCGGCCGGATCGAGCGTGATGATGTCGTCGATCGCATCGGCGATGACGAGGGTATTCTTGGGCGTTTCGGCGATCGCTCCGGACGCGGTCATCACCGCGCCGACGGCGACCGCCATAAGCGTCTTGAACAAACGCATGACAGTCTCCCTGGTTGAAGTCTTTAGTCTCCGGCTGATGCGGCCGGTTGTCGTCGTAGGCGTCATCTCTCGCTAATTCCCTCGAAGGTGAAGGTCAGCGCAGCGATGGGTAGAAGGGTGTCGATCGCAGCGAGCGCCGCGGGCGTGAAGATGCCGGCATCGCCGAGCAGGGCCACCACGCCGCGTGTCTCGCCTGCTATCACGATCGGGAAGCACGAGCAGGCCCCATAACCCATGGTGACGAGCCCGGACGCCTCGTCGCCGAGGAAGGTCACCATGCCCGATATGTCGTCGCCGATCAGCGGCTTCTGGTCGCGCAGCATGCTGCGGTTCCAGAGGGAGTCATTGATCGGGTCGACGTTGCCGACCGGGAAGTCGGCCGGGTTCGAGGTGCCGATCCGGTGCGTCACGGTCTTGTCCGGCGCCACCGCGATGAAGGTCGCGGTGCGGACGCCCGGCACGGAGGTCAGCAGCTCCGACAGCACGGCGAAAACCTGGGCCGGTCCGGCGGCCAAAGCCGTGCCGAGCTCTTTCGCGATGACGGGGTCGATCACTGTCATTCGGGGAACAACTGCATGGTTCCGACCCACAGCTCGAGCGCCGTGCCGGTGCCGATATTGGTGCCGCGGTGCGGCCGGCGGCTGTCGAAATGCAGCGTATCGCCGGGGCCGAGACGGTATTCGACGCCATCGACCTCGTAGAGCATCTCGCCCGAGACGAGATAGACGAAATCCTCGCCCTCGTGACTCATCATCTCGGAGGCATGGCCGGGCGGCACGTGCGACAGACAGGCATTGAGCTTGGCATCGGGGAAGCCGCGCTCGAGGAATTCGTAGAAGCGCGAGGTGCCGCCGACCTTGTAGGTCTGGCGCTGGCCCGAGTGGCTCACCATGCTGTGCTGGCGTGCCGGCGCCGCCGACACGAACATGTCGACGCTGCTCTCCAGCGCCTTGGCCACGTTGTAGAGCGAAGCCAGCGACGGCGTGGAGATGCCGCGCTCGATCTGCGAGATGAAGCCGACGGTCAGCGACGCCTCTTCGGCCACCTGCTGCTGCGTCTTGCCCAGTTCCTTGCGGCGGTCGCGCAGGCGCTGCCCAAGGCTGGGGTCGATCGGGGTCGATTGCTCGACCGGATCGGAACGCTTTTCAAATTTCAAGACTGGCACGGGCGCCCTCGCGATTTTAGTGACACTAAAGTAGCGCGCGCCCGAGTCAATCCCACCCAAGAATCTGCCCGGCAGGTGATCGTATCGTTGGAAGCTAGCCCTGGCTCAGCTCCCACTCGATGGTACGGCGCAGCGCCTGCTCTTCGGGAACGATCTCACTGTAGCCCAGTTCGGCGCGAATACGAGCGGAATCCAATGTCAGCGGATAGCTGAGGTCGCTGCTGTCGGCGCGGTCGGCGAGCACGCCGCCGGTCCCGGCATCGACCAGCACGATTTCGCTGTCGACGCCCATCAGCGTCAGCACCGTTCGCGCCCAGTCCGCCTGCGTCCGCACGAACGGCTGCGCCACGTTGTAGACTCGGCCCTCGGCCTCGGGCAGCGTAGCGGCCAGCGCCAGCGCCTCAGCCACGTCGTCGATATAGGCATAGGAATTGAGCCAGCTCGCGCCGCGCCGGTCGAGCCGGAACGGTTCGCCCTTCCTGGCGCCCTTGATCGCCCAGGCAAAGCGATGCTGCTTGTCCTCGGGCCCGAAGATCATCGGCAGTCGCAGCACTGTGGCCTGCGGCGCTCCAGCGGCCATGGCGAACTCCTCGATCGGGATCTTGTCGTATTCCTCGAACAGGTCGTCCTCGATCCCCTTGGGCCGGCGCGAGTTCTGCCGATAGGGGTAGCGCAGGGTCCTTAGCGGCGAGTCTTCGGTGGCCGGTTCCGGCCGGATCGCCGGGCTTTCCTTCTTCAAGAGCCCGCCATAGTTGGAATAGACGTCGGTCGAACTTACCAGCACATAGCGTGCTCCGGCCTTGCCCGCCGCCTCGATCACCGGCTGCGTATTGCGCAGGCTGATGGTGAAGATGTCGATCACTGCGGTGACGCCGTTGTCCTTGAACAGCCTGGTCAGCGTCTCGCCGTCCATCCGGTCGGCCCGCTGGAACCGGACCCCATCAGGCAGCGCCACCTTGTGCTGGCCGCGCGCCACCACCAGCACATCGGCCCCGCGTTCCCTGAGCCGTTTCGCCGTGGCGGTACCGAGAAAGCCCGTCCCTCCGATGATTGCGATGGTCATGCCGCGACTCCTTTTTGCGAGAGAGGCGGGAGGGTGTTCGAGACGGCGGCGGGGAGCAAGGCGTAAGATTGCCGCTCCGGTTCACCACTTCGCCTTCACGCGGCAAGCCGAGGCAGCGTCAGTTCACCAGCCGCCCATGGTGGCGCAGCACCAGTCCGACGGCACCCATGCAGGCGCCGTTGTCGGAAAACTGGCTCGGACGAACGATGGTGCGGGCCATGTCGGGAACGTCCCCATGCTTGACCAGCGTGAAGCGTTCGAAACTTTCGGCCAGGGGTTTCATCAGGATGTCGCCGGCCATCGCCAGCCGACCGCTGACCACCACCAGCGTCGGGTTGAACACCGAGCCGATCAGTCCGAGCCCGTGTCCTCCCGCCTCGCCGGTGCGTGCGATCAGCCCGCGGCAGAGCTCGTCACCACCCAGCGCCAGATCAACGACGTCGGTCAACCGCAGCGAACGGCCGAAATGCCGCTGAGCCTCAGCCAGTGGTTCGCGGAAGCTGGCATAGACCTCGATGCAGCCGCGATTGCCGCAGCGACAGAGCGGGCCGTTGGGATCGAGTACCACGTGGCCGAACTCGCCGGCCCCGCCGGCAATACCGCGCAGCACCCGGCCGCCGGCGACAATGGCGCCACCGATCCCCAGGTCGAGTGTGTACACGACGAAATCGTCGTGCCCCCGCGCCGCCCCCCAGGTCATTTCGGCAATGGCCGAGCAATTGGATTCGTTGTCGCAGAAGATCGGCACATCGGGGAAGATCGGGCCAAACAGCTCGCGCATGTCCACCCCGGCCCAGGTCGGCATGCCACCGGCACGCAACACCGTGCCGGTCATCGGGTTCACCGGCCCGCCGACGGCGATGCCGACCCCAAGCAGGCCGTCCTGACGCTGCCACTGGCCTTCATAGGCCTCGGTAATCAACCGGCGCACGTGCTGGATGGCGGTCTGAGGCGAGTAGTCGATTTCGAGGTTGATGGTCTTGTCCGCCAACACGGTGTGCGCGACGTCGGCGAGGATCACCTGAATCTCGGTCGAACCGATCAGGATGCCGATGCAGGTGCCGGCGCGCGGATTGAGCGTCAGCGCCGTTGCCGGTCGGCCGACGCCGCCGCCGGATTCGCTGCCGATTTCCACAACCATCTGCGAGCGTCTGAGCTCGGTGAGGGCCGTTGAAACGGTCGACTTGGCGAGCCCGGTGAGCCGCGCAATCTGTGTTGCGCTCAGCGCGCCGCGCTCGCTCAGGGCGCGCACAATTCGCCCTGACGGCGTCGCTAAAGCACTGTCAGCAAGTAGAGATTTGAGCTCGATCCGGTCCACGCTCTCCCCTCCCCAAGCGCGTTGACAAGCCGAATAAGTTCACCATAGAACTAATACGACGGTGTGCAGGAGGATGTGCACCGCCGGGAGAAAAGCGCAAGTAGCCACAGGGGCCGGCAGGGAGAGCCGGGGTGGAAGCGGGCGCTTTCAAGGGAGAGAGAACATTATGACCTTCACGACCAAGGTCGCGGCTGCCGCGACCACGATGCTTGCTGCCGCGCTGCTTTCGGGCACCGCGATGGCTGCCCCCAAGGTGCTGATGCTGCACCAGTGGGCGTCCGGCAACGACGCTGCCTCGATCGCCAAGCTCGGTGAGATGTTCACCGCTGCCGGCGGCACCTGGGAGCAGACCGCCATTGCCGGTCACACCGCCAACACCCTCGCCAAGCTCCGCGCCGACGTCGTCGCCGGCAACGCTCCGGCTGCGGTGCAGCTGAAGGGCCCGGAAATCGCCGAGTGGAACGCCACCGGCGGCACCGCCGACATGGACGAGCTGGCCACTGCCGAAGGCTGGGACAAGGTTGTCGCCCCCGAGCTGCTGCCGGTGATGAAGCCGGAAGGCAAGTGGGTTGCGGCCCCGATGAATATCCACCGCATCAACTGGATCTGGGGCAACAAGGCCGCCATGGAAGGGGTCGGCGTGACTGAGCTGCCCAAGACCTGGGCCGACTTCAACGCCGCCTGCGAGAAGGCCATTGCCGGTGGCAAGATCTGCCTCGCGCACCTGAGCGCCGACTGGACCGACGCCACCACGTTCGAAAACATCGTCTACGGTCAGGATCTCGATCTCTACAAGAAGGCCTTCGTCGACGGCGACGTCGATGCGCTCCGTTCCGAAGGCATGATCAAGGCCTTCGACCAGATGCGCCTGATGGTTTCGAAGTACATGGATCCGGCGATCGCCGGCCGCGACTACGACACCGCCTCCAACATGATGGTCAACGGCGACGCGCTGTTCTTCATCATGGGCGACTGGGAACTGGGCACCATCAAGTCGGTCGGCAAGGAGCCGGGTGTCGACATCCTGTGCGGCCAGGCCCCGACCGATTGGGGCAAGCCGGGCTTCATCCTGAACTCGGACTCGGTGGTGTTCTTCAAGCAGAACGACCCCGACTACCAGGAAGGCCAGAAGCTGCTCGCCAGCCTGATCCTGTCGCCCGAGTTCCAGAAGGTGTTCAACATCACCAAGGGCTCGATTCCGGCCCGTCTCGACGTTGATCTGTCGGACGGTTTCAACACCTGCCAGCAGCAGAGCCAGGAAGCACTCAAGGCCTCGATCGCCGACGGCGCGCTGGTTCGCTCCATGGCGCACAACATGACCGTGCTCCAGAAGTACCGTGGCGCGATGATGGATACCATCACCGAGTTCGTGAACACGCCTGAGATGACCTCGGAAGAAGCGGCCAACATCATGGCCGACGCCGTCGAAGCTCAGATGTAACTGTCGTAAGGTTGGCCGGCCGCGTGCCTCATCGCATGCGGCCGGTTCCCTTGGCGGCCGTTTTGGAGGGCATTCCGTTGGCTATGGCAGGTCAGTCCGTTTCGACTGGCACGAGTACATGGGACCGCATCAAAAAGTGGACCCCCATCTTCATCATCGCGCCGTCTATCCTCGCATCTTTCATCTACGTCTTCGTCTTTGCCGGCTGGACGTTCTACATCTCGCTCAGCGACTCCACGTTGCTGCCGAGCTACGGTTTCAGGGGCTTTGAGAACTACGTCTCGCTCTGGACCAACCGACGCTGGAGCGTCGCCTACAGCAACCTGCTGTACTTCTCGGCCTTCTACGTCACCATCTCGATGGCCTTCGGCCTGCTGCTGGCCATCCTGATCGACCAGCGGATCCGCGCCGAGTCGTTCTGGCGCACGATCTTCCTCTACCCGCTCGCCGTCAGCTTCATCGCCACCGGTACGGTGTGGCAGTGGCTCTACAACCCCTCGAGCGGCATCCAGTTTCTGGTCAACTCGCTGGGCTGGACCGATTTCCAGTTCGCACTCACCACCGACCGCAAGAACGCCATCTGGGCGATCATCATCACCGGCATCTGGGGCTCTGCGGGCTTCTCGATGGCGCTGTTCCTCGCCGGCCTCCGTTCCGTCGATCCGGACATCATCAAGGCCGCGCAGATCGACGGGGCCAGCTGGTTCCGCACCTATCGCAAGGTGATCCTGCCCACCATCGGGCCCATCTTCATCGCGGTGGCGGTGGTGCTGCTGCAATTTGCCATCAAGACCTTCGATCTCGCCGTGGCGCTGACCAATTCCGGCCCGGGCATCTCGACCACCTTCCCCGCGACCTACGTCTACGACTTCATGTTCCAGCGTGGTGAAATCGGGCAGGGCGCTGCTGCGGCCATGATGGTGCTGGCGGCACTCGCGATCGTCCTCGTGCCCTATTCGCTCTATCTGGTCTGGCGCAAGCGTCGGGAGGCGAGCAATGGCTGACGCTGTCCTCGCCACCAACGCAGTCGAAGACAAGGAAGCCGCGATCGCGAGCCGTCGCCGCCTCGTCTCGCGTATCGTGATCTACGGGCTGCTGGCCCTGATCTCGATTTTCTACATCATCCCGCTGGCGGTGGTGATCCTCAACTCGTTCCGGACCAATGCCGAGATCGGCGCCAATGGCCTGATCTCGCTGCCCAACAGCTTCCGCCTCGATGCCTGGCCGCAAGCCTGGAACGACTTCTGCATCGGCGGCCAGTGCGAGGGCGTGGCGCGGTATTTCTGGAACTCGGTATCGATGGTGGTTCCTGCGACCATCATCTCGACCGCGCTCGGCGCCATCAACGGCTACATCCTCAGCAAGTGGAAGTTCCCCGGCTCCGAGATCGTCTTCGGCTGCATGCTGCTCGGCGTGTTCATGCCCGGCCAGATCGCGCTCCTGCCCTGGGCATTCCTGCTCGGTCAGCTTGGCCTTTCGAACTCGGTGTACGGGCTGGTGCTGGTGCACTGCATCCAGGGCCTCAGCTTCACCACCCTGTTCTTCCGCAACTACTACGTCTCGATCCCCGACGACCTGCTGAAGGCTGCCCGTATCGACGGCGCCGGCTTCTGGCGCATCTTCTGGAAGATCATCATCCCGCTGTCGCCGCCGATCATCATCGTGACGGTCATCTGGCAGTTCACCGGCATCTGGAACGAGTACCTGTTCGGCGTGGTGCTGAACTCGGGCTCCAACCAGCCCATCACCGCCGCCCTGGTCGCCCTGTCGATGAGCGGCACCACGGTGCGCACCTATGACGTGATGAGTGCTGCCGTGCTGATCGGCGCGCTGCCCCCACTCCTCGTCTACTTCTTCGGCGGCAAGTACTTCGTCCGCGGCCTTACCCAGGGAGCAATCAAGTAAATGGCATCCTTGACCATCAGGAACCTGCGTAAGAGCTTCGGCGTCGTCGAAGTGCTGAAGGGTGTCGACCTCGAGGCCAATACCGGCGAGTTCATCGCGCTGGTCGGCCCCTCGGGCTGCGGCAAATCCACCTTGCTCGCCATGATCGCCGGCCTCGAGACGGTAACGTCGGGCGAGATCTACATCGGCGATCGGCTGGTCAACTCGGTGCAGCCGAAAGACCGCGACATCGCCATGGTGTTCCAGTCCTACGCGCTCTACCCGACCATGTCGGTCAAGGAGAACATGGCTTTCGGCATGGAGAGCCGAGGCGTGCCCAGGGCCGAGCAGGAAAAGACCATCGCCCGCGTCGCGGCGCTGCTGCAGATCGAGCCGTTCCTGAAGCGCAAGCCCGGCCAGCTCTCGGGCGGTCAGCGCCAGCGCGTCGCCATGGGCCGCGCCCTGGTGCGCGACCCGGCGCTGTTCCTGTTCGACGAGCCGCTCAGCAACCTCGACGCCAAGCTCCGCGTCGACATGCGCACCGAGATCAAGAAGCTGCACCAGCGCATCGGCAAGACCACGATCTACGTCACCCACGACCAGGTCGAAGCCATGACGCTCGCCTCCCGCATCGCCGTGATGCATCTGGGCGAAGTTCAGCAGTTCGCCGATCCCGATACCGTCTACAACCGCCCGGCCAACACCTTCGTTGCCGGCTTCATGGGCTCGCCCTCGATGAACTTCATCGATGCCGAAATCACCTCGGCGGGTGGCGTGCCGGCGGTCAACTTCCCGCTCTCGGGCGGGGGCGTCGCCAGCCTGCCACTCTACAATGGTGTCGCCGACCGGGCGCAGAGCAAGAAGGTGATCCTGGGGATCCGGCCCGAGCACCTGAGCCGGCAGTCCCCCAGCAACAGCGGCAAGCAGGGCATTGCCACCATGTCGGCCCCCGTCGAAGTGGTGGAGCCGACCGGTGCCGAGACCATGGCGGTGCTGCGGTTCGGGGATCGCGAGGTGGTCGGTCGGTTCTCGCCGGACGAAGCGCCCAAGACTGGTGAAAACATGCCGCTCGCCGTCGACATGACTCGCGCCTGCCTGTTCGATCCGGCGACGACACGACTGATTTAGGGATCGCCTGAAATTTCCAAGTTCGCAAAATACCCCAGTCTCGAGGGGCGGGTGGTGTTCGTCACCGGCGGTGCCTCCGGCATCGGCGCCGATATCGTCCGGGCTTTCGCGGGGCAGGGGGCCAAGGTCGGCTTCGTCGATATTCTCGACGAGGACGGCCGGGCGGTTGCCGACGAGACCGGTGCACAGTTCATCAACTGCGACATCACTGATGTCACCGGGCTGAGAGCCGCTATCGACGTGATCAGGAACCGGCTCGGCAACATCACCGTGCTGGTCAACAACGCCGCCAACGACGATCGGCACGAGATCGACGACGTCACCGAGGAGTATTGGGACGCCTCGCTCGATCTCAACCTCCGGCCGCAGTTCTTCGCCGCCCAGGCGGTGCGCGAGCAGATGAAGGCCGAAGGCGGCGGCTCGATCATCAACTTCTCTTCGATCGCCTGGCGCGGCGGCGCCTCGAACATGCCGGTCTATGCCACCGCCAAATCGGCGATCATCGGGCTGACCCGCGCCCTCGGTCGCGGCTTCGGCGTCGACAACATCCGGGTCAATGCCATCGAGCCGGGCGCCGTGATCACCGAGCGGCAGAAGCGGCTGTGGTTCAAGGATCAGGCCTCGATCGACCATGTCGTTTCGCGCCAGACCATCCAGCAGGTGCTGCTCGGCGACGAGATCGCCCGCATGGTGCTGTTCCTCGCATCCGACGACAGTCGAATGATCACCAAGCAGTCGATTACTGTAGATGCTGGATTGCGCTAACTCTTACTGACTCGAAGGCGGTAACCCGATGAAACTCACGACCGGCCTCAACCCCTATGGGCTCACCTACTATCTCGGCCTGCAGGGCTCCGGCACCCCGCGCCACAATCCCAACGGCGTCGGTCTCGAGGGCTTCATCAAGCTGACCGAGGAGTTGGGCGGCAAGGCCATCGAGCTGTGGGATGGCTGGCTGAAGGACAAGTCCGATGCCGAGCTCGCCGCACTGAAACAGCGTCTCGACACACTGGGCTGGAAGCGCGTCGTGAGCTCCGGCCTGCAGCACGGCGACATGGACCAGTTGATCCGCTGCGCCACGGCGCTCGGCGCCCAGTACATCCGCGTCGCCATGACCCCGATCCTCTGCGGCGATCGCGCCGCGGTCGGCCAGAAATGGCATGATCTCGTCGCGTCGGTGCACGAAAAGCTCGAGGCCGCCGTGCCCAAGCTCACCGCCGCCGGCGTCGTGCTGCTGATCGAGAACCATCAGGATTTCACCAGCCGCGAACTGGTCAATTTCTGCGACGAATACGGCCCCAGCATTCGCATCGTCTTCGACATGGCCAACACGTTCCCGGTGGGCGAGTCGCCGCTCGATTTCACCCGGGTGATCGCGCCTTACGTGCGCCACTGCCACGTCAAGGATTACCGTGCGGTGATCGAGCCCGATGGCTTCCGCCTGGTGCGGTGCCCCTCGGGCGATGGCTGCGTGCCGCACAAGCAGATGTTCGACATCCTCGCCGAGCACAATGACGAGATGGTCGCCTGCATCGAGATCGGCGCGCTCGATGACCGGCATGTGAAGCTATATACGCCGGAGTGGTGGCACGGCTACGCGCCCAAACAGGCCGAGGATCTCGCCGCCTGCCTGCTCGCAGTGCAGAAGAACCGGTTCGAGCCGGGCGAGGAATGGCGCACCCCGTGGCAGCGCAACGCCGACCACGAATTGATCGACTATGAGCTTGGGCAGTACCGGAAAAGTGCCGCGAACCTCAAAGCGCTTGGACTTATGTGATTGGAGGCCGTTGTGGCAGGAAAAGATCTCTCGGGAAAAATCGCTTTCGTAACCGGCTCCGGCCGCGGCCTCGGCAGTGTCATGGCGCGCAAGCTCGCGGCGCGCGGCGCCGACGTCGTGGTGCATGACCTCACCTGGGATGCGCCCGCCAAGTACAACGAGGGCGACAATCTCGGCGTCATGATCAAGACCATCGAGGGTCTCGGCGTCCGCTCGATGGGGGTCACCGGCAATATCGGCGACCGCGATGCGGTCAACAACATGAAGAAGGAAATCGAGGAAAAGTTCGGGCCGGTCGAAATCCTGGTCAACTGCGCCGGTGGCGATATCGGCGCGGCCGGCGGCAAGCCGGTGCCCAACAACATCCTCGGCATCACCTATGACGACCTGATCACGCTGACCAACAACAACCTGATCGGCACCATGCTGGTGACCCAGGCCTTCGTGCCGCAGATGGTCGAGCGCCAGCACGGCATCGTCGTCAACATCGCCTCGGTCGCCGCCCATATCGGCGTTTCGGGCGGCGGCATCTACGCTACCCTGAAAGCCGCGGTGACCCACTATACCCGCTGCCTTGCCGACGAAGTGCGCGAGCATGGCGTGCGCGTCAACGTGGTGAGCCCGGGGCCGTCCAAGACCGCCCGCTTCCAGGCGACCCGCACGGTCGATCCGGACAAGATGAACTCCAACAAGGTCTCGATGGACCGCTACGCCGAACCCGAGGAAATCGCCGATGCGGTGGTGTTCCTCTGCTCGCCGGAAGCCAAGTTCATCCACGGCCAGCTGCTGCGCGTCGACGGCGGGCTGCAGCTTTACGCCGGCTGAGTGGCACGGCCACCGGCAGGACACTTGCCGCCGGTGGCCGTGGACCCCCACCCTTGATCCCTCCCCGCAAGGGGGAGGGAGACGAAAGGACCGCGATGCCAGTGTGGGGGTCGCCCTCCCCCTTGCGGGGAGGGGACAGGGGTGGGGGGCAGCCCGCGCCAGCCTGGAGACCGTCTCCCCTCACTTGCTCGCATAGGTTCGCGCCGCTAACGGTAGGCTCCCATCACCCGGAGCGTCCATGCCCACTCTCGGCCTTGCCATTGCTGCCATCGCGGCGCTCGTTTCGTTCTTCACCGCCTGGTTCATCATGCGTCGGGCCGGTAAGCTCGGGCTGATGCAGCAGCCGAACGATCGCTCCTCGCACGTCATGCCCACTCCGGGCGGTGGGGGCGTTGGCATCGTCGCCGGCGGCTCGGTCGCCGGGCTGTTGATGGCGCTGCTGCTGCCCTGGCTGGGCGTACCGGTGATCATGGCCGGCATCCTTCTCGCCTTCATCGGCTATTCCGACGACAAGCGCCCGATCGCCGCGCGCTGGCGGCTTGGGGCGCAGGTGCTGCTGATGGGCGCCATCGTGGCCGTGCTGCCGATCGACCAGCTCGGCCTGCCGGTGCCGGAGTCAGTGCTGCTGGTGATCCTCACCCTCGGCGGTGCGCTGTGGATCAACCTCTTCAACTTCATGGACGGCATCGACGGCCTCGCTGCCTCCGAGGCGATCTTCCTGCTCGTCGGGGCGGCGTTGCTTGCCTTCCTGTTCGAGCCGGGCATCGTCGATGATCCGCGGCTCTGGTGGATGCTCGGCCTTGCCGCCGCCTCGTTCGGCTTCCTGCTGCTCAACTGGCCGCCGGCAAGGATCTTCATGGGCGATGCCGGCAGCACCTATCTGGGGCTGATGACGGCCTTCTTTGCGCTCAGCACCATGCTCAGCTTCTGGCTGACCCCGTGGCAGTGGCTGATCCTTGCCGGGCTGTTCCTCGTCGACAGCCTCACCACGCTCGCTCGCCGCATGCTGCGTCGTGAGCGCTTCTGGGAGGGCCACAAGCGCCACGCTTACCAGGCGCTGCAGCGTCGGTTCGGCTCGCACCTCAAGGCGACGCTGCTTTATGTCGGGATCAACGTGATCGTGCTGCTGCCGCTGGCCTGGTTGGCCGGTGCCTATCGCGACTGGGGTTTTGCGATTGCCGCGTTCACCGTCGTGACGCTGGTGGCCGCAGCCTTGTGGGCCGGAGCCGGAGCCCCGCTAGAGCAAGAGGCTCAGGAAGAAGGCGCCGGCGCCCAGGATCGCCAGTGACGCCGCACTCGCTGCGAACAGCATGTTGCGCGCGTAATGGGCGTGGCGCGCCAGTTCGTGCCGGGTCATGGCGCGGACGTCAAAATGGTCGATTTCCTGGTCGAGCATGATGCGAGCCCCCTGAGCTGCAAGCGAAGGGTGCGCGCTTGCGCTGGGGTCAGCCAGCGCTTTGCAAAATCATGCTTAATTAGAGTCAAATGCCTTGTAGTTCGCCTCGGCTCGCGCAACCGTGTGGAACGCGGCGGTGCAACGCCATTGCAACGCCACGATTGGCGCGCTTCTGCCGCCGCCTTCGCACTGGAACACTCGCCTATGACGCTTCTGCGCAGCGGTCTTCTCCTCCTAGCTTCCCTGTCATTGCTGTCCGCCTGCACTTCGGTGGTCCCGCCGTCCAAGCCGCCGGGCAGCACCACGGCTGTTGCCCCGATCCAGCTGACCCAGGGCGGCATCATGGCGGCGATCAACGGCACCCGTGCCGCTGCCGGCAAGCCGCCGCTGCGCTACAACATCCAGCTCGAGAATGCCGCCCGTTCGCAGGCCAACCTGATGGCCGCCAAGGATACGCTGTCGCACGATCTCGGGGTCACCCTGCGCCAGCGCGTCACCGCCGCCGGTTATGATGGCGCGGTGGGCGAGAATGTTGCGGGCGGGCAATCGACGCTCGACCAGGCGATCAGCGGTTGGCTCGCGTCACCTGCGCATCGCGACACGCTGCTCTCCACCAAGTTCCAGGAATTCGGGCTGGCAGTCGCGACCGTCCCGGCCAACCGCACCAGCAAATACCGCACATACTGGGCGTTCATTGCCGGCGGGCCGTTCGAGGCCTGGCGATAGTTACGCACCGCCGGTGACAAAGCCGACCCCCACCCTTGATCCCTCCCCGCAAGGGGGAGGGAGACGACAAACCGAGATGTCAGTGTGAGGGTCTCCCTCCCCCTTGCGGGGAGGGGACAGGGGTGGGGGGCCGCACGCGCCGGCTGTTCGGTTCAGGAACTGCTCAGCGTCCGCCGCACCGCGTCGCGCCAGCCCTTCAGCTTCCGTGTCCGCTCGCCCTCGTCCATGCGCGGCGCAAACTGCCGGTCGAGGGCCCAGCGCTCGGCAAAGCCCTTCTGGTCCGGCCATACTCCGGCCTTCCAGCCTGCGAGCCACGCGGCGCCGAGGGCAGTGGTCTCGAGGATGGTCGGGCGGTCCACCGGCGTGTTCAGGATATCGGCGAGGAACTGCATGGTGAAATCCGAGGCGACCATGCCGCCATCGACCCGCAGCACCGTATCGTGTGCACCCTTCCAGTCCTTGCGCATGGCGTCGATCAGGTCGCGCGTCTGGTAGCTGACCGATTCGAGCGCCGCCCGCGCCAGCTCTGCCGGCCCGGTATTGCGGGTCAGCCCGGTGAGCGAGCCGCGTGCCGCCGAATCCCACCACGGTGCACCCAGCCCGACAAACGCCGGTACGAGGTAGACGTTCTGCGTCGGGTCGGCTTTGGCCGCCAGCGCCCCGGCATCGCCGCTCTTTTCGAAGATCTTTAGCATGTCGCGCATCCACTGCACCGATGCTCCGGCGATGAAGATGGCGCCTTCGAGCGCGTAGGTGGTCTCGCCGTTGAGCCGATAGGCGATGGTGGTCAGCAGCCGGTTCTTCGAGCGCACCATGTCGGTGCCGGTGTTCAGCAGGGCAAAACAGCCGGTGCCATAGGTCGATTTCAGCATGCCGGGGGCGAAGCAGGCCTGCCCGATGGTTGCTGCCTGCTGGTCGCCGGCGGCGCCGTAGATCGGCAGCGCCACGCCGAACACTTCGGGGTCGGTCATGCCGAAATCGTCGGCATTGTCCTTCACCTCCGGCAGCATGGCACGCGGGATGCGGAACAGCTGCAGCAGGTCATCGTCCCAGGCGCCGGTCTTGATGTTGAGCAGCAGCGTGCGGCTGGCATTGGTGATGTCGGTGACATGGCTGGCGCCGCCGGTCAGCCGCCAGATCAGGTAGCTGTCGACCGTGCCGAAGGCGAGTTCACCCTTTTCCGCCCGCTTGCGGGCGCCCGGCACGTTGTCGAGGATCCAGGCGAGCTTGGTAGCGGTGAAATACGGGTCGAGCAGCAGCCCGGTCTTCTTGCTAACCAGCTTCTCGTGCCCGGCCTTCTTCAGCTTCTCGCAGAGTTTTGCGGTGCGCCGGTCCTGCCAGACGATGGCATTGTGGATCGCCTTGCCGGTCTTCCGATCCCAGACGATGGTGGTCTCGCGCTGGTTGGTGATGCCGATCGCCGCGATCTCGCTGGCCTTGATGCCGGCCTTCTTGATTGCCGTCTTGGCGCTCCACAAGGCGGTCGCCCAGATTTCCTCCGGCACGTGCTCGACCCAACCGTCCTGGGGAAAATGCTGGGTGAACTCCATCTTGCCGAGCCCGGCGATCTTCTGGTGCTCGTCGAAGACGATCGCCCGGCTGGACGTGGTGCCCTGGTCGATCGCGAGGATGTTGCCGCTCATTGTCTCTTCCCCATTTCAGCGAGGCGTTCGGCCATGTACCTGGCCAGTTCCGCCTTCTCGTTGCCGTTGAATTTCAGCCCCTGCTTGGACCGCCGCCACAGCACGTCGTCGGCGGTCCGGGCCCATTCCCGGTCCATCAGGTAATCCACCTCGCGCGCGTAGAGCGTGGTGCCGAAATGCTCGCCGAGTTCGGCAGTGCTGGTTGCATCGCCCAGCACCTCGGCCGCCAGCGTGCCATAAGCCCGCACCAGCCGGCGGAGGAACGCCGGATCGAGGTTTGCCTTCTTCGCCGCGAGCTTGCGCACCTCGGCATCGAACGCGGTCGGCGGAAAATCGCCGCCCGGAAGATGCGCGCCCTTCGTCCAGCGCGGCCCCTTCCGGCCGATCAAGCCGTCGATCTTGTCGACCACCTGCTCACTGAGCCGCCGATGCGTCGTCAGCTTGCCACCGAAGATGTTGATCAGCGGCCCGTTGCCGGCTTCGCCTTCGGTCTTCAGCACGTAGTCGCGGGTCGCTTCCTGGGCGGCGCTGGCGCCATCATCGAACAACGGCCGTACCCCGGCATAGGTCCAGACGATGTCGGCCCGCGTCACCGGCTTGACGAAATACTCGCTCGCCGCGGCGCAGAGATAATCGGTCTCTTCGTCGCTGATCCTCACCCCGGTCGGGTCACCCTCGAAATCCATGTCGGTGGTGCCGATCAGCGTGTAGTCGCCTTCGTAGGGAATGGCGAAGAAGATGCGGCCATCGGCGTTCTGGAAGAAGTAGCAGCGGTCGTGGTCGAACAGCTTTCTCACCACGATATGGCTGCCCTTGACCAGCCGCACATGGTGCGCCTCGTTCCGCCCGACCGTCTCGCGGATCACCGTGTCGACCCATGGTCCACCGGCATTGACCAGCAAGCGCGCCGACACCGTCTCGGTGCCTGTCGGGCCGGCCAGTTCGATCCGCCACAGACCGCCTTCGCGCCGGGCCGAGGTCACCTTGGTCTCGGTCACCACCCGGGCGCCCCTGTTCGCCGCATCACGGGCGTTGAGTGCCACCAGCCGCGCATCGTCCACCCAGCCGTCCGAATACTCGAACGCCACCTTGTGCCCCGGCTTCAGCGGTCGGCCCGCCGGATCCTTGCTGAGGTCCAGCGTCCTGGTCCCCGGCAGCAGCTTCCGTCCACCCAGGTGATCGTAGACGAACAGCCCCAGCCGCAGCAGCCAGGCCGGCCTGAGGTTCTTCTCGTAGGGCAGCACAAAGCGCAGCGGCCAGATGATGTGCGGTGCCGAGGCCCACAGCACTTCACGCTCCGCCAGCGACTCGTGCACCAGCCGGAACTCGTAGTGCTCGAGATAGCGCAGCCCGCCATGCACCAGCTTGGTCGCCGCCGACGAGGTGCCTGAGGCCAGATCGTGCATCTCGGCCAGCATGACCGAATGCCCGCGGCCCACCGCATCGCGGGCGATGCCGGTGCCGTTCACCCCGCCGCCGATGACGAATACGTCGAACGCTTCTGCTGCGTCGCTCATCTTGGGGGCATTCCCTGGTTTGCAATGTGGAGTTCGACGCCGGTCGCTGCGCAGAGCGCGGCGATGGCAGGGGAGGGGGGCTGGTCGGTGACGAAGACATCGAGCTGTTCGAGATGGCCGATCCGTACCGGCGCGGTGCGCTCGAACTTCATCGCGTCGGCCACCAGAATGGTCTTGCGCGCCGTCTCGATGATGGCTTGCGCCACCTTCACTTCGCGAAAGTCGAAATCCAGCAACGTGCCGTCGGCGTCGATCGCCGAAGCGCCGATCACCGCGTAGTCGACCCGGAACTGCCGGATGAAATCCACTGCCGCCTCGCCCACCACGCCGCCATCGGCATGCCGCACCACGCCGCCGGCGATCACCACTTCGGCGCTTGGCACCTCGCGCAGAATATTGGCGGCATTGATGTTATTGGTCACCACCATCAAGCCCGTATGACGGCGCAGCGCCATCGCCACCTGCTCGGTGGTCGTACCGATATTGAGGATCAGCGAGGACTCGTCGGGGATCATTGCCGCTGCGGCAAGCCCGATCCGCCGTTTGCTTTCCGCCGCCAGCATGCGCCGCGCCTCATAGGCATAGTTCGAAACGCCGGAGGGGTAGGCGGCGCCACCATGCAGCCGGTTGAGGAGCTTGCGGTCGCAGAGGTCGTTGAGATCCTTGCGGATGGTCTGCGGCGTCACCGCGAACTGCAGCGCCAACGCCTCGACATCCACCCGCCCGTGCTGCCGGGCCAGCGCCATGATGTCGTCCTGCCGCTCGGTCAGCGCGTCCAATAAGTCCCCCTGGATATGGGTTCATCTATACGCGGATCAGGTTCGTTTCGATAGCGAAATGTTCGATTTGGTTTCGTTATTAATGCCGACTGAAACAGACGGCCCCCTCCCATCCTCCCCCATGAAGGGGGAGGTGCCGCGCCGGTGCGTTTGGCACGATCGAAGACCGAGCCTCGACTCTTCACCTCCCCCATCATGGGGGAGGCCGGGAGGGGGCCGTCTCTCTCAGTCAGGTCATTGACCCCTGACGCATGAGCGTGCACTAGGGGCATACTCCTCCTGACCGGCCGACCATGCTCGCCATTTTCAACGTCATCCTGCCGGTCTTTGCCATTCTGGCCCTGGGCTATGGCGCGGTGCGGCTGCGGCTGTTTCCGTCCGAGGGGGTGCGCGGGCTGGTGGTGTTCGTGAACAACTTCGCCACCCCATGCCTATTGTTCAACGCCATGCTGAACACCGATTTCGCGACGACGTTCAACTGGAGCGTCATCGTGCCGTTCTATGTCGGCGCGGTCGTGGTGTTCATCATCGGCATCATCGTCTCCGGCCGGCTGTTCCGCGACAAGCCGGGCGAGGCGGTTGCCTCGGGCTTCTCAGCCACCTTCACCAATACCGTGCTGGTCGGCATTCCCGTGGTGCAGCGGGCCTATGGCAATGAAGCGCTGGCCACCGCCTTCTCGATCATAGCCTTTCATGCCCCGGTGCTGATCACCGCCGGCATGATCACCATGGAGCTGCTGCGCCGCGATGGCGCGCCGCTGCACAAGACGCTCGGCGTGGCGCTGATGCGGGTCGTCGCCAACCCGCTGCTCTGGGGCATCGCGGCTGGCGCCGCGGCCAACCTGATGCACGTCAAGCTGGTCGAGCCGGCCGAGGCCTTCATCGCCATGATGGCTGCCGCCGTCACGCCTGCGGCTTTGTTCGGCCTGGGCGGTGCGCTGAACGACTACAAGCTTTCTGAAAGCTGGGGCCAGTCGCTCACCATGTCGCTGCTGAAGCTGCTGCTGCAGCCGGCCATCGCCTGGGTGATCATGGTGCCGATCCTCCATATCGATCACGACCTTGCCCGCTACGGCGTGCTGCTCGCCGCCATGCCGGCCGGAATCAACGTCTATGTCTTCGCCACCTACTACAACCGCTCCGTCCACATAGCCGCCAACACCATCCTGATCTCGACGGTGCTGAGCGTGCTGACGGTGAGCGGCTGGTTGTACGTGCTGGGGTTGTAGCGACTACTCGTCAGAGTGCGCTGCTGCGTCCGACACAACCTCGCGGCTGACGTGCATGAAGGTGATCTCGAACGGGGCGGTAACTGCACCGGCGTCTATCTCACCCGCATCAACCTCTCGCCTCAGCTTCGCCTGACTGATCCTCGAGACGATCTGACCCAAGCCATCTTCGAAGCTCACATGCGGCGTTCGATGATTATCGTCAGCGTCAAATGACGAGAACAGCATGCCTACATGCGTCTCGTAGAGCTCGTTGGGGTCCGCTTCGAGGACGCGATTAAGGTCGGCGACGAGCTGCTTCATGGCGAGGCGGGTCATATAGACCGTGACGCCATCGGCATTCACTCTGATCGCGACCTCGTCTGTGGCTGGTTCGACACGCCGCGCATCCAAGACTTACTGCGCCGCCTCGACGCTCATGGTCAGCACTTGCGGCTCCCCGGCGACCGGGATCGAGCGGACCGGCATGGTCGAGGTGGCATCGAGCCCGACAGCGACTCGAACATGCCCGTCCGTGGGGCAGAGCAGCAGCATCGCGTCGAACCCGATCCAGCCCAGCCCATCGTCCCAGGCCTCGGCCCAGGCATGCAGCGCCGGCTGCTCGCTGTCGCTGCCATTGAGGTATCCCGTGACGTAGCGCGCCGGGATTTCCAGGGCCCGCGCCGCGCCGATGAAGGCATGCGCATAGTCGCTGGCCGGCGCATGCACGCCGCTGCTCTGCGATTGGCTCTGTCGGTCCTGGGTCTGCGTCTGTTCCTCGCCGCCGATCACTTCGGCCACCCGAGCCATCAGCGCATGCAGCAGCGCGATGCGGTCCTGCCCGGTTTTCGGTGCGGTGCGGAACTTCGAGGTAATGCTCCCCGCCGCCTTGGTGGCGGCGGTCGGGCGGCGGTAGAGCGCCGGCGGGATATCGCCCGGCACCCGGCCGATCACCCCATTGCGGTCGATGGTCTCGACAATTCCGGCGACGGTGATCGGTAGTTCCGGCTCGGGCCTGATCTGGCTCACCAGCTGCGCCCGGTTGCCGAATGCATCGATGAAGCTTGCCGCCCGGTCCATTCCCGGCATCTCGATCGACCATTCGTGCACCGTCTGCGTCGGCCCGGTCAGCGGGGTCAGCAGCACGTGTTGTACGCCGCGGGCGACGCCAGGACCCAGCGCCAGGCTCATCGAATGTCGGATAGCGATCTTCATCAGTAGAAATTGTAGCTTTCGGCGAGGGCGTCCGTCATGCGGTTGTTGCGGTCGATGAACTCGGTCAGGAATTCGTGCAGACCGTGCTCGAAGATCTTGTCGACGCTCGCATCCATCACCAGCGCCGTCACCGCATCGGCGGCGTCGTGCCCGGCAGTGCGCTCGCCATAGATCTCCTCGAGCATGTCGATGGTGCGGTTGATCCACTGCACGCAGAAGATCAGCGAGCGCGGCATTTCCGGCCGCAGGATCAGGTAGTCGGCGATGTTCCAGGCCTTGTAGCGGTCGTGGTAGACATGCCGGTAGCTGCGATGCGCCGAAGCGGCGCGCAGGATCATCGTCCATTGCTGGATGTCGACGTCCCCGCCCACCATCGTGGCGCGCGGCAGCAGCACGTAATACTTCATGTCGAGGATGCGCGCCGTATTGTCGGCCCGCTCGACGAAGTTGCCGATCTGGCTGAAGGCGTAGCCGGCATCGCGCAGGAACGTCGAGAGCAGGGCGCCACGATAGCGGTGGCTGACCTGCTTCACCCAGAACAGCAGTTCCTGAAGCTTGGCGCCCGAGATATCCCGCGGCCGGATGGCGGAGAACTCGAGCCAGGCCGCGTTGATCGATTCCCACATTTCGGTGGTGAGCGCCGTGCGCACCGAACGCGCGTTGGTGCGCGCCGCGAGCAGGCACGACTTCACCGAGGAATAGTTCTCCTCGTCGAACAGCATGTAATGCGCGACGCTCTGGACGTCGGCCTGCTTGTGCTTGAGGTTGAACCCCTCGTCGGCCTCGGCCGCCTGCAGCATCGAGACGAGGTGCTCGGAGGCGCCACCCTCGCGGCGCGAGGTGAGGCTCATGCGATAGCCCACCTCGAACATCCGGGCGACGTTTTCGGCCCGCTCGATGTAGCGGCTGAGCCAGAACAGGTTCTGGGCGGTTCTACCGAGCATGGTGCACCTCGTGGGCCGGTGCGTGGGGCTCCCCCCCCACAAGGGGGGAGGTGAAAGGTCGAGGCTGTCGCGCGATCGTGCCAAGTGAACGGGTGGGCACCTCCCCCCTTGTGGGGGAGGTTGGGAGGGGGGAGGGCAACACGCTCTGTCTCATCCTCAATCCTCCAGCACCCAGGTATCCTTGGTGCCGCCGCCCTGCGACGAGTTCACCACCAGCGAGCCCTTCTTCAGCGCCACGCGCGTCAGCCCCCCGGGCGTGATCCGGATGTCGTCGCCACAGAGCACATACGGCCTGAGGTCGACGTGCCGCGGCGCAATCCCCTTGTCGACGAAGGTCGGGCAGGTCGAGAGCGCCAGCGTCGGCTGCACGATGTAGTTGTCGGGGCGGGCGAGGATCTTCTTTCGGAACTCCTCGCGCATCGCTTTGGTCGAGGCCGGTCCTACCAGCATGCCGTAGCCGCCCGAGCCGTGCACTTCCTTGACCACCAGCTCCTCGAGATGCTCGAGCACATAGGCTCGCTCATCGTCATTGGTGCAGTTGTAGGTGGGGACGTTTTTGAGCAGCGCCTTCTCGCCGAGATAGAACTCGATGATCTCGGGCACGTAGACATAGACCGCCTTGTCGTCGGCGATGCCGGTGCCCGGCGCATTGACCAGCGTGACGTTGCCGGCGCGATAGGCATCGAACAGCCCCGGCACGCCCAGCATCGAATCCGGCCGGAAGGTCAGCGGGTCGAGGAAATCGTCGTCGATGCGGCGGTAGATCACGTCGACCCGCTCGGGGCCCTTGGTGGTCCGCATGTAGACTTTGCCGCCATCGACGAACAGGTCCTGTCCCTCGCAGAGCTCGGCCCCCATCTGGTCGGCGAGGAACGAGTGCTCGAAATAGGCTGAGTTGTAAATGCCCGGAGTCAGCACCACGAGGTTGGGCGAGCCGTGCACGCCACCCGGCGCCACGCTCTCCATCGTCCGCCGCAGCGTTTCGGGATAGGTCTCGACCGGCGCCACCTTGTAGCGCTGGAACAGTTCGGGCGCGAGCTGCAGCATCGCCTCGCGGTTCTCGAGCATATAGCTGACGCCCGAGGGGGTGCGCAGGTTGTCTTCGAGCACGTAGAAATCGTCCGGCCCGGTGCGGACGATGTCGACGCCGATGATATGTGAGTAGACCCCGCGCGCCGGATCGAGCCCCATCATTTCCGGACAAAATGCCGAGTTGTTGAGGATCAGCTTTTCCGGCACCCGCCCGGCCTTCAGGATCTCCTGCCGGTGGTAGATGTCGTAGAGAAAGGCGTTGAGCGCCCGTACGCGCTGCTCGATGCCCTTCGAAAGCCGCCGCCACTCCATCGCCGAGATGATGCGCGGGATGATGTCGAAGGGAATGAGCTTTTCGGTGCCTTCATTGCTGCCGTAGACGGCGAAGGTGATGCCGAGGCGTCGGAACAAGGCTTCGGCGTCAGCCGACATCAGACCCAGGGCTTGTGGAGGCTGCTCTTTCAGCCACTCTTCCAGGATGTGGTAGGGCGCGCGGACAGAGGCATCCGCATTGGTCATTTCGTCAAACGGCGTTGCGGACATCAACTCCCAAGGGCTTACGGCCTATCCCACTCGATTTGCATTGGTACACGTTTACTTGGGGGCGACAAGCCGGGTTCGGCGTGAATGTCTCGCATCCGTCGAGAGCACCGCACCCCCACCAACGTCGCCTTCACCCTCGCGCAAAACTGCCATACAACCTTGCGCCGAAAAGGGATGGGACCAATGCCGGAAGAGATTCTCCAGACTCACAAGCTGCTCGATCGCTGCGAGAAGGCGCTCGCCGAACGCTACACCGTGCACAAGCTGCACGAGGCGGCCGATAAGGAAGCGCTGATCAAATCGGTGGCCGGCAAGGTCCGCGCCATCGCCGGCGGCAATGTCGACGGCGCCCTGATGGACAAGCTCCCCAAGCTCGAGATCATCGCCAATTTCGGCGTCGGCTACGACTCGATCGATACCAGGGCGGCCAAGGCGCGGAACATCCGCGTCACCAACACGCCCAACGTGCTCAACGATGCGGTGGCCGAACTGACATTGGGCCTGATGATCGGGCTCGCCCGCCGCATCCCGCAGGGCGATCAGTTCGTGCGCCAGGGCAAGTGGCCGACGGCGAGCTTCCCGCTGCTCACCGAGCTCAACGGCAAGACCGTCGGCATCCTGGGCCTCGGCCGCATCGGCAAGGAAATCGCCACCCGCTGCCAGGCGATGAAGATGCGCGTCGTCTATCACGGCCGCACGCGCCAGCATGACGAGCCCTACATCTTCTACGACAAGCTGATCGACATGGCCCGCGACAGCGACTGGCTGGTGATCATTGCTCCAGGCGGCAAGGGGACCGAGAAGATCGTCTCGCGTGAGGTGCTCGAAGCGCTTGGCCCCGAGGGGTTCATCGTCAACGTCGCGCGGGGCACGCTGATCGACGAGGCGGCAATGCTGGAACTGCTGCAGAGCAAGAAACTCGGCGGCGCGGCGCTCGACGTGTTCGAGAAAGAGCCGCAGGTGCCCGAAGGCTTCTTCGCGCTCGACAACGTCGTACTGTCGCCGCACCAGGGCAGCGCCACGCATCAGACACGCAACAAAATGGGTGATCTGGTCGTTGCCAATATCGTCGCGCATTTCGCCGGCGAACCGCTCCTGAGCGCGGTGGTCTGATCATGCTGATCGATCTCAGAGGTAAAGTTGCCATCGTCACCGGCGCCGGCCGCGGCATCGGCCGCGCCATTGCGCGGACCCTCGCCACGGAAGGCGTCACCGTTGCCATCATCGACTTCCGTCAGGATTTGCTCGATGACGCCGCGGTGGAATGGACCGAGACCGGCTGGCCCGGCATGCGCATTCTCTGCGATGTCCGCGAAGCGGCGCAGGTCAATGCGGCGGTGAGCGCCGTCGACGCGGCCTTCGGTCGGGTCGATATCCTCGTCAACAATGCCGGCGTTGCCAGCGGCGCACGGGTCGACAAGCTCGCCGAAGCAGTCTGGGACGCCAATTTCGACACCAATACCAAGGGCACTTTCCTGATGTGCCAGGCGGTGGCGCCGATCATGCAGCGCCAGGCGTCCGGGCGCATCCTCAATGCAGCCTCGTTCGCCGCCATCATTCCCTCGATCGGTGGCGCCGCCTATGCGTCGAGCAAGTCGGCGGTGGTGCAATTCTCGCGCGTGCTGGCCGGTGAACTCGGCCCATTCAACGTGACGGTCAATTCCTACTCGCCGGGCATGGTCCCCACCGAGATGAACGGCTTCGCCAAATTGCCCGATGCTCGGCAGCAGCGCCTGCTCGACACCCTGACGCTCCGTCAGTGGGGCAATCCCGAGGACGTCGCCAACCTCATCTGCTTCCTCGCCTCCGACCAGGCCCACTACATCACCGGCGCCTCGATCGATTGCTCCGGCGGCAAGTACGCGACCCAGTTTCCCTCTGCGGCCTACGAGAGCTGAGGGCAGGGGGCTCTTCCGCGGCGGAGCCTCGCAAGCGCGTTGACCTCGGCGGCCGAGGGGTATTTGCTGGTTGTGAGATTTCCGTCGGAGGTTAGCCCCAATGGAAATAGTCGCTTTGCTGAAGCAGATGCCACTGTTCCGCGCGATGGACGATGCGGACCTCGAGGAACTGATCCCGTCGACGCGTGTCGAGATCTACGAGCCGGGGCGGGTCATCCTGCGGGAGGGGCGCGTCGGCGCTGCCTTCTTCCTGATCGTTTCTGGCGAGGTTGAGGTCATCAAGGCGCTGGGCAAACCCGAGGAAAAGATCGTCAACCGGCTGGGTGCCGGGGACTTCTTCGGCGAGATCGCCAACATGAAGCACACCACCCGGGTGGCGAGCGTGCGGGCGGTCGCCGAGACGAAGTGCCTGATGATCCAGCGCCTGCACCTCGATTCCTACATCGAGCGATTTCCCACCGTCCTTGCCATGGTCGACCAGGCAGTTGCGGCTCGCGGAGACTGACCCTAACCCCGCACCCGACGCGCGTAGTCCGACGGCGCTCGCCCGACGATGCGGCGGAACTCATTGCTGAAATGCGCCTGGTCGGCATACCCCAGCTCGTGCGCCACTGCTGTCCAGTTCGGCGCCGAGTCGGCCGTGGCGCGGCCCGCCGCCTCGACCAGCCGGTACAGTCGGATCACCCATTTCGGCCCCACCCCGACATAGTGCTGGAACAGATGCTGCAGTGTCCGTTCATTGACTGCGGCCCGGCGTGCGAGTGCCGCGACGCTGACGATCTCCCGATCGGTCCGCGCCAGTTCGACGATCCGGGCAGCGAGCTCAGTATTGGGGTCCGCCTGAGGCAGCCCGCGGCCTAGCAGCATTGCCTCGGCAGTCGCGATCGACTGCTGCCGATCGGGCGCCTCCAGCAACTCGCGCCGGGCCTGGTCCGTTGCCTCTGGAAACACCGCCGTTGCATCAAGGGTCCGATCCATCAGCTCGGCGACCGCCCGCCCATAGAACGGTCGAAACCCGCCCGGTCGGAACATCACGCCGAACACGGCGCCGCGGCCCTTCACTTCATAGTCGTAACGGCCTGTCGTCACCCCGGTGATCCAGCCGCGTTCGCGGGTGAAGGCGAGGTTGAGGTTGGGGTGCGGCAGCACCTCGGCGGGGTACGATACGCCCTCCGGCAAGGACCAACTGACCACCCAGTAGTGCTCGACGAACGGCGCCAGCGCCGGCGAAGGTCGATAGCGGTTGAGCGCATAGCTGCGCGCCGAACCGGCCGGGTCGAGGATACCGGCGAAATCGTCCTGCTTTTCCTCGAATGGCGTTGCGGGTTTTTGCAAGCGCGTCTCCCGGCCTCGTCCCTAGGCTCGCCCGACCATCAACCAGGGAAACCTAACATGTCCGCAACTTTCACGGCCACCACCCGCCTCGATCTGCCCGCGCCACCCGCCCGCGTCTGGGCCGCCCTCACCGACCCGGCGATGGTCAGGCAATACATGTTCGGCGCAGAACTCACTGGCGCCTGGGTCAAGGGCGGCACCGTCACCTATCGCGGCGAGTGGGACGGCGCGCCGTTCGAGGACAAGGGCGAAATCGTCGAGATCGATCCGCCGCGCCTGCTCAAGGTGAACTACTACAGCGCCATGGGCGGCCAGCCCGATACCCCGGAAAACCGGCAGCTCATCACCTATGAGTTGACCCCGACGGGGGCGGGGACGCGGCTCACCGTTTCGCAGGCTGGCAACCCTTCGCAGGAGGCGGCGACAGCTGCAGAGGGCAACTGGGCGATGACGCTGGATGCGCTGAGGGCGCTGTTGGCGTAACTCGGATCCGGCGCTGGCTGACCCCCGCCCCTGTCCCCTCCCCCTGAAAAAGGGGGAGGGAGACGATCGCCTCGATGTCAGTATGAGGGTCTCCCTCCCCATGTTTTAGGGGGAGGGGACAGGGGGGCAGCCCGCGCCGGCCGTCCAGTTACCCCGCACCCACTACCGCCAGACCGCCAGCAGAGCCCCCATCAGCACCAGCGCGATCAGGTTGTTGCCCAGGTTGATGGCGATCAGCTTCAGCGGGCGGTTCTCATAGCCCCATAGCGAGATCATCAGTGTCGCCATGAACCCGAGCCAGTTGAGCGCGCCGACTGCCGCGCCGGTAAAGATGTCGGTTGCGCCGGCATAGGTCACCGCATGCAGCAGGATGAACGCCATGACGAGCGACGCGAGCACGTCGATGACGAGGGCCTTGCCCATACCGGCCCGCATCGTTTCCGGCGTCACGCCGGTCAGCGCCTGCCATGGCTTCAGCAGCACGGGTGGAGAATACCACAGGAAGCCCACCGCCATGCGGATGATGGCCGCGACGATCACCGCCAGCCAGTTGATTGGAATCTGCTGCATCTTCGGTCCCCCGGAGCGCCCCTCGCGCTCGGGATAAATTCTACCGCCGAAGCAAACTGCGCCGCAATCGAGGCGGAACCCCTATGCCGTCAAAGCGATTGCCTTTCCGGCGGCCCCTCGCGACACTGCAGGATACGAAACGGCGGAGACTTCGATGACGGATTGGTGGCGCGGCGCGGTGATCTATCAGGTCTATCCGCGCTCGTTTCAGGACAGCAATGGCGATGGCATCGGCGACCTGCCCGGCATCATGCGCCGGCTCGATCACATCGCCAGCCTCGGCGTCGATTGCATCTGGCTGAGCCCGATCAATCAGTCCCCGCAGAAGGACATGGGCTACGATGTTTCCGACTACAAGGAAGTCGACCGGCTGTTCGGCAGCCTCGAGGATTTCGACCAGTTGATCGAGCGGGCCCATGCGCTCGGCCTCAAGGTGATCATCGACCAGGTGCTTTCGCACTCCTCGGACATGCATCCATGGTTCCGCGAGAGCCGGCTCAACCGCACCAATGCCAAGGCCGACTGGTACGTCTGGGCCGACCCCAAGCGCGACGGCTCGCCGCCCAACAACTGGCCCAGCGTGTTTGGCGGCCGCGCCTGGGAATGGAACCCCAGCCGTGGCCAGTATTACTTCCACAATTTCCTGATCGAGCAGCCCGACCTCAACTTTCACAACCCGGAGGTGCAGGATGCGGTGCTCGACGTGATGCGCTTCTGGCTGGAGCGCGGCGTCGACGGCTTCCGGCTGGACACCGTCAACTACTACTTCCACGACCGGCAGTTGCGCAGCAACCCGCCCGCCCGTCGGCCGAAACACCTGCCTTATGCCGTGAACCCCTACGACATGCAGGACCACAAGTTCGGCAAGAGCCAGCCCGAGAATGTCGGCTTCCTGAAGCGGGTGCGGAAGCTCCTCGACCAGTATCCCGGCACCACGACGGTCGGCGAGGTCGGCGACAGCCATCGCGGCCTGCAGCTGATGGAGGAATACACCTCCGGCGGCGACAAGCTGCACATGGCCTACACCTTCGACATGCTCGGCCCGGAATTCACCGCCGAGCACTTCCGCACCAGGATGGCGAAGTTCTTCGCGGGAGCGCCCAACGGCTGGCCGTGCTGGAGCTTTTCCAACCACGACGTCAATCGCCACATGACCCGCTGGGCGCCGTATTCAAGGAACTCGGCAGACCTCGCCCGCCAGGCGGCCGCGATGTTGCTGAGCTTCAAGGGCTCGGTCTGCCTCTACCAGGGCGAAGAGCTCGGCCTGCCGGAGGCCGACATTCTGTTCGAGGAGCTGACCGACCCGCCGGGCATCCGCTTCTGGCCTGAATACAAGGGCCGCGACGGCGCCCGCACCCCGATGCCGTGGGAGGAGGGCGAGGCGCCCAACGGCTTCTCCAGCGTCAAGCCATGGCTGCCGGTGAAGCCCAATCACTCGGCGCTCAACGTCGCCGCGCAGAACGCCGACCCCGATTCGACGCTCAACTTCTATCGCCAGGCGCTGGCATTCCGTCGCGCCCACCCGGTCTTTGCATCGGGTGACATCGAGTTCCTCAAGGTCGCCGAACCCCTGCTGGCCTTCCGCCGCACCGGCAAGGACGGCGCCATCACCTGCCTGTTCAATCTATCGGCCGACTCCATCACCGTAACGCTCTCCGGAGGCGAGGGGGTGGAGCCGCTGGAACTGTCGAACGGCGCGGAACGGCGGAAGAACAAGCTCAAGCTCGAAGCCAACGGTTTCGTTTTCTTCGGAACGGGGCAGATGAACGTAGCATTCGGCGGGCGGCGAAGGCGATCATAGTTACCGACCTGTAAATGCACACAATTCTATCGTTGTTGCTGCGCTGCTACAGACTTCCGCCCAGAATTGGCTAGGATGTCGGCATCAAATTTCTCGCTTGGGTGCAAGATGCTATCTCGTATTGCGTTGGGCGCTGCGGTCGCCTTGCTGTCGACTTCCGCCATGGCCGCGGACCTCATCATCGATGAGCCCGCCGCCGTTATCCCCACCTCCGCCTTTGATTGGTCGGGCTTCTACGTCGGTGCTTACGCCGGCGGGGCCAGCGGCAGTGTGCTGGTCGACCCGTTGGACGCGCCCGATGAATCGACCGCAACTGGTTGGTTGCTGGGCGTGCAGGCCGGCGCGAACGCGCAGTTCGACACGTTCGTGCTCGGTGTCGAGGGTGACGTTGCCTGGTCCAACATCACCAATGAAGACGACGTGACCTGCGGTGCGCTTTGCGGTCTTGTCGATGTGAACTGGATTGCCAGCCTGCGCGGTCGCGCTGGTGTCGCTTTCGATCAAGTGCTGCTGTTTGCCACGGCCGGTGTCGCCGGCGCCGGCGTTGACTACACCGACCTCGACGTTGGCCCGACGCCGACGCTGAGCGACACCCACTTCGGCTGGACCGCCGGTTTCGGTGTTGAAGTCGCAGTGACCGAGAACATCTCTGCCAAGGCCGAGTACGCCTATTACGACTTCGGTGAAGTCACGTACAACATCGGCACCCCCGACGACGTGTCCTTCAACCTGCACACCGTCAAGGCCGGCCTGAACTTCCACTTCTGAGGCCCGGCCGCCACAAATTGCGAAGCCCCGTCTGCGACCGCAGGCGGGGCTTTGTGTTCGCCGGGTGAGGGCTCGTCAGTCCACCTGTTCCCAGGTATCGGGATCATAGTAGTCGCTGTGCCAGGTACCGTCCGGATACTGCACGAAGGCCTCGATGCAGCCATCCGAAGCGCGGCTGACCGAGCGGGCTTCGACACCGCGCTTGCGCAGTTCCATCTTGACGATGTCCTGGTCGAAGCTATCGCCGTCGCCACCCTTCTTGCCGCCGATCGAAACGCCGAACTCCACCGTCAGCCCCGGGCGGGTGCCGTTCATGTCACAGTTCTCGCGCGCCATCGCCGGGCTGGCGGCGAACAGGGTGGCGGCAACGGCGGCAAGGGCGAGCGGACGCAGCATCTGAATCTCCATGAACCGGGAGGCATGTGCCGGAGGATTTGGGCAGGCTTGCGACCTAAGGCAAGTCCTTGTCGCGAATAAGCATCGCGACGACTGGAATGGCAAACGTCAGCATCAGCAGGCGGCTCACATGGTGCGCCGCGATGAAGGCGGTGTCGAACCCCAGCGCGATGCCGAGTGCGCCCATTCCCTCGAGTGCTCCGGGCGACAATCCGAGCCAGATCTGCCCGAACGGCATGTCGACGAATGGTGCCACCGCGAGGGTCACCACCGTGGCGATCGCGACGGTCAGCGCCGTCCCAGCCAGCCCGCCGATCGCTGCCTGCTTGAATTCGGCGCGGGTAATGCCGTTGAAGCGCGAGCCGATCAGTGCCCCGATCAGGATGAATGTTGCGACCAGCAGCGGCTGCGGCATGGCGCCCTCGAACAGTCCGGCGAACTTGGCAGTGATCGCAACGGCCATGGCCCCGAGCACATAACCGGCCGGCGCCCGTAGCTTGGTCAGGATGAAGCCGGCGACGGCGCAGGCGAGAGCCACCGGCAGCAGCGTTTCGATCGCCATCGGCGCTTGTGCCGGTGCGCCTTCATAATGCCCGATCGGCAGGAACAGCGCCCCGATCGGCACGCAGATCGTGAGGATCAGGATACGGATCACCTGGATGATGATGATCTGCCGCGTATCTCCGACGCCCGCCGCCGCGATCGACATCACGAAGCTGAGGTGCCCTGGGAACGAGCTGAGATAGGCCGTCCCGCGGTCGAGGCCGAACAGTTTTCGCAGCAGGAAGCCGGTGAGCGTGATGATCAGGATCAGCTCCACCGCCAGCGCCGCCAGTGTCACCGGCCACTGGACTATCAGGGTGAGCGAGTCCCGCGCCACCGCCGCGCCCATCGACAGCCCGGTCATCACGAACGTTGCGTCGCGTAGCCAGGTGGGCAGCATCACCTTGACGCCCATCAGCGCCGCGATGGCCACCGCCAGTGCCCCACCCATCAGCCATGCGGCCGGCAGGTTGACCAGCGCCGCCAGGCCGCCGCCGGCCGCCGAAATCAGCAATGTGACGAGCGTCCGGCGGACGATAGTGCCGGCGGGAAGGGGGGCGGTCATAGGGCGGAACGAGTCGAGTTGGCTAGGACGCTAACTATCGACGAGTTTGCCGGGTGGGGGAAGCGGGCCGTTGGGCGAATATCGAGTGCTTGGCGCCCCTCACCCCGTCCCTCTCCCCCCGCGGACGCTCTCGCGTCCGCTAGGAGGGGCGAGGGGGCGTTGTGGCACTGCCGGTGCAAAGTGCGTCCCCTCGCCCCTCTGGGGAGAGGGTTAGGGTGAGGGGCGCCAAGCGCACCAGCTACCGCCCCGAAGTGCCCTCGACCAGCTTCACGAAGAAGCTCACCCCGACCGGGATGATCTCGTCGTTGAAGTTGTAGGTGTCCGAGTGCAGCTCGGAACTCGGGCCGTTGCCGAGGAATACGTAGGCACCCGGCCGCGCCTGCAGCATGTAGGAAAAGTCTTCGCCGCCCATCTTGGGGTCGACATTGGCGTTCACGCGGTCTTCACCCACCACGGTCGCAGCGATCGCCGCTGCATAAGCGGTTTCGTCCGGCGTATTCTCGACCACCGGGTAGCCGCGGCGGTAGGTGACCTCGGCTTTGCCGCCAAAGGTTTCGACGATGCCCTTGGTTACTGCCTTGAGCCGCTCTTCCATCAGGTCGCGCACTTCGTCGTTCAAGGAGCGCACCGTGCCGGTGAGTTTCACCTTCTGCGGAATGATGTTGAACGCCTCGCCGCCCTGCATCATCGTCACCGACAGCACGGCCGAGCGGATCGGATCGATTTCACGCGACACGATGGTGTGCAGCGCGGTGATCAACTGCGCCGCGATCATCACTGGATCCACCGTGTTGTGTGGCCAGGCGGCGTGCCCGCCCTGGCCTTCAACCACGATGTTGAACTCGTCGCTCGCCGCCATCAGCCCGCCGACCCGCGTCGCAATGCTGCCGGCGGCCTGGCCGGGCATGTTGTGCAGGCCATAGACCTCATCGACGCCGAACCGGTCCATGATTCCGGCTTCCACCATGGCACGCCCACCGGCGCCGCCTTCCTCGGCCGGCTGGAAGATCATCACTGCGTTGCCGTCGAAATTGCGCGTCTCGGCGAGATACTTCGCCGTGCCCAAGAGGATCGAGGTGTGCCCGTCATGCCCGCAGGCATGCATGCGGCCCGGCGTCTGGCTGGCATAGTCGAGCCCGGTGCGCTCGAGGATTGGCAGCGCGTCCATGTCGGCGCGGATGCCAATGGTCTTGCCCGGCCCGCGCCCCTTGATCACTCCGACGACGCCGCTCTTGGCGATGCCGGTCACCACTTCGTCGACCCCGAACGAGCGCAGCAGCTCGGCAACTTTGCCCGATGTGCGGGGCAGGTCGTACTGAAGTTCGGGGTGAACATGGAAGTCGCGGCGCCATTCGGCGACCTCGTCGGCGAATTCCGCGATACGATTAATGACGGGCATGGAAAACCTGAACGCTAGTAAGCGCGCACTGTGCCGGGGCAGGGCGAGAGGGTCAACCCGCCGAAGGTACGATCTTGCGAGCGACGCCGACACGAAGGCCGGCGCGGGTCAACACGCACCGGCCTCTGTTATGGCGAGAGGCACGTCATTCTCCCAAGCTCCTCGCCAGTAGTCAGAATTTCCCTGCCTGAACTTGCCCCTCCCCGCCAGATTTGCCAAACACCCCGGCAACACCGGAGGGACCGATGAAAATCCTCGTTGCCGTCAAGCGTGTCGTCGATCATGCGGTGCGCGTTCGCGTCCGCCCCGATGGATCGGGCGTCGAGACCGAGAACGTGCGCATGTCGATGAACCCCTTCGACAAGCATGCCGTGGAAGCCGCCGTGCAGCTCGGCGAAGCGGGCCACGCCAGCGAGATCGTCGTCGTTTCCATCGGGCCGAAGCAGAGTAACGACGTCATCCTCACCGCCCTCGCCATGGGCGCCCATCGCGGCATCCTGATCGAAGCCGATGGCCGTATCGAAACCCTCGCGGTGGCGAAGCTGCTCAAAGCCGTAGTCGCCGAGGAACAGCCCGATCTGGTGTTGCTCGGCAAGCAGGCGGTCGATGACGATTCCAACCAGGTCGGCCAGATGCTGGCCGGCCTGCTCGACTGGCCGCAGGCGAGCTTTGCCTCCGAGATCAAGGTCGCGGGCGATAGCCTTGAGGTTACCCGCGAGGTCGATTACGGCCGCGCCACCGTCGGTGTCTCGCTGCCGGCCATCGTCACCGCCGACCTCCGCCTCAACACTCCACGGAACACCGCGCTGCCCATGGTGATGAAGGCGCGCTCGAAGCCGCTTGCCGTCCGCCCCGCTGCCGAGTTTGGCGTCGATCTCACGCCGCGGCTCAAGCTCGAGAAGGTCAGCCCGCCGGCTGAGCGGGTCGCTGGCCGCAAGGTCGCCGACGCTGCCGAACTGGTTGCCGCGATCAGCTCCGAACTCACCGAGCTGGAGGCGCTCTGATGACCGTCCTGGTACTCGCCGAACACGATCTCGGCGCGCTCTCCGCCGCCACTGCCCGCATCGTCGCGGCTGCCGAAACTCTCGGGCCGGTCGACCTGCTGGTTGCGGGGCAGGACGTCTCTGCTGTTGCGGCCGAGGCCGCAAAGCTTGCCGGCGTCGAGAAGGTGCTTGTGGCCGACAGCGCCGCACTCGCCAGCCTCTCTCCCGAGGCGGTCGCCTCGCTGCTCGCCCGCCTCGCCGAGCCCTATAGCCACATCGTGGCCGCAGCCGCCGCCACCGGCCGCGACGCCATCCCCCGCCTTGCGGCGAAACTCGACCTGATGCCGGTGACCGATGTCGTTGCCATCCACGGCCCGACTCGCTTCGATCGCCCGATTTATGCCGGCAACGCCATCGAGACGGTATCGTCGGGGCAGAGCAAGCACCTGCTCACCATCCGTGCCTCGGCCTTCCGCCCGGCAGCCTCGGGTAACGATGCTCCGATCCATCCGGTCGATGCCGATGTCGCATCGGTTGCCCGCTTCCTCGCAGCGCACCGCACCGAGAGCGACCTGCCGGAGCTGTCGACCGCCCAGGTCGTCGTTGCCGGCGGTGTGTCGTTCGGTTCGGTCGAAAAGTTCGCGCTGGTTGCCGAGCTTGCCAAAGTGCTCGGCGCCGCCGTCGGCGCCACCCGTGCAGCGGTCGACGCCGGCTACGCCCCCAACGATTGGCAGGTCGGCCAGACCGGCAAGATCATCGCCCCCGATCTCTATATCGCCATCGGCATATCCGGCGCGCTGCAGCACCTCGCCGGCATCCAGGGCGCGAAGAAGATTGTCGCCATCAACAAGGACCCCGAAGCGCCGCTGATGAAGATCGCCGATATCGCATTGGTGGGCGATCTGTTCGAGGTGGTGCCGCAGCTGATTGCGGGGCTAGGGCGGGAGTGATCAGTCGCGACCAAGCGTGCGACGAGGGGGGTGATCGAGCAACCTTCGGCATTGCAGCAGGTAGTCGCCGTAGCCGCTGTTGTCGGTCCAGGCATGAGTTCTTGGCACAGATTTTCTGGTGAGAGGCTCCATGCGCGGTGCGATCTCAACCGTAGGTGTCGTCTCCATTTGGATGCTTTCGATGGTCCAGTCATAAATCATCGAAGGTGCCGAAGGTTGGAGTGCCAGGCGCTCAAAATAGAAGAAGGGATCGATCCCGACGTAAATGCTGCCGGACCACCACTGGCCAACCTCGGCGCCCTGTGGCGGCTCGTCTTCGCGGTACATCAGCACCCCAAAATCCAGCGCCCACCAGTGGGTATCAGCATGTACGACTCGACCGACCGCCTCATAGATCGAGTCATGTTTCCATCGCAAACTACTGGTTCTGGAGGACGTTTGAGACAGGCCCGCTTCGCTGAAGAACTCCAGCGCGAAGGCCGAGACGTCTCCCGCGGCGAAATCGGGGTAGTTTCCATCCTGGATGATCCAGGCGCTGAGGCCTACGAAAAGCTCGTTCAAACTCGTGTCCCTCCAGAGACGCTTGTGGCAGGCCGCTGTGACGATGCCAACTCCTCGCCCTCGCCCCGTTGCAATTCCCCCGCCACCGCCTATAACAGCCCCGCTCTCGTTTTCCCCGGACAGACCTGATGTTTGAGACCCTGAAGAAGGCCACGCTCGACAAGATTTTCGTGCTGATGGCCGAATATGCCGCCGATCCCCGCGACGGAAAGATCGACCTCGGCGTCGGCGTCTACAAAGATCCCAAGGGCGTGACGCCCGTCATGAGTTCGGTGAAGAAGGCCGAGCAGCGCATCCTCGATAGCGCCAAGACCAAGACCTACAAGGGTGTGGTCGGCAACAAGGAATTCTCCGCCGCCATCGTCGATCTGGCGCTGGGTGGCGTGGTGGACAACAAGCGCATCCGCTGCGTCAATGGCGCCGGTGGCACCGGCGCGCTGTCGATCCTGATGAACGTGCTCGGTCGGGCGCGTCCCAAGGGCCGCATCTTCATTTCCGATCCGAGCTGGCCGAACCACTGGCCGATGGCCGAACTCGCCGGCCTGACCCCGGTCTATTACCCGTATTTCGATCACGCCAGGCGGCTGGTCGATTTCGACAAGATGATGGGGACGCTCAACACCCTCACCCCCGACGATATCGTGCTGCTGCACGGCTGCTGCCACAACCCGACCGGCGCCAGCCTCACCAACGCGCAGTGGGATGAGGTGGTCGAGAGCCTGAAGCGCACTGGCGCCTTCCCGCTGGTCGATCTCGCCTATCTCGGCTTCGGCGACGGTCTCGAAGCCGACGCCTATGGCGTACGCAAGGTCGTCTCCTCGGTGCCCGAGGCGATGGTCGCCTTCTCGGCATCGAAGAACTTCGGCCTCTATCGCGAGCGTGCCGGTGTCGCCATCGCCATCGCGAGGGATTCGGACAGCGCCGATGTCGTGTCCTCGCAGATGCAGAACGTCATCCGCGCCACCATCAGCCAGACCCCTGACCATGGCGCCGAAATCGTCCGCGTCATTCTCGAGGACAAGGAACTGCGCGCCGAGTGGGAGGCCGAACTCACCGAAATGCGGGAACGCATGAAGCGCCTGCGCGTCAAATTGGCAGACGCCATCCGGCAGCGCTCGAATTCGAAGGATTTCGATTTCATCGCCGAGCACACCGGCATGTTCTCGCTGCTCGGCCTGCCCGAGGATGTCGTCACCAAATTGAAGCTCGACGACGGCGTCTACATGATCAATGACAGTCGCATCAACGTCGCGGGAATCCCCGAGGATCGGATCGGCGAACTCGCCGACAAGATGCTCGCGGCGATCCGCTGAGAGTGATCGGGGCGTTGTCTGACGCCCCGATTGTGACTACCTAAAGAGCAGCCAAACCATCTCCCTTGGAGGGGAACGAAATGAAGTTCTTCGTCGATACCGCCGAGATCAAGGATATCCGCGATCTCTATGAAACCGGCCTGCTGGACGGGGTGACGACGAATCCTTCGCTGATCGCCAAATCCGGCCGTCAGTTCAAGGAAGTGATCAAGGAGATCTGCTCGATCGTCCCGGGTCCGGTGTCGGCCGAAGTCGCCGCCACCGACTATGACGGCATGATCGCCGAGGGCCACGTCCTCGCCAAGCTGGCCGAGAATGTCGTCGTGAAGCTCCCGCTGACCATCGACGGCCTCAAGGCCACCAAGACCTTCTCCAAGGAAGGCATCAAGACCAACGTGACGCTCTGCTTCTCGCCCAACCAGGCGCTGCTGGCGGCCAAGGTCGGCGCCACCTACATCTCGCCGTTCATCGGCCGCCTCGATGACATCAACGCCGACGGCGTCGAGCTGATCGAGAACATCCGCACCATCTACGACAACTACTCGTTCGCCACCGAAATCCTGGCGGCCTCGATCCGCACCCCGAACCACATCACCGAAGTGGCTTTGGCCGGCGCCGACGTCGCCACCATCCCGCCGGCGGTGATTTACAAGCTGGCCGACCACCCGCTGACCAAGGCGGGCCTCGAGCAGTTCGTCAAGGACTGGAAGTCGACCGGCCAGTCGATCCTCTAAAGGAGGCGACGGTAAAGCCACCCGCCAGCGCTGTGCTGCTCTTCTGCGGCACCGCGCTGTTGGGGCTTCTGCCCGGCGCGGCGAGTGCCGCGGACGCTTGCTGGGCGTTTCAGAGTCGCCACATGTGCCTGGGTGAACTGGGGAATGTGACCTTCTACGATGTCGTCGGCGAGTTCTTTGAGGCAACCGGCAGCTATTCCCGAGATGGGAGCGATATTCGTTTCGATGCAGAGGGGGCAGTTGGTGAGGCTTGGCCCTGGCAAACCAGCCCGGTCACCTGTGAATGGATAGATCGCGGCGCTCAAATCCAACTTCGCTACTGTACCGGCGAGAGCAGGCTCGGCGGGGATGACATTTTACTCCTGAGCCCCTTCACACCCGCGTGGTAAGCGAGACTGTCAGTCCATGGCCAATGAACTCATCGCCACTGCCGTCCGCAACGCGCTCGCCACCGTCGAAATCCCCGGCGGCGGCGACCTTGCCGGCTATGGCGGTCTGAGCGAGATCATCGTCACCACCGGCGCCGTGGCTTTCGCCATTTCGGTTGCCCCCGGCATGGAGGCCGCCTTCGGCCCGGCGCGCGTCGCGGCCCAGACGGCCGCCGAAAAGGTCGCCGAGGGCCGCAAGGTCATGGTGTCGCTCACCTCCGACCGCGCCCAGGCCGCGACCGGCCAGGCCAAGGCGCAGGGCCGCCCCGGCCCGCCGCCGCGCGAGGCCGTCCCCGGCGTCCGCCATATCGTCGCCGTCGGCTCGGGCAAGGGCGGCGTCGGCAAATCCACCGTCGCGGTCAACCTGGCGCTCGGCTTTGCCGCCGAAGGGCTCAGGACCGGCATCCTCGACGCCGATCTCTACGGCCCCTCGATCCCCAAGCTGCTTGGGCTCGAGGGCAAGCCTGCCGTCCGCGACGACGGCATCTTTGCCCCGCACGAGGCCTATGGCCTCAAGGCGATGTCGATCGGCTCGATGCTCACCGCCAACCAGGCGGTGGTGTGGCGCGGCCCTATGGCCACCTCGGCGCTCCGGCAGTTGCTGCGCGAAAGCGATTGGGGCGGGCTCGACGTGCTGGTGGTCGACCTGCCGCCCGGCACCGGCGATATCCAGATCTCGCTGGTGCAGCAGGTGCCGCTGCTCGGCGCCGTCATCGTGTCGACCCCGCAGGACCTGGCGCTGATCGACGCCAAGAAGGCCATGGACATGCTGCTCAGGACCGACGTGCCGATCCTCGGCCTCGTCGAAAACATGAGCTACTTCGTCGCCCCGGATACCGGCAAGCGCTACGACATCTTCGGCCATGGCGGCGCCAAGGCTGCGGCCGCGACCTTCGATATCCCGTTCCTCGGCGAAATTCCGCTGGTGATGTCGATCCGCGAGAGTTCCGATGCCGGCCGCCCGGTGGTCGCCACCGACCCCGATGGCCCCGAGGCGCAGGCTTTCCGCGCCATCGTCCGCACCATCCTCGCCGCCAGGCCGCAGTTGAAACCCTGATCGATGCTGTCGATCCGGCCCGCTGTATCAGCCGATGTCGACGCGCTGATCGCCATCGATCACGTTGCGGTCCATAGCGTTGCGCGTCGCGAGGCGATCGCCGAATGGGTGGCGCTCGGCCAATGTCACCTCGCGGAACGCGACAGCGAGGTTGCCGGCTACGTCGCGTTGACCCGCAGCTTCTTTCGCTCGCCGTTCATCGAAATGCTGATGGTCGGGGCCCGCAATCGCCGCCGGGGCATCGGCCGCGCGCTGATCGAGCACTGCATCTCGACGACCCCGGCCGACCAGAAGCTCTGGACCTCGACCAACGAGTCCAATGCCCCGATGCGCGCCCTGTTGCCGCAACTCGGTTTTGAGCAGACCGGGCTGTTCGAGCACCTCGACGAGGGCGATCCGGAGTTGATTTTCCTGAGGTGGCCCGCCGCAAAGGCCGGCGCGCGCTGACCCTGCCCAAAACTGTCAGTCATGTCTCCGAACAGGCGTCAGCTATCTCCTCCGACTGAACACCTTGCGGGGAGGGGACAGGGGGGCCACAGCCACCGGCCCCTCAACCGGTGACATCCCTCCTTCGCACTGTTATGCAATCGATTACATCGAGCGGCCGATGTCGAGAATCGGCCCCGCCGCCCGACCACAACGAGCGCTGAAGCGCCGCCCTGTTGAGGAGTGATCCAGTGTTTTCGATTTCGCGTGACGACCTTGGCCCGAACTTCACCTTCGGCGCCGCCACAGCTGCCTACCAGATCGAAGGCGGCCAGACCGATGGCCGCGGCACCTCGATCTGGGACACCTTCTCGTCCACCCCGGGCAATGTGAAGAACCTCGATACCGGCGCCATCGCCTGCGACCACTACAACCGCTGGCCCGGCGATCTCGACCTGATCCGCGATGGCGGCTTCGACGCCTATCGTTTCTCTCTCGCCTGGCCGCGGCTGCTCCCTGAGGGCACCGGCCAGGTGAACCCCAAGGGCCTCGACTTCTACGATCGCCTGATCGACGGCATGCTGGAACGGGGTATCAAACCCTACGCGACGCTCTATCACTGGGATCTGCCCAGCACCTTGCAGGACAAGGGGGGCTGGATGAACCGCGACATCGCCAACTGGTTCGCCGACTACGCAGGCCTCGTCGGCCGCCATTTCGGCGATCGCCTGCATGCGACCGCCACCATCAACGAGCCGTGGTGCGTCGCCTTCCTCAGCCATTTTCTCGGCATCCACGCGCCGGGCTATCGCGACCTGCGCGCCGCCTCGCGCGCCATGCACCATGTGCTGTTCGCCCACGGCACTGCCATCGATGCGCTGCGCGCCGAGAGCGTCAAGAATCTCGGTATCGTCTTGAACCTCGAAAAGGCCGAAGCTGCATCCGACAAGCCTGACGACCTCGAGGCGCAGAACCTGGGCGATGCGCTGTTCAACCGCTGGTATCTCGATGGCGTATTCAAGGGCCGTTACCCCGAGGAACTGACCAGCCGCCTCGCGCCGTACCTGCCCGAGGGGTTCGAGAAGGACATGGAAGTGGTCTCCCGTCCGCTCGATTGGCTGGGCATCAACTACTACACCCGCGGCCTTTATGCCGCCGGCCCCAACGGGCTGTTCGGCGCCGAGCGCCGCTCCGGCGATCTCGAAACCAGTGATCTCGGTTGGGAAATCTACCCCAAGGGGCTCGAGGACCTGCTGGTGCGCGTCAACCGCGACTACACCAAGCTGCCGCTCTATGTCACCGAAACCGGCATGAGCGAGACCAACGACGAGCGCCGGGTAAAGTTCTATGACGACCACCTGCGTGCTGTTGCCAAGGCGCAGGGGCAGGGGGCCGACGTCAGGGGCTTCTTCGCCTGGTCGCTGCTCGACAACTACGAGTGGGCGCAGGGCTACACCTCGCGCTTCGGCATCGTGCATGTCGACTACGACACCCAGGTCCGGACGCCGAAAGCCAGCTACCGCGCCTTCCAGGGCATGCTGCACAATACGCGCTGAGGGACGGCCACCCAGCTCTCAGTCAGGCCTTCTCCCCTTGTGGGAGAAGGCACTCGCCGAGAGATCGAGATCACATCGCCGGCGCCGGCTCCGCCGCATAGGTCACCGTGTGCTTGCCGCCAACCCACGCATAGGTTGCCCAGCACGCCTCTGCCGCGGTCGCCTTGGGGCAGTTGCTGCTGTCGACCCATAGCCGCGCCGTGGTTCCCGTCTCGGCCTGCACCAGCGTCGGCATGCCGCCGAGCGCCTCGATCGGCTCGGCAAACTTCTCCGACGACACCGCGATCAGCACCTGGCAGCCGCCATTGCCGCAGAACGCCGTCGCCGAGTTACTGCACTGCAGCGGCTGCGCGTTGATCACGTAGTCGGCGACGCCATCGCCATCGAGGTCGGCGCTCAGCAGCCCGGGCCGGTCGGCGCCGGAGCTCAGCGTGCCACCAAGCTTGGTGCACTGTTCGGCAAAGCCCGATATCAGCGTCTCCACCCCCTCGGGGATCGGCGCCGTCACCGGCGGCACCTGATTCTGCAGATCCGAGAATTGCTGCATCGCGACGCCCAGTTGCGTCTTCAGCGCCGCGATCCGGTCGGTATAGGCCTTGCGCAGGCAGGTGATGTCGGCGCCGCATTTGCTGCGGTCGGCGAGGAACGCCTCGGCGTCGTCATGGCGGGCGCCATTGGCGCCCATGAGCATCGGCACCTTGTCATAGGCGTAGAACAAGCCGGCCATCTCGCTGTCGAGCGCCGACGTCACGCCGTCGCGGCACACCGCCACCTCATCGGCCGCAGCCGCCTTGCTGCAATCGAAGCTGGCGGCCTGGCCCGGAGCGGCCACCAGCAGCATAAGCACCATCCCCATCAGGCCCAGTAATGCGCGCATAATTTCACCTGCCGAATGTAACGTGTTCGAGATACTAGTGTTTTTGGCCCCGCGTGACGACGCAACTCTCCGTGCGTCCTCAACGAAGCCTGAACCACCGCCTACGGCGCTTGCCATAGTCACCGGCATTGGCCAAGAAGCAGCCCACCATCCTCAGCACCCTGCGGTGTCGAATGCATGTCTACGTGATCAATCTCCTGCGCCGCCCGGATCGCCGGGCGTTCATGCAGCAACAGGCTGATCGGTTGGGTCTGCAGTTCGACTACGTCGACGCCGTCGACGCCCGCACCGATGCGCCCGAGTTCGCCGAGATCGAGGTGCGCGGCGGTCTCCACGGTCGCATCTCCAGGGGCGACCTCGCCTGTACCCTGAGCCACCGCAAGTTCTGGCGCCTGTTCCTCGAAACCGGTGAGCCCTATGCGGCGGTGCTGGAGGACGACGCCATTCTTGCCGACGACTGCGCTCGGTTCCTCGTCGAGGATGCCTGGATCCCGCCCGATGCCGAAGTGGTGAAGCTCGAGCGCTACGGCCGGCTGCGACCGATGTTCATGGATCGCGATCCCGTACCGGCGCATGCCCGCCGGGTCGGCCGCTTCTACGGCAAGTGCGCCGGCACCGCCGGCTATGTCGTCTCCGCGGCCGGCGCCCGGAAGCTGCTCGATGCCACCCGCTCGGTGGATGATCCGATCGACCAGATGATGTTCAACCCCGGCCGCTCGCCGCTGTTCGGCCAACTGGCGCCTTACGTGCTGGAGCCGGCGATCTGCGAGCAGGAACAGGTGGCGGTGCCCTCCGACATCCGCGGCAGGCGCCAGTCGAGCCGCGGCTGGGTGCAGGGGATGGTCAACGAGCTGCGGGCTGTGCCGCGGCAGTTGGCTCATGCCGTGAGCCTGGTACCGCCCTTGCTGCAGGGCCGGCTCGAGCGCCGGGTCCTTACGTTCCGGCGCTAGTCAGGGGAAGACCAGCAGCTTCACTGCCAGTGCAATCGACACCACCACCACCAGCGGCCGGATCAGCTTGGCGCCGAAGCGGATGCCGGTCAGCGCGCCGAGATAGCCGCCGACGATCTGCCCGACGATCATCGCTACCGCCACCGGCAGCACGACGTTGCCGGAGGGAATGAACAGCGCCAGCGCGCCGATATTGGAGGTGAGGTTGAGCACCTTGGTATGCCCGGCCGCCCGCGTCACCCCGAGCCCGAACAGCGTCACGAACCCCAGCGTCAGGAACGAGCCGGTGCCCGGCCCCAGAATGCCGTCGTAAAAGCCGATGGCGAACCCCATGACCGGCACGAAGATCACCGTGCTGAGCCGCGCGTGGCTGTCTTCGTCGGTGAGTTTGGGCGCAAAGGCGAAGTAGAGCGCCACCGCGATCAGCGCCACCGGCACCGCATATTGCAGCACCGTCGTGTCGATCGATTTCACCGCCAGCGCCCCGAGGAACGAGCCGATGAAGGTCAGCGGAATGGCGATCGCCAAGAGCTGCAGCGATACAAAACCCTTGCGCCAGTAGGTGAAGGCGGCGATCGCCGTCCCCACCACCGATTGCAGCTTGTTGGTGCCGAAGGCCGTCACCGGCGGAATGCCTACCGACAGTAGCACCGGCAGGGCGATCAGCCCGCCGCCGCCGGCAATGGCATCGACGAACCCCGCGAGCAGCCCCACGAAGCCCAAGGCGACGAGGATCGTCAGGTCGAATGTCACAGCAGGGTGGAGATCCCCGGCGGCACCCCGCCCATGATCGACAGCAGCGCCTCCAGTTGCGCTTTGCGCAGCGGCGTCCAGTCGGCGGTGCGCGAGACGATGAGGTTGGCTTCCGACTTCATGATCAACCCGTCTTCCAGCACTCTGAGCTGGTTGGCAGCAAGGGTCGAACCGGTCGAGGTGATGTCGACGATCAGGTCGGCCGAGCCGGCGGCAGGCGCCGATTCCGTCGCCCCGGCGCTCTCGACGATGCGGTATTCCGCGATGCCGTATTTGGCGAAGTGCCGCCGCGTCAGGTTGACGTACTTGGTCGCGACGCGCAGCCAGCGGCCGTGCCGCGAACGGAAGTCCGACGCCACGTCGGCGAGGTCGGTCATCTGCTGCACGTCGATCCAGCTGTCGGGGATGGCCACTACCACATTGGCTTCGCCGAACCCGAGCCCGCGGACGAACAGCACGTTCTCTTCGCCGTTCTCGCTGGCTTCATGGATCAGGTCCGAACCGGTGACGCCGATATCGACGCCGCCCAGGATCAGTTCGCGCGCGATCTCGGCTGCCGGGTAGAAGCGCACCGTCACCTGCGGTTGGTTCTTGATGGAGCCGACATAGGAGCGGGCGCCGCCCGGGCGGGCGATGTTCATCCGCGCCGTCGAGAAGGCCTTGCGGGTCAGCTCCTCGAGTCGGCCTTTGCTGGGGATGGCGAGCGTCAGGCCGCCGGGCAAGGTGCTCATTGTTCGGCCTCCCTCTCGAGCCGGTCGACCCAGAGCGCGCAGCCCGATGCCTTGACCGGCTCACCAGCGCCCAGCCGCTCCAGCATGCGATCGTACTCGCCGCCCGAAGCCAGCACCTCGCCATCCGAACCGGTCATCTCGAACACGATGCCGGTATAGTAGTCGAGGCGCGGCGAGAAGCTCGCGTCGAAGATCACGTCGGCATTGGGCGATAGCGCCGCCAGCGCCGCTGCGTGGTTGCGGACCTGGTACAGCGGTTCGTCGAAATCGAAGCCGGCGGCCTTGCACATTTCCGAAATGCGCTCGAACGCCGTTTCGGTGCTCTCGGACACCGACAGATAGTTTTGCAGCAGCGCTACCGTCTCGGGCGGGATTGGCGCCGATTCCAGCGCCTGCTTTTCGAGATAGCGGTCGGCGATCTCTTCCGGCGTGCGGCTGCCGATCAGGCTCAGCCCGCCTGACAGCATGGCGTCGGTGACGATCTCGATCACCGTGTCGCGGCTGTCGGGGGCAGGGGCCTCGACCTTCTGCTCGGGATTGCTGAGGCGTTCCATCAGCCGCTCCAGCGCTTCGGGGTGACCGAAGCGATGCCGGATGCGGCTGCGCCAGGCCGGTGGGATCTGCGCCGCCTCGAGGAAGGCTTCGAACAGCCCGACGCCGCCCAGCCGCACGTTCGGCGCGGTGATGTCGTAGATGGCGAGCGCCCAGCGCGCGAAGGTCAGTACCTGGTCGAGCGCATTGTCGGCGTCGGCCTGGCCCAGCAGTTCGAGCCCCGCCTGCTCATATTCGACCGGCGTCGAGCTCTGCTGCCGGAAGATCGGCCCGAGATAGGTGAAGGCGGCGGGCGCGCCGATCAATCCGTCTTCGAGATATTGCTGCGCGATCGGCAGCGTGAAATCGGGCCTGAGGCAATATTCGAGCCCGTTATTGGTGGTGGTCAGCAGCAGGTTCCGCCCGAATTCCTCGCCCGCGAGGTCGAAATAGGGCCCCGCCGGCAGCAGCAGCGCCGGCGTCGCGCGCGTCACCGTGCGCGACTCGACCAACCGCACCAGCGCCGCATATCGCTCGGATGCTGTCTTCACTTATTGGCGTCCAGGTATGCGGCGACCGCCGGCAGTTCGGCGATGGCCTTTACGATCGCGTCGAGATCGCCGTCGCATTCGAACTGGCCCGGCCGCGCCGCCTTGTACTCGGCGTTATCGGCAATCGCCTTGGCCGCTTCCTTACCGGCAATCAGATCCTTGATCTGCACCTTGCCCAGTTCGCGCTCCTGCGTGCCTTCGATGATCACTGCCGGCGAGTTGCGCTTGTCGGCATAGGCCACCTGCTTGCCGAAGTTCTTGGTGTTGCCCATGAACATCTCGGCCCGGATCCCGGCGCGACGCAGCCCTGAGGTGATCGCCTGGTAGCGCGCCGTCTGCTCCTTATCGAGCACCAGCACCACCACCGGTCCCAGCGGCTCCTCGACCCCCAGGTTGCCGGTGAGCTTCAGCGCATGGGCAAGGCGGGAGACGCCGATCGAGAACCCCGTCGCCGGCACCGGCTCGGAGCGGAAGCGCGACACCAGCCCGTCATAGCGGCCACCGCCGCCGACCGAGCCGAACACCACGTCCTGGCCCTTCTCGTTCTGCACCTTGAAGGTCAGTTCGATCTCAAACACCGGGCCGGTGTAATATTCGAGGCCGCGCACCACGGCAGGATCGATCTTGATGCGGTCCACGCCATAGCCGGCCGCATCGAACAGCGCCTGCATGACCTTGAGTTCGGCGATCCCTTCATTGTGCTCCGGCTCCTCGCCGCGCACATAGTTCAGCACCACGGCGCGCTGCACATCGCTGAGCCCGGCGCCCTTGGTGAAATCGCCGCTCTCGTCCTTGCGACCCTCGCTGAGCAGCAGCGCCACCCCGTCGGCGCCGAACTTGTCGAGCTTGTCGATGGCGCGCAGCACCGTGAGCTTCTGCCCCTCGTCGATGACACCGGCAGACGCCAGCACGCCGTCCAGCACCTTGCGGTTGTTCACCTTCACCACGTATTTGCCGGCAAGACCCAGCGCGTCCATCGTGTCGGCCATCATCATGCACATTTCGGCATCGGCCTCGGGCCCGGCCGCGCCGACCGTATCGGCGTCGAACTGCATGAACTGGCGGAACCGCCCCGGCCCGGGCTTCTCGTTGCGGAACACATAGCCCGCCCGGTAGCTGCGATAGGGTTTTGCCAGATCCTGGAACTGCTCGGCGAAATGCCGCGCCAGCGGCGCGGTGAGATCGTAGCGCAGGCTCATCCACTGCTCGTCATCGTCCTGCAACGAGAACACCCCGGCATTGGGCCGGTCGGTATCGGGCAGGAATTTGCCGAGCGTCTCGGTATATTCGAGCAGCGGGGTCTCGACGGGGTCGAAGCCATAGCGCTCGTAGACGGCGCGGATCTTCGCCGTCATCGCGTTCACGGCCGAAATATCGGCGGGCAAACGGTCCTCGAAGCCGCGCGGCAGCCGCGGCGCGATGAGCTTCTTCTTGTCGGTCATGGTGTCTGCTGGTCAGAGCCCGGAATCTGAGGCTGGTTCCTAACGGAAAGCCCCCGTCGACTCAAGGAAACCACCTGTGTCTTTGCGGCAACAGTATCATGCGTGGTGCGTCAGCCTGCCGCATCCGGGGTTGGCATTGCTTTCGAGTCGGCGTATCAGCCCCTTCGTTCAACGCCAACCAAAGAGGAGGCGACGCATGATTCATTCGATGTTCGTTTCCGGTCCTGGCGTTACCCCAGCTGGTCTCAATCGCGCCTAAACCGCGCCGGCCCCTCCCCGGGGTCATTTTCTCCAGCTCCTTTTAGCCTCGACTAGCCTTCAGCAACCGGCATCGCCATTCGCCGCCTTCGCGTCCGGATTCCGTCGCCACCACCATTGTCTCTTCAACCAGAGGACCGGGCCGCATTGCGCCCGGACGAGATCATGACTCTCGAATTGCAGACCCGTGCTTCGGCACGTTCGCACCGCGCCCAGGCGCACACCCATGTCGGCGTCGCCGGCGCGCTGGTTTCAGCAGCCGTCACGATGCTTGCCAACGCCCAGCTGGCCCGCGCGGCGAGACGCTACAAGTCTCGCGGCTCGCCACCTGTGCCCACCCATCTCCGTCGCGATCTCGGGCTGATGCCCGAGGTGATGGAGCCGAAAAGCCACTGGGACTATCGGTGATATCCGGCTGCGGCCGCCTCGTGGGGCCGCAGCGCCACCGTTGTTCCTCTGCTTTCACCAGAGGACCGGGCTTCCACCCGGCATTTTGAGATGGTTCTCATCGTACGGGACCGCGCCACGTCGCGCGTCCTCAACACGCCCGAATTCGACATCGGGCAAATCGGTCTCATGGGCCGCATCCGTCTGTTCATCGCCCGGCGTCGCGCCGATGCGATGCTGCGACGTGTGCTCCGGCCCTACCGTCGCGGCAGTGCCGCACCCCTGTCGCCGCACCTGCTCAAGGACATCGGGCTGCCGCCCGATTTCCGGATGTAGACGCGAGGGCGCCGGCTCCCCGGCGAGGGCCCGGCGCCCTCCACCAGATTCATCATTCAAGGAGCCGGCGCCTGACGCGTCCGGACATGCACATGTTTTTGTTCAAACGCCCCGGTGATCGCCACCGGAAGCCGGAGCCCAGGGCTCCGTTCACACCACGCACACGGCCCGAGGACGGTCTGCCGCTGCTCGGCAACATCACCGGGCTCGAGCTCATGGCCCTGTTCATGAGCCGATGATCCAACGCATCCGAGAGGACGACGCCATGTTCTTCCCCCGCAAGCCCGGCCTGCGCCGCGGCCCGCAACAGCCCAAGCAGCAGATCAGCTCGAACGATGCGCTACGCCCCGATCTCAAACTCTCCAAACTGGAACTGATGGCCCTATTGCTGATCAGGTAATCCGGCACCAAAACCCCATCTCTCCCGCGAGCGGAGGGATGGGGCATCGAGCCGCTTACCTACGGCTGGGTCGCTTCAGCGCCTGCCGCTCTACCTCTGCCTCCGCCCGGCAGAAGCAGGCATCCACGTGGTCGTTCACCAGCCCCATCGCCTGCATGAAGGCATAGCTCGTTGTCGGGCCGACGAACGAGAAGCCGCGCTTGCGTAAATCCTTGCTCATTGCCTTGGACGCCGCCGTCTCCGCCGGGATGCTCCCCGAGACGATCGGTCCCTGCACCGGCTCGGGTTCAAAACTCCAGAAGTAGGCGGCGAGCGAGCCGAACTCCTTCTGCACTTCCAGTGCGCGTTTCGCATTGTTGATGGTCGAAGCGATCTTGCCGCGGTGCCGGATGATGCCGGCATCCTTGAGCAGCCGTTCGATGTCGGTCTCGTCCATCGCTGCCACCTTGTCGAGGTCGAAGCCATGGAAGGCCGCGCGGAAATTCTCGCGTTTCCTGAGAATGGTGATCCAGGCCAGCCCCGACTGGAACCCTTCGAGACAGAGCTTTTCGAACAACCGCGTGTCGTCGGTCACCGGCCGGCCCCACTCGCGGTCGTGATAATGCTGGTAGAGCGCGTCGCTCCCCGCCCAACTGCAGCGCGTCACCTCGGTCGGCGTTGACATGGTTAACTCCCGGTAAATAGATGAGCCCGCATAGCGGGACGAGGAAAGCCGCCGACTTTGGTGTCCGACCTCACATCAGGCAACCCGGATCGGACATCCGTACGCTTTGATCTCGCGACAACTGGCGAATCGGCTGGGGGGCCAAACGCCAATGATCCTGCCACAGGACCTCAGGGCGCTTGTCGTCGATGACAATGCGTATGCGCGCGCCGCCGTGGCCGCAACCCTGCGCAAGCTCGGCCTCGTCACCATCGATGAACTTGCCGGCGCCGCGCCCGCCGTGGGCGCCATCCAGGCGACACGCTACGATATCGTCTTCATGGATTGGTACATGCCGGAGATGAACGGCGCGGCCTTGCTCGAAGTGATCCGCGACCCGCGCTTTTCCGCCAATGGTCGGGTCCCGGTGGTGATGGTTACTGCCTATCCCAATCGCGAAACCATTGCCCGTGCCAGGGAACTCGGCGCCGGCGAGGTGCTCACCAAACCGTTCACCGTCGCCCATGCCGCTGCCGCGCTGGGTCGGCTGTTGCCGGATGGCTGGCAGATCCCGGACGAAACGGAAGTCGGGCAGGTATTGCTGTAGGTCTTGACCATACATAACCATAGCGTTATAGAACGCAAAGGTTATAGATGGAGACCTCAGATGCCCGCAGCCCTCACCGTCACCCACCCGTCCGACAATGCCGTCACCGTGTCGCGCAGCTTCGACGCGCCGGCCGACCTGGTCTTTGCCTGCCATACCAAACCGCAGCTGGTGCAGCGCTGGCAGCTCGGCCCGCCGGGCTGGACCATGCCGATCTGTGAGATCGACCTGAGGGTTGGCGGTACCTACCGCTATATCTGGCGCAGCGATGCCGATGGTTCCGAGTTCGGCTTCACCGGCCGCTATCGCGAGATCGCCGTGCCGACGCTGATCGTCCACACCGAGGCAATGATCGGCACGCCGGGAGAGGCAGTTGTCACCACCAGCTTCGAGGAACACGCCGGTCGCACCACGCTCACCCTCACCATGGGCTTTGAAAGTCGCGAGGTTCGCGACCAGGTGCTGCTGACCGGTATGACGGACGGCATGGCCCAGAGCTACGACCGCCTGGATCAGCTTCTGGTCGAGACGGCAGCGTGATTCACTGGCACTCTGTCAAAGGTTGATGACGCTGGCGTGCACCCTCAACAGACAAAGACGCGGCGACGCCTCACTTTCATTTAACCACCTTCGTTCACCCACCGTTCGATATTGTCATCAATACTGCGCAGCGCCCGACCTCCCTCGGGCGCTCGCGTATCAATGATGAGTGTGCGCCAATGCTGCGTTCGTCCCGGGCGGTGCTCGCCGCCGCTGCCTGCCTCGTGTCCTTCTCGGTGTTCGCCGATACGGCCAACGCCGCGCAGGGCCTGTTCATGTTCGATCTGCAGTCGCGCCCGTCGCTGCACGATACCAAGCCGCGCCCCGGCTACAAGCTGAAGAGCAACAAGGTGCGCCTCGCGCCCGAGTTCCGGCGCCAGATCGTTGCTTACAAGACCAACCAGAAGGCCGGCACGATCATCGTCAACACCGGCGAGAAGCACCTTTACCTGGTGCTCGGCGACGGCAAGGCGCTGCGCTACGGCATCGGCACCGCGCGCGACGGCTTTGAGTGGAGCGGCACGCACAAGGTCTCCAACAAGCGCGAGTGGCCGGGCTGGACGCCGCCCGAAGAGATGAAGCGCCGCCAGCCGAACCTGCCCGACTACATGCCGGGCGGCATCAACAACCCGCTGGGGGCCCGCGCCATCTATATCGGCTCGACGCTCTACCGCATCCACGGCACCAACGAGCCCTGGACCATCGGCCAGGATGTCTCGTCGGGTTGCATCCGGATGGTCAATGATGATGTCGAGGACCTCTACGAACGCGTCAAAATTGGCGCGAAGGTGATTGTGCTTTAGTTAGGATTTTCAGCGACACTGGCGCCGGAATTCTGGGGGTCTTCCGGCGCCATGCGCAGCTTCTTGTTGCTTCTGAACCGGTTCCGCGCCGACGAGCGTGGCGTCTTCGCCGTCATCTTCGGTCTCCTGGCCATCGTGTTGGTCGCCATGGCTGGCGCCGCGGTGGACTACACGTCCATGGAAACCGCCCGCAACAAGATGCAGATCGCGCTTGATTCAGCGGCCCTCGGCCTTGCTCCCAAGATCTACAGCCAGACCGAGGAACAGCTGCGCAAGTCGGCCGAGGACCTGGTGCTCGAGCGGCTCGACGACGACAGCCTCACCGTCAGCGTCGATTGGGCCGACGCCACCACCACGACCGGCACCCTCAAGCTGAAGGGGACGATCACCGTCCCGATGGCCTTCGTCACGCTGGTCGGTATCCAGGACATGACAACCAGCATCGTGTCGGAGGCGACGCGCGGCTCGGTCAACCTCGAAGTGGCGGTGGCCCTCGACACGACCGGCTCGATGGGCGACACCGGCATCGCGACCCTGCAGACCGCGCTCGCAACGCTAATTCCGCTGGTCGTGCACGACGAGCAGACCCCGACCTACTCCAAGATGGCGCTGGTGCCGTACTCGACGGCTGTCAACGTCGGTACCGCCTACGCTGACGAAGTGCGCGGCGCTGTCACCGGTTCCAAGGCAGTTTCATCCATCGCCTGGTGGGACGTCGAACGCGACATCAGCGGGGCGACGGCCGCGCGACCAGTCGTCATCACCCAGAATGCCCACGGCTTCAACAACGACGACATGATTTACATCACTGGCGTCAAGGGGATGACCGATCTGAACAACAAGGCCTACGTCGTCAAGAACAAGACGGCGAACACCTTCGAACTCTATACGACGAGCGGGTCGCGCGTTGATGGTCGAAGCTACTCGGCCTATCAGACGAGCACCGCCGACAAGATGAAGCGGTGCATCATTGCGGCAAGCTGCAACCTTGTCGTCACGGCTACCGGGCACGGTTTGGCCACCAACGACTATGTCAGGCTGACCGATGTGTCGTCGAACATGTCATCGCTCAACAACAGCAATTATCAGATTACCAAGCTGACCAACGACACCTACACCATCCCGGTCGCTGGCTACGGGACGACTTACGTGCAGCCCGTCACCACCGGCAAGTCCTGGTGCACGAAGTATGGGTGCTACTACTGGCGGCTGAGTTCGAGCCGTACCTACCTGGCCACTGCTGCCTGCGCGACCGAGCGCTCCACCAACAGCTTCAGCGACACGGCCCCGAGCACGACTGCACTCGCCATTCACTACACATCCGACGGCAGTTGCGGCAGTGCGGCCAAGATCCAGCCGCTCACCTCCGTCAAATCAAAGCTGGAGGCCTATACCGTCGCCAACGCCCTGAAACCTAGCGGCGCCACCGCTGGCCAGATCGGCACGGCCTGGGCCTGGTACCTGGTTTCGCCGAACTTCGCCGAGTTGTTTGACGACACAGCCGCGATAGTAGGTGGGGATTTTGAGTCGAAGCCCGCTTCGTACACCGCCCCGAACACGCTCAAGATCGTCATCATCATGACCGACGGCGAGTACAACACCGAATACTGCAAAGGTGTGAGCCCCAGCTATTCAGGCTGCAGCGCTCCCGATGGCACCACCGGCACGATGACCGGCCCGTTCGGCCAAGCCGAGGATCTCTGTTACAACATGAAGCAGCAGAAGGTGGTGGTCTACACTGTCGGCTTCAACCTCGGCACAACAGGCAACGCCGTCGATCTGCTCACCAACTGCGCGTCTGATCCCAGCAAGGCCAAGCTCGCCAACGACAATGCCGGGCTCATCGCGGCTTTCCGTGAAATCGGCGAGAACATCTCCGACCTCAGACTGTCGCAGTAACTCAGCCCTGCAGCACGAACCGCCTGCCGCCTGGGAAGGCGGCGAGCGCGGCGCGCTGCTCGGGTTCGGTGAGCCCCTCGAAGCTGATGGTCATCGGCAGCTCCGGCGCATCGATCGGGGCGATCGCATTGGTCGGGCGCAGGCGCGCATCGTGCGCAGCCGCCAGCCATGACTTCGCCCTGCGGCTCGCAGCGGGGGATGTCAGTCTGGAGACACGGCGATCCATTTCGAATACTCCATGCGCGCGGGACAAGTCGGTAACGCTGCGACAGCAAGACAGGTTGCTGCGCATCCCTCTCATTCTGCAGTCAAATCCGCGTCAGTTCGAACTTCTGGCAAAGCGCGCCCTTGCAGCCGTTGATGGTCATGGTGTTGCCGTCGACCAGCGTCAGCGTGCCCTTGACCACTTCGCCCATGTACTCGGCACTGCCGCGCCACTTGTTCTCGAGCGCGCGCTTGGCGCCCTTGAGCACATAGGAGTTGAGGTAGCTCAGGTTCTCGGCGGTGCGTGCGTCGTCGCGCAGCCACACCAGCCTGGCGCAAACCTCGGTGCCGTCGCCGCACAGCGTCACCTCGAACCGCGATTCGCCGGTGACCGTCTGCCAGGTGCCGGCGGGAGATTGTGCGGCAAGGGCCGGGGCAATCGCCAGCGCGCTGGCGACGATGGCGGCGGCGATCAACGTGAGCGATTTCGACATGCACGAGCCCCTCGGCAACATGGTGAATGGAGTGTTGCCCCGTGCTGTGCCGCCTCGCGCTTGAACCCGCCGCGAACGCCCTGTTCAGTTGCTGTTCATCGCCGCGGCGGCCTCGGGACCCAGCAGCTTCCGCACCAGGCCGACCCGTTCGTCGACCGGCAGGGCAGGGATCCGCACCAATTGGAAGCCGAACCGGTCATAGGCCTCGATGTGGAATCGCTCGAACCGCATCGCCTCCTCGAGGCTGATCCGCCGCGCCTGCGTGTTGGTGATGAAACCCAGGAGCTCGACGAACAGCACCTGCCGTTCGTACTGCCCTGTTGCCACCATCGCCGCGATCGATTCGATCAATCCTTCCGGCACCGGGCGCCCCAGATACTCGGCCAGCGCCAGCGTACAGACCAGCGACCGGTCCACCACCCGAACCTCGCCGACCGCCGGTCGTGCCGCTCGCAGCAGCTGCAGCGCCGCGATGTCGCCGATGAATTGCGGTCGCCGCCAGGATTCGTCGATGCCGCGCCCCTGGTCGAGCGCGATCACGTCGGTCGCCGCCTCCTCAACCACGTCGATGCCCTGCGCCTCAAGCGCCCGGAGGATAACGGTCTTGCCGGCACCTGGGGCGCCGGTCAGGATGAATTCGCGGGCCATTGCCTCGCTCCATGTCAGAGGGACGCCGGGCCCGGATGGGCCAGCGCTATTCGGTGTCTGCGGGGGGATGTGCTTGGTGCCGGGCCAGTGCGGGAGTGGTACCGCCTCCCCGGATCGAACGGGGGACCTCTAGATCCACAATCTAGCGCTCTAACCAACTGAGCTAAGGCGGCCCGGCAAGCGCGGCGGACCATAGT